>Ga0307929_1000003_pt1 | contig 410894 bp, 409 predicted proteins | sample AceLakmetage1330_FD_203160 | JGI IMG/M metagenome (GOLD analysis project Ga0307929, IMG submission 203160) | Saline water microbial communities from Ace Lake, Antarctica - #1330 | ecosystem: Environmental > Aquatic > Non-marine Saline and Alkaline > Saline | place: Antarctica: Ace Lake...
CTGAGCTGAAAACTAACCTATATGGCATTTTTGAACCATCATTAATTATTGAAGCCTTTACTCCCATATCTAGATCGTTAACAGCATCCCTAATATCTTCTAAGGAATCTGTATTCGCTATTATTATAGATTGCTCAAAAGAACCATCAATAGTTGCACCTGTAACTGATCCCTTTATTCCTAAGTCCTCAGCAAAATGGCCAGAACCATCCTCTGCGACAATTAAATTTCCTGAGCCTCCTGTTGTATCTGTTATTAACAAACCATCGCCTTTCGCATTGATGGTAGCTGTAATATTGGAGGTGGCAGAATCTGCGTTAATAGCAGCTAGCACATCTCCTATAGTATCTGCTTCACTCACATCAAAAGTAAATTCTTCGCCATCCTTGTTTGTAATAGTAATATCTCCAGAACGAATGCCTGAACCAAAGTTTAAAGAAGAAAGTCTTGTGTTTGCTCCTATGTATTGCAAATCCAAATCTGCCCCTGTTACTGAATTTCCAGTAGAAACGCCAATAGCTAGTCCGAGATCTGCAGCTATTGTACCATCCCCTTCTGCTACTGTTATTGGAGCTGAAGAAGAAAGTTTTATGCCATTTTCTAAGGAATTATAGCTTGCAGAAACTGCTGTAGAGCCAAATTCATCATTTATAAGCTTGATAGCCTCTTGTAATGTACTAGCACTGCTTAAATCAACTGTTTGACCATTAATCAATATAGTAGCACCGCTTATACCAGCGCCACCATTTAAGTTCTTCAATAACACAGAGTTCATTCCTGCTAGAACATCTGAACCATCTCCTGTTTCTGTCATGCCAAATAATCCTAAACCAGCAGCTGCACTGCCGGTATCTTCTGTTACAGAAGTAACTGTTCCAGACAATGTGATGCCTAATCCATCTGCTCTAAGAGAAGCCGTTGCTCCTGTTCCTGCATCGTTAATAGCAGAGACTACATCTCCGATAGTCATTGCCGAACTTATATCCACACTTGTATCATTAATATTAAAAGTTCCTTTATCAACGCCTAGCCCATCGTTTAATAACTCCAAGCTGCTTGATGATGTTAAATAATATACATTACTGCCATAAAGAATATCTGATGCTTCACTTTGTAGAATTCCTAAATCCGAAGCAGTGCTTCCATCAACCTCTGAGACTGAAAAAGTGCCACTACCTCCTGTGCCATCAGCTAAATCAAATCCTAGTCCATCATTTGCAACTGTAGCTGTTACGTTTATTGTTGTGTTTTTATTTATTTTATCAATTACATCCTGAATAGACATAGCCTTGGTTAAATCTATATTAGAGCTATTCCCATCTCTATCAGTTATCTTTATTATTCCCCTATCTACTCCCTGTCCACCGTTAAGCGAACTAAGATTTACATCTTTTACTACTTTTGCTGCTGCTGTTTCAAAACTAATTGAACCAGAACCGACAGTGGTTTTGTCATAATCATAAAAACCATTAGTTGTTAATTGGTGTTTTGCTGCTAGCTGTTGAACATAGAAGCTATAGTCTCCTTCTACCGCACTTCTGCCTGCTGTTGCAGAAAGAACCGTAGCATCTGATACGCTCGCGCTCTTAGCATTAAAGGTTGTTTCTCTTGATAATGTATAGGCTGAAAGTTGCAAAGTAATAAGATTAGACTGAATAGTTGTCCAAGCGTCTTTCTTTGATAGCTCTGTCTCTTTTTTTAATTGCAGCCTCTCAACTTGCTGACGTTTGACACCCATCATCGCATCGATAATTGCATCTGTGTCCATTCCCGAAGATATTCCATTTATACTTCCACTCATAATTTCCCCTGTCATTAGTATACATTATTAATAGTAGCGTTTTTTTACACTTTGTCCATTATTAGATTATCGGTATTTTTTTGGAAAACTTTAATGTATATCTGAAACAACCTCCGCATATTTCTATGCGGAAGTTGTTATATTGTACGCCACGAGGATAGCCCTCTTCTTTCACAATAGAATTAACCTATTGCTTCGTATAACATACCCTCCACTGCCTCTTTTAGTTTGGCGGCTAAATCTAACATTTCTTGAGGAGGGATCTCTTTAACAACCTGCCCACTCTCTTTATCTGTTATCCTAGCTACCATTCTATTAGTCCTATCATCAACATCGAGGCTGATACCGTAATTAAGATTCTTTAAAGTAGCATTTATCTGCTTCTCTAAATTATCCCGCATCTCTTGTTCAGCTTCTACTGTTATATCCTGAATGGACTCCATAAGAACAGTGTTATCTACTACTGTCAATTCTTGAACAGCTTCCTTCTTTGCAGAAGAGGCTGCGTCAGCAACTGGCTTCTCAGCAGGAGCTGGTTTGCTCTTGCCTGATGTGCCCTGCGTCACAGTTTGAAGGCTATAACTATTAACGTCCGTGTTAATGTTCATTTCTACCACCTCTTTCGAAGGTAGTTAGCCCGCCTAAGGCGGACTAACCAATTCTTCAACGTCATCCGTGACTTCCTTATCCTAATAACTGTAATACAGTTGTTGGCAATTGGTTAGCTTGAGCTAACATCGCTGTACCTGCTTGTACAAGAATTTGATTCTTAGTGAATTCCATCATTTCTGATGCCATATCCACGTCTCTAATACGAGATTCAGATGCTGTTAGGTTTTCTTTAGTAACACCTAAGTTGTTAATAGTTGTTTCTAATGTAAACTTCTGGAATGCACCCAAATTTGCTCTTTCTGTTGATACATCGGTAATCGCTTGGTCGATAATAGATACCGCGTTAGCAGCATTATCTGCAAGAAGATAACTTCCGCTTTCAGTAGAGCTAACATCATTAAGACCATTACTATTTCCTAATGTAGAATCAAACCCAATCTGACCAGCTTGCATACTAGACATACCGTAAGTTACGATACCTTCTGATGAAGCATCTTCAGATAGTGAGAATTGTAGTGAAAGATCACCAGTTGCAATTCTAGCTAATGCTGTAGTTCCAGTAGCATTAGTCCCAGAAGCAAGAGTTACTGTTAATCCAGATACATTAACTCCAGTTCCTGTAAGAACGAATCCACTAACATCAGCACTCGCCCCACCGATTGTTGCCACTAAATCAGCACCCGCAATAGAAGCACCAACCGTAGCTGAAGAATCTAATGCATAAGTAAGAGTTGTACCGAAATCATCTGCAGTAAATGTAATTGTACCTGCTGATGCAGAGGCACCAGTAGCTACAGCAAATGTCCCAGTAGCGAAAATTGAATTTAAATCTTCAACTAATTCTGTCATGTCTGCTAAAGCAGATACCGCTGTACCAGCAAACGTATGCGATGTAGTTCCATCAGCAAAAATCATTCCTGTTCCTGATCCTAAAGAAGTAATCGAAATTGTACCTGTTGCTTTAGCTCTTGCTGTTGTAACTACTAGGTCTAGAGTACCTGTAAGACCAGAAGTGTTTACAGCTGAAAGGCCAGTGCCGCCAACAACAACACCTGATACAGTATTTGCAACTAATGTGCTCTCTGTATCGTCTCCTTTTAATAGGAACTTACCAGCATATTTTGTGGTTTCAGCAATTCTCTGCATAGCAGTAATTGCTCTATCAACTGCATCTTGGTCAGCACCGACTGAATCTGCATCAACAGCACCATCGTTTGATGCGTGGATTGCTAGAGATCTAATACTATTTAAGATACTGTTCATTTCTGTAAGAGCACCCTCAGCAGTTTGTACCATGGACACCGCGTCTGATGCGTTGCTCATTGCTTGGTCTAGACCAGAGATCTGAGACCTTAGCTTTTCTGAAATCAATAAACCAGCAGGATCGTCTGCTCCTCTATTGATTCTTAGACCTGAAGATAGTTTTTCAACTGAACTTCCCATCCCTGCGTTAGCTATACCTAGATTTCTCCAAGCGTTTAATGCAGCTATATTGTGATTAATTTGCATACCCATAATTTTGTCCTCCTTGATTTTTTAACTTTGTGACAGACATCCTTGTTGTCACTCTTTTTACCTTTTTACCTTGAAAATTAAGAAATTATCCCCCCCCTCTTAATATCAAATCATAGTCGTACTTTATTATTTTCGGTATAAATCGCCCGATCTTTAATAAAAAAGCATTATATTTTTCTAATGTATGAAAAGTTTTCTAAAGGTGGTTTAAAAAATCTTGAGACTTAGCGTATTCTTTCCACTGACCAACATCTATCCACGAACTCTCTGAGACAGGATACACGCCAACTTCGAGGCCTTCTTCTTTTAGTTTTTCCATCAGATGAGTAATATGAAAAAACTCTCCTTCTGGAATAAACTTTAAAACTTCTGGCTGTAATATATACATGCCTGCGTTCGCTAAATAATCGAACTCCGGCTTCTCTTGCAAATCAGCTAGCTTGCCACCTTCTTTTATCTCGCATACTCCATAGGGGATGGTATGGTGCTGAAGTGCTGCAACTAAAGTAAGAGCGTATCCGCCTTCTTTATGAAAATTATATATCTTTGAATAGTCACTCTTTATAAGGACATCACAATTTGACACAAAAAGAGGCGTGTCTATCTTGCCTTCAAGAAACTTAAGAGCACCTGCTGTTCCAAGTGGAGTATCTTCCTTTATATAATCAAAAGTATAGTTGCTTTGATGCTCTTGAAAATATGCTTGAATCATTTTGCCTTTGTGGTTAATAGATACATGGAAGTCTGTCATGCCAAACTTGGCATACTCGTCCATAATAAGCTCAATCATTGCCTTATCGCCCATTGGAATAAGTGGCTTAGGCAAAATATCAGTAAAGGGCTTAAGCCTTGTACCCATGCCTCCTGCCATTATTACAACTGGGAGATCTATCTGTTGGAATTGTTTTTTGCCATTATTAGAAAATAAATCTTTCCACTTGATGACATCTATCATTCTTTTTTCTTCATCAAGTATCGGAAGAACATCTACTGAATTCTCTATCATCATAACTCTAGCCACAGACAACCCGCTTCCCTCGTAAAGGTATTTAGGGGACGTATTGCATACTTTCATCAAGCTATCAGACAGTTTGCCATTAGATAATATCCAACGTCTAATATCGCCATCAGATATTGTTCCAACAAGTGTGTTATCTTCTTCTACAACGAACACATTTCTCTCTGCACCTTTATCGATTTGCTTAAGTGCATCTTTAATTGTTTTATTTTTATCTATAATAATATTTTTAATATCACGAACTTCTCTTTCGGCTTCTAATACCTCTGCTAACTTAAAGTCCACAATATTATCTATATCTACAGATGTCTCCTTGCTCATAACAAATGCGCATGTGTCATCAGAAATAAAAGAACCTTTCTCTTTAACGTAGTCTGCATAGCCAATATAAATAGCTCCACTTAATCTGTAATGTTTTTCTAAATCTTGCCTGTTCACATTCTGAAACTCTTCTTTAATAAAGTTCTTCATGCTTTTATTCTCGCCTAATGTTCCAGACCACTGCACAGGATGCTCTACTTCACAAACAGAGACCATTGCTTTTGCTTCTCTATTCATAAAATCTTTAAGAGCTGAACGGACATGATGCGCGCTCCTAAGTGGTGAAGTTGGCTGCAGGACAACTACTATGTCGTATTTTCCTTCGAAGAAATCCATAGCATGATTGATAACATCAATGCTCTTTGCGCCATCAGTAGCTAGTTCTTCTGGGCGTTTGAAAGGAACTTCTGCTCCGTGTTTCTTAGCGACACTTATTATCAACTCACTATCAGATGACACAATTACAGAATCAATCTCTTTAACGGATTTGGCAGCTTCTATTGTCCAAGCGATAAGAGGCTTCCCTCCCAAATCCTTTATATTCTTACTTGGGACCCCTTTGCTTCCTCCTCTTGCCGGAATAATGGCTAATACCTTCTTGCCCTTAATCATGTAGTCTCCTTTGTATCATAAAACTTCTTATATACTATATTATCCAACTTAACCGTTTTTAGCACTTCCATTATCATTTTAGCTGCTTCGCCATCACCATAAGGGCTGTCCATTGTTTTAAGTTTCTCTTGAAATTCATTTGAATACACTGACTGAATAGCAGAAGCAACAGACTCTTTATCTGTCTGACAATCAATGACACTTTCTGGCTTAATTCTTCCGTCTTGCCTGGCTCCAACATTAACCGTTCCTATTTTAAAATACGGAGCTTCAATTATCCCACTAGAAGAATTTCCTAAAACCATATCAACATATTTAAGTGCTGATAAATATCTAAGCTGTCCCATACTAGTAAAGCCTATGGTCTTCTGTTGATTATTTGCTACATAATCATCTATCATATGGTTTATCACTCGACCATCTGCATCCGCATTAGCCTTAGTAAAGATTATTTGTGTGTCTTCCAATTCATCAAGCGCATTAAGCACTTGCCGAAACTGTGTTTTCGAAGAAGTAGCTTCTAATGTAGCAGGATGAAATGTAACTAAGATATTCTTTGCTCCAAATTTAAAAGATAAGTCATCCTCTAATTGTTGCTTAGATAATAATTCCATATTATTTATATTATCTATTCCTATCGCGCCCACATTATATATATTGATAGGGTTCTCTCCCAATTGAACGACCCTGTCTCTATATTCATCTGTAGAAGTGAAGTGGACGTGGCTCATCTTAGTTATAGAATGCCGTATGGACTCGTCTATTGCTCCAAAAGTAGCCTCTCCGCCATGCAAATGAGCGACAGGAAGCCTAAGCATCATAGCAACACTTACTGCCACAAATATCTCATATCTATCACCCAAGACAATAATCAAGTCTGGATTTAGTTCATCATAGGCATCTGCAATGCCCACGAACTCTATCCCCATGGATTTCACAATACCCTTAGGTGTATCTGAAGACAATGACATCTCTACCTTTTTATCAATATAAAAACCATCAGCTTCTATTTGTTTATATGTTGAACCAAACTCAGGTTCTAGATGTGTGCCTGTAGCAATAATTTGAAGTTGCATGCTGTCTTCTTTGGAAATACTATCCATTAATCCAGACAGCAATCCATATTCTGCTCTAGTGCCTGTTACGACACATATTTTTCTTTTATTTTGCAAAGTAACCTCCGGTTTTTTTACTACCCTTGTATTCTATTTTCTCTTGATCTTTTAATTGTTTTATCCATCTTTGTATTGTTCTTTGTGGTATATTCAAATCTTCACTTAATTTTTTGGAATTTAAATTATTGTGTTGATGTATGTATATTAACAAATTATTTAAACCGCCATTTAAACCGCCATTTAAACCGCCATTTAAACCGCCATTTAAACCGCCATTTATTCCCTCAATTGGTTTAGTATTAGAATGAAAAATGTTTTTCATAAAATTTTGAGATATATTAAAACTATTTTTATCATAAGCTTTTAGTATCCTATTAAGACCAGAACCAAGGTGTTCTACAAATTCTAAATCTTTATATACTCTCATAAGTTCTCGACAAATTGGCTTAGAATATCCACTAAAAAAATCATCTATATTTTTAATAGTAGAGAGTCCCCCACTTGATGTTATTTCTATTCTATCGCTGTATATTTCAAATACAGGGGGCACTTCGGTTGTATAATCGTTATGTACCATAGCATTAATAACTGCTTCCCTCAAAGCAACTTTATCCCATAAAGGTTGTTCTTTTCTTGTTGTGTGTGTTATCAGAGTAGCCGTTTTGTTTTCTACATCTAATTTATTAAGAACTTGATTGGTTGCTTTTATTAATGAACAATATCCATATTCGTTATTTTCTATTAAATCAATTTTATCAATTCCGGCATATTTAGCTACTTTTATAGAGGTGCCATTTGCATCAGCTAGTAGATATGCTACATAATTATAATGTCCGTCTTGTGTAAGTAGTTCTAAAGTTGAAGCAAATTTATCATTAAGCTTTAAATCTTTTGCTTCATAATATATTTTAAGTTGTTCAAATGTTAAATCTTGTCTAGGAGCTTTTATCTTACTAATAGAATTTCTTACCCTTTTAGCAAATAAATCTTCTATCAAAGTTTGGCTCATAGGTTCACTACTACTTCCTATTCGTATAAAACATCCTTTGGAAGACATGCCATATTTTTTAACATAATAGGGGGTTTCTCTTCCACTTGCTATGATAATTTTAATAATATATATTTTTTCAATTGTTTCTAATATAACTTCAAAAAGTCCAAGACAAGAGGGTGCAATATTATACTTTAGTTTGTCTTTTATTTTGAGCTGAATTTCATCTGGATTCTCACAACCAAAAATTTTACCATCACTTGATATCCCTATATAAACTACTCCCCCTTCTTTATAATTTAAAAAAGACACAATCGTTTTTTCGAAATCAGCTGTAAGCTTTTGTTTGTATTCTATTCTATGAGATTCATTCATATACACTCAGCCTTTGCATAATCTCTATCTGATGTTTCCCCAATAATCTTATCCCACATCATTGGATTTATCCCAGTTCCTGGTCTCATGGTAGTTAGATTATCTTCGGTAAACTTTTCGCCTACTTTAATAGCCTGCTTTGCCACTATGCTCTTTCTCGCACAATCTTTGTTCTTTAATTCACTCTCAGTAGGCACCTTTTCTGAAGTCCCTAAAGCTTGCTCAATATTACGAATTGCACTCATCAACTGAACTAATTCTTGAGGGCTGGCACTTGCTAAATGATCAGGACCTTCCATATTCTTATCCAAAGTAAAATGCTTCTCTATAACAGTTGCGCCAAGGGATACAGCTGCAACTGCTACTTCTATTCCCTCGGTATGATCACTATATCCAACAGCTACTCCAAGCTCATCAGCTATAGTATTCATTGCTAATAAATTCACATCCTTCATTGGTGTAGGATATTCTGTATTACAGTGTAATATTGTTATGTTTTCTGCTGCTGTTCCTTCACGAACTAGCACATCAAAACAATCTTTTATTTCTTGCATTGTTGCCATGCCAGTTGAGAAAATCACTTTTTTATTTAAAGCAGCAATGGCTTTTAGATAAGGATAATTTGTAATCTCTCCTGAAGGTATTTTGTATATCTCTATACCTAAAGCATCCAGCGTCGCTATACTCTCAACATCAAAAGGAGAACAAAGAAACATTACGCTTTTCTTCACACAATATTCTTTTAGCTCTTTTAACTGATCGTCGCTGAGCTCTAGCTTCTTTAACATCTCATATTGAGATTCGTCTTTATTAGTGGTTTGTTTTTGGTATTCTGCTTTATCTGCAGTCTCGCTTACAAGGCTATCAGCCTTAAATGCCTGAAACTTTACAGCATCAACTCCTGCCATTGCAGCTACGGCTATTAATTGTTTAGCTATCTCCATGCTGCCATTGTGATTCACTCCGGCTTCTGCAATAACAAATACTTTATTTTGCAAAGTAACCTCCGGTTTTTTTACTACCCTTGTATTCTATTTTCTCTTGATTTTTTAATTGTTTTATCCATCTTTGTATTGTTCTTTGTGGTATATTCAAATCTTCACTTAATTTTTTAGAATTTAAATCATTGTGTTGTTGTATGTATATTAGCAAATTATTTAAACCGCCATTTACACCGCCATTTAAACCGCCATTTAAACCGCCATTTATTCCCTCAATTGGTTTAGTATTAGAATGAAAAATGTTTTTCATAAAATTTTGAGATATATTAAAACTATTTTTATCATAAGCTTTTAGTATCCTATTAAGACCAGAACCAAGGTGTTCTACAAATTCTAAATCTTTATATACTCTCATAAGTTCTCGACAAATTGGCTTAGAATATCCACTAAAAAAATCATCTATATTTTTAATAGTAGAGAGTCCCCCACTTGATGTTATTTCTATTCTATCGCTGTATATTTCAAATACAGGGGGCACTTCGGTTGTATAATCGTTATGTACCATAGCATTAATAACTGCTTCCCTCAAAGCAACTTTATCCCATAAAGGTTGTTCTTTTCTTGTTGTGTGTGTTATCAGAGTAGCCGTTTTGTTTTCTACATCTAATTTATTAAGAACTTGATTGGTTGCTTTTATTAATGAACAATATCCATATTCGTTATTTTCTATTAAATCAATTTTATCAATTCCGGCATATTTAGCTACTTTTATAGAGGTGCCATTTGCATCAGCTAGTAGATATGCTACATAATTATAATGTCCGTCTTGTGTAAGTAGTTCTAAAGTTGAAGCAAATTTATCATTAAGCTTTAAATCTTTTGCTTCATAATATATTTTAAGTTGTTCAAATGTTAAATCTTGTCTAGGAGCTTTTATCTTACTAATAGAATTTCTTACCCTTTTAGCAAATAAATCTTCTATCAAAGTTTGGCTCATAGGTTCACTACTACTTCCTATTCGTATAAAACATCCTTTGGAAGACATGCCATATTTTTTAACATAATAGGGGGTTTCTCTTCCACTTGCTATGATAATTTTAATAATATATATTTTTTCAATTGTTTCTAATATAACTTCAAAAAGTCCAAGACAAGAGGGTGCAATATTATACTTTAGTTTGTCTTTTATTTTGAGCTGAATTTCATCTGGATTCTCACAACCAAAAATTTTACCATCACTTGATATCCCTATATAAACTACTCCCCCTTCTTTATAATTTAAAAAAGACACAATCGTTTTTTCGAAATCAGCTGTAAGCTTTTGTTTGTATTCTATTCTATGAGATTCATTCATATACACTCAGCCTTTGCATAATCTCTATCTGATGTTTCCCCAATAATCTTATCCCACATCATTGGATTTATCCCAGTTCCTGGTCTCATGGTAGTTAGATTATCTTCGGTAAACTTTTCGCCTACTTTAATAGCCTGCTTTGCCACTATGCTCTTTCTCGCACAATCTTTGTTCTTTAATTCACTCTCAGTAGGCACCTTTTCTGAAGTCCCTAAAGCTTGCTCAATATTACGAATTGCACTCATCAACTGAACTAATTCTTGAGGGCTGGCACTTGCTAAATGATCAGGACCTTCCATATTCTTATCCAAAGTAAAATGCTTCTCTATAACAGTTGCGCCAAGGGATACAGCTGCAACTGCTACTTCTATTCCCTCGGTATGATCACTATATCCAACAGCTACTCCAAGCTCATCAGCTATAGTATTCATTGCTAATAAATTCACATCCTTCATTGGTGTAGGATATTCTGTATTACAGTGTAATATTGTTATGTTTTCTGCTGCTGTTCCTTCACGAACTAGCACATCAAAACAATCTTTTATTTCTTGCATTGTTGCCATGCCAGTTGAGAAAATCACTTTTTTATTTAAAGCAGCAATGGCTTTTAGATAAGGATAATTTGTAATCTCTCCTGAAGGTATTTTGTATATCTCTATACCTAAAGCATCCAGCGTCGCTATACTCTCAACATCAAAAGGAGAACAAAGAAACATTACGCTTTTCTTCACACAATATTCTTTTAGCTCTTTTAACTGATCGTCGCTGAGCTCTAGCTTCTTTAACATCTCATATTGAGATTCGTCTTTATTAGTGGTTTGTTTTTGGTATTCTGCTTTATCTGCAGTCTCGCTTACAAGGCTATCAGCCTTAAATGCCTGAAACTTTACAGCATCAACTCCTGCCATTGCAGCTACGGCTATTAATTGTTTAGCTATCTCCATGCTGCCATTGTGATTCACTCCGGCTTCTGCAATAACAAATACTTTTTTTCTCAATTATTTCCCCTTTGTAACTGTTCCAGCCTTGATAAAACTACCTGACTTTATCTCTTCATATTGTTTCGAAGTGGCATTGCTACCAAAAAACGTTCCAGCTTTCACGACAACCCCACCATTCACAATGGCTCCTGTAGAGATATGACAATCATTCTCTATAACTACATCGTGCTCGATAAGCGCTTTTGTATTAATAATGCAGTTTTCGCCCACAATAGCAGCGGCATTAATAACAGCATCATGCATAACAACAGTACCTGCGCCCACGCTTGCATGTTTAGATACATAAGCATTTGGAGACACAATAACTGGCAAGATAAACCCTAGCCGCTCTAATTTCTGTTTTATTTCAATCCTTACTGCTGGAGAATCAAGCTGTCCTACTGTGACTAAAGCATATGGTATATGAGAAAAGCCTTCTAGAATATTGTCTGTTCCAATTACTTCATAACCAAGCACCTTTGACCCAACTTTTGCTTCATTCTGATCTATAATACCAATTATCTTATATTCTCCCTGTTGTTCAATAACATCTATCACTGAGCGACAATGTCCGCCGCCACCCATCAATATTATTTCTTTACTCATAAAATCTCCTTTAAAATCAACCATTACACCGGAAGAGCTGTATATATAATATTAGCGTAAATTTGTTGTTTTGTGTATTTTTTGGACAATCCTAAAATGAAACAAACCTTGTCTCTATCTGATATTCGCCATTCTTTTCAATAAACAGTTCACTCACAATCTTCTTATATGTATCTAATTGCTCCTGCTCTTTTTCTTCACCAGTCTTATAATCGACAATCCAAACCTTATTATTTGCTTCATCAATCATGACTCTATCTATACGATATTCCTTAGTTCCATCGAACACTATATGCTCGTTAAACACAAGGTATTGAGCTGCAAATATATCATTATTATCTACCACAAAAGCACGGCATCTAGCACATATCACATCAATCTCTTTACTAGAAAAATAATCTCCATATTTCTGATAAAGAACCTTGCGGGCGATTTCATGTTCTGCTGCTTTATCGTGTGAGATGTGTGACAGATACTCATGTACCATAGAGCCTTCTAGCTGCTTTGCAATATAGGTTGATTTTGCATATATTATTCTTTTATCAAACTCATGTTCGCTTTGCTTAAAATCTTTTATTAAAGAAATCCCTGAAGCTCCCCTTCCGTCAGGCTTCGCCTGACACCTTCCCGATTCGGGAAGGCTAATTTGGCTCCCCGAATCGGGGAGCTGTCCGCCTAAGGCGGACTGAGGGAGAATTAATTCACCAAAATTCAATGGCTCTTCTTCTAGTGCAGAAACACTTTCAATATGTCTTCCCTTACTCTTACAAACCTCATAAATTGCTTCTTTAATAAGAAAATACTGATTGTCTTTTTTAGAACCAGTAAGGTCTTTTATTTTATCAACATCCTTATACTTTTTGCCCACCATACAACTAAAGAATATATTTGTTTTTGCTCTTGTTAGAGCTACATATAAATTGTTTATTTCTTCTAGAAAAACTTTTCTTTTTTGCTTCTCTGCTAGATGTTTTTTCTGAGGGTGGTTCTCGATAACAATCTTATCTTCTGGCGCTATTACTACACCCGACTCTATCTCATTAAAGTTAGCGCTATATTCTGAATACAAAATATAATCATCTTGTGGAGGCTCTTTTGCCGATAAATTTAGCAAATAAAAAACATTATCAAACTCCATGCCCTTTGACTTATGAATAGTCATTATTTGAACTGAATCGCTAGATTCAAGACCGACCTGTCTAAACACTTCTGTCTTTCTTCTTTTTTCAAAAAACCTAAGTAAATCTGAAATACTTTGCTTCTCACCCTGAGAAAGCTGGAAATCTCTTATTACTTCTAAAAATCTCCTAATATTCTTCTGATCATGTAGCTGAGAGAAAACTTCTCCTGCTCTATATTGCGAAAGCATTCTAATAATAATCTGCTCCAATGGTTCATTCATTAATAAAGAATTTAAAAATTCTACAATGTCAGATAATGGGGTTAATGCCAAAATATCCTTACCTTCTCGACTAGCATTAAATATTGAAGTTAAGTCCTTTAGTGAATATCCTAAATAATCGGACCTAATAAAATCATATAATAGTGGTATTTGACCTGTAACTAGATACTTTAACAAATATAAAATAGGCTTAATTGCCTTATGGTCCAAGATAGATGATGAGCTTTCTAGCACAAACGGAATCTCTCTCTTTTTTAAAGCAACTGCCGCTAGTTCCATCTCTTTTGATGTTCTCAATAGTATTGCTGTTCCTTTTGAAGAAAGCTTATTTGCTGACAGCAACTCGCTAAAAGTCTCTACTATTTTATCTATCTCATCGACAAGCTCATACTCACCCTTCTGTAAGCGACTAACCCTTACTTCTACATATCCCGGAATATCCTGCTTATGACATTTAACATTCTCATAGCCCCAATCAGGAACATTGCCTGCTATGCTTAAAAAGACATCGTTCACAAAAGACATTACGGCACTAGAACTACGATAAGAGGTGCCCAACACTTCGGCATCTTGAACTTCCAATATTGATTCTAAATCATTTAATAAATCTTTCTCTCCACCACGCCAGCCATATATAGCCTGCTTATCATCTCCAACACAAATAACTCCTCCAGAAAGCTCTGAGCCAGAGGCTATTTCCTTTATTAACGGGAACAAAATGTTCCACTGAATAATGCTAGTGTCTTGGAACTCGTCTATTAGCAAATACTTAACCTTAGAGGATAGTGCTTCATAAAAAATGTTTAACACTTCGCCTTGATCCAAATCTATAAGAGACATTTCATCATCATATAAATATCTATAGGTGTAATAAGCTATATCTTGATAGGTAAAAGCTTTTTTCTTTAGTTTAATCTCGTCATAGGTTCCTAATACAACTGACAACAATTCATTAAGCTCTGACATCAATGGAATAATCTGTGTTTGATATACATACATAGATAGTTTCTCTTTATAAGATAAGTACATCTCCTCTAATTCTTCATTTATCTCCTTAAGCTTTGCCTTACTCCAAAAGTTTTTAAGCTTTAGCATATCTTTATATTCAGTCTTCAACTTAAGAGAAAATTCTTTCTCCGAAATATTCTGATCATACGGCTGAAAACAGTTCTTATTAACTACTTCTGTATAACTTCCTGAAGTTTGTATTATTAGGCTAACCATCTTATCTAAATCTTGTTTTAGCACTGCAACATTTAGAGCTGCTTGTTGTGGCTCTTTTTGTATCTTCTCTAAGACAAATCTTTTGTTAGCTGCAAAACTTATAAACTTCTTATAGCGTGATAAGTTCTTTATCTTTCTATTAAGCTTAATTAAAACATTCAAGCTCTTCTTCTTATCTTTATCTCTTAATATATTCAGCAATACTTCGTCTATAATCTCTTCATTAAGACTATTATCTACTAAACTAAAATCGTCTATCTGAAGGTATGGGGCAATCAACCCAGAAAACACAGAGTTAACAAACGCATCAATGGTCATTACTTGAAAATCTTTTTTATTAGTCAGCAATTTATTACGAAGCTGCTCTGTCTTTTCTATATCGATTTCACAACCCTTAGCATTGAGTGCGTCTAAAACAGATGCATCGGCATCTTCACCCCCTAGATGGGCTGCCAATTTGTCTAAATGCTCAATAACTCTATCTCTTATCTCTGCTGCTGCTTTTCTAGTAAAAGTGATAGAAAACACTTCTGATATCTCTACTCCTGAAAATAATAAAGCCAAAATCTCTACAGAAAGACGATAGGTCTTTCCTGTTCCTGCACTAGCTTTAATAACTCTTGATCTATCCATTTTTACGACAAACCCCTTCATGATCACAATACCTACACGCCCCAGTAGTCACAGCAAAATCATATTCCCTTGATGCGGATAAACTTGAACATACTTTGTTAACTTTCTCATCAATATCAACATACTTTGCTTGCTTCTCTTGCATGTCGAAAACTTTATAAAAATATAGATGCGGCTTTATCTCTTCGTTTCCTGGCCTACCTTCATAATAGAATTTACTATAAAAATTTAGCTGTTCATCATGCATTGTTGTTCCAGTCTTAAAGTCAAAAATAAACACACGTCCATCAAACAACTCAAAGCGAACATCTGCACGTCCAATAATCTTTATTGGAATATTTTCACTCCCAACTACCATGCTGCTAATCTGAATTTTGTCTCCTTTAGCAATGCCCTCATCTTCAACATAAAAAAACTTTATTTCCTTTAATGCAAACTTACTTTCACAAGTTCTTACAAAAAATGTCTTAATGGATTCTTTTAAGACTGGGAAAATAACCTGCTCCGCATAATCCTGATGATATACTTTCGGCAATAGGTCTACATTCCTAGCAAATATCTGACTGATAACCTGATCTATATTGATTGTCGTTAATGCTTCTTTATAAGAAATATCTTTGCCTGCATATTTCTTCATTAGCATACAAATATCTCCAAAAATATCATGAACAACATTGCCTAGAACATTATCCTTAATGTCGACACTCTCTTCCAATTTAGTACGGGTTAACCGCACTTGTTTATCCAAGTAATGCTTTAATGGACAGGCCTTTAAACTATCAAAAGAAGATGGGCTAATCACAAGCGCTTCGCCAAAATCTTTTTCTTCTATTCTAATCAAATCGATTAATCCAAGCTTTCGCTCTATTCCGATATCTGAGGAAACCTCTTCTAAATATTGGCTATAATAACTGTCACTTTTCACTATCTCTTGGCTAACTTTTCTAGCTGGCAAACCAAGAACTAGTTCTTCAACAAATGAACTGGTCTGCTTACCCTCACTGGCGCTATCTACGCTGTAAATCTTCACAAGATTATTGCGTAAACATAGTTGCATAAATTGCTGCCGTTGCTCTTCATTGTAATCATCTCTAGTTGTAGCCCCTAATTCCTTTAGCTGCTTTTCTGTAAGCAAGTATACCTTAGGTGGTACACTAGATAATACATTCTCATTCGCATTAAGCAGAACTATTTTCTTGTCCTCTAGAAACCAAGCACTCTTAAGATTAACTACTCTCAGCTTCCGTTCATTATCCTTTTGGACATCATAATCTAACTGCAAATGTTCACATCTTTTTAAAAGAAGCTTTAACCAAGCTACTCCCTTAAGATTACTCTTGTTATTAATATCCGATCCGAAAGCCTGTTGAAGGCTAAATAATTGCCCAAACAGCTTATCTAAAGAGGTATCAAAAGCATCGTCCAACAACCTTGCTAGCTCCAAGCCTTGGATGAATGATACTAACGAACCAACATCTTTTAACCCACGAACATTTTCCATATCTTGCTCTAAGCCTAACAATGTAAACGAAGATAATGGGAAATATATTCTGCCACCATCTAACTTTTTGCGAAGCTTTAATAACTCTTCCTTCTTTAGATTATAATAACTGCCAAACCCATTATTACTGCACGCTTCCTCTAAGCGAAACCCGTCTACTTTGCTTCCATCACAATGGATTATTAGCAACTCCAAATTCTTTAAAACTGAGTAAACTTTTGATGAAGAAAAATAAGCAGAATACTTTATTTCAAACTTATTAGCATCTAAAAGCTCTGCATAGCGCTCTGACTCATTGGACAAATCTATAACAACATCATAAGACTCTCTGTCTACACTATTTGCACAATGCATCAGTTGTCCAAAACTATCCACACATCTATGGACTATACATTTCTTTAAAGCATTCTCTCCAAAATCAAGACACTGATCTGGGTCAACCTCTATTACTTCTCTATCTTCTCCAATAAGAGCTAAAAGATTCTTCTCTCTTAGCGACATATTCTGTATCCCGACAAAGACAAAACGACTAAATCCGCTAATAGTATCTAAGCAAATATCTTCATTATCTATAAAAATGTTATCGACATAACCATGTTTGCTTATAAGGGCAAGATATTGATCTTTCGCACTAACAAGATGCGCATAGCTATCTAGTTGCCACTGCAACTGATTCTCGCTATCAGCTGTTCTTTCAAAAAACCTCTCTGGCAAATCTAGGCCGCCTGCTTCTGCTAAGGTTTCAAAAAAACCAAATAATCTCCCAGAAAAAACACTAATATCTAAATAGTTAGTTAGCTTAAAAAACTTTTTAACATCAGCAGAAAGAGCATTGCTTAATGCGACCACCCTCTTTTCTCCTTTGATTGTTGGATTACTTTGTAGAAACAAAAGATTCTTTAAATCTTTAAATGTTAAATACCGGTGGTTACCAAAACTATGCTTCTGTTGTAACTCTTTAATAAAACTACGTTTTAATTGCTCATTAGGAAAAATAAGAATTGAAGGGACATCTAAATAATGACCAATTAATTCTTCTACTGATTTCATTAATCTTTACTAGGCCTAATATCCAGTAACTTTAACTGCACTTGTTTTTTGCCATAATACTCATTAATAGAAAGATTATAAGCTACGTCAAAACTATCATGAGAATCTAACATGGACCGATACTCACTCATATTAAAGCCAATAGCTGAAAATTCATGTGTTTCGAAACTGTCCATAGACATATAATCCACAACCTCAAAAAGTACTCTCAAATGTTTTTTCTCTTTACCTACACAATCATAATCTACAGCATTCATTCTTTTGGTTACAAAGATTGGTTCTTTATTAGCTTCACCATAAGGTTCTAATATCTTTAACTCTTCCAATAGCTCCATATTAATCTGATTAGCTTTTAATTCTGCATCTATAAGCACTTCAGACTTCAAATCTTGCTCAGCCAATTGATTATCCATAAAAGCAATATATTGTTTGCTGAAATCTTCTATTTTATCTTTAGCTATCTCAAATCCAGCAGCTTCTTTATGCCCACCATAGTTAATCAAATTATCTTTGCAAGCATCTAGTGCTTGGAAAATATTCACATTAGCAAAGCTTCTTATTGAGCCCCTAGCAACATCATCTTGAATAGAGATAAGCACAACTGGTCGTTCATACTTCTTTGCAAGTTGCGATGCCACGATCCCGATTACGCCAGCTTCCCAATTCTTTGAAGCCAATACAATCGCTTTATTATCCAACATCCCTTTGTTTGCATCTATCATAGAAACTGATAGCTCGTAAATGTTGCTACCTTCTATTTTACGCTTCTCATTAAGATTATTTAACTCTTCGGATAATTGCATAGCTTCTTGCTTACTAGTTGTTTTTAATAAATCTATAGCTACTTTGGCAGACTCTAGCCTTCCTGCAGCATTCAAACGTGGACCTATGCCAAACCCTATCGTATACGTGTCTATATTAGACGTAAATCCCATTTTCTTAAGTAAATAGTATAGACCCAAGGATTTTTGTCCGTTTAGGCTTTTCAGGCCTTCTTTAACGAATATTCTGTTCTCATCTAAAAGAGGAACTACATCTGTTATTGTTCCTATTGCTACTAACTCAGTATATTTTTTACTGGCAATTAGGCTGATATTCTTAAACTCTATATATAATTTATCTAAAAACTTATATGCAACACCAACGCCTGCAAGCTTACTGTTTCCATCTGTATGTTCTAACTTGGGATTAACAAGTGCTACCGCTGGTGGCAGTTCTTCTGGAGGAGTATGGTGATCGGTGACAACAACATCTATGCCTAGTTCCTTCGCTAACCTGATTTCCTCTAGATTACTAATTCCGCAATCAACAGTAACTATTAGCTGAATGCCTTGCTGTTTCAATTTATTTACAGCAGCAATATTCATTCCATAACCTTCTGAATATCTTAATGGAACATAATAGCTAACATCTGCGCCTAGTTGTTGTAAAGCATCAACCAACAACACAGTCCCTGTTACACCATCTGCATCATAATCTCCATAGACACAAATCTTCTCGCTATTCTTTATTGCAGAAATAACTCTCGCTACTCCTTTGCCTATCTCATTAGGACAAAAAGAATCTGTAATATCCTGTATTGATGGATATAAAAAACTTCGAATTTCTTCTTCTGTTTTAAGACCTCTATTTAGGATAACTTGTAATACAATCTCGTTTATAGCTAAGCTCTTGCTTAAACCTTCGAGTGAATCCTCGTTTTTAGTATTATCTGTCCACTTATGCTTGTTTAGCTTAGGCATCCTTCTTAATCTTAAATAATGGCTGACCGAACTCTATGGCATCCTGGTTATTAACTAAGATTTCAACTATTGTTCCATTGAATTCTGATTCTATTTCATTAAAAAGCTTCATTGCCTCAATAATGCAAAGAGGGTGTCCTTTTTTAACCTTATCGCCCACTTTTATGAAATCTGGATCTTCAGGAGAAGGTGCTGCATAATAAGTGCCCACCATTGGTGATTCAAAAAAATCATCTCCACTTGCATCTACTGCTGTAGGTGCATCTAATGGAGCTAATGCTACTGGAGCGACAGGCGCAACAACTTGCTGCTGAACTACTGGCTGTTGATAAACAACAGGCGCAGCGCAATCCTTAACAAGCTCTAGCTTTATACCATCTTCTTCAACACTTAACTTTGTAAGTCCCGACTCTTCAACTATCTTTATTAATTTTTCAATATCTTTTAAATTCATTTATATCTCCTTGTGCGAATATTTAAGCTCTTTCTAAATAGGAATTATTCCTCGTATCAATTTTTATACTATCACCAATGCCTACAAAGATAGGGACGTTTACAATCAATCCCGTTTCCATTGTCGCTGGCTTCAATACGTTGTTAACAGTATCACCTTTTACGCCAGGCTCAGTATAGGTAACCTTTAAAACTATTGCCGCTGGCAAACTAGCACCGATAACCTTATCGTCATACACCTGAAGCCCGATAATTGTTTCATCTTTTATATAGTCAACTGCATTGTCTAAAACATCAACATGCACTTCTAACTGGTCAAACGACTCCATATCCATAAATGTATACATGCCATCAGCTTCAAAAAGAAATTGCATATCTTTTGTTTCGATCCTAACATCATCTAGTTTATCGCCTGGCCTGAATAACTTCTCTGTAATTGAACCTGTATTAATATTCTTTATTTTAACCTTAATAACAGCTCCACCTCTACCAGTTTTATTATGATTGTAATCAACTACCTTATATAGGTTGCCTTCCATATTAATTGTATTTCCTGGTCTTAATCCATTAGCAGCAATTACCATATATATCTCCTCTGTGTTAATTGCTACATTATATCATGAGCTTGCACAACCTTAATAGCCCACCTGTTGAATAGTAATTACCTGTTTATTCTTCATAACCCTCCGTCAGCTGACGCTGCCACCTCCCTTGATAAAGGAGGCTATTGAAACAAAAACAGCCCCCTTTATACTTCGCTATGCTTCGTGCAGGTCAAAGGGGGAAGAGGCGTAGCCGAAAGGGGATTATTAAGGCATAAAAAAAGGGACGCCTTTCGGCATCCCTTCCCCCCAATGAGAAAAAGCTATTTAAACCTATCCTTGCAACAATTGAAGGACAGATGATGGTAGCTGGTTAGCTTGAGCTAACATCGCTGTACCTGCTTGTACTAAAATCTGATTCTTTGTGAATTCCATCATTTCTTCAGCCATATCAACGTCTCTAATACGAGACTCTGACGCTGTTAGATTTTCTTTAGTAACCCCAAGGTTATTAATAGTTGTTTCTAATGTGTATTTCTGGAATGCACCTAGATTCGCTCTTTCTTGAGAAACATCATTTACAGCTTGGTCAATAATTCTAACTGCATCTGCTGCTGCATTTGTTAAGTTATATGTTCGACCAGAAGTAATAGATTCTAACCCATTAGTATTAAATGCTGTTTCATTTGCACCTAATCCAGTAGTAACATTACCGATATTTGCAGCTTGCATACTACTTAAACCATAACTTACTAGACCTTCAGAAGAAGCATCATCAGAAAGAGAAAACTGCAAAGTTAATTCTGCTGTTACAATATTTAATACATCTGAATATGTTCCGACAGTGTTTGCTCCAGAAGTAAGGTCTGCTCTCAAACCAGATAAAGCACCACTTGCACCAGTAAGGGCAAGACCGCTTACTGTAAGCGCTGAACCGCCGATAGATGCTACCATGTCAACACCTGCAATTGAGGCATTCGCTGTTACAGAAGTCAGATTATAAGCTAAGGTTCCTCCGTCTCCGAACACCGCTGCAGTATAAGCTATTGATCCAGAAAGTGCAGCACCACCAGTTACAACAGTAAATGTTCCTGCGCCAAATGTTGTATTAAGAACACTTGTTAACTTATCCACCGTATTAATATCATTTCCCGTACCAGCTGAACCAGCCGCTATTGCTAAAGAGACTCCATTAATCTCAAACTTCATGCCAGATGCTAATGCAGCCGAAACATTAACAGCTAGACCAATAGTAGCTGCTTGAGTTGCTGCTGTTGTTATTTCAAGATCTAGGGTTCCTGATAGTCCTGTTGGCAATACAGAAGATAATCCCGCAAAAGATACGCCTGTAGCAGGAACAAAAGCTTCAAGAGCATTTGTCGTTGTATCTCCTTGTAATAAATATTTGCCTGCAAACTTTGTAGTATTAGCAATTCTTTGCATTGCAGTAATTGCTCTATCAACTGCATCTTGGTCTGCATTAATTGAAGCTTCATCAACTGCACCAGAGTTTGATGCGTGGATTGCTAGTGATCTAATACTATTTAAAATACTATTCATTTCAGTTAACGCGCCCTCTGCAGTCTGAATCATAGATACCGCATCTGATGCATTTTTAATAGCTTGGTCTAGTGAACCAATTTGTGATCTTAATTTCTCTGATATTAATAAACCAGCTGGATCATCGGCACCTCTATTAATACGCATACCTGAAGATAACTTCTCAACAGAACCACCTAACTGTGAGTTAGAGATACCTAAGTTCCTCCATGCGTTTAATGCTGATATATTGTGATTGATTTTCATATAAAACTCCCTTCTTCCTTTTACTATTTTTTTGCATTAATCCATATGCAAACGTGTTGCGCACAACAAAACATTATGGAAAGGAAAATAAAGAATCTTATTTATAGGATAAAGTCCCCGACAGGCGGACCGACTTAACCTTTTTTACCTCTCCCCATTTATAAATACGTGCTACATTTTAATATTGTCCACGATATCTACGAATGTCAATACTACGCAGAGAGAGAAAACATGACTCTTGTATTGTCATCATTCCCTAGCTCTGAAAGCTTGCTATCTAAACTATCTGTCATCATTGTTACTGCTGTAGAGAACACTTCTTTCTGTGTTTCCCCAACAAAACTCAAGCTGCCTCCTTGGTCGATATAATCGCCAACAGCTACTAAAGCATCCTTCATAAATTGATATGTGCCTTCATCTTCTTTTGCAAGGTTATTTGCTACAAAATATCCCTGTTTTAGCTCGTTAGTTAATACAGATAACATCTGAGCAAAGTCTGTAAACAATTCATCAGCCTGAGATTCTGTATCTACATTTTGAAAAGCTTCATTATAAGTATCAACCATAATGATGCGATCCATCTTGCCTTCAGTAACTACATTAGAAACTTCTTCAGTAGCGACAGCCCCTAAGTCATCAAAAAAGACTTCATTAAGAGAACTTTCCAGATCTCTACCAAAAGCTATGCCATCAACATGCTGGTTCATAAAACGAAGAAATTTCCCTCCACCAACCTCTCGAAGTACCTCTAATATTTCTTTAGGTTGATCTTCAACAGCAACTAAAATAGAAGAATATTGTCCCTTGTTTTCTAGGCCTTCTAATCGAACATTAAAATCTCCAAAGAACATTTTTGAATAGTCCTCTTTTTTATCAAAAAATATTGATTCAGTAATAGCTTTATTGTTTACATCATCAGGAAATGCAAACTGATACTGTGAGCTAAATTGCTCAATACTAATAGAATCAATCCTCATGTCTTATGCTACACCTTTCATTAAATCATCCAAAATCGATTTAGCGGGTGCTATTGCTGCACGTCTGTTTTCTTTCTGAATCTCCTCATATACTTCTTGTCTATGTACTGAAATATTCTTAGGAGCATTAATGCCAAGTTTTACACCTTTATCCGTAATCTCTAATATTTTTACTCTTATATTGTCTTGTACAATTATTTCTTGATTAAGTTTCCTGGTTAAGACTAACATTATGCTGTCGCTGCCTCTTTCTTCTGCATGCTACTAATAAGGTCAGAATATACATAATGCCTAACGGTATAAACGTTATTACTAAGAACAACCTGTTTTGCTTTCTTTGTTTGTCTATTAACAACAATCGGAGCAAGTAAATTTATAGTCATTTCTTCTACCTTTGGAGGAACAGAAACAATAGAAAGAACATTCACATCTTCTGTTGAAGAAATCTTTAACTCCTGCATCTCAGAATCTGATACATCAAATTGATAATCTCCATAAAACTCAAAAGGATTTCCTACAACAAATGCTAAATCTTCAACATCTGCTGACTGAAGCCAACCAAGTAAGCCGTTCTCTACCAAAACCCACCTTTTGTTTCCTTCAAATCCAAGAGGACCATTTGGAAACTCGATAACCTCTTGCTCATTAACCTCTATCTCACCAAATCTTGTTGTTTTTATTTTCATGCCCGACTCCCTTCTTTATAAATAATCTAATAGTGTTGGCCTAATAATGTCTGCACCTACTTTGATTGCAGCTTGATACGCCATCATCTCTGCATTATACTCTGTCATTACCTCCGCGTAATCAATATCTTCTGTATCTGATCTTAATGACTTTTGCTGAATAATCAAATCTATCAAAAAGCTTTTACGTTGCTCTAAACTTTGAGTAAAGATCCCTACTTGTGCATGTGCCTTAATAACACCATTCCTTCCAGTTTCTAAAGCGTTAACTTCTTCATCCAGGTCATATTCTCCAGCTTGCATTTTATTTTTAATACTCAGCACAGTAGATAATACTCCTCCTGATGGATCGTTCTGGATTCCAACAAATTCATTTGCCTCATCCAAAAGTCCTAACTTATGAAATACACCTCCTGGAGCCATGTCTTCAACAACAATTTCTCCGTCAGAACCAACATATTCTGATATCAGCTTCAATCGAGATCCAGTTGATGTCTTTTCAATAACTGCATTCGCTCCTGCGCCTGCATTATTAATTGAATCAGCAACATCCTGCAATGTCATTCCTAAAATAGCATTATGCCCTATAGTAATATCGGTAGTTTGATCACCAACTGTAATTCTGATCTGATCACTCTCTGGAGCTGGATAAATTGATTGCTCGGCACTACTCATATATTTGGTGCCTTCCATCCTGTGAATAGAAAACAATTCTATACCTGAAATACTTACTGGCAATGATTCATTGTCACCAACATCCACCATTATTAAGTCATCCGTACCATTATACTTAACTCTATCACCAACCACCTCAAATGGCGGATTAGCAACATTATAACCACCAAAAATATATCTTCCATTTAAGCTGCTATTAGCTAAATCCATTATGCCTTCAAAAATATTTTCAACATCAGAAGCTAACACGTCTCCATTGCCAGAAGTTAGCGCTGAATTCGCATATTGATTCAAAGTTACTTCTACATTATTTACTTGCTCTGTTAATGTAAAAAGTATCCCGTCAGTAGTATTTAAATTAACAAGCATTGTATCAATATTATTAGAATATTGTTCTCTACGATTTATATCTTCTGTAAACCCCATTAACCTATTAATGTTTGTTGGATTATCAGAAGGTTTTGAAATCTTTTTCCCTGAGCTTAGCTGATTTTGAAGCTCATATAACTTCTGTGAGCTACGTGAAATATTAGTTAAAACATTTGCTGAACTCATACTATTAGTTACTCTCATCTAATTCACCTCCTATACCATATTTGTAAGCACATCTAACATTTCTTGTACCACACCTAAATACTTAGCAATAGCCTGATATGCGTTTTGATAACGAATCATATCGGCCATTTCTTCATCAATCGAAACACCTGACACTTCTGCTATTTGATTAGTGATCTGCTTCTTAATATCTTCATTTGTCTTCACATAATTCTGTGCTGCTAATGAATTTACCCCAAGATCTGAAATTAAATTCTGATAATACTCATTAATCGATGTTGTCCCAGAATCAAAAACTCCTAAATCTCGAAGGTTACTAATTGCTAATGCGTTTTCGCCATTTCCCTCTACATTATTTGGAGACGTAGATGCTGCAAGCAAAGAAGGGTCTCTAGCCAATAGGTCGTTTACGCTTAGATCATAAGCATTGGTTCCCTCAAAAATATTGATTCCTTTATTCCCTAAAAGGTCATAACCGTCTCTATGTACAGAATTTACACTATCTTTTACGGCCATAGCCAACTCATCTAATTGGCCAATATAACCATCGACTATTTGGTCTCTGGATTGAACAATGCCATATACCTCACCACCAGTTACCTCTATCTCTCTTACAGATCCCTCAAGGAATATACTAGTCTTTGTCTCTCCCGAACTAGTCGTATATTTAGCCTCTAACAAACTCACCTCTTGCTCACTTACCAAAATTAATCCACCGAAGGCAATTGTTACACCACCTCGGTCATCTTCATAATAAGAAGCATCAATAAGCTGGACTAATTCATTAACCTGGACATTACGTTGATCTCTCAAGCTTGTCGTTCCCCCAGATGCTTCTGCCTCAATAATTTGGGTGTTTAGCTTACTAATACTCTGAATTAACCCATTTGCTTCTTCCAACTTAAAGGAGATACTATCATCAAGATTAACCTTAAGATTTGTTAATGCACTTCTAGTAAAACTTAATGACTGCGTTAATTGTTCTGCTGAAGCTAAAACATTTGCTCTTGCTCCAGAATCTGCAGGGTCTGGAAGTTGGACAGAATACCAAGAGTTCCAAAAAGCATCTAAATTTGCAGAAATTCCCACATCAGATGGTTCATTAAATATTGACTCAACATTACTATATGTTATCGACTGCTGCTCCCAAGAACCATAGTCATCTAATATGTTTCTCATCTGATTATCAAAGAACTCGTTCCTTACTCTTTCTATTGCATAAGCACTCACGCCCGTACCTAAAGAAGCAAACGGATTAACTTGACTGTCAGCAGCTATACTAATAGAATCAGTTGGCTTTGTTCTGACAACCTGTCTTGAATAACCTTCGGTATTAACATTAGCAATGTTATTACCTATAGTATCCATAATATATGAATTTGTTTGTAATGCTCTTCTTGCTATTTCTAATCCACCTGACATTCAAACACCCCCTTAAGCAACTATATCCATTAGATTTCGATTACCCCCGATAATGCTGGTATTCCCTCTAGAACAATACACTTCTTGATGATCAGAACATAAGTCCATCATCCTATTCATCATATGTTGAACATATTTTAATGAATTCTCCATTAGCTTTTGATTTCTGTATTTCAACTGAATAAGCTCTTGCTTTTGTTTATTTAAAACATTCTTAGATTTCAATAATCTTGTGCGATATTCTTCTGGCGCAACCTCGATGACTTGCCCAAGATTTATAGTCACTCCTGGCTCTGCTACTAATATTCTTGAAATAATAGAAAGCATATCTTTATTAAGGTTCATTATTTGTGGTGTTAATAATTCTTTTTGAGATGTCAGTTCATTTAGCTGACTTGGTGTTCTAGATATTAATGTTTGATTTTCTTGCTGAAGGAGGTTTAAAAGACGAGTGTATGCAGATGCCTGTTCGTTCAGGTTAGCCTGTAAATAATCCCATACTACTTTCGCCTCGTTGTTCACTTTCAATAATCCCCTCTGCAATTTTAGCTGAGTCGGCTTCGTAGCGTCCCTCATCTATTTCTTTCTTGATCTGTTCTACTTTCTTTAGATCAATATCAAAACTTTTATCATTAAAGACTAGTTCAAAAGCTCTTTTATTTTCTTCAGCAACTATTTCTTCACTAACAGGCTCATTGCTTTGTGCTTGAACTTTACGTTCTTGCTTTGGCAATGCTGCCTTTTTAATTTCTTCAAAAGCTCCAGATTCTATAATCCTCATGATTCTACTCCTTGTATATGTTATCGATATATAATTACTATACTATCGATAGTATTATCGGTACAAGAAATGAAAACTTTAGCTTTGTATTAAATTATTTGCCTCCTCATAGCCTTGCACGGCTTTCTGCTGAACAGCCATTACCTTATTAATATGCTTCGCAAGTCCTAAGCCACCTGCATCTGCAAGATTCTGAGCTAGTTGTTGATCAAACATTTCGGTATACATTGTTTCTGCAGAATTTTTACCAAACAAATCACTTTTTGGTATAGTTTTTCTCATTTCCTTTAACAAAAAATTAATAAAATAGCTTTCAAGATCTTTAGACGCTTTGTCGGATCTAATTTCCCCAAAATCTTTACTAATACTAGCGATATCTGTGATATTCATTAAATAATCTCCATCTTCGCTTTTATCGCCCCAGCTTCTTTCATTAACTGAAGAATAGTAATCACATCACTTGGCTCCATGCCAATACGATTAAGAACACTAACTACTTGTTCTATAGTATTCTCTTTGGTATCAACTATTTCTAATGCTCCTGATAATCCCTGTTTAATAGAGATGCTCGTATCATTTACTACTTTTGTAGCACCTGAAGAAAAAGCACCTGGCTGTGAAACAGCAGAACTATCACTTACGGAAACATTCATATTCTGATAAGAAATAACAACTGGTGCTATTCTTACTGGACCACCAATAACCACGGCACCAGTGCGCTCATTAATAACTATCCTAGCCTCACTATCAGACTCTACTTCCAAGTTATTTATTAGAGAAATCAACTCTATTTCTTTACCTTCGTATTCAGCAGGAAGCTTTATTGAAAACTGAGAACCACTAAGAGAAGCAACTTCCCAATCAGCATTCTGCTCAATTATTGCTAGTCTGATGTTATCAATAGTACTGAAGTCTTTTCTATCCAATACCCAGATAAGCTCTCCATCTACTGCCAATTCTGTTTTTACTGATTTTTCAATAATCGCACCATTAGGTATGGTTCCTGAGGCAGTATGATTCTTTACACTACTACTTCTTTTTCCAGAAACACTATATCCGCCAACAGCAACAGGTCCTTGTGCTATTGCATAAACTTCGCCGTTAGCAGCTTTAAGAGGTGTGAATAATAACATTCCACCACGCAAACTACTTGACTGTCCAAGTGAGGAGACATGTATATCAATATTATCTCCAGGAACATTAAATGCGCCTAACTTTGCAGTAACCATTACTACTGCCGTATTGTCTGACTCTAAATCATCTACTGATAAATTATTTACACCAAAGTTACTTAACATATTTGCGATACCTTGTCTCATGATTACGTTATCATCTCCAGTACCCTGAAGACCAACTACTAACCCGTAACCAATTAGTATATTCTCTCTATCATTCAATAATCTTGAAATATCCTTTACTCTTGTTGTTACCCCTGAATCGAGGGCAAAAACGCTTTGTATTGTAATAATTAATAAAAATGCTATAAGTTTTTTCATAATAATTTCCTCAAAATACCATATTAAAAATCTTTGTTATCAAACCAGGATCTACCGCATTATTTATCTCGCCATCTTGTGAGAAAACAATCTCTGCATTTGCTAAATACTTAGAGTAAACTTCATTCTTATTAGAAATATTTTCAGGCTTAACAATGCCCTTTATATATATGAATTGTTTATCATTATTAATATTTATTCTCTTACTTCCTTCTACTAGGAGCTCTTGGTTATCTAAAACTTCAATAACCCTAACTGTAACCATTGCGACAAATTCACCCTCAGTATTTTGCTCACCCTCAGCAGCAAAAGAACTCTCGTTTGGTGCTCCGGTCTCTTCCTCTAAAAAGCTTCCATACCCAGTTCCTGGACCAAAAGCGAATGAGTTTGTGTTTTTTATTGTACTGTCGGATTTTTGTTTATTTGTTATCTCTTCAACTACAAGGATAGTTAAACTATCACCAACTTCAGCTGCTATATGATCATCAAACAAACCACCTTTTTCTCCCTGCCATAATGATTCTGCATGACAACTCATCATTAACATTACTATTAGGCATACTCTCATTATTATTTTCATACTGGTCCTCCTTAACCTTTCATCTCTACATTGGCAGATTCTTTAACTACAACTTGCAAGGGTTTCTTATATTTTGGATGGATAACATCAATGATATCTCCAACAAAAGCCTCTTCCATTGCAACGACTTCACAAGTCATCCTTACAACACCTTCGTTTAAGGTTAGTTTTAAAACATCATCTTTCAAAACATCAGGCATTGGTTCTAGCATTCTCTCTAAGATAATATCGCCTCTCCTAATAGGTCTTACAAACCTATATTCTGCAAAATCTGCAGTTGATGTAACCCATTGTTTGCCAGAACTAACAATAGACGATACGTCCATAAGTTTCTTCTCAAAATTACTTGCAACAAATCGGTCATTACTCTTCACTCGTTGCTTTGCAACAAAAACGTCATCAAAAACATTTATTTTTACTAAATATTTTGCGACTCTCATCTTGTCCCCAATTGTTCCCTTTATAGAAAAAACATTCATTCCTGGTTTTGCTTTAATTGGATCTATAACAACGCTACCTGTAATAATTTTGCTAGCATTTTGTGGCTCTTGCATAATAACCATTTCATATTTTTTATATTTAGCAAAGGATGGCGATAGTTGTTTATCTATCATGTCCTTTACAACATCTACGTTCACCGCAAAAGATACTGTTAATATAAAAAATAATAATGCTAATCTATTCTTCACTTATTTACCTCTTTAAGTTATTCGTCATTGATAACAATTCATCTGAAGTCTGGATTGCTTTAGAATTTATTTCATAAGCCCTCTGAGCAATAATCATATTTATCATCTCTTCTGCTATATCAACATTAGATCCCTCTAAATATCCTTGAGCCAATGTGCCTGAGCCATCCACTCCTGGAGTAGATTCATATGGTTGCCCTGATGCACCAGTTTCAACAGAAACATTACGCCCTTTATTGTTTAACCCTGCTGGGTTTGGGAAATCCGCCAAATATATCTGACCAATTTCCTCAATAGTAGCAGTTCCTACTCTAGAAACACTTACAGCTCCAGCAGCACTAACAAAGAACTCCTCAGCATCATCTGGTATTTGTAGCGATGGTTCTAAATAAAATCCATCGGGAGTAGCAATATAACCGTCAGCATCTTTTCTGAAATTCCCGGCTCTTGTGTAGCCGATCTCACCATCTGGCAAAACAACCTGAAAGAAACCATCTCCTTCTATGGCCAGATCTAATTCGTTTTGTGTTTGCTGAAGACTACCATTAGTATGTATCTTTGGAACTCCAGTACTTCTTACCCCTAAACCAACTTCAACAGGTATGTTTTGTTGTTCAGGACTATTAAAATTATTTGTGACGCTTAATTTTTGGTACATAAGGTCTTCAAAATCAACTCTCGATTTTTTAAAACCTGTTGTATTCACGTTTGCTAAATTATTGGCAATTACATCTATATTAAGCTGTTGAGCCATCATCCCCGTTGCTGATATCCACATTGATCTAGTCATTTATATACCCCCTTTTATACAGCGCCAATTTGGCTTATTGCTTTACCGTTTAACTCATCTTGAATTTGAACTAATTTCTGTTGAGTTTCAAATTGTCTAAGCGAGTCCATCATAGCTAACATTTCTATCATTGCATTTGCCTGATTTACGTTTGATTTTTCAATATATCTATGTCTGATAACTCCGTTAAACTCAGTCTCTTCAGCACTATCTGATTTAAACAAGGAAACACCTATTTTGCGCAACTCATTTTTATTAGCCACGTTAACTATTGCTAATTCCCCTATAGGAGAATTGTCTCTATCATAAATCTCACCTTGTTCATCAATTGAAATATCCATATTTTCTAAAGTAATTGGTCCACTACTACCCATTACTAAATTATTACCAATCGATAATTGTCTATTACTGTTCAACGTAAAAGCACCACGTCTTGTATAAGCAGTATCTCCATCGGGAGTAGTTACCTTAAAAAACCCATCACCACTTATGGCTACATTTAATTTATCATTAGTAAACTGAAGTTCTCCATTTGAAAAATCTGTAGCAGTTTTTATTTGACTTGGCACGGTATATGGCTCGTTTTTGCCACCTATGCGCTTTGCTATCATATCTTGAAAAGATGTTGCATAAACTTTGTCTCGTTTATACCCTATTGTATTTAGATTTGCTAGATTATTTGCAGTAACGTCCATTACGTTCCTACTAATATTCATAGCTTTAGCGCTTATTAATAGCGATTCCCTCATTGAGCACCACTCTCCCTAGTTATTTGGCGAGATAGTAAAAATATTTTTGTGAAATTGCCCCCGACATGCGGACCAGCAATATATTCTACTTCTCTAATTCATCCTTACTCTTAGTTTTACCCTAAATTGCAACAATGTCAACCTAACCTGGAAAGGTTTTTAAAAGCGTACTTTATCCATAATTTCTTGTAGTTTTTTGACTGTTACATGAGTATATAATTGCGTAGTTTGTAGGCTGGAGTGGCCTAAAAGCTCTTGTACTGTTCTGAGATCTGCTCCATTATTCAATAATGCAGTAGCAAAGGAATGACGCAACGTATGAGGAGTGACATCCTTCCCAATCAGCTTACTTACCTTTTTAAATAAACGCTGCACACTTCTAACACTCAATCTTCCACCTCGAGCATTTATAAATAATGCCTTTTCTCTATTGCTTTTATATTTCTCTCGATACTCTTGAGTATATTCACGGATCAACCTACTCGCATGCTCGCCCAAAATAACAATTCTCTCTTTATCTCTTTTTCCAATAACCCGGATTTCTTCTCTCATCTCATCTATAGATCCGACATCTAATGAGATTAGTTCTGATATTCTTAAACCAGTGGAATATAGCAATTCAAAAATTGCGACATCTCTTTTCTCAGAAGAAGTACCTTGTAAACAAGCTATACACTGATCAACTTCTTCAGAAGAAAAAAAGATAGGTAACTTTTTTTCTAATTTAGGAGTTTCTAAAAACTGCGTAAAATCTTGTGTAGCTATACCAAACCTAATTAAATACTTCCATAGACTCTTTAACGAAGATATTTTTCTTGAAATACTTCGCTTGCTTATTCCTCTATCTCTCATTGAATAAACATATTTTTTTATAACACCTTCTGAAACATTTTCTATAGATGAAATATTAGCTTTTTCTAAAAATTTAATGAAATCTTTTAAATCTGATTTATAGGCATCAACTGTATGCGGGGAATAACCTTTTTGAATATTTAAATATATAAGGAATCTATCAAGAAGTTGCTTCAAGATCTTGTAACCCGTACTTGTTCCTCATTGCTAGAGTCAAATCCTGATTGGTTCCATTCTCTACTATAAAGACATTCCTGTCTTTATCTCTCATATCTATATGTAAAATACCTTTTGAAGGCACAAACCCAATACCAGTAATTTCTATTAAATTCTCAACTTCATTGAAAATATCTTTCAACTCAACGTTATTTATACTAATGTCGATTGCTTTCCCTTTACTATGATAATCTTTACTATTACCAAAAAGTTCTTTGGCATAATCCTCGCAAACATATGCTCTATGGACATTAATATTCTGATTGAATTTGGCTTTTAAGTGTTCAAGAATTCCAATAAGCGCTAAAGACATCCGAAACTCTTGATTACAGTTACCGCAAGTACAAGCAAAGTGAGTTCTATTAAAGTGCTCGCTTATTTTGTTCTTGTCTCTTGGTTTATCCTTCTGCTTATCTTTTTGGTTGTGATTGTTGCTGTGATTATGATTATACTTCTTTTTAGGTTTTTGATTATGGTGCTGAGGCTGATTATTATTATTTTCTTTCTTCTCGCTCATAAGCTTATTATAGCATAAGATTTACAACGAATACCTTGTAAATATAAGGGTGCTACGTGTTACAATATGAAAAGTTTTAAGTGGGCTGCGGTGGTGGAATTGGTAGACACGCTAGCTTGAGGGGTTAGTGGGCGATTGCCTGTGCTGGTTCAAGTCCAGTCCGCAGCACCAAACATATAAAAGGAACCCCGGTTTAACCCGGGGTTTTCTTTATTGGACAGTTTATTTTCTAAACCAACGGTTAAACAAAGTCTTTTTAGCCTTTTGTTCTTCTCTTTTATCTTTTCGTTCTTCATGCAATTCTTTTAACTTTTTTATTTGATCTTTTGTTAAAACTTCTTTTGTCTTCATTTTTATTGAAGTCATTTCATCTAACATATTTGATTGTGCTGATAAAATATCTTTCTTTAACTGAGCAATCTTTGCTGACGAACTATTTTCGGCATCTAGTTCTGCTACTAAAGCTTTTCTTGCAGTCATCAACTTTGTCTGTGTCTCTTTATGACTTTCTCTGCTTTCCTTATGAATCTCATTTATCTTCGCTATTTGTACCTTTGATAAATCAATCTGGTCAAACAATTCATTATGACCGCTTCCTTTTTGCATCATATTATTACGTTGTCCATCCCTATAACCTGGATCACAATCTTTTTGCTGTCCTCCTGATCCTGCAGCAAACATCATTCCCGCTAATCCTAAAACAATTATTCCTTTTGAAAATAGTCTCATATTTTCTTCCTCCTTATTTTTTCTTAACTTATATACAATGCTTTGCTATAAAAAGTTCCATCAATAAACAAAATCTTCATCAATACTAATAAAATAACCATCATAGTACTCTGCGGTTACTGTATTTGCTAAAAACTCTCCGTCTTTAATTGCTTGAGAGCTATTTGAAATGCTTATATTTAAGAACAATACTCCCACCAAAACACTGGTTGCTATTGGGCTAAGTATTGCAAACCATTTGAAAGAAGTTTTTTTTCTATTCTGTTCATTATTGCCAATTGTGAAAACAACATTATTAAAGATACCCTCTGGCACTGATTTCTCTACTTTCAGCTCTTTCATTAATTGTTTATTGCTTTCCATTCAGCACCTCTCTTTCATATCTTTCTTTTAATTGTTTTCGTCCTCTGCTCAATCTAGACCGAACTGTCCCAATTGGAATATTCAACAAACTAGCTACTTCTTCATAGCTCAAATCCTGAATGTCTTTTAGCACTATTGGCAATCTATATTTTGGTTTTAGCTTTTGTAATAATTGTAAAGCTTCCCCTTCGTCATTCTGTTCATCATTTGATTTTTGCTCATAAAAGAAACCTACTTCTGCTAACTTATTTACAAAACTATTTTTTCTTTTAATAAAATTTAGCACATGATTTATAGCAATCCTATTTATCCATGTGTATATACTGTAGTCCTTCTTATACTGATGTCTTTTTTCATATACACGCACATAAACATCATGCATTAAATCCTGAGCATCTTGCTCGCTTAGAACCATCTTATAAATAGTGTTATATACAAAGCTCTTAGAGACTTCGTATACGTCCTGAAATGCTGACATTTCTCCATCAATAAAATTATCTAAAACAGCCTTCGAAAGTTTCATTACTTATATACTATACAACTATTGAATGAGAAAAGTTCCATTACTTACTTGGACTTTTTTATAACTACTGTAAATTCGCCTTTATGTTCTCTCTGTGAAAGCTGCTGATAAACTTCATTAGATGAACCACGCCAATATGTTTGATGCTTTTTTGTTAATTCTTTTACTACAAAAACATCTAGCTCAGAATCAACTAACCCTAGAAGTGTTTTAACTATTCGCTTAGGAGACTCATAAAAAACAAACGGAATCTTTGTTTCAACAACAGACTCTATGACCTTTTGTTTCTTGCCATTTTTTCTAGGCCAGAATCCTACAAACTGGAATCCACTTTCTAATGAAAATCCAGACATTGCTAAAGCAGTAATACATGCTGTTGGTCCTGGTATCGCGTCTACCTCTAACCCAAGCTCATGAAATAAATTAATGATATGGAATCCAGGATCTGAAACCATTGGCATTCCGGCTTCGCTTATCAAGGCAATTTGTAAATCTTCATTTATCAAACGATCTTTAAGTGACTCTGAGCGACTTCTCTCATTATGGTCATAATAAGAAATAAGATGCTTGTCTCGCATCCCGAGTTCTGCAAACATTCTGCCGATTGTTCTGGTATCTTCGCATAACACCAAATCTGCTAACTTTATAATACTTATAGTACGTTGTGGGATATCTTCAATTGAACCAAGGTGGTTCCCGCAAATATATAGCTTAGAAGCCAAGCTAAACTTCTTTTATTTTCCTCGGAGAAATAACATCCATATTAACGTTGCCTTTGAATGTAGCGCCTTCATCTACAATTAATTTTTTGCCAGCTATATCGCCAACAATCTTACCTGTTTGAAGGATCTCAATACTTTCAACAACCTCAACATCTCCAATTATCTCACCCTGAACAACAACTCTGAGTGCATTAATATTACCGTTCACTTTACTTTTTACGCCAACAAACACGCTACCCTGAGAATTAATCTCTCCATCGAAAGAGCCCTCTAGCCTTATTGATGACTCTGTATTTATAGTTCCAGATAACGCTGAATCAAAACCTACAATAGTTTGAATTGTTTCATCAACATGATAATCAGAGTTAATTACTTTCATGACAAGAATTATACACTCTTTTTACATAGCAGGAAAGCAAAAGGGCGCTTACCTAAAGTTTTTCATTTACATTTGCGCCAATATGGCCTTTAATTTTATACATGAAAACAGAATACGCACTACTAGGATATCCACTTGGATATTCTCTATCGCCTGCTCTTCATAATACTTTCTTTAAAGAAGAAGGTATCGATGCAAAATATATCTCATATCCAGTAACAGTCGAAGATCTTAAGCCACTATTTGAGTCTAAAAAGTTTGCAGGACTAAACGTTACAATCCCACATAAAGAAAATGTAATTCCTCTTTGCGATGAGATCACTGATTCAGCAAAAGAAATAGGTGCGGTAAACACTATCAAGCTAATTGAGGGGAAATACGTTGGAACAAATACTGATGCTCCTGGCTTTAGTTTAATGCTAAAAGAAGAAGCGAACATGTCACTTACTGACAAAAATATTTTTCTAATTGGTGCCGGTGGTGCAGCAAAGGCCATTGTATATTCTTCATTACAAGCTGAATGTAACAAGATTACAATCTTTGACATCGATACAAATAAAGCTGAAGAAATAAAAACTCACTACCAGAACAATACGAAGATTATCATTATCAATGATAATAATAAATTTGAAGAAACTATCAAGAAAGCTAATATCATAGTAAATGCAACTCCTGTGGGCATGGAGAAAACAATCGACAAGTCTGTGCTTTCTAAAGAACAACTTGAACATGCTAATCAGAATTGTCTAATAGTAGACATCATCTACGCACCAGCTAGAACCAAACTATTGCAAATCGCCGAAGAACTCGGCCTTACCACTCTTAATGGTCTTGGCATGCTTGGTGGTCAAGGGATTTTAGGTCAACAATTTTGGTTTTCAAGAAAATTACGTTATAATACTGCTAAAGAGGTGTTATTACGTGAAATTGAATCCAGTATTCCAGGTTAATAAACTATTAACCACTGCCATAGACAACAACGCTACTGATATTCATCTTCATCCTGAAGAAAATACAGTATTAATTAAAGAAAGAATTCTAGGTGAATTAATAACGACCAAAGAACTTCCAAAAGAAGAATACCCTCAAATAGTAAACAGAATAAAGGTACTCTCTAATCTCAGCTCTTCAAACACGCTGCAACCACAAGATAGCAGAATTAGTTTTCATGCAAACAACTCAAGAATAGACATGAGAGTTTCTGTAATTCCCTCTAACTATGGAGAAAATATTGTAATAAGGATATTAGCCGACTACAAATCGATACCAACTTTAGATAAAATCGGAATGAACACTGAAACACTCTCAACAACCAAATCTTTATTAAAAAAAAAGGAAGGGCTAATTCTTACAACTGGGCCGACTGGTAGTGGGAAAACAACAACACTTTATTCTCTTATAAATTATTTATACTCAAACAATAACAAACTACATGTAGTATCAATCGAAGACCCTATTGAATATATTCAGCCATCTTTCACACAAATACAAGTTAATGACACAGCCGGCATGGGATTTGCAAACATACTAAGAGCAGTATTGCGCCATGATCCAGACATTATACTAATTGGAGAGATTAGAGATAAAGAAACTGCAGAAATAGCTATTAGAGCAGCCATGACAGGACACCTTGTGTTTGCGTCTATGCATACAAATACAGCGAAATCATCCATTGCTAGATTTATTGATTTTGGAATTAAGGAATTATTAATTAATGAATCACTACTGGCGGTATTCAACCAAAGACTAACCAGACTTCAAGATAATAAATTTAGAAGTGCGCAGTTTGAAATATATCAACCACTACCTTCTTCTTGATGAAGCGACTTCGTCCATTTCTTTTCGCTCAAACAACATTAGATCATAGTTATATTGCTCTTTTTGCTTATCTTTAAGATTATCTAATATTTTTATTTCTTTTCTATTCTCTTGAATCTCGGCTCTTTTCTTATCTATTTTCAATTCATAATCTTTAACCATCAAATCCTGTTTATAAATATCATTCTTAATGCCTGTAATATAATTCTCAGCCATTATTTTATCTACACTCGTAAATGATTTGCTATCTCTTATTTTCCCGAATTCTTCTTGCATTTGTTTTGCGAAATACGCCTTAACCTCTTCGTATCCTTTTTTACGTTGTACAAGTCTTCCAAGTTCTTGTTTTAACAACTCTTCAGTCTTTTCTTTAATACTGAGTATTCTTTGCATTCTAAATTCAAATTTTTTCATACTAATTACCTACAGCAGTTTTCAACATCTGGACTTCTTCATTATAAATAAATTTTTCATCAATACCTTGCTTTAAAAATGAAAGGATTCCATCAAACATTTTTATAGATTCATCAATACCAGGATTGCTGCCTGAAGCATAAGCTCCAATATTAATAAGATCTTCGGCGTCACGGTAAGTTGACATGAGCTCTCTAAGGCGATAATTCGAGGCCATATGCTCTTTATCAACAACATCTGGCATAACTCTACTCAAACTGTTTAAAACATCTATAGCAGGCCAAATATTCTTGGATGCAATTTTCCTATCCAAAACTATGTGTCCATCCAAAATACTTCTTGCTGCATCTGAAATAGGCTCGTTCATATCATCAGAATCGACAAGTACTGTATATATGCCTGTAATACTTCCTTTGTCGCTTGTACCGGCTCTTTCTAAGAACTTTGGCATCATAGCAAAAACTGATGGCGGATATCCCTTTGTGGTTGGAGGCTCTCCAATAGTAAGACCTACTTCTCTTTGTGCCATAGCAAATCTTGTTATCGAATCCATCATTAATAACACGTCTTTACCTTGGTCCCTAAAAAACTCTGCTATTGCTGTTGCTGTAAGTACAGCTTTTATTCTAATTAATGCTGGCTGGTCAGAAGTTGCGACAACTACTACTGAGCGTTTAAGTCCTTCTGCACCTAAAGACTTCTCAATAAAATCTCTTACCTCACGTCCTCTTTCACCTACTAATGCTATAACATTAATATCTGCTTCAGTATTTCTTGCAACCATACCCATCAGCGTAGACTTGCCTACTCCTGAACCTGCAAAAATACCAACACGTTGTCCTCTTCCAAGAGTTAAGCATCCATCTATAGCCTTCACACCTACACCCAATGGTTTCTCAATTCTATCTCGCAATAATGGATTTGGTGGTTCTGCATATACGGGAACTCTCCTTAATACATCCACATCTCCTTTTCCGTCGATAGGATCACCTAAACCACTAAGAACTCTTCCCAACAATTTAGAAGAAACAGGAACAGTTAAACAACTCCCAGTTGATTCCACTAAATCTCCAGCACTTATGCCTTCCATATCTCCCAATGGCATTAATAATACTTTTGTCGAACCAAAGCCAACTACCTCTGCCCTGATAATTTTCCCAGCTCTATTATGAATTAAACATACTTCTCCAACTGGAACCATTGGTCCTGTTGCAGTAATAACCAAACCTGATATGTCTGTTACCATTCCTTTTACTATAACTGGGTCTATATCTTGAAGTTTATCTAAATATTTATCTAAATCTATACTAGCCATTTAAAAGATTCTTCTCTATTTGAGAAAACTGAGAGGCAATTCCGGCATCCATGAACCCTGTATCTAAAGCAATGCCTATTCCATACTCGTCGATACTTGAATCCTTTTGAATACCAAGATTAGAAATACCCAAATACTCAGAAAATTCTTCCTTATGTTTATTTAATATAGCAAATTGTCGAGGATTCACCTTTATGACAATACTCTCTTTTATGCTAATCTGATCAAACAACTTTTTTACAAAATCTATAAAAACATCTTCTTGTTTCTCAAATGTTATTCTTGTCACTTTCTCGGCTAATGAAATTGAGAATTTAACAATCTGCCCTTCTACTCCATCTAAAAAAACTTCCATAGCTAACCCTGCTTTTAATTTTATAATCTCTAATTCATCAACAAAAGACTGTAGATTACCAATGAACTCTTGTTTGCCTGCTTCAAGTCCTTCTTGATAAGCATTATTTTTAAGTTGTTCTATTTCTTGCTCGAGCTGAACCTTTTTTTGCTCAACATGCTCTTTAGCTTTAACCATCATTTCGTCTTCTTTTTTCTTAATTGTTTTGGCTAACTTTTCTCCTTCTTGGAGCATTTGAACAACCATTTCTTCTGTAAAGTATGATGATAAAATCGGGGCAACTGTTTTTAACTGTCTAGCTACTGCTTCTTCTGCTTTGATAATTTTTGCTGACATTATACAAACTCTTCCTCTTCTTCGCCCCTAGATATAAATATCTCTCCGGCTTCTTCTAAATTCCTGACTATATTAACTATCTTTCGTTGTACATCCTCAACTTCTTTTACTCTGACTGGACCCATAAATTCCATTTCTTCTTTCATCGTATCAACTGCTCTATCAGAAAGATTTGCAAAAATCTTCCCACTTAAATTTTCGCTAGCCGTTTTAAGTGCCATTGGTAAATCTTTCATATCTACCTCTTGCAGCAATCTTTGTATTTGCCTATCTTCAAGACTAATAATATCCTCAAACACAAACATCAGATCTTTTACATCTACAGATAACTGAGGATCAACTTCTTCTAAATATTCCAGTATCTTTTTTTCTGTAGCTCTATCAACACTGTTAATAACCTCTGCTAAAGAGTTAACTCCTCCTTGTGTTGAAAAATCCTGATGCGTAATAACTGATGATATCTTTGCTGCTAATACATTCTCTATTTGTCTAACAATATTGGGCGGTGTCTGGTCCATTAAAGCAATTCTTCTAGCAACCTCTGGCTGCACCTCTTCTGGCAATAACGAAAGAATCTGGCCTGCCTTCTTAGGATCTAAATAGGCCAGGATTAATGCTATTGTTTGTGGCTGTTCATCTTGAATAAATCTAATAACATTCTCTGGATCTGCCTTATCTAAAAACTCAAAGGGAGTTAATTGATAGTTCTGATTGAAGTCTTTTAAAGCATTAGCAGCCTTATCTTTACCTAAAACTTTCTCCAAAATATCTTTTGCATAATCAATGCCACCAGTCACGTAGTCGCCTGAACTCATTTTAACTTCACGCATGAAATCTTCAATTACTATATCTTGCTCACTAGATGATACTTTTTTCAGCCTTGCTATTTCCATTGTAAGCTCTTCTACTTCTGACTCGCTTAATTGCTTTAAGGCTTGCACTATCTCTTCTTTGCCTAAAGAAAGTAAAAGAGTTGCAGCTTTTCGTCTACCTGTTGGTCTATCTCCTAGTGCCATAGAGATTACCCCTCACTCAGCCATCTCTTTAAAACCTGAGCAAATACTTCGGGATTATCTTTCACCATTCCATCAAGCGATCTTCTCATATTCGAACTTCTCTCTTTTTGTGCATATACTTCTGAATCAAGATCTCCAATAGGCATTGCGCTACCGCCGCTATCTGTAACATTAATTCCCCATGAACCTCCAGAACCTGTTATTGCCTGTAATTTTTTTAATCTTCGTCTAGCATAGAATACTGTAAATAACAGTAAGATACCAAGGCCAACGTTCTTGGCTATATTCATCGCCATTGAGATCTGTCGCTCCTGATCCATCTCCTTATTAACTTCATCAAGTGTTGTTTTATCAAAAACTAAATTAGTTAACGAAATGACATCTCCTCTTTCTGCATCGATTCCTGCAGCTGAAGATATTGCTGCCTGAAGATCGGTCTTTTGTTCATCCGATATTTTTCTATCAAGTATAACTGCTACAGATATTTTTTCTATATATCCTGGCGCTCTTGTGAAACGTTCTATTTTTTTAGAAACTTCATAATTAGTGGTCTCGTCAATTTTGGAATAATTAGAATCATCTAAATTTGTTGCAATATTAGCTGGATTTGCAGCGTTTTTACCTTCAAACCCTTCTTCCATTGCACGAGCGCTTCTAATTATGCGCTCTTCTGATGGAAGAAAAATCTCACTTTCCGATTCTGATTTATCAAAATTCATTCTCACGTTTACTCTTACAACAGAAGAATTGTTGCCAAATACTTGGCTTAACATTGTAGAAATTCTATTCTGCATCGTTTTTTCATATTGTCTTTGTACATCAAGCTGTTTCATGCTCAATCCAGAATCAATCATGCCCTCATCTTCATATGCATATAAAACATTACCGTTAGTATCAACAACTGTTATGCCCTTTGTGTTTAAGCCTTTAACAGAACTTGCAACCAGATGCACAATCCCGTTTACATTACTCTGTGATAATGATGCGCCACCTAGTACATCAAGAACTAATGAAGCAGTTGTTTTATCTTTATCTTCCATAAACACAGATTCTTCTGGCAAAACAATATGAACTCTAACAGCTCTAATCTGAGATAAGCTAGAAATTGTTTTTGCTAATTCTGCCTCTAACGCTCTTTGATAATTTACCTTTTGAGTAAATTCAGTTACTCCTAATTTAAACTGATCAAATAATTCATAACCACTAGCACCACCGTTAGGTATGCCATCTGAAGCTAATTCTACTCTTAGCTCTCTAGCGTACTTTGAAGGAACCATAACTGAAGAACCATTAGGGCCTATCTTGTAAGCAATGCCCTTATCATCCAGCCTCTTTATTACTTCACCTGTATCTTGCTGCTCTAGCCCCGCGTATAAAGTAACGAAATCTGGCCTTGTGCCCCAAATTCCAATACCGATAAATGAAACAAATATGATAAGACCAAGCATGCTAAGTGTAATACGCTGAGCAATATTTAATTGCGATAAAACCGTTCTTAACTGTTCGTAGATCCTTCTAACTATCTCTGTCATATTAATTCCCTATTTGTAACGATTTTTGAGCCATAGCTTTTGAAGCATTAAATACTGCCACATTCGCCTCATAAGCTCTAGAGGCATCCATCATTCTAACCATTTCCATTGTTTGGTTTATATTAGGCTTACGAACATATCCTTTGCTATCTGCCATTGGATGAGTTGGATCATATTGCATTATTGGAGGAGACTGATCCTTAACAATACCTGCTATTTTAACCTGTTTATGTATTCTTTGTCCCAACACATTTGAAAAAGAACTTCCTCCGCCCTCTTTAGTTGAAATAATTGGAATTTTTCGTTGATATGGTCCACCTTCGGGAGTTTCCATTGTATTTATGTTTGCTAAATTTTCGGCAATAACGTCCATTACTTCTCTTTGAACACTAAGACCACTACCTATAACTGCTGCTGATTGAAAAAAACTCATAAGCTAACCTTAAACAACCCTCTCTGAAATTACGGAATCTAACATTCTGAATTTCTTATTGGCAAAAGATGTTAACGCGTTAAAGTACGTATTATTTGTAGCCATTCCAACCATTTCTTTATCTAAATCCACATTATTCCCAAAAGAATTAACTGAAGTAGTGTTATCGTTTCTAATTATTGAGTTCATTTGTCCTGGATTAAAGTTGAATGGGATATGTCCTGAATGTGTTCTTTGCATTGGGATACCCTCATTCATCATACCTGATAAGGTCATTTTGAAATTAGCATCTTTCCGCCTATATCCGGGAGTGGATATATTCGCTATATTTTCAGCTATCAAATCATGCTGCAAAGCAGATATCGACAACCCCTCTTTTATAACTTGCGATCCCCTATCTAAAAACATCAATTTAATAATAGCAACGCCTATGTACAGTGTCAATAAATTCAAGGTTTTATAAGGGATTGATAAAACATTTTTTGTGTTATAATAAAAAAATGACCGATCAATATACAAGTAAGGATGTTTGTGCGATTACTGAGTGTTCCCACCGACAGCTCCAATACTGGGAAAAAAAAGAATATATTTCACCTGAAAAAGGCAACAGAAACATCCGAATCTATAATGACAATGATATAAAAATTATCAAACAAATAATTAATCTAAAGAAAAAGGGAAGTTCTTTGGGTGAAGCATTTATCAGAAGCAGCGCTACTGTTCGTCCAAACTCAGCAATTATAACCAATACAAACTTTATTTTATTAAAAGAAGCCGAAGATCGATTCATAGCACTAAACGAAGAATTGCTTTCAGTATTGTTTAAGATAAACGAGCTTAGCGACATTGTCCCTGGATATCCCTACTCTGCATATAACGAAGATGCTCTGCTAAAATTAAAAGAACTACAGGACAAAGCCTCGACTCTTAAAAGCCAAAAAAATGAGGCCTGGGAAAAAATAAACACTATTATCAATGCCGATACAGCCCTTATAAAAAAAGCAAAACAGGCAATAACTAAACCACGAACTGACAATAAATATAATATTAATCAGCTTATCTTGCTATGGATAAGAAAGAACGGCTCTACAGAAAATCTAGACAATATTAGAGAAAAGTATATTGAAAGAGTTAGAAATGGCGAATCAATAGATGCGTTAGTTCAAGAACTTCAGATTCAGCCAGAAAAATCTAAGTAAAGACTACCAGAACCTTTGTTTTCCTTTTTAGACACATAATTACTCTGGCTGCCGCCATACTGTCTTTTTATTTTCTTCTTGTTTCCTATTTCATTTAATCGTGAGCTTATATCTGCCATTTTATTTTGAATCTTTTGTGTCAGCGCTTGTTCTACCTTCGATATCTGAGAAATACTCTCAATAATCTGAATATCCATGCTCTTAATTTTTTCGATTTTTTCTGAAGTTAAAAAATCCATACTACCTGAACTAAAACTTATAGCGACTTCTTTTCTAATTGGAGATAGTTCTGCCTCAATAACATTAACCTCATCCATCATCTTTTTTTTAGCTGCCATCATTTCGCTTAAGACTTCTGGTTTATCAATATCAGGCAAAAGCACAGTACTATGATTCTCCAGTATTCCTAAAAATCCTTGATATACCTTTAGTTCTTTAATTTGTAGAACTTCTAAAATCTCTATCTTAGTTGATAACTCTTGAATCATTATAAATACTTATCAAATCCTATACTTTTTAAATTCTCTTTATTTAACATTAAAAAAGAAATATCTCTTAATCTTTCATTTTCTGATTCTAATACTCGCTGAATTATCTTTGCCTTTGTAGGAGCTTTGCCTTGTGATACTGCTCCATCCTGCCATGAAACTTCGTTTGCAGAAAAATCAAAGAAGTATGGAGATGATAACAAGCTAACTGGTAAAAAATCTTTCAACTCGTCTGCTTTATCGACAAACTCTCTTTTTGCTTTCTCGCTTAAAAAGGGCATATAGTGAATACCTGACATTTCTGACATTGAAGCGTTCACTTGATTGAATACTGAAGAATCTAACTCCTCGGTATACTTCTCGAGCATTCCAACAAAACCCATATAATTACCTTCGATAAAATCTTCTAGTCCTGCATCTATTAAAATAGCGACATCTCGAAGTGTTAATAAAACCTTACCTTCAATGGGCGCATCTAATGGCCTGAATGATGGCATATCTTTGCCGTCATTTTTAAAAACCTTCATATCCGAAACTGTTAATTCTTGAAAATTGTCCTGAACTTCTTTTGCATAGGTTCCTTCTTTTATACCTTCTTCTACATATGCAACAAAATCTTGCCATAAGAAATCAAATTTTTCTTTTAATGTAAGCTTCATCCGGCCCTCCTATTTATTACAAGACGCTTAGCAAAATTGCTGAGCCTAAAAACGTAACAGCAAAAGTTGTTGTAACTCTATTTAGCCCATCTTCTAAGCCTTTTTGAGAAGAGAACATTTTGGCACCAGAACCGATTGACCCAAAACCTTCCCCTTTTGCTGAGTGAAGTAAAACTAAAACAACTAGTGCAATAGCAGAAACAACCTGTACAAGAATTAGCAATGTTTTCATAACTTAGCCCCTTAAATATTGATTTATTATGTTACATATTACACTATTTATAATAAAAACTGAATGGATATTCTTGATTTGGACTCGAACATAGCATACAATTTGTATGTGCAACAAAATAAAGCAGTTTTTACGGACATAGATAAAACCATATTTCCAAACGGTTCATTAAATTTATTAGTCCAAAATTTTTATAAAAAGAAATTACTCCCAATTAGATTAATCTTTTTGGTGCTCTATTGGTATGGGCTTTATAAGATGAACTGGATTAATGATTTCAGCAAAGTTATAGAAAAATGTAACAAAGTATTAAACCCTATGCTAACACGCAATAATGTCAAAGAATTAGACGCACTGATGAAAAAATGGTTTGATGCAGAAATAACTCCTAAAATTTATCCTGAAATAGAGCAACGAATAAGAAAACTACATAGTGATGGACACAAGGTGTATTTCGTATCTTCAACTATAGATCCAGTAGCTAGGTTGTTTAGAGATTATTTTGGGTTTGGAGAAATAGAGGCTACAACGCTAGAACAAAAAGATGGTTTCTATACATCATATATACAAGGAACTCCTTGTCATGGCGAAGAAAAAGTAAAAAGAATGAAACGATTAGCAAAAGAAGAAAATATCGATTTAGAACAAAGCTATTCTTTTACTGATCACATCTCTGACCTGCCAATGTTAAAAATCGTGGGACATCCTATTGTGGTAAACCCAAAAAGGCTTCTAAAGGTAATTGCAAAGAAAAATCGCTGGCAAATACTTAAACTTTAATCCCCCTGATGCTTACGCATCTTTCCCCCTTTGATAAAGGGGGCTGTTTCAACCTTAAGGAGCCTCCTTTATCAAAGGAGGTGGCTGAGTGTTAACGAAGTCGGAGGATTATAGGTTAAACTTCTTTATTTTATAGCCTATCATACGCTCGGTAATGCCTAATCTCTGAGCAGCTTCCACTTTTTTGCCTTTTGTTCTTCTAAGCATCTCTTTAATAAGCACAGACTCTGCCTTCTCTAATGATTGCGTTAATTTTATTTTTTCAGGCATATTCTTTGCGGTGGCTTGTAAAAATCCTGTCTTAACCTCTTCTTTTTCAGCAACTATCTTTGCTACATTTGGTTCCTTTGCAACAATTGTCTCTTTTTTCTTTAAATAATTACGAACATTTTTAAAACTTTTTTCTTGTCTTTCAAAAAATGCTTCAATACTGGAGATAAACAACTTTAACTCTTTTAATTTTTCAAATTTACCAACAACCTGTTTGCCAAGCTTAAAGGAGATAAAATTCTTCATCTCTGACCTATCAACACAAATAATGATTTTCTTAATATCATTTAAGTCTAAAATATTTTTCTTTGATAATTTATATGTTTTTTTATCTGCTAACACACAGGCAATAGCTCCATCATCAAATAGTGAAAGGTCAAATCCTAATTCAGATTTATTAACACCCTCTATCTGCTTAAATCTAAACTGCATATATAGATAACTAACAACTTTATCGTAAAACTCTTCTCTGTCTAAAAAAACAGGAAGCTCATATAATTCTAAAATTGATAAAAACACATTCTTGCTCATGACTTATATTGTATTAAAAAAAAGCTTTTGCATCAACGTCTTCTCGCCAATACTAGAAAAAAGAATGCTCCTGCTCCAATAAATGAAGTGAAAATACCAACAGGCAACTCAACTGGAGAAAATAATACTCTTGATAAAACATCTGCAAAAACAAGCAGGCTTCCGCCAATAAATACAGTAGCTACTACTAATCGCTTATGAACAACCCCAACTACCATCCTTGAAATATTTGGAACAATCAATCCAACAAAAGCAACCGGCCCAAAAAATGACACAACTGAACCTACTGTCAAAGAACCCACCAAAATCAGCACCCATCTTACATATAAAACATTCACTCCTCTGCTCTGAGCAAATTCTTCTCCTAAACTAAGCAGGTCTAACTCTTTTCTTAACAAAAACACAAAACTCAAAGCAATAACTAAAATAATGGCTTCAAATATTACAACTTCAAATGAAACATTGCGAATGCTCCCAAACAACCAATGCATAAACTTAAACGCATTAAGGTAATCTAATCTAAACTGTATCAACATTATTAAGCTAGAAAATAAGAAGTTTAAAGCAACTCCTATTAACAACACATCAGACATTCGACCTTCTGCATATTTTCTGCTTACCAAATAAATAAATCCCATTGAAATACTCGCAAAAACTATTGCAAATAAGACTGTCTGATCAAAAATGCCAATACTAAAGCTAACGCCTGTTGCCATAGCGAGCAAAGCCCCAAAAGAAGCTGCCGTAGATATTCCCAAAGTATATGGAGTTGCCAATACATTACAAAACAGAGATTGAAAGATCAAACCAGCTACTGACAATCCAGCTCCTGCCAAGAAGGCTAAAAGAACTCTAGGGATTCTATAATTAATAAATATATACGCTGCTTGATCATTATGTAACAGGGCATCAATTCCGATAAACTGCTCCCCTAAAAATGGTGACAAGAAAAGAATCAACAAAACAGCACCAAATACAAAAAGTGTTCTATTTTTCATCAATAGCACCTTCCTTCGTTAAGGAAATATTAAACAATTCGGACAAAGCTTTAATGAAACTCTTATCCATTGACTCATAGTGGTTAAACCTCTGATTATCTAGAGTTAGAATATTTACTCGATCTAAATCCTTAAACATAAAAATCTCTTCTAAGCTATTAACCACCAAAATAAAAGTCCGCACATTCTGCTCATGCAAAGATTTTATCTGCCTGAAAATTAAATCTCGCTGCCCTGGGTCTAAGAAACTAAATGGTTCATCTAATAGAATAAACTTGCCGCCAACCAAATATGTAGAAGCCAATAAAACTCGCTGAATTTCTCCTCCACTTAACCTAGTAATAGGCTTGTTGATAAGTTTTTCTAATTGGAATTCTTTTATAGATTTTTTAATAATATCTTCTGAAACAAATTCACTTGAATACATAGACATCTCCAACAACTCGCGCACTAGATAAGGAGCATTAAATGTTATTTTTTGAGGAAGATATGCAATCTTGGATACTAGCTCTTTGTTAGAATATTCGTTTATATCTCTTCCATTTATTACTATCTCGCCGGAAGTAGCCGTAAGTTGCTTATTTAAAATCTTCAAAAAAGTAGACTTCCCACTACCGTTTCTTCCTACTATCAAATACAAGTTGTTTTCAACAAACTCAACATTAACATCATCAAGTATTTGATTGCCGTCTAAAGAAAATTTTAAGTTTTTAATAGAGATTTTTTTCATCGTTGGGTACCTACTAAAATTTTGACTGAAGCCCTCGCCATACAGGGGGTGGGGAAACCGAGGGCTTCTTTCCAAACGTTGCCCTTATATATTAACATATTGAAAAAACAGAAACCAGATTATATAGAATTATTTTAGCCTATTTTTTTTGCAGCTTCGCCATAAATGTCCTGATAGAACATTAACATAACGTCATAGATATCAGCCCTTGTAAGGTTATCTTGAAGGTTCATTCCTTCGCTAACACCTTCTTCGCTATATGAAGCACAAAATGGCGGTTGTTCTTCTGCTTCTAACGAGCCTAAAATATCATCAATATCATCATCAGATAGGTTTTGATTAATACCTGTTAATGTTTTCTTAATTTTCTTCTTAAATTCATCCTTAGACTTAACGCCTTTAAAGAATCTATTAAATATTTGTTCAGCTGTAACTTGCTGGGCAGCAGGGTTTTCTTTTGCGCCAGACACTGCATTATAGAGTGAGTTATTGATTATATTTGAATACTGAGCTGGATTACCTTGAATGTTCACGCTATTTTTCAACTGCCTTTCAACCGAAATAAACTTATGCTATAGTATAGCAAAGGCAGATATTAGAAGCAAGACAACCATGTTCTTTAAAAATAAAAACTTAAAAAATAACGCCGAATTTCTAGAAACAAATATTGAGAGTCATCTGAATATAGATCATTCTTATAAAGGTTGCCTTATTGTAGTAGAAGGCACTGATGGTTCTGGGAAGTCTACCCAGCTACACTTATTAAAAAAATGGTTAATAGCAGAAGGGTACCCGGTAGTACTAACAGAATGGAACTCCTCCGAGCTTGTCGCTTCGACTATTAAAAAAGGCAAAAAAAAGAATTTGCTAAACAACACTACGTTCAGTTTGCTACATGCTACTGATTTTGCTGACAGGCTACATAAAACAATTATCCCTGCTTTAAAATCTGGACATGTTGTACTTGCTGACAGATATGCATACACAGCATTATCAAGAGACTTTGCAAGAGACTGTGACCCTGAGTGGTTAAGAAATGTATATTCATTTTCTACAAAACCAGATGCAGCATTCTATTTCCGAGTTCCTGTAGAAGTTAGCTTAGACAGAATCACTCAAACAAGAAAACCAAAATACTATGAAGCTGGAATGGATATGAAGCTTAGCAGTGACCCATATAAAAGCTACCTATTATTTCAATCAAAAGTAATTTTAGAATATGAAAAAATGATCAAAGAATTTGGGCTGACTGTTGTTGATGGAATGCTAGGCATTCATGATAAACAAGTTATATTTAGAGAAAAAGTTCAACAATTACTTACAAGGAAATTTAAATAATGAAGAAAAATACCTACCCTGGAAAACTTATAGCAGCAGAAGGACTAGATGGTAGTGGCAAAGGAACGCAGCTAAGCCTTCTAAAAAATTGGCTAGAAATAGAAGGATACGGAACTACTCTTTTAAAAAGAAAAAACTCTCCGCTAGTTTCTAAAACAATTGAAACTGCAAAAGAAGAGCGACAGTTAATACCTATAACCTATAGTTTAATACATGCTGCTGACTTTAGTGACTTAATGTATAGACAAGTAATCCCAGCATTAAAATCAGGGTTTATCGTTCTATTTAACAAATATGTATACACTTCTTTAGCGAAAGATTATCTAAGAGGACAAGACAAAAGCTGGGTTCATAAAATATATGATTTTGCGATAGAGCCGGACTTAGTACTACACTTTAAGATTCCTTTAGAGGAAGCACTTGGAAGAATGACTCAAGAAGAAAAAGAAAATGATTTCTATGACAGTGGCATGGATATTGGGCTAAGTGCTAATACGACTATTTCAATAAAAAAATACCAAGCACAACTATATGAGCAATATGAATTAATGTCTAAATTATATAATTTTTCAACAGTTGATGCTCTAAAACCAATCGAAACTCAACAAAAAGTTATCAGAGACCAGATAAAAAACATCATTATAAAATAATCTACATTTCACTTTTAACTGTTTCTGTTTTAAAATCATGAATATGAAACGCTTCCAAGTATCGGTATTACAATATGACGTTCTTGACGAACCAATGGAAAACTTCAAAGTAATAGAAAAACTTTTCGGCATTGCTGCTGGAAGAAAATCTAAGTTTGTTGTTTTGCCAGAGATGTTTGCCACTTCGTTTAACTATGATCGTTTTCCTGAGTTCTCAAAACACTCAATGGAAATACTAAAATACTTACAACAAATTGCTCTAAAATATGACTTTTATATAGTTGCTGGATCGCTACCAATAAAGAGCAGCAAAGATGACAAGTTCTATAATAGATCATACCTAATCTCAAATGAAGGTGCTGTAATTGGCTATTATGATAAGAATCATATCTTCTTTCAAAACGAAGAAATGACACATATGAGCCCAGGAAAGTCTCCATCTATCTTTAGAACAGGATTAGCACAAATAGGCATTCAGATATGTTTCGATATAAGATTCCCAGAAAACATGAGAATACTTACCAAGCAAGGCATGCAAATACTATTTGTTGTTGCTCAGTTTCCAAACCCAAGAAGAGACCATTGGATATCGCTACTAAAAGCTAGAGCGATAGAGAACCAAGTATATGTTGTAGCCGCTAACCGTATCGGTTCAGCTTCTGAAGATCTAACTTACTTTGGGGACTCTATGATAATTGATCCGCATGGTGAGATACTTTCTTCTGGATATGATAAAGAAGGTGTTGTTTCTGCATATGTAGATCTAGACTTCTTAGATGCTTATAGAAAGAATTTTCCGGTATTGAAGTGGATTAGGTAGAAATAATCCCCCGTCTGCTTTAAGCAGCCACCCCCTTTGATAAAGGGGGCTATTTCGATATATAATAAAAACTATGAAACAAGAAAACGAATCAAATAAAGAACCTAAAAAAGAATCTGATATCTATAAAAAGATAATGTCTTCTGCAAGGAATCTTTCAGCTGAAAAACATGGAGAGAATGGAAAATTATTTGAAGATTTAGATTATGATAATGGATATAACGGAGACCGAGCACGTAACAATCACTAACAAAGGAGTGCTTATGAAATACGAATGGAGAAAGAGCGAGAAGGAACTGTACTTACCTAAAAACAAACCTACTCAAATAACGATCCCATCTTTTAACTATTTTATGATTGAAGGCGAAGGCAACCCAAACAACGAAAACTTTGGTGAATACATCGGAGTTCTTTATGCACTCTCATATGCAATAAGAATGTCTCATAAAGGCGGCACTCCTCCAAAAGATTTTTATGAATATACGGTTTATCCACTTGAGGGAGTATGGGATATCACTGATGAAGCAAAAAAATACTATAACGACACAGGAATAATTAATAAAGACACTCTAGTCTATAACCTGATGATACGCCAGCCTGATTTTGTAACTGCTGAGTATGCAGCAGAAGTTATAGAAAGAACAAAAAAGAAAAAACCACATGTGTTATTAGATAAAGTTGAATTTGGAGAGATTACTGAGGGTAAATGTGTTCAAATGCTACACCTTGGCCCCTATGATAACGAGGCTGTAAGCTTTAAGAAGATGGAAGAATATTGCAGTGAGAACAAAATAACTAGACTTTCCAAAAAACATAGAGAAATATATCTATCTGATGTCCGAAAAGTTAGCCCTGAAAAGCTTAAAACTATTCTACGATTTAAAGTAAAATAAACAAAATAGATAGCACTAGCAAGCCACTCATAATACAATTAAACAGCTTAAAGAAAAAATCCTTCTTTAAAAACCTAGCAATAACGGTACCAAACGCTGCCCATGAACTAGCAGTAAAAGAGCCAACAACTGCAAACACGCATATCAACATTATTACAGACCCAACATAAGCATCTCCTGGTTTGGTTAGTGTGCTTATAGTAGTAACAGCAATCACTAGGCCTTTTGGATTAATAAACTGAAATGCAGCGGCTTCTAGCAATGTAAACGGTCTGCCCTTTTCTTCTGTCTCGCCTGCTCTCTTAGAAGCAATTATTCTCCAAGCAAGATATAGCATATACGCTGAGCCTAATATCTTCAAAACAATTTGTAACGCTGGAATTAACTCAAACAATAAACCAATACCAAGAGCCCCTGAAGTTAATAACAGAAACATCCCAACTTGAACCCCAATAATATGAATAATAGTTCGTCTAAACCCAAAATTTGCACCTGAAGCTGCAAGCATAATATTATTCGGGCCAGGTGTGCCACACATAGATAATGCAAAGATTGCTATTGGTAAAACTATCGTCATAAATATCTCCTATAAACAGATGATATCACAAACTCGCTATCGCTAGAGATAACCAAAATATAACAGAAAGCTATTTAGCTCTGTTATTCCCATACTAATGTTACGACTTTTCAGGCAAAGTTCAGTTATGATGCCCTTTTAAAATATGATCAACTAACCACGTAGAAATCTTGTGATGTTTATCTGGTATTGGTTCTGGCATATCAGCTGTTTTATTACTATCGACAACCATAGTTGTATCAAATGTTCTAAAATAGTCTGGCAAAGGAGCACTATACTTACGAGTATTGAATTCTGTGTATCCAGAAATAGCTTGAAACCCGAATTCTTTCATTTTGTCATAGAAATCTTCAAAAGTACTACTGTAACAATATAGCTCAACCGGAAACTGATCTGGAAGATGATGTTGTTTAGCAAAATGAAACACAGCTAGATAAAAAGCGGCGGATGAACCTCCCTTTTTTTTATTTTTTTGCATAGCTATTTTGGGTTCAAATACGTCTACAGATATCGCCGTTTGATTTTCTAAACTTATTTGGACATATCCTCTTGTGGCTTTGCCATCTTGAGCTATTTCTACTAGGGGTTCGCCATTTTTTGAATAAATCTCATAAACTATTTTACCTGGCTGAGCATGAATAATCTTCAGATTATATCTTTGAATAAACTCTTTCATCGAGTTTTCAATGAATGAATGTTCTTTATAAGCAATTATTTTAGCTTTCATCGTAATTTATCGTTAACAAAAGAAAAAAATCCCTACGAAACTTTTATATGCTCACTATCTCTGGAGATAGAAGGAAAATAATCTCTGTATCTTCTTCCTCTATAGTGGTCTGATTAAAGAAATGATCTATGAATGGAATGCTTCCAAGTATTGGCAAAGAGGCTACATTCTTGCGTTTGCTAGAATTAATAAGTCCACCTAGAACTAATTCTTCACCATCTTTAATCTTACATTTTAAATTCATCTCTCTACTTGAAAGTACTGGGTATTCACCTGCCATTGTAGACTTCCACTGCTTGATACTCTCTATCTTCACCTTGATATTAGAAAGTATCACGCCATCACCTTGGATGCTTGGCCTAATAGATAAATCCACTCCAGCATCAATGTATCTAAGCTCCCAGCTAATCTTGTCTGAAGCTGTATCTACTGGCACTGTATACGGGATTCTATCTCCTACCCTTATTGTAGACATTTCCTCATCCAAACAAATAATGGTTGGATTGGCTAACACCTTTGCCTCTCCCTTACTTACCAATCCACTAATACTATCAAACAACTTCTGTTTATCAGTAAGATTCGAAACTTTAAGACCATTTTTATACTGTTGCCAATTAATCCCTAGTCCCATTAAGGAATTGTGATTTACCTCTATCAACCAAGTTTTGTAATAAACAGATGGAGCGTTCTTATCTATCGATTCAACAAATACTTTAAAGCGTCTAATATCTGCTTTCTTTCCAAAAACAAACACCTTGTTTCGCACATCGTTTACAGAGACTTTAAGAGCCGGAAATATCTTCCTCGCGAGATCAACAATCTCTTCTTTTTTAAGATGATTATACTCAAAACTATAACTCTGTTCCTGTGTACCTTTCTGAGCTGGCACACTACTGGAATAATTAAATACTGCTTTAGTCGGCAAACCTAGCCCCATAACAAATATTATTAAAATAATCTTACACTGTTTCAAAAACAACTCGAGCCCTCCCTCTAATAACTTCAAATAAAACCAACCGCTTATCTAGTACAGTATTTATATATTCTTTTAGTGTATAAAATTGCTGATTAGAAAATTCCTCTACTACATGCTGTCCGTCTGCAATTTCCTTCCAAGAATTTAAGGATATCCCCTGCTCCGCAAATGCAACTACGCTATTCGAATAAACACCTGTCTTTAATAATTTAGAAATGTTACTAGCTACAGTTAATGAGCAAACAAAAAAGATAAGGAAAAACATATTATTAATTAACTTTTGATTAATACCCATATATTCGCCCCTTCCTCCTTAAAACTTGTGCTTTTTAATAAATTTTCTTTTAATAAAAAGTCTCCAAACTTTTGGATATATTCTTGAGCTACAAACCCATCTACGTATATGTTTTTTGTAGTGATTCGAATAGTATTAATATTGATTGGCTGAGACAAAAAAGACTCTATTAGCCGAAATCTGTTCTTATTATTCATCCTGATAGTTTTTAAACGCTTCAAATCTTTTTTGTTATGATATTGATTATTTTTAATAAACTGATTATTGCCAATGGCCTGTAGCTGATTGTTTTTCGAAATAAATAATATAAGAAAATTTAATATTAGCAATGCAAACATTAGAACTAAACCCCACACCAAGGACAGTTGCCACTTTCGTTGCTCTCTCTTAACAATCTCAATCCTGCTCTCTTCGCTATCTGTCTTATAGCTAACTATTGCCTGCTCGCCTTTTCTTTTATAAGAGAAACAGAATAACTCTGGTGCAAATGAAAGTTTTTCTGATAGCCGAAACTTAATGAGTTCTTCGAGGTTAATATTACCTTGGACTGGCACAACTATTTCACTATCCAAACTAGGCATTTCCTACTTGATTCCTTCTAAAATGAAACGACTCTAATACATGCGCCAAACTAATGTTTTGGCTATTATCTAGGTCTGCAATTGTTCTTGATACTTTCATTATTCTATTTAATGCTCTACCGCTAAGCGCATATCTTCGAATAGCTTTTCTTATAAACTCTCTAGTATTTTCTTCTATCTCACAGTGTTCAGTTATATCAGCATCCGTCATCTCTGAATTAAGCGTAATATCGCTATTTTGAAACCGTTCTAGCTGCTTTAATCTAGCTTTCTCCACTCTTTGTCTTATAGCTTCCGAACTCTCTGTTTTCTCTTTACTTAGTAAGTCATCTTCCGAAACTGGCTTTAGATCTACAATTAAATCAAACCTATCAATAAGCGGTCCTGAAAGCTTACGCAAATAAATCTGTTTATGATGTGTGCTACATTTGCACGGCACTGTTGGATGAGTAGCAAACCCACACGGACATGGATTGGCACTAGCTACCAGAATAAACGATGCTGGATAAACAAAACTATTTAATGCTCTTGAAACTGTCACTGTTCCATCTTCCATTGGTTGTCTCAAAGACTCCAACGCCTTTCTAGAAAACTCTGGTATCTCATCTAAGAATAAAACTCCTTTATGTGCCAAGCTAACCTCACCTGGTCTGGAATTGGCTGTACCTCCAATAAGACCTGCATAACTAATAGTATGATGAGGAGATCTGAACGGCCTGTCTTGAACAACAACACCTCTTTTGGTTTTACCTGAAACACTATGAATTTTTATAACATCCAACACCTCTTCTGAGGTTAACTCAGGAAGAATAGACGGTAGCCTTTTAGAAATCATACTCTTTCCGCATCCTGGCGGTCCTAGTAAAAATAAATTATGCCCACCTGCTGCAGAAATCTCTACTGCTCGCTTTGCAAACTCTTGCCCTTTAACCTCTGAAAGATCTAAAGTTGTAGACTTTACTCGCTTAATATTTTCTTTTCTTTGATAAACATCTAACTCACCACTTCCCAATATATAGATAACTTGTGCGAGACTCCGAACACCAATTACAGACACTCCATCAACCAAAGATGCCTCCTGAGCATTCTTCTCAGGGACAAAGACATGCTTAATCCCCTGCTCCTTTGCCAATATACTAAACAACAATACGCCATTAACTGGTTTTACCGCACCGTCCAGCCCTAGCTCTCCAATCATTAGAAAACTGTCTTCTAGCTTTATTTGCACTTGTCCTGTGCTTACTAACACTCCAATAGAAATTGGCAAATCATAGTAAGCTCCTACCTTTTTTATTTCAGCTGGAGCAAGGTTAATTGTAAGCGTTTTATCCATAGGTACCTTAAACCCTGAATTTCTAATAGCAGAAATAACTCTTTCTTTACTTTCCTTAACTACTGCATCAGGGAGTCCTACTATTGTCTGAGATGGCAAACCCTTCCTACTATCAACTTCACAATCTACTAAAACAGGATCTATCCCACATGCTGCCGCACTATATACTCTACTTAACATATTGCCTCCTTACGTTCTTAATAGCTATAATATATTTATTAACGTAATAATGTCAAGGAAGGGATTTGTCTGCGTAAACTTTTAGCAATAATTTAGTGATTTCTGCTGTTAGAACATAAAAGCTATTGATGCATTGAATGTAAGACCATTAAGACCTAGATTATTCCAGTCTGGATATATATTTACAGGGGTACTACTCTTCAGTTTAAATTGGGAACCAAAGTTCCACCTTAGCCCCATTACAAAATTCATGTCTTCAAATATTGCCACTCTCGGTACTGCTGACCATGTTTCAATTAACAAATGATACCCAACAGAATCTTCATAGGAAACCGCATAAACATTTGTGCCATCATAAGCATTCATTACAGGGTTAAAATATAGATTAATGCCGGCACCTACTTTAAAAAGATAACCGCCGCTAAGTGATCTAAACGTCATTTTTCTAACAGTTAAAGAAACAAAGCTTGCGTTAAAATTATTCTGATTGGAAAGCTCTCCCACATTGCATAGACGCTGAAGCTTACCTGCTCCGATTTCTGCGCTATATCCGTTCCAAACATCTAGGTAATAAAACAACCCAAACTCTGATATCTGGTTAATAAAAACATTCTTAGTAGAACCATCATTATAAGGATCATCATCATGAGTAAATATCGCTTCTCCCAAACCAGAATTATAAGAGAATCTTAATCCTCGCTTGTTTTGATACTCTTTTTTCTCTGTTTTGCTATCCTCATCAAAGGTAATGATTCGTTCATTTATATCCTCGATAGCTAGTTCCACTATCCCCTCATCACTTTCTATAACCAAGAACTCTTGAGTTTCTTCTATAATCTCACCTGAATGGAACTCTCCAGCTGTTGTGATAATGGACTCTGCCGAAACTACTGAAAATAAAAAAATAAATGAAAGAATAATAAATCGCATTATACTTACCCTATCCTAAACTTCTACCTTAATCAACATACGAATCTGCCATATACGAGCTTCGAACTAAAGGTCCAGCAATAATCTTTACTCCAAGCTTTTCCCCATAATCCACATATTCATCATACTCAGCTAGCTCAACATATCTCTCTACTTCGAATGAGCTTTTTGTTGGAGCGATATATTGACCAATCGTAAGGATATCTACTCCTATTGCTGATATCTTCTCTATAACTTCAAACACTTGCTCTTTCGTCTCTCCTACTCCAACCATAATCCCTGTTTTTACCAACACCTTTGGGTAATTGGCTTTAGCATACGTTAAGACATCTACCGACAATTCAAAATCACCTTCTGGTCTTATACTAGGAAACACCGTTGGAACTACCTCTAGGTTGTGATTGAAAACAAAAGGATTCATGTTAAGAACTTTATCTAAAACATCTTTATCTCCTTTGAAATCTGGAGTAAGCACTTCTACTTTTATGTCTGAATTGTATTCTCTTACTGCACTTATAACATCACAAAACACAGAAGCTCCTCCGTCTACTAAATCATCTCTTGTAACAGAAGTAAGCACCAAATACTTAATATCAAATTTCTTTATAGTACTTAGGATATTAGGGATATCATCAGGTGGACTAGGCAAGTCTTTCTTTGCCGTCTTTATTCCACAAAACCTACAATTCCTTGTACAGGTATCTCCTAATAAAAGAAAAGCAACACGCCCTTTGGAAAAGCATTCTCCTCTATTTGGGCATTTTGCTTCTTCGCATACGGTGCATATATCCTTACCTAAACTTTTTGCGTTATAAAGCTTCTTGCGATATTCATTAATAATAAATGCTGGTGGCTTCATCAAAACCCTTCTAAAAATAACTCTCCATAAGTTGGATGAGCCAAAACTAAACGTTTTAGAGAACTAAGAGATGTCTTTTCTTGAACAGCTAGAATCATAAGTGCAATCATTTCTTCGGCATACGCACCTATAATATGAGCTCCTGCTATATAGCCATCTTTTATAATTAACTTTATAAAACCCGTTGTTTCTTTTTCTACATGAGCTCTTCCTGACCAATCGTATTGAACTTTTTTCACGACACAATCATCAGCCATAGATTTCTCTGTAATGCCCACTGATGCGATTGCAGGAGAAGTATAAACGATGCTTGGAATAACTCTATCATGGTCTATTGCGGTACCCTTTAATAAAAGTCGCCCAAGTTGTTTTCCTTGGTCTGTAGCAGAGTGAGCAAACATGCTAATACCATTGGCATCACCTACTGCGTAAATATCTTTAAGCGTTGTCTGATAATTGTTATCAACTTTTAGGAAACCTTTATGCATTTCAAACTCAAGGTCTGTAGATGGCAATTCTAATTGTCTGCCAGTTGCTATCAACACAATCTCATTTTCAAGAACTCTCTCATCACTAAGAGTTACTCTGCAATCCTCATCTATACCTTTTACTAATATATTTTCATGTAGCTTTATCTTCTTTTTCTTCAGCATCTTCTTTGCTTCTAGAACAATGTCTTCATCATAATGCCCAAGCACAGAAGAAGAAGCTTCTACTAGGTCTATCTTCACCCCAAAACTTGAAAAGAAATAAGCCATCTCTATACCGATTGCGCCACCACCAATAACAGTCATTGATGTAGGCATTACTTTAAGCTGAAAAATATTCTCATTGGTATAAACACCCTTGATATTTCTAGCCTTATTTAACTTGCCTGGAAGTGCTGGCTTTGTGCCACATGCAATAACAAGCTTATCAAAAATAACCTGTGTGCCATCGGAAGTCTCTAGTTCATTTTTTGAAAAGCTAACAACTGTCTCTTTATAAACAGCTATATCTTTTTCAATGATTCGTTGTTCTATCCCTTTTGCCATTCGTCCAATAGTACGTTCTGTGAAACTTTGCAATTCTTCTAAAGCAAAGTATTTTGCGTCTTCTTCACAAGAAATACGATGTTTTTTTATTTCGGAAAATAATTTGGCTCTATGTAAATAACCTTTGCTGGGGATGCAGCCAACATTAAGACAGGTTCCACCAAAGGCACGTTCTTCGAAAACTGCTACTTTCCAACCTTTATGGATAACATGTGAAGCGACCTCATTTCCTGCAGGACCTCCACCAATTACTACTAAATCATAATGCATGAACTTATTATAACGTTTAATTGTTTATTTGTTTATCAGTATCAGTTGCTTAGGATGTATTGCTGCTTGCTGTTGCTGTAGAAGATCATTATATTTAGCTCTAACTTCTGTATTTTCTTTGGGAACTAAAGATTTTCCCAGCTTCAACATCTGCTTTAATGGATAAGTGAAACAAGGTGAACGTGATTTTAAACAAAGCGACCTTTTTAATATTCCTTCATTAATCTCAAGTAACTCTTTAGGCGCTATTAAGTTATTTACTGCCATTTTCGCAAGCACTCTTAGCCCTATTGCTTTTATATGAAGCAGCAAAGATTTTTCTTTTGGATTATTAGAAATAGGTTCATTAGGAATCAATAAAAAATCAACCAAATAACGCTTATCAGCAAGACTTGGCATCCTGTCCCAATCAGCAAAATTATAGAAAGCTTCTCGGTAATCAAACCCATACGACTGCTTAGCAAAAGATTGGTCATTCTTTACTACTCCTAGCCAAACTTCTGTACACTCCAAAAGCTCGTCGAAATGTTTATTTAAAGATATAATTTTGTGTTTCATATGAATATATCGAAGCTATTAGTAATAAATTGCTAATAACATAAAAAAAGGGGAGCAACATGCTCCCCTTTTAAAATCTTAATCTATTAAAAACTTAATAGTTATTTTATTTATGTCTCATATGAGGGAACAGAAGCACGTCTCTGATAGATGTTTGTCCTGTTAGTAACATAACAACTCTATCAATTCCGATACCTAATCCACCTGTAGGAGGCATTCCGTATTCTAATGCTTCGATAAAATCTTCGTCCATCATATGTGCTTCATCATCTCCAGCTTCTCTCTGAGCTACTTGAGATTCAAAACGTTGCTTCTGATCTTGAGCATCATTAAGTTCAGAGAATGCATTAGCAATCTCCATAGTGTTAATAACAAGCTCAAAACGCTCAACTAATGCCGGATTATCTCTATGCTTCTTAGCAAGTGGAGAAGTCTCCAACGGATAATCTGTAACAAATGTTGGCTGAATAAGATTCATCTCAACTTTTTCATCATAAAGAAGATTTACTAACTGCCCTGAGGAAGTATATTCACCCTTAACGTATATTCCCTTAGCTTCCATTTCTTTCTTTAGCTCATCAAAAGATTTGCCATCAATATCTATATCTGAGTACTTTTTGATAAGTGATGCCATAGTCGCCCTAGTCCATGGAGGGGTAAAGTCTATCTCATTATCATCAAATGCTACTTTATAATCACCTGTGATTTCTTTTGCTAAAGAAGAAATAATCTCCTCTGTAAGATCCATCATATCGTTATAGTCTGCATATGCTTGATAAAGCTCTAGTAATGTATATTCCGGATTGTGCTTGTATGAAATACCTTCGTTTCTAAAAACTCTTCCTATTTCAAACACTTTCTCAAACCCACCAACTATTAATCTCTTTAGATGCAATTCTAAAGCGATCCTTTGATAAAGCTTCATATCCAATGCATTATGGTGAGTAATAAAAGGCTTAGCTGTAGCGCCTCCTGCAATAGAATGAAGAACTGGCGTCTCTACTTCCATAAATGTTTTGTCTTCTAACATTCTTCTTATAAGTGAAATAATCTTACTTCTCTTATGGAAAACATCTTTAATCTCAGGGTTTGAAATAAGATCTAAATATCTTTTTCTATAACGAAGCTCTTTGTCTTGAAGACCATGGAATTTCTCTGGCAATGGGTTTAATGCTTTTGCTAAAAGAGTAAATTCTTGTACTCTTATCGTAAGTTCTCCTGTTTTTGTAATAAAAAGTAGTCCTTTTACTCCAACAAAATCACCAACATCTAACTTCATATACTCGTCATATCTTTCATCCATGACATCTTTTCTAGCATAAACCTGAATCTTGCCGTTACCGTCCATGATGTTTCCAAATGATGCTTTCCCATGTCCACGTTTAGCCATAAGTCTTCCAGCAGTAGATACAACTACGCCTTCTTTGCCGCCTTCTACATCAACTTGATACTTAGCTCTGATCTCTTGGATATCTATTTCTCTATTATAAAATGATGGATAAGGATTAACTCCTTGTTCCTCATATTCCTTTACTTTATCTCTTCTTAATTGAAATTCATCTATTTTTTGTACTTCCATTTTTAAACTACCTTCCTGCTATCTTTCAACCTAAATTATACAATCTATAGCGTTTCTTTAAAAGCTAGATTCATCCTTATAATATAACGCTTCTCTACAAGCTATAAAAACTTGATAAGGATTCATGCTTCAAGGTATACTGAAACAGTATAAAAGAAAGGCTAGTAATAATGGTAGAAGAAGCAAAAAAACAAGATATTACTAAAGAAGAACTAGCAGAAGAGCAACCAGCAAAAAAGAGTTTTCTAAAATATATTATTATTATTGCAGTACTAGGATTGTTTTCAGCCGTTTTTTATTCGATATTTTTCAATTATATTAACGAAATTCCTGAAATACAAGTTCCTGATGTTGTCGGTCTAGATAAAGCTGATGCGATAATGATTCTTGAGCAACACAAGCTAGAACCATATCCTGGCGGAAGCCGTTTCTCTGAAGAAGCAACGATTAATATCATATTAGAAACAGAGCCTGAAGCAGGAAGAACTGTAAAAATAGGCAGAAAAGTAAAATACATAGTAAATATCGGACAAGAACAAATAACTATTCCTGAAATTAAAGGACTAACGCTTAGACAAGCAAGAGGACTCCTAAAAGAACATAGCCTAATAGTTAATGAAACTGAAAGTGAATATTCAAGTGAATATAGAGAAGGAACGATTACTGCTACCAGCCCGAATGCTGGAGAATATGTAGACACAAGCACAACTATTAACGTAATTTTATCTAAAGGATTTCCTGTAGACATTATTCTAGAAAAAATTGAAGAAGGATACGATAAGATATTAACAAATATCACGTTAACTGTTCCTTTTAGTTCGGTAACTAAAAAAACAAATGTGAAGATTGTTTCTATTTCGAAAGAAAAACCAAGCATATTGTTCAATGACGACATCCCTTCTGGCAAAGAAGTGCTGTTTGAGTTTGAAGAGAAACTAGGTAATAGGATTGAAATCTTCTATAACGACATCCTAGCAAAAACCAAACTAATCGTTTTCTAAATGACTCATAGCGGCATAATCTGCAAAATATATAACAGCATATACACCGTACTTGATATAACAACTAAAAAAGAATTACTCTGCCTTAAAAAAAATAGCACTCCAAACCTTATTATTGGCGATAAAGTAGATTTCGATCTAGATTCAGACAGAGGGATAATCACAAACATTCAAGAAAGAAACAATATAATCAACAAACCTTTGCTTACAAATATAGATAAAATGATTTTTGTTGTTGCTATATCTGAACCCGATTACTCATCTTACATTGTAGATAGCTTCCTTGCCTACTATAGCTACCTTGGAATAACTCCTATCGTAATCTTTAACAAAACTGATATTTCTTCAAAAACGAAACAAGAAAAACTAAAAATATATCAAAAGTTAGGCTATGAATGCTATTTCATCTCTGCACTTGAACTAACTGATAAAGACAGAGCGCAACTTATAAAGATAATCTCTAACAAAACAATCGCCTTTGCAGGAGTCTCTGGGGTAGGCAAATCAACACTAGTTAACCAATTGTTTGGAGAAGGCTTTGTGAAAACTGGACTAGTATCTGAAAAACTAAAACGAGGAAAACAAACCACAAAACAATCCATGCTCTACTTCTATGAGCCATCAAACACCTTTATAGCGGACACTCCTGGGTATTCCATGATTGATATAAAAACTTTACAAGATTCCAACCTTTACGAATTCTTTCCTGAATTTGCTGAACTAATTGGGCAATGCAAGTTTGATAATTGCAAGCACTTAGCTGAACCAAAATGTGCGATAAAAGACGCACTTGTAAAGGGTGACATCTCTCAATCACGTTACGACTCTTATCTTAAACTTAGTGAAAATATATCAAAGCTTAGGCCAACTTATAATAGATAATAATAAGCTTATTAAACCTGCACCAACTCGTAGTCCAAAACAACGCCAGATTTTGATTGGTGAGTCATAGTTTGTTTTATATGCTTGCCTTTATACGCTTGTGCTAACACATCCCGTTTTATTTTGGTAGACGACGTTCTAGGATTATATCGAACTTGAACAATCTTCTTACCTGCTTGTTTTAAATAAGATTCCACGTCAATATTATGTGGGTTCGTGCCCCAATCTCCTCCAACTACGAAAATATCCACATTCAATTCCTTACAAGCGGACACATATTCGAGTTCATCGTAAGGACGTACAATATCCACACAACTTAAGGCTTTTAACATTTCCACTCGTTGGTCTAGTGGAACAACAGGCACATTGGGCTTGTACGATCTAACAACACTATCGGAAGCGACACCAACAGCCACAACATCTCCTAACGTCCTGCAATATTCTAATAAAGCAAGGTGCCCTACATGCAATAAATCAAATGTTCCTACCGTATATACAATCATTATTTATAATAATTTCCAACCAAAAATACCTGTAATAACAATGGTATAAGCAGCAAGAATGTAAACATTAACAGGGTTTCCCGAAAGCTTAGGAGTTTTTATTTGTGACACATTTAAAGAAGCAAGCGCCAAACCACTAATATACAGAATAATAGAAAAAGCCCCCTTGCTAATAAAGCTTTCAAATATAAATATGAAAACAAGTATTATATTATTATTATCAAGAGCCAACCCTGTATATTTTGATCCTCCACTAAGACCAAAAACACTAAAATAACTCAACCTTATAGCGCTAGCCGCAAGCATTAAAAAAGCACCTATTAAAAAAATAGGTTCGAATTTGCCATAACTAAGTAAAAGAATAGCTGGAGCAACACCATAACTTACAATGTCTATTACAACATCAAGTTGTCCTCCAAAAGCACGATCATTACCTGTTCGTCCTTTCATTCTTCGAGCAATTAGCCCATCCGCCCAGTCAAACGCAACGGCCCAAATCATGCCGATCATTGCAGCATAATAAACGCCTATGATACTAAAATAAATTGCCGATATTGTACAAGCCAATCCAGCAAGTGAACACAAGTTTGGAAGATCTTTCACATAGGAAAGGATGGTAGGTTGTAATTCTGGAGATTTTATTTCGCTTATATTCACTAATGGAATGTACTAAGCAAACAAGCTATTGTCAATTAATTAAACACCAACCCCCTCTAATTGCCCTGTTGAATTGAAAGATAAGTTGCCAAGTAAATAAAAAAATATGATAATTTAGTTATGACATTAATCGCACCATCAATTCTTTCTGCTGATTTCAATATCCTAAAAGATGAAATCATAACTATCGAAAAAGGCGGAGCAGACTACATCCACATTGATGTTATGGATGGACAATTTGTGCCAAACATCACTATCGGCCCAGTAGTTATTAAAAATATAAAAAGCTTCTCGAAGCTTCCATTAGATGTTCACTTAATGATTGTTGAGCCTGAAAACTTTATTGAAGATTTTAGAAAAGCTGGAGCAGATATAATAACTGTTCACTATGAGGCTAGCGACCATCTTGATAGGCTAATTAATGAAATTAAATCTACTGGCGCTAAAGCAGGAGTATCTATAAATCCTGCAACTCCAGTTGAAAACCTTTTTCCAGTTCTAGGTATGGTTGATGTAGTTTTAATCATGTCTGTTAACCCTGGATTCGGTGGACAGAAATTCATCAAATACACACTAGATAAAGTAAAAACGCTAAAGGCTGAAATCGAAAGACAAGGTCTTGATACTGTTATTGAAATAGATGGTGGAGTAACTTTAGAAAATGCATCATCAATCGTAGAAGCTGGTGTTGATATCTTAGTAGCAGGATCAACTGTGTTTAACAGCAAAAACATTCCTGAAACAATAGCTCAACTAAAAAATGCCTAATAAATCAGACATCAAATATATGACAAAAGCTCTTTCGCTTGCGAAAAAAGGAGCCGGTCTTGTAGCTCCAAACCCTATGGTGGGAGCTGTAATCGTAAAAGGCAACAAAGTAATAGCAACTGGTTTCCATAAGAAATATGGAGAACTTCATGCAGAACGTGTTGCTCTAGAAAAAGCTGGAGCAGAAGCAAAAGATGCCACTATGTATGTAACGCTTGAGCCATGTTGTCATCATGGAAAAACACCTCCTTGTACTGATGCTATTATCGCAGCAGGCATTAAAAAAATAGTGATAGCAATGAAAGATCCAAACCCGTTAGTAAGCGAATCTGAAAATATTCTAAAAGCTGAAGGCGTTGAGACTGAGTACGGAGTGTTAGAAAAAGAAGCCAGAGAACTAAACCAAGCATTTATAAAAAATATCAAATATAAACGAGCTTATATTACATTAAAATTGGGCACGACATTAGATGGGAAAATTGCAGATTATTTTATGAATAGTAAATGGATAACAAATGACCTTAGCCGAGAATATGTACATCAACTTCGTTTTGAACATGATGCTATCTTGGTTGGTGCTGGCACTATATGTAGTGATAACCCGCACCTTACGGTTAGACATACAAAGAAAAAAGCCAATTGGACGAAACTTATAGTAGATCCTTTCCTTCAGGTTCCACCGAAATCAAACATCTTTTTAAGCAAAGACAAAGTAGTCTTTATTACTCAAGACCCGGCAACAGTTGGTGAAGATGAAAAAGAACTATTCAAAAAGAAACTTCAGGTGCTTGAGGAAGCAAACTGCGAATTTATTTTTCTAGAAATAACCAATAAAGGGTTTGATGTTAAACAAATGATTAAAGCAATCTCTCAACTAGGAATTTATTCTGTATTTGTTGAAGGCGGGAGCCAAATAGCTTCATCATTCATGGAAAGCAACTCTGTTGATAGATTTGTCAGATTTATTGCACCAAGACTCATGAATGACGAACGAGCGATACCAATGTTCAAACTAAGACATGAGTACATTGAATTTCCATTTAAGATTACATTAAAAGAATCGAGAACTTTTGGCCAAGACATAATGGCTGATTATTTACTTAACAGATTCTAAAAGACGGTATCGTCTATTTCTAAATAGCCATCATTGGTTATTGTAAATGAAAACCCTGAGAATGTTCCTTTATACAACGCCGTCGTTCCATCTTCACTCTCCGATAATTGTTCCACTTTCGAATACTCGATATTTGGTTCATTATCAACGAACATGCTCATAACAGATAGATTATGGTCCTTACCTGACTTAAATGTAATAAACGAATACTGGTCTGGAAGCTCTTTTTTTAACTTCTCATTAAATAACGCCAATTTATTATGCATCTCTATAGCTTCTTTCTCCGGCATTGCTTTTGTTCTATTAAAGACATATTGCAAATACACATCCTTAAAAGCAGGGACAAATTGACTATCATCACTAATATCAAAAAGTTTTGCCCTCATAGCTATCCAGTCATGGTCTAATTTCTCTAAAGACTCTATGTCTTTCATGAGATTCATATCTTCTAGTTTCTCGTCTGTCATATATCCAATATATGCACCATGGATATCTAAAACATTAAGTAGGTATAATAGTTTCCATGCATAGTCAGAATCTTTATCTAAGTGATTAGAGATGGTCTCTAACTTATTATAAACATCAATAGCAAAGGAGGGGGTGCCCTCTCCCAACAAGACATCTCCAAATAATGAATGGTTGCCGTTAACAACCCTAGCTAGCTCTGTAAAATCTTTGCTATAGCCTAAAGATGGGAAGATATCTACACTCATCTCACCGCTCTTAATAAAATGTCTTGATTCCCCATATATACAACCGATGTCATGTGTTGCAACTATATGTTCAAAAAAACGAAAATCTTGTGAAGTTGAAAGGGCGTCCTTTGCTAATTCGCTAAGTGTCGTGAATTGCTCCGGAGTCATATATTGTTCGTCATTATTACCTCTACCAGCAACAAACATCTCATAACATTCTTTTTCTGACTTACCCTCTACTCCCATCAACAAATATAAGCTTTGTAGCATATACTCTGTGTGTTCATATCTGTAAGGTGCTCCGTCTTTTAGGACATTGCTTAGCTCTGAAAAACGAGGGATATTAGATATGGAATCATCGTTATAGCTATACCACATATTGTACTTAGCTTTCCCAACAACAGCGTCTTCTTTTCTTTCCATAATCAAACTATTTTTATTAATCATTGATAACGAAATCATTTTATTCCTCATGAAATTTGGCTCTCTTCCTTTTCTCTAATAATATATCGGAAGAGATAGTCCAATAATTTCAGTTATTTATCCCTTATAGACGCTTATCATTTTACCAGATATAATATTCATTACAATTTTAAGGTTTGGAGAGTTACCCAAGAGGCTGAAGGGGCGGGTTTGCTAAATCTGTAGGGTGGTTTTACTGCCGCGAGAGTTCGAATCTCTCACTCTCCGCCATTAATCCCTTCAAATATATTCGCTAACTATTTATGAAGAATAACAGGAACAACTTCAACGTTGGTTTCATCGCTTGCCACAAGCACGTGTCCATCCTCGATATGACATGTAATCTCGATCTTTTTATCAACCATGTTGGCCAACAAACTAGTGGCATCGTAAGGTAAGTTAATAACCTCTAAATTGTTTTTCTTAACGAAGTCTCTACTATTCTTTTTCCACCAATGGTCTGCTTTTGAACCATATGTTATAAGTACTACTTTTTTTGCCTTGTGACATGCTTTACGGATTTTGTTTTCATCAACTATCCCAACTTCTATCCATAAATCAAATGCACCTGTCATATCTTTTATACAAAGAGCTGGTTCATCTTGATTGCTAATATTATCTACAAACTCAAGATTCTCGGTTGCATATAAAGCAAACACTAACAGACGCACCATCAACCGTTGATCTGTTTCTGATGGATGCTTAGCTATGGTTAATAGATGTTGCTCATAATAATGGATATCCATATTTGAGATATGTAAATTAACTTTATGAATACTAGAATTTAGTGCCATAAGGGCATCATAGCATTTCTTAAAAAGAAACTGGGATATTAATTTTCTCTAGTTGTCTTAATATAATATTAGAAATCTCGTCTGTTTCAGGCAAAGGAAGTTCGCCTTCTGCCTCAAACGGTATCCTATAATCAAACCCAAGAATATTAACAACTGCTGCACCACTCAAGCCATATGGAACAGTGTTGTTACCCGCAGACACATGGTCTATCAGTTTAGATGTTGATTTAAATACATCGTCATATCTCAACTCAACTGGAATCACATTCTTCTTTGTTGAGTTCGCTGGCACAGAAAATGGAATTGATTTCATATCGATAATTTCTTGACCCTTAATATCAAGTGCATATTCTAAATAAACATTATCAGCTCCAACATGATTTGGGTTCTCTACATCTACAAAGAAATCTACAACTATCTTCTTAATAGTAATTTCTCTAACCTTATGGCCAGTTACATTAATTACCGGTGCTTTAATATCATCGCAAGAAACTAAAAACAAGCTCATTAACAACATAAATAAACTAACAAATAATAATTTCTTCATAATATCCTCCATTATTTTATTATTTCAGACTACTACAAATTCGGTTTATTTATCAAGCTTCTTTAGTTTAGTTTTAATGAGTTCTATCTCTGCATCAATCTCTTTTGTAAAATACATTGGGTCCTGCTGAAGTTGTTTCATTCTTGAGGAATGTTGAGCAGGGGTAATGCGCTTAAAATGTTTAGCTACATTCAATCCTCTCCGAACTAGATTCTTCATTTGCTCAAGCATTTCTTTCTCTTCTTGTAATTCTAATAAGCGCTTTTGATGCTTAGAAAATAATGGCTTTAAAACAAACCTTCCTAGGCGCTGTTTTATACTAATGGAATCAGAAATACTAATAACTTTATAATTCATATATATACTTCGTAAGTATTTCAAAAAATTCTCACCAATTTCACTAACCACCAGAAAACTTGCACAAATACCAAGAAGCAAGTAGTCTTAATATTATGGAAATACTAGACAAAATCACACCTATCCTTATTGAGATACTACCTCAATTTTTGTTATTAATTGTACTATCAATAATATCGTTTAAGGTTATACGCATATTATCAAAAACTGTAAAAAAACTTGTTATGAAAAATGCTGCAAGAATCTCCAAAAAGCAAAAAGCAGAGTTTTCAAAAAGGATTGATACTCTCGCCAGCATTATTGTTGCCATTGGCGATATAGTGATTTGGGCTATGATAATTGTTTTTGTTTTAGGAAAAGCAGGGATAGATGTAGGGCCACTTATTGCTGGAGCTGGAATCTTTGGTGTTGCTATTGGGTTTGGCTCACAAGAACTAGTAAGAGACATGATTTCTGGTATGTTTATTTTACTAGAAAATCAAATTCGTACTGGTGATGTCGCAATCATCAATGGAACAGGTGGACTAGTAGAAAAAATAGGTCTTCGAACAATCATTCTTCGTGACTTATCTGGAATAGTCCATATCTTCCAAAACGGAAAGATTAATTCACTATCAAATATGACAAATGAATGGTCAGCCATGATTTTTGATGTTGGAGTAGCTTATAAAGAGGATGTAGATAACGTAATGGAAATAATGAAAAACGTTGGCGAAGAACTACAAAAAGACCCTGAATTTAAAAATAAAATTGTAGAACCACTAGAAGTTTTTGGCTTAGATAAATTCGATGATAGTGCTGTGGTAATCAAAGCACGCATCAAAACTAAACCTATCGAACAATGGGGTGTTGGCAGAGAATATCGCAAACGCCTAAAAGTAGCTTTTGATAAGTTTGGTATAGAAATACCATTCCCTCATATGAGTGTCTACTGGGGGTCAGATAGCGATCCTTTTAAAGTAAGCAGCAAATAGCTACTCAAACAAATACAGATACTCTCCATAACCTTCTTTAAGCATATCTTCTTTTGCTATGAATCTTAGAGAAGCTGAATTGATGCAATAACGCAAACCATCTTCTCCCGGACCATCATCAAAAACATGTCCAAGATGAGTATCTGCTTGACTACTCTTAACCTCTATCCTCTTCATTCCATATTGAGTGTCTGTATGCTCTGTAACATTATCATCGGCAATAGGCTTGGTGAAGCTTGGCCAACCTGTACCAGAATCAAACTTAGCGGTAGAGCTAAATAATGGCTCACCAGAAACGATATCTACATAGATCCCTTCTGCCTTATTGTTCCAGAACTCGTTGCCAAATGCTGGCTCTGTACTACATTGTTGGGTTACATCATATTGCAATGAAGAAAGCTTCTTCTTTAGCTCTTTCTCTGATGGCTTTTTATACTCATCTTTCTGCCATGTTTTCTTAATATAATCAGCTCTTCCTGATCCTTTTTTATAAGCATCATATCTTTCTGGGTTCTTTAGATAATAACCAATGTGATAATTCTCTGCCTTATAAAAGATTTCAGCTTTCATGATATCTGTTGCTATTTTCTTCTTAAACTTTCCAGACTTATTAAGCGCTTTCACAGACTTCTTCGCTGAATCCTTCTGTTCATTATCATGATAAAAAATAACTGTCTCATATTGCGATCCTCTATCAGCAAACTGCCCTCCTTCATCTGTTGGGTCTATCTGCTGCCAGAAAGTATCAAGCAATGTTTCATAAGATACTTTTGTATCATCATACTTAATACGCACTACCTCCAAATGTCCTGTGCGCCCAGCAGATACTTCTTCATAAGTAGGGTTAACTACATGCCCACCCATATAACCAGGCAAAACATCCATTACTCCTTCTAATTGTTTAAAAGGTGGCTCCATACACCAGAAACATCCACCTGCAAAAGTTGCTAACTGTTCTTTACCCATAACTGCACCTCCTATTAATATATTTATTGTTGCTATTGCTAATACAAATAACTTTTTCATAGCAGCCTCCTTTCCAACAGCGTTTTCCGAATTTATGAAAACTTTTTGTTGACTTTGGAAATTCTAGCACATATAATCATACAAAAACAATAGGGATGGTATGAAATGAAAATATCGACAAAATTAAGATACGGTTTAAGGTTTGTAACATATCTCGGTGCTTACCCTGAAAAAGGTAGTATTTCGCTAAAAGAAGTTGCTACTAAAGAAAATATTTCAGTTAAATACTTAGAGCAGATAGTGTCGCTACTAAAGCCGCTGAATATTCTGCAGTCGGCTCGTGGCAACAATGGAGGATATCGCCTTATAAAAGATCCAAAGGATATAAGCCTGTATGAGCTGTTCAGAAGCTTACAAGGACAATTATGGGAAATAGCCTGTGTGGATAATCCTGATTCTTGCAAAATAAACAACACTTGTTCCACTAGGGACTTATGGGTAGAGCTTAATACTATGTCGAATGATTTTTTAAAGAACAAAAAGCTTGATGAACTTGTTAAAAAATACAAAGAAAAACAACCAGAAGCAATGTACTTTATTTGACCCTTCTGTCCTAAAGGACATCTCCCCTATTAGGGGAGACTATAAAGAAAAGGAGACCTGAGATGAATGTAGCAAATAATATTTTAGATTTAGTAGGAAACACACCTTTAGTGAAGATTAATAAACTTACTGAGGGAGCTGGTGCAAATGTATATGCAAAACTAGAGTTCTTTAACCCTATGGCAAGTGTAAAAGATAGAATTGGAAAAGCAATGATTGAAGCAGCTGAAGCTGATGGTTCTCTTAAAACTGGTGGATTGATTGTCGAGCCTACTAGTGGAAACACTGGTATTGCTCTTGCTTATGCAGCAGCAGTTAAGGGCTATAGAATTATCCTAACAATGCCTGATACAATGAGTATTGAAAGAAGAAAACTTTTAAAAGCTCTCGGTGCGGAGCTGGTACTTACACCTGGATCTGCAGGAATGAAGGGCGCTATTGATAAAGCAGCAGAGATACAGAAAGAAAATCCTGGTTCTTTTATGCCTCAACAATTTAACAACCCTGCCAATCCTGAAGTTCATAGAAAAACAACCGCAGAAGAAATCTGGCGTGATACCGATGGGAAGATTGATATCTTTGTAGCTGGTGTTGGAACTGGTGGAACGCTCACTGGAGTTTCTGATGCGTTAAAGAAAAAGAAATCATCACTAATTGCCGTAGCTGTAGAACCAGAAGGCTCTCCTGTAATATCTGGAGGTGCTCCTGGTCCACACAAAATACAAGGGATTGGTGCTGGGTTTATTCCCGAGAACCTAGATGTTAGCTTAGCTGATGAAGTATTTAAGGTTACAGATGAGCAGGCTGGCAAAACTGCACAAAGGGCAGCAAAAGAAGAAGGAATCCTGATGGGAATCTCCTCTGGCGCGATACTATACGCAGCGATAGAAATAGCCAAGAGGAAAGAAAACAAAGGGAAAACAATTGTCTGCATTACTTGTGACTCTGGTGAAAGATACTTGAGCACATGGTTATTTGAGAGTTAAGCTCCCTCAGTCCGCACAGAAGTGCTGGACAGCTCCCTCATCGAGGGAGCCTCTGAATGACCTACATACTAGGCAGGCATATCGGAGATTAATGGAGCCATAAAAATAGGAGGAAATAAAAATGACAAAAGATTATAAATTAGAAACACTAGCACTACACGGAGCAAAAGATGAAAGCAACAACTCTATTCAGGTTCCTGTGCATAGAACATCTGCATATAAGTTTGACTCAACAAAACAGGCTTCAGATTTATTTGCATTAAAAGAATTGGGCAACATCTACACAAGACTAGGTAACCCGACTCAAGATGTGTTAGAAAAAAGAATTGCTGCGATAGAAGGTGGTGCTGCTGCGGTAGCATTAGCATCGGGAACATCTGCTATTTATTACACTGTTCTGAATGTATGTGAACAAGGAAACGAAGTAGTAGCCGCCAACAATCTATATGGTGGAACTTACACAATGTTCAATGACATTTTGCCAAAGTATGGCATTAAGGTACATTTGGTAGATCCAAGTGATCCTGCAAACTTTGAAGCAAAGATTAATGAGAACACTAGACTGGTTTATGCTGAAACTATCGGCAACCCTGCTCTTGATGTTATAGATTATCAAGCAATTGCAGATGTGGCACACAAGTATAATCTACCGTTTGCACTAGATTCAACTTTTACTACACCTTATCTTTTCAGACCGATTGAACATGGTGCAGATATAGTTATCCATTCACTTACAAAGTGGATTGGCGGACATGGTGCTGGTGTTGGTGGAGTTGTTGTAGATTCTGGTAAGTTCGATTGGACTGATCCAAAATTCACCTTATTTAACGAACCAGATAACAGCTATCATGGATTAAGATATGCTCACGATCTTGGACCTCTAAACCCTGTAGCATTCGCTCTTAGAATGAGGTTAGTTCCGCTAAGGAATCTTGGTGCAGCTATCTCTCCAGATAATGCATGGATATTCTTACAAGGACTAGAAACTCTAGCATTAAGAGTAGAACGACATAGTGAAAATGCTTTATCTGTTGCGAAAGTACTTAAAAAGCATCCAAAGGTTGCTTGGGTAAAATATCCAGGGCTGGAGTCTGACAAAGACCATAAGCTTGCTAAAAAGTACTTCAAAAAAGGCTTTGGCGGAATGGTTGTTTTTGGAATTAAAGGTGGATTAAAAGCTGGCTCAAAATTTATTGAAGGCTTAGATATCTTTGCTCATTGTGCAAATGTTGGCGATGCAAAAAGCTTGGCTATTCATCCTGCTAGCACTACACATTCTCAGCTAAGCAAAGAGAATCAAGAAGCAGCTGGAATCACTGAAGATTTGATAAGACTATCTGTTGGCATTGAACATATTGATGACATTCTTGCAGATATAGAACAGGCTTTAAAAAAAGCATAAAGACAACTCCCCCCAGTCCGCACTGAAGTGCTGGACAGAGGGGAGCTATGAGGAGAAAAAATGCCAAAACAAATTTATTTAGACCACAACGCTACTACTTATGTAGACCCAGCTGTTGTGGATGCAATGTTGCCATATTTTACAGAGAAGTTTGCAAACCCTTCTAGCCCATATTCTATAGGACAGGATGTTAGCGAAGAGCTAAACTCTGCTAGAGAAAGTGTTGGGAAATTACTTCACGCCAAAAATGGAAAAATCATCTTTACTGGTGGTGGCAGCGAATCTGACAACCTAGCCATACGCGGTTATGCCCGCGCAAATAAAAGCAAAGGGAACCATATCATTACTACTCAAATAGAACATCATGCTGTTTTGCACACATGTGAACTGCTTGAAAAAGAAGGGTTTGAAGTTACTTACCTGCCTGTTAGTGAAAATGGTCTCGTTTGTATAAAAGAGCTTAAAGCCGCTATCCAAGAAAACACTATTCTTGTAACTATTATGTATGCAAACAATGAAACAGGCGTTATCCAGCCAATCGCTGATGTAGTAAAAATCGCGCATGACCACAATGTAGTGGTACATACTGATGCTGTTCAAATAGTAGGCAAAAAAGAAATAGATATTGATGCGCTTGGAATAGACTTGCTAAGCTTTTCTGCTCACAAGTTCTATGGCCCTAAAGGTGTTGGTGGACTATTCGTTAAAAAAGGAATCAGAATAAACCCTATCATCCAAGGTGGTGGGCAAGAATTCAAACTAAGAGCAGGAACAGAAAATACTGCAGGAATTATCGGTTTAGCAAAAGCATTAGAGGTTTCACTAAAGAATTGGAAACAAGAATGGAATAATGGAAAAGAGCTACGTGACTTACTAGAAACAGAGCTTTTAAAAACTATTCCATCTTCTCAGCTAAACGGTCATCCTGATAAAAGACTAGCTAATACCTTAAACATTACTGTTCAATACATTGAAGGTGAGAGCATGTTATTGATGCTTAATATGAAGGGCATTCTAGCTTCATCTGGATCTGCCTGTACATCCGGATCATTAGATCCATCACATGTATTACTAGCAATGGGGATGCCACACGAGGATGCTCACGGATCGTTAAGATTTAGCCTTGGCAAAAGAACAACCAAGGAAGATATTGAGAAAGTAATTGAGGTCTTACCACCAATAGTGCAAAGACTGCGAGAAATGTCCCCATTATGGGACGGAAAGAAAGGAGCATAATCATGGCAATGCCTTATAGCGAAAAAGTAATGGACCATTTTAATAACCCAAGGAATGTTGGGGAACTAGAAGGAGCGGATGCTACTGGAACTGTTGGAAACGCAAAGTGTGGAGACATCATGCAAGTGTTCTTAAAGGTTGAGGATAATATTATAGAAGATGTTAGCTTCAAGACTTTTGGTTGTGGAGCAGCGATTGCAACTAGCTCGATGGCTACTGAGCTTATCAAAGGGAAAACTCTGGAAGAAGCGCTTAAAGTAACTAACAAATCTGTAATGGAATCTTTAGACGGACTGCCACCTGCAAAAGTACATTGTTCTATTTTGGCAGAAGAAGCCATTCATGCAGCAATTAACGACTACATGGTAAAAAATACAGGAGAAGGTCTGCCTGGATACGAATGCACCGACTGTAATGCTTGTGGACATCATTAAGATTAGTGCCTAAAACAAAGAATCCTGATAAAATATAATTAACAAGATTTAAAGGGGCATATCATGGCATCACAACCAATTATAGACTTAGGAAAAATTAATTTAGATAACGTAGCTGTTACTAAAGAGCGCATACTGGAACTTAACGCACAAAGAGATGAATTCGAACAACTAGACAAACTAGTATACATGGACACAGAAGAAATAATTGCGATTGGCTTAAAAAAACAAGCTGATGACGAGTTCTGGACAAGAGGACATATCCCAGGAAGACCTATTATGCCTGGAGTAATGATGATTGAAATGGCAGCTCAACTTGGATCTGTTATGTTCCATGAGATATTTAAAACAGATGGCAAAAAGTTCTTTGGTTTTGGCGGAGTAAATAACGTCAAATTCAGAGGTGCCGTACTTCCAGGACAAACATTAGTAATGGTAGCCAAAGGCATCAAGATGCGTTCAAAGATTGCTGTATTTGCAGCTCAAGGATACGTTGACGGAAAGCTTATCTTCGAAGGCGAAATTACTGGAGTAATAGTTTAAGCTACTCTGCTTCTGCTAACTCTTTTAACTTATCATAATCTTGAACAATAATGGTCTTGCCAAAGACTTTTACTATACCCATTTTATGTAGCTTCTGAAAAGTACGAGATAATGTCTCAGGTATTGTCGCTATGCTATTTGCTAATTCTTTTTTAGAAACACTAAGCTCGAAAGCTTCTCGGCTTTTTGCTCTTTCCGCAAACTCATGTTCGTTTATATATTGAATAAGAAATCCAGCTAGTCTTGCTGGGACATCCTGTAAACTAAACTGATAAATCTTGTCATTAAGCATCAAACATCGCTGGGAAAGAACCTTAATAAAAAACATACTCAAATTACTATCATCGCTAATAGCTTTGTTTATTTCTTTTTTGGAATATTCTATAAGCTCACTATCTTCATCAGCAATAGCACCTACTGGATAATCGCTATCAGTAAACACCATTACCTCCCCTAGGATTTCTCCTGGTTTTACCTTACGAAGAATTGTCTCTTTCCCGCTTGGATTAAGCTTGTATAATCTGATAGAACCACTGGTTACAAGAAAGAATGCTCTGGCTTCTTCACCTACATGAAACAAGACAGTTTCTTTCTCTATTTTCTTGCTTCTACCGTACCCTGATAATTTCTCTGCCCAGTTAATCATAAGACCTCTCTGTCCTTCGGACATCTCCCCTATTAGGGGAGACATTATATCGAATCTTTGTGTTTTGACTTTAGTCAATGTCTCTATCTTTATTCTATAGCAAAATGTATATTGAAAATAGCGAAAGGAGAACAAATATTATGGTGGTTAGAAATTTTATTGAAATAGATGAAGACAAATGTAACGGTTGTGGAAACTGTGTTATAGATTGTGAAGAAGGAGCCTTGCAGATTATAGATGGCAAAGCAAAAGTTGTTAAAGAGTCTTACTGTGATGGATTAGGAGCATGTCTAGGTGGTTGTCCTGTTGATGCACTAAAGATTATCCAAAAAGAAGTAGATGAGTTTGATGAAGAAGCTGTGGAAGAACACTTGAAAAGTGACAACAATCCAAAACTAAAAATGGAACAAAAGAAAGAAACAAAAAGTAGTAGTTGTGGAGGAGGATGTCCGAGTATGGCATTTGATACAAAAACTACAACTGAGGAAAAAACTTGCTGTGGTGATAACCCTCAGGGACAAAGTGAACTTCAGCAGTGGCCTGTTCAGCTGCATCTAATGAGCCCTCAAGCACCTTATCTAAAGGGAGCTAATCTGTTAGTAGCAGCAACTTGTTCAGCATTTGCACATGGAAACTTTCATCATGAATTTATAAAAGATCATATCGTAGTGGTTGCCTGTCCAAAACTGGATAAAACAGAACCATATATAGATAAGCTTACACAAATGATAACGGAAGGAGGCATCTCGTCTATAACAGTAATACGTATGGAAGTACCTTGCTGTGGTGGTCTTAGCCAGATGGTAAAACAAGCAATAGATAAATCTGGAAAAAAACTTCCATATTTGGAAGAAGTTATCTCAGTAAACGGAGAAGTGAAATAACACCCCTCTGTCCTTTCGGACATCTCCCCTTCGTAAGGGGAGAATTATCCTTCCCTAAAATAGGGAAGGTGTCTGCAAAAGCAGACGGAAGGGTAACTAAAAACAAAAAGGAGAATATAAAATGAGTATGTACTGTAACCAATGCCAAGAAGCAGCCAAAGGAGTTGCTTGTAATGTAGCTGGGGTTTGTGGAAAGAACGAAACTGTAGCTAACCTACAAGACCTATTAATAGACACGTTAAAAAAGTTAGCTGTAAGCCTAAAAGGAAAACCTGTATCTAAAGAAGATACTTCTTACATTTTTAAAAGCCTTTTTCAAACTATTACGAATGCTAATTTCAAAAAATCCGAAATGCTTATCAGCATCAGAAAAGGATTAGTACTCACTAACGATAGTTTAGCAAAAGCAAGTGACGAAGAGCTTATTACAAAATCTGCAACTGTTGGATATGAACAAATAGCTAACGAAGATATTAGAGCGTTAAAATCTTTAATTATATTTGGATTAAAGGGAATAGCTGCTTATGCTGAACATGCAGAAAACCTAGGACATGCTGATGAATCTATTATCGAATTCACAATTAAAGCACTAGCGGCTGTAGAAGATGAGAATTCATCTGCTGACGATCTAGTTGCGCTTACACTAGAAACAGGCAAATTCGGCGTATCAGCTATGGCTCTATTGGACGCAGCCAACACGTCTGCTTATGGTAATCCTGAAATCACTGAAGTAAACCTTGGAGTAAGAAACAACCCAGCAATCCTTATTAGTGGTCACGACTTAAAGGATATGGAAGAGTTATTAGAACAAACAGCTGGAACTGGAGTAGATGTTTATACTCATGGTGAAATGCTTCCTGCTAACTATTATCCAGCGTTTAAAAAATACAATAATTTTGTAGGCAACTATGGGAACGCATGGTGGAAACAGAAAGAAGAATTTGAAAAGTTTAACGGCGCAGTATTATTCACTACAAACTGTATCGTTCCACCAAAAACTTCATACAAAGACAGAGTCTACACTACTGGAACTTCTGGATATGATGGGTTTCCTCATATCGCTGACAGAGTAGACGGAAAAGCAAAAGATTTCTCTGCAATCATCGAACATGCAAAGAAGCTCCCTTCTCCAACTGAAATTGAAACAGGAACACTTGTTGGTGGGTTCGCTCACGCACAGATCCTAGCATTAGCTGACAAAGTAGTAGGCGCTGTTAAATCTGGAGCAATCAAAAAATTCGTAGTTATGGCTGGTTGTGACGGAAGAATGAAGTCTAGAGACTATTATACTGATTTCGCAGAAGCACTTCCTAGTGACAGTGTTATTCTAACTGCTGGTTGTGCGAAATTCAGATACAACAAGCTAGATCTAGGAGACATCGATGGCATCCCTAGAGTATTAGATGCTGGTCAATGTAATGACTCTTACTCGCTTGCTGTTGTAGCGATGAAGCTACAAGAAATATTCGAGCTAGATGATATCAATGATCTTCCGATTGTTTATAACATAGCTTGGTACGAGCAAAAAGCAGTAATCGTATTACTAGCATTGCTTTCACTTGGTGTAAAAAACATTCATCTAGGGCCTACACTTCCTGCCTTCCTTTCTCCAAATGTAGTTAACATTTTAGTTGATACATTCGGTATTGCTGGCATCACAGATGTTGAGTCTGATATTAAATCAATGATAGGCTAACTGCCTCACAAACAGGCAACAGCCCTCTCCAATTTTATTGGAGGGGGCTTATTAATTTACAATTACTAAATAAACGATAATTACATCAATCAGATGAGGGGAAACTAAAAGAAGAACAACGCATCACTCTAAAAAACAAATTAAGTTGTTTCTTATATTTTGTTTAAAATTCCCTATATAAGGGAATAATAATAACAATGAGATATAAAATAATTTCCGATTGCACCAACAGTAACGAGCATTATCTTAATGTAGTCACAAAACTTATTTTACCAAAAATTCCCACCAGTTATTCTATTGATGTAAAAAAAACCATTAAATCAATGAATGCTGATGATTTAAAATCACTATTAACAAGATTTGAAAAACAACCATTATTAACAAACGTATCCCTTTGCCTTAACCTTCATATAACCCAGGAAGAATTTCATCGATTTAGTATTCTTTTGAATAAATACCCCGATAAAAAAGGGATAATTTTATTTATGTTATGGAAAGGGATTAGCGATCAAGACCAAATTTCAATTGAAGATTTTGTTGATATGGCAATAACACAGGAACCCGTAAATGATGAAACCTTTTCTATCGTATATCGCGGACAAGCACATCCTCTTAATAAATATGAAAATTTTTTAAGCAAATCAACGAGGGATCATGGCTTAGCGATTTCTCAACAGAGATTTTCTTCTGCAAATGAACAAGGCAAGTTGATTTCAGAAGATAAAAAAATTGAGATGCATCGAGCGGGAGGAGGAATCGAACGATGGGGGATTCCCTTCACTTCTGATTTCATGGTGGCCTGTAGTATGGTCGGAGATTTGAAAAATCCTATCATTTATCAAGTAAGCGTCCCGAAAGACTTACTTATTGATGTAAATCATAGATTGATCGAAGCAAATATAGATGACCCTGTTGCATCGCTAGGTGGTAGTGGTGTTCGCGAACAATTAGTATGGCATGAGCTAAGCAGAGAATCAATTATTCAAGAAACTCAATATCCCTTTAAACAAAAGTTAAGCTTTTCCGAGCTAGGATACAGTGAATTACTTGTCCTTTTATCGAAAATCGATCCAACACAATTTTCTATAAATAATTGGCGTTAATTAAGAAATTTGTCATAAAGACATTGCTAACGCTAATCCTATAAAAACCAAAAGCACGCCACTTATAATGCTAAAGATATGAGGAACTCTTGATGTATGATTACGATCAACAAGATTGACTGCCGTTTCTCTAAACAAAATCACTAATACTGAAATAATAGACAATGATACTGCCATGCCTGCCGCTATAATAAACACTGACATTACCCCAAACCAGAACATCCCTAAAGATGAAAAAAACGTAAGAAATAATAGTGTTCCTGGACATGGCACCAACCCTATCGCAAAAGGCAATGTAACTCCGTGAAAATGAGAATGCTCTGAGCTAGATTTTCTTAACTCTCTTATAGCAGAATAAACCATATATGCACCAATACCAGCAACCAGAAAGAAGCTAATCTGTTGCATCAAAATCTCATAGCTACCTGCACTTGTAAAATGTACTACTGTAGAAAACAGCTTCATTGAAAGAAACAGGACCAAGGCCGAAACCGAATGAACCAAGCTAAAAACAAAACCAAAAATAATTCCTTTAAAAATGTTTGCTTTCTCTCCCATAAAATATGAAGTAGCAATGACTTTCCCATGGCCTGGTCCTAGTGCGTGAATAACGCCATACAAAAAAACAAAAAGTAAAAGAGCAAAAAGGCTTTTACTAGAGCTCTCAGATTTAACATCTCTGGCATTACTTACTACCTGCTTCTTAATATCCTTTTGAGCCATAGCTATTTTGCTTATTACGGGAGCCATAAACGTAAGACTTACAAAGCTCTTTTTTGCAGGTTCTTGTGCAACGCTACTGCGCTTAGAAAGCATTGGATTCGCTAACATAAAGCTTGCTAATAAAATAATGGCTGATATCTTTAATCTTATTGTTTTTGAAACCAAACTCGAAATCCCTCCGGAATAATTGCTCTCTGATAGTAAGCATATTCTTTTTTCTTTTCATGGACTACCTCGACGGCATATCCCTTTTCGTTCTTAAGTCCTAGAGCTTTGTTATCCATAGGATCTACATGAATATAATATGTTGGATCATAAAACATAATTAATAATTCGCTAGTCTGATTGCCTGCACTCACTCTACAAGGAATAAAGAACTTATACGCAATATTATTATCATTAAAGAACGCTTCAAAATCGCTAATCTCTGCAGGAACAAATTCACTTCCTGACACATAGAACTTTGTAAAATAATTGTATTCTTTTAGATTATCAAAAGCTTCTGCTTTTAGTAGTTTTGTTTCAGCAGGCGAAAACTTTTTATCACCATTCTCGTCATATGTTTCTACAACTGAGCTAAACATTTCATCAAAATACCAAGTAGTTTCTACCCCAGATATTCCATTATCATCAAAGACTGCTGTTGCCTCATAGTCTATAAATGTATGTGGATGAGCAAATAAAAAAGAGATAACTATAAGTAGCGTAGTAATCCTTATCATAGCTAAAATAATAAATAGCTTAAATAATAATTAACGATCATAACAATAAAACTAAGCAACGAGGTCGCAATAACCATCCCTGTAATTTCTACAACTTTATAATTGTACCTCTCAGCAAAAATAACCAAAGAAACTGCCGCGGGTATAGACGCCTGTAACAACAAAAACTGTTTTAAATCAAAAGAAGGCAAATCAACAGAAAAAACATGAAAAAATGTCAGGATTGAAACTACTCCAATAGCTAGAGCAATAAATCTAAAAAAAGCATAACCCAAAGAAGAAACCAAGTTTTTCATAGAAAGTTTATCGAATAAAAAGATTCCTAAAGAAAAAACAGCTATACTTCCTGAAGCGTTTCCTAAAATCTCAAAAGAACTATGGAAAAAACTATCACTAAAACCAATAAGTGAAAAAATCACACCAACTGCAATAGAGATAAGTAACGGGTTTTTTCTTAAGCTAGCAATTATCTTAGTTATACTGGCTTTTTCTTTAGAGAATTCAAATATTACCAAACTTAAAACAATACCCATTGCGCCAAGAAAAGAAGCTGATACTATCGCATTTGCATAATGATATCCTTCCTTGAAGAATTCAAAAAAAGCTAATCCAAAAAAAGCATTACTACCCATAACAACAGATAAGGACAACAATATAAATTTGTCTCTTTTAATTAACCCAGTGGAATGAACAATTATCAAAGCTATAAAAACTAATAGAATAGGAAGTACTGAACCAAAAATTAAAACTGGATCCAAACCCGTCAAATCCATCTTAGATATCTTAACTAGAAAAAGAGCCGGCAAACTAAAGTAGAACACAAAAGAAGATAAGACTTTCACATCTCCCTTTTTGAAAACATTAGTCCTTCTGCTAAGAGCTCCTAAGCCAACAAGAATCATAAGGATTAATAAACTTTTAATTATTTCCATAGTTTTATTATAATGCCTAAAAAATTTAATGTCATTTGAGACAAAGAAATATCATCGGCAGAGAATAATCTAGCTACCGAGTCCTACAAGTAAGCTTAGTCGATACACAATAAAAGATGCTATCCATGCTACGGACAATGCATAAACCGAATAGATGCCTACTATCTTCCAAGAACCTGCTTCTTTTCTAAATACTCCGATTGCTGCAACACAGGGGATGTAAAGCAATACAAAGATCATCAAGGAAAGTGCAGTTGCTCTAGTAAAGTTTGGATCGGCTTGTAGCTTCTGCTGTAAATCTACAGATTCCTCGTTTGATTCACCTAGTGCATAGATAGTTCCCAAAGTAGATACTACTACTTCTTTAGCTGCCAAACCTGACACAAGTGCTACCCCAATTCTCCAATCAAAACCAAGTGGCTTGATGATAGGTTCCATAATTTTGCCTGTTCGTCCTGCGATAGAATACTCTAATTTTGCAGTAGATTTAGAATGCTCTATTCTACGAATCATTGCTTTTTTTTCTGACACATTATAAGTATCAGAATTAACTATCATTGCAATATTACTCTCGAACTCTCGCTCTATTGATGTACTAAACGGAAAGTTACTAGCAATCCAAATAAGTAATGATGCTAATAAAATAACCGTTCCAGCTTTACGCACATACATCTCAGCTTTATATTTAGCTTGGAATGTTACTGTTTTGAATGATGGCATTCTATAAGGAGGAAGCTCCATTACGAATGGTTCAGACTCCCCCTTAAACATGCTTTTCTTTAATAATAATGCGGAGAATACAGCAATTATTACTCCAAACAAGTAGATTCCAAATAAGATATTTCCAGCCATAGCTGGAGAGAAAAACGCACTTATCAAAAGAACATATACTGGAAGCTTAGCGCCACAGCTCATGAATGGGATAATCATCATTGTTACTATTCTATCGCCTCTGTTTTTAAGAGTTCTTGTAGCCATAATAGCTGGGATAGAACAACCGAATCCGGTAATCATTGGCAAAAAAGATTTACCATGCAAACCGACAGAATGCATTACTTTATCTACTACAAAAGCAGCTCTCGCCATATAGCCTGTGCCTTCCAAGAAAGATAATGCTACAAACAATAAAACGATGTTTGGTAAGAATACTAATACTCCTCCAACACCTGCAAGAATACCATCTACTAATACAGACTCTATCATCCCGTTAGGAAGAACGTATCTCGCGCCCAGGGATACATACTCGAATAAATATTCTATCCAAGCCATTGGTGCTTCACCTAGTTTGAAGGTGAACTGAAACATTGCCCACATTATAAAGAAAAATAATGGCAGTCCAAGGACTCTATTAATAAGCACAGTATCTATCCATTCAGTGATAGTCTTCTTGACTTTCACATGATACTTAGCCGTCTCTGTTATAGCTCCTCTAATAAAAGCATATATATCTTCTGTAATAGTTATCTCTGGTTCTTCCTTGTGATGTTTCATGAACTCATGATAGGTATCTTGTAGTACCTTCTCTACCCTCAACCAAACAGGGTATTCTTTTACTAGTGCATATACTTCTTTATCGTTCTCAAGTAGCTTGATGGCTAACCAACGAACTACATATTTAGCAGAAAGCTCTTTTTCTTTTTCTAATAAGCTGACAATAACATCTAGCTTCTGCTCTATTCTGTCGCTGAAAGATAGTTTGTTCTTAGCAATTACGATATTGCCCTCAAACACTCGTACAATATGATCTAATAGATTATCTATGCCTGTTTTTTTTACAGCTGAAGTTGGGATAATATGTGAGCCCAATAACTGTTCTAATAGCTCAATATTTATTTCTGTTTTTTGCTTTTTTACTTCATCATACATGTTCAATGCAATGATCAAGTTTGTTTCTAGCTCCATTAGCTGAGCTGTTAGAAACAGGTTACGGTCTAGATTTGTTCCATCCAAAACATTTACTACTACATCTGGTGCTTCTTCTATAATATAGTTTCTAGCTACTACTTCTTCTGGAGAATATGCTGTTAATGAATATGTTCCAGGCAAATCGACAAATTTAATAGTATAACCATTATAGTTACGCGTTCCTTCATACTTCTCAATAGTTACTCCAGACCAGTTTCCTACCTTTTGATTGGCACCAGCTAGTTCATTAAAAAGTGAAGTTTTGCCACTATTCGGGTTACCCGCTAAAGCAACAGTAATTGTTTTATTTGCCACCACAAAAACCCCGTTTCCCATGATGATGACCGTTCATTCTTTTGCCATCGCCAACTTCTCCTATTTTATTCACATGGATATCTTCTGCTTCTTCTAATCTGAGTGTAAGGTGACAACCACGGAAAGATATCTCTATGGGATCTCCAAGAGGTGCTTTGCGAACTACCTTAACATTAAGTCCTTTTACGACACCTAAGTCTAAGAGTCTTCGTCTTATTTCACCTTTAGCGTTAACAGCTAATATCTCTGCTTTATCGCCAGCTTTTAGCTCTGATAACTTTGAATCCATTTATACTCCTACAATAATATTGCAAATTAGTATTACCTAATTTAGTCTATGCTATAATAAATGTCAACCAGAAACTAAGGAGGCCTAACGTGAAACCCACTGCAGCAATGGAAGACTATTTAGAAGCATTACTAACACTAGAACAAAAAAACATTGAACCTAGAGTTAAAAATCTAGCAGAAGAGTTAGGGATAAAACCTCCATCAGTCATTGATATGTTAAAATCACTTTCAGAAAAAAAATATGTAACCAGAAGCACCAGAACTAGCATAGAGCTAACAGAAGATGGAAGAAGAATTGGCGAAAAAATACAACGCAGACATATATTTATACAAAAATTCTTTACAGACGTACTCGGTATGAACGAAGCACTAGCGAACGAGGATGCTTGTAAGGTTGAGCATTGTTTAAGCACCTCTACCTGCAATAGATTTATTGAGTATACTCAATACATAACAGAAAAACAAAAAACCCCAACTTCTTGGCTTCAAGACAGAAGCTAAAAACTGTAACTAAATAAGCTCGTAAATTATTTCTATCACTACAGATATTTCCTTGTCACTTAACCCTTCAGGAAAAACATCAAAAGGCACAGACATTGTCACGCTATCTAACGCAGACTCATTAAGAGCTTTATATCTACATTTTCGCAATACACTTAAATTACTAATACCTCCATCTTTTTTTATTAAAAACCCCAACTTAACAAAACCTTCATGATTCTTCCTTTTTTCTAATTTAGGATAATACTTATGACCCTCTATGGTGGTATAAACCTTCTGCATATACATACTTTTTAATGTTTGTTGCTCTGATCCTGAAAGCTGAACTTTTTCTACAACAATTTGAGCAGACTCTTTCGGAATCTTTTTCTTAAGCTCTTTTTTTATAACTTGTTGCTGCTGTTCTTCTTTCTTCTGATATATTTTGTACTTCAATTCTTTTTGTTTTAATTTCTTAATTTTTTCTTCTACTAGCGAAGTAATTATTGAACTTGTTAAGTTAATATTCATATCATCTGTTTCAGAAAAAGCCTCAACATGACCATTCCAAATAAAAACATGTAACAATGCCACAAAAAGAACGTGAGCAAATATCACAATCACAGAACTAAATAACCATCTTTGATTATTCTGCAGTATCATTCTCTAATGCTATGTTTTGGATACCCAAAGACTTTAACACTCCCATAATCTTAACAAAAACATCATATTCAATCCTTTTATCTGCACTAAAAAAAACATTTACATCTAATTCATCTTCATCGATATACTTTGCAATAGCTTTTTCTATATCAGAGAATTGAGTCTGTTCACTGTTAACAAATAAGCGACTATCTTTATCTACTGTTATGACAATTTTTTTCTTTTCTTCAACCTGCTCCCTATATTCTATTACTGGCAAAATTATATTAACTGCTGGCTTCAAAAAAGTAGAACTAAGCATATAAAAAATAAGCAAAATAAATACCGCGTCTATTAACGGCGTTAGCTCTATATGCATAGGCTCTTTTTGTTTCCTACGAAATGTCATCATCTACTCCCTGCTTATCACTACCCTGATAGCATAACTGAGATTCAATCTGAACATTAGCTTTGAATACTACATTAAGTTCTGATAATAAATTATCTAAAGCAATTGTTTTTTTCTCGATATGATGATCCAAAATCTTATGACTAAAAAAAGCTAAAATAGCAACTGTTAGCCCCATTACTGTTGTCATCATTGCCTCCCAGATTCCACCTGCTAAAACGGTGATATCAACACTCCCACCTAAAGACTCAATAACTTTAAACGCTTTAATTAATCCTGTCATTGTACCTAACAGCCCCATCAGTGGTGACAAATGTCCCAAAAGACCTAATATCCACACAGAAGACTCCATCTTAGAGATAACATCATTACCAACTTGAGATAACACTTCTTTTTTAACAACAAATGAACTATCTATATTTTCTATATACGCTTTAGCAAAAGAATAAAAAGGAGTTTTTTTGTATTTAACAAGTGGAAGATTTTCAAACGCAGATGCTGTTATTGCGCTACCCTTATCATTAATAACCGAAAATAAATCTACCTTAAACTTTTTATATGAACCCGCAATACTTATATAATATGAAACTCGTTCAATAATAATCACACATACAGCGAAATAACTTATTAACAAAAGAACATTAATTATCCCACCTTTTAGAATATCTGCTAACATTTTACACCTCCAAATATTTTCTATAATAACTACCGGCAAAAACTTAAAATACCGGCAGTTATTAAACGAAAGGAACTTACTTACTTAATTACTTACTTAAAATTCAAATCTTACTCCACCATAAACTTTTCTTCCTACTAGAGGTGCCCAAATATATGCAGCATCTGCAAGATCTCTCTCTGGTTGAACATAGTTAAATAAATTCTTAACATTAAAGAAATATGTTGTAACAACATCATCTTCTCCTACCGCAAGTGTTTTAGAATAATTAAAATTAACTAAAGAATAAGCATCTTTCTTTTCCACAATTGGTGTTGCGTCAGTATGGTCAATATACTGCTCACCAATATATCGATACTCTAAAACAGCTCTATCTCCAGAATCATTATCAAACATAAGCTGTGTGCCACCAGTAAAAGCAGGGCTTCTTGGAACATACTTGCTATCATTCTCTCCTGCATAACGATTCTCGTCATACTGTGCATCTACAAAAGCTGCATCTAGCTTTATTCCAAAATCTTTACCCATATACTTGGTTAGAGATGCTTCAACCCCTTGAGTAAAAGCATTGCCAGCATTTATCCACTGAGCATCATAACCAACTGGAGGCGTATCGGTATCAATCTCAACCTTGTCTTGAATATTTGTTCTGAAAATATTTATATCTAATTGAGTATCATCATTTAACTGATAGTCCATACCAAAAGTCATCCCCAATGCCTTTTCAGATTTTAAAGATGAATCTTTTTTTATTTTAGGAGCTGCACCACAAAGATGTAACTCTTCAGCAAAATTATTAGGAACTCTATAGCTTGTACCTATACTTCCTCTAAAAGTTAAATCATCTCCAGCAACATACTTCACTGCAACTCTTGGATTAACCGAATTCTCATCGTAACTACTGCCAGCTAAAGAATCTGCTGACTTATGTTTATCATATCGAACACCAGCAACGATTTCGATATCATCTCCATACATGATTTCATCTTGAACAAAAACTCCAAACTCATCTGACTTTTTTATACTAGCAATTCCATCTATACTCTCATCTAAATGAACCTTCTTTGCTTGAAAGCCAACTTGCACAAATTGATCACTACTAAAAGGAAACCCGTATCCCAAGTCTAACAATTGTGTTTTTTCTTTAGTTATAAATGGCTTGACCATGTCATTAACTGGATCAATAGTAGCCGGCATATTACCACTAACATCAAGATAATTATCCCATGCAGCACCATTTGTAGCATACCTGTCATTTTCAACATCTGAATAAGACATATCTAAAATACCACCATTATTAAACTCTTTTATTAGCCCAACGATGCCATTAAATCTTCTTGTTTTTATGTGTTCAGTATCTGGGTCAAAAGGCTCGTCCCAAGTATCAAAATTGCCACCTCTTCTAAACTCATCATCACATGAACCCTTAACATACAATTCTGACCCTTCACCTATAGCTTCAAACACAGAAACCTTAGCAGACAATCCTGTTCCATTTGCTTCTACCTGATCTGTCAGGTTATCTCCATTCTCATCAATAGCTTTTGAATATTTTTTCTGTCCTGAAACTGAATAAGCAATATTACCTTTTCTCTGACTAGTGCTAAATCCAAAATTATATTCACCCTTATCCCCATAACTGGCATTCATTGTTTGCCTAGCCTTAATACCTGGCTTTTTAAGCTGAACATTAATGACACCAGCAATAGCGTCACTGCCATAAAGTGCAGACCCTGGTCCTTTCACAATTTCTACCTGGTCAATATTGCTAGCCATTACCTGTTGCAATCCATACACAGCATTAAGACCATTAAAAACAGGCTTACCATCAATAAGTATCTGCGTATAATTTTCTAAACCTAGCATTCGCATAGTAGAAAAATTACAATTACTACATTGCTGTTCTACTCTAATCCCAGGCTCATTATCTAAAACATCGTATAATGTTTGAGCATTCTTATCATGAATCCTTTTATCTGTAATAAGCTCTGTCCTTACTGAAACATCTTTTAATGTCCTAGCTGACTTTGTGCCAGTCACGACAATCTTTGTAACATCTTGGGCAAATACGCCTGATGTTAATAGACATCCGATCATAATACCCGACTGAATTATTTTATTTGTTTTCATCTTTCTATCTCCATTCTTCTACCTCTGGTGATCCAGTCAGTCATATATTTATTTAAATCTTATTTTTTCTTTTTTTTCTATTTGTACAATTTTATTATCATGTTTTGTAATAACTACTTCTCCATATGATATCTGTTCAAGAGCTTTGAATATCTCTTCACAAATAACCTTGTCCTCCTTCCACTCCATTTTCATACCTCCTTAAACACTTAATAAACTTAAATTAGGGAACACTAATTAGGTAAGCCTAACTTATCGCGTTTAAAAATAGTTGTCAATAAAATTAAATGCTAATGGCTGATTGTTTGAGTGAGGAGACCTGTGGGCGGTTGCTTGACTATATGAAGGATTTTTAATAAGGGCTTCTGCAGCCCTTAATAATCCCCTCTGCACTTAGCTTCTTTCAAAAGATTTCGTAACATTCGTTTCACTAACGGACAAACTCACCTCCTGGTTCAGTTGTCCTGAAAAAACGTCCTGTTTTTTCTACGCTACACTTATGAACTTCATCTAATTTCATTCTCGCTAGGCGCAAAATACAAATACAATAAATTAAAGGCATCCGCAGATTCTTCGGGCGCGGGGAAAATTGAATTGTCTGTTCGAACAGACAATTGAAAATAATAAAAGTTATCCATAGATTGTCCGGACGTCTGGACAATTGAGATGAAGATATTTGGTTTCTTTGACTTCGGAATAAAAAATGAATTGTGGCTACGCCCCGAGAATTCAATTGCCTAGTTATCCTATAGGAAACTTGTACTCGATATTTATGTTTTTCTGAAATTATGTTAGGTTAGAAGTGTATTTTTTATAAAAAGGAGAGCATTATGACAGAAATCTTATTAGCCATATTAATCATATTAAGCATCACAAATATTGTTCTGCCTTTACTGAAAAAAAAGGTTACTTCTTCTGATGTGGAAGTGCTAAAAGAAATACAAGCGTCTATTCTCAAGTTTGATTCTGCTTTGGATAGAAATGAAAAAACAATAAAAGATGAACTTCAAAGAAATCGACAAGACAACAATCAACTTGCAAAAGAAAATAGAGAAGAACAAGCAAAATCACTAAAAGCATTTAGCGATTCAAATGCAGAAAACAATAAAGTATTGAATGATTTATTACGACAAAAATTTGATGATTTTGAAAAACTACAATCTGCCCAAAATAAACAATTGCTTGAAAGCATCAAAGAGATAAAAGCTTCAATCGAGAAACAACTTCAAGAAAGTAACAGAATAGCAAAAGAAAATCGAGAAGAATTAACTAAAACATTAAAATCATTTGGAGACTCTAGTTCACAAAATAATAAAGACCTAAAGGACTCAGTTCGTATTAGCTTTTCGGATTTCACAAAACAACAAGATGAACTAAACCAAAAGTCCTTACAAAGCATCAAAGAGGTTAAGGCTGGCATTGAAAAACAATTAAAAGACATAAGAGAAGACAATGCGCAGCAACTTACAGAAATGAGAAAAACTGTTGATGAAAAACTTCAAACAACTTTAGAAAAAAGACTCGGAGAGTCTTTTAAGCAAGTAAGCGAAAGATTAGAACAAGTGCATCAAGGACTTGGAGAAATGCAAAATATTGCAAATGGAGTTGGTGATTTAAAGCGAGTACTAACAAATGTAAAAACAAGAGGTGTTCTTGGAGAATATCAGCTAGAAAACATACTGGAACAACTGCTTACGCCAGATCAATATTCTAAAAATGTAGCAACTAAAAAGGGCAGTCAAGCTAATGTCGAATTTGCAGTTAAGTTGCCAGGAAAAGAAAGTGATGAAGAAATATGGCTCCCAATTGACTCTAAGTTTCCTCTAGAAAATTATGAAACACTAATAAATGCATTTGATGAGGGGAATAAAACAGCAATTGAATCCGCTCAAAAACTTCTTTGGAAAAATATTGAGACTTTTGCAAAAGACATTAGCTCTAAATACTTAGACCCTCCACACACAACTGATTTTGCAATAATGTTCTTACCTATAGAAAGTCTCTACGCTGAGATCTTACGACACCCAGGACTATTTGAGACCCTACAGAGAAAATATAGAATTACAATAGCTGGTCCAACCACTCTATCGGCTTTATTGAATAGTTTGCAAATGGGCTTTCGAACTCTTTCTGTTCAAAAAAGAAGTAGTGAAGTTTGGAAAATATTAGAAGCAGTTAAGACAGAATTTGATAATTTTTCAGGCCAACTTGATAAAGTTGACAGGAACCTAACTACTGCAGCAAACTCACTTAGCGATTTGAGACTAACAAGAACTAATGTAATGAGCAGAAAACTGAAAGACATAGGAACAGTTGAGCTAAATGAAGCAAAGGAAATATTATCAATCCCTGATTCTGATGAGAATCAATAAACATATTTCTACATTGAAGAAAACAAATTAAGGAGCCATCCATCATATTAAAGTTTAGCAAATTAAAACGAAAAAATATTTTCCATGAGTATTTTGAGAACTGGACCACGGATAATGAAATAAAATTTAGCGACCAAGGTATTTCCATTGTATATGGACCAAATGGCACTGGGAAAACGTCATTGGTTAAAGCTCTAGCTGGCGGTGATGAAACAGAGTATGCACTAAGTTATGAAGGAGAGGATTATTCTGGAGAAGATAATAATAATCTTTTTCATATTATTAATGATCAAAATGGAAGAAATATCATACAAGGCGAGACCCAAGATTTTATTATAGGGTCAAATATAAGAAAAGAATATTTATTAAAAGCCAGCATAGACGAAGGCTTCTCTCGTGAATTCGAAAGGTTTAATGCCAAACTCAAGGGCACATTTGGAATAAAGAAAAAAGAATTCTCTCTTAAATCAAGCATTAATAATAAAGAAGTTTCTGAATATATTTCAGATTTAGCAAATAGTAAATCTAAAGGAAAGGGGATAGATAAAACTCAATTTTGTGAAATTCTATCTAGCTTACCGAAAACTGAGCCCCCTGAATATGACGACAAAAAGCTTAATTTTTTAATTAGTGACTTAAACAATAAGACATCATTAATAAAAGTCATAAAGACTCTTACAGATATAGAGAAAACTGACAGTTTACAAAAAATAGAGGAAAACACAGATGCAATAAAATTACTAAAGAAATATGAGGAAATGCCTGAATGTATTGTCTGTGACCATGAAATTAATCAGGAAACTCTCTTAGACAAGAAAATTGATAGCAAAAGCGAAAGAATAAAGGCATTAAATGATGCTACCAAAGCGATTTCAAACGTAATATCCAATACAACAGAAGAAAATGATCCTTTTGGAATTAAAAAAACAAGTTTGTCAGCATTAAAAAATGGAGATATTAATGAGATTCTAATACTTCAAGAGGAGTTCAATAACTATACAGAAATACATGAAGCCTTAATCTACGAACTATTTAAGGAATTCCTAACTCAAAAACAACTAATTGAAGATTTAAAAGAATATACCAAACTTACCCAAGAAGATCCGAAATTAACTGATGAAGATGTATTATTAATTAAAACATTCATCAACGAAACTATTGAAAAAGAAATCCGGCTTGATAGAACAGAGGACAATACTATACTACTCACTCTATCTGGCAAAGAAATTCTAAATCAAGGCAGAGACGACCTTCACCTTAGTAATGGGGAACAAAACTTTATATCAATAATATTTGAATTATTAAAAGCAAAAAATAGTGATAAAGAAATTATAATTTTAGATGACCCTATTTCAAGTTTTGATTCTATCTTTAAAAATAAAATTGCCTTTTCAATAATAAAATTCTTAGAAAAAAAGAAGCAAATTATCTTCACCCACAATACAGACCTAATACAATTACTAGAGCACCAATATCAAGGTTGCTTTACTCTTTACCAACTGAATAATAAAGACGGAGAAGAAAATGGACTAATACCAATAACAAAGAAAGAACAAAAACTACTCATATACCTAACGAAGCTGGTTGATTTCTTTAGAAAAGATGTATCCCCAGAACTCGTAAATGAAAAAGAATTTCTAATCTCTGTAATACCTTTTATGCGTGGATATGCATCACTAATTGGAGATAAAGAGTCTAAAAAAAAGTTAACAAGTTTAATGCATGGATATAACAACGAAACTCATGATGTATCACAATTATATACAACATTATTTAAGCCAACATTCACACTAAACACACTACCAATAAGCGCACAGAACATTATTAGCACTAGTGCTCCTTGTGAAGAAATTATAGACACTAACTCTTACCCATTACTAAATAGAACTTTACGCCACTTATTAACATATTTAAAATTACGCCTTAGTGTAGAAAAAAAATTAGTAGATAAATTTGACGACATTGATCCGACCATTCACAAAATGCTTACTCAAATAATTACACAAGCTTTTGGCGGCAACTCCGAAAGTGATAAAGCCGCAAGGATTTTCCTTTTATCTCGAAAAACTCTTTTAAATGAATTCAATCACTTTGACACAAATATGAGTATATTTCAGCCAGCAATTGATATAACAGAAACAATGCTTGAAAAAGAAAAAAATGATATTGAGGTTTTTTTAAAAAAGCTTTAGGGGCATTCCCAAGCCGACTTAATATAATCCCCCAATGGATACAAAGAAACACCTAGTACTAATAAGAAACAAAAAATCAGGCATATTCGAAGACAGAACAACCTCAGTAGTATTCTGCAAAAAACAAGCCAATTGCTTTAACACAAAATTCAAAACAAGTGACGCTGTTTATCATATGAAGAAGTTTGATATCAAATACTTTGACAGCCCCAAAGTTATGGACACTGAAGGGTTTGATATTATTGTTCAAAGCGAACTTAAAACTGATATTAAAGAAATCATTAGATTCGGGAAATTCTTAAAAATATTCTGCGATAATGGCTTCACAAAATATTATAACGATAGTGAAATAGAATTCACGAAACAATGCTTAGATATTCCAAGAGTTAAAGACACCTTTGACTACCTTTCAACACTGTCAAAATATCACAAAATTAAAAAAACCGATGAAGACGATAATAACAATGAAGATGAGGCAAATAATGGTTCCTTTTTAGCCAAACAATACGAACGAATGGGACATATTCATCCCAAAAGCTTTCTAACCACTTATTTAGATAAAAGAGCTATAGAAACAACTCCAAATACTAAGACCATAATATACCCATTTGGGTTTAACATAAGCCAAAAACAAGCAGTCGAATATGCATTAAGCAACTCTGGGAGTATTATCGAGGGTCCTCCTGGAACTGGGAAAACTCAAACTATTCTAAACATTATCTGCAATCTAATCATTAACGATAAATCGATGGCTATAGTATCAAGCAACAACTCTGCAACTAAAAACGTTCAAGATAAACTTAAGAAAAATGGGCTCGATTTTATCTGTGCATTTTTAGGTAATAGTAAAAATAAAGATAAGTTCTTTGATAACATTCAAAACAAGCCAGAACTTAACGAATGGAGCCTCTCAGACACTGAACATGAAGAACTGTTGCTAGACATAGAAAACAAACATGAAAACCTTAACACGTTATTAAAAACACAAAATGAAGTTGCTCAATTAAACCAATCTTTACGAGCATACCAAACAGAGTATAAATATTTTTGCGATTACTATAACCCAGATAACAAAATAGAACTTAGCGAATTAACACTATTTCACAAAGAGATAACCAATTATTCTTCTTTTCTAGCTGAATTCAACTTACTAATAGCGCAAAACAATCTAAACTCAATCATTACTAAAATTAAACTTTTTATAAAATATCGGATTATTAGATTTAAGCTACTAGCTAAAAACACTCAAGCTATTCTAGACACGGTTAAAGATAACTTTTACAAATCAAAATTAAACGAAATATCATATCAAATACTAGAACGAGACAAATACCTTAGTGAAAACAAATATCAAGAACTCCAAGCTGAATACACCCTTAACTGCATGAAATACTTTAAGTCCTATATTGCAAAGAGATATATGGAATCTAAACACATTGCTTTTACTCAAAAAGGCTTTAAATCAAACTTTAAGGACTTCATTTTCAACTACCCAGTTATTTTAAGCACAACGCACTCTCTCAGGTCATGCAAACCAACAGACTACCTATTTGACTACATAATAATAGATGAAGCATCACAAGTAGACTTGGTAACTGGTGCACTTGCTATATCATGTGGAAAAAACGTTACAATCGTAGGAGATCTAAAACAATTACCGCAAATAGTAAGCAATGAAAATCGCAAAACATTTGAACGCATCTTTCAGGGATCATTTATCCCTGATGAATATAACTATATTAACAATAGTCTGCTGTCTTCTATATCCAACATATATAAAAAAAATATCGCTAGAACTCTGTTAAGAGAACATTATAGATGCCATCCGAAAATCATAGGATTTTGTAATGAAAAATTTTACGATAACCAGTTAATAATAATGACAGAAGGTAGTCATGAAGATAACGCTTTATCAATAATCAAGAGTACTGAAGGAAATCATGCAAGAACATTAGATGGCCACAAATATAACCAACGAGAAATAGAGATAATATTTAAAGAGGTGCTTCCGAATAATCAACTATGTCCAGATGGAATGGATATCGGAATTGTCTCACCATATCGTAAACAAACCGATAAAATCCAAGAACGATTAGGTGAAGACTCAAACATAGAAGCAGATACTGTTCACAAATATCAAGGCAGAGAAAAAGATATAATGATTATGACAACAGTAGCAAACAAACCAAATAGATTTATAAACGATGCAAACCTTATTAATGTTGCTGTTTCAAGAGCAATAGAAAAATTTATCATTATCACTGCAAACAACACATTTGAACAACATGGCACAAACATAGGCGACCTATTAAGATACATAAAATATCATTCAAGAGATGAAGATATTGTTGAAAGTAATGTAATCTCAGTATTTGATTTACTGTACACAGAATACTCAGACAAGCTTAAAGAACTACTACCTACATTAACAAAGGTTTCAAAATATCAATCTGAGAACATCATGAATCATATTATCGAAGATGTATTCTCCAAGCCCGAATACTCATGCTTCAAACACATACTACACACCCCGCTTAAATCAATTGCAAAGAATTCCTCACTCCTGTCAGATGAAGAGACAAAATACCTTAATCACAGATGTACTCATGTCGACTTTTTAATATATAACAAACTAGATAAAAAACCTGTATTAGTAGTTGAAGTTGACGGCACAACTTATCACGAAAACAAAAAAGAACAGCTTGTAAGAGATAAACTTAAAAATAGCATTCTTAAGAAAAGCGGCATCCCAATAATAAGATTAAAAACAAATGAAATTAATATAGAAGAAACCTTTGTTTCCAAACTTGATGAAGTCAAAGAAATATAAACTTATCCACAGATTGTCCGGACGTCTGGACAATTGCACATATATATATATCTTATCCACAGATTTTGGCTCCGGAGCCAAAATTGAATTGTCGCCTCGAGGCGACAATTAAGCGACAAAAAACTTCACCCACTTGACATACCCCCCCTGGGGTACCTAAAATACCCTCTATGAACACCTTAAAAAACATCTTTAACTTCTTTATGAAAAACAGCTGCATACTAATATTGGCAGTAATTGTTGGCAGCACCTATGTGCCTCAGTTAACACTATTAATAATACCTGTTACGATAATGTTCGTGGTTTCAAAGATTACTGGCCAAGCTACCTGTGGCGGAGCTTGTAAACAAAAATAAATTTAATAATATTAGTAACTTACTCTCCCTCTTGAGAGGGAGCCGGAGGGTGAGTCGGTTCTCTCTAGGCGCAAAATTCAAATTAATATAAAACATATGAAGCCCCCTTTATCTAAGGGGGAAGAGTCAGCCTTAGGCTGACGAAGGGGGATTATAGATTCTTCGCGCGCGCGAAGAATTGAGATGCAAAACAATTGTTACTCATTTTAAAGCTCCTTCGATGTATAGTCCGCTTAGCGAGGCACGAGCCTAGCGGCTATCCCTGAAAGGTGAGAGCTGTCAGCTTTAGCTGACTGAAGGAGCTTAAATTAAATAAAATGGAACTTTCTCCCAGAATTTCTTGTATAATATAATAATGAAAAGAATAATTCTTCTAGCCATCCTGCCGCTACTACTCTTCCTAACGGGTTGCCAAACCAGCATGCTTGTAGAAGAAGCCAATGCATCTAAACTAGCACCTTTGCTAATAGACTACGCAAATCTCCATGGGTATAAGGTCTTATATAAAAACGATAAAACACACGCTTATCGCATCTACCTTGGACAAGTCTACATTCCTGCAAGAACATCTAGCCTACAAGAAAGCATAACCAAAATAGACACCGCAGATGTAGACTATGCACTAACTATTCACGAAGAAAAAGCATATCAAACCATTAAAGAAAGAGACCAATATGTAGACCTTATTGTTATGGTTCGTTTATTTTCACAAGGTGATGATATTAAAGTGGTAATAGATTCAGACGACACATATTATCAACAACCTACCTCCAGCCAAGGTAGTAAATTGAAAAGGTATTTAGAAAACTCTGGTTACAGAGTATCGTTGTTATAGGGGGAAACTATGAAAAAATTATTAATATTACTTTCTTTACTGCTTTGTTTTGCCTTTGCAGAAACAAGAATATATCGTCAGGTAAAAAGTGTTTCGGTCCACCAAACCGGCAAAGTAATGGAATCTAGAGCTGCTGGCGACTTGTTCGAAATAACATTATCTATAGGTGAAGATAAGGTTTATAAAACACATACTAGAAGACTAGACAAAGATAATGGAAGAAACATCCATCAAGGATATAGCATAAGAAAAGATCGGCAAATATTAAGCAGCACTATGGGTGAAGGTGGCAACGCCATTGTTGCTATAGCTAATAGTGGAAGCGAAGTGCTTGAGATTGGCGAAGAATTCATGTTCTCTTCTAGAAATAGCAAATTCTCACAAGTAATCACTGGGGTCTATAAACGGATTAAATAAAAAGGAGAATCATTATGGATGCAATTGAAATGATCAAAGAAAGACGAAGTGTTAGACGTTACAAGGATACTCCTGTTGATAGAGAAATCATGAAAGAAATTATCGAAATAAGCAGATTTGCTCCTTCTTGGAGTAACCTACAAATAGCAAGATATACCCTAATAGATGATAGAAAGATTATAGAAAGACTTGGCAAAGAGAGTGTTCATGGTTTCACTTACAATGTTAAGACTCTAAAAGAGGCAAGCGGCGTAGCTATTCTTAGCTTTATAAAAGGCAAAAGCGGCAAAATTGGTAAAGATGAATATGCAACTTCCAAGGACAGCACCTGGGAAGTGTTCGATACTGGTATAGCTTGTCAGACATTCTGCCTAGCAGCACATGCAAAAGGTGTTGGCACTGTAATAATGGGTGTTATTAATGATGAATCTGTTTCTGAAATAGTTGGGATGCCTAAAGAAGAAACAGTTGCCGCTCTTATTGTTTACGGATATGAAGAGGGCGACCATAGACCTGCTACTCCAAGATTGGAAGCTGAAGAAATAATGCGTTTCGCAAACTAAAGGAGAAATAATATGGATTTAGTAAAAGTTTTAAATAAAAGATATTCAGCAAAAACATTTGACCCGAATGAAAATATTCCTGAGAACGTATGGAAACAGATGGAGGCGGCACTGCGCCTAAGTGCTTCCAGCACAAATGCTCAACCATGGCATTTCGTTATTGTTTCAACAAAGGAAGGCAAAGATAAACTAGCAAACGCATCTAATGAGAAATACGGATTTAACTCTCAGAAGATTATAGATGCACCTTACTCTGTACTGTTCTGTACTAAAAATGATATTGATGAGGAGTACTTGTTACATGTCTTAGATATTGAGGATAAAGATGGCCGTTATACTAATCCAGAGCTCAAGGAAATGATGCATGGCGGGAGAAGTTTTTTTGTGAATATGCATAAAGATACTGTTAAAGACCTCGCACAATGGAACGAGAAACAGGTTTATTTAAATGTTGGCAATGCCCTATTAAGTGCAGCTATACTTGGTATCGATGCACTTCCTATGGAGGGGATAGATATTGAGGCACTAAATAAAGAATTTGGTTTATCGCGAAAAGGTTTAACTGCTTCTGTATTAGTATCATTTGGGTATCATACTGCTGAAGATTTCAATGCAGACCTCCCTAAATCTAGGCTACCAGAAGAAGAGATCTTTACCAGGGCTTAATTTTAGTGAGTTTGCAGATAGCGTGCCCAAAGTAAAATGCTATAATATCCCCAATGTACAACGATATAGCAAAAATCTATGATGAGCTTTTTCCAATAACAGAATCTCAAAAAGAGTTCTTTATCCAACTGGCAAAAGACATAGCGCCACCTCGAAACCTATTAGACGTTGGCTGTGCTACTGGCGAACTAGCTGTCGCACTAGACGACCACTACAACTATATTGCCGCTATAGATCTAAACCAATCATTATTAGAAGTAGCAGCAAAGAAGCCTCATAGCAACCATTTAGACTTTAGAAGAATGGATATGACACGTATTGCTAATGTGTATTTCAACCGTTCATTCTCTGCCATCAGCTGTCTGGGGAACACTCTAGCCCATCTAAGAGACGCCTTAGACATCCAACTGTTTCTTAGCGGGTGTCATAAATTGCTCCGAGCTAAGGGAACTCTTGTTTTGCAGATACTTAATTATGACAAAATCTTAGATAACGAAACAACAACCCTTTCGCCTATAAAATCTGAAAACTATCTTTTCGAACGTGAATACGATATCAGAAACGACCAGAACATAGTCTTTAGAACAATAGTTACAGATAAAAAGTCTCAGAAACAGGACATTTCAGATACCAATCTAGTTCCGCTAAGACCAAAAGCACTAGAAGGCCTATTAAAAGACTCTGAATTTGAAAATATAACCTTATATGAAGATCTCTCCAAAACACCGTTTACTGCTAATTCAACTGTCTTAGTTGTTCAAGCTACTGCTGGCTGAGACACTTAATCACTACAAAAAAACTTGTAAATAGCAACACGTTTACGCTACTATATAACTACTAAAAAAATAAAGGATTCTAATATGAAAAAAATCACACTAATTATACTAATATCGTTACTAGCTTCTTTCGGCTGGAGTGCAAAGGTTAACATTCTAAATGATGACCCAAATGTAGATGTCCAGATAAATGGAACATTTGTTGGAAAAGGAAGTGTAAGCAATTATGAGCTACCTCCTGGACAACACTATATAAAAATCTTTTCTAACGGAACTATTATATATGCAGAACCATTAAACATTGCGTATGGCGACAACATGAAGACTATCAATACTTCTCATTTTGTAGTGGCAAAGAAATCTAATATCGCTAATGCTGGCTCTACTAGAGTTGAGGCTAAAAGAATTAGAGACGCTCGTGGTGACTACTCTATCGGAATGTATTACTCTGACTCTATCTCTGGTTTAAGCTTCAAATACTTCCCTCTTGGCAACTTCGGTTTCCAACTAATGGGCTGGTCTACTAACAACGCTCCTAGCGACATCTATGAAACATTATTAATAAGACCTATCTGGCAGCTCGGTGACTATATCTTATTCGATAGACATATGAATACTTATGTTGCTCTTGGCTTTGGCTCTAAAAGAGTAAAAAACAGCAACACAGATATGACTGCAACTATCTCGCAAGCTATGTTTGGAGTAGAGGGTCCATCTGCCTTACTAGGACTTCCATTAGCGGTTACTTCTATAGTAATGATGGCTGTTAATAGTGATGGAGATAAAAACAATCTAAGTTCTGAAGAGCTAATGTATTTGGCAGGAGCTGCTGGTGGATTACTGATAACCGTAATTCCAAACGCTTATGTAGATATAGAAGTAGGCTATGAAAGACTAGACCTTGGTGGTGGGAACTACCAGTCTGGAATGAAAATAGCTACTGGAATGCACTTCTACTTTTAAAAGATGCGCAAACAACTATTTGTAATTTCATTATGTTTTCTCGCTTCTTTTGTGTTGAGCATCCCTGTTAACATCCTAAACGATGACCCAAATGCAGAGATACAAATAAACGGAATACTCGCAGGAAAAGGAAGCGTCAGCAACTACGAGCTGCAACCAGGGCAACACTTTATAAAAGTCATTTCAGACGGCAGTATTATTTATGCAGAACCACTAAAAATTGATGCTTATGATAATATGAAGACCGTAAACACTTCTCACTTTGTGGCTGCTAAGACAACAAGCATTGCCAATGCAGGATCTACCAAGATAGAAGCAAAAAGAGTGCGCGAAGCACGTGGAGAGTTTGCCGCAGGAATATACTACTCTAAGGATATTACTGGTGTTAGTTTCAAATACTTTCCACTCGGCAACATTGGTATGCAAATCGTAGGCTGGGAAGATAACTCTCCAGGAGATATAAACCAAACATTCTTAGCAAGACCAATGCTCCAACTAGGAGACTACCTAATGTTTGGAAGGCATATGAACACATATATAGCTCTTGGATATGGAACAAAGAAGGTAATAAATAATAGCAAATCTATTAATGCAGAGATATACCAAGCAGTGTTCGGGATAGAAGTAACCACAGCTCTTCTGGGAAACCCTATGAGTACAGTAACTAAATTTGTTAACGATGAAAGAGCAAAAAACTATCACCGACATGATGACGATGATGAAGGCAGTGCCGAAGGATTTCTATTCTTCGTGGCTTGGTCTATTTTAGGCTATATGTTTGACTCAATGAACAATGCTTTTTTTGATATAGAGGTTGGATACGAACAGATCAAACATGCTACTGGTCTACCTGTCTCTGAAATGAAGCTTGCTACAGGAATGCATTTTTATTTCTAGCCAATTACTAACAACTTCTAATCTCTAGCTTGAGCCATTCTTAGCAAATCTGCGGTATCTTCTTCACCTAATTTATATCCGCCTGCAACTACTCTCGCTATATCCTCTGCTTGGTTAGTAACGGTTTTCAGCTTTTCGTATAGTTGTCTTGCAAGACCATCTGGAAGTTCTAATGTCTTATCCTTTGCCTTTGTTTGCAATCGTTTTAATAACACCTTTTTAAACACATGATAACTCGGCATCTCTAGGAGCCTATGTTCTTTTGTAACATACTTGCCATTGCTCTGATACACCAACGCTCCTCTAATAACTTTTGATGTTAGTAATGGAACTTCCTTGCCTTCAGCCACCTGACAAAATGGATGCAAACTCTCTGAAATAATCTCATCAAACATATCATCAGACACCAATCCGAAACTATAATCTTTATACTCCTTTATGCCAGTATTTTTTATATAGTCAGCTGTCTTTTCCGAGACCAATCCCATCTCTGCTAATCCTGGTAAGTTTGCTGAATCGGTAACAGCTAAAAGCTCTTGTGCTGCTACAAACACTGGATTAAAGCTAGCATCTGGAGCAAACTTCCTATCACTTTCGCTCATAGTAGTGCTAATAAAAGCTGTCATATAAAACAACGCATATTGGGAATAATACTCTCGATTATTTTCTGCAAGATTCTTTTTCTTAGCATACTTATTCCAAGTCCGCTGAAAGGCAGAATCGTATAACCTCTGATTAATTTTAGGAAACTGTTTAATTGCTGGCACACTGTTTGTCAAAAGACGGAATTCATACAAAGAACGAAACTCTGTCATAAGCCCTAATAAATTCTCTGCTGCTACTGCTTTTCTAGTAATATAAGTTAAATAGTTATCTATTTTCTTTTTATAATTAGCGATCCTGCCTGTTCTTGCTTCCGCTCTTTCCGCTACAATTTTATTCTGTTCCAGAAGTGCTGCAATATCGTCTGCTAGGTTGGATATCTCTGCTCGCATAGTTTGTACTGTTCTTTGCAAATAAGAACTACCCTTTTCTTTTAGCTTAGTTTCTTTACTTGTAATAAATGCCTGTTTTGTAGCGATATCTTGTCTGATTCTAAACTGTTCATTAAGAACAGGGATAAGCGTTTGCTTCTCTTTATGCATTTCTTTTAGAAAGTGGTCTATTTTAAGTGCCGAGAAGAAGCTAAGCCCAAACTCTGGCTCTTGAAGATGTGGCGTTTCGTTTAGAATTGAACCAATAGTTTTTCCAACTCCGCCCTCTTCATACTTCAGTAGCAACAAACTTGCACTGTCCCATTCTTTCGTAATATAAGGGCTGTTCTTTATTCTTGGAACCGGACCAATAGGATTATTTGCATATTCCGCTACTGCATGTCTTATATTGATACAAAGCTCTAGCATATCTACATTTCTTTTATGTGTTAGAGAACGCAACACTGCTCTTCTGCCTTGTTGCATCTCACGCATTCTAACTGAAACATCTCTACGAAGTTCTTTCATATTTACACTATTACGGTGCTCTACAAAAAAGTTTTTAGAAAAGAAAACGCTAAAACCTTTTTGACGTGGATAGCATAACAACCTATTCTCTTCGCTTATATATTCTTGAGACTGAAGATCACTATAAATGCTGCCTGCTTCTAACCCATGTTTCTTGACTATGTCTGCAAATATTGTGGGAGACAATTCTCCTGCATCTAGATTCTCCCTAATATGCGCTGCATCAGAGATACGAATTCTAAGAAACCCTATCGCTCTTCCAATACATTTATAAGCATTATCGATTGTGCCTATTCTTAAATGCGCTAAAGCTTCATCTAGCTCTAATTTGGCAGAGTTCTTATCTACTAAAGGCGATCTTTTAATTAAATCAATTGCCTTAATAACTCTGTCTTCAAAACTTATGATAGTCTCTTTTTTTAGCTTGCTTCCATTATCACTAGATTTACGCATATGGATATATGCTGGTTCTAGAATCCTTACTACTTCCGGCATCTTAGTAACTTGTTCTTTTATCTCGCCAGCTATTGCCGCGTCTACTGCTCTGCTTGCTTGATACATCAGATCAAACTTAGTTTCACCTTCTACTGAAACATTATGTTCTAAATCTTTATCCCCCCAATGTGTTGGGTGATAGGACTGCTTGATAATAATCTGTTCTTGTTCCAAATCTGGTCGCAATCTACTAGTAGGAACCATTACTTTTGGCAATGTGCCGACCCTATGTTGTCTCATATTAAGCGTTTCTTGTTGGCTAAGAGAAATACCAAGCATAATCTGCTCGAAAGCATCTTCCGCATTTCCTGTGCTAGGATTTTTCCCTATCTCTGCTATCTCTTTTTTAAGAGCTGCAAGAAAAGGCGAGCAAGCAAACTGCTCTAAATCATTATTTGTTTTAGTCTTAACTCTCTGGGGAATCTCTGCTATTTCTTTTTTGCAATATTCTAGTTGGTGCTTAGCAACAGTGTATTCGATTAACACCTTCAACATTTCAGTAATCGCTGTCACATCTTTTTTAAATGGTCTAAACAAATCACCGGTTGTTTGCCTCATCAATTTGCGAAGTTTTACTGATATTTTTGCATTGTTTGGAACAAGGTTTATTAGTCTTAAGCGTAGCTTTTGCTCTGCTGACTTAAAGTTCTCTGATAATCGCAATTTCTGTCCTGCCTTTGGCATTCTATCTAAAATCAAATATCCATGTCGTTGACTTTTGTATCTTACGATATAACCTTGTCTTGCTAATTCCTTAAGGATATCTGTAGAAGTTACTCCTAGCTCGGTAGCAATATCATCAAATACATTAGAATTAACATAGCCAGCTTCTTTGATAGGGTCTTGGGCTATATAGCCAGAAGTAACACCATGCAAAGTACGAATATTCTGCAATGTGTCTACTAAAGTTCTTCCATTAATCCCTGCTTCTATCAATCCCTTTGGCAAAACGCTGCCGGCAAACCACGCATCATATATCTTTGTAGACTGTTCTTTTGATGGCTCGATATTGTACTTTTCTTTTAGCTCATGCCCTAACCATTCCAGCTCTACTTCTCTCATTTCACGCTCTATTAAAAGAGGTCGCAGCGAAGTAACTGCCTCGTATAACGACAAATAGATGCTTACAAGAACTGTCTCTTCCCAGAAAGGAAGCAGCTTAAATTGTTTGGATACAGAAGAATTTTCTGCTACTACTTTATACCGAATATACTGTGTCATGCTGGTAATATATCGATAAATAGTTGGAGTTATTGCAGTTATTTAAGAAGGGTTATTTTACTGCTTGTTTGGCAAAATGCTCTTTTATTTCTTCATTATTCACAATACTAATTGTAGAGATATTCCTACATATTATCCATAGTCCTATTATGCGACTTTTGATAATGTTTGCTTCAAACAGAAAAAACGCCTATAATCACTTGGTTAATAATAATATAAGAAGCAGGTACTCACATGAAACAGGAACAGATAAGAAATGTAGCAATCATTGCCCACGTAGACCATGGAAAAACAACTCTAGTAGACGAACTTTTTAAACAAAGTGGTATCTTCAGTGAAAGAGAAGAAGTAGTTGAAAGACGTATGGATTCTATGGACTTAGAAAAAGAACGTGGCATTACTATCAAATCTAAAAATGGTTCTTGTGAATACAAAGGACATCACGTAAATATCATCGATACTCCAGGACACGCTGATTTCGGTGGAGAAGTGGAACGTGTTTTACACATGGCAGACGGAGCAGTATTTCTTGTAGATGCAGCAGAAGGTCCAATGCCACAATCTTATTTCGTACTAAAGAAAGCTATCGCACTTAATCTTCCAATTATTGTTGTAGTAAACAAAATAGACAAACCTGCCGCTAGATGCGAATGGGTTGTTGACCATGTGTTTGATCTTATGGCACAGCTAGAAGCACCTGATGATATCCTAGATTTCCCTGTAATCTATGCTTCATCTAAAAACGGTATCGCTTCTACTTCTATGGATATCCAAGGAAAGAATATTCTTCCTGTATTAGATGCTATTATCGAAAATGTACCTCCTCCAAAAGGTGATATTGATGGACCTTTCCAATTGCAAATATCAGCAATAGATTATTCGAACTATCATGGAAGAATGGCTATCGGGAAAATTACTTCTGGTAAAATATCTGTCAACGAAGAATTCGCTGTCACAAAGAATAACGAAATATTAAGAATAGGCAGAATATCAAAACTATATAGATTTAATGCAGATAAAAGAATAGAAGCCAAAACAGCTATTTGCGGAGACATTATCTCTTTAGCTGGCTTTGATCAAATGAAGGTAGGCGAAACTATCACTTGTAAGGACAATCCAATGTACTTACCAACAAGAGATGTAGATCCACCAACAATTTCTATGAACTTCTTACCAAACGCATCACCATTTGCTGGAACAGAAGGCGACTATGTAACATCAAGACATATTAAAGACAGATTAGAAAGAGAACTTCTTTCTGATGTTGCTCTTCATGTAGAAGAACTAACAGAAGCTACTGGCTACAAAGTATCTGGTAGAGGTGAGCTTCATATCGCTATCCTAATTGAGAAAATGAGAAGAGAAGGATACGAGTTTGAAGTATCTAGACCAAATGTAATCTTCCACGAAGTAGATGGCAAAAAGATGGAACCTTATGAGCATGTGTTTATTGAAGTGCCTGAAGTATACCAAGGTAAGGTTATTGAAAAAATGGGGCTTAAAAAAGGTCAACTGCTAGATATGGAACTAGATAAAGATATCGTAAAAATGAAGTTTGCTATCCCAACAAGAGGCTTGCTTGGTTATCATGCAGAGTTCATGATGGACACTAAAGGAATGGGAACTATCAACTATATTTTCTACAAATACAAAGCATATTGTGGTGAGATTGCTAACCGTAAAAATGGCGTAATTATATCAAAAGAAACTTCTGTTACTATTGCTTATGCATTATTTAACCTTCAAGAACGTGGCGAACTTTTTCTTGGTGCTGGAATCTCAGTCTACGAGGGACAGATAATCGGCAAAGCTGCTAAAGAAGGAGAGATGGTTGTTAATGCTGCTAAAGGCAAAAAACTGTCCAATGTCCGTTCCTCTGGAACAGATGAAGCAGTAACGCTTACTCCTCATACAAGAATGACATTAGAAGACTGTCTGTCATTCATTGATAATGATGAATTAGTAGAAGTAACGCCTAAAGCTATCAGGATGAGAAAAATATTCATCAAAGAAGTTGATAGACGTAGATTAAAAAATAAATAGTCTAAGCTCTAAACTTTACTTTCTACCCTAATTTATATAATCTAGAATTATATCTATATTTAGGAGGCAACTATGTTAGAGAATAAAGAGATTACAACAAAAGCCAGAAGCATTTTAAAAGGTAATTGGGTTCTAGTTATTATTACCAGCATTTCCATTACAGTAGTAGCTGAAATACTATCTGCATTTCTTTCAGCATTACCAATACTTGGATTCTTTTTACAAATAGCTTTAGACGGAATTGTTGCTGTTGGGCTCAGCTTATTCTTCTTAAATCTTGTTAATAATAACAACCCCATATTTAAAGATGGCCTTGATGGATTAGAACATGCCATACAAGCTTCTAAGCTATACTTGCTGAATTTGCTATATATTTTACTGTGGGCTCTTCTGCTAATAATCCCTGGGATAATAGCTGCTATTAATTATTCACTACTTGGATTTATCTTCGCTGAAAATAAAGACATGCCTGTTAAGGAAATATTACAAAAGTCTAAAGAAATGATGCTTGGTCACAAATGGCAAGCTGTGAGACTTTGCCTTAGATTAATCTTATGGGTAATCCCTTGCTTGTTAACTCTAGGCATAGGATTCGTTTGGTTGATACCATATGCACATACTAGCTTTACTGTTTTCTATAATGAGGTAAAAGCAGCTAATTAATCGAAGGGTGCTCTAAACTCCCAGCAATAATGGATGTTTGTTCAGAATGGATACCTGCTTTAGAAATAAACAAGTATCCAATTAATAACCTAATCAAGTCATTTAAATAAGCGTTTCTTTCATCTTGAATCCTACTTTGCCAAGTAACCTGGCAGTAACGCCCTTAATATCTTCTGCTACATGATAGAAACATGGCACAAGAATAAGAGTTATCACTGTTGCAAAAATAAGCCCATAGCCAAATGCCAAACCTAATGGTGCCACAAACGCATCTTTACCACCTAGCCCATAAATAGTTGGGATAAGTCCGAGTACTGTCGTTCCACTAGTTAAAATAACTGGTCTAAACCTCAATGCTCCACCATGGACAACTGCTTCCGTAACGTTTAATCCTTCTTCTTTTCTTAAATTATTAATAAAGTGAACTAATACCAAGGTATTACTAACTATTACTCCAGCTAAACTGAATAATCCTAATACTGACATAAAGGACATTGGCTGACCATGAGAAAGCAATGCGAACGCAACACCTATTAGAGAAAAGGGGATGCAAACCATTATTACTATTGGCAACCAAATAGAATTAAAGAAAGCTACTAATACAAGAAAGATTACAGCTAAGGCTACTATAAACAACCTTCCCAAATCACTCATACTGTCACCAGTCTCCTCTTGCTCTCCTGCATAATTTACAAAAACCCCAGGGTTCTCACGTTCAATGCTTTCAAACTTTTCTACAAGCATTTTATTAACTTTCATTGCAGTTACTTTATTCAAGTCTATATTTGCATCTACTTTTACTACTCGTTTATAGTCTTTTCTATTAATCGCAGCATAGCCTCTTTTCTTCTCATAAGAAGTTACTTTTTCTAAAGAAACTAAACCTCCATATTTATTCTCAATCATTACGTCATCAAGACTATCAACACTTCTTCTTGCCCAATCTGGAAACCTTACTCGCACGTCTATCTCTTCATCACCCTTTTTAACCTTGGTGGCTACAGCACCTTTGTAAGAAAAAAGAATCGACTGTGCAACATCGGCAACCGTAAGACCTGCTCGCATCGCATTCACTTCGTTAATTTTATATCTAAACTCTGTTTTACCTTGCTCTAAATCCATAACAATATCGCTAACACCATCTATTGTATGTAAAAACGCACTATACTCATTTGCAATAACTGCCGCTTTATCTAAATCATTACCTCGGATCTCAATACTAATAGGCTTACCCTTTGGCATACCATCTGCAGATAACTCAAATAGAAACTGAACATCCTTATTTATTAAATCCTTATCTTGCAACTTAACAATATTTTTTCTTAATTGCGCTACAATCTCTTCCGCAGAGCGATCTCTATCTCCGGCAGGCGTTAAATTTAAATAAACTACAGATTTATGGGTCCCATCTTTTGGTCTCATATCAAGACCACTAGACATATGAACACCAACTCTTGTTCTAATCGACTCTACTTCTGTTTTAGGCAACAATCTCACCAATTCTTCAAAAGGTATTGTAACCTTATTGGTCTCCTCAAGATTTGTACCCTGTGGCATAGTCAACTTAATATAAATACCTTTATATGTGCTTGGCATAAAGACAAAGTCTACAGCAGATAACGCCTTCAACGAACCAAACAAAAGAGCAATAATAATAACCACAACAATATACCTACGTTGAACCATTTTTCTAAGAATCTTCTCATAAGAACCAGGTTGAGATTTTTCTTCTTTATTTTTTTTAACCTTTGGTGCTTTCACTAAACTGTCTAAATAATTAGGCAATATAAACAAAGCGCAAAACCATGAAGCGACTAAACAAAGAATAATCACCATTGGAATAGCATAAATAAACTTACCAACAAGACCACCAACAAAAAGTAATGGAGCAAACGCAGCTACAATACAAATCAATGTAACTGTCATTGGGGCAGCTACCTCTAAAACACCTTTTCTGATAGCTTTACGCTTATCTTTTTCGATCCCCATATGCCGGTATGAATTCTCAGAAATAACAATGGAAAAATCTACTATCATTCCAAGAACCATGACTAACGCGAACATGCTAATAACATTCAAAGTAATCCCTTGCTGTTGCATCAATATAAAAGCCATCATAAAAGATATTGGGATACTCAATCCAACAACTAAAGATAATCTTTTGCCTAAAATAAACAGCAATATAAGCGCTAAAAAAACAAACCCTACCGAAGCATTTGTAACTAACGAAGAAAGTCTTGATCTTACAAACACACTAGAATCATTAAAATATGAAGAACTTATTCCTTTTGATAATGTTGAATCGAATTCAGCCAAATGTTCTTTAAGCTTATCTGTAATCCTAATAGTATCAGCAGCCTTTTTCTTAGATATCTCTAAAACTATTGCATCATTAAGGTCTACTCGCTCATGAATCTCTTTTTCTTCAAAGGTATCTGATATACGAGCGATATCGCTAAGTTTTGTTACAAACCCCGCATCATTTGAAAACACGACTAAATTTTCTACTTCTTCTATATCTTTAAACTGTCCTATTGTTCTAAGTAAATATTCCTTACCTTCTACTCGAAGTGCCCCTCCTGGCAAATCAATATTTCTTGCCATTAATCTGCCAATTACAGCATTAAGGCCTATTCTATATTGCTGCAATGACTCTGGCATTACTTCTACTAGATATTCTCTGTCTCGATATCCCAGCTTATTTATCTCTGCTACTCCATCAATAAATAGAATTTCTTCTTCCAGCCTCTTTGCAGTAGCACGTAACTCAGCATATCCAGCTTCATCTTTTCTAGTTGTTGTTAATGCTATATCAAATACTTGCATCTTTTCTGTGGTTATTTCTTCTACTTCTGGATCTAATGCATCTTCTGGCAAATCTGAGATACCCTCAACCGCATCTTTAACATCTGTTACTGCCTTAGCCTTCTTCTTATCGGTCAAACTATCATCAAGATAAACAACCATAACCGATACGTTCTCTATATTAAAACCTTCTACTTTACTAATGCCGCTAACTTCTCTAAGCTCTTTCTCTATTGGAATAGAAATAAGGTTCTCTACTTCATCTGGAGCTGCCCCTGGATAGATTGTAAGAACTGTTACCATATCAAGGCTAACATCAGGGAATGCTTCCCTATTCATATCCGCAACAATTGTTAGCCCCACGGCTAAAATTACAAAAACAATTAAGTTAATAACTAACTTTGACTTAATAACGTAATCTATAATCTTTTTCATTACTTCGCTCCTCCTGCCATAGAAATGTATTCATCAATATCTATCCCATAATCCTCAAACAAAGTATTTGTTTGTACTTTCATGTTAATAAGTGAAATGTTGTATGCTACAAGTATCTCTGTTTTTGCCATTCTTATTGCGGTTAACATATCAACGCTATCCTTAAGTTCTACAGTGCTCACCTTCGCCTGTTTCAGCCTTATTATAAGGCTCTCAACATATATAACTGCATCTTTCTGAGACTTATCTAACAACACATAAGAATCATATAGTGTATTGATAAGTGAGATAGAGTCCTGAACCTCATTCTCAATATTTTTCTTTAAATATGTCAAATAAGTCGTAGCTTGTTCAAGCTGCTTCTGAACATCTCTATATTTTGTTTCAGATTGCCTGTCATCTAATAACTGCTTATAGGTGAACTTTATTTCAGTACTGGCGTTTTTAAATTTTGCTATCTCCTTTGCAGCATTTACTGCATCTGCATCCTCACCCATTAAGGCATAGCTGATCCCTACGTTTAATTCCGGCAACGTTTCATTCTTATAATTTGTGAGTTGTTTTTGCAATATTGCTACATTGTTCAGCGCCTCTAAATAATCGGCCCTATTTGCATAAGCCTCTTCTAATAATTTTGTCTCATTCAGCCCTGGAGTAACTTTATCTAGTGAAAGAACTTTCAAACTACCAGAATTTTCTTCTGCCATTAAATTGAAATAGTTTTGATTTAAAAGACTCTGAATAGATGAAGCATTACTTTTAAGCTCAACCATTGTTCCATAAATTAACGAGTTAAACTGATTCAAGGTATATGCTTCCATAACGCCTAACTCAACATTATTCTTTATAGTTCCTTTAATAATCTCATACACAGATTCTTTTATAGAAATATCACAATGATCTCTATATTTCTTTATTAATTGAAATTGGTCATACATTGTAGAGAATGTAAGTCCGGCAATATTTTTTTTAATGTTTAGCTTATCAGAATCTGCTTTTAATCCTAATAATTCTTCTGTCCTTATATCATTACCACCAAAAGCATTTTTTAATAACTTTTGCTCCATCTGAACAAAGAAGGTTGGCGAATAGATAGAAGTACTCGCATGTTTATACGTTCCAGTTAATCCTGTGGCTACCGCAAGTCCCCCTTTTAGGTTTTGTGCGTAAGTTAAGTTTCCTTCAAATTTTTTAGTCTCAGAAGCAGCTGTTGCCGGAAGCGTCATATGGGAAAGGTCAGTCTGCGTGTACCCAAAAGATGAAGATATATAAGGAGAATAATAAGCCTTAAACTGTTGATAATCTGAATCAGCTATTGCGTACCCGTTATACTGGATACTAACAAGTAAATTTCTATCTAAAACATCTTTCATGAAATCAGAAACCTGATAATTTCCTTTATGCTCTATGTTTACGTCAACCCCATCTCTAAAACTTACAGCATTATAATCTCCATAACCTTTAAGCGTTGCGTCATACTGAGGAAGACTAGCTAATGAAGGGAATGCAAACCCCATCATAATAGTAACAAAACCTATAATACCTATCTTTTGTGAATTATTTTTAATCATTCTTATTCAGCTCCTTTTCATCATATATATATTAATTAGGAGCTAAGAATAACACCTTGTGACTATATAGTCAAAGTTTATAATAATTAGTCAAAAACAAGAACTCGTGGTATATTTATATGTATTATGAAAGAACTAAGCAGAAAAGAAAAAGAAAAATTACAAAGAAAAAGCTATATCATGGATGCGGCGGCAGAATTGTTTTCTGAACAAGGATATGATGACACAACTATTGATGAAATAGCCGAAAAAGCAGAATTCTCTAAAGGCTCTATTTATCAATACTTTTCAAGCAAAGAAGAAATATATATAACTATTTATGATGACCTTGCCGAAACCATGGCCTCGGCAATATTTGCTATCAGCACTATGGACTTGCCTCCAGATGAAAAAATTAAAAAAACTATATTTACTGGTTTTGAACAAGCCTTAAAAAGTAAAAAACTAGCGAAAATACTCCTACAAAGAGAAGGTCATCTGCTTTGCGCAAAAGAATCTATAACAAATAAAGTAGACAAAAAAATGATAAACACATATCGAACTTCTGTAGAAGAAGGAATCAAGCAGAAAATTATAAAAATAAATGAGCCACAAATACTAGAAACACTTATTGAAGGAATGATAATTAAAAGCATCAGCACACTGATACAGAATGATTCTCCAGAAGAAGACTATATAAAATATGCAGAAATAATAAGCAAAGTTTTTTTGCAAGGCTGCTGCTAAGCTCTAAACTCCCAGCAAGAATGAATATTTGTTCCTTGAAAATCAAAAGGAATAGTTTGTTCTGTAATATCTGTAATTTTAGTCTTTTGAAGAAATAGCTTCTTATCTAGCTTAAATTTTCTAGAATTTGTACTAAAATAAAGCACACCATCGTCATTTAAGAGTCTAAGCATTGGCTTAAGCAATTCAGCATAGTCTCTGTCTACTACAAACTCGTTCGCATGCCTGTTTTTAGAATTACTAAATGATGGTGGGTCGCAAATAATAATGTCATATTTTCTGCCAGCATCAAGTGCTTTATGCACAAAAGTTATACAATCTTCTGCTACAAATCGATATTTTTTTGAGTGCTCAAAGCCATTACGCTCCATATTCCTCATTGCCCACTCTGTATAATTCTTACTCAAATCAACAGTAGTAACAGATCTTGCGCCACCTTTTGCAGCATGCATGCTGAATGCTCCTGTATAAGAAAAAAGATTCAATACATCTTTATCTTTAGAAGTTTCCCCAACTAGTGTTCTTAAAGGACGATGGTCTAGAAACAATCCTACATCAACATACTTTATTGGGTTAATCTCAAACTCCAACCCACCCTCAAAAGCTTTTAACTCTACATCTATCCAAGAATTATGCTTTTCCTGATTATGTCCTTGCTGTCTGGTATGTCGCTTTATATAAACATTGGTTCTCTCAAACTCTGTTCCAGCAACAACTTGTTCTTTTACACTGTCTAGAAATGCCTGGGCTAATTCTGGAGTGTCGTCTTTTGTGCGAGGGTAAGTCCAGACAATAGCATTATCTTCAAATAAATCAATAATAAGTGGGTACTCAGGGATATCTTTTGAGTATAGACGATAACAAGTTATCCCCTGTTTTCTAGCCCATTTACCAAGAATCTTTTTACGTTTGCGAATCCTGTTTTCTAAATCATTCATACATACATTATAGACTAAAAAAGCCCGAGATAACTCGGGCTTTCAAATATTAACAAAGAATAGCTATTATTTCTCTAACGGTTTATGACAAAACCACCAATCATAACACTCTAGGCTCTTGTCAGCTAAACGCTCTTTAGCCATCTTTTCAGTATTTGCTGGTGGCACGATTATTCTATCTTTAATAAGTTCATTCTCTGGCCAACCTGCCGCAACTGCTCCTTGTTTGTCAGAAATCTGCAAAGCTTTCACCGCTCGTACAACTTCATCCATGTTTCTGCCAATCTCTTGAGGGTAATACATAATCAATCTTACTTTTCCCTTTGGATCTACAATAAAGACAGCGCGAACTGTACTCGAACCTTTTCCTGGATGAAGCATTCCTAATTTCATTGCTACAGAATCGTTTGCTGCAACTATTGGAAACTTAATCTCAACATTCAACTTTTCTTTTATCCACTCAACCCACTTAATATGTGAGAAGATCTGATCAATAGACATCCCAATCAACTTAACACCTAATTCTTCAAACTGCTCAAAACGTTCCTGAAACGCTACGAACTCAGTAGTACATACTGGTGTAAAATCTGCTGGATGGCTAAAAAGTACGAACCAGTTACCTTGCAAATCACCAGGAAGACTCATTGGTCCATGCGTAGTCTGTACCTGTAATTCCGGGAAATCGTCCCCAAGTAACGGCATATTAATTTTCTGTTCTTCCATTTTATTCCTCCTTCTTTTTTACCTTACTATTTCATTAAACTCCAATTTTTATCAAAGTCAACAATCCATACTTAACTACAATTCATATTCTTATCTTTCATCAAACCAGAACAAACTAGCTGACCTATAAACAATTTAAAAAACAACAACGATGCTATTACTATAGCTGCCACTATTGCAGTATAGAAAAATGGATTAGGCACAAACATATTATTTGCAAAACTCCCAAGCACTCCAAAGGCAACTACTGGACAAACAAATCCCCATTGCGAAACATAGAACTCTTTCTTAAAAAAATGCTCTTTAAAATAATCTTTCATTAAGGCTAATCCAAACAATAAATACCATATCTCAAATGCAAAACTAAGCATTATTACTGCAGTAAAATACCCTGGTAAATGAACTCCAAATTGATGCTCGTAATAATGTCCTAATCTAAAAGCAGTAAGCGCATATAGAGTAACGTTAGGAACAACTATCAAAAAGCTTGGCATGAATTGTTTTTCTGGAAGCCCATCTGCATTAAAATGACTCTTGAATAAAGTCACCATTTTTACTGACAACAAAAATAACCCCATACTAAAGGTGATCATAGAAAGAAATGCTGCAAAATGGGCAACATTTGGATTCTTTGCCATTGCGGCAATCCCAGAACCAGTTACAGTAACCATTCCAATTGCAAAGGGGTGTAGTAACCACCCGAAGTTAATTTTATCCAAATCAAATCCTTTTACGAATGATACTTTCAGCAATCTTATTTCTGTTATTAATAACGCAAGCCATAACACAGACCAAACAATAACAGCAGGAAGCATAAATGCTTGAAGGTTATTTGCAAAAGATGGAATAAAGAACCTAACCGGTGCTATAAAAACATTCATTGTCATTGCTAACGACAAAAACGGTGTCACTAATGCAGAATTTTTTAATGGATTCCCGGACATTTCCTTCTGCTCAGCACTTCCAAGCCATCCAAACAACTTAGCAAGAAAAACAACTGTTAATACCAAATGCATGATAGTAAAAAATATCATTACAGCATACAAAAAATACATTAATACTTGTTGCGGCAAACCAAGTCCGGACATAACGATATCGGATATTTTTATTAATCCTTTCCCATGCGGAAAATTATATTGCAATAAGGAAAACGGCATTACAGAAATACCCCCAGCGCCTAATGATGCTAAAAACAACAATGGATTAAAACTTTTTTTCTTCATATCTTATCTCCTTTATAATTATCTGTTCGCAAAATGATACCCCCGGGGGGTGCTTATTGTCAATTACATATTTTCACATCTTAATATTTGGATGCGTCTTTATTAACAAGGGATTAAGCGCAAAACCCTTCGCACGACAAATAGATTTGTTGACAAAAAAACGCTACAGTAATACACTGCTTTTTGAGAATTATTCTCATTTACTTATTGGTTAGGAATAAAAATGATAACAAATTGCAAACTTACAGTTTTAGCAGAAAATAAAACCACTCAAACAAAATACAAAGTAGAACATGGCTTATCACTATTGATACAAGCAGATAATAATAGCTACATCTTTGATACTGGAAAAACAAATCTATTCCAACAAAACGCATTAATAATGAACAAATCCCTATCGGAAATTGATGGTGTTATACTCTCTCATAGCCACTATGATCATACTGGAGGATTAGAATTTCTTTATAACAAACAAGTTTATTTACATTCAAGTTTCTTCAATAAAAAACATAAAAAAATCAATGGTAAAAACGTATTTATAGGCATTCGCTATATTGAAAAACATTATAAAAACAGAAACAACCTCCATTTCAACTATATTAAAGACAACAACGACCTTGCTAATAATATTAAGATAATTAGCAACTTTAAAAACAATGATGCTCAAGATTATTTCTACGTTCAAAAAGGAAGCGATATAATAAAAGATACATTTGAGGATGAACTAGTTATGACAATTAAAACAGATAAAGGATTAATAATAATAACTGGCTGCTCACATAACGGAATAATTCCTATTATTAAAAAATGTATTGCTGAAGCTAACTCTCATAACATATATGCGCTTATAGGAGGCTTCCATCTTTCTAAACTCAAAGAATCAGAAGTAAAAAAAATTGCAGCACAAATAGATAAATTTAAAATACAAAATATCGGCATCTCTCATTGCACCGGTGATGCCTTAATCAAATACTTATCTCATGGAAACGTTTTTAATTTTAATACAGGCGATATCTTTACAATTAACGAATAAAAGAAGGAGAGTAAAATGAGCAACCTAGACAAAAAGGCTATTGAAGAAAACTTAAAGGGAATAAAAAATAAAATTATCATTCTTAGTAATAAGGGTGGTGTTGGTAAAAGCACGGTATCTGCACTCTTAGCCAGCCATCTTGCCAATCAGGGAAAGAAAGTTGGTCTACTAGATATAGATATTCATGGTCCTTCACAAGGAAGTCTATTTAATATTACCAGTCAAAGATTAATGGGAAATGAGTTTGGTAGAATTGAACCAATAGAATACAGCGAAAACTTAAAAATAATTTCTGTAGCAAATATGATTCAAAATGAAGATGATGCTTTGATATGGAGAGGACCAATGAAAACAAGTATCATAACTCAATTCATAAAAGACGTAGAATGGGGCAACCTAGATTACTTAATTATTGATGCGCCTCCGGGAACAGGAGATGAGCCAATGACTATTGCTGGAATGATTGCAGACATTAAAGCATTCATTGTAACAACGCCTCAAAAAATGGCAATAATTGACGTAAAGAAAGCAATTAATTTCTTAAAGAAAATGAATGTTCCTGTACTTGGTCTTATTGAAAATATGGCTATTTCCATCTGCCCTGAATGCCATAAAGAAATAGATTTATTTAAATCTAAAAAAAGTAATGACACAGAAATTTCGCCAAAATATAACATTCCATTTATTCGCTCTTTATTTGAAGCAGCTGAAGAAGGAAAAATCTATGAAGGCGTACAGAAAAACAACGATATTACGAAATATATAGAAGACATTCTGCGTTGACAAAAGAATTGTTGAGGAATAAACTTCTTAATGAGAACAGTTCTCATTAAGCGATAAAAGGAATTAATATGCCCGGATGTGGTAAAAGGAAAAATTGGTGTATGAATGGTCTTCGTGGTGGAGGTTACAGAATGACTGTAACAAGACAAAGTATCATTAATGTATTAAATACCACGAAGGAACATCTAAGCGCTGAAGATATATTCGAGAAAGTGAAAAATATTCACGAAGGAATTGGGCTTGCTAGTGTTTATAGAAACCTTGAGCTTCTTATTGAGCTAAATCTCGTACATAAACATAATTTTGGAGAAGGCAAATCTCGGTATGAAATTACCACCGACGAGAACGCCAACACAAATCATCATCATCTTATTTGTACTAGTTGTGGAAAAATAGTAGACTACGACGAAATTTTAAGCGAAGAAAAATCAATGTCTAAAAATACTGAGCAAAAGCTTACTAAAAAGTATGGTTTTTCTATTGAGCGCCACAACGTTCAATATTTGGGAACTTGTAAAAAATGTATTGCTGCTAATTGATTTTTTTTGTTGAGTAATTGAGAATTAGTCTCAATAAGAAAGGAGAACATCATGGCTAGAAGAGATGGAACAGGACCAACGGGAGAAGGAGAAATGACTGGAAGAGGATTAGGAGATTGCGCATCTAATAGCGAAAATAAAGGTACAGACAAGAAAAGTATTTTAGGATTTGGCTTTGGACTAGGTCGCGGTAGAGGAAGAGGTCGCGGAATGGGCTTAGGAAGAATGATGCCTTGGGCAACAAATAATAAAGGAGCAAATAATGAAAATAGCAGTAGCAACGGATAACGGTGTAGTATCAGAGCATTTTGGGAGATGCCCATCATACACAATTACAGACATCATTGATAACAAAATTGAAAACCAATTACTTGTAGATAATCCTGGACACGAACCTGGCAAAATCCCTGAATTTCTAAACGATTTAGGTGTACAAGTAATTATTGCAGGAGGCATGGGACCAAGAGCTGTTGGATTCTTTACTGACTATAAAATTCAAGTAATTATGGGTGCCACAGGCCCAGTAGAAGCCATAGTTTCAAACTATGCAAACGAAACGCTCACCACAGGCGACTCAACTTGCACTGAAGGTGGCGGAAAAGGTTATGGCCTTGATAAAGCCGTCTGTGATCATTAAATATAAAGCTAAAACAGGAGAAAAAAATGAAAATAGCAATTACTGCAGAACAAGATAATATAAGCTCTATGCTAGACCCTCGATTTGGCAGAGGCAAATACTTTGTTATCTATAACACTGATACTGATAAAATAGAAAAAATAATAAACAACAATGACAATGTAGAAATACAAGGTGGAGCAGGAACTAGTGCTGCACAAAAGATTGCTGATGAAGATGCTGAAGCTATTATCTCTGGAAACTTTGGTCCCAATGCAAGCAAAGGTCTAAATGCTTTTGGAATTAAAATGTATTCAGCAGAACCAGACAGATTACAAAATGTTATCACTCGCTTTAAAAAAGGAGAGCTAACGCTTGTAAATGAAGCAACTGTAGCTGGACACCACTAATGAAAATTGCAGTTGCAAGTGGCAAAGGAGGAACAGGAAAAACGCTTGTTTCAACTAATCTCTTCAGTGTACTAAAAGACTCTGCTTTTTTAGATTGTGATGTTGAAGAACCTAATGGCCATATTTTTTTAAAGCCAAATGAAACAAAAATTATTCCTGTTGATGTAAAAACTCCTGTAGTTGATGAAGCCAAATGTTCACACTGTGGAAAGTGCGCACAGGTCTGTAACTTTAATGCAATACTAAGCGCCAAACAAAAAGTGCTAGTATTCCCAGAGCTATGCCACAGTTGTGGAAGTTGCAGTTATTTTTGCCCAGAAAATGCTATATCTGAACAATCAAGAGAGATTGGTAACATTAAAGTTGATACAAACAAACACATTTATACAGGCAGACTAAACATAGGAGAACCTATGGCTCCTCCTGTTATAAAATTACTTAAAAACTGTATTACAAAAAACTATAAAGACATTGTCTTAGACGCTCCTCCGGGAACATCTTGTCCTGTGGTAGAAACCATCGCTGGAGTAGACTATGTTGTACTCGTTACAGAAGCAACACCCTTTGGTCTAAATGATTTAAAACTTGCAGTAGAAGTTGTGAAAAAAACAAATATTCCTGTTGGCGTTGTAGTGAATAAAACTTTTGAGGAAGAAACACTAATTGCAAAATATTGCGAATCAGAGAATATTCCTGTTTTGCTTAATATCCCACATGATAATTGGATAGCTAGTGAATACTCAAAAGGAAACTTAATTACTTCTAATGAAGAATATAAAAACATGTTTATAAAATTAAGAGAAGATATTCAAAATGACTTGAAAGGACGGAGTTTATGCTGAGCAAAGTCGAAGTAAAACAAATCACTGTTATTAGCGGAAAAGGTGGAACTGGGAAAACAACAATTACGGCTGCATTAGCACATCTCGCACAAAACACTGTGTTTGCTGATTGCGACGTTGATGCTGCAGACCTTCATATTTTACTTAAACCTTCTATACAAGAAACCTATTCGTTTTTAGCAGGTCAATCTTATCAAATTGATAATACAAAATGTACTGATTGCGGGAAATGTAGAGACTTATGCAGATACGATGCAATTTCATCTGAACATGTAATAGATCCTATTGCCTGTGAAGGTTGTGGCCTCTGTTATAACCTTTGCCCTGACGTTATTACTGAAACTAATAAGGAGGCAGGAAAATACTTTATTTCTAAAACATATTTTGAAGCAATGATGGTACATGCAAAGCTGAATATAGCTGAAGATAACTCTGGAAAACTTGTATCTATGGTAAGAAAAAAAGCACGAGAAATTGCAATCAAAAACAACAACGAATACATTTTATTAGATGGCCCTCCTGGAACTGGCTGCCCTGTAAATGCAGCTATAGTAGGAGTGAATCTTGCGCTAGTGGTAACAGAACCTACTCTTTCGGGTATTCATGATTTAGAAAGAATACTAGCTGTTGCCAAACATTTTGGGATTACATCCGCTGTTGTTATCAACAAATTTGATATAAATGAAGAAAACACAGCTCTTATTGAAGAAATCTGTAAGAAACAAAACATTAACTGTCTTGAAAAAATCCCTTATGACAAAATTATGGTAGAGTCTTTAATCGCCGAACAAAGCATTATTAGTTTTGCGCCAGAGCATTTGATTAGTAAATTAATAAAAAACATCTGGGAGCAAATTAAATAGATGGAGACAAGCTTTGAGGATTTATCCACGGCTAGAAAACTTCTTGGACTAAAGGAAGAAGCTAGCTACGCTGATATAAAAGAACATTTTTATGAGAAAATCAAAAAATATCATCCTGACAAAAACAGGTCAGATAACGATGCTCACTGGGAATCCATCAGAATAACAAAAGCTTATGAAATAGTTATGAAATATTGCCAAAAATACAAAATATCATTTAGAAAAGAAGATTACTTAAAACAAGAAACAAAAATTGAACTGCATTCATCAGGCTCAGCAGAATACCACAAATGGTGGATGGACACCTATGGGGATGACCCAGCTTGGGGTAAAGGTGGCATAACAGATGATTGAACAAAGCCCTTTCGAAGAACATGCAAAAGAGTATGACAATTGGTTTGAAAAAAATCATAACACCTATCTATCTGAACTCCTTTTAATTAGTGGATTATTTCCTGCTTCTGGAAAAGGAATTGAGATAGGAGTAGGAACCGGAAGGTTCGCGCAATTTCTAAAAATCAAAGAGGGTGTAGATATTTCAAAAAAAATGATGGAAATCGCAGAAAAAAGAGGTATAAAAACACATTTTGCTCATGCTGATTCTTTACCATTTAAAGACAACTCATATAATAATGTATTAATGGTAACAACTATCTGCTTTGTAAAAGATCCTCTTGCTGCACTAAAAGAAGCTTATCGGATCTTAGCTAATAATGGAGTCATTGTTGTTGGATTTGTTGATAAAGATAGTTTGATTGGCAAAAATTATCAAAAAAAGAAATATCAAAATAAATTCTACAAAAATGCCACCTTTTACAACAGCAATGAAATTGTTTCGTTACTTGAGAGAGCTAACTTTAAAATTCAAAAAATCAAACAAACGCTATATGATAAATCAGAAAACATAACAGAACTTCAAGAAATAAAAGATGGGCATGCTGACGGAAGCTTTATTGGCATAAAAGCTATAAAAACCTGCTAGAATATATCCATGTTAAAACACAATGTTTCTAAAGAAGAAAAACTTAAACTTATCAATCAGCTGCAAGAATTCTTTGCTGTAGAACGAGATGAAGACTTAGGAGTAATTGCAGCCGAAGAATTGCTTGATTTCTTTACAGAAGAAATCGCTGAGGATTACTACAAAAAAGGTTTAGCTGATTCCAAAAAATGGTTCATGCAAAAGTTTCATGAACTAGACTTAGATTTCGATTCTTTTCACAACTAGCTTAGTTCGTCTAAAAGAGCATTCCAAATATCTAGCTGCATAGTTACTTCTTCTGGAAGGTTTTCTAATTCGCCATCTATTTTTAGAGTTTCAATGATATCGCCTTGAGCGATTTCGTTTACTACCTTCATATCTTTCTTTGCTACAACTTTTCCAAACACTGTGTGTTTTCCGTCTAACCAAGCTGTTTCTACATGCGTGATAAAGAACTGGCTACCATTTGTTCCTGGTCCAGAGTTTGCCATAGAAAGAACTCCTGGCTCATCATGCTTAAGATCAGCTCTGCATTCATCTGCAAAATCATATCCAGGACCACCAGATCCGATTCCAAGTGGACAACCACCTTGAACCATAAAGTCTTCTATTACTCTATGAAACTTTAGACCATCGTAATAGCCTCTTTTTGCTAAGTTAGAAAAATTAGCTACTGTTAATGGAGTCTTCTCAAGATAAAGATCTAATCTAATAGACCCTTTATTTGTTTTCATTGTTGCTCTTATTGTTCCTTTTGGTCTTTTCATTTTAAATCACTCCATAACTAATTTTGATATATTTTATTAACAGACTAAGTTTACCAACTTGCTGAGCTTTCGGCAATTAATGAAACTTACTACCTCGACTATTTGCAAATTTACTTTCAAAAAATCTCACTATGTTACTATATTAAATACAATTACAATTTAAGGAACAATCATGACAAAACTATCAGCGACTTCAGCGCTAGTATTGCTTTGGGGCGATCACAAAAGCTACAAAAGCGAATGTGCTAAGGATTATCTATCCCAACTAGATTTGAGCGAAGGCAGGTCTCTTTATGAACAGTGCGAGAATATCTGTCCTTACTATGCTGAAGTTATAAAGAATCGAAAATATGGCGTATTGCATTTAGTAAAGCAAGTTATCGATAACGAGAACAAGCTGTTCCAGGTAATAATAGCTGGGGCCGGCCTTGATGCTCTTGGCATAGAAATAGCGGGAAATTACCCTAATACCAATTTGTTCGAGCTTGATTGCGATAATATGAACTTAAAATCAAAACTACATGGGAATATAAAAGCTAAAACAAGGTCGAATATAGTCTTTATTGAAGCTGACCTTTTAAACACACCTTCAGTTCATAAGCTTCTTATTGCTGCTGGCTGGAGTTCGCTTAAGCCAACACTACTAATTATGGAAGGTGTCAGCTATTATTTATCCGAAAAATCAATTGCTAATCTAGTGGAAAAAATTAAACCTAATTGGACGATTTTTGAATTTCTAAAACAAGATAGTACAGTTGCGGATGATAAGCTATCCATCGCAAATAGTATCTTTGGCCTTATTTCATCTGACTGCAATTTAACTAGTATCCACAAATATGATTATTCTATGATTGAAAACTTTATTGATAATATGATTATCACCAACAAGCTTAACATGAAAGATTTGGAACAAAAAAGAACCGGGCATAACAAATTTTTCCCAAAAGAAGCCAGTGGCTGGATTGATATTTGCTTATTAGAAAAACTTCCAAAAAAAACTAAAATTTAGAGCGATTAAAATATTTCTTGCACAAACAATAAAAATATCTTACCATATCGCCAGATAACTATATGGATGGGAGCGTTACTTGAATAATCTTGAACAAATATTAAAAACATTAGCAGACAAAAACAGGCTCAGGATATTCATGATACTAAGAACAAAAGAATGCTGCGTATGCGAATTATCCTATATGCTCGGCATTAAGCAACCAAGTGTCTCTCAGCATTTAAAAAAAATGAAGGATGCCGGACTTGTTGAAAGCAAACAAGAAGGATTTTGGACAAGTTACCATCTAACACCTATTACTCTCCCATATTTAAATATTTTATTAAATGTAATCTCCGAATGGATTGTCACTGATAACACTATAAAAAATGACATAAATCTTCTCTCAAAAACAGACAGAAAATTAATTAAAGGAAAACCAAATGAATAAAAAAAACAAAATGTTACTCATACTTGGATTTATGGCCTTTCTTGCAAATGGCGACAACTACGCAGTTGCCCTACTACTAATTAATATAGCCAATGATTTAGGATTGCAGTTATCAACTGCTGCCATATCTGTTAGTGCTTACATGCTTTCTTTTGGCTTATTTACTATACTTTTTGGACCGTTATCTGATCGATTTGGCAAAGTTCAAATCATCACAATTGCGGCATTTGGAACTTCCATTTTTAGCATCCTAGGTGGATTTGCGTTTAATCTGCCTTCTCTTATATTTTTCAGGGCCGTTAATGGCGCTTTTGCTGCTGGCATTTTCCCGGTTACATTAGCTCTAGTTGGCCAATCTTTTGACGATAATTCCCGACATAAAGCAATAGGCAAAGTAATGGGACTGATGTTTCTTGGTGGAGCAATGGCTACAATTATAGGCGGCGCTTTAGCATATTTTGCATCATGGAGACTAGTTTATATTGGCTACGGCGTAGCCGAACTTTTAGTTTCATTTATTATGATTAAGTTTCTCGAGAAAGACTCCAATATTGTTGAGAAACTAAGATTTTTTAATGCATACAAAGCACCATTATCTAACATGAAATTCATGAGGCTAGTCTTCGTTATCTTCTTGGTTGGTTTCAGCGTATTTGGTAGTTTTACCTATTCAGGGAAGCTAATACAATCTATCAGCACTTTAAACATCTTACAAATAGGGATAATCCTCTCATTATTTGGAGTCGGAACTGTTCTTGGCGGTAAAATCGCTCCTAAAATTAAAAAATCTTTTGGCAACATATATTTCCTTATTGCTGGAGCAATTGGCTTTACATCCCTTGCTGCATTAGGCTCGATTACAGCTATATGGCTACTGTGCCTTGGTTTTATTGGTTTTGGTGTTGCCTTTATTATGATGCAATCTTCTCTTGTAGGAGCCGCACAAGAAATGCTTCCTAAAATGCGAGGAACAGCAATGTCACTAGCATCCTTTAACATGTTTGTTGGCGGCGCAATTGGCACAGCAGTTAATGGGCTTATAGTTAAAAACTTCAACATCGCTAATATCTATTTAATAACTGCTTTTATCTTTCTTATTGCAACTATTCTCGCAACAATTTTTATAGGAAATTTTAAAAAAGGAACCTAGAAGAGGAATAAGCAGATTATTCAGGCTAAGTAGTGGTCATCGTCTAAAAAAAGAAATAGTGCTTGTCTAAACATAGCTTATTTCCTATAATTACTCGTATCGTTTTGTGGACAGGTGGCCGAGTGGCTAAAGGCGGCAGACTGTAAATCTGCTCCGGTTTCCGGTACGTAGGTTCGAATCCTACCCTGTCCACCATTTCGGACCTTCATATCTACTAAAGAGCAATTTGCCAAGCTCAGTCCAGGCTATTGCTAGCTTTCCATCTTTCATAATTAGGTTCGAAACATAGTTTTTCATTAATTCTTGAAATAAGCTCGCATTTTCAATCTTATACCAGTACTTATCAAGATTAACGGCTAGTTCGAAAAGATTTGTAAAATCTTCTCTGGTCTTAATTGAAACAGACACATTTGCACTATATCTAGAAGTCTCCATGTTTAACTTATCTTGAAGGCTAGCTTTTCTTTCTACGAATTCCTCTTTGTTGATTAAGTCATCATCTAGATAGTCAAATAGTTTAGTGATTTTAGTTTTAATTCTTTGTATGGCCTTATTATTCTTTTCACTTGAGACTTTAGCTTCAGATTCAATATTATTAAACATTTCTTTTAACAATAATTGAATTTGTTTTTTATCTTCTTCAGTAAAACTTAACGTTTCAATGAAAGGTTGTAATTGTTTAATGATTTTATTCTCTGAAAGATACTTTACAGAGTTAGTGCATTTTTTAGATTTACAACCATAAGTTGTAATACCCTTAGCTTTTTTATACTCTCCATACATTTTGCTACCACAATCACAATAAATATAACCAGAAAACTTAAAGACACGTTTTGTTGCATCTTTTTTGTTGTTTCTCTTTCCAGACAACCTTTGTACCTTCTCAAACTCTTTTGGGGAAACAGCTGTTTCATAAATATGTCGATACAACTCTCCCTTAGATCTGCCATATCCCATATAAAAAGGATTTTTTAAACAATAGTTAACATTAGATTTTCTCATTTCTTTTGTTTTACTAATTTCAGTGGCGATTTTGCCGATGGAATACCCTTCCAGGGCCAATTCAAACATTTTCTTAACCAATGGGAAGTGTTCGTCTGGGATAATTGTTTTTTTACCGTTAATAACCGTGTTTTTATAACCGAAAGGAGCTATGTGTCCCCATTCGCCACTCTTTCTTTTTTGGTCCATCCCTTTTTTTATTTCTTCAGAAAGATTATTGATATAGTTTTTAGCCAATACAACCTGAATATCTAGATTAAATTTATCTTGTGATTTTGAGTTCTTATCAAGCTTTAGCCCATTCTTGATAATATGAACTTGTGTATCTGTTGTTTCAATTAAATTATAGATTTCTATAAGGTCTTTGAAATTTCTGGTCATTCTATCAACTTTTTCAAATATAATTACATCTATATTGTTCTTCCTAACATAGGAAAGCATTTCTTTAAATAGTTTTCTGTCGGCGTTCTTAGCAGATTCAGACTCTAAGTACTCCTTATCAATTTTTAATTTATTTTTCTTAGCATAATCTTTAAAAAGCTCAACTTGAGCAGGTATTGAGTATCCTTCTCTTTCCTGTTCCTTAGTGGATACCCTGGCATAGAATACCGCTTTAGTTACCATTAGGAATATCCTCAAACATGTCTTTGGGTTTAACAGCTAATGCATGGACTATTTTCTCTATTATCTCCATAGATGGCTTTCTGCGATTTTGCTCAATATTTGCAATGAAGGTAGAAGTAACCCCTACCTGCTCGGCAAGATCTACTTGCCTTAGGCCCTTTAACTTTCTAAGTCTTTTTAAGTTATAAGAAAATTCTTTCATTTGCAATAATTATAACACAGTGTTATGATATAGTCAAAGAAAGGTGTTTGCATGAATTATTTTAGTGAATCATTTATTGAATTAATTATACTATTTTTATATGGGAAACTGCCATTATATAAGGGGGGATATGCAAGAGTTAAGCTTAAGCAGTTTAATGACTCCCAACGATCAGACATATTGTGGGACATTAAAGAACATGACCTATCAAGTATTTTCAATTTTAGGTTAACTGCTGACGAATGTGAAATCGATAACAACATACGAGATAACTATAAAAAGGAAGACGAGGAAACCCCAATTATTAGAAATGGGATGAATGACCTTTTCAAGAATAAGAAAACCGATTTCATGTCAATCGTGATGACAACACTTGAGATTCAAAATAATTTTGATATCGAACCTGTGGGGTGGATGTATGCGATAGAGCTTATAGATCAAGATAGTCTTGCATTACTATTACATTCTTATATAGAAGCATTTCAGCTTGATACGCTAACTTGTGCTAAAGAGAATTTCTATTCTCATAAAAAGTCCCTAGAAATTGTTCCATATTTGTTTACGGATTATTACAATGACTATGGCCCTGATTTTAATATAAACAAAGGCTTAATTAGGCTTACGAAGCCAGGGTATGCTCAAACTTTAAAAGCAGAAGGCTTTGACCTAAGAGCTATAAAAATAAATATAAGAATATATGAGTTGATACTTTCATTAGAAGAACAGGGGTATCTAACAATTAACCAGGCTAATTTTGATGGTATGCATTTTTTTCTAAACATAGCATTACAAAAAACACCTAAAGAAGTATATGATATCTCAAAATATTGGATATGGTATGGCGACATAAGAGTAAATAAAACAGATGGAAAAGCATTTTATAAAAACATTGCCTATTCTTTTAGGTCAACTAAGCAAAAGGCATTTAAGTTGCTATGTTTCTTAGTTGCAAATGCTGGCAAAAAACTAGATATAGAAGAAACATATGATTCACTGTTTGAAACAGAAGAGAATGAAATTGTAGATAAAAAAGCTGCATTGTCAGATTATACTAAAGAAATTAAGAAGAATTTTAAGATGCAAGAAGAAGACTATTCGGCAGTAACATTTACAATAACTGGTGAAAATATACTGTTAATCTCAAATCCCCCTATAAAATAGACCAAATCCCTCCACAATGCTGACTATCATCCCATAATTCTAGGATGAGAAGATATAAGCATGGAAACTTGGACAACAAAAACAGAAAATCAAATGAAGGATGTTTTAAGCATTTGGCTCAAAATTATTGAGGACCAGCCAGACATTCTATGTCCAGAAGATTCCAAATAAATAATAAGGAGAAAGGTATGGGATTAACAAGATATGAGCAAGAGACAATAATAAATTTTAATGAAGAGGAGGACTTTGTAACAATTTATACGGCTAGCAAAAGAAGTAAGCGTGAAATTGAAAAAAAAGGTTTTGTTCAATATAAAGACCCTATATTAAACAGAAAGACAAAAAAGCCTATTGCTTGGTTTTTTAAAGGTCCAATAGACAGGTTTTCTTTTACAATAAGAAAACGCAGAACTACTTCTGCTATTCAAAGAGAGAAATTACGACAACAGGCCATTGATAACTTCAGTTCTAAGAATCAAAAACAGGGTAAATAACAGTGAGTTTGAAATTATTTAATAGAGATGAAAGAGTTAGTATGTAATGAAAAACTTTTTAGCAATAAGACCGATAAATAAACATGAATTTAATAGTCCAAATAGAAAGAAGAAATCCTTCTCCAAATTGGAAGCAAGAATTTCTTTACAGCTAGATTATGATAACCAAAATTTAGTGAGTTATTCTGGATATTCAACTTTATGGGAATGGAATCAAAGAACAGTAAAGAATTTTATAGTAGACGCCTGCCTGATGCAAATATCAAGAATAAGTAACGACAGAAAAGCACTAGGAACATTGAAGGCAACAGAAGAGGCAAGGAAGCTAGAAAACGATAGTCCTATTATTTTAGATAAAAATGGGTACAGACGTAGAAGCTAATGATAGCTAAGAAAAACATAGCACAGTACACAAGAGACACGTCTAAATACAAGATACCATACATAACTGGAAGTCTTTCTACAAGCGCATATCAAGCAAATCGTACAGAAGGCGATACAAACAACTATATAAATAAAGAAGTTATATAGTAAGCGGAGGGTAAGTAATGACAAAGAAGAAGATATTAGAATTTATAGAATTATTCCAAGAAACATATATTGTTTTATTGGATGATAATAAAAAACACAGTCCTATTAAAATAGGTGATTATATTGATTACAAAAAATGTAAAAGAATGAATGATAAAGGATACGGAGTGTTCTTTACCCCAAATGGTCATAAAAGGGGATGGAAAAAAGATAATCTTTCACAGATTAATTGTTGGTATGTTGATATAGATAAAGGCAGTAAACGCAGCCAATTGAAAACAATTAAGGCATCGCCAATTAGCCCATCTATAACAATTGAAAGTAAAAGAGGCTATCACTTATATTGGTTAGCTAAAGATGGAACAGCATCTAATTTTACAAACATAGAAGAAGGTCTTATTGAATATTTTGGCTCAGACCCAACGACTAAGAAGACAAACCAGCTATTACGAGTGCCTTATTTTTATCATAATAAAACACGTAATAGATTTAAGGTTAGAATAACAGAAGTGCAACCGGAACGAGTATATACAGAGGAAGAAATGATGTCGGCCTTCTCAAAAACTAAAAATGAAGTAATTGATAAGGAAATAAGAGAGCAGAAGAATTTGCACATTATAAAAGAGTACTATGAGATAAAAGAAGTGGACGAATTGTTTAAAGAAAGGGTAAGAAAAGAAAAGAGTAGAGAATATTTGCTAATATTATCTGGCACTCATTTCGTAAATTATGAGAAATATGATTTTATGCCAAATAAAGATGGGACCTCCCAAATACTTGTAAACGGAAAACCATCTTCATGCTGGCTAAGAAGGGATGGTTCGATAGGGTCTCATTCAGGTGGCGGACCAACCGTTATACAATGGATTCAGTGGTTTCAGAACAAATAATGCCTATAGATAACCAAAAGGGTATATTAAATAGTTATAAACTATAGAAAATACTATATTAAATAAAAAATAATCTATATTCTATGCGTAGAGATGAATCTACAATGCCTACATGATAATAAGTAGTTTTATACTGTAGTTGCTATATATTCACTAAAAATCAGTCATAATAAATATAAGGCTAAATAATGTAGCTAGTGCCGCGTGTTCGCATGCCCACCTAGTTACAAGACACTAATACCAAATATAAGGAATAATGCTTAGATTATTGGGATTGCCCGTGATGTATAATAGGTAAAGGTAGTCAGCTATTTTGTGAGGGAGATATTTGTAGGAGGTCTTTCAATGTCTAGTTTGTGGCTAGTGTGCACCAAATGTAATCATAAGGTCTTAATAGATGAGAAGTTTTTAAAGAAATTGCAGGATTTCGGAAGAGTATTTGATAGGTCCGATTTAAGCACATTTATTTGTTCGGCTTGCGAATCAAAAAACATTATACTTGTGGAGAAGATGTATGAGGAAGATGAGCAAAAGGCAAAAGAGAAGATCCAGACAGTAACACAGCAGGCTAAAGCGAATATGAAAAAAGATAATATTGTTGTGAAAGTGCCAAAAAATACTCGGGAAAAAGCTCCGCGGGACATTGAGCTTCGGTCTGTAGCGGAGAGAACCACAAAGAAGAGATCTAATAACAAAGTAAAAAAGAGAACAGAATTTAAAGAAGTTAGCTTAATTGATAGTGTAAAAGATTATCATAAGGAACAAGAGGATACACATGTTAATCACTTAAATGGAAAAAATGTAAGAATGCTTGTATGCATGAGATGTGCTAATAGCTACCCTAGAAAAAGAGATGTAGCTATTGATAAAGATAATCTTTGTCCTAAATGTTATGAGAAATTAGTGCAGGACAGAAAACAAAAAAGTGAAGAGCACAGGCAGCTAAAGAACAGACAAATAATCAAGGGTGTAAGCATAGAAGATAAGCCTGCAAGGAAATTGGGTAACAAACCAGCATCAGGGGACCCAGTTAGTTATGACCATATTTTTTCAGGAGACAAAGATGTTAAATCTTGGGATTATGGACAAGATGACTATAGGAAACCATGGACAACAAAGCAACAAAGGTCAGGGAGAACTAAGCTTGATGGTTCAAGGACTAAATAGCTCAGAATATATAGGTTGATTTGAAATAAAAGATAGTGCCTTTAACGGAATCATTTTTGGCGCGAGAGAGTAAGTTTCGGTCATCAATATTAATTATTATTATTTTTTACGCTTTTTTTTACGTCTTTTTTGTCCAAGACCACCATAAATGTAAGTTTCATAAATTTGATGTGACCTAAAAGGTTTGCCCTTTCTTTTTTCATAAGGGCGTTGATAGGGGAGTACTGTTATAGATGATAGGGCCTTCCCATTTATTTCACACTGTAATCTGTGTTCACGAATAAATTTCTTAAAATTAACTAATCTCTGCTCTTGTAAATATCCATGCCAATGAGTTTTGTTCCATTTAAACCCAGCAGCTTTTAGTGTGTCCTTTACCGGGAATGTGTTGCCGGTAATTTTAATTTTTACCATTCGTTCAGGAGAGTCCCTCATATTTTGATTGTTTCTAAAAATGGTAATGGTATATCATCGATATCAATATAATCATCAATGATATTGGCTTCTAATTCGCCATAATTCTCCTCCTTTTCCAGTGCCGGGTAATCCAACCCTTGTTTTTGATATTTTGCTTCTGATAGTTGATTATACGGTAGCTTTGTTTGTGTCAATTTATGCCATTTTTCAGGACTAATGATTTTGATAATACATTCTTGCGTAATTTCTTTTATAGTTCCTTGTTTATTTCTTATTATTGTTGGGATTTTTATATTTGTTTTGTCCTTTTTGATTTCATTGTTTTCATCCTTTGGGACAAGCCTTACAACAAGCTTCATAAACATATCCTGATCCTTATAAGTCTTTTGAAATGGAGTGCTGGAAAGCTGTCCATTATTGTTTTTAAAATGGCAACGCAATAAATATCCATCAGATGAAGTTAATCTTTTTAGGTTGTTTATTTCATCTCCAAAGTAGACGCGGATCTTATATACAAAGTCTCTTTCAACATCTTCATGTTTATGAACAGAATAAAACAGTCTTGCTGCCTCATTTAAATACATAGGGATAATCAGTTGTTTCTTGATTCTCTTTAGAGACATGGACCCTAAGCCAATAGGTAGCGGTTTCTTGGGTTGTTCTTGCCTAAAAGTTCTTTGAAACGATACTTTTAAGCTTGAATTACTTTCATGGTCAGGGAAAGTGAACAATATGGTGTTATTAGTTGTTTTTATCATTATTAGGCCATTGTAATTACTTATGTTATCCCAAAGTTTTTCTTAATGTTATCTATTAATTCCTTGTTTTCTTGTTCAAGCATACTTTCGGCTTGTCGTTTCACCATTTCAGGTAGTTGTTTAGCATATTCTACGAGTTCTTCTTCCCAGGTACCTTCAATAAAGGAATGAATCTCATATTGCGAACAGTTGCCGAAGCCATCATCAGCAAATGCCCCAAATAGTATAAAACAAACCACATCATTATATTTTAATGTAATTTCTATAGGCATTTCATCGGTGTTTAGAATAGAATCATAGTTAAGAATTTCTTTTAAACTTTCATCCATATTTAATAGCATGGATTTTTCTTCAGGTATTATGAACTCATAGTCCATTTGGAAAGCTCCATTTTTTGATTGGAACTCTGCAGAGTTAATTATTACTTTCTTTCCGTAAAGCTCATCAAAATCTTTTTCTTCGTGTAAAAAGTGTATATAGATAGAAACCAATGACTCTGGCAGTTTATTCTTAATTGCTTTTTCTTTTTTGCTGATAAGTTTTCTTATTAATTCTGCGTTATTATTGTTGGCTCGAGTAGCTTTTTGAGTACTTAATGTAGCTGGCCTGTTCGCATGTTTATTAAGCTTGCTATTGCGGTCATTCCTATTCTTTTTTGCTTCAAAAAAACGCATCTTCTTTTCAGATTTTTTGCGGGTTAGTTCCATTTCTTTATCATCAAAATATTTGCTCATTTATAAATAATACTAAATAATTTATGAGCTGTAACTAATGATAGAGTTTAAAGTAATAAACTATTTATGCACTACATGTAAATTTTGATTGAGCAAATGGTCTAATTCTTTGGTTAATAAAAGCATATATATTTGTAATCCATGCAAACATAAATACTTGTCTGACCGATCAAAAGCAGATGCTTGGAATTATCGTTTTAACTGTTCTACTAATTTTGTGGACAGTGAACCACTGCTATGTACTTTGTGTGTGCAGGGGTGTATCATTATTATTATGAGTAAAGTTTTAATTGCAACTATATACCAACATTATTCAGTTATGGCTTCTTCTAATAAGTTTTCTATAGAGAAAATTATTTTACTAATAGATAACAATCCAGATGAAATTATGAATAACAATATTAAGCTGATTGAGGAATCGTTAGGCTCTATCATGAAGATAGAGAAAGTTAAAACTGACTTATATGATATCGTTAATGTAGCAACTCAGGCGGTAGAAGTTATAGATGGTCTTCCAGAAAAAGATGAGATTTATATAGACATTACTTCAGGGCGTAAGCCAAAGTCATTAGGCTTGTTGTTTGGAGCATATGCTAGAGCGAAAAAGATAAAAAGAATTTGCTATGTAACAGAAGATACTAAGCAGATAATTAGGCTTCCTAAAATGTCATACACCGCTAACAAAAATGAATGTTTTATTCTTCATCAGATTCAAAATAAACCAGGTATAAGCACTGTAGAAATAGCAGGCATGCTAGAGATTAACAAAAGCCTTGTTTATCGTTATATAAAAGAGCTTATTGAGATCGATGCGGTTGATAAAGAGAATGATAGTTTGGAGTTAACAGATTTTGGAAGGATATTGTTGTTGTGACAACAAATTATCACGCAAAGTATTTTGCTCACGAAATAACCAAAGCTACCTCAGGGAATAGTACCGATAAGCTATCTATGTCCTTATTTAATGCATGTGTAGACTTAAACCCACACCAGGTAGAAGCTGCTCTTTTTGCATTTAGATCACCGTTGTCAAAAGGAGTGCTTCTTGCAGATGAGGTTGGCCTTGGAAAAACCATCGAAGCTGGACTTATTCTTTGTCAATATTGGGCTGAAAAAAAACGCAATCTCATTATTATTTGCCCTGCATCTCTAAGAAAACAATGGAGTCTTGAGTTATCTGAAAAATTTAATATTCCTAGTATTATTCTTGAAACTAAGACCTATAACAATTTTATTGCCGATGGGAAAAATCCTTTTAATCAACAACAAGTTGTCCTAATGTCCTTTAACTTTGCAAACAAGATGAAGTCTGAGATTAGAATCCATAAATGGAATTTAGCTGTAATAGATGAAGCTCATAAATTAAGAAATGTTTATAAACCTCAGAATAAAACTGGCCAAGGAATAAAATTTGCTTTAGAGGATACAAAGAAGATTTTATTGACAGCGACCCCACTTCAGAATTCATTAATGGAGTTATATGGTCTATCCACAATTATTAACGACCATATTTTTGGTGATGCAAAATCTTTTAGGGCACAGTATGTTAATCATGGAGCAGATTTTGAAGAATTAAGAGAACGTTTAGTCTCATTCTCTAAAAGAACTCTAAGAAAAGATGTTCTGGAATATATAAAATACACTGAGCGAATTGCAATAACAAAAACATTCGAAGCAACTGATAAAGAGCAAGAGCTTTATTCAAAATTGTCCGAATTTTTGCAACGTGAGGATACATTTGCAATCCCTAAAAGCCAGCGAACATTGATTATTCTTGTCCTCAGAAAACTACTAGCATCATCTACCCATGCCATTATCGGAACATTAGATACAATTAAATCAAGATTGGAAGCAATTAAAGAAGATTTTTCAATATCTAAGAGGAAGTTAAACTTACAACTAGACGAAGATATGCAAGAACTTTTGGATGAGGAAGAAGATGAGATAGAGGAATTAAATGACAACGAAGAGTCAGATGAAGAAAAACAGTCTGAAGAAAATATAATTAAAGAAAAGCTAGTCTTAATTGATAACGAGATAGCAGAAGTACAATCATTTATTGATATTGCTACAAATATTAAGATCGATTCTAAAACAAAAAATTTAATATCAGCATTAGATGTCGGTTTCAGTGAAATGAATAAGGTAGGCGCAAAACGTAAGGCAATTATTTTTACCGAATCTCGAAGAACACAAGATTATTTGAAAGAATTTCTTAATGAAAATGGATTTAAAGACAAAGTAGTTATATTTAATGGAACAAATAATTCAAAAGAGACGACTCAAATATATAAGCAATGGATAGAAAAGAATAAGGATACGGGAAGGATGAGTGGCTCAACTACTTCGGATAAGCGTAATGCTATTATTGAACACTTTAGAGACTCTGCTGAAATTTTAGTTGCTACTGAATCGGCAGCAGAAGGCATTAATCTGCAGTTTTGCTCACTACTAGTTAATTATGATCTTCCGTGGAACCCACAGCGCGTAGAACAACGAATAGGCCGTTGTCATCGTTATGGTCAAAAACACGATGTTGTCGTAATAAACTTTTTAAATACACGTAATGAAGCGGATTGCCATGTATACACTTTACTAAAAGAGAAGTTTAATTTATTTAACGGTATTTTTGGAGCTTCTGATGAAGTGTTGGGCACAATAGAAAGTGGTGTTGATTTTGAAAAGAAGATACTTTCTATCTATCAAACCTGTAGAACTCCTGAACAAATCGACACTGCATTTAACGCACTTCAAAAAGAAATGGATGAAAAAATTCAAAACAAAATGAAGCAAGCTAAGCGAGCAATACTAGAGCACTTTGATGAAGACGTACATGACAGGTTAAAGGTCAAACTCGATGAAACAAAACAAAACTTAAGTCGTTTGGAGAAAATGTTTTGGACAACAACAAAAGTTGCCTTAAATCAATATGCTGATTTTGTTGAAAATGATTGTTCCTTTATGTTGCATCGAAAACCTGTTGGAACAGTATTAACTGGTCATTATCAAATGATTTCAAAAGAACGTGATAATCCACAATCAAGATATTTATATCGGCTATCACATCCTTTGGGCGAATACGTTTTAGATAGAGCCAAAGAGCTTTCTACGGTTGGCGCTGAGTTGGTTTTCGATATATCCAAACATCCAACTAAAATATCGGTTATAGAAGCTTTTAAAAACAAATCTGGATACCTGATGCTTAATAAACTATCTATCGATTCGTTTGATTTTTCTGAGCATCTTTTATTTAATGGTTTCTCTGACAATAAAGATTTAGATCAGGAAACCTTGGAAAAATTATTTCAACTTAACTGTACGGTAAACGATGGTGTAAATATTTCAAAAGAAGTAATAAAAAAACTCAATATTGATGCTAAATATCATGTTGAGGCAATTATTAATGGGTGTCGAAATAATAATAATGCTTACTTTATAGAAGAAGCAGATCGATTAGAAAAGTGGGCTGAAGATATGGTTAAATCAGCCGAAAAAGAGTTAATTGACAACAAACGACTGCTCCGCGAAACAAGACGCCAAGAAAAACAATCCAAAACTTCAGAAGAACGTTTAGATTTTCAAAAGCAGATAAGAGATGCAGAAACAAAGCAAAGCAAATTACGACGTGAGATTTTTGATATTGAAGATGAAATCCACAAAAAAAGAGACCAGCTAATTAAAGAGCTAGAACAGCAAATGAAAGAGAAATCAAAACTTGAACAACTGTTTATTATTAAATGGAAAGTTATATAACGGAGGGAAATTATGAGCGAAAAAATTGAGGCACTAAGAAAAAAACTAACAGAAATATTCCAATTGGATCAGACTGATTTAGATTTCGGTATATACCGAATTATGAATCAAAAAGCAGAAGAAATTACAGATTTCATGAACAACAGACTCCTTTCTCAAGTTAGCGAATCGTTTTCCCAGTTTAAATCAGACGGACAATCTGCTATACAACTAGAACTGGACAAGTTAATTGATACTCTAAAGCAAGCAGGAATGAACCCCGAAGATTCTCCTAAAGTACAAGATTTAAAATCAAAGCTAGCTGGAGCTGTAGATATTGCAGCTGTCGAAAATGAAGTTTTTTCCCATTTAACCAGTTTCTTTTCACGTTATTATGAAGGAGGAGATTTTTTATCTCTTCGTCGTTATAAAAAAGATGTCTATGCTATCCCCTATGAAGGCGAAGAAGTAAAACTTCATTGGGCAAATGCTGACCAGTATTATATAAAAAATTCAGAAAATTTTAGAGACTACTCTTTTAAACTTAATAATGGAAAAACTGTTCATTTTAAACTTATAGAAGCCGAAACTGAAAGAGATAATAATAAAACACAAGCTGATAAAGAACGTCGGTTTATTCTAATAAATGATGATCCCTTAATAATTGAAAATGATGAGCTATATATTCGGTTTCAGTACATTGCAGATGAAAACAAGCTTACACAGGTTAAACATAACGAGCAAGCAATTCAAACTGTGTCTAGTTTAATTCCTAAAGCGGAATTTGCTGGGTTTTTAGGACTTTTACAACTTAAGCCTACTGAAAAAAATAAAAAACGTACTTTGCTAGAAAAATATTTAAATGAATATACATCTAAATATAGCTTTGATTATTTCATTCATAAAGATTTAGGTGGATTTTTTAGAAGAGAGTTAGATTTTTATATAAAAAATGAAGTGTTATTTCTAGATGACTTAGATGAAGATAATATCAAGTTTTCTTTAAGTAAAGCCAAGACAATTAAAGCGATTGCTAATAAATTTATTGATTTTTTGGAACAGTTAGAAAACTTTCAGAAGAAAATCTGGCTAAAAAAGAAGTTTGTAGTAGATAGTGGCTACTGTCTAACAATCGATAACGTACCAGAAGATATGTATCCAGAAGTTATTGCTAATACAAAACAAATTGAAGAATGGGAAAGTCTGTTTACTATAAGTGAAATTAATGGGGATATGCTAACTATTTCAGGCAATATCTTGCTTAGTGATAAAGAAGATAAACAGAAAAAAATAGATTTCTTAAAACAAAATCCCTTTTTAGTTTTAGATACTAAATATTTTGATCAAGAATTTACTCAAAAATTACTTGCTTCAATCACGGATCTTGATGAAAAAACAAACGGACTTTTAATTAACGCAGATAATTTTCATGCATTAAACTTATTACAAGAAAAGTATAAAGAAAAAATTAAATGCACATATATTGACCCGCCATATAATACTGCCGCTTCGGAAATAATATATAAAAATAATTATAAGAATTCTTCATGGTTAACCTTTATTAATAGCAGATTAACAATGCTAAGTTCATTTGGTTTAAGTAGATCACCTCTGATGATAGCGATAGATGAATACCAACTAGTTGAACTAACTATGATGTTGGATAATCAATATGGAAAAACGAATAGAGAGTTAATAGTAATTAATCACCATCCCCAAGGAGGCAAAGGTAAACATATCGCATATACTCATGAATATATGCTGTGCTATATCCCTGAAAATACATCAGCTTTTGTTAAAAAAATAACTGAAGCAGGTATAGAAGAGCGAAGTTTTATGAGAAGTGGTACTGCAGAGAGCAATTTTAGACAATACCGTCCTAACAGTTTTTATGCTTTTATTGTTGATTCACAAACAAGTTCGATAATAGGCATAGAACAACCTCCAGAAAAAGAAGAACCCTATGATAAGGAGAAAACGAACGATGGATTTATTAGGATTTATCCCTTAAGTAGAGACGGACAAGAACGTGTTTGGAGAAATTCCTATGAGACTTGTTTGGAGCATATTAGTAACAAAAAAATTATTTGTAAAAATAATCGAACTATTTATCAAATCATTAATAACGAGGATAAATCAAATGCAATTTTCAGTAATTGGACTGATTCTAAATTTAATGCAGGACCAAATGGTACGAACTTATTGAGAGACCTACTAGGTGAACAAAATATTTTTTCATATCCTAAATCTATATATACTGTTGAAGAGTCTTTGCGAATAAGTGATGGAAGCAATCAAAATCAACCCATATTAGATTTTTTTGCTGGTTCTGGCACAACTGGTCACGCTGTTATCAACTTAAATCGCGAAGACGCTGGTAAGCGAAAATTTATTTTAGTAGAAATGGGGGCGTATTTCGATACAGTAACGAAACCACGTATCCAAAAGGTTATTTATTCTGAAAACTGGAAAAACGGCAAACCACTTTCGCGCAAAGGTTCTAGCCATATTTTTAAATACATTCGATTAGAATCTTATGAGGATGCCTTAAATAACCTTAAACCAAAAGATACGAAACAAGCCCAGTTAGCATTAAAATCAGCCGATCCTTATGTGCAAGATCAATATATGTTGTCATATAAACTAGACTTCGAATATAAAGATAGTCTAATTAATCTGGGGATGTTTGAGCACCCCTTTGATTATCAAATGAATATTTCTAACGGCACAGAAACTAAACTTGTTAAAGTTAATTTAATCGAAACTTTTAATTATCTGATTGGTCTTTATGTTAAATCTGTTTATAACATCAATGATTTTCAAATAATAGAAGGAATGTCTCGCAAAGAAGAAAAAGTGTTGGTCATTTGGCGAGACATCAAAGAAAAAGACAACAAAACACTAGATGATCTGTTTAAAAAGCTTCGTGTGAATCCTAAAGATTTTGAATTTGATCGTATCTATGTAAATGGTGACAATAACTTAGAGAATTTAAAACTTGATAAGGAAAACTGGAAAGTAACTTTGATCGAAGAAGAATTCAAACGACGCATGTTTGAAGTAGAAGATGTATAGGTATAACGAAATGGAATCAATTTAGATGGCAGCTAAAAAGAAAAAAAAGATCGATTTTCATAGAAAGCTGGTACTTTTTAAATACATATTAAGTTTATTTGAAACAAATACCATAGAAGGAATTGCTCCAAATATAAAAAATCCTGATTTGGAAGAGATCAATATAGAAAAAAGCAAAACTAATTTTCACTTAACGATTACTAATCGCTTAATAGCTTTTGAGCATATTCCATTATCAAAACTAGAACAATACGATGATAATATTATTCGCCATACGCTACATATTCAAGATAATCGACAGCAAAAATTAAAATGGAAATACTTCCAATATCTATCTCTATTATTTATTGAAATTTATTTAGATAAGTATTTTGAAGATCCCGCAAAATTATTAATCAACATAAATGAATTTCGTAAGATATATAATGAAAAAGAGATTCCAGATGAACAAATAGCTCCGTATACCCTTTCTGATCTAAAAAAGTTAGCTTTTTGGAATGCCACTGGTTCAGGAAAAACGCTTCTTATGCACGTTAACATACTTCAATATAAACATTATTTAAATTTACATGGCAAAGAGAATGATTTAAATAAAATAATACTACTTACACCAAATGAGGGTTTATCAAAACAGCACTTAGAAGAGTTCGCTTTATCAAGTTTAAATTCTGAAATTTTTAGTAAAGACCAAAATATGTTTACAACTGTGTATAAACCAATAGAAATTATTGAAATAACTAAATTAAAAGACGAACATGGAGACAAAACAGTTGCTATCTCAGCATTCGAGGGCAACAATCTTGTTTTGGTAGATGAAGGTCATCGCGGTTCAAGCGGAGAAGAGTGGAAAAGCAAAAGAGATGCGCTGTGTGCTGAAGGTTTCACCTTTGAATACTCTGCAACTTTTGGCCAGGCTGTTAGAGCCTCGAACAAACAAGATTTAGAACAAGAATATTCTAAATGCATCATATTTGATTATTCATATAAATTTTTTTATGGTGATGGCTACGGCAAAGATTATCGGATCCTAAACTTGTCAGATGATTCTAACGAAGAAAGTAGACAACAGTATCTTACAGCAAGCCTTCTTGCGTTTTTTCAGCAAATATCAATCTTTGAAGACAACAAACATGATTTTTCACCATTTTTATTAGAAAAACCGCTTTGGGTTTTTGTTGGTGGTAGCGTAAATGCTGTTCGTACAGAAAATAAAAGACAAGTTTCGGATGTCATTGATATTCTTCAATTTATAGGAGGCTTTGTCAAAGAGAAAGCAAGAAGTATTCGGTTCTTAGATGATTTAATTAATCAAAGACACGGATTTTTAGATGCTAAGGGACTTAGTATCTTTGATAATAAATTTACTTATCTAATTGAGAAAAAAATATCTGCTGAAAAAATGTATTCACAAATAATTAGTACTGTATTTAATTGCCCAACCGATGGGGCTGATTTACATATAGAGAATTTAAAAGGTGCTGATGGCGAGCTTGGACTACGTGTTGGCGGAAGTGATTACTTTGGAGTAATTAACGTCGGAGATTCGAACAAATTAATTAAACTCTGTGAAGCAAGTGGATTAAGTGCCAGTGACAAAGACTTTTCTGATTCATTATTTCATGGAATAAATAAAAAAGAATCGTCTATAAATCTTTTAATCGGTTCAAAGAAATTTACGGAAGGATGGAGTTCATGGCGTGTTTCGACGATGGGACTAATGAATATTGGTCGTACAGAAGGGTCTATGATCATTCAGTTATTCGGTAGAGGCGTAAGACTAAAGGGGTATAACTTCAGTTTGAAACGAAGTCGTTCTCAAAACTTTGTAAAAGAACCAAAAAATATAGATAAAGTTGAAACGTTAAACATCTTTGGTGTTAGAGCAGATTACATGAAAACATTTAGAGAATATTTAGAACAAGAAGGATTGCCTATAAACGACAACATAATTGAGTTTACGTTGCCGGTATTATCAAATTTGGGGCACGTTAAGACACCCCTTAAATATCCTCGTATTAAAGATGGCATATCCTTCAGGAAAGATGGTGGGCAAGTAGTATTAGAGTTGCCTCCAGACAAATTCATTATGAATCCTTTAATTTTAGACCTTTATTCTAAAGTACAGACGATTGAAGCAGTAAAAGGATATTCTGCTGAAAAAATAAAAAATGAAGAAGTCTTTAAATCTGATCATTTGGCTTTTATTGACACAGAAGAAATTTTTCTTGAATTAGAGCGGTATAAATATGAAAAAGCTTGGTATAACCTGAGTTTTGACAAAGAAACCATTGTTGAAATTTTAGGGCATCATAGTTGGTATATATTAAAAATACCTAGTTCCGATATGTATTTTAATGATTTTTCAAAAATTTATCGTTGGCGGGAAATAGCAAAAGTGCTGATGCAAAAATATATAGAGAGATTTTATAATTATAAGCGAAACGAATGGGAAGCGGAGCATCGAGAAATGGCTATATTAGACGATAATGATCCAAATATGGTCAAAGAGTACGTTTTTTATATCCATGATTCCATGACAGATATAATCAGCAAGTTAAATCAGTTAAAAGATGAAATCAAAAAAAGACAAATCCTTGATATTGAATTTGGGAATTTTCAGACTATAAGCTGGTTAAACCATTTATATCAACCGTTAGTCTGTTTTGATAAAAGCAATGCAAATTTAAAAGTTACCCCAGTACAACTAAATGATGATGAAGCTCTATTTGTTAGTGATTTGAAAAAATATTATGAAAACAATATATCCTTTTTTAAGGATAAAGAATTGTACTTACTCAGAAATCAAGGGAAAGGTCGTGGCGTTGGATTCTTTGAAGCTAATAATTTCCATCCTGACTTTGTCCTATGGTTAATAAAGGATGGCAAGCAATACGTCTCGTTTATAGATCCCAAGGGTCTAAATTGGTCTACAGGTATCAATGATTCCAAAATACAATTCCACAAAACCGTTAAGGATGTTGAAAAAGAAATGAAGGATTATAGTGTCATTTTAAATTCGTTTATTATTTCTAATACTGAATTTGAGCAATTAACGTTACGCCGAGAACATATTTCTAAACAGGAATTCGAGAATAACAATGTTATTTTTCAAGCAGATAGCAACTATATTGAGAAGATATTGGTGAACGTGAAATAATGAAAACATAGTTAAGGAGGAGTTATGCATAACTTAATTGATATGATCATAACAATAACAGAATTACATGCACAAAGAATACGTGAATTATTGGAGTAATCTACATGCGTAAGATAATAATATGAGTTACCCTAAATCCCCAACAGAAATACTTAGTCAGGTTTTTGGCTACAAAACATTTGTAGGCAAACAGAATGAGATTATTGACCATGTTCTTAGTGGCAAGGATGCATTAGTTCTAATGCCTACGGGTGGCGGAAAATCTCTTTGCTTTCAATTGCCTGCGCTCATTTTTGATGGGGTTACTATTTGTATATCTCCATTAATAGCTCTAATGCAGGATCAGGTATCAGCTTTAAAGAACTTAGGAATAAATGCAGAATTTATAAATTCCAGTTTAAATTATTCTGAAAAGAAAGTTATTGAGGATAAAATACTAAAAAATGAAGTAGATTTAGTCTATGTGTCACCTGAAAAACTGAATATGGGTGATTTTTTATCTCTTTTAAAGCAATCTAATATTTCATTATTTGCCATAGATGAAGCTCACTGTGTTTCTCAGTGGGGTCATAATTTTAGACCAGAGTATACTAAATTCTCATCCTTAAAAGAAGATTTTCCAAATGTTCCAAGAATTGCTTTAACTGCTACAGCAGATGAGATCACAAGGATTGATATTATAAAGAACCTCAATCTTGAAAATGGTAGAGTATTTGTTTCTAGTTTTGACCGTCCTAATATTAAGTACATAGTAAATACAAAAGATAAAGAAAAGAAACAATTATTAGATTTCATCAAAACAAAGCATGAAAATAATTCTGGGATCGTTTACTGCATATCCAGAAAAAGAGTAGAAAATATTGCAGAATACTTAGCTGGAGAAGGATTTAATGCATTTCCATATCATGCTGGCATGGATAATAAAACTAGAGCAATCAATCACGATAAATTCATTAAGGAAGAAGGCGTTATTATTGTTGCTACAATAGCTTTTGGCATGGGCATAGACAAGCCGGATGTAAGGTTTGTGGCACATCTTGATCTACCAAAAAGTATCGAAGCATATTATCAGGAAACTGGTCGTGCAGGACGAGATGGATTGCCATCCGATGCTTGGATGGTATATGGATTGAAAGATATTTTCCAATTACGTCAATTTATAGAAAATTCTGATGCAGCTCAAAACCAAAAAAGAGTTGAACATCAAAAATTAAACTCTTTGATTGGCTATGTGGAAGCTATTAGCTGTAGGAGGATAATTCTATTAGATTATTTTGGAGAAGAGTCAGCTGAAAAATGTCAAAATTGTGATACTTGTAATGAACCACCGATAGTATATGACGCTACTATCGACGTACAAAAAGTATTATCTTGTATTTATAGAACACAGACAGAACGCTATGGGTTTGGTGGCAACCATATAATAAATATTTTACTTGGGAAAAACGATGAAAAAATAAGAAGATTTAATCATGATGAACTTAGCACATTTGCTATTGGGCAAGATGTTTCAGAGCCACAGTGGCGATCTATTATTAGACAAGTAGTTATTCTAGGATTTGTAGATATTGATATGCAACACTCAACATTAAAGATAAATGATGAAGGAATGAAGATATTGAAAAAGGATGGCCCTAAAGTTGAATTAAGGAAGGTAATCTTGAAAAGCAAAGCTTCTAAGAAAAAATCTAAATCAGCAGCAATAACCACCCTTACAGATTCTGATGATGTAGAATTATTTAGTAAATTAAGAGCACTTCGTCTAGAGTTTGCTCGTAAAGAGAACATGCCTCCATATATTATTTTTAATGATCGCACCTTAAATGAAATGACTATATCTAAACCAAAGAGTTTAGACGAAATGTCTGAAATATCAGGCGTGGGTCAACATAAATTACAAAAATATGGCAATGATTTTTTAGAAATTATAACAGAGCACAGATATAATGAATAAAATAGCATTTATTGATACAGAAACAGACGCTAAAGGTAAGAGATTACTTGATATTGGGGCTGTGGATCAGGATGGTTCAAAGTTTCATTCAAATTCAACCGTAGAACTTTTAGACTTTATAAGTCGTAACGATTATTTATGTGGACATAATATCATTAAACATGACTTGCCATGTATAGAAAAAGTAACTAGCACAGATTTATCTGGGGCATTAATCATTGATACGTTATTTTTATCTCCATTGTTATTTCCAACAAAGCCATATCACGCTCTATTAAAAGATGACAAACTACAAACAGATGAGTTAAATAATCCTTTAAATGACGCAATAAAGGCAAAAGATCTTTTTTATGATGAAGTATCAGCATTTCAAGATATAGATAATGATTTAAAACAGATATATTTTATTCTATTAAAAAACAAAGAAGAGTTTTGGGGTTTCTTTAACTTTGTAAATTACTCATGTCCTCTCATTGATATCAAAACAATTATTTATGAAAGGTTTAAAGATAAAATTTGCCTAAATTCAAATTTAGAAAAGATAATACAAGAAAACCCTGTAGAGTTAGCGTATTCTTTAGCTTTAATTAATACTAATAGTAGATATTCTATAACTCCTCCATGGGTAATAAAGAACTATCCTGGAGTTGAAAGAGTCCTTTATTTATTAAGAGGCAATCCTTGCTTACAGGGATGTTTATATTGTAATAAATCACTTGATTCTAGAGCTGGTTTAAAAAAGTATTTTGGCTTTGATTCTTATAGATCATTTGAAGGCAAATCTTTGCAGGAGCAAGCTGTTAATGCTGCTATTAATAATAAATCTATTGTAGCAGTTTTTCCAACTGGTGGGGGAAAATCTGTAACATTTCAAGTGCCAGCTTTAATGAGTGGAGAAAATGTAAAAGGTTTAACAGTGGTTATTTCGCCATTACAGTCGTTAATGAAGGATCAAGTAGATAATTTAGAAAGGTCAAATATTACTGAAGCTGTAACTATTAATGGTTTATTAGACCCAATCGAAAGGGCAAACTCTTTTGAGAGAGTCGAGAATGGTGCTGCATCTATGCTGTACATCTCTCCAGAATCTTTGAGGTCAAGATCTATTGAACGTCTCTTGCTTGGACGAAACATTGTTCGTTTTGTCATTGATGAGGCACATTGTTTTTCTGCCTGGGGACAGGACTTTAGAGTTGATTATCTTTACATAGGAGATTTTATAAAATCATTACAAGAAAAGAAGAATATGGAAAGCAGTATTCCAGTTTCTTGTTTTACAGCGACAGCAAAGCAAAATGTAATTCAAGATATTAAAGATTATTTCCAAGAAAAATTATCACTACAAATGGAAACATTTAATACAAACCCATCAAGAACAAATCTCACCTATAAAGTAATCCCAAAAAATAATGATGAAGATAAATACGAGACATTAAGAAGCCTCATCGATGGAAAGAATTGTCCTGCCATAATTTATGTTTCACGAAAAATTAGAGCATATAAGATTGCAGAACGATTATCTAGTGATGGATATTTGGCTAAGCCGTATCATGGGGGAATGGACAAAAAAGAAAAGTCTGAAAACCAGGATGCATTTGTTCGTGGTGATGTGGATATTATGGTTGCTACATCTGCTTTTGGAATGGGAGTAGATAAAAAGGACGTTGGAATGATAATCCATTATGAGATATCAGACTCGCTTGAAAATTACATTCAGGAAGCTGGCAGAGCTGGGAGGGATGAGAATATTGAAGCTGATTGCTATGTTCTATTTAACGAAGAAGATTTAAGTAAGCATTTTATATTATTGAATCAATCTAAATTAAATATTAAGGAAATTCAACAAATATGGAAAGCAATAAAGGATATAACTCGTTTTAGGTCCAGTGTTTCAAACTCAGCTTTAGAAATTGCAAGAAAAGCAGGCTGGGATGACAGTGTTTTCGATATTGAATCGAGAGTTAAAACTGCAATTTGTGCTTTAGAAGAAGCCGGTTATCTTAAAAGAGGGCAAAATATGCCTAGAATATTTGCTAACAGTATCCTTTCTAAGAATGCAGAAGATGCCGTTAATAGGATAAATTCATCAGGAATATTTAATGATCGACAAAAGCAGCATGCAGTTAGAATCATAAAAAGTCTTCTATCAAATAAAAACACAAAAAATCCTAATGATGAAGTTGCTGAATCAAAGGTTGATTATATATCAGATAGGCTGGGGATTGTAAAAGAAGAAGTTATTAATGTGATTAATCTTTTGCGTGAAGCCAAAATATTAGCAGATACAAAAGATTTAACAGCGTTTATTAAAAAAGGTGAAAAGAAAAATAGGTCTTTAGCTATTGTGCATTCAATTAGTAAGATTGAGAAATTTTTGGTGTCACAATTTGAGCAGGAAGAGAAATCCTTTCATATAAAAGAATTAAATGAATTAGCGGAGGAGAATGGATGCGCTGATGTGTCTCCAAAAAAGATCAAAGACATAATTAATTTTTGGGTAATAAAAAATTGGATTAAGAGAAAACAAAATGATTTTTCTAAAAATTCTCTTACAATTATATCTAACTATTCAGGCACGGAATTAGAAGAGAAATTAAATAAGAGATATGAATTAGCTTGTTTTATAGTCGATTACTTATATGTAAAAAGTAACGAAGCCCCATCTCCAATAGATTGTGTTGTAGAAGAAGTTTTAGTTGAATTTTCAGTTCATGAGTTAAAAGATGCATATGAGAAAAACCTATTAATTAAGCTAAGCGTAACTATACCAGATGTAGAGGATGCTTTATTTTATTTATCAAAAATGGATTCAATAAAAATTGAAGGAGGCTTTCTTGTTATATACAATAAGCTTACAGTTGAAAGGTTGGAGCAGGACAATAAAAGAAAATATAAAGCAGATGATTATAAGAAACTTAATCTGTTCTATGAAAATAAAGTTCAGCAGATTCATATTGTAGGGGAATATGCGAAAAAAATGCTTAGTGATTATAAGGAAGCATTACAGTTCGTAGAGGATTACTTCCAGCTTAATTACAGTTCTTTTTTAAATAAATATTTTAAAGGTAGTAAACAAAAAGAAATAAAAAGAAACATAACCCCTGCGAAGTTTAAACAACTTTTTGGTGAATTGTCTCCAGCACAATTAGCTATTATTAATGATGACAGTTCTCCTTATATTGCAGTAGCAGCTGGCCCAGGAAGTGGTAAAACAAGGGTATTAGTTCATAAACTTGCATCTTTATTATTGATGGAAGATGTAAAGCACGAGCAATTATTAATGGTAACTTTTTCAAGAGCGGCTGCAACAGAATTTAAGAAACGATTAATAGGATTAATTGGTAATGCTGCCTGTTTTATTGAAATAAACACTTTCCATGCTTATTGTTTCGATTTGCTAGGAAAAGTTGGTTCACTTGAAAAATCACAAAGCATTATAAATGCGGCTGTAGAAAAGATTAAGAATAATGATATAGAACAAAATCGTATTACAAAGGCAGTTCTAGTGATTGATGAAGCTCAAGATATGGATAGTCATGAATTTGAGTTAATAAAAGTATTAATGGAACATAACGAAGATATGAGAGTAATTGCTGTCGGAGATGATGATCAAAATATATATGAATTCAGGGGTGCAAGTTCTCAATATTTGGAGCAATTCATTACAGAGAAAAATGCCAAAAAAATTGAATTGGTTGAAAACTATCGGAGTAAGTCAAATCTTGTTGAATTTACAAATAAGTTTGTTGAAAAGATTCATAATCGTCTTAAAATAACTCCAATTATTTCTAACACTACGGAAACAGGAGTGGTAAAGCTAATTAAGTATGCAAGTTCTAGTTTAATTACCCCAGTAGTTAACTATATAGCAAAATTAGAACTGAGAGGCACAACATGTATTTTAACTCATAAAAATTATGATGCATTGCAAATAGCAGGATTATTACTACAGAAAAATTTGCCTGCAAAGCTTATTCAAACAAATGATAGTTTTAGTTTATATAATATGTTAGAAATCCGCTATTTTATTGAACAACTTAATTTTCGTGACGATAAATTTATTATCAGCGAAGAAAGTTGGGAATTTGCTAAAAGGAAGTTGTGGGGAACATATCAGGAAAGCCCTAAAATTGATATATGTATCAATCTAATTAATGCTTTTGAGCAAAGCACGCCAAAAAAGAAATATCAATCAGATTTCGAGGTTTTTATAAGAGAATCAAAGCTTGAAGACTTTACTATTACGAACAGAGACACTATTTTTGTTTCAACGATTCATAAGGCAAAAGGTAAAGAGTTTGATAATGTGATATTAATGTTAAATGATTTTAGTTTGGATAGTAATGCTAGAAAGCGAGAGCTGTATGTCGCAATGACAAGAGCAAAACAAAATCTGATAATTCATTTAAACGGGAACTATTTAAATGACATTACCTGTCAAAACATAGATCAAGAAAATGATAATTATCAGTATGAGACATCAAATTTGTTGATTATGCATCTATCATATAGAGACATTTGGTTGAGTTATTTTATTTCAAGGCAGGATATGGTTTCTAAGCTTAAAAGTGGAGGTATACTGAAAGCTGATAGTGAAGGGTGCATAGATAGCAATGGTAATTATATAGTTAAGTTCTCAAATAGTTTTAAAGAAAGAATAATAGGCTTTAAGAATAAAGGATATGAGCTAATAGAGTCTAAAATAAATTATATTATATACTGGCAACCAGAAGAAAATTCTGATGAAATAAAAATAGTATTACCGGAGTTAAGGTTTGTGAAAAAATGAAAATTACAGCTTCACATCTTTATTCATACATCCAATGTCCTCATAGGATATGGCGGGACATTTATGGTCCTCAGCATGAAAAATCAAAAGAAGATAACGCTTTTTTGCAAATGTTATGGGAAAAAGGTGTTGCACATGAAAAGAAAATAATAGATTTATTAGATGAGTTTGTTGATATATCTAAATTCCCAATAAGTAAAAGAAAAGAAGAAACTATTAAAGCCATAAAGGGTAAGGCACGGCACATCTATCAAGGAGTTATTGCTTATGATGATCTATACGGTATACCTGATTTGCTTGAGTTACAAGGTGATGGTTTTTATATGCCAGTTGATATTAAATCTGGTATAGGATATGAGGAAACTGACTTAGGTGATGCTAAGCTTAAGAAGCCTTATGCAGTACAACTTGCTTTATATGTTGAGATTCTTAATAAATTAGGAGTGCAGTCTTCAAAAGATGCATGTGTTTGGAATATAAATGCAGATCGTATTTTATATCAATTAGAACAACCACAGGGAGCAAGAACTCCTCAAACCTATTGGGAGCTGTATGAGGAGACAAAAAATAGTGTCAGGTTATTGATGCAAAATAAAAAACAAAATAAACCGGTTATTGCGGCAACATGCAAGGTTTGCCACTGGTACGAAAGTTGTAAGAATTGGTGTATAGATAATGACGATTTAACTAGAGTTTTTTATCTTGGCAGAACTAAGCGAGATGTATTTAATCAGGAATTAGGTGTGTTTTCTGTTGAAGATTTAGCGAAACAAGATGTGGTTGAGATATTAGCAATAAAAAAAGAAAGAAAAGGAGCACTTCCAGGAATTGGCGAGACAAATTTGCCAAAATTCCTTCGAAGAGCCAAATTGCTGCAAGATGATGGGCTTCCTGTTTTGTACGAAATGGTGGCGTTCCCCAAAGTAGATTATGAGCTTTATTTTGATATAGAGACAGATCCTACACAGGACATAGTGTATTTGCATGGTTTTTATGAGAGGAATTTGATAACGAATGAAACTAGATTTGTGTCATTTGTTGCTGAAAGTATTTCCGATGCAGCTGAGTCTACAGCATGGGCACAAGCTATTGAGTATATACAAAGTTTCTCAGAAGATAATATGGCCATGTACTATTATTCAGCATATGAAAAGACTATGTATCGTCATCTGCAAGAAAAATATCCAGAAATAATAACAGGAAGAGATCTTGATAAGTTATTTGCAAGAGAGAATGTTATCGATCTATATACGAATGTTGTATTTAAAAAGACGGATTGGCCTTTATCCAGTTATTCAATAAAAGAAATAGCTGTATATTTAGGGTTTGCATGGCGGGACGAATCTCCTTCAGGAGCGCTTTCAATAAAGTGGTATAACGACTATTGTCAGGCAAGAGATGGAAAGCTCTTGCAGCGCATTTTAGATTATAATGAAGATGATTGTATAGCGACCATGATCGTAAAAGACGGCATAGAGAATATGCAAAAGAATAAATCATAGTGCAAGGTCGAGATACTTTAACTAGATTCCTTGATGCTCAAGGATATATGTATGATCGAGCATTAAAAAGAGATAAAAGCTGGAAGAAAGCGTAGCCACTGGATGTGGCATGTATTTCCTCAGATAAAGGACTTGGGAAAAGCCCAACAGCTATTAAATATGCTATCCAGAGCAAACAAGAAGCAGAAGCATATATTAATCATCCAGTTCTTGGCCCAAGATTAATAGAGATTTCAGAAGCTTTTATGGCGATTGAGGGGAAGACAGCTAATGAGATATTAGATTCCCCAGATGACATAAAAATGAAGTCTTGTATGACATTGTTTAATCTTGTTAGTGATAATCCTATCTTGCAGAAGGTTATTGATAAGTATTACGAAGGCGAACAGGATGTTAAAACGTTAGAGATAATTAACAGCGTAGGGAAAGGTTAGGATTAAAATAATATGCAAGATATAGATAGTATAGAGTTTCAATATCTGGCAAATAATAGAGTTTGTCCTCAGCCCATGAAGTGGAATGAGCTTTATAGTTTATTGCCAAGTAATCAAAACATGAAGGGTAATGGAGCTGAAGCTTCTCCTCCATTGATACTAAGCGCATGGTGGCATAGTTCTGATCAAGATAAAAGAATTCGTTTTTTAGGGCACCTTAAGTGGGCTGAGGATAACGATGTAATAGATGCAGTATCTAAATTCTTAGATAGGTTAAATGAAGAAGATTGGTATCATTTTGGTGAGTAATACATGCAGTATTATTCCTAAATAATAAATTAGAAGGAGACATTTATGACATCATACTCTTATGTATTAAACCTAACAAAGGCAGAAGCTGATTTCTTAAAGATGGTTATAATATATGCATTGGGAGCTTATGATGCACTAGCTCCAGGTCCTAATGATAATCCCAAACCGTACGTACTGGAGGCATTTAAGGAAGGTTTGATTGAAATATTACGTCTCTTATCAAAAAGTAACAAATTGGTTGTTTCAGATGTTGCCAGTCAGTATGGGCAACTAAGTAATATTATTGAAAGAACTTTAACATACTCCCAAATAATAGAAGATGATGACATTAAAGATTCTCTTGTTGTTTATTCTAATTATCTAGATAGCCTTCATAAACGTAATGAAAAAAAAGAGGTGACTTTTTGGGACAATGATTTAATTGGATTAAAATATCTTACCTCCACAAATCCTGATCTATGTGCCGCTATTATTGAGAAGCTTCATGGTTCGAGGTGTGGTATATGATTTTTAATCATGCTTTTTGACAATTCGGTGTTCAGAAAATCATGATTGATTTTTACGCCGACTCTCCCTAAATCTAATCTATCAGCATCCCAGCAACATGCAATTGCAAGATTGTTAGTATGTTTTTTATCTGTATGATGAGCGCAAGCATAATATAGAAGGTCCAATTCCTGTTCATTTATTAAATTTGTTCCAGAGAGGTATGTTAATGCTAACTCGGCTCCTCTCAAACCATGGGCATCGTCTTTGCCATCATTTACTCTTTGCGAATCATGAAATATGGCAAATAGTTCAATGACTACATTGCTTACGTTATAGTGTTTTGCAAGGTATAATCCGTTTTTTTTAACATTTTCCCAATGTTTAGGTCCATGTATTGTTGATAATTGGTTTTGTTGAGAAATAACATATTCCCATACAGTAGATAAGTCCATATGAAGTATTATACTATGACTGCCAGTATTCTTTAGTATCAACGTTCATAATTGTTAACTTGCCATCAGGATATCCTGAACCAGTATCAATGTTCCAAATCTTGCCAATATTTATTGGAGTCGATTTGCCGTAGATAAGTGTTGATGTATGTCCAAGATAAATCTCGGAATACTTGGTTCTCTTTTGTTTGTTGGTCATAATAGCTGACGTAAAAAATGAACGATTACACATAAGCTCATCAGGTGTATTTTCCTCGATACTCAGTTCAATGTTGATGCCAGCATGGACAAACAATCGTTTCTTTTTGTCTAGATAATATGGTTTTGCATTTTTTAGTAAATCAATATGTTCTGGAGGTATATAATCATTGAAGTCCTCCTTCCCCATTTCCCATGCTCTAAAGAATTTCATGTGCTCATCAGGTAGATTTGTGTAACTTTCAATAGTTTCAAGTCCGCCCTGTGTTAACCATGCTGTAGAACCTACACCTGTCATAATCCAGTCCAGAAACATCTGATCATGGTTACCTTGTATTAGTATTAAGTTTTTTATTGTTAGGAGCAGAGTAATGCATGCTTTCGTTTGGGTTCCCCTGTCACAGAGGTCGCCAAGTGAAATTAATTGGTCGATATCTTTATCAAAGTTAGCTTGGTTTAAGCAACTTTCGAGAGCTGATACATTTCCGTGGATATCTCCTATTACAAAAGTTTTCATAATAAATATTATACAAGGATATGTGTTGATACATAGTTTTTGATGGAAAAAGCAGAGGATGAGACTAAAAAGAAAACTTACGTCGGTGTATAATATAAAAGTCATGAAGAATAATCAAACAAATGATTCATTAAATATAGGCAAATTTTTTAGTAGTGGCGAGGACTTTGTAAGATTTTTTGTATCACTTAAAACAGTTGGCGTTTTATCTAAAGATGAAAAGTTTTATTCTACCCTAACAAAAACAGGAAAAGGATACTGGATTTTTCGTATAGATTCTCAAGATGGAGAAAAGTGGATTGGCGATTATATTCAATCAGTTAAACCTACAAAACAAAACTTAGAGATAATAAACCAAGGCTATCGTACATTATTCGAGAGATTGATGATTTATCGCAAAACAAATAATTATGACTTAGTCCCAGAAGAGCCTCCAGCATTTGGCGAGATAACGCTTAATGACCCTCCCGAATACGGGGAAATAATACCGAATATTGATGAGTAATTACAGAGCACGCAATGACTAATACAAATAAACCTAATAAAGATAACACACCTTCTGAGTTTAGTTTGTTAATGGAGAATGGTTTGCCAAGCAGAGTCTCGGCCATATTGCTTTCTGATGGCAGAGAGGTCTATATTAATCAATTGATTCAATATATTAAAGATTATGATGTATTAGTAGGAGTTACAACTGCAGAAATAAACAAAGAGCTAATTGAAGATGCTTTAACTGATGCAAAAGATAGCATCGGGGGTGCATCTAAGCCGCTGCTCATACCACCGGTAATGTTAGAACCAAAATTTACGGAGAAGGATAGGCAAAAATACCTCTTTGCAGAAGACCCTCAAATTCTTCCAGAAGTTACATGTGTTGCTTCTCTTGATTCTAATGTGCCTGTAAAGGATGTTTCAGCAGATGGGGCACAATTAACAATTGTTTGGTTTCAAGATCAATACGCATTTCCGATTGCCCCACATATTATTAAACATATAAGTGAATTAGATTGGGATAATGTTGCCACTGACTATAATTTTTAAATATCCTAATATGAGCTTGAATATTTATTGTCAGTAACTGCAAAAGAAACATAAAAAAAGGAGAATAACATGGCCGTTTTAGTAGAAGCACTTTCAGTAATTATCAAGGCAGATTCTATATTAAAGAAATATAAAGGTGGGTGGGAAGCATTTAAGCAAGATCTACCAAATAATACACTTTGCGCAGATACCGAATTGGTTAGAGTTGGATTTATGTCGCCAAACGATGTTGGAGTGTTTATTGATAAACTTAAAGCAAAAGGGTTTGTTCATTTGGAAAATAATACAGCGATAGATTTGGTAGTGATTGACCAACAAGAAGGAAGCACAAGCAGCTGTGAATGGGCAGAGTATGGACATATATCCCTAAAAGATAGTAAACAAGAAGTTGCTGCTTGCAGGTTAAAAGGGAGCAGTATTTCTCAAATTATATATCCTGAAGGGTGGAAATATGAAACATCACTTAGTAATTCATATGTATACATGACTCCAGGAGAGGAAGAAGGTTCAATTAAAATACTTAACCATTCAAAAGAAGAAGACGGGACAAGGACAGATATTTCTAATGTTCCATTATACTGTGGAGAAGCTTTTCCAGATAAAGATAAAACTTATAAAGATAGGTTATTTGATTTAGGTAGAAAAATAAGAGGCTGGGGTAAATAGTCAAACGAAGACAACGATTACGCTACATTATCCCACTCCTCAAAAACTCTCTGTAGGTTCGGAATAACGTCCAACTCTGTCCACCAACTAAACCTTTTCCTAATTTAGCTGTGAAAATTATTACTAAATAGACTCAATTAAATGAACATTACAATTTAGAAAGATTTTTAGACAAATAACGAAAATTTATTAATTCTGTCCCATTAATGTTTTGCTGTAAATGTCCTGCATAGCAAAGAAACTTTTTAGTAATTAGTGAAGAGAAGTTTTTTTCAAAATAATTAAGACCTTTTAGATAATCTCGAGAGAAGGTCTCGGCTGATTTTATTTCAACTGCAACAACTTTTCTTTTTGATTCATATATTAAGTCAATTTCATTTTGATTGCTGTCTCGATAAAAATATAAGTTGCTATCTTTGCCAAGATTGTAGCGAGTTTTTAATACTTCTAATACAACAAGGTTTTCAAATAAATTGCCTCTCAGAGGGTCTCGTGATAATTGGTTTGTATCTTCGAGTCTTAGTAAGTATGAGGCAAGCCCTGTGTCATAAAAGTATAGTTTAGGTGATTTTATTAATCTTTTATTGCTGTTGCTATAAAATGGTGGCAGTAAATACAAAATATATGAAGCTTCTAAAACAGAAAGCCATGAATTAATTGTAGGGACAGATACCCCAACCTCATTTGCTAAGTGAGAAGCAACAAAGATGTGGCCAATTCTTCCAGCACAAAGTCGCATAAACTTTTTAAATAAACTGAGGTCTTTTATTGCTATTAGTTGTCTTACGTCTCTTTCAATATATGTTTCATAATAATTTCGATAAACAGTGGTCGGATTTAAGTTTTTATCAAATATTCTAGGATAAAATCCTGTAAAGATAATTTCGTTTAGGGACCTATCTTCAAAATCTTGTAATTCTTCTAAAGAAAAAGGTAGAAGTTTAAGTAGTCCAGTCCTGCCTGCTAAAGATTGAGTGACTTTTTGTAATAGTTCAAATTGTTGGCTTCCTGTAAGTATAAATTGACCTGCGTTATTATTATTGTCTACTATTTCTTGTAAATAAGATAATAATTGTGGGGCTCTTTGAATCTCATCAATAATCGCGTTGTTGTTAAGTTCTCTTAAAAATTTTCTAGGATCACTTAATGCTAAATCAAGCTGGTCTGGTGACTCTAGCGTAACATAGGCTTTATTAGGAAAAGTGTTTTTGGCCAAAGTTGTTTTCCCTGATTGTCTTGGACCTGTAATTGTTACTATGGGAAATGAGCGGGAAAGTTCCAGTAATTCATAGGTTATAGTACGTTTAATAATCATGATACTAGTATTATACACCAATTTATGTAATTTTAAACTATAACTTTATAATTGCATAAATTGGTGTATTGTTTCTATTAACTCAAATATTCCAGTAGTAGTTTACAATAAACAGGAGTTTTAGTTTTTAATCCTTAGTCAAAATCCTAAATTGTTTAATTCGATATGATTGCTTTTAAAGGTAATCATCTTAAATAACTAAAGTATCCCACTCCTCAAAAACTCTCTTTAGGTTCGGAATCACGTCCAAAGAGCTCCACCATTCTTTCTTTTTTCTCGAACACAAATTTTTTGGATGATTTGTAAAAGTCTGCTCCAGCTATTCCCGCTTTTTTACGAACCAAAGAATCAAAACAAGTAGCTTTATTTTAAATCTATTTAACTCGTTCCACTTGAATCCTCTGATTTGAAACTAAAGGTATTTTGTCCTTACCAGAAATTCCAACAGGACAAAACATAGTCACATATAAAGATGAACCATATCTTGATTTATTATCGATATTATCTATTAACAACTCACTATTTTGAAGATCTTTAACAAATCTTTTCTTATTACCCTGAACTTTAATTTTATATCTCTTTAAATTATATGATCCCTGTTTCCACTCAACACTTTCTGTAGAATTTTGCTTATCCTTTTCATCTAATTTATCATACTGATTTGCTGTTAATAACTCCTTTGAATATTGACCTTTTCTTTGTACTGCTATTACCTTATCTCCTGGCGAAACTTCTTTTGGATTATATCTAACTTTCATTCTATCTACTCCATCAACTGTAACTGATAATAACGTATTTTGTATTTTCTTGAGTTGTTTCTTAATCTCACTAATACTGCTCATTTCCTTTTTTACTTTTTGTTTTCTTTGCCTATTTACTGATCTTAATTGTTCTTCAGTAAAATCTAACTTTATAATATCGCCTTTTCGTAGTTTAGAATAAATTGAAGGATATATTTTTTTTCCATTCCTAATAATTGTAACTCCTTTAAGAGTTACTGCAGCTTTAGAGTGTAATGTGGAGGCAAAATCAATTATGGTTTGTCCTTCAGGAACAATATGCGCAACTTTATCATCCATAAACACATAAGTATTACCAATAGCCAGATCATTCCCAAGTTCATTGGATATATCAAGTCCTTGCTTCATTATATATTCCTGATAATTAGACAAATCAACTCCCTTAGTAGCGTGTCCTTTATAGCTAGCATGAGCACAAACCCCAAATTCTGCCTCATCATGCATTCGAGAATCTCGTATTTGAATTTCTACAGAATTTACGTCTGTTTGAAAGATTGCATGGATGGATTGATATCCGTTTCCTTTTGGAAAAGATATATAATCGCACAAATCCTTCTGTTTAGGATATAAATCTTGCAATAAGGCAAATGCTTTGAAACAATCTTCTTTGCTTGTTTTACTATAAGGAACAATTATCCTGAAAGCAAAAAGATCTTTTACTGAAGCGATTCCAAGTTCATTATATTTATTCAAATACCTTCCTGTTATTTTTTTATGAATTGAATAAATAGATTTTGGCCTGCCACTAACTATAGCTCCACGAATATCCTTACTCCGCATAGGGATTCCGTTTCTTAGTAATTGCTTTCCAATACTACTAATCGTTGCGTTAATATATATATCATTATCAATACCAAGATTATCTATTTGATCTTTAATTTCTGTATATTTCCCATAATTGCTAATTTTAAACCCCAAATCCTCAATTTCTGTCTTCATTCTATTAAGACCAAGTCTATGAGCGATTGGCGCAAAACTACTAATAGCAATTCTACCTAAATCAATCTGCTCTTGTGTTATATTACTAAAATCCGCAATTGTAGAATCGAAGTATTGAAGCTCAGAATTAACTTGAGCTAGTTTTATAATAACTACCATTAAATCTTCTGACATCGTTATAAAACTATCTGCGAAATCTTCTGTAGATAATTTATTGAAAATATTAAACCTTGCCAGTTTATCTAATTTCTTTACAACACTTGTCATTTCTTTTCCAAAATCATTATCAATTTTATCAAAAGCAATCTTTCTATTATCTGAATCTTCAGAAATACTAGTGTTAGCCAACATACTCGCCAGAATTAACTGCTCTCCAGCATGACTATCCAGTAAAACATTAACAGTTTCTAATTTACGACAAATATTATAGGTAATTGTAGGAATCCCGACACTAGCTCTAATCTCGTAATATGCTTTCATTGCTTTAATCGCTATATCTATATCAATTGCAGAAGCCTCTGCTAAAGGCTCGAAAAGCTGTTTTTCTTTTTTGAGAAAAACTATGTTATTTGTTTTAAAATAATCCAATAAAGCATCGATCTTTCCCCATCTAGGCACAGAAGTTGTTTTAAAAGATATTGTTTTGTATTTAATTGTATTATTCATATATAGTTTTATTGGTTTTTTCTACAAAAAATCGCATCCATATATACTTATACCCAGATTTTGGGATTTATAACTTAAAATTAATTAAATTTATCCCCCCTCAATTTGAGGTTGCCCACTACCACATCTGCAGAATGTGCCTTTTGGCACTATATAAACATGCAAATATATTTAAAGACGAAGTAGAAACGCTAAACAACTGGTATACAAATTAGCTTAGCAAAGTTGATGGTGCTGACAAAAAACCGCAAATTCAAGAAAAGACTAAACTTTATGCGTTGCCCAGAATACTATCTCTGGAAATCTTGCATAAATAAGCTTTATTTTCTGAAAACTTGTTAAGCCCCTATCTTTCAATACGGACTCTTCATACGTTCGAATCTTTGACCTTAACTCGTCTGGGATACTTGCTAAATCTAAATCCCAAGTAGATTGATTGCCCAAGGCCTTGTTCTCAACACCATATTCTATTCTATAATCTTGATCCGGCAATAAGCTAATAGAGCATAGGCTGCTAAGCATTAACAACTCATGTTGAGGTGACACGGTATATTCTCCGTCATCTGAAGGCTGACAGCTATACATGGTTGTACAAGAAAACTTTGTATCATTTCTATTGGTGTTAATTTTTAAACCAATATTTGAAATCTTATCTTCCATATAAATATTATCTTTATAGTACTGCCTAATCTCTCCATCTAGTGGGAACGGAGACCCTTCTATTCTATAATTTTCTCCTTCATACCAATCAAATGTTGTTGGAAATGCCACTATCGGATTAAAAGAAATCAAATTATTAGAGCGATTCCAAATCTCAACTGTTACCTTTGTATCATTAGTGCTATATTTTTTTATTATATCTACCTGATTACCGCAAAACTTAACTCTGTTAACAAAAGTAAGCATTGTGCCCTCGCCATACTGATCTTGGTACAGATTGCTACTAATATGCTCTACCGGCAACATATTCAAATCGACATAAGAACGCATTGGGCTATTAATTATCTTCGAGCTCATCAACCACACTTGTCCCCAAGCTGTTGGGTATGGCTGCACTGTTGAAAGCTCTTGGTCATATACATCTTTTTTAGGGTGAGTCTTATTAAACAAGTCGCTATTCTGCATTCCTGCTAAATCGAGCGCAGTCACTAGCTCATGTGATGAAGCTGTTCCTCCCTCTTTCTCAACTAAGGCAAATTCCTCAATATCTTCTCTTCCACTAGCTAATTCTCGAATAATACTTGAATATCCTTCTCTATGCCTTGAAAACCCAGAAACAAGTGGATGTAAATTTTTGGTATTACAAATAAACACTGCATCACCTCGTTCGTTGAGAATTTTGATATCCTCAGCTATCTTCAGCAATGTCCACTCTTTACCATTAACCTCAACTGTCTTGAAAATATTATCCTGATTATAAATAAGTGTAGCTATCCCAGCTAACTGAGAAGCAATATTTAATCTAAAAAACAATATAGATGCGCCACCGAAAAATCCAATAAAGTTTGGACAACTAGCTCTGTTTTTATTCCAAATATGTAAAAGATTTCCAAGATTTGAACTTTCATCCTGTAAGCTTTCACTCAAAGATTCAATGCTTAATGCTGACGAAGTTATCTCTTTATAAAAGAACTGTGCTAATTCCCAGTTTAGTTTTATCTCTGGATACTTCTCAAACTGCCCCTCTTGCCAGCTTATTGGCTTTCTTATAAAAGAAACATACCAATCTATGTCTTCTTGCAAAATGCCTATATCTTGGACATCATCGTCGCTTAAGTTTTTTATATGTTGCACGCTATTAATATTATTATTAATAAAAATTAAAGTTAGTTCTCTCCATCGTTCTACATCTTCGGGCTTGTTGTTCCAAATAATGGAAAACTCTTTATATGAACTTGGGTTAATATGGTTGATTTCTTTATATTCTGGTTGATGATCTTCAAGCTGTTTCATGTGATACGGATTAAACATGTTAGATGATTGCTCTATATAACGAAGAAAATGTCTTCTCTCCTCAAAAGCAAATTCTTGGGTGCCAGTCCAGCTGCCATTTTTCTCTAGGTCATCTACAAAGAAAACTAGTAAAGGCTCAATTGAAGTTAACCGCTCCTCAGCTTCTGCTAAAAAACTATTAATCTTTGTACTTGCTTCGCTTACGCCCTTAACGCTAAAGTTGTCTCTTACATATGCATACATCCATATTAGTTTTTCATACTCTTCAATAAACCAATTAACCGCCAATCTTTGTTCATCAGACCAAACTGTGTTCATTAAATGAAACATGTGGTTATTTACTTCAAAAGGTGAAGCCTGTGGCATAATCGCACGCAAATGGTTGGAGCTTACAAATACTTTTAACTTTGGAAATGCTGGATTAACCCAACCAGTAAAAACATTCCCCTGCCAATCTTCGGGCAATGAATGCTCAATAACATTCTGATCGACAATGATATATATATTTTCTCTGTCTTGAAAAAACTCACTTGTTTCATAAACTTTGCTAATTATTTCAGCAGTCCGTGCTTCAAAAAATCTCTCAGGAATCCATACTACTGGAGCAACCGCATCTGCCCCAAACATCTCTACGACCTTTTGATAATATACATTCACTGATGCAACAGAAAAAGACACATCATCTGGCCCAATAAATGCCTCATCAAGTACGCCTCCTGCAATCTTCACAAAGCCTTTGTCTGTTAATGCTTTTAATCTGTAATAAAGATTCGTACTTCTATACCTAATCTCATCAAGATTTGCATCTGCTAAATGCAAATAAACATAAGGGGTTCTGTTTTTCTTGTTTTGAGATTCAGAGTATAAGCATTCTAACTCCTCTATGCTTGGTTCAAGTGTTAGCTTATTCTTTTGATCAAACTGCTCTCTTCCTTGCATTGATTCGTTCTGTCTAGGCTGACAAAAATGATGTAATTGTAAATGTGATATCTGAACCTTGTTATCAAATAGGGTATAAATATCTCCCAACAACTGCCGCTTGAGAAGTTGAAGTGCCGGATTGCCTTCGTGTTTGTTTAATGTCTCTGCCGCTGATAAAGAAAACCAACGGACAGAAACTTCCCCCAGATTCATACTTCTGATTATAAAATAACTCTCTATTATTTAATATAATTTTGGAAAAAATAAATTAATGTAAACTTTGGCGAATTACTTGTACGTTTTCGTGCGGTCACTGAGTGGTTTCCGCACAGCAATGAGCGGAAATTGTATCGAAGTGTAATTTATGAAAACTCTTCGTCGTTTTGTTCGTTCTTGCGATTAATCGCTTCCATAACAATGGCTCTATTAAGAGATGGATATTTGTTTAGTAAAATTGCAAATTTTTCTTTCTGGAACTTAAACACTTTCATTTCCATTAAAGATTTTACAGTAGCTGTCGCTTTATTTTTCCCAAGCATAGACATTTCTCCGATAATATCACCAACTTTTACTTCAGCCAGCTTAACGTTATCTCTACTTACCTCTGCTCTGCCTTCAACTATAATAAAAAGGAACTGACTTTTAACACCTTGTTTAAAAATCAATTCCTCTTTATTAATTACATTTATTACTGCGCGAGAAAAGATATCTTCTATCGCTCTTGCTGACAAATTAAATCTTTCTTGTAACCCTGCTGTTACCTTTGAAAGAAGTTCTTTGTAATCAGCCATTAGTCTCTGGCGATACCAAAATAATCCACTAAGAAACTATCATAAATTTCTGTTAAATTCTTTTTGTTAACAGAATAGAATACATTTCTACCTTGCTTTCTTGAATCAAGAACGCCTACGTTCTTTAAATAATTCAAGTGATGAGAAGTTGTCGATTGCTCCATAAAGAAACTCTTTTCAATATCAGATGCACATAACTCACCTTCACGGTAAAGCTTTAAGATTATTTCTAATCTCTCTTCATTTGCTAACGATCTAAAAAGTTTTATATATTCTTGTTTATCCACGTTGTACTCCTCCTAATTTATATTAATTATCTCTGTTTTTAAATAATCTTGCAACACAAAAGGCACTTTTATTGTTCCATCCTCTTGTTGATTATTCTCAAGAATGGCTGCAACCGTTCTGCCTACTGCTAATCCCGACCCATTCAGTGTGTGAATAAAGTTTGTTTTCTTATCTTCTCCTCTGTAGCGAATCTTTGCTCTTCTTGCCTGAAAGTCTAAGAAATTGCTACAAGAAGAAATCTCTCTATACGTATTCTGCGATGGCAACCATACTTCTAAATCGTATGTTTTTGCAGAAGAAAACCCTAAATCTCCAGAACATAACTGAACTTTTCTATATGGAAGCTCCAGCTTTTGCAAAATGCTTTCGGCATCTAAAGTTAATTTCTCTAACAACTCCATGCTAGCTTCTGGTTTAGAATAAACAACTAACTCTACTTTATTAAACTGATGCTGACGAATAAGCCCAGCAGTGTCTTTTCCATAGCTTCCTGCTTCTCTTCTAAAGCATGGTGTATGCGCACAAAAAGATTTTGGCAACTCATCCCTAGCAAGAATTTCATCTGCATATAAGTTTGTTACAGGTACTTCCGCAGTAGGAATTAAATAAAGCTGATTAACTTCTTCATCCCCAGCACATTTATATAAGTCATCTTCAAACTTAGGCAACTGGCCTGTTCCCTGCATAGTATTTTTTGTAACTAAATATGGAGGCAAAATCTCTTGATAACCACTTTCTGAATGAGTATCTAGCATAAAATTAATAAGTGCTCGCTCTAGCTTTGCACCAAGTCCTTTATATACCGTAAACCTGCTTCCAGAAAGCTTTGCGCCTCTCTCAAAATCTAATATATCTAAGCTTCTTCCAAGCTCGTCATGTGATTTTACATCAAAAGAAAATTCTTTTGGCTCTCCCCATTTAGTAATCTCCACATTGTCTGCTTCATCAGAACCAATCACCGTATCTTCACTAACTAGATTAGGAAAATACAAGGCTTTTTCATCACAAACTGACTGCTTTTCTCTCTGTTCAACTGCCAAGTCTTTAACTTGTTCAGAAATCTGTTTAAGCTGTTGTAGCTGCTCTGGAGTTGGCTTCCCTTTTGGAGTAAGTTTATTCTGCTCTGCCTTCAGTTCCTCAACATTTTTCAGAACATCTCTATAATCTCTATCTAGTGCAATCCACTGGTCCAGTAATACTGTGTCATTGTTTCTCGCTTTTAACGCAGCACGAACCTGCTCTGGATTATCTCTCAACATCTTTGGTGCTAGCATGAAAGGTTATACCTCTCTTTTTCTTCATCAGACAATTCTACTGACTCAATCTTTTCATTCTCATATTTTTCTTCAAAAAGACTAACCTCAATATTAGACTCCATCAACATCTGTACTGCTAGTTCATCAGGATAGTAGCCTTTGAAAACTATTCTATTTATTCCTGAATTAATAATCATCTTAGAACAAATAACACACGGCATATATGTGCAATACAGTGTTGCACCATCTATATGTATTCCATGTCTTGCTGCTTGAATAATTGCGTTCTGTTCTGCATGTAGTCCTCTACAAAGCTCGTGATGAGTTCCAGACGGCACGTTTAGCTGTTCTCTAAGACAACCTACTTCGGCACCATGTTTCATACCATTAGGTGCGCCATTGTAGCCAGTAGCTAATATCTGTTTATCTTTAACTATTACTGCTCCAACATTACGCTTAATGCAAGTTGCTCTAGTAGAAACCTCTTCTGCGATATTCATAAAGTATGTATCCCAGCTAGGTCGTTTTAAATATTTATCTTTAGTGGTAACCATCTTTATTCGTATAAAGGGAATTCTTTGCTAAGCGCAACTACTTTATCAGCTACTCCTTCAAGAACTTCTTCGTTTTCAATGTTTTCCAAAACATCTGCAATAAGATTAGCTACTTTTACCATATCAGCTTCTTTCATGCCTCTAGTAGTTACGGCAGGCGTTCCTAATCTAATTCCACTTGTTACAAATGGGCTCTCTGTTTCAAAAGGAATTGTATTCTTATTAACAGTAATACCAACTTCGTCTAAAGCCTTCTCTGCAACCTTACCAGTAATACCCTTTGCCTTTACGTCTACTAATAGCAAATGGTTGTCTGTTCCTCCGGATACTATTCTAAATCCTCTTGCTGCAAGAACCTCTGCCATCTTAGCGGCATTTTTTATTACTTGCTCTTGATAGTCCTTGAAAGATGGTTCTAATGCCTCTTTAAAAGACACTGCCTTACCAGCAATAATATGCATCAATGGTCCGCCCTGCGTTCCAGGGAATACTGCTCTATTAATATCCTTTGTATATTTTTCTTTACAAAGAATAAGTCCACCTCTTGGCCCTCTTAATGTTTTATGAGTAGTTGTTGTAACCACATCTGCATATGGTACTGGACTTGGATGAAGACCAGTAGCAACTAATCCTGCGATGTGTGCCATATCAATAAATAGCAACGCGCCTACTTTATCAGCAATCTCTCGCATTCTTTTAAAATCAATAATTCTTGGATAAGCACTCGCACCACCAACAATCATTTTTGGCTTATGTTCTATAGCCAATGCCTCTAACTTATCATAGTCGATAGTTTCTTCTTCTTTAGAAACTCCATAAGCAATGAAGTTGTAATAAAGCCCTGAAATATTTAGAGGGTGTCCATGTGTAAGATGTCCTCCATGTGAAAGATCCAAACCAAGAACCGTGTCGCCAACTTTTAACAATGCAATATAAACAGCGGTGTTAGCTTGTGCTCCAGAATGTGGTTGCACATTTGCATGCTCTGCACCAAACAATTCCTTAGCTCTATCAATAGCAATCTGCTCTGCAACATCTACATGCTCACAGCCACCATAATATCTCTTACCGGGATAACCTTCAGCGTATTTATTAGTAAGGACTGATCCGCAAGCAGCCATTACAGCCTTAGAGGTAAAGTTCTCTGAAGCTATCAGCTCAATCTTATTTTGCTGTCTGCCTAATTCTTTTTCTATCGCATCTGCGATCATTGGGTCTACTTTTTTTGTATGGTCTAGTGAAAACATATATACTCTCCTTTTATAAAATAACTAGGACTCTATTTTATCTCAAATTAGCTAAACAGTGAATACACCAATTTCAATTAATATAAAATAAAATAATCCCGCCAAAAGAATAAACCCCCAGATGCTCACGCATCTTTCCCCCTTTGATAAAGGGGGCAAATAGAAACCACAAGGAGCCTCCTTTATACTTCGCTAAGCTCAGTGCAGGTCAAAGGAGGTGGCTGAGTGTTAGCGAAGTCGGAGGTTTACATAAAAAATGTGAAAGAAAAACTGTCTGAAAATTATAAGGTTATGTTTGAGATTTAATCTTTAAAAAGCATGGATTTTTTAACGTATGCTGTACCTTGGAAAGTGGATATGAGTTCATTGTTCTGATTTGTTACTAAAACTTCATAAGTAGAGATGGTTCTTCCTCGTGATATTTCCTTGGCTTCAGCAGTTATCGTGTCGCCCTTAAATCCTGGTTTTATATAATTAATGTTATTCTGCAAACCGACAGCAACTCTACCATGGGAATTAGAAGCGACTGCAAATGACAGGTCGGCCAAAGTAAAAATAGCTCCACCTTGAAGAATTTTAACCCCATTTAAGTGGCTATCTTCTACTACTAATTCTGATTTTCCATAACCTTCTGCAACGTCCAATATCTTCATGCCATTGCTTGCGGCAAACTTATCATTTATAAAGAATTTCTTTAATTTGTCTTTCATTACTGAGTCCATACTTTTATTGTAACATGATATACTTTACTTATGGATGCACTAGCTTTAGAAATAGACCTAATAGTAAAAAAGTCACTTGAAGAAGATGTTGCTGGTGGCGATATCACCTCTGAACTAACACTAGAAAAAAACTCAACAAGCTCTGCAAAAATTATTGCAAAAGAAGCAGGCATTATCAGTGGGATGTTGGTCATCGAACATATTCTGAAAACATATTCATCTCTTAGCTATGCTATCCTAAAAAATGATGGAGAATCTGTAGAGAACAAAGAATGTGTATTACTGCTCTCTGGCTCTACTTTAGACATATTAAAACTGGAAAGAACTTTATTAAACTTCTTACAGCAACTAAGTGGTGTAGCAACTCTCTCGAATAAGTATGTAAATATTGTTAAGCCTTTTGGTTGTAAAATTCTTGATACAAGAAAAACCATTCCTGGGCTACGATATCTTCAAAAGAAAGCTGTTAAAGACGGAGGCGGAACAAACCATAGGATAGGGCTATTTGATGCTATTCTTTTAAAAGAAAACCACATCAAAGCAGTTGGAAGTATTAAAAAAGCAGTTTCTGCTGTGAAAGCTTCTTCCAATTATAATGAACTAATAAAAAATGAAGCGTTCTTTCTAGAAGTTGAGACCGAAAATTTTGAAGAAGTAAAAGAAGCCTGCTACGCTGGGGCTGACATTATTATGCTTGATAATATGGATAACGAACTCACAACACGCTGTATAGCATATATAAATAATAACTTCCCAAACATACAAACAGAAATCTCCGGCGGTGTTAACGAATCTACGCTAAAAACAAAAGCAAGCCTAATGCCTGACAGAATTAGTTTAGGTGAAATAACTCACTCAGCACCAATATTAGACCTTTCCTTACTTTTAAAATAAGCAACCCATGCCTAGCGCTTTTCTTTGTGCGTAGTATAATAAAATTATGCGTATATTATTATTTGGCATAACACAGCTCACGGTCAAAGGACTTAAAAAGCTAATTCAGATAGGAATGCCTCCAGTAGGAGTTGTCATCACTCCTGCTTATAGCCAAGATACTGAAACCATGAAGCTAATCTGCAAAGAGCACAATGTCCCTATTTTTTACTTTGAGGATGTTAACAATCCAGAGTTCCTCGCAACAGTTAAAACCGAATTAGAGCCAGATTTAATATTGTCCTACACGTTCCCAGACAAACTAGGGAATGCTCTGATAGCATCTGCAAAACTAGCAATAAATATGCATCCTGCATTATTGCCAAGCTATAAAGGCTATAGTCCTTACTTCTGGACTATCGCAAATGGGGAAACAGAAACCGGCATCACCTATCACTTAATGACAGATGTGTTTGATGATGGTGATATCGTTATGCAAGAAGAAATCGCTATTCTTCCAAAAGACACCTGCGGATTAGTAATAGCAAAACAAGAGATTTTAGCAGCTAATATGCTAGAAATTTTATTAAATAAAATAGAGACAGACTCGCTAGTACCTGTAGCTCAAAACAGTGGAGACTTTCCGAAAGCACCAAAAACAGGCATGAAAGATACTTTCATTCATTGGGATTGGACAATGGAAAAAATAATAAACAGAATAAGAGCACTAAACCCCTATAATGGAGCACTCGCTCAATACAAACACAACTTAATAGCAATATACGAAGCAGCTGCAACACATTATACTAGTGATGCAGATACGGGCACAGTTATTGGACTATCTCCTGAAGGTCCTATGATAAAATGTGCGGATGGTGCAATTATTATAAAAATTTGTGCTGTTGGGAAAAAATATTTACTTTCGGGTAGTGATTTTATAGAATACGAAAGAATAAAGATGGGAGACAGACTAATATCATGGTGAAAACAAATTATTTAGCATTAGACATTGGCGGAACAAAAATTCTTGGAGCAATCGTTCAAGATAAAAAAATCATTGATAGAGAAAAAGTGAAAACAAAAGCAAGCAAAGACCAAAACGAGGTCTACTCTAGAATCAAAGCAGTAGTATCAACGCTGATAGAACGCAATGACAATATTGAAGGGATTGGCATTGGCATTCCTGGAAGAGTTAACGCTAAAGGAGAAATAACCTTTTCACCAAACCTACCTTTTGAGAACTTTCCTTTGAAACAAAAACTACAAGATGATTTTGGGATTAAAAATATCGCTATCGATAATGACGTTAATGTTGGAATGTTGGGCGAGCAATGGATAGGCGCAGCTGCTAAATACAAAAACGCTATTGGCATCTTTGTTGGCACCGGTATTGGTGGAGCGATAATCATCAATGACAAGCTAATTACGGGAAACCAGAATATTGCCGGCGAAATTGGCCATATGAAACTTTCTTTTGATGGACCTAAATGTAATTGTGGTGAAAAGGGATGCTTAGAGGCATATGCTTCTAAAATTGCTATTCAAAAATACCTTGAAAGCAAAGGCGAAAAATTTGACTCGATACTTAAGAGTTCTTATTTAAAAAATGGGATAGCTGATAATAACAAACTAATAAAAGAAGCTGTTTCTAAAGCCGCTGAATATCTTGGAGAAGCAATTGGAAACCTAATCAACTGTTTAGACCCGGATGTTATAGTTTTGGGCGGTGGCGTCCCTGAAGCTATTGGAGATTACTTGCTTAAGAAAATGAGTGGAGTTATAAAAGAAAGAGCTCTTGCTAAACCAAATATTAAGCTATCTGCACTTGGCGATGATGCTGGATTATTTGGAGCAGTAAAACTACTTTTGTCTGATAACAAATAAATCAGGCAAGATATTATTACTAACGAGCTTAATCTTATACGTCGTAGTTGTGTATTCTTCTACTATAAAATCTGAATTATCTATAATATCTACTGACTGCTCAGACATCGCGAGATAATATTTGTCCTTAACTGATTCAAGTTTTTCTTGCTGTGAGGCAATCTTTGCAGACGCAATATTCACATACTTCTCAAACATAAAAAAACTAAGGACAAAGATACTCAAAGCAGATAAAGCAACCATTAGCTCTATCAGCAAGAATCCCTGTTTTTTCACCATAGCTTTATTCGGCCTGTGGAAGGATCAACAGTAATCTTCCTGCTTTTGTTTTTGCTAACCAATAAAACTGTTGCACCTTTATCTGGTCTTAACTGTTCGCTAAAAGTAACACTTGGCCCCTGAATAAGCACATGTTCAGGAACTCTTCTTTCTTTTAAAACTAGCCCCTTTTCAAGATCTATAATCTTATAAACATGTCCATCATGTTCCCAAGTAACATTTCGCCCATAAATATCAGCTGTTGACTGTGCATTTTTCATATAATGCTGTAGCAGCTCTGCTTCATTATTTAAGCTCAGCCCAAATAAAATATATCTAAAACCAAACAGGCCAATCGCAGTAATTACAGCAATAATCGACATAGTAACTAACATTTCCGGTAACGCAATTGCTTTTTTCATCCTAAAGAACCTCCTAATAATACAAAAATATAGCCAGAAAATAATAATGGGTAAAAGGGAACCTTTTCCCTACGAAATATTCCTGCAAGGGCAATGCCTGACAATGATGCAAACAATACCAAGCTAACCAACTCCTCCGGAATCAATAACATGCCCAAAGAAAAAAATACAAAAAAATCACCAGCACCCATGGCCTTCTTCTTTAACCATAACCCAACTAAATAAGAAACCGTCCCTATTATCATTACTAAAAAAAACCCTGATAACACTGATAACAACATATCTCCTTTAAAAAAAGCTAAACCCAACGAAATTCCCACCATCAAATAAATGAAAGGATTATATACATAGAAATTAATAAAATCTGTCAGAGCATTGAAGAAAAAACTAAGCACAAAAGCATATTGAAGAATAATTAATACGTCTATTTGTCCTGACCTAAAAAATAAAACAGTAAGCGCTCCTGTCATAATTTCTACTACTGGATATCTAAACGGAATACTATTATTACAGCTCCTACATTTACCTTTTAAAAGCACCCAACTTAATACTGGAATCAAGTCATACCAAGGAATAGCGCTATTGCATGCTGAACACTTTGACCTACTGGAAAATAACTTCTTTTCTGCACAAACTCTATGCGATAGCCCATTAAAAAAGCTTCCAATAATAGTACCTAAAACAAACATCAATATTCCCATAATCTGTATTGTAAGCCCGAACTCGCTATATTGCTATAGCAATTAACCAAGGATTATTGATACAATAAAAGAAAACACTACAACGATAGTATAGTTATAAAGGAGTGCAATTATGAGCCAGGCAAGTAAAATAAATAGCAGTAACCATATACAAAAAAAGGATGAAAATAAACAGAAACAAATGAAAGACGATATCGATGATATCACCAACCAAATGCAAAGCCAAGTAATGACAGCAATGGCATCTAAAAGCGCTATAGCAAAATTATCTAACATGGCTTCTGATAGCAAAATTGACGGTAGCACTATGCAGAAGATTAACAACTTACTAAATGCTATAAAAGATAAGATGCAAGATTCTCAGAAAACGGATAGAACAGAGCAGATAATGCTAGAAGAAATGGTTGCGGCTATTGAAGAACTGCAGCAAGGATACACTGGCGAAGGCATGGATGTTAATAGCGCAAACAATGATAATCTTGGGGTTATGTCAGCAGCTGACGAGTTTGATCCTTACAAAATAGACGGAAACTCTACTTTTAACTCTTTACTCTGAAGAATCTTCTTCGCCCTTGTCTAGTGAATTAAGTTGGATAACCAAGTTAACTTCCTCTATTCCAGACCCCAATACCTTAGCGATTAATTCGGTTTCCATATCCAGGTTATTCATATTAATAATTCTTTCATTCTTGTTCAAAATTTTATTATTTAGAATAGTTTGAACCTTTTCTCTTAAATCTTTATCAAGCTTGCTTAAAATCTTAAAAAGATCAGCCATGCCTAACCCAGAAAGATTAGTCTCAGGATTATTAATAACATTTTCTTCTTCAGATTCCCCTGCCTTACCATCCAATTCCTCGGCAAGCTTCTGCGCATCAGGTTTTTTTTCTTCTTTTACTGCTACTTCCTCAACCTTTGGTTTTTCTGCAGGTTTTTCTTCAACAGCTTCTTGCTCTAAATTTTTCAAATCTTCCTCTTCAATAACACTTTCTTCTTCTTCTAAAGCTTCTTCTAAGATGTCGGCAACCTCTTCTATCTCTTCAGGCGATTCTTTCTCCTCAACCTCCGGAACTATGGCCTCATCAGAAACTGGAACTTCTTCTGGAACTTCTTTTGGCGTTTCTTTTGGAATAGAAGCCATATCTTGCGCTGCGCTAACTGTTTTATCAGCAACTTCACTTGATACATCTTTTAACTCTTTTAATAGCATGCTTACTGAATTCTCTAACTCTTCAAGCCTGCCAGTATTTTCAATCTCTTCATAATTGCCAAGCTGTTTTCTTGCTTTTACATAATTAAAAAACAAAAATACTCCCAGCCCTAAATTAAGAAAAGTAAAGAACCACAATAAACCATTCTTTTTGGACTTGAAGTTCATCGCCTTAGCTTCTACTTTTTCTAATCTCTGCTCAATATCCTCAACTATCATGTCGCTAGCAACCGGTGTGATGATGCCTTCTGCAACAGTTTTAGCAATATTGTCTTTCTTCGCTTCCGAATCGTCCGCTACAAGAATCTTTTCATTATTTTCTTCAACTTTTTCAACAAGCTTATTCCCTTTTGTTTCAGGTACTTGTGGCTTATTCTTCATTTCTTGTGGCATCATTACAACTTTTAAATTGTTAACCCACTTACTCATTAATCCTTCAACCGTGGAATCGTTATACTTTATTTCATCTTTATAAACTGATACCAATTTCTTATTCTGAATAGAGGCAGTATAAATATCATCTGGATACGAAAATTTCATTTTCTTAATATCTCCATATTCTTCAAGGTATTCGTTTAGACGATACGCTACCATCTGCGCTCTAGAATATGGCGTTACATAAGGACCACTCTCATATAGTCGAATTACAGCAGTTTCTTTGTGCAAAACAACACCAACTACACGATTGTTTTCCATGTCCTCTCTAGCTGTAAAATCAAAGTTTGCAAAACAAATTGCAAACAAGCTAACTAATAATATTGTTTTAATAAATTTCATTATCCCACCCATTCTCCTGCTTTGCCCAAATCTGGGTCATCATATTGAACATAATCATATTGATCTTCCGGAGCGTCAAGGTCTCCATGCTCATTATTCTCTCTTTTTCGTTTCTCTTGCTGTTGGTTTTCAGAGCCCTCTTTATCGGCTTTCACCTCAACATTGTCTTTTGTATCTACGGCAGTAGTCTGCTCTTTATGCAGCTCCTGCTCATCCTTAAGCACACTAGCAAGTTGTTGCTGTTGTATCTTTAAAAAATCATCTCCGGCAACCTTAGATATATCTGATCTTTGTTGGCCTAACAGAGAAAAATCAATTGGTGTTAACCCAGCCATGCATCCCCCTTAGAAACAATAATAAGGTAACATACTCTCTTTATTATAGACTAGAGTTCGTAGCTTTTATATAAAATTGTAGTATTTTAATCCGTCTAAGATTGCGCCTGCAAATTTTTCTTCAGAAAAATAAGCATTTTTCATACGCCTAAGCTCTTTCTGGTGGTTAGAAACAACTACGCTATTTGTCATTTGCTGCAACATATCTCTGTCATTACCCGAGTCTCCTGCAACAAGAACATTATCATGATTAAGCTTCCATTTATTACAAACATGGACAATTGCCTTATATTTAGATGCTCTATACGGAAGAATGTCTAAAAACTTACCCTCAACTGGTATCGCCTTGTATCTTATCTTATTCTCTTTCAAAATAGCGTGAACACGCCTTATCCTGGTGTAATTATCATCTTTTAAGTTGTAGCTAATCTTAAACTCTCTTTGATCTTCCTGTGGCTCAAGAAAATCTAAATCTTTTAAAAGATCTCTAATCTTTTCTGGTTGCCAGTTCTCACTAAGAAACTTTTGCCATCTCTTATCTTCAACCAACTTGCCATTGTTATAATAATAAATTTCAGTTCCAACTGATGTTATTAGTATCTGTGGTGTTGGAACATTTTGCTCCTTAAGAACTGCCATAGCAGAATCAATATTTCTACCAGTAGCAATACCAAACCCAAAACTATCAGTGTTTTTCTTATACCATTTTAAGAACTTTCCAAGCTCATCATCATCTCCAATTAATGTATTATCAATATCTGTGATGATTAATTTTTTAAAACTAAACAACTTATCCTTTAACGATTTATTATCTTCTTTTTTTTCTAATATTTTCTTTTTCTTTAAAATGCTCATCAAAATACTGCAGTGGCTCTCCCAGCTATAAAAATCACGAACACTCTTTACGCCACTCTTGGAATAAGAATCCCATTTGTCTCTATCAACCAAAACCGCCTTAATAGCACTGGCAATATCAGCTGGATCCTTCACATCTACCAATACACCGTTCTGGCAATTCTCAATAATATCCTGAGGCCCTCCGTTGTCCGTGGAAACAATAGGAAGCCCTACAGAGCCAGCCTCAAGCAATGTTAAACCAAATGGCTCAATAAAGGCTGAGTTCACAAACACACCGCCAGATTCTGCTGCATATCTATATAGCTCTGGTATCTCATACTCAAAATCATGCTGTTTTGGAATAGCCATCTTCCCATAAAGATCATACTTATCCATAGACAACAACATCTCGGTAAGAACCTTGTTCTCTTGCGGGCTCTTCTTGGAAATATCTTTTCTAATGCCTGCAAAAATAGCTAAATTAGCCATCATCTGCAATTCTTTATCCTGCGCATAGGCCTCGATAAGGCCATCTATATTCTTTCTTTTTTCTGGCCTACAAATAGTAAGAATCAATGGTTTGTCTGGCTTGGTAAAGAATCTCTTAAGCTCTTTTCTAATATGTTCTCTAACACTCATACTTTCTTGATATTCTTCTCTCTCAAAGAAAGAGCGATCATTCAAGAAGTAATAAGGAAAGAATTTATCAGCATCTATACCTGGAGGGATTACTTCATAATCTCCATCCTTATAAGAATCATACATAGAGTACTGTCCATCAATCTCCTGTTGAGTTGAAGTAACTATCATACTTGAGTTCTTTATTATCTTTTCCTCAACAAGCATACGATACTCCATATTATATGTTTCATTTATGTCTTCTAGAGTTGATCCATGTTCTAATAACCTGTTTTTCTTAGGCCTTCCAAGCGAGTGTCCTGTATGAATATATGGAATATTTAAAAACTTAGAAAGCTCTCTAGCTACATATCCTGCGTCTGCATAATGGCTATGAATAAGATCTATTTTTAAGTCTTGCTCAATAATTACGCCTAGTGCTTGCTCTACAAATTCATCCATTACGCTCCATAGCTTTTCTTTCTTTATGTAGCGCTTGCCCCCAGCTTTAATTCTATAAATGGTGACATTTTTAGATACTTCTTCTATTGCTTGGCTATAGTCCGAAGAATAGCGCTTATCTTCTAATAGCTTGGTCATTACAAAGACATTGCCAACTTTAGAGCTTTTGCCTAATTCTTTAACATACTCGTAAACATATTTTGTCTGTCCTCCAGTATCAGCATCTCTACCTAGTTCTAAATTCTTACCACGGAACAAGCCATGGACATTGATTACTAAAATATTCATTTTCTTACCCATTTATATATTCCTCTAATTCTTCGCTTAATCTCTCATACCAGCCTGAATCGTTTGGCACTGCTCCCTCTAAATTACAAACCTTCGCTGAAAAATAAGAAGCGGCCTGCAAAATATCCTTTGGAGACTTGTCCTGCATAGCACCTATCATCATTACAGAAGAGAACGCATCTCCTGCACCTACGGTGTCTATGACTTCTTCTTTTGGTATTATTTTTAAATATATTGCTCCCTTAGAGTATAACATACTGCCCTGTTCGCCTAATGTTACGCATATATTATCGATGTTGTAATGCTCTGCTATAGCACTAACAATTTCATTGTTATTTTCACCGAAACTATTGTCTATATTTATAAACTGTAGCTCATCTTCGTTTAACTTTAAATAGTTACATGCCTTCAAGGAATATTCGATGGCTTCTTCTGTATATGTGTCTTTTCTGAGATTTAAATCACAAAACTTTATTTTTGCCTGAGATTTCTCAATGATTGCTCTAATAGTATCTTGTGATGCTTGGTTCCTCTGCGCTAATGTCCCAAAATAGATAAGGTCAACATCTCCGCGTACTAACTCTTCTAAGTTAGGCTCTAATATAATGTTGTCATAAGCAACATCCTTAATAATCTCATAATCAGGTATGCCCTCTTCGTTAAGGTTTATGATTACTGTCCCAGTGGGGTAGTTTTCTTTTCTCTGAATATATTCACTTGGGAATTCATGCGTAGCTAATTTGCTAATTATTCGGTCGCCTCGTTCATCAACACCTATGGCGCTTACAAACTTAACATCTCCCAAAAACTTGCTAATATGAAATGCAAAATTAAATGGGGCACCGCCCATGCTCTCGTATCCTTTGTTCTCAAAAACATCGAACAAAATCTCACCGATTGCTATTACTACTTTTTGTTTATCACTCATAATATGTACGAAAACAAACGCTTCCGTACTTAAACAATACAGCAGTTATGGGGCAAAAGTCCAGTATATGGCTAGTCTGGCTACTTATAAACACTGTTCTCGAAGGTTTGGTAATACGGTATAATTCTTGAATGAACTTAATATCAGTTGAAAATATATCGAAATCTTACGGTATCAAAACCCTATTCAAGGATATTTGTTTTGGGATAGAAGAAGGACAAAAAATTGCACTCATCGGTGTAAATGGTTGTGGGAAAAGTTCCCTGCTTAAAATACTGGCAAACTCAAGGGATGATAATTCAAATATTGTTAAGCGAAAAAGCCTTAGAGTTTCCTTTCTAGAACAATCCCTTAAATTTAATAAAAATGACTCAATAATTCAACATATATTAAAAGCAGATACGGAACTAGTCTCGACTATTAGAGAATACAAAGAATGCTGCGCAGAAAATGAGACTCACACCAAGCACTTCAGTGAGCTAAGCCACAATATGGAGCAGTTAAATGCCTGGGAATACGAAAGCAGAATCTCGTCGATTCTAACTCAACTCAAAATACACAACTTAAATCAAAAAATGAAGACATTATCCGGTGGCATGCTAAAAAAAGTAGCCATGGCACAGGTTCTGCTAGAAGAATCTGATATTTTGATTCTGGATGAACCAACAAATCATCTGGATATTAATACCATTCAATGGCTAGAAAAACAGTTAGTGAAATCAAAAAAAACAATCATAATGGTCACCCACGATCGATATTTTCTGGATAAAATTTGTAACACCATATTCGAAATAGATCAGGCCAATCTAATTCAATACAAAGGAAACTATTCCTACTATCTAGAAAAAAAAGCAGAACAATCTGAAATAGATGATCGACGCGAGGGAAAAATACAGGGATTAATGCGCTTAGAATTACAGTGGATGAGAAAACAGCCACAAGCTAGAGCTACAAAACAAAAAGCACGGCAACAACAATTTTATAGGATTCTAAATCGAGATAAACCAGAAACAGAAAACGACATGAGTATAGGCGTAGCTGGAAGACGTTTAGGTAAAAACATTTTGAATCTAAAGAAAATCAGCAAACAGTACGGTGAAAATATCTTAATAAACTCCTTCTCCTACTCATTTTCAAAACAAAACAAAATCGGTATTATCGGCACTAACGGATCAGGAAAAACAACACTATTAAAAATAATAACAGAACAAATTGAAGCAGATAGCGGGACTGTAGAACGAGGTATTAATACCCATTTTGGTTATTTTGATCAGAATTCCTCCTTTGAAGATCAAGACCAAACAATTCTTAATTATATTAAAGAAACAGGACAATACATAACGCTACATGATGGATCAAACCTAAGTGCATCACAACTCTTGGAACGCTTTTTGTTTCCTAAATCCAGTTTCAATACTAAAATATCCGATTTGTCCGGAGGAGAAAAAAGGCGACTAGATTTAATTCACATCCTACTTCAGAACCCGAATTTTCTAATATTTGATGAACCAACAAATGATTTCGACATCAAAACACTCGCTGTCCTCGAGAATTTTTTAATGCTGTTTAGCGGCTGCCTACTTGTAGCATCTCACGACCGATTCTTCATGGATCGTGTATGTGATAGTTTGTTTATACTAAACGAACATGGGGGGATTGACCTCTATCATGGCAACTATACTGATTACTTAGATTATCAAAATGAAAAAAAAGAACTAGAACTTAAGCTGAAACCCAACAGCCAAAATCAAAACAAAACAACAAGTAAAACAATAAAAGCAAAAACAAAACTGAGCTATAAAGAACAACAAGAATATAAGAAAATTGAAGACGATATTGAAAAACTAGAAACTAAATCGAAAAAATATGAAACCGTATTCTCCACTGAATCCTATGCATCCGATAAATATCAAGAGGCAATAAAAACCCAGCAAGAAATTCAAGATACCTTAACCCAAAAATGGGAACGCTGGGAATATTTATCACAATTTGACACATAGATCAGAAATATCTCCAGGCTTGCAAAGTGATTCTTTTTTCTCTGCTACTCTGCCACATTTCAAACAAATATACTCAGGCTCTCCAACCTTTTTAAGGTATTTGTCTAACTTGTTGTCTAATTGCCCGGCGTTAACTCTTTCGCATAGCTTTTTGCCCATATTAGTCTCCTTGGCTATTTAAAAAGCTTCTTCAGCCTATCTTTTACTTTTCCAGCCTTCTTTGTGAACTCTGTTGTTTCACCTTTTAGGCTCGCTAAGTATTCCAAAATTGTTTTCTCTTCATTGGAAAGATTCTTTGGAACTTCTAATGAAATTATCACATATAAATCTCCTTGTCCTGAACGACCAAGACGTGGCATCCCTTTAGCCTTTAATCTAAAAGATGTATTTGGCTGAGTGCCTGCTGGTATCTTTACAGCAACTGTTCCAAACAATGTTTTAACATCAACTGTAGCCCCTAGTGCTGCTTGCGAATAACTAACAGCTTGCTTCATATATAAATCATCGCCATCTCTTTCAAAAACCGCATGATTCTTTACATTTATAAACACATAAAGGTCGCCATTAGAGCCATTTCTCTGACCAATATTACCTTCACCTGTTAGTCTAAGTTTTGAACCATTTCTGATACCTGCGGGTATTTTTACATTTAAATTCTTGCTCTTTGTCGCACGACCAGAACCGCTACATGCTGTACACGGAGAACTAATGATCTTTCCTTCACCCTGACATGTTGGGCAAGCAGAAACAGTACTAACAGCACCCAAGAATGATTGTCTTGTCTGTCTCACTTCTCCTCTACCTCCGCAAGTGTTACAGGCTTTTGGCTCTTTGCCATCACGAGAACCAGATCCGCCACAAGTACTACACTTCTCTAGTCTTCTAACTGAAATCTCTTTTTCAACACCCTTAGATGCCTCATCAAGAGTAATAGAAAGATCTACGCGAATATCCTCGCCTCTGGATTTGCGAGAACCTCTTCTGGAAGATCTTGAACCACCAAACATGTCCTCAAAACCACCAAACCCGGCTCCGCCAAAAATATCTCCAAGATTGCTGAAAATATCTTCAAACCCACCACCAAAACCAGCTCCACCGGCTCCACCAAAGTCAAAACCATCGGCTGAGCCGAACTGGTCATATTGTCTTCTTTTATTGGGATCACTAAGCACCTGATATGCTTCGTTGTATTCTTTAAACTTTTCTTCTCTGTCTTCACCCTTGTATACATCTGGATGATATTGTCTTGCTGCTTTTCTAAAAGCGCTCTTTATCTCTGCTTCGGAAGCTCCTTTTTCAATGCCAAGCTTCTCATAGTAATCATCTTTTGCCATCAATTTCTCCTTAATACATTTCCCTCCAGCCTAAAGGCTGGAGGGAAATAATGCAATCTACTTTTCTTCAAATTCTGCGTCTACTACATCTCCGTCATCAGCCTTCTTTTCTTCTTCTGGCTGTTCTGTTTCTGGAGCACCTTCTGCGCCAGCTTCCTGGTTTGCCTGCTCATACATCTTTGTGCTTACTTCATACACAGCTGCTTGAAGAGCATCTGCCTTCTCTTTAATAACATCGCTATCAGTGCCTTTAAGTGCTTCTTCCACTTCTTTAGCTGCTTCTTCGATCTTAGTTTTAAGCTCTTCATCAATTTGCTCTTTTGCATCTTCTAATACTTTCTTAGACTGATGCACTAGGCTATCGGCATTATTTCTAATTTCGATTTCTTCCACTTTCTTCTTATCTTCTTCTGCATGAGCTTCTGCTTCTTTTTGCATTTTTTCAATCTCTGCATCACTAAGACCTGAAGAGTTTGTGATAGTAATCTTCTGTTCTTTACCAGTACCTTTGTCTACGGCTTTAACATTAACAATACCGTTGGCATCAAGGTCAAATGTTACTTCTACCTGAGGAATACCTCTTGGTGCTGGAGGAATACCATCTAAATGGAATCTTCCTAATGATCTATTATCACTAGCCATCGGTCTTTCACCTTGAAGCACATGTACTTCAACACTTGGCTGATTGTCTGCTGCAGTACTGAACACCTGGCTCTTAGAAACAGGAATAGTTGTGTTCTTATCAATAATCTTTGTAAAAACACTTCCCATTGTCTCAATGCCTAGTGAAAGAGGTGTTACGTCTAAAAGAACGATATCCTTTACATCTCCAGAAAGAACTCCACCTTGAATAGCGGCACCTAATGCAACACATTCATCTGGATTTACACCCTTGTTTGGCTCTTTACCGAAAAGCTTTTTAACTCTCTCTTGAATCATTGGAATACGAGTAGTACCACCTACAAGAATCACTTCATCAATTTCAGATACAGACAAGTCTGAGTCTTTAATAGCTGTCTTACATGGTGTAAGACTTCTTTCCACATAACTCTCTATCATCTGTTCAAACTTGGCTCTAGTCAAAGGCACATTCAAGTGCTTTGGGCCTGTGTTATCTGCTGTGATAAATGGCAGATTAATGTCTGTAGATTGTGTAGTAGAAAGCTCTATTTTTGCCTTCTCTGCTGCTTCTTTAAGTCTTTGTAATGCCATTGTATCTGCTGAAAGGTCTACGCCGTTTTCTTTTTTGAACTCAGCCAATAACCAATCGATAATTACTTGGTCGATATTATCTCCACCTAGGTGAGTATCACCATTAGTTGCTAATACTTCAAATACTCCGTCACCTAGTTCAAGGATAGAAATATCAAAAGTACCACCACCAAAGTCATATACTGCAATCTTTTGAGTTGCATTACCTTTATCTAAGCCATAAGCTAAAGCAGCTGCAGTTGGTTCATTGATAATTCTAAGAACCTCTAATCCAGCGATTTGTCCTGCATCTTTTGTTGCTTGTCTTTGACTATCGTTAAAATAAGCAGGAACAGTAATAACTGCCTGAGTAACAGCTTCTCCAAGATATGCTTCTGCATCTGTCTTAATCTTTTTAAGGATCATTGCAGAAATCTCTGGAGGGCTGTAATGTTTTCCATCTACATCTACCCCAGCATCACCATTTTTACTTGCAGATACTTTATAAGGTACTGTCTTCTCTTCTACTTTTACTTCTTTTTCCTTACGTCCCATAAATCTCTTGATTGAGAATATTGTGTTCTGTGGATTAGTTACTGATTGTCTTTTTGCAACCTGCCCTACTAATCTTTCTCCATCTTTTGAAAATGCAACGATTGAAGGAGTTGTTCTTCCTCCCTCTGCGTTTGCAATAATAGCAGGAGCGTCTCCTTCCATTACAGCGAAACATGAATTTGTTGTTCCTAAATCGATTCCTATAATTTTACCCATTTTGTTCTCCTTTTCTCTACGCTGACACGACTACCATTGATGGCCTTATTACTCTGTCGTGTAATTTGTATCCTTTTTGATATTCTCTAATAACTTTTCCACTCTCTGCTTCAGCTGATTCCTCTTGAGAAACTGCTTGATGCAAGTTAGGGTCAAAGTCTTTTCCTACAGCTTCAATTTCGATTACGCTGTTTTTTGATAACAAATCTAATGCCTGTTTATATATCAACCCGAATCCTTCGAACATCTGCTGCTGCTCTTCAGACAAATTGTCTGGATGCAGTGCCATGTTGAAGCTATCAAGTATAGGCAACAAATCTTTAATAAATCTCTCTAATGAATATTTAATAAAATCGTCTTTTTGTTGCTCTAACCTTTTACGGAAATTATCAAACTCGGCTCTTTTCTTTAAGACATCGTGCTGAAGTTCTTTTTTGTCTTCTTCTAACGCGGCCACTTTCTTGTGTAGCTCTTCTACAAGCTTCTTGCCACTAAGCTTTAATGTTTTTGCTTTCGGCTTGTTCTTGGCCTTCTTGTCATCTGTTGCAAGTCTTCCATCTACATCCACTGGCTTTGCTTCTACTTCTTGTTGTTCTACCTGCTCTTCTATATTTTCTTCTGCCAAATTTTTTCACCTCCTCTAGTGTGTTTTTAATAATTACATTTATTACTTGTGCAATAATGTTGCCAAAACGTCTATATGTCGTCTAGGCACAAAGAGCTAAAGGGGAATCACGATAAGTCTTATCTGTTCTGAATTTAGGATTAGCTACTTTGTTATACACTTTTTGATAGAGTTGTATATTTATTGGACGGTTTAGAAATTAATTAGCCCCAACGGGTTCGTTCTTTTGCCAATGTAGAAGCTGGTCCATGTCCTGGATAAATTGCTACACTCTTTTCTATAGAAAAAAGCCTCTTTAGCGAAGTTCTCATTGCTGCTGGAGAACTGTTCCATAAATCTGTTCTACCTATTCCGCCAGATGCAAACAATGTATCACCAGTAAACATATCGTTCTCGGCTAAGAAACAAACTGAGCCCTGTGAATGTCCTGGAGTCTCTATTACTAGGAGGTCTTCTCCTTCGTGATTAATAACATCCCCGTCTTTAATTAATTTATCATAAGAAGCACTAACCATTGGTCGCCCTAAATAGTTTTCCCAACGCTCATTATTAACCAAAAACTCTACATCATCAGCATGTACATAGACTAGAACATCTGGAAACTTATTCTTAATAGCGGTTACTGCTTCTACGTGATCAAAGTGACCATGCGTTAATAATATTTTGGACGGAGTAAGTCCGCTATCCTTTAGATATGACAGTATGTTTTTTGCATCATTTCCTGGGTCAATAATAAAACAATCATTGCTTTTCACAGTAACAACATAGCAATTTACTTCCAAGAACCCTACTTTAATTGTATGTATATTCATTATGAATCATAGTATAAAAATACAGGGAATCTGACAAGAAATAATGCTATAATTAATCCATGTCTAGGCTAATATTAAGCGTTTTTATTATGCTATTTTTGGGTAGTGCCTCATTCAGTTCTAACACTGTAGCTACAATCGATAATGTCGCAATAAGCAAAGAAACGTTTAGCTCCCTTTTTGACCAATTCATGAACAATTATAAATCTTACCTCTCTTTTAAAGACGACGCCATCCTAAACGAACACGAAATATCGGAAATAAAACGGGCTGTCTTAGATGAGATTTTAGAAGATCACATAACCAATGCTTATGCTAAAGAACAAAACATCTCTATTACAGACCAAGAAGTACAAGCAAGAGTAGAAATTATCAAACAAGGATTCCCAGACAAAAAAAGTTTCTGGAAAGCACTTCAGGATGAAAACTCTAGCTTTGAAAAAATGATAGCAAGTATGCGAAAAGAACTGCTAAAGGATAGAATAATAAGCAATATTTCCACTGCTGATATTCACGTTGTTACAACTGATGTTATTCAATATATAGACAAAAACAACCTATCTCTTTCTGCGGTCAAATATGACATTATTATGGTTGTTACTAATAATGAAGAATACTTACTGTCGCTTATAGAGCAGCCAAATATTAATTGGTCTACCGCAAAGATCAACAAACTTATTTCTCTACAAAACATAGTATTAGAGAAAAAAGAATTGCCTCAAGTTGTACAAGACAAACTAGTAACAATTGCTCCTGAAACTTTTTCTAAAATAGAAACTTTGGATAAAGAAAACTTCTTTAGTGTCATGGTTAATTCTATTATCTATGACGAACTTAACCTAGAAGAAATTCCTGAGAATATATACACATCGTTATTAGAAGAAAAAAGGAACAATATTTATACAGAATGGCTAAACTCGCAATTAATGCAAAAATCGATTACTCTTAATAAGGAGATATTTCCTTCTTTGGACATATCCTCATCATCATTAATAATTAAAAACTCTAACAAGGAGATTTCTTAAACAGTGGAAAAATATCTTTCAGAATATAAAGAACTTAAAAATGTGCTGGAAAAACTATTATCTCCTGGCGGATGTCCTTGGGATATAGAACAAACTCATGCATCGCTAAAACACTACCTTATAGAAGAGACATATGAATTCTTAGAAGCAATTGATGAAAATGATTCCAGCAAAATGGAAGAGGAGCTGGGCGATTTACTGTTCCATGTGGTGTTTCATGCCGCTATTGCAGAAAAAAATAACTCATTTTCACTAGCTTCCGTAACAGAAATTATCAAAAATAAAATGATACGAAGACATCCTCATGTTTTTGCTGACACTACGGTAAATTCTGTTGACGATGTATGGCAAAATTGGGACCAAATAAAAACACAAGAAAAAAAGGACAAAAATGAAAAAGGATCTTTACTAAATAATATCCCTAGAAACTTACCTGCACTATTAAGAGCTGAGAAGCTTCAAAAACGTGCTTCAAGAGTTGGGTTTGATTGGGCAAATATTGCTGGAGTTTGGGATAAAATCACTGAAGAGATTGAAGAAATAAAAGTAGCAATGGAGCAAAATGATGTTGCATCTATTAAAGAAGAGATTGGTGATGCACTTTTTTCTCTAGTAAATTTAGCAAGAAAATTTGAGATAGATCCTGAAGAGGCGTTGCAACTATCTAATAAGAAGTTCATGAACCGATTTGCTTATATAGAAGAATCAGTACAAGCCAAAGGGAGTTCACTCAAAGAATCTTCTATAGATGCGATGGAAGCGCTTTGGAACGAAGCTAAATCCGCACTTAAAAACAACTAGTTCACATTTTCCTTTAAGCTTTAGCGAATACCATCTATAATAAACTCTGACTTATACAAATTAGGAGGTATTTTAATGTCAGAAATTATAGATATTCATGCAAGAGAAGTCTTAGACTCAAGAGGGAACCCTACTATCGAAGTAGAGGTATACTGTGAAGATGGCGCAATGGGAAGAGCAATTGTTCCTTCTGGTGCATCTACAGGTATTCACGAAGCTGTAGAGCTTAGAGATGGTGATAAGGATCGTTACCTAGGTAAAGGTGTTCTTCAAGCTGTTGAAAACGTAAACGAAATTATCGCTGAAGAAATCATCGGTTATGATGCTACTGAACAAAGAGCTATCGATAACGCAATGATCGAATTAGATGGTACAGAAAACAAAGGAAAACTTGGAGCTAACGCTATTTTAGGTGTTTCTCTTGCTTCAGCTAAAGCTGCTGCACAGAGTTCTGGTCTTCCATTATATGCATACATTGGTGGAACTAACGCACACCAACTACCGGTACCAATGATGAACATTATTAATGGTGGTGAGCACGCAGACAACACTGTTGATATCCAAGAGTTCATGGTTATGCCAGTTGGTCTTCCAACTTTCAGAGAAGCATTACGATGTGGAGCTGAAATATTCCATTCTCTAAAGAAAGTTCTTCAAAGCAAGAACCTAAATACTGCTGTTGGTGATGAAGGTGGATTTGCTCCAGATTTAAAAACTAACGAAGAAGCTATCCAAATTATTTTAGAAGCTGTTGAAAAAGCTGGCTATAAAGCTGGTACAGAAGTAATGATCGCATTAGACGTTGCTGCTGCTGAAATGTATGAAAATGGTAACTACAACTTCAAAGGTGAAGGTGTTGTTAGAACTTCTGCTGAAATGGTTGAGTACTATGAATCTCTATGTAGCAAATACCCAATCATCTCTATTGAAGATGGTCTAGACCAAGACGATTGGGATGGCTTTAAGCTTATGACTGAAAAATTAGGCGACAAGCTACAGATTGTTGGAGACGACTTATTTGTAACAAACACAAAAAGATTAGCACTAGGTATCGAAAAAAATATCGGTAACTCTATCCTAATCAAAGTTAACCAAATCGGAACGCTTAGTGAAACACTAGATGCAATCACTATGGCTAAAGAAGCTGGCTACACAGCTGTAATATCTCATAGATCAGGTGAATCTGAAGATTCAACTATCGCTGATATTGCTGTAGCGACTAACGCTGGACAGATCAAAACTGGGTCTGCAAGCAGAACTGACAGAATTGCTAAATATAATCAGTTACTTAGAATCGAAGAAGAGCTAGGAGCTGAAGCTGTTTACAAGGGTATTAAATCATTTTATAATCTGAATGTATAAAAAAGGCATTTTGATTTGTTAAAAAGTTTTATAAAGAGTCGGTTCGTTACTTTTGCACTGATAATTGTTGCAAGTTATTTAGTATATCTAAACCTTAGAATACTTTACTTCAACATCAATTACAGTCTAAAGATAAAAGCAACGAACCGGCTAATTATTACAGAAGAAGAAAGAAATAAAGACTTAGCAGAACAACTTAAAGACACGAACTCAGTACAGAACATAGAACAGAAAGCACGAATAATCTTGGGGCTAATCAAAAAAGATGAAACAGCTTACAAGATAATAGACAAAAAAGGTGATTAACATAGAAAACGAAGAGATTATATTAGAAAAAGATTCGATAGTAGAAGGCACAGTAACTGGTGTTACAAGTTTTGGTGCTTTCATAAGACTACCAAGCAACAAGGAAGGCCTTGTTCACATCTCAGAAATAGCTAATGAATATGTAACAGACATTAACCAACATGTTGCACTTAATGATACTGTTAAAGTAAAAATTCTTGGACTAAATAATAAAGGGAAATATGATCTTTCTATCAAGAAAGCCAATCCTTCTGCGCCACAGCCTAGAAGAGATTCTGGAGATCGCCCACCAAGACCACAACATAACAATCAACCACAAGAAGACGATAGACCTAAAATCGCTACTATGGACAGAAGACGTGCTAAAAAAATGGCAGAGTCTGGGGATCTTAATCCTTTTGAATCTAGAATGTTAGACTTCCTTAAGAAAAGTGAAGAAAAACAGATAGATCTTAAGCGAAATATCCAATTCAAACAGGGTGTAAAGAAAAAGAAAAAGAAGAAATAGTTTCTAGCTTTCGATCATCTCGATACAATTCTGCGAATCACTCGATGACCTTATTTCGTTAATTAACGGATTGAAGCTAACATTTCTTTCATTATTGATTCTATTTTAGCAGCGCTTTCTAATGAATAGTCACGTGCTGTATTGTTCCAATCAAAAGTAACAGGTGTGCCAATAACAGATTGAATCTTCTGATAGCTGGCCCCTTTAGCACCTTTTTTAAATATTTTATAAACTGGGTCATTCACAACTGGAACTATCGGTGTGCTTGTTTGGAATGCTACTTGTAGTCCGCCTCGCTTTACTTTCTGAATATTTCCATCAAGAGAACGAGTACCTTCAGGAAAAACTAAAACCGAGTTACCTTTACCTAACTCTTCCTTAATCTTATCTAATGTCTCTGAAGACCTTCTTGCGTTCGCTCTATTAATTGTAAGATATCCTGCTCTTTTTATAAGACCGCCAATCATTGGTGTCTTTAATAATTCTTCCTTAGCTACAAACACAAATCCTGCTGGAAGATATGCTAAAGATATTACAATATCAAGCTGACTCTGATGGTTCATGCAATAAATGTATGTGCCCTCAGGAGCTTTTCCCTTAATAGATGGATATGTCCCCTGTAATAATAAAATTAACTTGGAATTATACTTGTAAAACACTCTTAGGAAAGGAACTATCCTTTTGCCAAACAAGGTATGAAGAACAATAGTTACAAGATATGTTTCTGTTACAAGAATAAAGCCAACTAAGACAAAACGGACGCTATAAATTTTATTTAATAATTTTTTCATGAAGAAATTATACGACAGGTGGCTATTAAATTAAAACGAAATCGAATATAAAGGAAATGATTATCGCAATTGCTGAGAAAATATAAATTATGAGATAATTCATTTTCTCTTTAGATACAGATAAACTCCAAAGGATATATTTAAGCCCGTTATAGTCTATAGCATCTAGTGGCTCTTGATTCTCCACCTTACGAAGAAGGTCTAGATGTTTCACAGTATTCTTTCTTCTATTAGAAACATTCAAACGATGAACAAAGAAAAGCATATAGCCAATAACGCCTAAATAATACGCAACCTTTGCCCAAAATGTTGGCACTAGGTTTGTTATTCTTAGAAGAATTGCAGAAACAACGCCTAACCAAAAGAAAAATTCTATTCTGAATTGGCTATAACCAATCGGAATCCTTTTTATTTCTTCTATTAATTTCTGATCTATATCTTGTCTTGTTTTACGCATGGTTACTATTATTATACAAAATAATCCTCCGTCAGTCTGCATTTCGAGAACCTCAATGACCAGACTGCCACCTCCTTTGATAAAGGAGGCTTTTGCGGCCGCACCCGGCCCCCTTTATCAAAGGGGGAAAGCTGCATAGCAGCAGGGGGATTACCCGACTGCGTCTTTACCAGTTTCTCCGGTTCTAATTCTAATGCAATCTTCAATTGTAGTTACCCAAATCTTGCCATCACCAATTTTGCCTGTTCTTGCTGCTTCAACAATTGTATCAATTGCTTTCTTCAGAAAAGGCTCTGAAACAACGATGTCTAACCTGACCTTCTTAATAAGCTTAATCTCATGCTTAACGCCTCTATACGTTTCTTCGTATCCTTGTTGTTGGCCACAACCAATAACGTTTGATACTGTCATTTTCCCAACTTCTGCCTCTAATAAAGCATCTTTTACGTCAGGCAATTTTTCTGGCTGAATAATAGCTGTAATTAATTTCATTTTGCTCCCCTCCTTTATTCGTTAGCAAACACTTGGAAGCCAGCATAGCCTTCCATACCGTGTTCACAAATATCAAGACCTTTTAATTCTTCTTCTTTAGAAACTCTAAGTCCTAGAAGTGCATCTGTAGTTTTAAATACGATGAAAGAAGTTACTATAGTCCAAATCATTACAGCTACAATACCTGTAACCTGAACTGCCAGCAAGCTAGCTCCGCCACCATAAAAAAGACCTCCGTCTAGAGCGAAAAGACCAACTGCGGCGGTACCCCATACACCACAAATAGCGTGTACAGATACAGCCCCAACTGGATCATCAATCTTTAATACTTTATCTATAAACAATACAGAAGATACTACTAATACTCCAGCAACAACACCAATAACAACTGCAGCTACTGGGCTTACTGCTGCACAACCAGCTGTGATACCAACCAATCCAGCTAATGCACCGTTAAGTGCCATAGAAAGATCTGGTTTTTTGAAAAATATCCAAGTAATAGCTGTAGCTGTAATTGCACCTGCTGCTGCTGCTAAGTTTGTAGTAACCGCAATCATAGCAATTGACATATCTGCTGCTAATTCTGATCCAGCGTTAAAGCCAAACCATCCAGCCCATAGCAAAAAGACACCAATAGCAACATAAGCAATGTTATGTCCTGGTATGGCCTGAGACTCTCCGGCTTTGTTATATTTACCAAGCCTTGGTCCAAGAATTATTGCGCCAACCAATGCAGCCCATCCACCAACTGAGTGTACTACAGTAGATCCAGCAAAATCTGAGAAGCCCATTTGTGCTAACCATCCACCGCCCCAAATCCAATGACCAACTACAGGGTAAATAAAACCAGTAATAAAAATTGTATATAGAACGTATGCTTTAAAGTTTGTTCTTTCAGCCATTGCTCCAGATACGATTGTGGCAGCTGTTGCCGCAAACATAGTCTGAAAAAGAAGTGATCCTATTCCAAGTCCTTCTCCAAGTCCGATTCCTGATCCGAAGAAAAGGTCGCCTCCTACAAATCCTAGTAAACTTGCACCGAACATGATGCCATAACCAAACATCCAATAAGTAATAGTACCTATTGAGAAATCCATTAAGTTTTTGAACATAATATTCACTACATTTTTAGCTCTAGTAAGACCTGCCTCTACTAAAGCAAACCCTGGCTGCATTAGGAATACTAGTACTGCAGCTATAAGAACCCAAGCAAGGTCTAGATGCTGCTGAACCAAATCTATTGCACTTGCATTTGCAGCTAATGATGGGTCTTCAGCAAATACTGTTGAACCAAACAAAACTATTGCTGGTGCTAATGCTTTAACTGTTCTTGATAATAATCTTTTAAACATTTTTACTTCATCTCCCTTCTTTTTATATAGAGGCTCTCGTTGGAAAGCCTCTTATATATATGTCCTAATTTAGAACATTAATACTGCATAAATATCAAAGCTGCCTATATAAGTAGGGTCTCCGCTACCAGTTTTTGAAACTATTGGGAAAGCGACACCTAAAGCCACTCCGTCAGCTATAGATTTCTCAACTGCGAACATAAGTGAAGTAGTTGCTACAACATTGTCGCCACCAGAAATTGCTATTCCGTAGTAACCCATATATGCGTCTATCCAATATGTTGAAGATCCTGATGTGCTAGACATAGAAACATCTACACAAGTAGCTTCACCAGCGATAACGCCTGTGTCAATTCTAAGACCTCCCATTGTAGTACCTGATGCTGTTAGTGAAGAATATAATCCTAAATCTCCAGCGAAAACCATGCTAAGTAACATTAACGAAAATACAACTGTGCTCATTCTTTTAATTAATTTTTTCATTTTAAATTTCCTTTCTATTATTTTTGTTGAATCTAAAACCCAATTCCCTCTATTTTTCTAATTACTAACGACCTCCTTTCAAATAAATACTGCTTTTTCTTTCTTAATTACTTGTCATTTTATCTCTTTCAAACAAATTGTCAAGTTCTTTTCAAGCTTCTCCCGTCTTTTTTTCTCTTTTTATTCGTCGTTTTATGTAATTATAGTAATTTATCGAACAGTTTTCGAAAAAATTGCGTTTATTTTCTATTTTTTGCTTGATGATTATTTGTTGCAAGAGGTGTGTATGTTAAAAATAGCTATTTAAGGGTAGTTTAGCGTAGGGTTTCTACTGTTATCGAGAGGGGCAAGACCCCTCTCGATAATATTAAGCTTTTATGAATTTAGAATTCTTTTTGCTTCATCATCCATAACGTCTGTCATAAATGGAATGCCTGATACTGCTTCTGTTTCTCTGTTTCCAGAAACGATATCATCTCTAGTAATCTGACCTAGGTTGAATTTTCTAGCACCTGCCATCATTTGTTGAAGACCTGCTCCTAGCTTATCAGCAAGAGTCCACATAGCTATTGCTCCATATGGAATATTCTTCATTTCCTTTATTCCAACTTTCTTTTGAACATCATAATATCCTGCGAAAATTTCTTCTGCGCTGGATCCTAGTTCTGCAATGTTCTTAGGAAGCTTGTCCCAGTTACCACTAACTGATGCCTTTTGTTCAGGATGTAGAACACCTTGAATGTTTGACCCTAAGTATCCTGGAATCATAACTGATCTTCCCATACAAATAGTTTTCACGAATGGTCCACCAAGCGCAAGACCTTTAAAGATATGGTCTTCTCTTACTAATCCACCAGCAAATGACATATCAACTACTTTTTTGCCTTTATTGGCCAATATAGATGCATACTCATGTGCTTTTGCATGAAGGTGAAGCGATGGTACACCCCAAGATTCCATCATATTCCAAGGACTCATTCCTGTTCCGCCACCTGATCCATCTATTGTTAATAGATCTAGTTTTGCATCAGTTGCATACTTAATAGCCATTGCCAAAGCTTCCATTCCATAAGAACCTGTCTTTAATGAAATTCTTTCAAAACCAAGCTTTCTTAAATAAGCTACAGAGTTCATAAAATCATCCTGAACTGCATCATTAGAATCAAGATGCGTATATCCCAATCTGCTATGTCTAGCAAAAGATTTAATAGCTCTATGCTTGTATGCTTCTTGAACCTCAGGTTTTGTTGGATCAGGGTCAACAACATATCCTCTTTCTTTAAGAAATATTGCATACTCAATGTCACTAACTTGGATTTCTCCTCCAATATCTTTCGCGCCTTGTCCCCACTTCAATTCGATAATAATTTTATTACCATACTTTTTCGCCAAATACTCAGCAACACCATTTCTAGTATCTTCTACGTTCATCTGTACGATAATCGCACCATAACCATCATAATATCTTAAAAAAGTGTCGATTCTTCGTTCTAACTCAGGTGCACTTTCAATCTTACCATTCTTAAGAATTGATTTTCTATCAACTCCTACAACATTCTCTCCTACAACAATAGGAAATCCAACTAAGGCAGCTCCAACTGCAAATGACTCCCAATACTTCGCTGCAATAAAAGTAGAACCAAGAGCACCAGACATTATAGGTAATCTTGCTTTTGTTTTAATTGTATTCCCAAAAGAAGTCTCAATATTTACATTTGGAAAAATACAATCATCAGCATCATTAGTTAATCCTTTTGGAAGCCCTTTTGCACCATAATTATATCCCTGAATTCTAAGGTTATTATAATTTGCACCAACATGTGTTGTGTTTGTGCTTCCTGCTGTAACTGTTCCGAAGTCTCTTGGGTACAACATCTTTCTGCCCTTAATACTAGACAACCATGTTTCACATTTTCCCTGACAATCTGCTCTACATAAAGTACATAGTCCAGACTCGCAAGTATTACCTCTATTTACCGTACCTATTGCGTCATTACTTTTTGGCCACTGATTCATATCGCTTTCCTCCTACTATATTTATTGAATGGATATACTTCTTTGTATATTAAATGAAATGAACCTGACGCCTTTGTCTGGTTGTTTAACTTAGTGCTATACTGTTTACTTCTAAAATCAGCTGAGCAGTTTCATAAATGGATCGCCGTTGATCCATTGAGTGTTTCTTAATTCTATTATATGCATTTTCTTCAGATATACCATATTGCTTGGTCAAACATCCCTTTGCTTTTTCAATAACTTTTCTTTCCTCTAGCTCTTGTTTCATTAGTTGAGTAGAGATTGCAAGCGTGGTATTTTCTATAGACATGGCTGCTTGGTTAGCGATAGTTTGCAATAACTGGGCTTCTTGTTTTGTAAACTCATGGATTTCCGGTGTATAGCAATTTAATACTCCCAAGCATTTACCTCTAACCATCAAAGGGACACAGAGAAGCGACATTAACCCACATTCTTTCGCGACATTCTGATTTTTATAATCTTGGTTTTCTTGAATATTAGCAACAACCATTGGCTTATGCGTGGAGGCAACTTTGCCGGCTATCCCTTCTCCAACCTTCAAACAAGGCTTTGTGTTATATTTTTCATTAATAGATTGAGTTGCCTTAATTTCAAGCAAATTTGTTGCTTCATCGATAAGCAACAATGAGCAAATATTTGAGTTCATGGTTTTAGCGGTTACTATGACAATTAACTTTAATATTTCATCGATAACTTCTATGGATGTAATTGCACTACTAATTTCAGATAGAGCCTCTATTGGATTGCTGATTTTTTTCTTTTTCACTGTACCGATTGTCATGCTATATATTATATCACAATTCTTATTGAAGTTAAGGCTACAGCCCTTATATTATATAGTCTACTAGCGAAAGGTAAATTGTGAATGAAAATCCGTATTATCAATGTATTTTGCTTGTCATTATTTGATGACAACCCGCGAACAGCAATAAGTTGTTGACGATTAATGTGAATTAACAGAAAATTACTTTACTATGTGTAGAATCGGTGCAATAAAAAGCAGAAAACCAATACATCCATCCAAAGCATTACATTTAATGCTTTCTCAACAAAAAGGACATGATAATTCTGGATTCGCGATTGTCATGAAGGATCTCTATGGAATTTTTGAACCATATAAAAAGCAGCCAATGCTTTCTTATTCTTGTACTAAAAAAGGAAAACAAATTATTGAAGACTTTATGGTAGAAAAGGGATTTAGCAGAAAAATCTTTTCTTGGGTTCCAGAAACATCACCATTTGATGGTATGGATTTTGCAAAAATGCCATTCTATGGATTCGATGTATTTAACTATCCTGAAAATTTATTAGATGCCTCGCCAGAAGAAATTGAGAATGTTTTACTAGATGTTCGCTTAGAATTAAGACGTGTTTTGGAAGAAGACGAACAGGGATTTGTTTTTTCTTTTTGGCCAGACGTCCTAACTCTTAAGGAAATAGGAAATCCAAATCATATCGGAGAATATTTCAACCTTTGGCAAGAAGACGAAAAGATTGTTGGAAAAAATATTGTTATCCAATACAGACAAAATACTAACTACGCTATCGTGCGCTATGCTGCACATCCATTCTTCATGCAAGGATATACTCTTTGTGCAAATGGAGAGAATACTTTCTATGTTAAAAATAAAGAATGTCAAAAGAACTTACATAGAGGCTATATAGGGTTTGAATCTGATTCTCAGTGTTTCCTATATACATTACATTATTTGCATCATGAACTTAAATGGCCTTTATCATATTACAAACACGTAATTACTCCGCTTCCGTTTGAGCAACTTGATAAATTAGAAGAATCTAAAAAAAGAACACTATATAAGATTAGAGAGTCTTTAGCACACTTAGAGATTAATGGACCTAATACTATTATTGGTCTTTTGCCTGACAACCTTATGTTCACGTGTTGCGATTCTAAGAAGCTAAGGCCAGTTGTAGTTGCCTCCGATGGCGATACGGTAGTTATCACTTCTGAAGTATGTGGAGCTAATGAAGCATTGCCAAACAGAGATCAAGAAACAGATATTTATCCGAACGAGAGAGAAATTGTAGCTATCACTAATGACCTGGAGATAAAAAGATGGAAGCAGTAGGCGTAAACGAAATTACTCAAAACGATCTTAATTGGAAGATCGAATATGATGATGACAGGTGTACTCGTTGTGGGAAATGTATTGCAACATGTACTTTTAACGCGCTTGAGATGCAAGTAGAGCAACGTGCATTTACTGCGCTTGACCCAGATCAAAAGGAACATAAACATAAAAGAAACTTTAAAGCAGTACCTGTCGTAAAACAAATTTCTGATCTTACTCATAAATGTGTTGGTTGTGGGATGTGCGAAAAGGTTTGTCCAAATGAAGCAATCAAACCTGTCAGAAATATAGACACAAGAGAGGCTATCCTTGACTGTGCTGGCGGAAGCCCGATCAAAAGAGGTGGGCGCACAAACGTTAGTACTGAAAGAACCTTAGACATCATTAAAGTTGGCCGTATCTCTCAGATGACAGACCCTTCGCTTGATGCGCTAAGACATTCGTTTGATATTAAATCACCATTCGGCAGAGTGCTTGGGGCTGAAGAGCTTCCTTTGAAAATATCTGACAATGAACTAAATATTGAAGGAAAGACTCCTCCTATAAACTGGATTTATCCTATTATCTTTGGAGATATGTCTATTGGAGCTCTATCCACTAGAGCATGGGAAGCTATCGCTATTGCAACTGCTTACCTTAATGAGAAACATAATATGCCTATCAGAATGAGTTCTGGTGAGGGTGGAATGCCAATCAAATTATTAAAATCTAAATATCTTAAATATATGATCCTTCAGATTGCTTCTGGTCACTTTGGATGGAATAGAATCATCAAGGCTATGCCTGAGATGGTTGAAGATCCAGCAGGTATCATTATAAAAATCGGACAGGGCGCAAAACCTGGTGATGGTGGATTGCTTATGGCTGCAAAAGTTGCTAAGCATATCCAAGAAATTAGAGGTGTTCCTAGATCAGACTTACTTTCACCGCCTAACCACCAAGGGCTATATAGTATTGAAGAATCTGTACAAAAGATGTTCCTATCTTTTAATGCGGCATTTCAGTTTAGAGTGCCGGTAGCTATCAAGGTAGCAGCTTCATCTTCATCTGTTTCTGTTTATAACAACTTGCTTAGAGATCCTTACCATATCGTTGGTGGTTTCTTCATGGACGGCATTCAAGGTGGAACTGGTGCAGCGCATCAGGTATCGCTAGACCATACTGGCCACCCAGTAGTATCAAAAGCAAGAGACGCTTACTTGGCGGCAGTAGCACAAGGCAAGCAGGGTCGTATCCCTCTTTGGACTGGTGGCGGAATGGGGATGACTTCAGACCTAGCTGCTGATGCTTTCAAGATGATTTGTCTTGGTGCTAACGGTATCTTTACTGGGAAATTATTAATTCAACTTCTTGGTTGTATTGGTAATGATGCGGGTAGATGCAATCAATGTAACACTGGATTATGTCCTACTGGTATTTGCACACAAGACTACAGACTAGTTCAAAGACTAGATGTAGATAAAGCTGCAGAGAATATTGTTAATTACATGTTAGGTGTAGATACTTCGCTTAAGAAGTTGATGGCTCCTATTGGAAATAGCTCTCTTCCTGTTGGAAGAAGTGATGCATTGGTATCAGTAGACAAGTCGATCGCAGATAAACTGCAGATCCCATTTGCCTGTTAACCCCACTACGCTAAAGCTACGAGGGGCAAGGGAAAATGAATGTATAGTAAAGAAGGTAAATAAATTTGACTAAGAAACTAAAAGCATTAGACGGACATAAAAGAATATCAACTCAAGAGTTGTTGCAACAAATATATGCTGCAATGGCTGACGGTGAAACTGATTTTGATATTGAAGCTTCCGGACAACATGATATTGGTGGTCCATTATGGAGTGCTGATGGAAAACAGCTTACTTTTAAAGTAAAGAATCCTGGCCAGAGAATTGGCTCTATGTGTTTACCAAATACAAAGATAATTGTAGAAGGTTCTGCACCTGCTGACGTAGGTTGGTTAAATGCTGGTGGAGAAATTACTGTACTTGGTGATGGTGGAGACACTACTGCTCATTGTGCTGCTGCAGGAAAAATCTATGTAGGCGGTAGAGCAGGAACTAGATCTGGTTCACTAATGAAACATGACCCTAGCTTTGAACCACCTGAGTTTTGGGTATTAAAAAATACTGGAAGTTTTGCTTTCGAATTCATGGGTGGCGGTATTGGCGTTATATGTGGATATGATTCTGAAGAGTTTGAATCTGTACTTGGCGACAGAGGTTGCACTGGCATGGTTGGCGGAGTTGTCTATGTAAGAGGACACATCAAAAACATAGCTAGTGACGTTAGAGTTTTCCCGCTTGATCAAGTGGATAAAGATTTCATCAAAGCTGGCATGCCTAATTTCTTAAAAGAAATTGGCAGAGAAAAATTAGAAAAAGAATTAACTAACTGGGCTGACTGGCACAAAGTAGTTCCATTAACATATGAAGAGTCTCATAAAAAAACTCCAATAAGCATAAAGAATTTTCGTGATGAATTTTGGGTAGAAGAGGGTATCTTCTCTGATGTATTCCCTGATAGTGGGCATATTGATGGATTAGTAACTAACGGGATTAACAGACTTCGTTATCCTAAATGGGAGAACAAAAAGTTTTCTGCACCATGTGAATTCAACTGTCCTGCTGGGATTCCTACGCAAGATAGATATAACTTACTTAGAAATGATAAAACACAAGAAGCGTTAGAACTTATTTATAAATATAGCCCATTCCCTAAAACGGTTTGTGGTGAAGTTTGTCCTAACCTTTGTATGACTGATTGTACTAGAAAGTTCGTAGATCAGCCGATTGATATAAAAGGGCTTGGTTCTGAATGTGATATGGAAGTAACAAACCCTAAGACTACTAAAAAAGAAACTATCGCTATTATTGGTGCTGGTGTTGGTGGACTTACTACTGCATGGCATCTAAGAATGTTGGGCTACCCAGTAACTGTCTTTGATAAAGATGGAAACATAGGGGGAAAATTAGCTAACGCAGTATCTAGAGAACGTCTTATGGATGGTTCATTAGATTCTGATCTTGGTAAATTTGAGAAGATTGGCATTGAATATAAACTAAACACAGCGATTGATGCTCAGAAATATGTGAGCTTAAAAGCTGATTATGATTATGTGGTTCTTGCAACTGGTGCTTACCAGCCAAAAGTTCCTCCATTCATAGGAAAAGAAAAGCTAGTCCATTCTTTAGCGTTCCTTGCTGATGTTAATGCAGGCAAGAAACCAAATGTTGGAGAAAAAGTAATAGTAATTGGTGCTGGTAATACTGGTATGGATGTTGTGTTCGGTGCTTATGCCTGTGGCGCAAAAGAAGTTACTTGTATTGATGTGCAGAAGCCGGCTGCTTTCCCACAAGAGATTACACATGCTAAGCACATGGGTGCAAAAGTAAGATATCCTATTTATACAAAAGAGATTCTTGATGATGGAATAATAACATCTAGTGGAGAAAAGATTGACGCTGACACTGTTATTATCGCGATTGGCGAAGTGCCAATACTTGATCATGTTCAAGATCCACATGAAACAACTAGAGGATATCTAAATACTGGTGATAACTATCATCTAGCAGATAATGTTTATGCTATTGGAGATGTTATTAATCTTGGTTTATTAGTAGATGCTATCGGACATGGTAGAGAAGTTGCTAATGTAATCAATGCAAAAGCAAACAATGAAGAATATAAACCAGAAGTTCTAGAACTAGTAAGTAGAAATAAAATTGTTACAGCTTATTTCGATAAACAGCAGCCAGCAGATGTCTGTGGTGGTTGTGATGATAAATCTAGATGTATCAGTTGTGGTACTTGTAGGGATTGTGAAATCTGTAAAGATAGCTGTCCTGAATTAGCGATTACTAGAGTAGAAGCTAAAGACCAGTCTTCGCCTAAAGGCTCCGCCACGGCAAGCGCATTTGAATACGTTGTTGATGACAGCAAATGTATTGGATGTGGAATATGTGTTTCTATTTGCCCATGTGGTGTCTGGAATCTTTATTCTAATTCTCCTTACCATCCTGGTGAAGAAATAGAAGAATAATAATCTTCTTCTTTAAGGGCTCATTGCCGCCCTTAAAAATCCGCTAGTCCCTACGCAAAACTCTCTCCCTAAAATTTGGGAAATTTTTAATCACCCTTTTATCTCAGACTATGTTTCGTTCCAATCATTCAACCTGCGGGAGCATTGCTAAATTATCTTTCCCTCACTTAATTGTCATAAAATGATTTCAAAATTTCTACAATTTTAAGTCATTCAAACATTGCTTCGGGACAAAACATTCCCATTGTAAATAAAAATGCCCTACAATATTAACCGATGAATATTCTTTTATTTAGATTTGAAAAAGGATTTAATGTAGCTATCTAAAAAATAAAGCCCCATAAAGGGGCTTTATAAAAAAACTATTTTCCGTAAACTGTAAAAGTTTCAGAATATATAAAAAACAATATATTGCTAGATTTCTTGTCAATTCTAGAAATCTTCTTAATACCAGCTTCAGAAGCAATGGTCTGTGCGCTTGCGTTGCCTAAGCCAATTAAACCAAGCACGCTCATATTAGCGCCACTTGCTTCCATAGTATAACTAAGATCAGAGTCTCCCAAAGCAACAGTTTCTGTAACATCAGAAAAAAGCATTCCTCCTGGTGTTGCAAACGATGCATTCAGTGCGAATACAGCAAAAATTGTTAATAATAATATCTTTTTCATTTTATTTCCTCCATAATTTAATCTCCATAAACAGTAAATTTCTCTTCAGCAAATAACATCCAAACAGTAAACGTTTTCTTATCAACATGACTAACCTTAGTAATTCCAGCCTTATCTGCTATTGATTTCACGTTTGCGTCACCAAAACCAATCATACTAAGAATACTATAATTAGACCCACTTGCTTGCTTCTGCCCTTCAAATGAACTCGCTGCTACAGGCTCATTGATATCTGTATAATATGAATTATTAGCCGTAGCAAATACCGATGATGCCAACATCAGAAATGCACAGACAACTAACACTTTTACTCTTCCCATCTTCTCACCTCCCTTGCATTCAACTTATATTTGAAATATTAAATTTGCAGGCGTTGGTTTATTTTTATCCATCCTGCATATTAAAATAGTAACAAGCAACAACCATTACTTCAACGATTACAGGACAAAACATTTCCATTTCCCATAAAAATACCTTAAGATACTGCCTATGAATATTCTATTATTTAGATTTGAAAAAGATAAAATCAATTTCCTTGCTGGTAGTATTTCTACCTCAGGTATTACTATCACCGAAAAAGAAAAGATTTCGTTAACAGATACTACTGGTGGTGAAAAATATACAAAAATCTTAGACGAGCTTCAGAAGTTAAATAAAAAATATCCGAAGCATTCCTTTTATTACCAATCACCTCAAAAATTCAGAGGGAAACTATGTGAAGAAGGGTATGCTAATGCTGCATTCCTAAACTATTTTTGCCATAGCAACAAGATATCGCTAATGGAGCTAACAACACCGATTGTTAGAAAGAAGCTTGGTCTTTCCTTAGTAGAGCTAAAACAAGAAATTGCTTCTGAAACAGCAACAGTACTAACGAACACTGTATTAAAAAAATCAGACAAACTACTAGATGGCTTTGTGCTACTGTCTCTGATAAACAAATAACGTCACCTTAACGCATTTAAAACAAAACATGTTTAAATGCGTTATTTTGTGGCATAATACAACTAAAAGACGCAAAGAGGTGTAATTATGGCACAAACGGTAAGTTTATCTGAAGGCTTAGTAAAAAAAGCAAAGGCCTATTCTAGAGTGGAGCATCGCTCTACTGCTGGACAAATCGAATACTGGGCAAAGATGGGTATAGTTGCAAAAGACAACGCAGATTTACCTATGAGCATGATAGAGGATATCCTCATTAGTGAGGCTGAGCTTCTAAGTGGAGAGGTTTCTGACTTTGTCTTTGAATAGAATCCAACAATCAAATAGCTTCAGAAAAAGATATAAAAAAACTCAGCGAAATATAAAAGATGCTCTTAATAAAGCAATTAAAACTGTTTACGCAAACCCAGATATTGGTGAAGATAAAAAAGGTGACTTGCTCGGCATAAAGGTCTACAAATTCAAACTTAAATCACTACTATTATTGCTTGCCTACAGAGTAATAAACGAAGATACGCTTTACCTAGAAGCTTTTGGTCCACATGAAAATTTTTATAGAGACTTAAAAAACTAACATTAATTTGTTTCTTTTCTAAAGCTACAACCAGACAATAGAATTGGCTCTTCAAAAAATCTTATCTTAGGGTAAGCTCGACAAAGTGCAGGCCTTGATTTATAAACCTTACAGCAATGTTTTTGTGAATCATAATTAGTACATTCAAATAACAAAGCTTTACTTTGATACCCTTGATACTTGAACTCATTAACCTTCTCATAGAAAGAAATAATGATTGAGACAAACTTCTTTTTTTTGACAAGCCAATCAGGAACAGCTACCCCGATCAACTCACAGCACATACCACACATCTGGCAATTACCCTCGAGCTTATATCTGTTTTTAAAAAGTTTTTTAAAGCTAGTCTCAAAATAATAATCAAAGATGATCATCCACTTGATGAATTTACAGGTCAATTTAAACATATTGTTATTATACCGTAGCATTGCCGCCTAGCCACAGACCTTCTTCTAACATATAATACTCAGAGCATTTCATAAGGAGCCAAAATAAATGGAAATCAATTGGGAGGTAATATCTCTCTGCATATACATATTCACCGCAAGAGCAATCGGCGTAACACTGGGTACTGCCAGAATAGTATTTATCTCTAAAGGTAAGAAATTCTTGCCTGTAATTATTGGCTTTGTAGAAGCACTTATCTGGATAACTATTGTTAGTCAAATAGTAAGCAACCTTACCGACTACATATATTTTATAGCTTATGCTGCTGGCTTCTCGCTAGGCAACTATACTGGCATGCTGATCATAGAAAAGTTTACAGAAAACTATATGATTATCCGTATCATCACTGGACAGAAAGTAGATGAGCTAATCGCTGTTCTTCAAGGTCTGGGAGTAGGAACAACCAGAGTTGATGGCGAAGGTCTTGAGGGAAAAGTAAGCATTATTTATACTATCGTGCATAAAGGTTGTGACAGACTAGTGCTAGATGCTATCAAAACGATTAACAAAAAAGCTTTTTATTCTGTTGAATCTATTAGCGCTGTAAACAAAGGCATATTTCCAGGAAGAGCTATCCCTGCTCTTTCTACTTACGATGAGATTCTTCGTAAAACAAGAATGCTCAAATAGTTCTTAATATTTCATACGTTTTGTTTCTTTTCTAAAAGATATATAATGAACTTGGCCAGTCGAGTCATCGTCTGTATTTATACGGGAGGAAAGTCCGGACTCCATAGAGCACTGTAGCGGGTAACGCCCGTCCAGCGAAAGTTGAGGACTAGTGGAACAGAAACGATCCTATTAAGTTAGGCTGAAACGGCTAAACTCTACAGGGAGCAAGACCAAATAGGCAAAGAGGAGCGGCTCGTTCCGTTAGGATTTGCGGGTAGGTTGCTAGAGGTAGACAGCAATGTCTATCCCAGATAAATGATGACATAGAACAGGATCCGGCTTACGGACTGGCCACTAATTACTCTCTATAAGCCCCAGAAACTTTTGCGAAGTTTGCAAGTATCCTCTGGTAATCAGGCAAATACTTCATGAGCTGCTTATATGTCTTAGCACTCATCGATAGGGATGCCACGACTCTTTCATTAAGCGAAAAATACGCCACATATTCATAAACCAACTCTGGCACATTCCAATAAGTAATCTCATACGCTACCGGACTTTTTACTTTTATACTTGATGGTTTGAAAACAGCTTCCTTTATCATCCCTGTTTTCTGCATCTTCTGAATCTTAGTAAACAGATCAAATTGATAACTAGTTGGTATCAGCTCGCAATAAATAATCACTGGTGAGTTGGTCCATTTTTTACCGGTAAGATAACCAGCCACGCTCACATTATATTTTGGTTGAGCAAATTCGAACGTCCATTTCTTAGCTGGTAGATTAAAAATAAGTGAAGAACTGTCCTGAAAAATATCAGCAGTGACAAATGAAACACAAACCAAAATAACTACTAATAGCTTCTTAAACATGCTTCTAGTATAACCCCAATAGCTCTATCTAAACAAACAAGGCTGCATTGTATGCGAAGTCCTAAGTTCTTTACTGTCCATACCTAGTGGGGTAAAATAAAGTCATGAAAAAAATGTTACTATTATTCTTCTTTATTTCAATCAGTGCATTTGCAATGGCAAATCCTATAGTTATTATACAAAATGATGGTACAGAACAGACTCAGGCTAAAGAAGAATTTATCCAAACATTAAACGAACGTGATGAGCCAGAATTAATATTTGCTACTTCAGCTAAAAAGACATTTACTTATGACCGAATGAATTGTTCTATCGAAGTACCTGTCTCTTGGAACCTTGATACAACCTCTGCAAGCTATAGAGTAATAGCTTACCCATACAATGGAGACGATGTTATGGTAACCGTAAAAGCTTATGTAGCAATAGAGCCTATTACTGCAAATACGGTTTATTTATACCGTTCTGGCTCTGCATGGGACAGATGGCATACTCTTAAAACTAAAGTCTATGATGAAAAAGATTGTTTTCTAGTCGGAGTAGATGAAAAGATAAGTGGTGTATATAAGAACCAAGAACTAACTGAACAGCTAACATTAGAAAATACAATTGTCGCTGAAGATGTATATGTGTCTTCTCCTGATTATGTATATATTGTTACTGCAAAATCTTCAGAAGCAACTTGGAGACAATACAGTAGTACAATCAAAGAAATCCTCAGCAGTTTCTACGTTACTAAGGATAATTAATGGAAAAGAACTATAACCACGATAACGTTGAAGACAAATGGTATAAGATTTGGGAAGAAAATAAATACTTTGCTCCTAAAAAAGAAGGCGAACCTTTCTCTATGGTTATCCCTCCTCCCAATGTTACTGGTGCTCTTCACCTTGGACACGCTTTAGACAACACCTTGCAAGATATTATCGCTAGATACCAACGCCTAAAAGGAAAACGTGTTCTATGGGTTCCTGGCACAGACCATGCTGGTATCGCTACTCAGAATGTAGTAGAAAAACAACTTAAAACAGAAGGCCTACATAGAGAAGACTTAGGCCGTGAAAAGTTTGTTGATAAAGTATGGGAATGGAAAGAAGAATACGGAAATAGAATCACAAAGCAACTAAGAAAACTTGGCGCATCTTGTGACTGGGATCATGAAAGATTCACTATGGATGAAGGTCTTAGTAAAGCAGTAAGAGAAAATTTTGTTCGTCTATATGAAAAAGGCTTATTATACCGTGATAAATATATCGTAAACTGGTGTCCTCGTTGCCACACTGCTATCTCTGATATCGAAGTAGACCACAAAGACGAACATGGCCATCTGTGGCATCTGAAATATCCTATCGCAGGATCTCCTGATAAATTTGTAGTAGTTGCTACTACTAGACCTGAAACAATGTTTGGCGATACTGCTGTTGCAGTTAGCCCTTCTGATGAAAGATACGCTGACCTAATCGGAAAAGAGCTTATCCTGCCATTAACCAATAAAAAGATCCCTGTTATTGCAGACCACCATGTAGATAAAGACTTTGGTTCTGGAGCTGTAAAAGTAACACCAGCTCATGACCCTAACGATTTCCAAATAGGTCTTCGTCACAACTTAGAAAAAATAATCGTTATGGATACCAATGCTGTTATGAACGAAAACGCTCCAAAGAAATACCAAGGTATGGACAGATACGCAGCTAGAAAAGCTACAATTGCAGACCTTGAAGAATTAGGGCTACTAGAAAAAATAGACGACCATGACCATGCTGTTGGCCAATGCTATAGATGTAGCACAACCATCGAGCCATATCTATCAAAACAATGGTTTATTAATATGAAAGAACTGGTTCCTGCACCAATCAAAGCAGTAAAAGACAAAGACATCGAATTCATCCCAAACAGATGGGAAAAGCTTTATTTTGAATGGATGGAAAACATTAGACCGTGGTGTATCTCTAGACAAATATGGTGGGGACACAGAATCCCTGTTTGGTATTGTGATGACTGTGGAAAAGAAATAGTTTCAAAGACCGATGTTACAGCATGTAGCTGTGGCAGTAAAAATGTTAGACAAGATGAAGATGTGCTGGACACATGGTTCTCTTCTGCCCTTTGGCCTTTCTCTACAATGGGCTGGCCAGAAAACACTGCAGACTTAAAAGACTTTTATCCAACTAGCGTACTAGTAACTGGCTATGACATTATTACTTTCTGGGTATCTAGAATGATAACTATGGGCATCTTCAATCTGGATGATGTTCCTTTTAGAAAAGTATATATCCACGGATTAGTAAGAGACGCTCAGGGTAGAAAAATGAGTAAGTCGCTTGGCAATGTTATTGACCCTCTTATCTTAATAGCTGATAAAGGTGCAGATGTTCTTAGATTCACTTTAGCTGGACTAGTTACTTCTGGTGGCCAAGATATCAGATTAATGGACGATAAGATAACATCAAGCAGAAACTTCGTAAATAAGCTTTGGAACGTATCGCGCTACGTCTTAATGCAAGACCCGGAAAAAAACGGAGAAATTGGTGCTACAGTGGCTGATAAATGGATACTAGCTGCGTTCGACAAGGTAAATTCTGATGTAGACAAGTATTATGATAGTTTTGATTTTAATTTTGCAGTAGAAAGATTGTACGAATTTGTTTGGAACGAATTCTGTGACTGGTATATCGAGATGACAAAGCTTCACAAACAAGCATCTCAACCAACCATGATTTATATCCTTAACGGTGTGCTGAAGATGCTACACCCGATTATCCCTTTTATCACAGAAGAGATTTGGCAAACATTAACCAAGCATCCGTTATTCTCGGATAATAATACTGAAACTATTATGAAAACCCTTTGGCCTGTTTCTGAAGCTAGCAGCATAAACACAAGCACTGTAGAAGAGATGCAGTCGCTAGTAAAAACTACTCGAAACCTTAAAGCAGAAAAGAATATAGCTGGTAAAAAAGGCTCGCTATTTGTAATCACTAAAAATACTGAACTAGAAAACTATAAAAACTATATAGTTTCGCTTAGTAGCCTAGAGGAAGTATCGTTTATAACCGAAGCGGACAAACCTACTGATAAACACGCTTATGGTGTTGTTTCAGAGAACACTTCAATCTATCTTCCATTAGCAGGACTTATTGATACAGCTAAAGAAAAAGAAAAACTTCAAAAAAATATTAATAACCTTACTTCAGAAGTAACAAGGCTAGATAAAAAACTCGGAAACAAAGGTTTTACTGACAACGCTCCTGCAGAGGTAATAGAAAAACAAAAAGCTATGCTAGAAGAAAATAAAGCAAAGCTATCCTTGCTAGAAAAAGAACTAGCTGAACTATAAATGAACGTCGAGCAACAGCTCTATGACCTTGCAAAAGACTCTGGCATAAATTACAGTTTAGATAACATTAAATCGGCCTTAGAATTACTTGGCAATCCTCACCTTGGCTTAAAATATATCCATATAGCAGGAACAAATGGCAAAGGTACAACAGCAGACTTTATTGCACAGAATCTAGAGTTCTCTGGCAAGTCAGTAGGCGTGTATTCCTCCCCTCATATTTTTTCTTATACAGAACGCTTCCAAATAAATGAGAAAACAATTAGCGTAGAAGCTCTGGATAAGTATATACAATACATCAAAGAAAAAACACAATCAGTGTCACTTACAGAGTTTGAGATTCTTACTGTTGTGGCGTTCCTGTTCTTTTCAGATAACAAGCCAGACTATGTTGTATTAGAGACTGGTCTTGGCGGTAGGCTGGACGCCACTAATGCTGTTGATCCAATACTTACCATTATCACTACCATCTCTTATGACCACCAATCTTTTCTTGGTGACAGCTTGGAAGAAATAGCTGCAGAAAAAGCAGGCATCATCAAAAAAAATGTCCCGTTAATTACTTTCAATCATGCTCCTGAAATACAAGATATATTTATAAAAAAAACGGATGCGCTATCTGCCCCAATAACCTTTGTTTCAAATGACAATGACAACTATCTAACTAGCAATAAAGCACTAGCAGACAAAGCAATGTCGCTTCTAGGACTACAGTCTACAAGCAAAACAGAAACTAGAATCCCTGGAAGAATGCAAATTATTTCCAACAAACCATTGATTATCGCCGATGCTGCACACAATCCTGAAGGAGTAGCTAGTATTGCCAAATATGTAAAAAAACATAATTTAAAATTAAATATATTATTTTCTGCTTCTTCGAAACCAACTAAAGAAATAAGACAAATGTTAAAAGAACTATCCTCTGTAGCAACAACGCTATACGTATCGAACTACGACTACTATAAGGCCGCTGGCATTGAGGATCTAAAAGAAGCTGGAAAGAATATTGATATAACATATATCTCTGAGCAAGAAGCAATGAATCTTGTCTCGTCCACAAAAGACAATTTAATAATAACCGGATCCATATATTTTCTGGGGAAGATTTTAACTCCATAAACCCCCTGTCACTTCGTGACATCCCCCTTTGATAAAGGGGGCTATTTCAACCAAAAGGTGCCTCCTTTATCAAAGGAGGTGGCTGATAAGCCTAAGGCTTAGAAGTCGGAGGTTTATAATAAAAAAGGTCGGGCAATTGCCCGACCTTTTTTATAAAAACTTAACGTTACTCTGTTTTTTAAAGAGCAAATTCTAAAGCAGCTTTAGCTTGCTGAGTTTTACCATTTGTTGTTTCATCTGTTTCTCCATATTCAACAACTAAATTCATTTGGTCGCTAACAGGAAATTCTAAACCAACAGCATATCTTATTTTCAGAACCGTATCGTTAGCTTTATTCAAATTCTGAAGATAGAAACCATACAATGTTCCAATCCCTTCAATTTTTGTATCAAAAGCAACGTTTACTAACTGTCTAGCTCCTGAAAATTTAACCTTATTCCCTAACAACGCATTTGTTGCACTATAAAAATCACTAACAGCAGCATTTAATGCATCATCAGATAGATCATAGAATGCTTGAAGCTGTACGTTAACGCCCATTAAATCTGTTACGAAATCAGCATATAATGATGTTCCTTTTACATCAGCAGAAGTATCTGAAGAATAGATCACCCCAATTGTTGAACCCATTTTAGTATCAACTAAAGCAGATATAGAACCTTTGCCGTCGCCAGCTGTTCCTTGTTGGTCAGCTACAAATAAGTTGTTAGCGAAAAATACCTTAGTTGGTAATCCAACTAGTTCTGTAGATAAAGCAACACCGTTTGCTTTAAGACAAACTGCAGTTAAAAATGGAGTAGTTTGTGGGACACCCATTCCATAATTACCCATACCCAGTTTTTGTTCACCAAGTCTTAGAGACCCAAGTGCAACCGGAGTATCAATATATAGATAATCAAGAGCAGCAGCTCCACCAAGATTTGCCGCAAGTTTCTCCCATCTAATAACCCCTGTGATTTTAGACTTCCCAGCCATATAAGATGCTATTGAATAAGTTTTCCCTAAAGAAAGCATCTGTGAGTTTGAACTATCTAAGTCAACTCCATAAGAACCTATTGTACTTACGCTTACATCGGCAGCAAAAACGCTTGCTGAAAATACGATCAATAATGTAATAATAAATTTTTTCATTTTTTTCTCCTTTTATTGAATAAGCTTTTATTGGAACCCGTTTCTTATAAAACAATCACCCCCCTCGTTTTAATCTTCCAATCGGTTAATTTGCATATGCTGCTTTGCTAATTTTCTTAATTCCCGTAAGGGTTACATTCGCAAGCACATATTCTATATACCTAATATAATGTTATAATGGCATAAATGTCAAAGCTCCTGAATATCTTCTGCATGTTTATTTTAACGCTCATTATTATAGGTTGCGGCAAAACAACAAACCAAACAACTTCAAATGTTTCCACGCCTCTTACCGGTCTTTTGCAAGTATCTGGAGCAACAATTATAAATGAATCTTCTCAACCTGTTATTTTAAAAGGATTGGCACTTACCAACGGTGTATATACTGAACCGCAACTTCCTTTCTCTGATAATAAATATCTTTTAGGCAACTCTATTGATGATTACGATTATATCAAAACAATTGGAGCAAACACTGTTCGGTTTTATCTTCAATATAGCTGGCTAGATGATGCTGTCTCGGCAAACTTTTTTAACTATATGGATTCTCAACTAGCAATTATGGCTAGTAACGACATCAAGGCTATCTTGAGTCTGCATTATTTTGGCACTGGTGGTTCTGGCGGATTCTATGATGGAACACAGGCAACAGCAACACAACTAGAAGATTTTTGGCTAAAAATCTCCAGCCATTACAAAACAAATGAAACCGTAGTTGGCTATGACCTGCTAAATGAGCCAAAATGCAACTCGAACAATTTTCAAGAAGCCGAGCTCTACACAATATATGAAGGTATCGTTGCTGCACTAAGATTAAGCAGTGATGAGCACATTGTGTTTATCTCTGACCCAGTGAATAAGTTTGATAATCCTTCCAATGCTACTATCTATAATGCAGCTGGATCATCTGCATTTAAAAAATTATCTGACAGCAATGTTGTTTATGAATTTCATTGGTATCTGCCAATCAAGTTCACACACCAAACAGTTTGGAATAATAGCTACTTTGAACTAGGAAGCAAATACCCTTATACGACTTATGCAGGAGTCGAGCCAAGCGGTGGCTACCGAGGAGGATGGTACCTAGAAACAAATAAAATAAATGATACTGCTGGTTCTTGGCAAAACTACACTGGCTCTTGGATCAACTTAAGACAGCATATAGTGAGCGACAATGGTATTAATAACGCAGTATCATTATTTGGTGCTAGCCTTTTTTGTGGTGGAACAAATGGTGATATAGAAATTGATAGCATTACTCTTAACTGTAGGCTGGCATCTCAGCCAAGCACGATTTGGAGCATTGTTCTTCCTAACTCAAACTTTGACTATGCTACTAAATACACAAACAACAATTCAGCAGCACCTTCTGATTATCCTGCTAACTGGTCTATTGATACAAACTTGTCGCCCGGACAATATGTTGCGGAACTTCGAAATGATCAGCTTTACTTTAAAGAATCGGCAATATCTTCTTATGCTACCTGGAAACACCGAACAAACAAGCATGCTACTTATTTAACTGTTTCCGACAACTATGAGTATCAAATACAAGCAAAAGTAAAAATTCAAAACAATACTCTTGGTCAATTTTATGCTGGATTTGAGTTCTACGAAGCAACTCCGACAACATATGACAAACAATATAGCAAATCGAACATAGAGTCTTACTATGCTTCTTGGGCAAACTCAAATAGCGTACCTCTCTATTGTGGAGAATGGGGTGTTGCTGATCCTTCGCAGGCACTTGGGGATGCATACCCAAATGCACCTGAACATCAAGAAACCTGGATAAATGATATTGGCGCAATATTGAATAACAACAATATCCATTGGGCCTATCATGATTATAAAAACTATGACAATTTAGGGTTTGGTTTGTTTGACACAAACTCAAAAGTTGAACCAAAACAAGCAGTTCAAGGCCAATTCTAAAATTTACTTAAAAACTCTTTTTGCAACATATGGATAGAAACAACTAATTCTTCCCTATCAACACCTACTTCATTACAAATAAATTCAATATCCTGTATAAGCTGTGTGGTAAAAGCTTTATTCTTTTCTTCAGATGACTCCTCAATTGTTTTCTGTTGAATGAAAACTTCCGAAACATCATTCCTGTTAAAATTTATAAACCGCTTGAGTGTTTTGCCAGGGCAAGTAGCAATATGGGTAGAAGCACTTTCTGCCTGATAATACGTTGTCTTTGCATCTCCTTTTGTAGTAACAAAAAGACACTCTCTGTCAAAATCCTCTTCTAACTTCTTATTAATATAAGTAGCAAAAATCATAGGATTAAACTTCTTGATTTCTCTTTGCTCTTCACTTTTACCATTATCTATTATTACTAAGTGGCCTGAGTCTAAAACATAAAGCCCACCGCCCTTAGATTCTTGCCCTGAAATAACTAATGCTACACTCATTGGCATTTCAGACAAAGACTTTGCTATCTCTTTATAGTCATTTTTAGTGTCGATCACTACGTCCCACCTTTTCTTTACATATTCAGCTATTCTTTCTTTCATATTAGTTTCACAAAAAATACCTAGCTGTCTAAAAAACGCAGCGGTCTTCTTCTTGCTACCGTTCAGCGCTTCTACTAACTCCATCCTCATTTCGTGTTCAAACACTACAGCTTTCTGAACCAATGCTACATAATTAGTAACATGTGCTCCGCTATTATCTACTGTGCGCAAAGAAATTGTGACTCCAGAGGAATTATTTGTTAGCTCTTCATTAATAATCTTCATAAAGGCAGGCCCGTGACCAGGACTAGAGGTTAGGATGTCGTCGTCATCAAAAACTAATCCCTTATGATAATCTGATAATGGAAGCGCTGCTTTTATTGTCTCCACAAACCTTACCAACAATCTCTTCTTATCAAAACCACCTCTTGAATATAAGTAATCTATAGGCTCGGTGAACGCTTCTACTTGTTTCTTATTCTTTACAACATATATTAATTCGCTACCAAAACTATCTTCCCTTAGTATCTCTGCATATATTCTAATTATCGAGGCTGTTAAGAAACTTAAATAAAGCACACTTCCTTCTCCAACACATTTATAAACTATATTCATTGCTTTCGGTACAACTCCTGGCTTAAATGTTGTAGCAACTTTTTCTATATACGGCTTCAGGCTTTCAAGATTAAAAACACCTCCCTCAAAGGCACGCGCTACATCTTTTGAAGAACATCCAATATATTGAAATATTGGCGTCATTAAAACTTCTTTGAAGGCAGAGAATGAAAACAAATGTGAAATATCCTTATATGCGTGGGTATACTTGATCATGAAAATATCTTCTTCTCTAAGCACCTTTGCTTCATTTGCTAATTGAAGCAAAACCATAACCATTTTTAAAAACCTAGTTGCATCTCCTCCCGCCAAAATCATTTCTTTTCTTTGTATCTTTGTACTGTGGTAAAGCGCAAATGCATCGTCAACAGACAAAAGTTGCTCTGCTAACACTTTCTCTGCTTTTATTCTCTCTAGGAAACTATATGTATAAACATTTTTATTCCTTATGGACATAATCCTTCTTTTGACCAAAGCTATGTCAATTTTAGGGTCAGTCTCTATCGCCAATAAATAAATATACGCTTTCTCTGCGTACAAACAAATCTCGCCTAATCTATCATCTAAACCTTCCCAAATATCCAGTTTCTCTGCGCTAGCAGATTTTAAAAATAACTTAAAATCTAAACAAAGCTCTGTTTGATTAAACAATTCATCTAAAAACAAAATCATTTTTGGTGTAAACAATGAAACGTTATCATCATATAAAATAGTTTCTTCTTGGTTTATTGAAGACAATATGAATTTTGAATATCTTTCATAATTATCCTTAAGCCAAGCTTGAATTTTTCCAAGCAACAAGTTCTCATCCCTTGTTGAAGGTTGCTTATCTTTCTGAACTATTCTTCTGTTAACATTAGTAGTCATAATGCATTCCTTAATCAGCTGACTTGTCTATTTATTATAATATTTCGAACCAAATCTGAATATTTCCCGCTTATTACTTATTTGTTGCGTTTTGTTGACCGACTGTTCGTATTCTAGACATACTACCTTATCTTTATATTGGTTTCAATCTCTCGTTAAACTTTATCATAATTTTCGTTTTGTCCTTATGGTATACTAAAATCTATGCCACATTCAGAAATAGTAAAACAATATTATACAAGAAACCTCCTTAGTCATAACGACTATCGTGCCCTTGGCTGGGAAACAGCTGAAGCACAAGGCAAAAGATTTCAAGCACTTACAGACAATGTCCGGCTAAACAACAAATCACTTCTTGATGTTGGGTGTGGTCTTGGTGACCTGTTTGGTTTCCTAAAAGCAACAAAAGTATCCGCCAGTTATCTTGGAATAGACATATTGCCAGAAATGATTACTGGCGCAAAAGCAAAATATCCAGACGGTGTGTTTATTCATGACGACCTGTTTGAACGACAATCTTCAGACCCTATATTTCCAGAAAATTCTTTTGATGTTATTTTCTGCAGCGGTCTATTCAACCTAAACACCTCGGAAAGCACAACCCTTTTAAGGAAAGCATTATTAACATTTCAAGAACTAGCTAAAGAAAAAATTGTTTTTAACTTACTCTCCTGTAGCTCTCCAAATAAAGAAGATACCTATTGTTACCACGACCCACGGCATATAGAAAAAATGCTAAGATCTCTCCGCTTTCATAAAGATAAAATTAGGTTTATTGATGGTTATTTAGAAAATGATTTCACTGTGGTGGTTAATTTATGATTAGTTTAGCAGAAACTTGCATGAAGAAAATGTTCCCCCCGATGCAAACGCTTATTTCCGAATATTGCTTCTCAAATGCCTTTTGCTTTCAAGATGATCATCGTTTTACAGGTAGCAAGCTAGATGGTCTTTCCTATCTCAAAGGTCAAGACGCTGATAAAAAATTTTTAATGCCCCTTTTTATTCCAAAAGAGGAGAACCTCGCTTCAATAAAAAAACAATTAGAAACACATAATATGCTATATCCCATCGATGAAAAATGGGTTTCTGTTTTTGAAAAAGACAATGGTTTTATAATAAATAGCTTTGATAAAAACTGGGACTACCTGTTTGCTACTGAAAGATTAGCGGATATGAGCGGAGGAAAACTAAGCAAAAAAAGAAACCTAATCTCTCAATTTCACAAACTACACCCAAACAATAGTGTACAAGAGCTTACGAAAGAAAACTATAAAGACGGAATAGCCATACTTGAACAATGGGCCAAAGAAGTAGCCGCCAACAAAGAAGAAACAGATTTTCTCGCTTGTGCCTCTGGCGTTGAACATTTTGAAATCCTTGAACTTAAAGGCCTCGTTCTATATGTTGACAACAAACCAATTGGGTTTGCCCTTGGCGAAATTGCTAACGATAGCTACATTCTTCATTTTGCAAAAGCCAACATTCATTATAAAGGTGCTTATCAGTATTTATTTAAGGCAACTGCCCAAATGTTTCATGAGACAACTTGGATAAATTTTGAACAAGATTTAGGGCTTCCACAGTTGCGCCAAATGAAGAAATCTTATTATCCAGACAAAATGGTAAAAAAATATACTATTACATTGTCTTCCAGCTAAAGAACTTTCAAGTTATTATTAAATAGATGAAAAAAACATATTGGGCGTTAATCCTGCTCTTTCTTATAGGATTCTTATTTATTGTTGTCGGATGCGTTTCTTATCTTACCGATAAACCAAAAGACTCAAGCCGCAGCATCGGCTTCTATGAGCTTGAGGAAGATTTTTCTAAATATAGCGATAAAATATATGTGCCACCAATAAGAAAACCAAAGCCAAAACCACTTCCCGTTATTTCCTCTGTCTATATAAGTGACGCAGTTTCTGATTTCCTTGATTTCACAATACACAAGAATACTAGCTACACTGTCTTTGCTGATGCTAAACAAAACTACAAACTGTCTGCAAAAATATTTAGTAATGGAACATGGAAAGCTATTGGCAAAAGCCCTTTCACTACAGATCAAGCATATTGGCCAAACATAAACATAGTAGATGATATGCCCATAGTTACATATATTGATAGGGCTGCTGGCTATACTGTCTCTGCTAAATATTTCGATTTATCTTGGAAAAAAATCTATATGGACGGGCTGCCAAAGACAAAAGCAGGAATACTAAAAACCCATTCTCATAAAAAAATGTTATGTGTCGCCTTTTCTGACCTTGAAAACAACGGCGTCGTAACTTCTGTTTGGAAAGATGGATCATGGATTACCCTTGCACCTACAAGCAGAAAACCACACGAAGTAATTGATCTCGACATTATCTCTATTCGAGATACTCTATACCTCGCAATAATAGACAAAGCTACTGCCTATAATATTTTAGTATATGCACTTGAAGGAGAAAAATGGAAAGAATTAGGCAAATTCGCCATTATTGACTATTTCGCTGGAGACCTGTCCTTGTCTACAGATGGAGAAAACCCTTATGTGTCTTATATTACCTATAAGAACGCGGAATCTTCATGCAAAATTAATGTTAAAAAATTCGACGGTAAAAGATGGAAAGTCCTTGGCAAACCCTTCTCAACACCAGGGAAGGCCAGATTCTCTGAGCTACAAATCGCCGATAACAAAATATTTCTTGCTTATGCAGACTTAACCAACAATACGCCAACTGTTCTTCAGTTAAAAAACAATTACTGGAAAAAACTTACAACTCCTGAAGAAGCTATAGGAAAAACAAATCGAATTATACATAAACTAGCAAATGGATTTTCCTATGTTGCCTATATTGACCAGGCAAACCACTACCAACCTATCGCAATGCCTCTTCCTTTAAGAAAACTTTTTTAAAGCCACTACTAAAACTGCAATATCTGCGGGAGAAACGCCATCTATTCTTGATGCTTGTCCAATATTCATAGGTCTAATTTTTACTAACTTCTCCGAGCTCTCTTTCTTGAGACCTTTTACATAACTATAATCAAATTCATCAGGTATCTTCTTTTCTGCTAACTTATTCTGCTTCTGCAAAGAATCTTGCATTCTCTGTATATAGTCTGCATACTTCACTCGTATTTCTATAACTCGTTTTGCATCTTCTGATATTTCTAAATCTAACTCTGGGTAAATATCGTACAATGCGTCAAAGTTTATTTTTGGTCTCTTTAAAATAGTTAACAATGTTTCTTTCTTTGTTAGCTTTTCCTCATACCTTTGCATTGCTATTAATACTTCTTTTTTAGGTGTTATTTCTATCTCAGATAAGGCCGTTGTTCCTACTGCTATCTCCTGCTTCTTAATAATGAATTTTTGCATTCTTTCCTCACCTATAAGACCAATTGAATACCCTGTTTCTGTTAGCCTAATATCTGCATTATCTTGCCTAAGCAACAATCGATACTCTGAACGTGAAGTAAACATTCGATAAGGCTCCTGAATGTTCTTGTTTATAAGATCATCTATTAATGTTCCGATATAAGAAGACTCTCTTGTAAGAACTAGCTCTTCCTTGCCTTGTACGCTTAGCGCAGAATTTATTCCAGCTATCAGACCCTGTGACGCAGCCTCCTCATAACCAGAGGTGCCATTGATTTGACCTGCTGTATAAAGCCCTTTTAGCTTCTTTGTTTCAAGCGTGTACTTTAATTGATATGGCCTAACAACATCATATTCAATAGCATAAGCTGGTCGCATAACATTTACATGCTCCAGTGCTGGGATACTTCTTAATAATTCTAGCTGGATGTCTTCTGGCAAACTAGTAGAAATCCCCTGTGTATAAAATTCTACTGTTTCGGCACCTTCTGGCTCAAGAAAGGACTGATGTTTCTCTTTATCTGGAAATCTCACAACCTTGTCCTCAATACTTGGGCAATATCTAGGACCTACTCCGTCAATTTTTCCTTGATAGAGTGGTGACCTGTCCAGATTATCTTTTATTATTTTATGTGTCTTCTTGTTGGTGTGAACTAAATAGCAAGGTTCTTCCTTGTCAGAAATTTCGCTATCCGTGAAGGAAAATCTATTTTTATAATTATTGCCATTTTGGCGCTCAGCCTTAGAAAAATCTATTGTTTGGCTATCTACTCTTGCCGTTGTTCCTGTCTTCAATCTAATTATTTCAAAATACTGTTTTAAATCTTCGGCTAAAGATACTGAGGAAAACTCCCCTGCTCTACCCGCAGACATACTCTTCATTCCAATATGGATTTTCCCATTTAAAAATGTTCCATTACAAAGAATTATTTTTTTTGCCCGATACACCACATCCATCTCTGTTATCACACCACGCACAACTTCTTCTTCTATAAGTAACTCTCGAACCATGGCTTCCTTTATTTCTAGGTTTGATTGTTGCTCTAATGTCTTCTTCATCTCTACATGATATTGATACTTATCGCTCTGTGCTCTTAGGCTCTGTACTGCAGGCCCCTTAGACATGTTTAATGTTTTAATCTGTAGGTATGTTTTGTCTGTTGTAATCGCCATCTGCCCACCGAGAGCATCTATCTCGTGCACAAGCTGGCTCTTTGCTGGACCGCCAATTGCTGGGTTACATGGCATCCAACCTATTTTGTCTAAATTGATTGTTACAAGTAGCGTGCTTGCGCCCAATCTCGCAGATGATAAAGCTGCCTCGCAACCAGCATGACCAGCACCGACAACTACAACATCATAGTCTTGTGGATAGGTAATGAAATCCTTTGTTAAATCTGATAATTGCATAGTTTAGGTATTATAGCACTTTAGAATTTTTGGCCATAGGCTACCCTATGGCAGTAGAATAAATCTCACAATTTAGAGCTTGTTTTAGTTCATACTCATAACAAGGTCTAAGTCGTATTCACAAAAGTCTAATGTAACAACTTTCGTGCTTATTCGAACTGCAGGATTGGCTGTAACTATTTTATGCATCATGTGTTCTAATTTTTCTTCTTCACCCATGGCAGTTTCGCCTCCCTTCCCGTCTGTATGCTTGTTTCTATATATATTATCGGTATTTTTGGCTTCGGCAATGTATTCTTTTTGGCGCATATTTTAGAAAGCTGTCTATTATTGGCCTAAAGCCGTCTATTCTTTTTTTAGAATATCTTATACTGAGTCCTATATCATTAATGCCCCCATTTAAAAACGTACAAATTTTATACACTTTTCGGAATCTAGTGCTATAATTTATCTATGCCTGGTTCATTAATAAAAAAAGAAAACGATTTTCTAAAACACTGGCACAGTGAACTACGTGCTCGTAACCATGAAGATCTTGCAGCAAAACTATTGCCTCAGCAATCTGAGCAATTGCTGAAAAGTATTGTTGATGCCAGCAAAACATTAAACTCGGAAATTCAAGAACAAGAATTCTTATCTATTGCCAATGTTCTAAAAAGTCTTAATGACTTCCAACAACAAAACATCTCTAATGCCGATATGGTGAACTACCTAGACTCTCTTCTTAGTACTTTAGAAAACCTCTACCCTACTGCACAGAACAAAGACCTGATTCGATTTGAAAGAACACTGCAAAACTTAATCAGTTTCATTAGATTCCAAACCGAAAAAGAACTTCTTCTAGAGCAAAAGATATTGTGTTTGGCTGATACCTCGAATAAAAATATTTTGGATATGGCTGGAAGCTCTCAAACAATATCCAACCTTATTGCAGAACTGGACCCAGTGCTAACAAATAATGTAACCGTATTAATACAGGGTGAAACAGGAACAGGAAAAGAGCTAACAGCGAGGGCAATATATAAAAATAGCTCTTATTCTCATGGACCCTTTGTCGCGCTTAACTGTGCTGCTATTCCAGAAGATTTAATGGAAAGTGAACTCTTTGGTTATAGAAAAGGATCCTTTACTGATGCTTCTTCAGATAGACCTGGCAAGTTTGAATTAGCAGACAACGGTATTTTGTTTTTAGACGAAGTAAATGAACTAAGCCCAAAACTTCAGGCAAAACTTCTACGTGTTTTACAAGAAAAAATCGTAGTCCGTATAGGTGAACACAAAGAAAGAAAAATAGATTTCAAACTAATTTGTAGCACCAACCAAAAACTAAAACTACTTGTAGAACAAAAGAAGTTTAGAGAAGATCTTTTTTACAGAATAAATGTTTATACGGTAACGCTTCCACCTCTTAGGGAAAGACGCGAAGATATACGCCCAATTGCCCAACATTTTCTAAACTTGCGTTCGTCTGAATTTAATAAACCAATCAAAGGCTTTAAAGAAAATGCCTATAAATTGATGTTGGCATATTCTTGGCCTGGCAATATAAGGGAAGTAGACAATGTTATTACTCGTGCTATACTCAAATGTAAAAACAATGTTATCTCTATTGAGGATTTAGATATCTACTTAACGCTAGACTCTCAGTCTGCATCTATGGAGCTAAAGGATATAGAAAAACAACACATTTTCTTTGTATTACAAAAAAACAAAAACAACATGACAAAAACAGCTAAAGAACTAGGCATTACTAGGGCAACGCTGTATAACAAAGTTAAAGATTACGAGATCGATGCCTAAACAATCAAGGTCGCTACAAACTAAAAACAAGCTAGCAACCAAAATTTCTCCTCGCATGATAAAAAGAATGGAAGTTTTCTCTACTCCTTACAGAAGTTTACACAAAAACTTTGGCTCAAACGAATTGCCAACTAATATTGCAGACCAATCTAGCCCCTCTCTTGATAGCTATTTGCTAGACCAAGTTGAACAAAACACTTTCTCTAAAAAAGACTCTGCTATTCTTAATCGAATGGTGTCTCTTTTAGACGAAAAAGGATTATTTACAAACTGGAGCATAGCAAGAAATACCATTATGGAAGAGTTCCAAATATCTAGAAGAAAGTCTTATGACTTATTATCTATATTTCAAGACTTAGAGCCAGAAGGTGTTGGAGCTACCTCTATAAAAAACTTCCTAGTGTTACAAGTCCTAAGGCATGGGTTAACTGATGAAGAATTCAAACAAAACACATTAGCTATTCTTTCCTACGAAAAAGAACTTATTAACGGCCAACTGTCAGTTATAGAAAATAAAACGAAACTATCCAAAGAGGAGGTTGCTCTCTGCCTTAGTTTTATTAGAAATAATCTTACACATACTTTCCCAAGACAACAATTCTCTCAAAACCTTCCTATGATTATTGCTCCAAGCGCAGAGGTATCTCTTATACAAAACGAATTCAAAATTCAAATATTAGAAAACTATAACAATATCGAATCGACAGAAATACTTGAGTTTTTAAAAGAAAGAGCTGAAACAATTCGATCTATCCTCACCATTTTCTTTAAGAAACAACAACCTGTCGCATACAAAAAAACTGGGCTACTAAAGCCCGTTGCACAAAAAGAAATCTCTGACATTTCAGGTCTTCATGCCTCTACAATTAGCAGGATTGTTAATGGTAAATACCTTCTCTTTAACGGTAAGCTAATTTTATTAAAAAATCTTTTTCAAAGAAAAGTGAACAACTCGATTTTTTCCGCCCTGTTCGTTAAAAAATATATTGAAAATAACTATCAAAAACCAGATCAACAAATAGCAAAAGAACTCGCGAGCATCAACCTAAATATTGCCAGAAGAACTGTTAACTATTACAGAAATAAACTTTTGTAAGGGAAACCCTACAACCGTGTTTTTATCTCCAATAAAACTCTCAATCATATAGTCTGTAACTAGTTGCTCTTGAATCCCATATGCTCCTGCCTTATCCATTGGCCCAAATGGTGGGACTAGGTCTATATATTTAGTAATAGCTTCTTCAGGCACCAGCTCTTTTGCTTTAAAAGTCACTTTCGCTTCATCTACAACAACTTCTCTTTTGTTTTGTTTAAGGTCAAAATAACAAACAGCGGTTATAACGCTATGCTCTCTTCCAAAATGCTTCTCTAACATCTCCCGTGCCTCTTGCTTACTACTTGGCTTTCCTAAAAGGACATTATCTTCTGGGTAACAAACAATGGTATCTGCCGTAATCACTATTTCCTTCTTGGTTATCTCGCTTTTTAAAAAACTGTCCATTTTTAACTCAGCTAAAAATGCTGCAACTTTTGCCACAGGCATTCCGGCTGGAACAAACTCTTTAACACTAAAGTTCACTGCTTCTATGTTTTCATATAGCTCTGACAATATTTCTCTTCTTCTTGGAGATTTAGATACCAACTGCATTTTTTCTGATAATTTATTCTTTGCTTTTTTCAACTCTCAAAACTCCTATGCCTTTATATTTAAATAAGTTAAGGCTACTATTTATATTGTATCATTGAAAATCCACATTTTTTGAGGAGTGCCAGTTGGAAAAAGAAAATAATTTTTTATATGAAGTTATCCATGACATAAAAAGCCCTTTGGGCGCAATAATGGGTTTGTCTGAGATTTTTATCAAAGTGCTCTCTGAAGACCTAAAGCCAAAACAAACAAATGTAATTGAAAAAATACATGGACATGCTAAGTTTACGCTTCAACTTATTGAAGACTTATTAGATTTAGAAAAAATGAAAAGAGGCGAGTTTTCTATAAACAAAACTCCTATTCAAATACGACCATTTATTGAAAGCGTTGTTCTTTGCAATCAAGTGCATGCTGGGAATAAAAATATGCTAGTTTTTCATAATATACATTTAAATGCTCGCCTTAATGTGGATGAGCTTCGTCTACAACAAATAATGAACAACTTAATAAGCAACGCTATAAAGTTCTCTCATAAAGGCTCTATAATAAACATTGAAACAGATGATAACAACGGATATTTTTATATAAAAGTTATTGATCAGGGCGTAGAAATTAATCCTGAAAAATTAAAAGACATATTTGCGCCATTTGCTAACATAGGAAGCATCCCAACCGATCATGAAAAAGGAAGTGGCTTAGGGTTAAGCATAGTAAAAAAACTTCTTGAGCTACATGGCGGAGATATTTTTGTAGAAAGCGTAAAGGACAAAGGAAGCTCTTTCGTAGTACAATTGCCTCTATTATGAGTATAAGCATTCTTGGTTCTGTAGCATTTGATACTTTAAAAACACCTGAAGGCACTAGGGATAAAATACAAGGCGGATCTGCCTTTTATTCTTCCATTGCTGCTAGCTACTTCACTACGCCACATATCATTAGTAAAGTTGGTGGAGATTACCCGGAAAGATATTTTAGCTTACTAGCAAAAAGAAAAATTAATACTGATAACATTCAAATAGATAAAAACAACAAGACCTTTCATTGGGTTGGAAGCTACTTAAATAATATAAATATTGCAGAAACAATTGATACAGAAATAGGCGTACTTGGTGATTTCCAGCCAATGACAAACAAAGCTGCTAAAGATGCTAACATTTGTTTTTGTGCTAACAATGGTCCAGCGTCGCAAATTGCAGCACTTGAACAAGTAAATTCTCACATCAAAGCACTTGATACAATGAATCTTTGGATTGATATTGCTAAGGATGAATTAGAAAAAGCACTTGCTCTGATTGATATTCTATTCATAAATGACACTGAAATTAAAATGCTTACAAAGGAATACAATTTAATAAAAGCTGTCCGAAACATTCAATCTAAATTTAAAAACATTCGTTACCTTGTTTTAAAAAAGGGTGAATACGGAGCTACCGTTTATGGAAGTGAAGAAAATGAAATCTTTAACAGTGGCGCATATCCGCTAGAGTTAGTGAAAGACCCAACTGGCGCAGGCGATTCTTTTGCTGGTGGCTTCCTTGGTTATATAGATAACAATCTTTTAAACTGGAAAACTGTAAAGGAAGCGTTATTGTTTGGTACTGCTGTTTCCTCGTTTACTGTTGAAGAATTTGGACCAGACTCTCTTCTCAGCACTTCTAGAGAAAAAATAAACAAACGCTACGAAGAATTAAAATCATTCTCCTCTCTGTAAAAACTCTTTTCAATCTTTACTTAACAACTTTTAAATAAAATCATATAATTTGTTTTATTAATTATATTAAGGGGTTCTAAATGGATTATAAAGTAGCAGATATAGCATTAGCTGATTTTGGAAGAAAAGAAATAGAAGTTTCTGAGCATGAAATGCCAGGCCTAATGTCTGTCAGAGAAAAATTTGGGACAAAACAGCCGCTCAATGGTGTAAGAATAATGGGGTCTTTACATATGACCATCCAAACTGCTGTACTTATTGAAACACTTACAGCACTGGGAGCTGACGTTCGTTGGTGTTCTTGTAATATCTTCTCAACTCAGGATCATGCTGCTGCTGCAATAGCTGAAACTGGCGTACCCGTGTTTGCATGGAAAGGTGAAACCTTAGAAGAATATTGGTGGTGTACGAAACAAGCTCTATCTTTCCCTGGCGGAAAAGGGCCACAACTTATCGTAGATGATGGCGGAGATGCAACTCTTCTTATCCATAAAGGTTTTGAAATGGAAAATGGCGACAAAAGCTGGATTAATGCAGCGGCTGGAAGCGAAGAAGAAGGCGTTATTAAAGGTTTGCTAAAACAAATCAATAAAGATGAAACAGGATACTTTCAAACAATTGTTAAAGACTGGAAAGGCGTTTCTGAAGAAACAACCACTGGCGTACATAGATTATATCAAATGGTAGAAAATAATAGCCTATTGATTCCTGCGATAAATGTTAATGACTCTGTAACTAAATCTAAGTTCGACAATCTTTATGGTTGTAGAGAATCTCTGGCAGATGGCATTAAGCGTGCAACAGACGTTATGATTGCCGGAAAAGTAGCCGTGATATGTGGCTATGGTGATGTTGGCAAAGGTTGTGCCCAGTCCATGAGAGGCTTTGGAGCAAGAGTAATTGTTACAGAAATTGATCCTATCTGTGCTCTACAAGCAGCAATGGAAGGATTCGAAGTAAAACCTATCGAGGATACCCTAGGTGAAGGCGATCTTTATGTTACAACAACTGGAAACAAAGACATTATAACTATTGAGCACATGGCAAACATGAAAGCTCAAGCAATTGTTTGTAATATTGGTCACTTTGATAATGAAATCCAAATTGATAAATTAAACAACTTCCCTGGTATTAAAAAGGTAACCATCAAGCCTCAAGTAGATAAATATATTTTCCCTAATGGTCTTGAGATTTTTATGTTAGCTGAAGGACGTTTAGTGAACCTTGGTTGTGCAACTGGACACCCATCGTTTGTAATGTCTAACTCTTTTACAAATCAAACTCTGGCACAAATAGACCTTTGGGAAAATAAAGATGTTTATGAAAATAAAGTATACAGGCTATCTAAACAATTGGACGAGGAAGTAGCAAGACTTCACCTAGAAAAAATTGGAGTTAAGCTAACAACTCTTTCTAAAGAACAAGCTGACTATCTTGGTGTTCCTGTTGAAGGTCCATATAAACCAGAACATTATAGATACTAAATACTACGTTTATTAGTTCGCAGTGGTTTGCTGCGGACTAATAAATTTCTAAAGAAATTGCGTCCATTAACCTGTCTAAAAATATTTCATAAGAATCATTAAGTGTCATTAAAAACCCTCCCCATTTTTCTTTTCTATTAAATTATCGGAACCACTTATAGGTTCGTCCATCGATAAATAAAAATGTTTAGAATTTCAGGCTATATCTATGTATAAATAACTTTAAAAATCGTTATATAAGTCTTTATCTTGAGCCGCAGACTCTGCTTTCAAAACAAAAGCCTCGCTCACTCTTGCTTTGTCCCCTTCTGATGAACATAAAACGCTATATGATTCTTTTACTTCAGTCAATAAAGACAGCAGGTCCTGCACTGGTATATATCGAGGTGAATATTGATGTTTTTTGGCAAGCACCTTTAGTTTTACTACCAATGGAGTAAGCCTTGTTGCAGCATCAGCTCTATTCAAAATCTTTTGTGCTATAATCTTGTTTTTCATATTAATTTATCGTCACCCATCTATATTGTTCCCAAATTCTCCTACAACTAAACGAAATTTATTGTTATTATCAGTAGCTATGAACTTCATGATAAAAACATTGGGCTGCAAAGTGAACCAAGCAGAAAGCCAAACTATGGCTAACCAACTTGTAGCGCAAGGCAACTGCCAGGTTGACAAGCCAGAAGACGCTAACCTGATTATAATCAACACCTGTACTGTTACGCATGTAGCAGACAGGAAAAGCAGACAAATGATAAGAAAGCTTTTCGTTGCTAATCCTAGTGCTGAAATTATCATCACCGGATGTGTAGTAGAAAACCCAGGCAGTGAACTACCCGACATCGGTCGAATTGTTAAAAAAGAGAACATCTTTGATGAAGCGCTTAAATATTCATCATCTTGCACAAACACTACCGTGCCAAGCTTTAGGAGAACCAGAAAACATATACTAATTCAAGCTGGATGCAATTACTTCTGTAGCTACTGCATCATCCCAACAGTAAGGCACAACCTATCTAGTAGGCCTTTGAAAGATATTCTTGAAGAAGCAAAAACTTTTGTTAATGATGGCACTAAAGAACTTGTGCTTACTGGCATTAACCTTGGCTTGTATGAAAATAATGGTCAAACCTTAACTGCGCTAGTAGAAGCTCTTCTTCTTATCCCTGGTGATTTCCGAATTAGACTAGGATCTATTGAGCCAAACCTTATATCCGATAGATTGTTATCGCTTATAGAAAACAATAAAAAAATCTGTCCTCACTTGCATATACCGCTACAAGGGGCTTCTGATAACTTACTAAAAATCATGGGGAGACGCTATAATACCAGCTTTTATCTTTCTCTTGTGTCAAAGATACAAAAAGTAACACGCAAAATAGCCATCACGACAGATATTATAGTTGGGCATCCCGGGGAAACCGCGGCTGACTTTGATCAAATAATAACACTTCTGAATAAAGATATTTTTCTTAATGTGCATCTTTTCATGTACTCTAAACGCGAAGGCACAAGGTCTTATGACAGAACAGACCACCTTGCAGATTCAATCAAGAAGGAAAGAATGAAAGCTGCTCTTGGTAAACTTCAAGAAATGAAAAAGAGAGTCCTATGTTCGTTTATCAACACTCCCTGTCAGGTGCTAATTGAAGCAAATAATAAAGGATACTCGGAACATTATATACCTTGTTCGCTAACAGTTCCTGCTAAGAATAATTCTTTTCAGAACAAAACATACTCACAATTAGAGAAAAACTTAGAAATAACTTGTTTGTAAAACATCCTTTTGGGGCATAATTTATTTATTATGAAAAATAAAGTTATAGCTATGCTTAAAAACTCAGTTATTTCAGCATATTTCTCGAAAGAAATCATTCCTGAAAAACTTATTGTTTTAGACACTATCGATGAAGCAATTGATCAAATGCAATTTAATGGCACACATCCTGTAAATGAAACCGGCAACGACGAAACAATCTATCATATTAAAAGCATCAATGCCTTTGTTTTTTCTTACCATTTATATCTTTTTCCTCTCTTTAGGTTCATGCAGCATTCAGGCATTTTGCCTAGAAAAAACAACGCTCTTATAAACTGGGATGCTCATAGTGATTTTTATGTATCACCTATATTTAATGACATACAAAAATTCTCTTCTTGGGGAAAACCTCAAAATGTAGATTGGTCAATTAATGCCTTCGAATTCTCAAAAAACACATTTGATCATACTAAGAAAAGAGTTAGCATTGCTTCCTTTATATACCCACTATTATGGGATAAGTCTATAACGCATTACACTTGGAGAGATTTTTTAAGCCAAGATATATCTAACCGAATACTTAGTAAATTATTAAATAAAAAAAGTGGTACAGAATGTTTGCAATTCTTATACTCTAAACTGGGTGACCACTTCTATACAAACCTAGATAAAGAATCTACCTATGTTACTCCCGATCCAAAAATCGAAATAAACATAGAACACTTTAATGCTAGCCATGCTACCCAAAATGAGTTTAACTTAAATATAGATGCTCAAGCAGAACAACCTTCTGCAATGACCCATTCTATTGATATTGACGTATTTTTTAATGGTTCTCCACATAAACCATTTTCAAATAAAAGATTTAATGGGTTCCTTCAAGATCTTAATTTTATTGCTCAAAACCCCAAGCTTTTGCCCTCCGCCATATTCATTGCAACATCTCCAAACTTTAGTAATCCAACACAAACAAAAGAGGCCACATTAAAAACACTGTAAGCCTATCGATTCCTAGAACCTCAATAAATCAAAAATAACTGCAATTATTCAAAACTTCTTTCGATACTTTATGTAACACCTTTTTACAAATAGAAAGAAAGGAACTGCTCATGTTCAACAAATTAATATCCATAAACAAAGTTCTAAGTCCTAAATCAAAGGAAATTTTACAAAAAATGACAGAGGCTCTTGAAGGTTCTGGTCTTGGTCTAAAAGGAAAATCTCTTGCAAATTGCTCTATTACAGAAATATATACATCCCTATCACAGGCAATAAGAAAAACTATAACGCCTCAATGGCAAAAAACAAACCAAGCATATAGAGATGCTGGAGCAAAACAAACCTTCTATTTTTCAATGGAATTTTTAATGGGTAGGCTTTCTGGAAATAATATTGATAACCTTGGTCTAAATAACGAAGTAGCAGAAATAATAAGTTATCTAAAAGCAACAAACCCAGCATTAACTAATACGGATGATGTAAGAAATGAATTGGAACGCATTGAGCAAGACTGGGGACTTGGTAACGGTGGACTTGGAAGACTAGCTGCTTGTTTCTTAGATTCTGGTGCAACATTAAGATTGCCTCTTCATGGAATGGGGCTTTGGTATGACTATGGTATTTTTGAACAACATATACAAAATGGCTATCAAACTGAAACTCCAGATGAGTGGAGTGCTGGTAGCATGCCATGGATCATTAAAGACGACTCTAGTAAGGTTACCGTAAAGTTTGGTGGCAATATGAGCCCTGAGCATGGGAAAATGAAAATTGAGGGATATGATAGCGTTGAAATGGTTCCTTTTAGAGCTCCTGTGCCTGGATTCTCTAAAGAAGGAAATCCAAACATTAACACGCTTACTTTGTGGAGAGTAAATCCAAGAAGTAGTGCTGTTAATTTTGATTCTCTAAACAATGGAAACTATCATGATGCATATAGCCGCGTAATTAATCCTGATCAGGCTGCGCTTAATTCTGTGCTATATCCAAATGATAACCACTATCAAGGAAAAAAATTAAGACTTATGCAAGAATTCTCTTTAGTTTCTGCAGGATTACAAAGCGTGGTTAAAGACTTTCTTGCAAATAATGATAGCATCCTAAGCTTTGGCAATAAAATTGCACTACAAATAAATGATACTCATGCTGCATTATTGGTTCCAGAATTGATGAGAATCTTGGTAGATGAACATGATCTATCTTGGGATGATGCTTGGAAGATTACAAACGAAGCAATAGCCTACACTAACCATACGGTTCTAGGTGAAGCACTAGAAAAGTGGCCAGCAGGATTACTAAGAGATCTTCTTCCAAGACAATATAATATTATAGAAACTATTAATCTTAGATTCTGTAACAAAATAAGAGCTGAATATTCTGGAGACGAGGAAAGAATTAGACGAATGTCTATTATCCAAGATGACCAGGTAAAAATGGCTCACTTAGCAATAGTTGGTGGTCATTCTGTAAACGGTGTCGCAGCTCTTCACAGCGAAATTATAAAAAATGATGTACTAAAAGATTTTTATGAAGTATTTCCTGCAAAGTTTAACAATGTAACAAACGGAATTACTCCTAGGCGCTGGATTAGACAAGCAAACCCAGAACTTGCAAAGCTTATTACTAGCTTAATAGGTGATGAATGGGTAACAGACCTTAGCCAACTAAAGAAATTAGCCGAGTTTTCTGAAAACAAAGAAGTTCTTGAGTCTCTATTAAGAATCAAAGACAAAAATAAAGCGGAGTTCGCTCAATACGTTTTTGACAACAATCCTGTCAAAGATGCCAATGGAAACATCGTATCAAGAACCAAAATTGACACCAAGTCAATATTTGACGTACAGGCAAAACGTCTCCATGAATACAAACGTCAGCTTATGAATGCGCTTCACATCCTAATGGTATACAACAGAATTAAAGAAAATCCTGAAGCAGAGGTTACACCAAGAACCTTTATGTTTGCAGCCAAAGCTGCTCCGGGCTACCATACCGCAAAAAATATTATCAAATTCATTAATATCCTTGGAAACATTATAAACAATGATCCTGATGTGAATGGGAGAATCAAAGTGGTATTCCTTGAAAACTACAATGTGTCACTAGCAGAAAAGCTGATGCCTGCCTCTGACTTAAGTGAACAAATTTCAACAGCAGGATTGGAAGCATCTGGAACAGGAAACATGAAGTTCTCAATGAATGGTGCTTTAACCATTGGGACAATGGACGGTGCTAATGTAGAAATGGCTCGAGATATTGGCAAAGAAAATATGTTCATATTTGGACTTTCTACTGAAGAAGTAAATGCTGAAAAAGCTGCCGGTTATAACCCCTGGGAAGTCTACGGAGCTAACACTGAAATTCAAAAAGTAATAGATCAAATGAGGAGTGGCTCTATTGTATCTACTGATGATGAAAAAAGAGTTCTTTCTGAATTAGCAAATGGATTAATGCACAACGATAACTATCTAGTGCTAAAGGACTTAGCGGCTTACTCGGAAGCACAGAAACTTGTTAGCGAGACTTACAAAGACCAAATGGAATGGGCAAGACTAGCTCTGCTTAATATAGCTGGAATGTGGTATTTTTCCTCTGACAGATCAATCACAGAATATGCAGATATTTGGGGCTTAGAAGCGGTAACTCCTTAATAATAAAAACTATTCTATAGCTGGCATTAATTGCTGGCTATAGCGTTTTATCTGTTTTCCTTTCGCAAAACCAAATAAAAAAGATTACCCATATTAAGATTGCAGATGAATACCTGATTATATCGCTTACTGGTGGGTTCTCTTGTAACATTCCAAAACGAAGTGTAAACAATAAAACAAACACACTCCACACAGCTATTGAGACCCATCCTCTCCAGTTTATAGGAGTATATCCCCAGCCTACGCGATGTCCTTTTCTCTTACGAAACCAATATTTATTATTATCCATACCTATTCCCCCTTATTCATATGCGCATTAGCTAAAGGCCACTTCCACCTTAACCAACTATATGGCGTAAACTGTGGTGTTCTATTATAATACCAGCGTTTGAATTCTGATTGATTAATGAGTTTTTTAGATAAAAACTGAAGTTTTTTTTCAAAATACTCCTCATCCTTCCAATACATCTCATATTCAAGCTTATCTTTATTTAGCAGTTGTTTTCTTACTGCAACCTCATCACCATAAGTCATTCTTAGCGCTTCCAAGATAGTGTCTATATATTCATAATCACCCAGCTCATCTGAATCCAGCTGTCCTGGTGTGAGCTCTGCTGATGGCTCTCTATTTATCATATCAAGATCTAACGAATCCTCGCCATTGTCTTTCAGCCAGTTTAAATATTTGATAACCATTGTCGCCGGAATTGAAGCTATCAAGGGAAGTCCCAGCAAGTCACCACCTATAGTTCCATACCCAACTGCTGCCTCAGAAAAATTCGTTGTATTCATCACTATTGCATTCTCACTATTTGCTATAGACCACAAAACATTGGCTCTTACCCTAGCTTGCACGTTCTGATGTGCCAAACTGTTTATTTCTAAATTTAACTGTTTTACGACTGGCTCTACCATACTATCTATAGCCTGCGTCCTCACCTCTATCCCTAGCCCACTTGCTAGCCTCTCCCCTATTTCGTTTGATGCTGGCATAGTATATTCGCCTAGTTTATACGGCATCATCACCCCAACTACTTTTTCTGCTCCAAGGTGACGTTTAAGCGCAACGGCTACTGCAGTTGAATCTTTTCCTCCTGACAAACCTAACACAACTTTATGCTTGGAAAGACCAGACTTGTAAAAATAGTCTTTTAAATAAAGACCAATCATCATATCTAACTCTTGCATGTCACTGCAACTATTCTCAATAGGCTTCATGTTGTTTATCTCCATTGTTTCAATAACAACACTATCTTCTTCAAAAGCCTTCATTTGTAAGACTAATTCACCCTCTTTATTTAGGACAAAGCTTCTGCCACCAAATATCAACTCATCTTGAGCTCCAACTATATTCACAAAAACAATTGGAGTATCATAATGTTTTGCTACTTTCGAAAACATGCTCACTCGTTGCTCTTGCTTGCCAATATAGTCTGGGCTAGCTGAGATATTCACAAATGCCGACAGAACTACTCCCTGCTTCTTTGCTTGCAAATAAAGAGTCTCATATATATCTGCCTTATAAAGACGGTATTTCTCTTGTAGTCCTGAATGTGGACTATTCCAACCATCCTCACAAATCAGAAAACCAAAATATTCATCACCCAGTTTTCTTATACCGACACGTTCCTCTGCGCCTGCCTGGAACCATCTGTTCTCATCAAACTCTTTATAAGTGGGCAAACAAATCTTATCCTGAATGAAGCTATTTTCACCGAAAACGCCAAAGGAATTAAACAATCCTTTTTCTCCATGGGCATCATTTTCTCTAGGAAAACCAACACCTATAGAAGAAAGTGTTTCACGTGAAACACTTTTTAGACTATCAAGACAAACCCTCACATTTCCGCTCAATGTTTTATTAAAGAAAATATCTTGAGAATAATATCCTGTTAAAGAAAGCTCTCCAAAAAAATGGGCATCTGCCTGCTTGCCCTCTATCATAGCAAGCATCCTATTAAGGTTTATTAAAGGATTCCCTACTACTGAATTTATCTGATGTAATGCTATTTTCATATCTATATATTATCACTAATGTTTCACGTGAAACACCAACTTTCCACCTAATTTTAACTATTTCTATAATGATTTTAATGAAAATATTAAAATAATGTATTTTTTCGCTACGTTCTCGCTTAAAAATTATACATTTTTGTGGCATAATGTTTCACGTGAAACAATCAAAAGAAAACAACGAATCTTTTAAAAAAATCATAGATCTACTACATGAGGAGAATCATCACCACAATCTTTCTGGAATAAAGGACTGGCAAGGGATGTACGCCCAGCACATAGAGGATAGTCTAGCCATCGCAGAATATATTGAGGCCAATCATCCAGGTGAGGATAAAAAAATACTCGATTTGGGCTCTGGAGCTGGATTTCCCGGCATTGTTATAGCAATATGCAGTCCAAACAAAAAAGTAATAATGATAGAATCCAACAATAAGAAAGTTTCATTTATAAAAAAAGCATCTGAATCTATCGGATTAAAAAATACCGAAGCTGTTCTCTCAAGAATAGAAGAATTCCCAGAACTAGGCGCTGCGGATATTGTATGCGCAAAAGCTCTATCATCGTTAGATGTTCTTCTAGAATATGCTTGCCCTCTCTTAAAAGTAGGCGGGAGCCTGATTTCCATGAAATCTTTAGATATTGAAGAAGAGCTCGCAAATGCAGCTATTGTTTGGACTGAGCTTGGCTTTGAGGCGCCAACACATGTCGCATACTCGGCTTGTGGCAAAAAAAGACAGCTCGTAGTATTTAAAAAAAGTAAAAGTTCAAAAATAAAGCTACCAAGGAATAACGGAGAAGCAAAAAACAAACCGTTGAGGGGGCTTTTATGAGGATTATATCAATGGTTAACCAAAAGGGTGGAGTAGGCAAAACCACTTCTGCTGTTAACATTGCAGCCATGTTGGCAAAAAAAAGCCAGAAAACTTTATTAATCGATCTAGATCCTCAAGCAAATGCTACAAGTGGTCTTGGCTTATATGAAAACAACTACACACATAGCGTATATGAAGCTCTATTGGGAAATATAGAACCAGCACAGGCAATATACCCGTCTGCTGTTAAAAATCTTTCCGTTATGCCAGCTAGCAAGGATTTGTCAGGTGCTGAAATTGAATTGGTTTCAGAATTTAATAGAGAAAAGTTTCTTCAAACTATGATAAAGAAAATTGACGGCATGTTTGATATTGTAATAATTGATTGCCCGCCTTCACTCGGGCTTCTTACTATTAATTCGCTTACTGCCTCTACTGAAATAATAATTCCTGTTCAAGCAGAATATTATGCACTTGAGGGATTAGCAAGATTGATGCAAACAATCGAATCTGTAAAAAAAGCACTTAACCCAAAACTTTTTATCAAAGGCGTTCTAATAACCATGTATGACAAACGGCTTGGGCTTAGCAAACAAGTAGAGGAAGAAGCTAGAGATCATTTAAAAGATCTAGTTTTTAAAACAGTGATACCAAGAAATGTAAAACTAAGCGAGGCTCCTAGCTTTGGCGAGCCAATATCCACATATGACAAAAAATCTAAAGGGGCAAAAGCCTATAAAAATCTAATTAAGGAGTTGCTAAATGGCTAAGAAAAAACTTGGCAGAGGGCTATCTGCATTATTGCCAGAACAAGTAGAAGAAACCAATCAAGAGAGTGGTTTAATAAAAATAGCTCTAAGCGATATTACAACAAACCCCTTTCAACCTAGAACTCATTTTAATGACAAATCCATTGATGAACTTGCTGCTTCTATAAAAGAAAATGGAGTTATTCAACCAATAGTTGTTAGAAAAGTTCAAACTGGTTTTGAACTAATTTCTGGAGAACGTAGGCTTCGTGCTACAAAATCTCTAGGAGAAAAGGTAATTCCTGCTATTGTAAAAGAAAATGTGAGCGACAAAGAAAGTATGCTCATGGCTCTTATTGAAAATATTCAAAGAGAAGACATTAGCCCTATTGAACAAGCAGAATCTTATAAGTTAATCATGAAAGAAAACGACATGTCACAAACTGATCTTGCCATTATGATTGGCAAAAGCCGTCCAGTAGTAGCAAACACTATTAGGCTTTTAGAGTTGTCTAGCAACTGCAAAGAGGCACTAGAAGAGAAAACAATTACAGAGAGTCATGCAAGAAAACTTTTGCAGCTAGATACTCACGGAAAACAAAACAAAATGCTTCTTCAGATAATGAATAACAGCATGACTATTAGAGAGATGGAAACAAAAGTTATATCAAAAAAGGCCAAAAAAAATTCTACTCCAACTATCCAAATTAAAAACAACAACTATAAGATTAGCTGTAAAAAATCTGGAGACAAAGGTAGCTTTACTATTAAGTTTGGTTCTTCTGAAGAGTACAAAAAACTCATCAAGCAGATTGAAACTCTATAGCTTACAGCAACTCAAATATGGACGTTTTAGAAACTATTAAAAAGACAAAAATTGTTGTAGCTCCCATGGCAGGAATCAGCGACCCTCCATTTAGAAGGCTCTGCAGAGATTTTGGCGCAAAACTATGCTACACAGAAATGATTTCTGCTGCCGGGGTAATGCTTGGCGATAAAAAAAGCAAAGTTTTTACTTTCATTAAAGATGAACACCCTATAGTAGCTCAAATATTTGGCTCAGACCCTGATGCTATGCAATACGCTGCTAAATATTTTGAAGAGCAAGGTGCAGATATAATAGATATCAATCTTGGCTGCCCAGTAAAAAAAGTAGCAAAACAAAGTTCCGGCGCTGCTTTAGCTAGAGACTTGTTATTAACAGAAAAAACAATACAAGCAGTGGCTAAGGTAATAAACATCCCTCTTTCGATAAAATTTCGACTTGGTTGGAGTAAAAACTTAGAGAATTATCTGGAATTATGTAAAATTGCACAAAATAGCGGTGTGTCCTTAATCTGCCTACATTCTAGATACGCAAATCAGATGTATTCTGGTGTTTCTGACTGGTCAAAAGTAAACGAAATGAGAAAACATTTCTCTGGCCTAATTATTGGATCTGGGGATATAAATACTCCTGATGACATCTCACAAGCACTAGATTCTTATGATGTTGATGCTGTCATGCTCGGTCGAGGTGTTTGGGGTAATCCATGGCTTATAAGTGACTATTTAAAAAAAGATAGATTGTCTTTACATGAGACTATTTTAAGGCACTTTGAATACATGTCTGAATTCCATGGTGAAAAAAAAGCTGCTATTTTATTTAGAAAATTTATTAGTAAATACATTAAAGGGCTGCCAAACTCTCAAAAACTTAGAATGATGGGGAATGCGGTTTCAACTAAAAGTGATTTATTAGATTTACTAGAAGAACTTGGCGGAAAATGCCATGTCTTTTAGTTAATAACTACCATTGATAGTAAGAAGCACACCAGCTAAACTACTCTTATGGTAAGCATCGTACTATATGAACCAGAAATACCTCCAAACACGGGAAACATAGCTCGTCTTTGCCTAGCAACGAATACGCCCCTATATCTTATTGAGCCACTTGGCTTTTCTCTTGATGACAAGCATCTTAAGCGAGCTGGTTTAGATTATTGGCAACATGTTAACTACAGGGTAGTGAAAAGCTTACACGCTATACAGGATGAGTTTCCCGATAGCACCTTTTATTATCTATCTACTAAAGCTGAGAAAACTTACACAGAAGTTAATTATAAAGATTCTGATTTTCTTGTTTTTGGCCCAGAATCTAGAGGGTTACCAGAGTCTCTTATTTATAAAACAGGAACAGCGGTAACAATACCAATGTTTAATGAAAAAGTTCGAAGCATTAATCTGGCAACTAGTGTTGGAATCGTGCTATATGAAGCTATTCGGCAACTTTCTTAATCCACCAGTTTTTTTCCATGAATAAATAGTGGGAACTTTGGCGATATTATAATTGTCTTAAGTATACGTAAATAGTATTCAGGGGGAATAGAATATGGCTGATTTTATAAGTGGACAAAATGTTTTTAAAAGTAATGATTCTAAGCAATCGTTATTAATTACTAACCGTAATGAAAAGTACTATCTTGGTGACAGAAAAACCTTTATGAAGGTTCTGGAAGAGTCTATAGAGCAAATTACTTTAGATCTTGCAGACCCAGAAGTAGAATCAATGGTTATCGATGGTGAGTTTCTAGAAGATAAAAGCGATCCTGGTGCATTATTCTTTGTAAACACAAAGCTTAATGAACTAAAGGACCTTAATAGAACTCTTGTTTCTACTTTTGATTTTTTAAAAGAAATAGAAAAAGAAGTATCAAGACTGATATCCTAATATTATGGTTATCCGTAAAGTAAATAATATTGATCTAACTAGGCAACTAAAGACTAATAACCTTGATGCCTATAAACAAGCACTTCAACAAGAATCGCAAACACAAGCAGATGCTAGATCTACTGCCGGTTCTAAAATCAAGTGGAATATCGTAAAAAACGATAAGGGCTCAACTAAGATTAATCCCCTTATGGAAACAGATCATGTAAAATTAAGCAGTATTAGGCAAATGGATAAGTCTGTAAGTGCCAATGTTGTTGCGCATAAAATGGGGTATAAAATTAATCTTCATGAAAAAATGGACATACTTAAAGATAAATATCTAAAAAACTTTTTACAGGGTAAATCACACAACTTTATGGTAGCAAAGTTTGCACAGCTTAAAACGGCCTTTTTATCACAAACGTTGGCCAACTTGGGCATGACTGCACCAGAGCTCCTAAAAATGCAAAAGAAAGCATTGAAAGAGGCTCAGGGAGAGAACGAGCTACTGTTTGAAGAGAACGAATACAACGAAGAGATGATATTTGTTATTGGGGGCTCTCCAAAGAAAATAAAAAAAGAAATTCAAATTATGGCAGAAATTAGACAACAGCTGGCTACTCAGATGTCAAAACTTGGAAAAGCTAGCTACTACAATCAAGAAAAAACGCTTTCTATAAAGCTACGTGCCTGTAAAAAAATTAAAGAAGAATTTCAAAAAGAACGCAATAACATTCAATATGTGCGAGATTATCACTTTGTTGGTAAAGGCGGCGTTACTTCTGAAAGAACTATTTTTGAGAAGATTACTTCTTAGACTAGTTTTATCGATTGCAAAGATTGATTCCTAGCTAAAATTGCATCCTCGTTAACTGGAATTATTTGTAATGGGGACTTGCCGGCACTTCCAGAAAAATAATAATCAACCTGTTCATTTTTTCTAGTTATCACTTTTCTATACTTCTTTGAACTTGAAGCATCTGTCATTATATAATCACCTGACTTGAAAGCAGTAATAAGGACTACATGAGAACCGCCTCTAACGCCAACCATATAACACCCAGGTTTCAGCTTAAGTGATCCGTCTTCTTTCTTTAATTGGTTGTACTTTATGCCTTCAGGAAAAGAACGTTTATTATAACGAGAATACTCAACTATATTTCTTTTATCTTCATTCTTCTCGCCACTATTAGTTCGATTATATTTGAAGAAATCATACAAAGGATGTGTTGCACCCATCTCTTCTCCTACTTGATGAGGCAACCTGTAGCAATCTGTTTTATTATCTGCCCCTGTATAAAGCTCATACTCCATACCTTCATAGCGATTTAAGGTTGTTAACATACTGCGTATATAAGTGCTCATTGTTAGATTATCTAAAGCCTCTCGAATACTTGCAGTGGCAGAAGAGCTTGCGCTTGCTAGCCTTTTCCCGTTTGTTTTACCGCTACTTTTACTACCAAATAATCTACTAAAAAAAGGTCCTATTTTAGAAAAAAATCCTGCTTTTTTCTTAACTATCTTAACGCTCGCATCTTTACTTCCACTGCTTTTTTTATTTTTCTGTTTTAAACTCTGCTCTGCTTTTCTTTCTAGAGAAAAAATAACCGAAGCGTTTAATTTCTTTCCTACAATTTGAGACTGCATGCTTTTTATTTCATTACTAAGTATTGCTGTTCTCTCATTAGTGCCTGAAATCTTGTTTGTTTGTTTTAAAAAAGAACTCATTTCTTTTTTATCTATTGTTTTATTACCATCTGTATCTGCTTGGGATAAAAAAGCACCAACTTTAGTGCTATTGAAGTTGCCTCTTAAAAATTCTTTTCCACCGGTATATGCCTTTATTGTCATGTTGCACCTCGCTATCAAACCTTATGTTAATATATCGAGATTTTTCTAAATATGTTGCATTTATTTTTTTACAGAGTAACCAAAAGACCCTAATTTTTTACCTAAATCGTAGTATTCTCCATGGTTATAGGCTACTAGTCTTGCCCTGTCTAGCGCATACTTCCCGTCTTTGTTTATTAGATCTTCTCTAATTGAAGTGCCCACTACTTCTGCAATAAAACAGTCATGAGTACCAAGCTTTAATATTTGCTTTGTTTTGCATTCCAAACTAAGCGGGGAAATCGCTATTTGCGGTGTCTCTATTACACTGGATGCTGCTTTTTTTAATTTTAAAATAGACCATTTATCCATGTCCTTACCTGATCTAACTCCACAAAAATCCATCTCCCTAACCATATTGCTATCTACCAGGTTAATAACAAATTCACCAGTATCTTTTATAATTTTATATGAGTGCCTAGATGGACGAATAGATATTGAAACCATTACTGGATCACTACAAACTGTCCCCGCCCAAGCTATTGTAATAAGATTGTGATCTTGCGATTTTATGCCACAAGAGACCATTACTGCCGGAATTGGATATAAAAGGTTTGCTGGTTTTGTTGCTACTCTTTTTTTTGGTCTATGTGCTTGAGGTTTATTATATCTTTTCATTTCATTCCTTAAAAATTCATTTTATAGGCAACCGAATACGACTCATCGTTATCCCCTATTTTCTCATAATAAATAACAGAGCTTGTATAAGCATTTAAAGGATATGTAAGTGTTCCGCTAACCTTATAAGGAATATCTGGTCTTAGTAAAATCTGCTGATAAGACAACACCCCTGAAAAACCATTAATATCGTTTAAAGCCAACGCTCCCTTAAATACTGCGTCTGCATTATCATAGTCCTCATAACCAACACTTACAATCCCAAAAGGCATTACGCTGAGTTCGGCTCCAACAAAGTAGCCATTCATGGCGCTAGCTGAATAGTTCGAAATATCGATTGGGGCTACCTCATATGAAGAATTAAAGAATCCTGGAACAAAGTTCTTTCCAAGCATTCTATACTCAGCTCTAACATCAAATATCTCTCCAAAATCCATCTTTGTTCCAAGTGCTAGAGCATTAGACTGATTTGATAATGAACCGTACTCCAGATATGCATCCATCCATGGCTGAATTAGCTTAAACCCCATATCAACTGAGTATGCTGAAACTCCTTTGTTAATTTTTGCATTACCACTTACAACGCCATCTGTCTCTGAAACATAGCTAACACCTGCGATTAATGGAGTATCAAGCCCGGGCATTTTAAACAAATCATAAGTTAATCTAGTTCCAACGACACCTGTGCCTGCAAACATGCTATATATTCCAACTGGCAGGAATTGTCTTGTATATGCTTTAAATCCCGCATTATTCATATTGAAATAGGTAGATACTGGCGCGGAATCATAAGAATCCATTATTAAACCATAGCCATATGTCTCGTTAGCTAGTCTTCCAAACCTTACACCCCACAAGCCATTATCATACTGTGTATACCTAAATTCTATTAACGATAAGCCTGGTGGCCGCTTGCTTTCAGGAAAAACCAGATTAAGCCCTGCTCCACAACTAAAATCATCTAAAACAAATTCCTGAGTAAAATGCATGTTAAGCGCATTCTGGCCTTCATGTGAAATCATAGAAAATACACCACCACCACTTTGCAGCAAATCATTAGTTGATAAACTTCCATACCCTGCAAACGCTAAAGTAAAAAGAAATAAAATAATTAGCTTCTTCTGCATATTGTTCTCCCTCGCTAATAAGTAATCATGGATGTAATTAATACCTTAACTGTATAAAAAAAAGTTAAAACTAGAGCTGAAACAAATAAATAAGATAATTTTCCCTGATCCATAGCTAAATTATATTGTTAACTATCTTCGATAGCAACCATTCGTTTTACTAAGTATCCATATGCGTAAACAAACATCACCATAAAGTACTTGACGTAAGTTAAAAAGAGGTATAAGATAGTTTACGTAGAATAGTGGAGGTATAAAATGAACAAACATGAAGGATTTAGCTTGCTTGAGTTACTAATTGCCCTTTCTTTATTGGTTATTCTGAGCTCTTTTGTAATGCCAAATATTAAAAAAATACAAGATAAAAGCAACAATATGACTGCCGAAGTAAATATTAGAACCTTTCAAGCTTGCTTGGAAAACTACTTTCTAGAAAATAGCACATATCCCGCTGGCGACTTGAATGCTGGCGAGCTTTTTAGCTTACTTGCTGCAGATAATATTATAAAAACTTGTCCAACAAACCCTTATACAAAAGCAGTCTATTCTGATTCTGACACAAAAGGAAAAGTCACCTATTCTTCAAGTGACGGCAATGACTATGACCTTAAATTGTACTCAAGAGATGGAACAATCGTAATGCTGTTACTTAATAGCTTATAGGTCTAACTCTTCGAGTATTGAGTTATATACTAAAAAGCCTTTGTTTGTAAGATGAACAAAGGCTTTGCCCATTATTATTAGTTCTGGGTATTTTCGTAGGACGTCATCAAAAAGCTTCTCATATGCTACTCCGGTTGTTGTTCTTAGACCCATCATAATTTTTTCCATTTTTTGCTCTTTCTCGCTAAGATTATCTGTGTTTACTACTCTCTTTCCTGATAGATACTCTTCTATGTTCTTAATATTCTCAATACGAATTCCTTTGATCGTGGATACTGCACCAGCCCCTACCCCTAAATAATCCTGATAGCTCCAATATGCTTGGTTATGTTTACATTCATATTCAGATTTTGAATAATTTGATATTTCATACCTAGCAAACTCCTTATCTCTTAGTTTAGAAACAACCTCTTCTGCTAATTTGCTTTGATTATCATCATCTATTGGATGCTCGTCATATTTATTAGCTAAAGGAGTGTCTTCCTCTATTGTCAGTGAATAATAGGAAACATGCTTAATATTCTCAGTAATATTACTAATTTCTTTAATAATGTCCTCTTTGGTTTGACCTGGTAAAGAATACATTAAATCTATGCCGATATTAGAAAAATACTTTCCTGCAATGGATAGCTTTTCCGGCACATTACAGCTTCTTTCTCTGCCAATATCTATTAGCTTCAAATCTTCAAAAGACTGTACCCCGACGCTCAGTCTATTGATTCCTGCGCTTACAAATTCTTTCATCTTCTGTGCTGTTATAGTCTCAGGATTACACTCAATGCTTACTTCGCATTGTTTTGTTAATTTAAGTTTACTTAGGATGTTATTTACTTGTTGTCCGGTTAACAGACTAGGCGTCCCTCCTCCAAAAAACACTGTTTCTAGAGGTTCGCCGTTGTATCTTTCAGTTATTTCATCAACTACTGCTGCAACATAATCCTCTCTTACCGTCCCGTTACATGGAACTGAATAAAAGTCACAATAATCACATTTTGAATTGCAATATGGGATATGAAGGTAAAGGTGTTTTACCATTTAGGCTACTCGTCAGAAATACTTAAAATACATAGAAAAGCATCATCCGGAATCTCTACATTTCCAACACTTTTCATTCTTTTTTTACCCTCTTTTTGCTTTTCTAAGAGCTTTCGCTTTCTCGAAATATCACCACCATAGCACTTGGCTGTAACATTCTTTCTCAACGCCTTTATGGTTTCTCTAGAAATAATTTTGCTTCCGATAGACGCTTGCACCGGTATTTCAAACATTTGTCTATGTATTTGCTCTTTTAACTTCTTAACAAGTGCTCTCCCTCTAAAGAACGAGTGATCCCTATGACAAATAAATGAAAAAGCATCAACGATATCGCCCTTAAGCAAAATATCGACTTTAACTAAATCGGAATTTTCATAACCAGCCAATTCATAATCTAAAGAAGCATAGCCTTTGCTTAACTCTTTCATCTTGTTAAAGAAGTCTATAACTATCTCGTTAAGCGGTAAAACATAGTGAAGCACTACTCTTGTTTCAGTAATATACTCCATGTGATCCAATTTGCCTCTTTTCTTGTTGCACAAGTCCATAATAGAACCTACATACTCGTTTGGAAGAACAATATTTGCCTTTACAATTGGCTCTTCTATACTCTCTATAAGCCCTCTGTCTGGATAGTTAGCTGGGTTATCGATAACCATCTGATTGCCATTTATCATATTAAGCCTATACTCAACACCTGGAGCTGTAGCTATCATGTCTATATTATACTCTCTCTCAATACGCTCCTTTATAATCTCCATATGCAATAACCCAAGAAATCCACATCTAAACCCAAAACCAAGAGCCTTTGATGTCTCTGGCACAAAGTGTAGCGAAGAATCATTTAGTCTAAGCTTTTGCAACGCTTCCCTTAGGTCTTCATAATTATCTGATATTACTGGATACAGTCCACAAAAAACCATGGATTGTGGCTCTTTATAGCCTGGTAGTGGCACTAACGCCTCGCTACCTGCAACTGTTACGGTATCTCCAATTTTTACATCATCAATATTTTTAATGTTGCCTATTAAGTACCCAACTTCACCTGTTTTTAAAAAGCCTGTTTTTATCATGTTTGGTTTAAAATATCCTATTTCGGTTACCTCGTATTCGGCTTTAGACTGCATAAATTTTATTTTCTGCCCTTTTGCTATCTCGCCTTCAACGACTCTAACCATAACCTCAACACCCCTATAGCTGTCGAAATGAGAATCAAACACTAGAGCCTTAAGACTATCCGCTTCCTTGCCAGTTGGAGGAGGAATGAGCTCTACAATCGCTTCTAAAACTGCATCGATACCCTCACCTGTCTTTGCGCTTACAGGAATATATCCTGAAGGTCCAAGAATAGATTCAATCTCTTTCATAACTTTTTCCGGCTCTGCTGCTGGAAGATCTATTTTATTAATCACTGGGATAATAGTTAGATCGTTCTCTATCGCTAAATAAATATTTGCCATTGTTTGAGCTTCTATTCCCTGAGTTGCATCTACTATTAAAAGCGCACCCTCACAAGCTGCCAAGCTTCTTGATACTTCATATGTAAAATCAACGTGTCCGGGTGTGTCGATCAAATTAAGCATATACTCTTCGCCATCATTGGCGTCATATAACATTCTTGCTGGCTGTAGTTTTATTGTAATACCTCGCTCTTGCTCAAGCTCCATAGTATCTAAAAGCTGTGCTTTCATGTCTCTTTTATCTATGGTTTTGGTAACCTCTAGCAACCTATCTGCAAGAGTAGATTTGCCGTGATCGATGTGAGCGATTATAGAAAAGTTTCTAATATTCTTTTGTTGCATGAGTACAATTCTACGGCACTAGAGGGATTTTGCCTAACATTTATTAAGGTTTAAAGGTTATCAAAGAGCGCTTTTTGCGTATAATTATTGTAATATAGGGACTGTTTTCTCTATATACTATTTTAAAGGGGCTGTGTGTTAGCTATTATGGGGGATTTTACAATTTTAAAAAGACTGCAAATTATCATACTTGTTCTTACATCATTGCTTTCCTTTTCTATAGCAAGTGCACCACTTTCTTATGTAATTGATGCAGGCGATCATAGCTTTGTTGTAAAAGAAAACGGAACAGTTTATATAGCAGGGAAGAATGAAGGCAATGTAATTGGAACAACAGTTTCACCAAACGTATTTACTTTCCAATACAGCACTAATAGTGCTAATACCACCAGCACTCTAAACTCTATAGCCGGTGGAACTCTTCACAGCTTAATAAAGAAAAGCGATAACTCCCTCTGGGGAACTGGATATAATGGAACGGGGCAGCTTGGAAATAATGACGACACTAATGTCCTTGCATGGGAAATTCTTACATCAAATATTGTTACGATTGCTGCAGGTGCTTACCATAGTTTAGGGATACTAGCTGACGGAACTTTAGTTGGAACTGGGTACAACCTTAACGGACAGCTTGGAACACTCAATGCTGTTAATCCAATATCATGGGTGTCTCTTGGTCTAAACGGAGTTAAAAAAATAGCCGCTGGAGATGCCTTTAGCTTGGCGCTACAAACCAATGGGACTTTATGGGCAACTGGGGCAAATAACGATGGCCAATTTGGTGATGGAACAACCACAAACAGTCTTTCCTGGATACAAATAACTACTAATGTGAAAAACATTGCGGCTGGCTACAGCCATAGTTATATTGTTAAAAATGATAATAGTGGTTGGGTCTGTGGTCACAATGGATTTGGCCAACTTGGCCTTGGAAACAAACAAGACAGACTCTCGTGGACACCTTCGACAATTACTGGCGATGTTCATATCATTGCAGGAGACCACCATACATTTGTTCTTACAGACGCAGGATCTCTTGTTGGTGTTGGACGAAATGATCATGGTCAATTAGGGCTAGGTAATACAACAGATATACTAAGCGTTACTGTTATCACGGATAATGTTAAAAGTGTTGCTGCAGGAAACAGACATAGCCACATTATTAAACAAACTGACACCTTATGGGCTGCTGGCTACAATGGATTTGGACGCTTGGTACTACAAGCACAAACGATTCCATAGCATGGACACTGGTTCCTTCATTAAACACTCCTCCAAACGTAACCGCTAGCACTAATATGACTTTCCATGCAGGAGACCTTACTACATTCTCTGCTTATATTTTTGATGTTGACGACGATAACTTATCAATTAATTGGACTCTAATATCAAGCCCTCTCGGTAGCACTCTTCCTTCTGCTCTATCTACAATGAGTGCGTTTGTCATCTCAGCTGACTTAGTCGGAACATACAGCATTCAGCTATTAGTTTCTGATCAATTAACTTCCGTAATAAACACAATTTCTGTTATAGCAACCAATACAGCACCTTCTGCAAATGCTGGAACAAATAGAATATTTCCTGTTTTTAGCTTAGTCGAATTATCCGCACTTAATAGTACGGACAACGAGGACGATACTCTAACATATACATGGGCAATTTTAGACAAACCAGCTTCTAGCAATCAAATTATTAGCCCCAACAATCTAATAACAACATCTGTTTTATTAGATAGCATTGGTACCTATGATATATTATTAGCTGTTTCTGATAATTGGAGCATATCTACCACATCTATCACTATAAAATCAGTGCCTCCATTTGATCCATTCGCTCCAACTTATTCTATTCGGCTATCACATCAAAATGTCTCCAGCCATCTAACCGTAATGATCTCTTTTAATGAAACAATGATTGCTAGCCCTTTAGGCATATTTATAGACTATGACACTGGTGCCAGCCAAGATATCACAAGTCAGGGAGACTGGATTACCTCTAACTATATGAGTTGGATAGCTACGGTAACCCCATCTATTCGGGCTGGTTTAATTGCAACCGTTTCCGTGCGACTTGCTTATGGCACAGACGGCAACAGGGTTAGCCAAGGCAATTCAAAAACAGCTACTTACTACATTCTTCCTTATCTGGTAACATCAAACACGGCAACCGGTCTCACTGTTGATGTGGACCTTCCTTATGGTGCCGTTTCTGTGGACGTGACTCCAATAATTACCTTTTTTAGCACCATCCCGTCAACTGATACAATTATTCCTTCTAAAGACTCAGCAACAAGTCGCAGCATTGTTTGGGTAACATACCTAGATGCTTTTGAATTTTCATTAGCTCCTACCGGTAGTTACATTGGACAGCCAACCCCACAAATACAATCTATTGCAAACTTTTATCTATCCTTCGCTGGCGTTTCGTCAACAGACAAGCTAGTAAGAATATACACTTACAGCGCATCCGCTGATAGGTGGTCAGAGGATGGGATAATTTCAATTTCTATTACCCGAGATAACGTTTGCTTTACTACAGCAAAACAAGGCTTATTTGCGCTGGTTCTAGTAGAAGCTGAGCCAATTAGATCAACCGAAAACCTTGTTATATCAAGAGCGCTTTCTGCACCAAATCCTTTCAATCCTGGAGCCGCTGAAACATCTCATATTGGTTTTTATCTAAATAAAGCAGCAACTATAAAGCTCTTTGTTCACAATATTGCAGGGTCTGTAATATATTCTGATTACGCATCCTTTAATGATGGATACAATGAATTCGTTTGGAATGGCCGTGACCTAAAAGGCAGAATAGTTGGTAATGATTTGTATTTTGCTTACATAGTTGCTGCTGCTGGTAACTCTAAAGTAGTAAAAATCGTGGTGATGAAATGAAATACAAACTAATAAGCATTATCCTTCTCCTCGGTTTGAGCATATGTTCTGAATTCGTCAATAATGGAAGCTGGCTGGAAATAATACCTGATTCAAGAGCTGCTGCAATGGGTGGTGCAAATACGGCAATCGCTTCATCTGCCTATGCTATCTATTGGAACCCTGCACTGCTTCATAACCAACATAATGCACAAGTTTCATTTATAGACCTTAGAGAAGGTCAGCTAAACTATTTATCTATGGCCTATGCTTTTCCGCTGGCTAATAACACCTTTGGCATAAGCGTTTATTACCTTGCATCTGGGGCTATTGAAGAAACGATTTATCAAAGTGGCCGACCTCTTCAAATAGGAACTATGCCAGGACTTACATACCTGCTTGTTTCTGTTGGTTTCTCAACTAATCTCTCTGGCTTTCAAATAGGCATAACAGAAAAAATACTTTCACAAACACTAGCAAACGAAAGAAGTACTGGCATTGGTGTTGATGCTGGAATATTCTACCCTATGGACTCAATTGTGCTTGGCGCTTCCCATGCAATTATCCCTATACGAACTAAATGGACAACTGAAACAAAAGAAACTCTCCAGGGGCATACTCGAGCTGGAGTTGGGTGTCAAATAGTCCAAGACCTAATAATGGAATTGGATATGAATTAACAGGCAACAATCCTTATAAAAACAACAAATTCAAGGGTAATTTGGTTGACGCTATTGTTGAATTTATAAAACCTTTCTTGCCAAAGAAAAACAACCGTTTTGGCTCTGCAAGTCCTTTTTAAAGATAGTTTTTATTAGCTTATGGCCCCCTGTTCTATTGACCTGCGTCTCTTATTTTCTTAAATTGCTTATAACCTTATATAACATTAATAATTCTCCTTCACGTTTTCCTCAAAATAAGCGCTACTTCGAAAATTTATCATTAAATATTTTTGTAATTATTTGTTGCCAGTTTTTTGCAATATAGCCTGTATATCCAGGCAAAACTCTATTTATAACATCTAATTGTATTGGCAATCCAACTTCGGCGAACATATTTAGATCATTTATACTGTCTCCCACAGCAGCAGCATTGTCTTTGCTAATACCTATTATATTTAGCACACTCCGAACAACATCACCTTTGCCTTCAAACCCATAATCTAGGCTTATTTCTCCTGTTAATTTCTTGTCTTTTACTATCACTTCATTGGCAAAATAGCCAGCTAGGTTATAATTATCAACAATGTATTTTGCAAGCTGTGCTACTCCGTTAGAAATCAAATATACCGAGATATTATTAACTTTGCAGGTTTCAAAAAACTCATCTAATTCTGAGTGAAGCGTCATGCTTTCGATTGCATGATTAAATAATTCTTCGCTTGCACCTCGCCAAGCTGCTACATCTAATCTAGCAAATTCAGCATAATCGATTTCTTTATTGCGATACATTCTGAGATATTTCTCGCCTAAGTTGTCCCAAGTTCCACATAGCTTATGCATTCTTTCCCAAATATAATCACCATAATGAAGAGTTCCGTCTACATCTAAGAAAATAGCCTCTAGCGACATTTAGTGTGATTTCTTTGCAGCCAACATTCCACAAGCAGCATTGATATCTGAACCTTCGCTTCTTCGTAATGTTGCATTGATTCCTCTATCTAATAAAATCTTTTGAAACCTTTGAGCTCTGGTTGATGTCTTATATTTTCCTTCTGCTGCGTTATATGGAATAAGGTTTACGTGAAACCCAGTACCTTTAACAAGAAATATTAACTCTTGAGCATCGCTATCTTTATCGTTTATGTCTTGTAGCAATGTATATTCCAAGGTTACCCGCCTGCCGCTTTCTTCCATGTATCTATGAACAACGTCCAAAAGCTTAAAGAGCGGATTTGCTTTATTAGCAGGAACTATCTCGCTTCTTTTTTCTTCATCTGCTTGATGAATTGATACGGCTAGGTTGAGTCTTATGCCTTTTTCAATTAAAGTCTCTATACCTCTTATAATGCCCACTGTTGAGACAGTAAATCTTCTAATGCCTATTTGTGCGCCAAATGGATCGTTTAGTATTGCAATGGACTTCAACACGTTATCTAGATTTAAGAGTGGCTCGCCCATTCCCATGTAAACCACGTTATCTATTTTATGCCCTTCTCTGCTTGCTAAAATATACTGAAAAACAATTTCTTCTGTTGTAAGGTTTCTTTTAAAACCCATATTTCCTGTAGCACAAAAAGTGCAGCCTAACGCACAACCTACTTGTGAGGATACGCATAAAGTAGTCCTGTCTCTACTCTTTATAACAACGCACTCTATGGTCTCATTATCTGGATATGTTAAAACATACTTTATGGCACCACTGCTTTCAACCTTTTCAAAATCATAATGTGATAATAAGTAATTACCTTCTAGCATCTCTCTTTCAGGCTTACTTATACTAGTTATATCCTGCCAAGAATCTGGCGTTTTCGTATGTAACCATCTATAAATTATCTTTGTCTTATAAGGCTTGATGCCTTTTGCTGTTAGCTCTTCTTGAAGCTCCTCTAATGTGTATCCGTATATTCTATGTTTCATTGTTATTTATTACCTTTCTAACTAAAAGACTGTCTATTTGATCTGTTTTCAACATCATCGATATCTGGTATCCATTGTGCGCTACCTCTGTTGGGATCCCTGTTTTAGTATCTATCATTTCAGCTATCTTCACTTCAATATCTGCATTAATATCAGGTGAGATTATTGTTATATTATCACCTGTTTCGATCTTATCCCTTACCTCTATTGTTAATTTCTGACCATCCGAGCTAGCTACTCCAACCATTTTAGCTTTTTTAATATAGCCGGATGAATCAAAATTGAAACGACCCTTTTCTCCATCATAAAACCCAGTGCTATAATCCCTATGAGAAACTAATTCAAGCTCCTCAAGACATCTTTCTCTTACAATGTCAGAATCACTAGCATCAATCATCGCTCGATAGGACCTTACAACATTTGCGACATAGTAACTTGTCTTATTTCTTCCTTCTATTTTTAACGAACTAATCCCCATATCCACGATTTCTTTTACATAATTAATCAAACACATATCTTTGGAATTCATTATATGAACGCCTGCATCTGTTTCTTCTATTTCAATATCTGCTCTTAGGTCGTCTCTCTTCAAGTCATAGCTCCACCTACAAGGCTGTGCGCATTCACCTCTATTAGCATCTCTTCCAAGGAAATAATTGCTCAAGTGACATCTGCCTGAATAGCTCATGCACATTGCGCCATGTACAAACATTTCCAGTTCTATATCTGTCTTCTCTAATAGGTCTTTAGTTTCTTCTCTTGTAAGCTCTCTAGCTAATATTACCCTGCTTACACCCTGTGTTTTCCAGAAATTAATAGCTTCTATATTAAGTGTATTTGCTTGTGTAGATAAGTGATATTCTGCATCAGGAAAAGCTTCTTTTAATACGAAAAAAATTCCCAAATCAGAAACAATAAAAGCATCTGTTCCTATCTCTCTAATTTCTTCTATTCTAGATTTTAATTGCTCAATATCTTCTTGATGTGCGAATAAGTTCATAGCTAAATAATGTTTCTTGCCCATAGAATGTGCCAATTCTACTGCTCGTTTTAACTCATCTATACTGGATTCTGCTTTCTTAGTTCTTCTTAAAGAAAGACCTTCAAGCCCTTGATATATAGCATCTGCACCATACTTTAAAGCGAAATATGCGTTTTCATAATTGCCTGCTGGTGCTAATAATTCTGGCTTATTCATAAGCCTATTATCCTGTGTTTTTAGTATTTAGGAAAGTTATACAATAAAAGGACCGACACAGCGGGGTTTGAGGGTATGCAAACGAGACGTGTGTCTATCCTTCTTTTACTTGCGTTAGCTGTGCTTTTAGAACAGCTATTTCAGACTCATTCTTTTCATTTCCAGCTAAAGAAGCTTCATGTCTCTGTTGCTGTTCTAGTTTTTCTATCTGCTGCTGCAGGCCAGCTCGTTTTGCTTCACAGACATTGAATTTTGCCCAATCTTCTCTATATTCTTCCATTGCATCTGCCAGTTGACCGTGAATCGATTTGTGCTCATCATCATCTCCTTGCTCTGAAAATTCGTTTTCGGCCCATCTAAACAAAACATCTCTTAATTGATCTGTTTGTATTTCCTTTAACTCCCCCAGGGTTGCCTCATCTCCTGCTAGCATTGCAGCTCCAAGAAACTGGTTTCCCGAAACAGCTATATTATCAAAAGAACCGTTGATTGCTCCCGTAATATTAGATTCAGAATTAAATGTAACTTCCATTATTACCCCCGTGTATAAACTAATACGCGTATTTTAGGTTAATTGTTGCATGAAATATTTATGTTTTATCTTTGCTCCTATATAAATTTAGCGGTAATATGCTCTTATGAAAACATCTGAAGACCTTTATGAAAAAAATCGAAAACTTACTGGTTTTGAACAATCAAAATTAACAAAAGCCAGCGTGCTTATTATTGGTGCTGGTGGGCTTGGTTCTCCTGCTGCATATTATCTTGCATCATCGGGAGTAGGAACCCTTGGTATTGTTGACTTTGATAAGGTTTCTGTCTCAAATTTACAACGACAAATTTTGCATTCTACAGAATCTCTTGGAAAACTAAAAACTGAGTCTGCACAAAAAACTCTAAACAATCTGAATCCGTTTATTAATATAAAAGCTTATAATGTAAAACTAGACAAACAAGCTGCTTTAGAGCTTTTTCCTTGTTATGATATTGTTCTTGATTGTACTGATAATTTTGAAACCAAATTTTTAATTAACGATAGCTGTGTTGAACTCAATAAACCACTAGTTCATGCTGGAATTACTGAATATGAAGGGCAAATAATGACAATTCTTCCCTATAAAACAGCTTGTTACCGTTGTGTGTTTAAAGAAGCTCCTAGTATCGGAAATTACCATCTTAAAAAGGGAATCTTTGCACCCACTGCTGGTATCATTGGTAGCCTACAGGCTTCAGAAGTTTTAAAATTAATTACCGGTATTGGGGACCCCTTATATAATCAGCTTCTTACCTATAAAGCGCACACACAAACATTCAGGAAAATTCCTGTTAATAAAGATTCAAGCTGTTCTAGTTGTGTACATTAATTATATTGTTTTATTGATTTATAAATTTCTCTAACTTATACTTTAGCTAAATCAATTTAAGGGGATATATTATGCTTAAAAAATTTATACCATTTCTGCTACTTACACTTTTTCTTCTTACTGGCTGTGCTGTAGATAAAGTTGTTAGCGTTCCAAAGGGTAATCCAGCTGTTCTCTTCATGCAAACTGTTTCAATAATAAAACAAAAGTTGCCTTCTGCTCGCACAGAAGTAGATGTTCTTGCAAAAAAGCTTACAATTTCTCCTAATAACATCGACTACCCAGCCTCTGTCTGTTTAACTTTTACTAAAAATGAAGCTAATGCAGATATTAGTATAATTTCTGAAGAAGCTTCTGAGTTACAAGTAGCTAATCTGCAAAAACTATTAATAGATGCTTTTATTATAAAAAATAAGAATCCGAACTCTTAAAAAAATTATCTGCTATACTTATCGCTATGGTAAAAGATGTTCTAAAAATAGCAGATAAAACTTTTTCTTCCAGACTATTTATTGGTACTGGTAAGTTTTCTTCACCTATTATTATGCAAAAAGCTATTGAAGCTTCGGCTTCTGAATTAGTTACTGTTGCTTTAAGAAGGGTTAACTTAGAAGATCCCAAAGATCACATCTTAAATCACTTAACTTTAGATAAATATCATTTGCTTCCTAACACTGCTGGGGCTCAAAATGCAGAAGAAGCGGTAAGGCTTGCAAGACTTGCTAGGGCTGCTGGATATACAAACTGGGTGAAACTAGAGGTAACGCCCGAACCAAGGCATCTTCTGCCTGATGGAGAAGAAACGCTAAGGGCTACTGAAATTCTAGTAAAAGAAGGGTTTGTTGTTCTTCCTTATATGCAAGCTGATCCTGTTTTAGCAAAAAAACTAGAAGAGGCCGGTGCAGCTACTGTTATGCCGCTCGCTGCTCCTATAGGCTCAAATAAAGGACTTAAAACAAAAGAACTTATTCAGATTATTATTGAAAACTCCAAGATTCCAGTTATTGTGGATGCCGGGCTTGGTGCTCCTTCTCATGCTGCTGAAGCAATGGAGATGGGTGCTGATGCAGTTTTGGTAAACACCGCCATTGCAATTGCTTCTGATCCAATCATGATTGCTTCTGCTTTCAGAAAAGCTACAGAAGCAGGTAGGGAAGGTTATCTTGCAGGATTACCTGCAGAATCTGATGGCGAAGCCTCCAGTCCTCTGGACTGGCTAATTTCTTAACTTATATTTATTCTTTATTCTTTGACGTTTAAGTATTAAACTTCTCTCTATGAACAAAATTGCTGAACTAATTAAACCTTCTGTTGATCTAAATCAACTTGCTTTAAAAGCTAAAAAACTAACTAAACAACATTTCGGCAATACTATTCAGCTTTATATACCGCTATATCTATCAAATGAATGCTGCAACTCTTGTAAATACTGTGGCTTTAATAAGGACCAAAATATCGTAAGACAAACTTTGTCTCTTAAAGAAGCTGTTGTGCAGCTTAAACTGATTAAAGAAAAGGGTTTTGATAATATATTACTTCTTACTGGTGAGCACAAAAGTCGGGCCGGTGTAGACTATTTGGCTCCTATAATTAACGAAGCACAAAAAATGTTCTCTTATGTTTCATTAGAAATATTTCCAGGAAGTGAAGATGACTATAAAAAACTTATCGAAGCTGGTGCTACGGGACTTACCCTGTACCAAGAAACCTATAACCGCGATATATATAAAGAGATGCATCCAGCAGGACCTAAAAGCGATTTTGACTTTAGGCTAACTGCTCCAGAAAACGGACTCAAAGCTGGTATGAGAAAAATAGGACTTGGCGCGCTTATTGGACTTAATGACTGGAGAGAAGAGGCTATTGCCCTTGGTGCTCATCTAGAAAACTTAATGAAAACTTATTGGCGTGCTGATTTTTCAGTATCCTTTCCAAGGATTAGTGCTGCGCCTGATGGGTTAACTATTTATCCAATATCAGATAAAGACTTCGTTCAATTGATTTTAGCTTTTAGAGTTGCTTTCCCTAAGGTAGGAATTATTCTATCTACAAGGGAAAATGCTGAACTTCGTGACAACTTATTAGGGCTTGGTGTTACTCAAATCAGCGCTGAGTCTAAAACAAACCCTGGTGGATACTCTGATACCGAGGCTGATGAACAATTCGAAGTTCATGACAATAGGTCATTAGAAGACATCTTATCAGTACTAGAGGCTAAAGGTTTTGATCCAGTAATAAAAGATTGGTCTCCTGTTTTTAATAAGGTAAAAAAAATTCTATGAATATTATTATTAATGGTAAAGAAAAAGAAGTTATCAACAATTCTAATGTACATAGTTTATTAACTACTCTGGGTATAGAACCTGGAGCTATTATTATTGAAAAAAACTTGACCTTTTTAGATAAAAAAGATTACAAAAATAACATATTAAAAAATGGCGATAAGTTAGAAATCATAAGGTTTATGGGCGGTGGCTAGCTTTTCCGTTCTTACATTTTTGTACTTACATATTTAATCTATAGTTTCTGCGTTGCCAAAAAAAAAAATCTTTGTTACGATACTTATCAACAATGAGTTATCCACAAGTAAATAACATGGCTATAAGCATCATAGATGTATGGGAAAAAGTTGATGGCTCCCTTCAGGAAAAGCTGGGCAAAATTTCCTATTCAACATTTCAAAAGGCCGTTAAGCCAATATCTTTTTTAAATAATGCACTTGTATTGGGTGTTCCTAATAATTTTATGAAAAAATGGGTTAATGATAAGTGTGATTTTTATATAAAACAATCGGTATTACAAAACTTTGATATGAACATTATTATTGAATTAACAATAAATGATCAAATGTATCAGCAAATAGAAGAAGACACGAGAGAAGACGTCGCTATTTCTGAACAAAGTGTTTCTTCGTCACATCGTCAAGTTTTTGACATTCAACCTCAAGCCTCTGCATATATGTTAAACCCTAAATATACTTTCGACTCTTATGTTGTTGGACAGAGTAATAGATTTAGTCATGCTGCTTCACTTGCTGTTTCAAAGGCACCTGGTAAAGCATATAACCCTTTCTTTATTTATGGAGGTGTCGGGCTTGGCAAAACTCACCTTATGCATGCTATTGGTCATAAAGTAAAAGATATTCATCCTTATTTGAAGGTTATTTATATAACTGCTGAAGAATTTACCAATGATTTAATAGGTTCACTTCAAAAAGGTAAAATTATGGAGTTTAGGGAAAGATATCGTAATATAGATCTCTTAATGGTTGATGATATTCAGTTTATTGCTGGTAAAGAAAAAACAGAAGAAGAATTCTTTCATACTTTCAACTATTTATACCAACTTAATAAACAAATTATTCTTACTTCTGATAGATTACCAAAAGACATCCCTTCAATTCAAGATAGGCTTAAATCTAGATTTGAATGGGGACTCTCTGCAGATATCCAAGCTCCAGATTTAGAAACTAGAATGGCAATCTTGTATAAAAAACTAGAACCTGAGTTCCAGAATATTCCTCAAGATGTTATTTACTATATTGCTTCTCAAATTCCTGGTAATGTAAGGGAATTAGAAGGTGCTTTAATAAAAATTATTGCTTATTCTTCACTAATTAACCAAGAAATAAATATTAATTTAGCTAAAGATGTTATTAAAGATATTGTTAAAAAAAATAACAAAAAACCAATATCTATTTCTAAAATAAAAAAAGCTGTATCTGAGTATTATGATATTGAATATGAAAACCTATCAGCTAAAATTAGAACTAAAGAAATTGCGCATGCTAGACAAGTTGCTATGTATTTATGTAGAGATCTTACTAATTTTTCTTTGCCTAAGATAGGGGAAAAATTTGGTGGTAGAGATCACACTACCGTAATGCATGCTTGTGATAAAATTAGGACTGAAATTAAAAAGAATCATGATTTAAAAAGTGCTTTAAATCAAATTAAAACTACTCTTATAGATTAAATTAACCTGTGTATAATAATGTGGATAAACTATTAATATAATCTGTATAAAAGTAAAATATATAAAAATGAGATATAATTGTTATTAACTTTGTATATCTCCTAGATAGAATGTGGAGAGAATTTATAGATAGGTATCAAGAATTTTTAACTTATACCACATACTAACAGCTATGAGTATGAGTAGTTGAATTTTAAATAAGCAATAAGGAGTACTAATAATGAACATAACTTGTGAAAAAAACAAACTTTTAAAGATCTTATCAATCAGCATGAATTCAGTAAGCGAAAGAACAACTGTAGAAGCACTTAAATGCTTTAAGGTTGAAGCTAAAAGCAATTTATTAATGATTACTACAAATAACTTAAAGACAAATATTATTTGTTCATTAGATGCCAGTGTTGATTCTGAAGGTGTTACATTAGTACATGCAAGAACATTTTATAATATTATAAGTAAACTTCCATCTGAAGAAGTATCAATGTATTTAAGTGATAATAATACCTTACTTATTACAAGTGGTGAGTCTACTTTTAATATATTTACTGCAAATCCAGATGAGTTTCCTGAAAATATGGTTATTGATGAATATAAAGAAATTAAGCTTAGTAAAGATATGTTTAAGGATATGGTAAGAAGAGTTGCTTTTGCTGCTTCAGAAGAAGAAGAGAAAGTAATTTTAAATGGAGTATTAGTAGAAATAGATAGTGAAAATAATAAAATGGTATTTGTTGCAGCTGATGGTTATAGATTAGCGAAAGATAATATAAAATTTGAGGGAGATGATTCTTATAAAGTAATTATTCCAATAAAAACTATTAAAGAAATAATTTCAGTATTTTCAGTAAAAGATATTGAAGATATAAAAATAAGATTAAGTGAAGATAAAATTTTATTTATATTAGATGATATCCAAATGTATTCAAGAGTAATAAATGGTCAATTTCCTGATTATAATTTATTAATACCAAGTGAAAAGAATTTAGATATTAAGATTAAAAGAAAAGAATTTTTATCAGCATGTGAAAGAATAAATATTATTGCTCAAAGAAATTCATATATGGTTAAGATAGAGATAATTAATAACGCATTAGTTATTTCATCAGTAACTCCAGATTTTGGTGATGGAAGTGAAAAACTAAAAATAAAAGTAGAAGGTGATACTACAATAAGTGTAGTTTTTAATGTAAAACTAATGATGGATGTTTTAAAAAGTTTAGAAAGTGATGATATAAATATAGAAATAATTAATGATGAAAAGCCATTAATTATCAAAGAAAGCACAAATCAGGATTATATTTATATTATGATGCCTATAAAAGTTAAGAGATAATGCTCCTCGAGAGTATTTACTTATATAATTTTAGAAATCATTTAGATCAAAAATTTACTTTTAATTCTTTAAATAATTTAATTATAGCTTCTAATGGTTGCGGAAAAAGTAACTTAATAGAGGCTATTAATTTTTTTTCTATAGCAAGATCTTTTAAGACAAATGTAAATAGAGAAGTAGTGAGTTTTGGAAACAAAGAAGCTTCTTTAATTGGCGAAATTAAAAACCAAAGAAAAAGTAAATTAAAGATTATTTTCAAAGAAGACGGATCAAAAAAAATAATAGTAGATAATAATGTTTTAAAAAAAAGTTCAGATTTATTAAAAGAATTTACAACAATATTAATTTCACCTAATGATATTTCAATAATAGAAGGATCACCTAGTATTAGAAGAAAGTATTTAGATACTATTTTATTTAAAATAGATGATGGCTATATGGAATTAATGAAGAGATATAAAAAGGTAGTAGATATAAAAAGAAAGTTATATAAAGAAAAAATAATAAATGAAACACTATTGTCAATTTATCAAGAGAAATTAGAGAAAGATAATAAACAAATAGTAATAAAAAGAGAAAAACTCTTAAAAGAATTAACAAAAGAAGCAAATGCTTATTTAAAAAAGTATTATCCTAAGGTTGGTGAAATTAATATCAATTATAATAATACCTTTTTAAATTTAGATTTAGAAAGGGAAATAAGATACCATGAATGTTTATATGGATCACATAGAGATGATCTGGAAATAAGTTTAAATAAAGAGATTTGTAAGAAGTTTAGCTCAACAGGAGAAAAAAGATTAGTAAGTTTATTATTAAAAATAAGCGAAAAAGAGATATTTAATAAAACATCTAATATTAAACCAGTAATATTAATAGATGATGCTTTTTTAGGCTTAGATGACGAAAGACAAAGAATAATTTATGATTTAATTGATAATGATCATCAGAAAATCATGACAGCAACAGATGATAAACATATAGATTTAATAAAACAACCAAACGTAATAAGGATATAGAGTGCAACATTTAAAAGAAATACTGTGGAACTTTCAAAATAAGAATATTAAAGAAAGTATGAAAATAAAAACTATTTATCAGGAAGTAGTAAATAAAAATATAGTAGCAGTAACAAGTGATATCGTTTATAAAAACAGAACATTGACCATTTATGTAAAAGATACGGCATGGGCCGCCCAGCTGATGCAGTATAAACATAAAATATTAAAAAGAATAAAAGGAATAGTAAAAGACATCAAAGAAGTAAAAATAAAAGTATCTTTTGAAGGACAAGAGGAGAATGAGTCTGAACAAGAACAGATAAAAAGCAGACGAATAAAAAAAGACATGACCGGGCTAATAAATGAAATAAATAATTGTGACGATAAATATAGAGATAAAGTAAAAAGTATAATATTAAAGTCAGCTAAAGAGTATGAACATGTTTGTGGAGCTTGCGGCAGTCCAATATTATCAAAGAAAAGCAATTTTTGTGCATTATGTATTCATAGAAACAAAGCATCAAAAGTGGATAAGGTGAAAGAGATACTAGAGCATACTCCATGGTTAAGGTATGAAGATATAGAGCCAGAGCAGAGAAATAGCTTCGATTACACAGCTTATATGCAAGAAAAGAAATTTAAAATTAACCGAATTCGTGATATTATTACAAATGAGTATTTTGATATTAAAAAAAATGAAAAATCGAATTTAGAGGTATTTAAAACCAAAATAGAGGAATTGGTTATTTTAAAACTAAGCATTGAGCCCTCAGGACTGACGGAACAGAGCATAGAAAACAATATTCCAAAAAAATGGCTTAAAGTATATAAAAGTTAAGGAGATAATGAATGTCAGAAACATATAACGCGTCGGATATTAAGATATTGGAAGGGCTAGAAGCTGTTCGTAAAAGACCAGCAATGTACATTGGTACAACAGATAAAAGAGGATTGCATCATTTAGTCTACGAGGTATTAGATAATAGTATCGATGAAGCGTTAGCCGGTCATTGTGAAGAAATATTAATAGAGTTTAACCTAGATGGCTCAGTTAGTGTTCAAGATGATGGTAGAGGAATTCCAATAGGTATTCATGAAGATAAGGGTGTTAGTGCAGCAGAAGTTGTTTTAACAGTATTACACGCTGGTGGTAAGTTTGAAGGAAAAGGCTATAAGGTTTCTGGGGGACTACATGGAGTTGGGGTTTCTTGTGTAAACGCATTATCAGCAAAACTAGATATAGAAATTTTTCGTGAAGGTAAAAAATATAATCAAACATTTAGAAGAGGAGCTCCAGAAACTCCTGTTATTGTAGAGGCAAAAGGACATGCTACAGGAACAAAATTAACTTTTTATCCAGATGATCAGATTTTTGAAACGTTAGTATTTGAGCACGCGATTATTTTTTCTAGAGTTAAAGAGTTAGCGTATCTTAATAAAGGTTTAAAATTAATCTTAGTAGACCATAGACCTGAAGAAGAGCTAAGAGAAGAATTTAAGTATGATGGAGGACTTTTAGAATATATTAAAGCAATTGATGCTACTAAAGAAGATTTATTAAAAGAACCTTTTTATTTCAACAAAGAAAAAGATAATGTGGATGTTGAAATTGCGATTAACTATAGTAGAAATTATTATGACGAGCATATTATTACGTTTGTTAATAATATTAGAACAAGAGAAGGTGGAACACACTTATCAGGGTTTAGAACAGCACTTACTAGATCTTTAAATTCATTTGCAAGAAAGCATAAGGTTTTTAAAGGGAAAGAAACACTTACTGGTAATGATGTAAAAGAAGGACTTACGGCAATTATTTCTGTAAAAGTTCCTGATCCTCAGTTTGAAGGTCAGACTAAAACAAAATTAGGAAATAGTGAAGTAAGAGGGATTGTAGATAGTGTAGTTGCAGAAGGATTAGAGCTAGCACTGGAAAGAGATCCAAATAATGCTAAGAATATTATTAACAAATCGTTACTTGCAGCAAAAGCAAGAGAAGCTGCTAGAAAAGCACAAGATTTAGCAAGAAGAAAGAACGTATTAGAGAGTACAACATTGCCTGGTAAATTATCGGATTGCACTGAATCAGATCCGACAAAATCAGAATTGTTCATAGTGGAGGGTGATTCTGCGGGTGGATCAGCAAAGCAGGGTAGAGACAGACATTATCAAGCAATTTTGCCATTAAGAGGTAAGATTATTAATGTTGAGAAAGCAAGATTAGATAAACTATTAGCTAACGAAGAAGTAAAATCACTTATTACAGCTATTGGACCTGAAGTCATTGCAAACATGAATAAGTCTGATGAAGATTTAACATTAGAGAATGTCTTAAAAAAGGTCAGATATCATAAAATTGTAATCATGACCGATGCGGATGTAGATGGTGCGCATATTAGAACTTTATTATTAACATTTTTTTATAGATACGCTCGTCCTATAGTAGATGCAGGATTGGTTTATGTAGCTCAACCACCATTATATTTGATTAAAAAAGGTCAGAGAAAACAGTATGTTTATAGTGAAGAAGAAAAGAATCAGGTTCTAAGCGAATTAGCTTTGGCCGGAGTTTCTGTCAAAACAAAAAATGGTAAGACATTAGAGGGAACGGACATACTAGAGTTTGTTGATAAACTAAGACAATTTAAGAAACTAATGTTAGAAGCAGATAGATATGATATGGATAAAGATAAGCTAAAAGAGCTTATTTTAACAATGACAATTCCAAGATTTATTGAAATAAAAAAAGCATGTAACGAGATGAACGAAGAGGTTCTAGCTTCAATTGAAAGTGATATGGAGAAGCTTTTAGTCGATATTTATACTAAGAAACAATTAGATACCGAGATGATTAAAGATATTATGCATTTTACAGAGGATATTCAGGAAACTGAAACAGCACCTTATGAGATTGTAATGTCAGAGAAGGTAGATACAATTGAAGAAAATAATTTACTAATTAGTTTTATTGATAAATTAGCAAGTAAGGGAGTTGGAATCCAGCGATATAAAGGTTTGGGTGAAATGAATCCAGATCAATTATGGGAAACAACAATGGATCCAATGAAGAGAGCCTTGCTTCAGATCAAATTAGAAGATAGTGAGATAGCAGATGAAATATTTACTATATTAATGGGTAGCGACGTAGCTCCAAGAAAGAATTTTATTGAGACATATGCCAGAAAAGTTAAGTGGCTGGATGTATAGGAAAGGGAGATAACATAAATGCAAGAAGATCTATTTTCAACAATGAATGTTACTGAAGTGAATATTGAAGAGGAGATGAAGGCTTCCTATATTGATTACGCAATGAGCGTTATCGTTGGTCGTGCTTTGCCAGATGTAAGAGATGGTCTAAAGCCAGTACATAGAAGAATTCTTTATGCTATGCATGAACAAGGAATCACCCATGATAAGTCTTATAAGAAATCCGCTAGGGTTGTCGGGGAAGTTTTAGGTAAATATCACCCACATGGCGATACTGCAGTATACGATTCTATGGTAAGAATGGCACAGCAGTTCTCACTTCGTTATCCAATGGTTGATGGCCAGGGTAATTTTGGTTCTGTTGATGGCGATAATGCAGCAGCAATGCGTTATACAGAAGCAAGAATGTCTAAAATAGCAGCAGAAATGCTTGCTGATATTGAAAAGAACACAGTTGAGTTTTCACCAAACTTTGATGAATCGCTGAAAGAACCAACAGTTCTTCCATCAAAATTACCAAGTTTACTTATAAACGGTAGTTCTGGTATTGCGGTAGGTATGGCTACAAATATCCCTCCACACAACTTAACAGAAGTAATTGATGCAGTTACTGCATTAATTGATAATCCAGAGATGACGGTAATGGACTTGATGCAATTTGTAAAAGGTCCTGATTTTCCTACAGGCGCTATTATTAGAGGTCAAAAAGGAATCATAGATGCTTATAATACCGGAAAAGGTATTATCAAATTGCAAGCTAGATATCATATAGAGGAAGTAAAAAGTAAGAAAAGAAGAGCAATTATTGTTACTGAATTACCATACGCGGTAAACAAAGCTCAACTTATTATTAAGATAGCTGATCTCGTAAAAGCGAAAACAATAAACGGCATTGCAGATCTAAGAGATGAGTCTGATAGAAAAGGCATGAGGATTTATATCGAGTTAAAACGCGATGCTAATGAAGATATCGCACTTAATCTCCTTATGAAGCATACAAACCTGCTTATGAGCTATGGTATTAATATCGTTGCGCTTGATAACGGACAACCAAAATTGCTTGGACTTAAGGATCTTTTAGTTAAGTTTTTAGAGCATAGATTCACTGTAGTAAAAAGAAGCGTAGAGTTTGATCTTAAGAAAGCTCAAGCAAGAGCTCATATCTTAGAAGGTCTGCGTATTGCACTTCATAATCTTGATGAAGTAATTGAGCTTATTAAAGCTAGTGCAAATGGAGCAGAAGCAAGAGAAAAACTTATAGCAAGATTTGGTTTTTCTGAGATTCAAGCACAAGCAATCTTAGATATGAAGTTACAAAGATTAACAGGTCTTGAACGAGACAAAATAGAAGTAGAATACAATGAATTAATTACTAAGATAGCAGATATGCTAGATATTCTTTCTAAGAGAAGTAGAATTTTAGATATTATCAAAGCAGATTGTTTCTACCTAAGAGAAAAGTTTGGAGATAAGAGAAAAACTGAACTTGCAGAAGGTGTAGAAAATCTTGATATTGAAGATTTAATTCAAGAAGAGAAAGTAGCAGTTTTCTTTACAAAGTTTGGCTTTGTTAAGAGGCTTGCCGTTGATACTTTTAGAACGCAATTAAGAGGCGGAAGAGGTATTGGCGGAATGGTAACAAGAGAAGGCGATATCATCGAAAAAGTTGTAATTACGTCTACTCATAGTTACCTTGTTTGTTTCACTTCAGAAGGTAAGTGCTATAAGACAAAGGTTTATAACATTCCAGAAGAATCTAGATACAGCAAAGGCTCTTCAATTAAGAATGTGCTTAATCTTAAAGAAGAAGAAAAAGTAACAACTGGTGTTGTAATCGAAGATTTTGAAGCAGCAGATCAATATTTATTTATGACCACAACTCAAGGTATTGTTAAGAGGGTTAAAGTTATAGATTTTAAGAATATTAGAACAACAGGTATTATTGCAATTAATCTAGATGAAAAAGATGAGCTTAGATGGGTTGAGCAAACTAACGGCAGCATGGATATCCTAATGGTTAGTAGCAATGGTATGGTTATCAGATTTGATGAACAGCAGGTTCGCTCTGTTGGACGTACCGCAAGAGGCGTTCGTGGAATGAAGCTACGTGATGGAGATACACTGGTAGGTAATAGTATTATCGACCCAGCTGAGGAAAGAGAAAGCTTGCTTATGATAGCCGTATCTGGTACTGGTAAGAGAACACAGGTTCCAAACTTTAGAGTACAGAACAGAGCAGGTATCGGAGTAATCGGGATTAAGCTAAAAGTAGGAGATAAGTTATCAGGCGGATTAGTAGTTCAGCCAGATGATGAGATCATGATTGTTTCTTCAAAAGGAACGGTTTCAAGACAGTTTGTTAAAAACATATCTTCACAAGGAAGAGCCGCTCGCGGAGTAAGAGTCCAGAAGTTAGATAACAACGATAACGTTGTTGCTTATGCAAAACTCTTAAAAGAAGAAGAAGAAGAAACGGAAAGCAAAAAATAAATGGGGTTTTCTTTAGGAATAGTTGGACTTCCCAATGTTGGGAAGTCTACCCTTTTTAATGCTATAACCAAAGCTGGTGCTGAAGCCAGTAATTATCCTTTTTGTACAATTGACCCTAATGTAGGAATAGTAGCAGTTTCTGATGAAAGACTAGCCGTTCTTTCTAAGATCTCAAGCTCTAAAGCTATACTTCCAACTGCTATCGAGTTTGTTGATATAGCAGGATTAGTTCAGGGAGCTTCAAAGGGCGAGGGACTTGGAAACAAGTTTTTAGCAAACATCAGAGAAGTAAGTGCGATTGTACATGTTGTAAGATGTTTCGAAGACACGCAAGTTATTCATGTGGATGGTTCAGTTGATCCCACAAGAGACATAGACATTATTAACACAGAACTTATAATGGCAGACCTACAGACTGTAGAAAAACGTCTTGAAGGGCTTCACAAGAAAGTCAAAGCACAAGATAAAGAATCTATTGCTATGCATGCTTGTTTTTCAAAAGTACAAGAAGCCTTAGAGGCTGGAAAAGCAGCTAGAACAGTTTCCCTAACAGAAGATGAAGAGAAGATGGTTCAGCAAATTAATTTACTATCAATCAAACCAGTTATTTATGCCGCCAATGTTAGTGAAGATGACATTGTTGATGGTATAGAGAATGACTTCGTGAAAAGCGTTAGAAATTTTGCAGATAGCGAAAGCAACGAAGTGGTTGTAATTTCAGCAAAGATTGAATCAGAAATAGCACAATTAGATGAAGCAGAAGCAAAAGAGTTTTTAATAGAGATGGGCATGGATGAAGCTGGCTTATCAAAGCTTGTGAAGTCCAGTTTTAAGCTTTTAGGACTAATTACATATCTAACAACAGGCGAAATGGAAACAAGAGCCTGGACGATTAAAATAGGCACAAAAGCGCCAGGAGCAGCAGGCGTTATTCATACTGATTTTGAAAAAGGATTCATTAAAGCAGAGGTAGTAGCTTATGAGGACTTAAAAGTCGCAAATAGTATGGCAAAAGCTAAAGAAAACGGCACCGTGCGACTAGAGGGTAAAGAATACGTTATGAAAGATGGCGACGTAGTAGTTTTCAAGTTCAACGTTTAAGCCATAATTATCTATTTTCGCTATAAACAGTTAGAAGTATTTCAACAGCCTCAGCAGGATCTTTCTCTTCAACTGAATCAAACAACGGTATTTGGATTCCCATTAGTAGAACAAAAGGATTTTTACTCCAGTTAATAATAGTTTTAACAGGAATGCCTGCTTCTAATAACATTTTTCCAAAAGGATCATTTTGAATAAGGTTTTGCATATTCGTTTTTGCTATCCAGACATTTCTTTCAAGCATTGCTTCAAAAGGAGATGCGCTTGCATGAACGCCGTTATTTAATTCATCGATATAGATTCCAAATTTATCCAAATTTTCTTCCAACATTTTTCGCATTTCCATTATTATTGTTCTAAATTTAGCCCATGTCATAGAAAAAGAAGCCTCCCCAAAGATTATAAAAGCGTTATCGTCTTTGTAAACATTCAACAACTGGGGAATAAAACCGTTAGTTATGATGAGTTCTTCATTATTAATTTTTACTGAGCCAAAACGAACACCTGCTACTTTTAATACAGCTTTGGCTTTTTTCCATGCACCAAATAGCTCATCTGGTGATAATTTGTAATCCTCAAGCACAGTATAGGCACTTTTTATAACTCCCAGATCTTTAGCTTCATCGAATGTTAGCCCAAAGTGAGCAAGAAAATTTGTTTGTTCATCATCTGTCAGTGTAAAAGCAGAAGGCTCCAATAAAGTGTTTTTATAGTGAGCGCTATAATGTTTTTCGATAAGATCCTCATTAGCAATTGTCTTTCCCTTAATAATACTCGGCGTTGTGGGAAAAGATATTCCATGTTCTTTTAGGAATGATAGGCAAGCCAAAACAGCTTCTTTGCTTATTGATACTGTAGGTTTTATAAATACGGGTGCTGTTTTTGCAGCGTTAAAAGATATTGGCTTAAGGTTCATTATTTTGGTCCTTTTTTGTTTAAGTTTTTAATATATCGATAATATAAGTATAAGGTTGCAACTAATTTATGTAAATTAGCGGGAACTAGGGCTCTCTCTTACGATAATCTAAAACAAGATAAACAGGAGAGGTTAAATTTATGAATAATAAAATTATAGCAATTGATGCTGGGGTTATAAAAGATGAAGCAATTGCAATGGTACGAGATGATTGGCAAGAATTAGCAACGCTTGGAGAATCATTAAGAAATGATATGGATGTTGTTAGTGCTGCATTGTTGGTTAGTGAAAAAGCAATTGCGCATGCTGGCGACTCAGCAGTAGAAATTCTTTTAACACATACAAGAACGGTAACGCTTATGTTTGACACACACAAGCTAGCAGTTGCTCTGGTTAAATTCGAGAAGTGGTGTAAGAAAAATAAGATTGAAGGAGATACTCAGAATTTTTTAAGACAAAATAGGTTTATTAATTTGTTAAAAAATGTCGATAAACTCCATGAACAACTTATAGAGCCAATACCACAAGTAGTAGAAACAGATGAAGCAATAGAAATAAAGCCATCAGTTGAAGAATTACCAAATGAAGAAATTATAGAAGGAAGTACTAGATTTTTAGAAAACCTTTTGGACGAATTAGAAATAGCTAAAACAATGCCTCCGATTTCTATTGCCAGCTTATTTTTTGAGAAGTTTTATATGTTGAGAAGCGAAGAAGCCCCTGTTTTATCAAAAGAGGCGATAGCTGAATATAATGAAGAAACACAAAGTAATGCTGAAAAACTTGCCGCAGAATTTATGATTAAGTATTCTGACCCAAGCTCAAGAGTGTCAGTCGAAATGTTTAATGCTTTGCTATTTGGAGCACCGAAAGAAATGAGACCTTCAATTATAAGAGGAGCTGTCCCTTTCATTGAGATAGGGCTTTTCGTTGAAGTAGCTGATAATGTTATTGGGCTTAAGCCATTTGACGGAGTAGCTGTTCAAGTAGCTAAAGATGTTATTAGTGCATTGCAAGAGAAGCATGCGCTAGATATAGACAACCAGTAAAGCATATTGCCCCTTTCCCAAAATAAGTGTAGAATACTATTCTGTAGAATAGGTGTATAGTCGCAGTACAGATGCAGTAACAGTTTAAATGGAGGTGAAGAAAGTAGATGTCAGTTAAAATTAAGCTACAAAGACGAGGAAGAAAAAAACAACCAGTTTATAGAATAGTAATACAGGATTCTAGAACTTCAAGAGATGGGAAAGTGATTGATATTGTTGGACAATACAATCCACTAGAAGCTCCTAAGGTACTAGTGATAGATGACGAAAAAATCAAAAAATGGCTTGGTAATGGTGCACAACCAACAGAAGCAGTTGCAAGATTGCTAGTAACCAAGGGTTATTTAGAAGCTAAAGTTTATCCAAAAAAAGAAGAAGCTCCAGTTGAGGAAAAAGCTGAAGAAGCAAAGGCAAAGACTTCAGAAGAAGTTAAAGAAGAGCCTATTGCTGAAGCAGTAGAAACAGAAGTCTCAAAAGAAGAGACCGCTGTTGAAGAAGTTTCTGAAGAGAAAGCTGAGAAAAAAGCAGAAGCAGTAGAAGCAGACGACAAAGCAGAAGCTTAGTCATTAGCAACGCAGGAGGTAATTAGCATGAGAGATTTAGTAGAACTTATAACGAAAGCATTAGTAGATACTCCAGAAGAAGTTACTATTAATGAAACAATTGGTGAAAGTATCATAATTCTTGAGATTAAAGTAGGACAGGACGATGTTGGTAAGGTTATTGGTAAAGAAGGCCGAATTGCAAACGCAATTAGAACTGTTGTCAAAGCTGCTGCTGCAAAGCAGGGTAAAAAGGTAACAGTAGAAATAATTACTAATTAAGGAGTACAGCATGTCAAAATCAGTTACCTTGAAAAGAACCGTTACGATAAAAGCAATTGTTACAGAAGATTTTAAAAAATATCTTACTTATGAGCTAGAAACATCAATAAAAGACTTACAAAAAAAAATGTCTGATATTGAAGTACAGGCAAAAGGACTAATTGATTCATTGGGTAAAGATAGTTCACCTGAACAATCAAAGATGATTAGCCAGCAACTTCAGGTAGAGAAACAGCAACAGGAAAGCACAGTTGCAGATTTAAAGAAAAGAATAGAAGATGCAAAGAATTTAAAGCTAGATTCTGAGTTTATTCAAGGAACAATAGATGGTTTCACAACTATAAAGGCTGGAGATAATTTATATCAAAAGTTAGGTGCATTAGAAATCGTTGTTAAAGACGGAGTCGTTCAGGAAATTAAGGGAGAGCAGGAAGGCTAGCGCCCCTGCTCTTTTGAGCCATGCAATTTCCAATAGCAAAAATCGTTAAGCCCCACGGTGTGCGTGGTGAGTTAAAAGTACTTCCTTTAAAAGAAGTTTATTTTTCATTAATTAAAGATCAATTGTCTTTTATGATTGATGATAAAAAGTATGCTAAATCCCAAATAAAAGCTCATCGCCAAGGGTTTATTATAAAGCTTGAGAATGTTGCAGATATGGATGCGGCTGAAAAACTTCGAAATAAGCAATTATCAGTAGAAGAGGTTATCGTATCTGCCTTTTTAGAAAAAGAAGGTATTTTTTTTGCTGAGGAGTGGGTTGGCTATACAGTAATAAGTGATAAAGGCGAAGCGTTAGGCGAAGTAGTCGAATTGCTATATACAGGCGCTAACGATGTGCTAGTTGTTAAGTCTGATAGCGAAGAACACTTAGTTCCAGTTGTAGATGATTTTCTTTTGAATGTTAATAGTGAAGAAAAGAAGCTCATGGTTGTTAAACCAGAGTTTGACCAATGATCAGTGAGATAAACGTATTAACATTATTTCCAGAAACAGTTTCTAAGTATTTTGAAGAGAGTATTCTCGGAAGAGCTAGAAAAGCGTCAAAAATAACAATAAATATAATAGATATTAGAGCTTGGGCAGATAACAAACATAATAAGATAGACGATGTTCCTTTTGGGGGCGCGGTTGGTATGGTAATGCAGGTTGCGCCAATCAAAAAAGCTTTGTCCTCGTTGAGCAAAAAAACACATGTTTTGATGACTTCGCCAAAAGGCAGGGTTTTGGATCACGCAAAGCTTGTTGAGTTCAAGGAACTTGAATCTTTGACAATAATATGTGGTCACTATGAGGGCGTTGATAAGAGGATAGATTCTTTAGTTGATGAAGAGGTTTCTATAGGCGACTATGTTTTAACTGGTGGAGAGTTACCCGCAATGATAATAGCAGATGCTGTAGTAAGGCTAATACCAGGCGTATTGGGTAATAACACATCTGCAGAAGAAGATTCATTTGCCAACGGTTTAGTAGACTGGGATAGCTATACTAGGCCTAGAATGTTTGACGAAAACGAGGTCCCCGAGGTATTATTATCCGGCAATCATAAAAAAATAGAGCACTGGAAGAAGAAAAGTGCTATAATAAACAGTCTTGTTTGCAAGCCAGCCTTGCTAGCAAGCTATAAATTTAATAAAAATGAATCAGATATATTAAGAGAAATCTTAGAGGAGGACAGAGTAGAATGAGCAATATAATACAAGAAATAGAAAAGGAACAATTAAGAGACGACCTACAAGAATTTAATGTAGGAGATACTGTGAAAGTTTTTTATAAGGTAATAGAAGGAAAAAAAGAAAGAATTCAGCCATTTGAAGGTGTTGTTACAAGCATTTCTAACGGTGGAATTAGCAAAAATTTTACTTTAAGAAAAATTGTTGGTGGAGTTGGTGTTGAAAAAACATATATGGTTAACTCGCCTAAAATAACAGACATTAAGGTTCTTAGACAAGGTAAGACAAGAAGAGCTAAATTATTTTACCTAAGAGATAGAATAGGAACTAGAGCAAGTAAAATTAAGGCAAAAGACCCAAGATTTAACTAAAATGTCGTCGTTTAAGACAGCGATTAAGAGTATTATGAATTTTATAGGGACAGTCATTATGGCTGTCCTTATTGCTTTCTTCATAAAAGAATTTTTTGTAGAATTTCAACTAATACCAACAGGATCAATGATTCCTTATTTGAAAGTAGGGGATAGGCTAGTTGTAAATAGGCTTTCATTTGGAGTACAAAATCCACTATATAATGCAAAGAAGAAAAAAAGCATTATGTTATTAATGCAAAATCCGTTATATAAAGCAAATATGCCGTTTTCAGATTTTCAATATTTCAAAAAATTTAATTATGAAATAGATAGATACGATGTTGTGGTATTTTTCCCACCAGAGGAACCAATAGTAGGAAGAGAGTACCATTTTGCTGGAGATAAAAGGAGAACAACTTATTTTGACCCTCCACAATTGCTAGGAGAGAAGTACGTTAAGAGAATCCTTGGATTGCCAGGAGAGACACTAGAGGTAAAAAGTGGATATATATATATTAATGGTGAAAAATTAGAAGAGCCATTCCCAGTGAATCGAGATTATTTTGATTTTGGCCCATTTATGGTTCCAGAAAACAGTTATTTTATGATAGGAGACAATAGACCAAGAAGTAGTGATAGTAGGTATTGGGGACCAGTACCCGAGGAAAACTTGCTAGGAAGAGCCTGGGTAGTATTTTGGCCATTTAATAGGAGTAAGGTGATTGAGCGATGGAAGAACTAACAAAAGACGAAAAACTGCAGCTTGAAGCTGCGATGGCGGAACTTAAGCAGGGTATTAAAGACGCAAAACCAAAGATAATTAAAATAAAAGATAAAATTAAGAATAAAGAAGATGTTTCTGATGAAGAGAAACAAGCACTTTTAAAATTTAAGAGAACAATGGAGCTTATTCAATCGATGCGCGATCAAGGCATGATATAATAAATTTTTAAAAATCAAAAAAAATGCGCCTGTAGCTCAGCTGGATAGAGCGCCTGTCTACGGAACAGGAGGCCGGGAGTTCGAATCTCTCCAGGCGCACCACATTCAAATATTTATAATAATTATTACAGGTAGTAAGTATTAAAAAACATAATTACTCGAGATGAGAATTCCCGGAGGGAGTTCAGAAATAACTCCGCTTAATGAGGTACGAGTTTAGCGGTTATCCTAGAAGCCGAAGGCAAGAGTATCTCTCCAGGCGCACCACTAATTAATAAAAAAGCCACCCCGAAAGGGGTGGCTTTATGTTTATAGGCAAGTAGTTTTATTTCTTAGTATAAGTAAGTTTGTCGTCTTTTAAACCAACAGAAATAGAAGAGCCAGGATTAAGGTCTCTATCTATTAAAAGATCAGAAATTGGATCTTCTATATATTCCTGAATTGCTTTTCTGACAGGTCTAGCACCCTTGTTGGGCTCAAAGGATTTGTCGATAATCCATCTTCTAGCTTTGGCTGATATTTTGATAGTCACTTCTTTGCTTTTGATTCTATTGTTAATATCATCAATAAATTTTTGTGCGATTTCTTCTAAGTTATCTTTAGTAAGAGATTGAAAAACAACGACATCATCTACACGATTAATGAATTCTGGCCTAAAGGCTTCTTTAATATCTGCCATTATCTTTTCTTTCATTCTTTCGTAATCTGCTTTGTCGGAGTGGTTGGTTTTAAACCCAAAAGTAGTATTGTTTTCAATAGTTTTAGCACCAACATTGGAAGTCATTAGGACTATAGTATTTTTGAAATCTACAACCTTACCAGTAGAGTCGGTTAGTCTTCCATCTTCCATTACTTGGAGAAGAAGGTTTAATACTTCTGGATGTGCCTTTTCTACTTCATCAAATAGAACAATAGAGAAAGGTTTTTGTCTTACCGGCTCGGTTAAGAGGCCGCCTTCATTGTATCCAACATATCCCGGAGGTGAGCCAACTAATCTTGATGTTGTGTGTTTTTCTGTATATTCACTCATATCAATTCTTACAATGGCTTCTTCTTTACCAAATAGATAGATAGCAAGCTGCTTTGCTAATTCTGTTTTTCCTACACCACTTGGGCCAAGAAACATAAAAGATCCAGTAGGTCTTTTGGGATCTTTTAGACCAGCTTTTGATCTTTTGATAGCTTTAGAAAGCGCAACGACTGCCTCGTCTTGTCCGATTACCTTGCTAGAAAGGGTAGTGGCCATAGTTTTAAGCCTATCTGCTTCTGAAGTTGATAATTCTTGTAACGGAATGCCTGTCCAAGTAGCAATTACATTAATTATAGAATTTGTATCTACTGTTACAATTACTTCTTCACCTTCTTTTTTAATCTTTTTTGTTGCCTCAAGCATTTCAGTTGAAGCTGCTTCATCAATAAGGTCTATAGCTTTATCAGGAAGCTGCCTATTGGTTATGTACCGAATAGAGTATTGCACCGCGCTTTCTAGTGCTTCATCTGTAATTTTTACTTTGTGAAAATCTTCATATTTAGATCTAATCCCCGTAAGAATATTTAAAGTGTCTTCTTCTGAAGGAGGATCAATAAAGATAGATTGAAATCTTCTTTCTAGTGCAGCATCATTTTCAATAGATTTCCTATATTCTGAGATTGTTGTTGCACCTATACATTGAATTTCACCTCTTGCTAAAGAAGGCTTCATCATATTAGCGGCATCTAAAGAGCCTTCAGAATTTCCAGTGCCAATTATTGTGTGAATTTCATCAATAAATAGAATGGTTGTTTTGTCGTTTTTAATTTCTTCTATAATTTTTTTAACTCTTTCTTCAAACTCACCTCTGAACCTAGTTCCAGCCACTAACAATCCAAGGTCTAGGGTGATAACTCTTTTGTTTAATAGGATTGGCGGCACATCTTCAGCAATAATCAGCTGAGCCAGTCCCTCAATAATTGCTGTTTTACCAACACCGGCTTCACCTGTTAAGACTGGATTGTTCTTTGTTCTTCTGCTTAGAATTTGCATTATTCTTTTTATTTCATTACTTCTGCCAATTACTGGATCCAGTTTGCCTTCTTTGGCTAGTTTAGTAAGATCTAAACCATAGATATCTAAAGTAGGAGTTTTTTCTGATTCTTCTTTTGTTCCTAGTTCACTTTCCACGTCTTTGTAATTCTCGCTTAATAACGAAAGAATTTCACTCTTAACTTTAGCAGGGTCTAGGTTTGCCTCTGCCAAGATTGTTGTGATGCCTGGAGACGAGTCCTTAAGTATAGATAAGAACAAATGCTCTATAGCAACATTGTTATGACCTAGTTGTCTTGCTTCATCCCAAGCTTGTGACAATAGATTTTTTACTTGTGGAGAAAAAGGAATCGTGTCGTTTTTATAACTACTTTTGAATTCCTGTAAGTGTTTTTGTATTACGCCTCTTAAAATATTAATATCAAGACTTAAATTATTTAATGATTGGATTACAACAGATTCTTCTATCTTTAATATCCCATAAAAAATAAGCTCATTATTAATGAAAGGTATTTGTATTTTTTTTGCTTTTTCTTGAGCATGCATAATAACCTGGATTGCTTCTTGAGTGAATTTTGAAAACATATAGATCCTCGCCCCTAAAATAGATTTTGTTTAATATTACAAAATCAACAGGTAAAATGCAAGGGAAATCCAAAGATAGCTTGAATTGTAGCTATTTTTTAAATAATGCGTCTGCATTCCTTGACTTTTGAATTAATAATGAGTATAGTCCAAGTATAGCTTGAAAAAGAAGGAGGTGAACCGTATGAATAAAGGACAATTAATTGATTCAGTTTCAAATGATACTGGTTTAAAAAAATCAGAAATTTCTAAGGCACTAGATTCTATTCTTGATAATGTACAGGGTGCATTACAAAGTGGAAGTGACGTATCTCTAGTAGGATTCGGAACTTGGAAGAAAAAAACAAGAGCAGCAAGATCAGGGAGAAATCCTCAGACTGGTGCAACAATTCAGATCCCAGCTAAAAACACAGTTTCTTTTAGCGCAGGAAAAAAACTTAAAGACGCAGTTAACTAAAATTAATAGCGTTAATCAATACCCCTCCATGAGGGGTATTTGTTTAGATAGATACTTACGTGAGAATTATTTTAATAAAAAAGTTGACGAGAGGAAAGAAAGTCAATATGATAGAAGTAAGCCGGCAAAAAAACAAAAAAAGGAGGATAAAATGAGTGGATATAATCATGTAACATTGGTAGGCAATCTTGTAAAAGATCCAGAAACAAAAAAAATTGGAAAACAAAGCAAAACGGATTTCACAATTGCAGTAGAACGCTATGCTGGAAAAGATAAAGATCCAGAGGTGGATTTTTTTAATGTTGTGAGCTGGGGAAAACTAGCTGATATTTGTGGAGAGTATCTAAAAAAAGGTAAAAAGGTTTTAGTTGATGGCAGGATTCAGATTAGATCCTATGAGATAGAAAAGCAAAGAAAATGGATTACTGAGGTTATTGCTGAGAATTTAAAGTTTCTAACAGCAAAACAGCCCGCAACTACTGTTGCTAAGTAATATCTATGCTAATATGTAAGCAAGAGGGTAGTTTTGCTACCTTTTTGCTTGCTTTTTTAATGCTGAGATTCATTGTTTTATCAATAATGGCCATGTTATACTCAGTATAAAATTATGTATAGAATTATGAGGGTTTAAAGTGAATACAGCAAAAAAAATCTTGCTATTGGGGTTAATATTCTTCACTTTTTGTGGGTCTGTTAATGCTCAGACTTTATTAGAAGATCAGAGACACATAGAGCTAACAGTGCAGACAGCGCTTGATAGAATCCTGGGTCAAGGCAATTCTATAGTTTATATTTCATTAGTTGGAGAATCTGAAAAGTGGGAAATTAATTATACAGCTGTTCCTGAAATTGCTGGTGTTGATATGGAGAGTATGGGTGGCGGCGGAGGTCAGCAGACGGTAGTTCCTGGTATCCCTTCTTTGCGTTTTTTAACTAAAGGCGGAGGTTCCGAGGGAATTCCTTTAAATTATGAAATAGTGCAACGTCCACCTATTGTAAACAATAAAGAAGTTGTCCTTATATTAGATAAAAAGATAAAAATGGGTGAGCTTAGGTCTGCAAAAGTATTCATTACGAAGTTTTTAGGGCTGGATGAAAATAATGGAGACACATTAACAATATTAAAAGAAAGTTTCTCTACAATACAAAAAGCAGGGAAATCAGCATCAAGTGTTACGACAAAGAAAAAAAGTAACTTTACTCCAATCATTATAATAGCCTCTATTGTTTTACTTTTATTAATAATTGGAATAGTCCTTATGAAGTTATTGCCAGGTAAGGATAAAAAAGATGGCACCGGGTTAGGCGGAGGAGAAGAAGAAGATTCAGCAGCTGCAGCTGCAGCAGCGGCAGCAGGTTCAGGAGCTGGAGCTGCTGCAGCTGCAGCTGGTGGAAGTTCGGGCAGTGGTGAAGGTGGAGCAGATCCTGGAGCCGGCGGAGCTGGAAGTGAAGGCGGAGCATTAGGAGCCGGCGGAGCTAAAATGTCAGATGCAGAAAAGAAGAAGAGAGCCGAAGAATTAAAGAAGCAGGTTGAGGATGATTCCCGCAAGAAAGAAGAAGAAGCGAAACTCCTAGATATGCAAAAAGGTATTTTAGGAAATGGTGAAAGATATTTTAATTTTATAGATGAGGAAAACATTTATAAATTAAAATTTTTACTACAAGTAAAAATAGCTCTTCAGCAAGCAACACCTAGAACAATTGGCGTTGTTATGGCTTGCTTACCATTTAAACTAGCTGCTTCAATTTTGGTTGAATATCCAGCGAAGATACAAGCGGAAATAGTTAATAATATTATTTTTTTACAGCACTATCCTGAAACAGAGATGTCTGAGTTGGAAAAAGAAATAGAAGAAAACATAAGCTATTTATTTGGTGGCAAGAATAGACTTAAGTTAATAATAGAAAGAATACCAGGAGATGCTAAGAAGAGAATATTAGAAATCATTTCTAGCAAATACCCAGGAATAGCTAATGAGGTTAATTCGTTAATATTCTTGTTTGAAGACTTGTTGATATTAGGAGAAGATGTTCTGACAAGAATTTTTGGAGACATTGATACAGAAGTTATTGCTACAGCACTTGTACATATTGATTCAGATCTTCAGAAGAAAGTGGTTAATACTTTAGCAAAAGGTGTTCAAGCGATGGTTGATCAATGGCTAGCACTTAAAGCAAATACAGCATCTAAGTTTGATATTGAAGAAGCAAGGCAGAAAGTCTTGAACTACGCTCAACATTTAGAGCGAGAAGGGTTTATTGAGCTGAAAAATGGTTGATAAAGAAAATATAAAGAATTTAGCAAGTACCGAGGTAGTTGATATTGATAAAGTAAAAGGTGAGTTTTTTGCTTATATAAATAAGGAAAATGCTTATCATACTGCCCATGTATTAAAAAAGATTATAAAATCCAAGTCAGAAAATATTAAATACCTATATTTAGTTATTTTTTCAGCTGACCCAGAGATAGCCGAGAGAATAATGGATGAATTTGAAGATGACATGAAGGCTCAGATAATTGCAGAAATGATGTCACTAATACAATTTACAAAAAAAGAAATAGAGCAGTTTGATAAAATATTAAGGAAATTACTAACAGAACAATTTGGCGGAAGATATGTTTTATCAAAGATAGTTGAATATTTAGATATAGATCAAAAAACGAATCTAAATGATACAGTTGCTTCAAGATATCCCGATACGTCTGCGGCATTTAGAAAAATTATGCTGTTCTTTGAAGACCTTTTCAATGTTTCGGATAAGGATTTTGTTAGAATTTTTTCTGAAGTACCAACAGACGTATTATCAATAGCTTTTTGTCAGTTATCAGAGGATAAGATCGAAAAGCTTTACGGAGTTATTCCTAAGGGAGTAAAGAATATGGTTCAGCAAGGGATAGAGTTTGGTAAGAATAAATATTCCAAAACAGAAATAAAGAAAGCTCAACAGTATGTAATTGAGTATTCTAGAAATCTCGAAAGAGACGGATTTATTGAGTCTATTCTAGGGGAAGAAGTAGGCAAGGATAGTTAAGTAACTTTAGATTGGGGGAATCTGAATGGAAATATTAGTTTTTGTTGGACTTATTAGTGTTTTTGTAGTTCTTACATTAGCAGTTCCTGACGTATTCATCAATCCCGCAGCATATTTTCAGGCACCAGCCGGAATAATGGTAATTGGTGGTGTAGCGTCACTGTTTATGATTGGTTCTACCTGGGATGACATTAAAGGTGTTTTCGCTGCTGTTAAAACCTTGTTCAAAAAAGATAAAATTCCTACACATATTGAAATAGCAGATAAGCTAGTAGAGTTATCAGTACTTTCTCAGAAAGAAGGTCGTCGTGCCTTAGAAGATGCTGGAGAAGGTTTTGATGACGGATTTTTGAACAACGGGTTACAAATGATTGTAAACAAGTTGCATCAGGATTTTATTAGAGTTGTGCTTGAAAACGAGATACAAGAGATAGACTCTAGGCATATGAAGAACATAGACGGAATACACTTTATGGGAACAATTGCACCACTAACAGGTATGTTTGGAACAATTGTTGGTATAGTCCAGGTATTACAGAATATGACAGACCCAAAGAATGTAGGCCCAGCTATGGCACTAGCATTATTAACAACACTATATGGTGTATTTGTTTCAGGATTTATCATGCAGCCGATAGCAAAGAGACTGGCTAATAAAAATGATCATGAACTTCTTAGTAAAACGATTATGATTGAGGGATTAATAATGATTGCAAAAGGCGAAATCCCTATAAAGGTAGAAACATATTTAAGAGGATTTTTGTCTAATAAAGCTAAGAAAGAGAAAAACCAAGAGAGCGAAGCTAAGGGGTAGTAGTTATGCCCAAATTAAGACGCAAGAAATCAAGAAGTGGTGGAGATGGTAATTTCTTTACTATATGGGCGGATTTTAATTCTTTTTTAATGATTCTTTTTTTATTGCTTTATACGTTTGTTATGAACAATGTTTCTGAGTCTGAACAGCAACAAGTATTTGAGTCTATCCGAGTTTCTTTGCAAGGACAACAACTACAACCACTGATTGATAAAGAAAAACCAAGTGAAGAGAGAATGAATGTAGTAGATAAGGTTAAACAATATATTCAGGATCAAAAATTAAGCGATTTTTTGAATGTAATGGTAGAAGAAAGCAAGGTAAGGATTATTTTGGCTCAGCCTATATTGTTTGATACTGCAGAAGCAGAGTTGAAGCCGGAAGCAATGGATATTTTGAGGGATATTGGAAATATATTAAAAAAAACCGATAATAAAATTGTGGTAGAAGGGCATACTGATAATGTACCGATTAGAAATGCAAAATATGAATCGAATTGGGACCTTTCTTTTGATAGAGCCTATTCAGTTATTAAGTACTTTATAGAGAAAGTGGAAATATCGCCAATAAGGATACATGCGATTGGTTATGGCGAGTATAGACCGATGATGCCTAATGATTCGGATGAGAATAGAGCGGCAAATAGGCGTATTGAAATTAATATTATGTTGCAAGAAGTTTTTGTTAACAATGTTTTAGGTGGATAATCTGGGGGATAAATGAAAAAGTTTTTATTAATATTTTTTATATGTATGATTAGTATAGGCTATTCGTTTACAAATAAAGCACATCAAACAACTACCAACTATATGCACGCTTATCAGGACATGTATATAAGAACAACAGATGGACTTGCCCTTACAGTAAATATTGGCGGATTAGTAATAATTACAGCAGACGAGAGCGATAACTGGGGAGTAGTTGCAGGCTTAGACCAATTAGCAAGTAGTAAAGTGATTCACGATGTCGGGTATAATGTTAAATATGTTTTAAGAGATGATAAATCTTTTGAGCAAGGTGTGCAGTATATAATCACGGTTAATCTTGGTGGAGCAATTTCAACTAAAAATGTGACGTTTAACATGCAGTATGTTATTCGTTCTGTGACTATAGATGTTGCGGAGAAATATAGAAATTCGGTTGTTGGAGATGATTGGTTTAAAGGCGGCCTTAAGAATACAGATTACGATGATGCCAATTTAAGTATAACGGGGATGGTTACATATAGATATGAGACAGAAGTATTTCCATCTCAGAATAAGCCGGTATATATAGAGCTATATATATCTGATGATATACAATCCAATAAATCTTCAGTAGGCGCAGATGGCATTTTTGTTTTAAATAATTTTTCAATACCTGTTGTTGATGGTTTGAAACCATATGTTTCCGTTGATATTGAGGATTTGTCAGATTTATTATTATATAAACCTGGATCAATAACAAGGTTTAAAATAGCTATTGATAATCAAGCACCACTAGAAACTACAGAGACGTCCTTAAATTTTAAAGCTGATAATACAGACAAAGATGGAGATGGTGTTTTTCCTGAACCAGGATATTTTGATCAAGCAATAGTCACATTTTCTCTCCGTGGCACTATGGGTGATTCTGGCAAGAGTGGCTTAAGCACTAATATGTGGGTTCTCGACCCAAAAATAGATGATGTTCTTAATCCCTTTGAAAACGGATGGTTAACAGATAGGGCAACTTCTTTTAATGTAGATTTTGAGACAGAAACAGGCATTATAAAACAAGGAAGAAAAGAAGTTATAGTTTATATTATTGACAACGTTTTTAATTATGCCACGAGAAGTATTTTTGTAACAATAGACGTAGATGCGCCTCAAGATTTTGCAGTAATTATTTCGGAAGATACAGATAATAACGGAGACCAAATAACTCCAAATATTGGCTGGTATAACGATGAGACAGTTAGTTTTAATTGGAGTGTGCCATATGACGCAATTGGTTTAAAGAGTAGTCCCTATCAGTTTAAAAGTGAGGCAGGCTGGGTGTCTTGGTCTGCATTATTTAACAATGATGTTAATAATGATGTTATTTCTGGAAACTATCAATCTTTATTAGAGGGCTGGGTTACAGTTGATGCTGGAGGAGATGTTTTAAGAAAAGTATATGTTCGGGCTGCTGATAGAGCGGGAAACGTTGTCGTAGCATATGCTAGCATTAAAGTAGACAATATAGAGCCAACGGTTAACATTGTACTTGAAGACGATGGGTCATTCATAGATGGGGCTCCTATATATATTAAACCTAAAACAGGTTGGTATCATGATTTTGATGTTGAATGGAACATGTCCGGCGTTCAAGACGATGCTCAATTACATGATAAGCCAATCAGGTATAGATATTTATATGGAAACAGTAATACTACAACTACAGCCTGGTTAATAAATGAAGGAAGAAAGGAAGTTTCTTCAGATGAAAGACCAACAGGAAATATATTTTTATTACAAGCAAGAGACCAAGCAGGAAATATTGGAGAGGCAACTGCAAATGTGTATGTAGATACAACCGCCCCCGTTCCTACAAGTTTTGATATGCTTTTTGAGGCAGATACTACTGATGCCAATGAAGATGGTGTTTTTCCCGAAATAGGTTGGTATGATCAGACAACAATTAATTTAATGTTGACATGGGATAGTTGCATAGAAGATGGGGGAATATGGAAAACAGGATTATATTTGCATGGCCCAGTATTTGTATCTTCCCAATTAGTTGTCTCGGGAAATCAAGATTATGGAGAGTTAGAGTTATTTAGAGAACCACCAGAAGATGTTCAGCAAGTTAAGTTTCTTGCATTGTTAGTTGATAATGCTGGAAACATGGCACAGTTGACGCAAAAGTGGGTTTATGTTGATTTAACAAAACCAGAGAATTTTTTGGTTACCTTGGCACAAGATAGTGATTCTGGAGATGATGGGTTAGACCCTGCAGGTGTTTGGTATGATGATAATACTATTGAGTTTGATTGCGATTTAAGTCCGCAGGCAGATACCTCCTTGAAAGCAGCTCCATATCAATTTAGAGTAAATCAGGGCGAATGGCAAAGTGCCACAATCAACGGCTCGGTTGCAAATTTTTTGGTTAGTGATAATGCCTCAAGCGCAGTAGAAGTTCGTTTAATGGATATGGCAGGGAATGTAACCACAAGGTCAATCAGCGTTACCGTTGATTCAGTTGTACCATCTGGCAGCTTTGTATTAAATTTGGCCGAAGATGATTCAAATGATGGCTTTACCCAGCTTACCCCAGATGCTGGATGGTATAACCAGAACTTGGTTAGCTTTAAGTTTAATTCTAGTTTTGGCATTGTTGATACCTTCAATATACGGGAATACGGATATTTCTTAAAAAGAGAAATAGATCAAGTTTATGTAAATGGGAAAAGCGATTCCAAAAATGCAATGATATATTTAGAAAACGAAGGAGCAACAGAAAAAACAATAGTAGGAGCTATTTCTGATATGGCAGGAAATGTCATAGAGGCTAGTACGAAAGTGTTTGTTGATACCGATGCTCCAGTAGCAGAGTTTGAAATTAGAATAGAAAATGATACTACCGACGATGGTGATGATGGTTATTATCCAGAAGAAGGTTGGCATGATCAGCCATTAATAAATATTAACTGGGATCAGGCAAGCGACGGAGCAGGCAGATTACACGATTTACCTTTTAGGGTGAAATCTGATAGTACAGTTTGGAGTAACTTTCAATATCAGCAAACCTATTCAGGGTTATATGTCAGACCAAGTAATGATATTACGCAAAGTGTATATATACAGGTTAAAGATAAAGCAGGAAATCTTGCAACGCATTCGGCAACACTAAAAGTAGATACAAAAGATCCTGTTGTAGAACTTTTTTTGTCGCCACAGATAAAATTAGTTGGGCTAATATATAATGTTCTGCACGCGTCTTATGGTGTTAATTTTCCTCTTGCTGGATGGTTTAATACAGAAAATGTGCTTCTTACTTGGAATGTAGAAACAACAGATGAATCGTTTCCTTCAAGAAGTTTTAGGGTAAAGGTGTCTGCTGATCAACTAGATTATGGAGATAGCATCAGTAGTAATCTTAGAGAAATATTTATTTTTGCGACAGCAAATAATCATGAAGAAATAATGTTTTCGATTGTTGCTTGGGATAAGGCAGGAAATGCATCGGAAGCTACTGCATCAGCCAAGGTCGATACAATGTTGCCAACAGTAACGGTAGATATGGAATCAAATACAGGGTTGTCCTTAATGCCATTTGTTAATAGTCAGGATATCTTAACAATTACATTAGAAATATCAGAAGCAATTTCTGTGACCCCTTTTATTACATACGCACGATCTGAAAATTCTTTAGAAAGAATAACAATTAACAGTTTTCATGGTTTAGGAGATGAGTGGGTGTGCACTTTGGACATTAACACTGTAGAGGACTATGGCCCTCACACAATAGACGTATTCTTAATTGATGATGCTGGAAATATTTGTGTAGAACAAGCAGGATATAGTCGCTTTATTAAGCTTTCTCCTGGAGAGGTAAATCCTCCAGAAGAGTTTGTTGTTAAAGATGTGTATACGGGAAGTCAGTTTGTGTGTCAACAAGAGATAGTTAGCGTTTCATTTACACTTGGCACCAGCATTAAGCATTTCTTGATCACAGAAAAAAACATTTCCTCTGCAGATGCCGAAGCGACGGTTGGTTGGGAAGATGTCGACGGAATAACAGAATATAACGACTTTCATACTTTGGATAATGAAAACGATGCGGATAAAAACAAGCTTAAGACCTTATATCTGTGGGTTGCTGACGCAAGTAGGCGACCGGCAAATAATGCAGTTATTGCAACAATTAACAGAGATGCTATAGCTCCAAGAATAAAAATACATCCCAATAAAACCAACTCTGGTTCCGATGAGTATGACAACCAACGGTTGTCAAAGACCGAGTATACAGCGGAAATGACAATAACCCATAATATAGCGTTTCTTAGTGGAGACTATGTTGAGAGAGCTCAAATAACACCATCATGGGAACTAGGCATTTTTTTAGCAAATAACTATATCACGGGTGCGGTGTTATCTCCATATTTAGCACCTAAAGCAGAAAGCCAAACTAGTCCAGGATTTATGACTATTTGGTGGGCTTCTTATAATTTACAAACTTTATTAAAAGATAGGACTGCCGCAACATACAATGCTGTTTTTAACGTTACCGTTAAAGATCAAGCAGGAAATACAACAAATAATATTTACCAAGGAGAAAGTTTTGAGATTAATACGTTGGTTCCACTTACTCCAACAATAAGTGTTTATGCATTAGACGGCAGAACCGGCTATACAAATAGTTTAAATATTATATGCGTAATAAGCAAAAACGAAAACTCCGATCAGGAGTCTAACAACTATGCATATTATAAAATATATGATGATTATTATGGAGCACCGAGAAGGTCAGAGTTAGAGCAAGACGACACAATCTGGCCTAAAGATGGTGATGAAAAGCAGGTAGTAAGCTTCTCAGTAGTATATAAACTAACACACGAAGAACAAGGCGAGAAAGATATTTTAATTTGGGTGGCGAATAATGACCCTCAAACATGTATTAATCCTGCAGAATTAACAATTATTTATGATTCTATAGCTCCAACGTATGAAATAGTTATTGAGCCTATTGATGCTGCTGATGAATTGACTGTAACCTTGTTTTTTAATGAGAGGATAGATGTAGATACAAGAAATGTACTATTTATTGAATCTAAGAATGGAGATAACTATAATGTGATAGCTTCTGCTAGCCTTACTTATGTAAGCATAGAAGACGATTTGTACTTATATTCCTGTACATTTAATGCTGATGAAACCGATGATATAAGAGGCACATCTAACAGATTAGTGAGTATCAATGTCTACGATTTAGCAGGCAATTATATGGAAGATAGAACACCATTTTCCAGAATTTTAAATATCTTAACATATGGAGATTATTATGACAGAGCTCTCTATAATAATGATTTAGATTTTCAATTTCATAATATAGGTATTGGCGCATCAGATATCCCTGTAATATATGCTGAATTGAAGGCGGCTGGCCGAAATATACATCTTTCAGGAGTAAATTTGAAAATTAAAAATGCCGACATTAATATTTTAGATAGAGTTCATTTATTTGCTGATACAAATCAAACAGGGCTATATGATGAAGGTGATAATGAGCTTGCTAATGCAGTATTTACGGATACGGAAAATATGAAGATTCCGTTTGACGAGATTCTGGTAAACAAGCAAACCACAACTACAATATTTGTTGTAATTGATGCTGGGCAATCTGTTAATGAGGGTCGTGAAATCGGATTTGGGTTTATAACAAGTAATCCTTTTGATGTTGAAGCATATGAAGTTATAAGCGCTTCTGCGCAAATACCAGACGATGGAATAATTGCAACGTTTAATATGTCTAAAACATTATACAATATTGCTTATCTTGGAAAAGATGCCGATGCCGTATCCCTAACTAGAGATGTTAACTGTGGTTCAAGTTTTGTTATAAAGAAATTCGCATTAAGGGCTTTTTTGGCAGATAGCGCTGGAAGTGAAAGTGGCCTAGGCGAAGGTGTTTTGTGGGAATCATTGAGGATAGGACTTGAAGCAGATTTTCCAAACGAGGGAATTGTTAATGTGTCGGTATATAAAAATAACAATAATAATGTTTTTGATGATGGCGACTTACTTATTAGTAGCGGGCAAGATAAATTCCTTAATGATGAACAAAAAACAATAACTATTAATTTTTCTAATCCAGTTAGTATTGGTGGGAATGATCCATCTTTCTTCTTAGTTGCAGAATTAGATAGATCTGTTCCTGATGGAGAGACGGAGTTTTCTTTTGAGATTGCTTCCGCAGATTGGTTCAAGTTTATAGATGATGACTATATGATTGATACTGGAGAGTTTCCCGTAAAGACAATAACGTTTGATGCAGATTACTATATTTCACAAATTACAGTTGAGGTTCTCCCAAATCCCGAAAGATACGTTGTTGAGGGAGAACAATATAATTTATTTAAACTAAAACTCAATTTAGATTATGTGGCTTATGAATATGGAGTAGCAAAACCAAAGCTAAAATGGATTGATATCGAGCGCGACTCTGGCATATTGGAGTTTGAAGCGGATCTTTTAGTGCTTAATTTAAGACTGTATAGGTATCTTGCAAGCCAAGCAGATGATGATTTTTCTCTAGGTAGTGAAATTGCTGGAGGATCTTCATATTCCTATCCAAACAACAGAATACGAATAAGTTATGGAGAAGCTATCCCTCTTGCTACTGAGAATTATTTTTCAATAATGCTTCCCGTACAAGGCTCAGTTGGCGATGGTACTTATGGAACAATTAAGACCTTGATGGTAAATTATGAAACAGCCCAAGATTATATAGATTTTGGTGGATATGGAACGATTGTTAATGAGCAGATAGTTACGAGTACTGAAATAGAAATTATAGATGATTTGTTGCCTACAAAGCCAGAGATAACAGGCAATTCCTATCTTGCTAGTCATAAGAACATAGGCTTTTATTATTCTACAAAAGTTGCACCACTAGGAGCTAGTGGTGTTGAGTCTATTTTTGTTGACATTGGCACTGGTTTAGCAGGAAGAGATATCTATTCTCAGGCTCTTACCGTTAGCGTTGTAGAAAGTAAAGATATTCAAGAAGAACCTGTTGTTGTAACAATAGATGGTGGTAATTATTTAAATGATGATACTGATTATTTTCTTTCAGTTCGAGCTAAGGCAGGTGGTGGTGATTATTACTCCGTAACAGGCAGTTTCGTATTTCATACTGATTTTACGCCTCCATGGACATCCGGACAGCTGGATGTGATACCAAGATGGGAAGACAAAAGACATGACATAGTTTGGACTGCTTTTACAGAAGCAGAGTCTTATGTGGATTATTATATTGTAGAGATGTTAGAAGGTTCTTCTTTAGTTTGGAAGCAGTTAGATATAGTGAATGCACAAAGCAGGCTATCAGCCATGAACCCTACGGCACAATATAATGTTCCATATCAATATAGGGTTAAAGCAGTAAACGCATCAGGATTATCCAGCCTTTATAAAGATTCTGGAGATAGAATTATGACTACGAATACAACAGAAATAATGTTTAATGTGTCTAATTATCCGAACCCTTTTTATTCTGCATATCAGATAACAAGGATAGTTTATTCTTTGAACCAAGACGTAGATACTACGATAACTATTTATGATTCGCTAGGGCACTTTGTTGTTAGATTTGACGGCAATGATATAACAAAAGAAGGTGCTGTAGATGGAACGGGTTTTTTCTGTTATGTAGATTGGGATGGCAGAAATGCTTCTGGACAATTTGTCTCAAAAGGTGGATACTTTGCTGTACTTGAAGCAGCCCCATTTGCTGGAGGACAGAGCAATAAGGTTGTACGTATGATAGGAGTGATCCATTAGTGCAGAAAAGTGATTCGGTGTATATTACTACCCCAATTTATTATGTAAACGATATTCCCCACATAGGCCATTGCTATACAACAATTATTGCAGATATTCTTGCTCGTTTTTATAGATTAAGAGGCAAGGATGTTTTTTTTCTAACAGGTACCGATGAGCATGGTCAGAAAATAGAAAAAGCTGCAGAAGCCAAAGGAAAAACACCCAAAGAATTAGTAGATGAAGTTGTACTTAGGTTTCAAGACTTATGGAAGCAACTTAATATTTCAAACGACAGTTTTGTCAGAACAACGGACGAAGAACATAAAACAATTGTTAAGCAGGCACTGCAGCAAGTATATGACAGAGGATATATTTATTTAGGGAAATATGAAGGTCTTTATTGCAGACCATGTGAGACATACTTTACAGAAACACAGCTTGTGGATGGTAAATGCCCAGAATGTGACAGAGAAGTTATTCTGTTAGAAGAAGAATCTTACTTTTTTAAGCTATCAGCATTCCAAGATAAAATACTTGCACACATAAAAAAGATACCAGAGTTTGTTTTGCCAGAGGGAAGAAGAAATGAGGTTATTAGCTTTGTTGAAAGCGGACTCAACGATCTTTGTATAAGCAGAACAACAATTAATTGGGGCATTGAGTTTCCAGAATTAGAAAAGACAGAAAAAAAGCATCACGTTTATGTTTGGTTTGATGCACTTCTTAATTATTTAACAGGTATTAAATACCAAACAGACCAACAGCTTTTTGATAGATATTGGCCAGCAGAAGTTCACTTAATTGGTAAGGATATTTTGAAGTTTCACGCAGTGATATGGCCAGCTATGCTTATGGCAATGGAAGTAGAATTACCTAAGCATGTTTTTGGACATGGCTTTATTTACCAAGGTGGAGAAAAGATGTCTAAGTCTAAGGGCAATGTTTTAGATCCGTTTAAAATAATGGATGAATATGGAGTAGACCCTTTTAGATACTATTTGGCTAGAGAAATAGTTTTTGGACTAGATGGTTCTTATAGTGAAGAAAGCATGAAGCAGAGATTTAATAGTGATCTTGCAAATGATTATGGAAATTTATTAAACAGAACACTAAATATGACAAAAAAATATTTTGAACTAAAAGTTCCTGCTTGTGATGATGCTTTATTTTCTGAAGAGGAACTTGCGCTTAAGCGAATGGTATTAGACTTAGAACAAAAGATTCCAAAGCTTATGGATGCTTATAAACTTTCAGTAGCATTAGAAGAGATTTTTATGGTTATTAGAAGGGCAAACAAATTTATAGAAGAGATGACACCATGGACTCTTCATAAGGAAGAAAATATGTCTAAGCTTGGTGCCGTAATGGTTCATTTGATTGAGACTTTAAGAATCGTAACAACATGGCTAAGCCCATTTATGCCAACAGTTACTAATAAGTTTTATGAACAGCTTAATGTATCAGAAGAAGAGAAAAAGAGTAATCCATTTGATTGGGGCTTTTTTACTGAGGGAAGAACCCTTAATCAGCCAGAGCCAATTTTCCCTAGAAAATAATGTATCTTGTAGATACCCATATTCACCTTACAGATGACAGATATCAAGAAGAAGGTTTGTCAGAATCCATCGCCAATGCAGGCAAAGCAAATGTTTCTAAGTTGATAACTTTAGGGACAGACTATGCAGATAGCGAAAAGGCAAAGCGAATAGCAGAACAGCATCAGTCAGTCTTTTTTTGTGCAGGAATTCATCCACATGAGGCTGCTAAATATACAGAAGATGATATCTTAGGAATAGAGAAGCTTCTTATCCATGAAAAGTGTGTAGGCGTAGGAGAAGTGGGCTTAGATTATTATTATGATTTTGCAGATAAAAGTTTGCAGATTGAGTTGTTAAAGGCAATGTTGGAATTAGCTGAAAAAAACAAGAAGCCAATAGTTTTGCATACAAGAAGTGCAGAAGCTGAAGTTTTAGAAATGTTAGGTAGTTATTCTGGGAAAGTGTTGTGTCATTCATATACGGGGGAGCCAGAACTAATGGGCGGTTATTTGGAAAAAGGAGCGTATTTTTCTTTAAACGGCATGATTACCTTCAGGAAGGCAGAAAATGTCCGAGAAATTGCCAAGAAAGTGCCTTTGGAGAGAATGCTGATTGAGTCTGATGGGCCATATTTGTCGCCAGCCCCACACAGAGGGAAATTGAATTTACCGGAATATCTTGCTATAACAGCTAAAGAAGTTGCAAGCGTGGTTGGTAAAAGCTACGAGGAGGTTGTTAGAGTAACAACTGAAAATGCAGAAAGGTTTTTTAATTGCTAGTTAAGACTATCGTTGTTTCCTTTCAAGGTATATGGGTTTCCTCTTTTTCAGAGACGCAGTTAGCAAGTTTAAAAAGAAGGAGAAACATTGTTCTGCCCATTGGCAAGGTAACAGTGCCTACGTCCATGCAAGAGGAAATGATTCGTTTTTTAAGTCTATATTATTCTGAAGGTGAGAATCTGTACGGATTATTGGTTAAATATCAGCAAGTTGTAGATAAGAAGACAAGAAAAATAGTTAAGATGCTGTTGTATAAGCTTAGGCAGGGCGAAGATTTTTGTGAAGTAATCTTAAGCGAAAGATTGTTTTGTGCCGAGGTTAGGCCATTGTTTTTAGCGGCAAGAGCACAGGGGTTATCTAAAGAGAAGCTTCTCGCAATGTCTGTAATACTAAAAAACAAACAGAAGGATAAAAAGGAGCTAATAAAGAAAGCTATTTATCCGGCGCTGCTTGTGTGTATGAGTATGAGTATGCTTGTGTTTGTTTCTTATAATGTTATTCCAAGTTTTTCAGTTTTTTTTCAAGATAGTGGCAAGCAGGTGCCATTTTTATTAAAGGTTCTTAGTAGACAAAACGTATGGAAGTTATTGCTGGGATTGATTTTTATCGTGATGTTAGTTTGCTTCTTTTTTAAGTGGTTGAAGCCACAAATAAAGGTAAAAATACCATTGTATAGACAAAAAATTGCAGCAGTGTTTCAAGAGATTTTCTGGAGGATAAATTTAGTAGCAGTCGAAACAGGAATATCAGTTGAAGAGTTGCTTGATGACTATTTGCAACAAGATAAAAAAAGCATAGAGGGGTTTTATTTATCAACAATTCATTCAAGGTTAAAAAGAGGGTTGTCTATGGAAGAGGCAATAGATGTTTTATTAATTGATAAAAAACAAAAAGCTTTATTGGGTATGGGCACAGATCAAGAGAGAAAAAAGCTTTTGTATTATAGTTTCTTAGAGGAAATAGAAGAGAGAAACCAACAATATCAAGGTTTAATAGTAAATATTATTAGCGGGGCAGCAATGCTTTTTATTGCAGGACTAGTCTTGTTACTTGGATATGTTTTGCTTATTCCCTTAAGTCAGATTAGTAACTTTATTTAGAAGATAAGTTTGCCGCTAAACATCAGCCCAAGAATGGAATAATTAATACCAGTAGCATTAGCATAGTCATTTTTAATTACCATTTGTGCTTCAGAGGTGAATACAAATTTTTCAATCATTCCATTACTTTGTTCTGTAAGTGGAACTTCTACCATAGATTTAAAGGCTCCTTTTATACGTAAGTTTTCAATGTTTTCAATTTTTGTTTCAACCGTTTTGTCTATTAAGCTTTCTGTTTCCTCAACAGTATAAGAGTTAATGCCTCTACCCTGGTTATACTCAAGCAAGAAGCTTAGAGTTGCTTTGCTTAAAACAACACCAATTACATCACCGATATTTTCTACTATTCCAAGAGAGAGGCTTGTTATTGGTGAGTATTTTGCTTCTAGTTTAATTGTCTGACTACTGTTTGAATTATTGCTTGCTGCATTTTTGTCTTTGTTGTTTTTTAGAGTATAGGTTCCTTTTAAGAAGAGGCCATCAAAAATCCTTGTCTCTACACCAACACCAAAGCTATATACCTCAAAGGCCTTTGGATCTAATGAGACGTTGTTTCCTGAATTTCTGGTGTAGATATCTTCATTAATTGTTTCATAACCAGTGTTTGCAATAAGGTTAGTTTTTTCAATAATCAGGTAGGCAGTTTCTAGGTTTAAGTTGAGCTTATTGTTATAGAGTCTTTGATCATAGACACTGTCTATTTGGGTAATCGCATAGTTGTCTGAGACTGTTGTGAATTGGTCAGTTTTTAAAACTTTTAGTTGTGGTTTTAGCCTAATTTTGTCAGAAAAACTAAAGCTCGAAAACAGGTCATAATCTTCTTGCAGTCGCTTTTTTAGTCCTTTAGCGGAGTCGACATAGTCATCATAAATATAACTATTATTTAGAAAAATAGGTTGTGTTTCTTCTAAAAAGATATTTTTGAAAATATTAGAGTATAGATGTGTTGTATTGTTATATGTTGTTATGCTGTTAATTGCAGAGGGAGAAGTTGTTAAGTGATATGTGAATTTTTGTTCCTCATTTTCATTGTTTTCGTAGATATAATTTGTTTTGTATACGTTGCGAATATTTAAATTATTAATAAGTTTTAGATAGGTGGATGGTTTTACTTGAGAAGAGTGTATGATTTCTGTAGTTTTATTTTCAGTAGAGTTAGCAAATGTTTTATTTATAGAGTAGTCGAAATTTCCATTATAAAATTTATTATATTTCCAACTTGCCCCGTATTTTGTAAATTCTCCTCTGTTTTTATTTTTGCTTTTTAGAGTAGTTGTATTACCGATATTATCAAATGAAGAAGAGTTAGTGAATTTTCTAGAAAAAGGTTTGATAGTAATGGGGAAGGTTTCTTTTAAAACATTAAACTGACTAAAAGAGTATTCACTTAAATGTGTTTGTTTGTTTATTTTTTTATCGCTTTGTAGTGATTCTGATAGAGAATTTTTAAGAGCTAACGATGTGGCATTAAATAATCCAAAGGAAAGTCTATTACCAACAGCGTTAGTTGCATCTGGTGCGTAAGAGTCTAGTATTGAATTTTTTTCTGTATTAGATAAATTAAAAGAGTAGTTTGGTTTATTAAAATAAGCCAAAGCAATAGGTGGAGTGAAAGACATGTTTGTTGAGTAATTTTTTATTTGGGTTTTTATTTCTAGAGAACTAGTTGTTGTGCCCTGTGCAGTAGTTTTTTCAGTGTTTTCTTGAGAGAAGGCTCCGTTAATTTTTATAAAGTTAATTGGGCGTAAACCTAAATCAAAAGAGTATTTTTTATTGAGATTGTCTTCTACGTCCTCATTCGCAGAGGTTTGTAATTCGGTTGTTTGTTTGTATGATGATTTTAGTCGAATATTGTTGCTAAATATTGATAGAGCATTTTTGAGTTCAAGAGTTTGTCCAACTGTTTTAAGGTCAGTGGTTCTGTTAGATTGGTCTAAGTTGTTAAAGTTATCCATTAGAATATTCGTTTGAAAGGAAGAGGGTCCAGTTGTAAGTGCAAGTAAATAGTGGCTATTTAGCTTATCAATGGGTTTTTTATTATCGTCTACGTTTGTTTCTGTTGCGTAGCTTTGAATATCTATAAGACCCCTTAGTTTAAAAATAGATATTGGCGAATAGGTTGTTTCTAATTTGTATTTATTTTCATAATATTCCAGGTATTTACCTGTTGTATTTGATTTGTATGTTGAATTTATTCTGTTTGTAAAAGCATTTGCTTGAACAGATATTTCTTTTGATGGTTTAATTTTGGAACTTATTTGTAAAATATTTGATCCTGCAGAATATTTGGAATTTCCTACTGGGCTAAAAGTGTCATCAACATATACGATTTCTGCGATTGTATTGTGAAAATCATTTTTAACATTTGTTCTAAGCGCAATAGCAGAACCATTTTCTTCGTAGTTTGTGACGGTTCCCCCAGATTCGGTTGAGTAGTAGCTGTATTCTACTCTGATAGAGTCATTAGTTCCTGGGTTTAGGTCTATAAATGTTATTTGTCCACTATTTAGGTTGATATAATAATCCATATCACGAATAGCAACATTTCCATTAATATATACAGATTCAGAGTTTTCAACTATGTTCCCTGCTGTTAAGGGGTAGGTTTCGTGAAAAAAGCCAGTGCCCAGAAAAGTATCAGTAGTAGGTACAGAATGTTTTGTATATTGTTTGTTTGATCTTGCCACATCAACAGAAAATCCAAAGTTATTGTTTATTTTTTGATTGTAGAGTAATTCGAATTGTTCATTTACTATTTCGCCAGCATCAGGCACATTTGAGTTTGTATAATAATAGGTTACTTTGAATAAATCATCATCTGATAATGTAGAGGGAAGACCATAGGTAATAGTTTCAGAGCTATTATCTACGGTTACACCATGTTCGTGATAGAGCATTACATATATTTGACCTTCTTTCACCTCGTCTACGTTAAAAACGATGTTATAGTCTAGCCCTGGCTCTAATGTTCTAAATATATCATCATCTTTTTTATATTCAATTTTAATATATGTATTGTTTGGATCGTATTTAACAGGGTTTAGTAGGTTTGATTTTATTCTATGAGCAGCAAGGTTGTTGTAGAAAACGTTGTTTTCTATATTGCTGTTTGATCCAGAAAAGTTCCATTGTTGAGGTCCAAAATCTTTATAAAAATTATAATTTATAACTATGTTTTCGGTAGAAGATGTAGCATTTGTTAAGTTTATTGTTAATGTTCCTGTGTAAGTATCTATCTCATTATTTGTTAATAAGGCTGTGCCTCTGTATATGGAGAGAGATTCTTCAACTATTGGCCAATTACTTAGGTTTATGGTTATAGTGTTTTTCGTAGGAGAAGATAGTGTTTCAGAAGTTAGCTTGGTGTTTATATCTTCTTGTGATTTAGCAAATTGTCTTACATAGGAGAAGTTTACGTCATAGTCTAAGTCTTCTGCTTTGCTATAATTTTTTATTTCATATTGTAATTGTCTGTAGGATATGGATACTGAGTTATTATTAGGTATCGGATATTTTAGAACAACTGTTCCTCTTTGATGATCGATTTTGTAATCACGATTAGATTCCAGAATTTTTCCTTGAAGTGAGATTGTTTCGCTATTGTTAAGTAATGGCGTGTGTTTTAGGTGTAAGGCTACTCTTTCTCCATTTCCTTTGAATTGTTCATCATATGAGTTTGTTTCAGGGGATAAATAGGAAATGTTTAAGTTTTCTAGTTTTTTATTAGAGAACAATATAGTTCCGGCGTTGTATCTGATGTAGTAATCACTGTTTCTTTTGAGCTCAATGTCTCCAGCAAAGATTAGTTCTGATTCTAGTTCAATAGGGAATACTTTTAGTTTAATTTGTCCTCCGATAGGTAGTGTTGTAATGTCTTTGTTTATTCTGGTTAGTTTTTTAACAATGGTTTTTTTGTTTTTATTATCATATTTTGCGTTTATTCCTAGCATGTTTACGTTGCTGGCTATTGGGATAAATTCTTCAATAGGGTTTGTGTATTGATAAGAAAAACGTAGTGTGTCACTAGAAGTCTTAGGTGTTATGAAAATGATTTTTCCTTCAAAATAATTAATGGTGTAGTCTTTGCCTAAAGCTTGTAGTTGACCGTTCACCCATACTTGTACTGAGTTTTCTAACACCGGCTTGTTCCTTAGTTCGTACTCATCACCACCATCACCCTGTCTAGAGAATGTGTCGCTTTTACTTTTTTCAGACCCAAAACCAAAAGTGTAGGTAAAGGGTCCTTCATTTCCTTCAACTGAAATGCCATCAATTTTTTTACTAACATCGGTGAATGAACCTAATTTATATATATTTTCTGAGTAGCCAAAGTGCACCCAGGTTTGTCTGACCTTAAGTGAAACATCTGTTTTCTGTGGCATATCCGGTTCTTGAGAGACGTTGTAATAAACTTCAGCTTCATCGCTAATCTTTGCTTGAATTAGTAAGTTAAAACGGTAGTCTATTTGGAATGCAACTTCTTTAATCTTTCTAGTTAGATAGGTATAAACATCGTCTTTAAGTGCATAAGCTCTACTGTTGCTATCAGAGTTAACTTGCAAAGAATATACTTTTAGTTCGCCAAACCCATCTACTAGTGGCGGCGTTTTTAATGCTGCTAGCGGGTCTATTTCTTCTTGCTCCCATTCGTCCCAACGAAAGTTTTCCCATCCAGAGACTTCTGCTTGTTGTGTTGTGTTGTTAATTTTTGGTGTTTTTATGTATTTTTCATTATTTGTGATAATTGTTACTTGCTTTGCTGTTGTAAAGGATTGCTCTCTTTTGGTTTTATTTGTAAATACGATTTTAGGTGGAGGCATAGGAGTTGGTGGCTTGGGAATATTGGCAAAACGAGCAAAGGGAAGCGGGTTGAATATGTCATTCATTATTTTTGCTTGTTCCTTTTCAGAAATAAATTTAAGCAAATCAAACTTACTATTTGGAATAGCAGACAGTGAAAGGCTGGGCGAGAGTCCTTGTGCTATTTCTTGTAAATTAGAGGTGTCTATTTGCGAGAACAGCTCTATTAGTTCTTCTTTTTGAAGGTTTTTTGTTAAGACAGAGTGGATGTTTTCTGTGGAAAAAACACAGCAGGAAAAGAACACCAGTATATATATAAGTCGCTTTTGAAACATTGTCCCCTCATGTCTACGCTCTTTTTTTAATATTAGTCTGTTAAATCAGAAACAGAACCCGTAAACCCCTTTATAGCAATAGTTTTTTTGTTAGAAAACTCCCCTTTTACAATTTTGATGCTATTTTTAGAAATTTTCAATCTTTTAGCTATTAAAGATACGATATATTTATTGGCCTTCCCCTTTTCTGGCACTATTCTTATTTTAATTTTTATTGAACCGTTCTTTTCCAGAGATATTGTTTCTTGTTTAGCTTTTGTGATTACCGATGCTTCTATTAAATAAGGGCTAGTAGTTGTAGGCATAGTCCGAATAAGTATTGGCTTATAGGTTCGCCAATTTTTATAAAAAAAGTAACTGCAAGTATGGCCGATAAGTCGTATTTAATATAGAAAATATTACTAAAAGGCTTACAGAGAAAGTCGGTTATAAGTTCAAAAACTTCTAATATGAATTTAAATGGTTGCAGCATTTGTGTTTGCTTATATCTGAGAAAGTTTGTAATTGCTCTAACAAGGAGTGAAAAATAAATTGCTTTAAAAAAAACAGAAACTAAATAAATAGAAGGAATAGAACTGCTATATGGAAAAAAGTTTTGAAGAATAAAGGCTCCTCCGTAGTTAAGAACCATGTAGGCAACAACTGAAGAAAAGTCCATGCCGCCAAAATTTAACCTCAACTCTTTAAAGATATCTAGATATGGGTCAGTTAAGTCATGAATAATAGAAATGATGAAATGGTGTTTGTTGTGCGGTAGCCAAGAAAGGATGATTCTTGCTATGAGCATTGTCAGATAAACATTAAACAATAATGCGATGAAAGTTGCTAAATGGTACATTGTTATTCCTTAAGGTTTAGTTCCTTTGCTCTGTTTTCAGCAGCAATAATACTGTTTTTAATAATAGCTTCAAGTTCAGGCACCTGCAGCTTCTCTAGTGCTGCAGCGGTTGTTCCTCCTGGAGACTTTACCTTAGAGATTAGTTCAGAAGGACAGTGTTCACTATTTAAGATCATTTCCGCAGAGCCAAGCATTGTGTTTGTGACAAGCGATAGTGCTGTATCATAATCCATGCCAATAGCAGCGGCTGCTTTTGCGTATGTGTCAGCGATATGATAGAAATACGCAGGACCGCTTCCGCTTAGTGCAGTTACTGCATCTATCTTTTTTTCATCAATAACAATAACTTTTCCAGTTGTTCCAAAAATGGCTTTTGCAATTTCTATGTCTTTGCTTGAACATTTCGGGCTAGAACTAATTCCACTAATTCCTTTATTGATAAGACATGGAGTGTTTGGCATAACTCTTAATATTTTATTCTCGGAGAAATATTTTTGATAATAATTTATGCTTACACCTGCGACTATGGAAATGATTATTACGGATTTCTTAATATCTTTACTTAGAGCAGGCATTACGTCCGGAATGCTTTGAGGTTTAAGGGCTACAATAAGAACATCATAGTTGTTGATTTCAGAAATATTTTCTAGGTTTTTAATGTTATAAGTAGTATTTATATAGCTGGCACGTTCATTGTTATTTTCAAGAAACGCAATTTTGTTGGCAGGCACAACATTTAGATAGCCCTTGATTAAGGCTTCTCCCATATTCCCTGCACCTAAAAAACATACTGAGTTTTGCATGATTGTTACTATAAACTATCCTTATTTAAGATACAACTAGTTCATAGTGATCATGTTCATCACTATTTCCTCATTTGCATTGTTCCTAGCTTTTGGTTTTTTTAAGTTTTCTTCCGTAATGGCTGTTTTCTCAGAGCTTAGTAAGAGCATTCCTTCAGAAAGTTTTGCGATATTTCCATTAATTGAGCAAATAGTGCCTGAGATAAAGTCCATTAGTCTATTACTTTGCATTTTGTTTAGGTATTTAAAGTTCACAATAATCGGAATATCTTCTTTTAAGAATTCTACAATGTGAGTAGCATCAGAAAAAGATTTTGGAGATACTATTTTAATCTCTTGGGTGGATTTTTTGAAATAAGAAAGACTAACAGATGCGTTATTCTTTTGAGTAGATTTTTCAGGTTTTCTTTTTATTTCAGTCATTTCCTCCAATCCTAAAAATAATTTGCATTGTTCAAAAAATCCTGTGTTTTGTATTTTCTTTGTCATTATTTTTCCTCCTTAAGAAATAGTACTGTGCCAAGACGCAGCATTGTGGATCCTTCCGCTAATGCGACAGTGTAGTCGTTACTCATTCCCATTGATAGTTCAGGACAGGGCACACTTTGCACTTCTAGTTCGTTGGCAAGATTTTTAGCATTTTTAAAAACAGAGATAAGTTCTTCCTTTTTTTCAGTTAATGGTGCCATAGTCATTAGTCCACTGAACTGTGCAGTTTTTAAAGCCTTAATAGTTTCAAGCCCGGCGAGCAGTTCTTCTCTAGTCATGCCTTGTTTGCTCTCTTCACCAGAGATATCAACTTGTAGCATAACTTTTATGGGTTTATTTAGTTTCGTAGCAATATCATCGATTAGTTGTAATTTTTCAAATGATTCAATTGAGTGGATAAAGTCGAATAGCTTTACTATCTTTTTTGCCTTATTAGATTGGAGGTGCCCAATGAAGTGCCAGCATACATCAGGATATTTATCCTTATAAGCAAGTATCTTTGGTTCAGCAGACTGAAGCCTGTTTTCTCCGATGTCTATTATTCCAGAAGTAATGGCTAGCTCAGTGTCTTCAACGTTAAGATATTTGGTTACGCCAATCATGCGTACAGAGCCAACAGTTTTATACTCATCTATTAAAAGACGAGCCTTTTTAATGTTATTAGTAAAAATCACTTTTCCCCCCTGTGATATTTCTATTATACTTGGAAATTTTTCAGTTTCAACAATACATTGCATATTTTTGTTATATTGTGTCTTTTCAAGACGCGTATACGCTATATGCATATTACCTAGTCATATTAATAACTTTTAAAAACCTACGTTCTTATGTAGAATTAGTTTATGAAAAAGATATTAGCAATAATTTTGTTTGGATATGTATTTGCAGCAAGTCCTTTTTTTGATTCATCTGTATATGTGGCTGGAAGTAGGGCGAATTTCCGCAAAGCACCATCAATTAAAGCCGAAGTAGCATTTGTTGGAGAACAAAACAGAGCATTTAAGCACATTACCACTGTTGAAGAAGAAGAGAGAGAGTGGCACAAGGTAGAGTACTTTGATCCTGGAGAATACGATGTTTATTACAAACTAAGAACAAAATGGTCAATCAATCCAAAGAATTTTTCAAGAATGGTAGACGTGTATGAAAAACCAGATATTACCTCTAAACGACTAAGCTTTTTACCTACTAATCGCAACTATAAATATGATAATAAGAAGGCAGAAAAAGCAGAGTGGGTGAGGATTAGAATATATAGACAGCTAGAAGCCTATGTTGCAGCGGAAGTGGTAAGGGAAGTTAGTAGACCATATTTCCTTGCAGAATTAGCATTAGCCGCAATTGCTAGGTATAAGTATTGGGATTATAGAACAAGACAGAATGTGTTGAATGGTGAGATATTTAGGTATATGACACCTGCAATGGTACGAGCGGTTAAGGGTGAGCCTGATAATGTTTTTAAGGATAAGTCTGGAGTAGATCGTTATTATTCTTGGTTTTATGGTTCGCAAGCTATTAACTTCAGGAATCACCGCGTAACTAGTTGGTAGCAATGTTCAACATGTGCTCCTTCGGAGACTTAGAGTGCCCGTTCGATGTTAATTAACTTTTTGTAGTTCGCTCGAACAGTTGAAAAGTCGGATTTAAGATTTGAAAAATTATCTAATGTGAGACAAGCTTAAGTCCAATAATTGATACGATTAATGTTGTTATGAAAAAGAGTCTCCAAAAATTAGCAGGATCTTTAAATATGACTATCCCAACTAATACTGCACCAGCAGCTCCAATCCCGGTCCAAACTGCATAGGCAGTGCCGATTGGAAGTGTTTGAGTTGCTTTAATAAGCAATAACATGCTTATGATTATGCAAATAAAAAACCCGATATACCAAGATGTTGCGGCCATTCCTATTGATTCTTTTGCCTTGCCAAGACATGTTGCAAAACCAACTTCAAACATTCCTGCGATTATTAGTAAAATCCAATTCATTTATTTTTATCCTTCTTAATTGTTTTATTTGCAATAATTGTGAATTTTCACATATTTAAATAAGATATCAATAACGTAGCATTATTATTTGGAGAGTTCAATTGTTCAGAAAGCAACTAGTTGGTAAAGCTTTCTATGGGGGCGTATCTCTCAAGTTTATTGTTAAGAATTAATGTTCCAATTGCTTTTATAAATCTAAAACCTTCTTTGAGTGGGTTAACGGTACTACCATCTTTGTCTTCCCATGTTATCGGAACTTCTGTTATGGATAAACCATATTTTCTAGCAAGGTAAAGTACTTCAAGATCAAAGGAGAATCCTTTCATTGTTTGCCTTGGGAATAAAATATCTGCTGCATCTTTTTCAAATAATTTAAATCCACATTGCGTATCAAGGATTCCAGGCAAGATGGTCATTCTAGTAAGTGCTTTCAGGCTATTGCCGGTTATTTTTCTGTGAAATGGTTGAGGAGTAAGTATGTTAGATTTTGGAAGAGACCTAGAGCCAATAGCAATTTGTGCCTTTGCTTTTATAAGTGCTCGGTAAACTGGGAGTAGTTCTTTTATGTTTGTTGAGCCATCGGCATCTGTGAATAGCTTAAGTTTCGCCGTGGACATTAGCATGCCAACTTGTACAGCTGAGCCTTTTCCGCCATTAGGTTTTCTTAGACAGGTGAGAGGTGTTTGAATATGTGCGCCAATGTCTTTTACTATCGAATCAGTATCGTCAGTTGAACCATCGTTTATAACAATAATCTCACTATGAGGGGCGTTGTGTATAAGAAATTCGTCTATGTGAAATAGATGCTTAGTGATTCGCTTACCTTCATTGTAGGCAGGGATTATTACACTAAGGCTGTCTGTAATAATTCTTGATATAGCAATAACCTTGTAGTTCATGCAAATATATCGTCATAAGTGTTTCAGAAGTGCAGTTAAATTAGAGATTAACGAAAACAGGATACTCTAAAGAAATCCATTCACTAATGCCAAGTTTTAGATTATATACATTCTTAAAGTTAAGCTTCTTCATTATTTTTAGTGTGTGCCCAGATCGATTACCGCTTCGGCAATACATGTAATATGTAGTGCTTTTGCTTAGAGCTCCAAGTTCATCAATAAAAGTTTTTTTATAATAATCAAGCAATTGCGCTCCCTTAATATGACCTTCAGCATATTCCCCAGGTGTTCTAATGTCTAAAATTACATCATTTGTAGATCGAGAGTCGATTAGCGTTTTAAATTCTTGAGAGGAAATAGATGTTAACACGTTGTTGGATGTTGTCATGTTAGCGAAAACTAGGTTTGATGCAATAAGAAGCCCTATTACCAAAGTATAAGGGAATAGGTTTCTAATAAATCTTTTCAAAATAATTTAAAACTTTCCCCATTTAGGAAGCTCAGTTTTGAATTCCATCATTTCACCAGAAATAGGATGCTCGAACTTAAGTGAATAAGAATGTAACAACTGAGATTTTCCTCTAGTAGCTCTTCCATAAAGAGAATCGCCAACAACAGGATGGCTGAAATGTGCAAAATGAACTCTGATTTGATGTGTTCTTCCTGTATGCAGGGTAACTTCTGCTAAAGTTTTTTCATTAGCTTCTTTAAGTACATGATATTCTGTTATAGAGTCTTTGCCACGCAATTTATCAACACACATTTTTTTGTAGTTGCTTTTCATTCTAGCAATTGGCTCATTAATGGTGTCATGTTCTTTTTGCAAATAGCCATGTAGTAATGCTAAGTATTTTTTTTCAACTTTTCTTTCTTCAAAAAGTTTAGCAAGCTTCTCATGAGCTTGGTTGTGTTTTGCTATAACCATTAACCCAGAAGTGTCTTTGTCTAATCTGTGAACGATGCCAGGTCTATCTAGTCCACCAATATCAGATAACGCTTTTCCATAATGCAGAAGTGCGTTTACTACTGTGTTGTCAGGATTGCCTGCACCTGGATGTACGGTAAGGCCAGATTGTTTATTAATAACAATTATATGTTCGTCTTCAAATACTATATTTAAGGGGATATCTGTAGCAGGATAGTCTATGGGCTGTTCCTGTAGATCCAGATTGATAACATCACCTTCTTTTAGCAAGAAGCTAGGCTTCACTTTTTTATCATTTACTCTGATTTGATCATTCTTATAGCAAGTCTTAATGAAAGATCTGCTTCTTCCAGTATGTTCACTTAGCCAAATGTCTAATCTTATAGTTTCTTCGTTGTCGTAATTAATGATCATTTTTCGCAAATACTCCAGTTATGTATAGTAGGACTCCAATATTTATAAAAACATCAGCTAGATTGAAATAAGGAATCAATGGTAGCTTAATGAAGTCTACTACGTGACCCAAAAATATTCTATCAATAAGATTTCCAAGACCACCAGCAAAAATGAACTCTAATGAAAGGCTGTGCCATTTATTTGGGTTAAAGAAATGTTTTCTAAAAAGGACAATGGTCGTTAAGAGTGCCAGTGTGATAATGATTACCATAAAAGGGAATTTGCCAAAAACTCCAAAGGCAACGCCCGTGTTATGAACTATTGTTATATCTGAAGAGGTAGAAAGAAAAACGGCCAATCTTTTTGATAATTGATCGACCGCTATAAGTATTAAAAATAAAGGAAGCAATTTATTTATCTAATAAAGCTGCAATACCTGGAAGAATTTTTCCTTCAAGTAGCTCTAGAGATGCTCCGCCACCAGTTGAGATGTGATCTATTTGATCTACTAGTCCAACTTTCTTGATTGCCGCTGCACTATCTCCACCACCAATGATGCTGATTGTAGATGAATCAGCTAACGCTTTAGCAATACCAAAAGTTCCTTTAGAGAAGTTAGGCATTTCAAAAGCCCCAACAGGTCCGTTCCAGATTACTGTACCAGCAGAAGCAATAATTTCACTAAACATTGCTAATGTTTTAGGTCCAATATCTAAACCTTCCCATTTTGGCTCGATTCCTGATGGTTCTACAATTTTAATATTACAATCGTTACTAAAATCATCACCAACAGTGATATCAACAGGCAATAGTAATTTTACGCCTTTAGCCTTAGCTAGTTCAACAACTTCTTTTGCAGTATCAAGGTAGTCTGTTTCTAGAATAGATAGTCCAACTTCGTGCCCTTGTTGTTTGAAGAATGTATAAGCCATTCCTCCACCAATTAGGATTGTATCTACTTTATCTAACATGCTTTTAAGTACTGCAATTTTCGAAGATACTTTAGCTCCTCCGATAATTGCTACAAGAGGTCTTTTTGGTGAGCCAAGTGCTTGTCCAAAATAGTTAAGTTCCTTTTCGATTAGGAATCCAGCATAAGCGGGCAGATATTTAGTAACGCCTTCTGTAGAAGCATGTGCTCTATGAGCAGTACCAAAAGCATCAAGAACATAAATATCAGCAAGTGTTGCTAATTGTTTTGAAAAGTCTGGGTCATTTTTTGTTTCTTCTTTGTAGAAACGAACATTTTCTAGTAGTAACACATCGCCATCAGCAAGGTCTGAAACCATTTTTTCTACTTTAGCGCCAATACAGTCCGGAGCTAATGCAACATTTTGTCCAAGTAATGAGCTAAGGCTCTTAGCAACTGGAGCTAATGAAAATTCTGGTTTTCTTTCTCCTTTTGGTCGGCCAAGGTGGCTAGCTAGAACTACTTTCGCGTTAGCTTTTTTTAAGTATTCAATAGTTGGTAATGCTCCAACGATTCTTGAATCGTCAGTGATTTTTCCGTCCTCTAGAGGAACGTTAAAGTCACATCTCACAAGCACTGTTTTGCCTGCTAAATCTTTTATGTCTTTTATTGTTTGTTTTTGCATCGAGAGCCTCCTATGTATAAGTGATTACAATCATTATATGCCATATGGGTTTTTTGGGAAAGAATTAGTCTGATGGTGTGTAAATTAAGTGAGATTTTGTTAGAAAAAAATCGATATATTATAAAACAAATATTTTTTTTGGAGATTTATGAGAATAAAAATAATTTCTAACAAATTAGTTATTAATAGACCGGCACCAAGGATATTGCTTGTAGATGATGATCTTTTTCATAGAGAAATAATGAGCAGGACATTGCGATCATCAGGATATGATTTAATTTCTGCATGTTGTGGTGCGGAGACAGCTCTTGGGATTTTAACATTGTTAGAGAATCCGCCAGAAGTGCTTGTTGCAGACTATGATATGGGAACAATGAATGGTAATGAATTAATTGTTGCTGTTAAGGAGCAGCCAAGATTTGCGAAAATGAAAATCATTCTTGCTAGTGGAGATAAGGACGAAGTAGAACATGATCATGGACAAGACAATTCTTTGAGAAAACCGTTTGCAGGATATTCACTATTAGATGTAATGTTTAGAACATATCCACATAAACTTCCAAAAGAATCAGAATTAAATTATCGATTAGTAGAATTAGCAAAAGAATTCGCAGACGATCTAGAATAAGTAATCGGGATTTAATTATAAATTTAACGATATAGTAAATAGAAGAAAATTTAGCAAAGGGTAGGGTAATAAATGAAAAACAAGATAATAGCAGACCGAAAAAAGATTAGACTTCCAATAAGCTCAAAAGTTATGGTTGTTGATGATGAGAAAATGCTTGGAGAAATTGCAGCAAGAATATTAGAGAAGGTTGGGTATGAGGTTATTTACAAGGCATTATCAGCAGAAGATGCATTGGACTTCCTTGCGAAGCTAAGTGAGGATGAGTTGCCATCAGTAATTGTTACCGATTTTCATATGCCAGGTTTGACGGGTGGCGAAATGGCACATAAGATAAAGTCAGACTATAGAAATAGCGAGATACAAATGGTTCTTGTAAGCGGAGCTGCTACTAGCGAAGAAGTGAATAATTCAGGAATAGATGCGTTTCTTCAAAAGCCTTATAGCATGAATACATTAGCGAGTGAAGTTTTTCATGTTAGCCCTTTTATGTTAAACGATAAAGTAAGGGAAAAATTCCCAGAGTTGAGCATGCACGAAGCAATGTTGACTAAGCAGATTAACTGTATGTTTAATAATGGAATAACTTCTTTAGAGGGAGAAGTTCAGCATGTTGTAAATAATAGCATTACCCCATTATCTTATATCGAAGTTTTTTCTGAAATAGGTAAAGAAGAATTGATTAAATTGGACAATATTTTATCGAATATTACGCAGAATTTGGGAATATTGACCCATAAGATCAGAACTGCTAGTGAAGAGGAACTAATCCCGGAACAAGCAGTTTTATTAAAGGAAGAGATGGATTGTTTTCTGCATGAGGTAAAGCTGATGAAGCGGTTTGTAAGAAATCATTTACAAGAGGGTAACTTTCCAGTAGAAAATGCAAAAAAATATTTGATTGAGAAACAATTGAAGCTATTTAACATGGCAAGAGCAATTTCTAGATTTAAATAAAAAAGGCCAGTCGTGAGACTGGCCTTTTTGAACTACTAATGTAGAAAGTTGTTTATAGAGACATAGCTTTAATCGCTAGATCAACAACTCTGTTTGAGTAACCCCATTCATTATCATACCAAGTGATGATTTTTGCAGTTTTACCATTAACCATTGTGCATCCTGCATCAAATACTGATGAATGGCTGTCATGGATAATATCAGCCGAAACGATTGGATCTTCAGTGTACTTAAGTATACCTTTCATTGGTCCTTCAGCTGCTTTTTTAATAGCTGCATTGATACCTTCTACAGTTGCTTCTTTTTTAAGAGTAACAACTAAATCTACAACAGAACCTGTTGGAGTAGGAACTCTCATTGCCATACCGTTTAATTTTCCAGCTAATTCAGGAAGTACTTTTCCTACTGCTGCTGCTGCACCAGTTGTAGTTGGGATGATTGAAACAGCACAAGAACGAGCTCTTCTTAGGTCACTATGAGGACCGTCTAAGATGTTTTGATCGTTAGTATATGCGTGAATTGTATTCATTAAACCATCTACAATACCAAACTCGTCATTTAGTACTTTAGCTACTGGAGCTAAACAGTTTGTAGTACAAGATGCGTTAGAGATACAAAGATCATCAGCCTTAAGAGCTTCAGTGTTTACACCTAAAACGATAGTGTTATCAATAGCGTCTTTTGAAGGAACTGTTAAAATAACTTTCTTTGCTGGGAATTTAGCATTCTTAAGGTGGTCACCGTAACCGCCTTTAGCGCTTTCTTTGTCTCTAAAAATACCAGTAGCTTCTACAACTACGTCTACTTCAGATCCCCAGTTAATTTCTGCTGGGTTTCTTGATGCGTCTACTTTGATTTTTTTACCATTAACGATAATGTTAGTGTCATCAAAATCAACTGTTCCGTTGAACTTTCCTTGTGTTGAGTCATATTTTAGAAGGTGTGCTAATACTTTTGTGCTTGTTAGGTCATTAATTGCAACAACTTCTGTGTTTGGATTTTCCATTGCGATTTTGAAAACGTTTCTTCCGATACGTCCGAAACCATTGATAGCTAATTTTACTGTCATTTCTTGCCTCCTGTTTGTTTTTTAATTCAATGAAATATAGCACGCGAGGCTGGTTTAGGTCAAATATTTTAAGTTTATTTCTTGGACCTAGATAACAGTAATCTGTAGATTAATGCTTCTGCAGAATCTTGATCAGACATTAGTTCATCTTTAGACCGATTAACAAGAGATTGAGATAGTAATTCTTTTACTTTTCTGTATTTTGATGAATTTATTAGCATGCTTACATTTTGCTCAAAATACTCATCCATAAAGAATTTTTGTAGGACATCGCTAGTAAATTGTTTTGCTAGGACAACGACTTCTTTAGAGGGTGCCTTGGCCTTAAAATAGCTAAAGCTATGAACAGTATCTATTTCTATAGATTCAGAAAGTCTCGAATGAATTTGGTTGATCTGTTCAATTGAGAAAATAATTTTTTTTGCGTAATTTTTAGAGGTAAGCGGCAATAATTGAGGGCCCATAAAAGCATTAATGTCTGAATCATGTTCTAAAATTTGCAAGATGATATCTTTTCTGCTGGTAATAAGCTTGTCTATTTTTGAAAACAAATCAGTTATTGCTTCAAATGACTTAGGGGTAAGGTTATATTTCAAAAGTCTTCCATAGACTTTACTTATATATGAATAAAGAAGCGTATTATTAATTAATTCATAAATGTTTCTTATTTCTGTTAGAAAAAGATCTTTGCTTTTGTTGATATACGTATAGTCATAACTTATTTGCAAAGTATTTATAATATGTTCTGCTTCATCTAAAATTCTTGAAGATGCCCGTTCAAAACTTTCGTGAAATGTAATAAGTTTGGAAAGGTACTCTACTAATAGTTCTCTGTATTTTTCTTTATCAATAGTTTTTAATATTGTTTTGAGCAGATGCCCGTTTTCATTTAGTTCAAAATATTCCAGAACTTCAAATACCTTTTTGTTATCTAACTTAAGTTGGTCAAGAATAGTATTAAGACTATAATTGTTTTCAGTCATAGCGACCCCTTTAGCACAAAATTGATGTTTCTATTTAAAGATATAGTAACAGTATTTCTTGTGCCAATACAAGATGAATGTTTTGTCATATAATTAATGATATGAATATTTTTGTTGAAAAACTAGAAGGCGAAGAGTTAGTTCTTCGTGGGGCAGATGTAAATCACCTAAATGTGAGAAGGCATAAGCCCGGATACTTTTTTAAACTTGTAGAAACAGAGGGAAATTTTTTTGCTGATGCTGAGCTAAGTAGTATCTCAAAAAAAGAAGCAGTTTTTTTAGTAAAAAAACTAGAAAACAAACCTCAAAGTTTAGCTAAAATTGCTTTATACCAAGCTGTTATAAAAAAACCCAAAATGGAATTAATAGTTCAAAAAGCAGTAGAGCTAGGTGTTGATAGAATAGTTCCAGTAATTACTGAAAGAGTTTCCGAAAAAGGCATTTTGAATATGGAGAGAATGGCAATAATTGCGAGAGAAGCAGCAATGCAAAGCGAGAGGATGAGTATCCCTCAAATAGGCAAAGTCGTCAGCCTAAAAGAGGCTTTGGAGAAACAAGGCTTATTATGTCTCGCAGAAAGAAGTCGCGGTATTTCTATTAAAGATAAATTTTTAGATACAGAGTTAAACCCAGAAATATCTGTTTTAGTTGGACCTGAGGGAGGGTTTTCAATTAATGAATTTGAATTGATGAAGCAATCAGGGGTAACCTTGGTTTCATTTGGAGAAAGCATTATGAGAGCAGAGACAGCAGCTATAGCAGCCTTGAGCGTAATAAGGTGTTTTTATCTCACTGAATGATTGATTTATGTTAGAATATAGAACATGAAAAATATTGTAGTATTTGAAGATAATTCGCATTCGAATTTTTATCCTCTAGACCAGTTGAGAGCAAGTTTTGAGTTAAAGATGGGCATGTTTTCATTTTTGGAACGTATTTTTTTCCATTTATCAGAATCTCGTTACCATTTGCTGTATAGGGAAGAATTAAAATCCGTATTAAAGAATAGGTATCCTGATTTTTTTCATAATACGGCAAATGTAGGGTTAGACGTTTTATTTATTAATGGGCGAGTTGTTTTTGATAAAAAGTTGCAAAAACAGATAGAAAAATATGTTGAAGAAGAGTTTCTTATTGTAAACGGGTCAAAGGTTCTTTGTTTTCGTTTGAAAGGAAGCAAGATATCTGCGTTTATTGAGCAAGCAAAAAATAATGGCTTCAATGATGAGTTTATAGTTGAATATTTTAGATCCAATCAAGGTTCTGTTGTTAAGGATATCGAGACAAAAAGATTTGAAATGATTAGTGAGTTGATATCTGAAAATGGTGCTGTTATACGAGAGGACTTTAAGACAATTGATAAGGGCGGGCTAATCCTGTCGAAAATAGGAACGCATTCAGCTTTAACTAAAGAGCGACAAATCTATATAGGGAAAAATACAAGAATTTCACCCCTTGTTCATATAGATGCATCAAAAGGACCTGTATATATCGGAAGTGGAGTGGAAGTAAAGTCCAATGTTCTTATTGAAGGACCTGTTTTTATTGATAATAACGCAAAAATATTTTCTGGATATATAAGAGAGAACACTTCTATTGGCGAGAGCTGTCGCGTAGGTGGCGAAGTAGAAGATAGTGTTTTTCTAGCAAATACGAATAAGTACCATGCGGGATTCGTCGGGCATTCATATGTAGGCGAATGGGTGAACTTTGGAGCAATGACAACCACTAGTGATTTGAAAAACAATTATAAAGAAATAAATCTTTTAGTTCAGGGTAACGAGATAGCAACAAATACAATGTTTATTGGAAGTATTGTTGGCGACCATTCAAAATTTGGCATAGGAACAATGCTTAATACTGGGACAGTTGTGGGGATAGGTTCTAATATTGTAGATTCGAATGGTTCAATTCCAAAAGAAGTATCACCTTTTTCATGGCTAGTTAATGGAAAAACAGATACATATGTGTTTGATAAATTTTTGGAAACAGCACAAATTGTTTCAGCTAGAAGAGGCCAAGAGTTATCAGCAAATGAAGAAAGTTTGCTAAAACATGTATACAGTAAAGTAAGGTTATCCAGAATAAAAAGAAGCTAGATGCTGCTGTTTTTGTAGAGTCTGCTTAAATATTTTTCTAAATCTTTTCGTTGTTTGTCATTAGGAGTAAGTTGCAGGGCTATTTCCCAATCTTTTTTTGCTTGTTTGTGTTTTTGAATCATATAATAACCAGAACCACGTCTAATCCAAGCAAGAGTATTTTTTGGGTCAACCTTAAGCACGCTATTGCATTCTTTAATTGTTAGATAGTATTTTGTTTCATAAAAATAGACTAATGCCATGTTAAGTTTTCTTGAAACAAAGTCAAGCTCTCCCATGCTAAGGTTATCTTCTTCTGTTCTATCTTCGGTTGCTTTTTCTTCTACCGCCATTTGTTCTAATAATTGGTTAGCCTTTTTTCTAGCAACATCTTCTCTTTTTTGGATGATGTATTCCATTTCATCGGCGGCTTTAGGGTCGTCTTCTATAAAGCTTTTTAAAGCATCAATCATTAGCTGTTGTTCTTCAAGTTCTTGAAGATTTGGGTTTTCAGCAAAAACAACGCATGTGCTTAATCCCATGATTAGTAATAGTAAAAATAATAAATGCCTTTTCATAATTCCCTCTTCTTACTTAATATTGCCCTTATTTTCTATTTTATCAAGGAGCCTTAGTAAGTTTGGATTATAAGGATGTTCTTTTAAGACATCTTTTACTAATCTTTGTGCTTGTTCATAGTCTTTAGCATTCAATAACTGCTTGGCCTTTATGTATCTTGACCATATTTGTCTTTCTGTTTTTAGACTAAGGTTTAATTTTTCACTTAATTGTTCAAGTTTCTGAAGTTTTGATAGTCTTTCCTTAATTGCTTTATTTTCAGGATAAAGAATATATGCTTTTTTCATATCTTCAAGCGCCATCATAAAAAATCCTTCATTATATTTTTCTACAGCACGTTCATACCAATCTACAGATGCATCTTCTTGTAAGTTATTTATTAGTTGACCAACACCAACGTTAAATGAGAATCGGTGGTTCATTCCAAGATCGTCATTTGATAGAGCATAGTCAAAACGTAAAGCACTGTAAGCTAAACTAAAGCCAAAGTTAGTTGACTCATAGTTTAGTCCACCTCTGAGTATAAGGAATTCGTTAATAGTGTATTCTGCACCAAGGAACCAGTTTTCTAAGTCATTTTCAATATCAAATGCAACTGTAAGGTACTTATCTTTATACGCCATTCCCGCTCTTGGTAGTGGAGTGAATTTGTCTTTAGAGTCATCTCCAAGTTGAAAATCAATCATATTATGAATTACAGCACCGAAAGACAAGAAAGGGAAAGGTCTAAAAAGAAGACCTACATCACCGATTATTCTAGAGTCTGAATTATCAGAGAGAGCCCTCGAAACATATTTTCCTGCTAGTCCTATAGAAAGGTTTGGTATGAGGATAGGTTGCGCGTAAGATGCGCCTATTGCCATCTTAGAGTCAGTGAAAGTGCCTGTGGTTTCATTGTATTTATTGGTAAGATCCATTGGTTGTGAAGAAAGTTGAACAAACGAAAAGCCAAGCGAGTTGTCTACTTGAGGATAAACAAGGTTAAACCCCATTAAGCCATATCCTTCATATAGTCCTGTTTGAAAAAATGACGCTTCCATACTCTTGATTTGTACCATTCCAGCAGGATTTATAATAGCTGCTGATGCATCATCTGCAATCCCCAGAAAAGCTCTTCCAAGACCAATGCTTCTTGCGTTGGTACCATAGCTTAGGAATGCTCCAGGCTGACCTCCAGATAAAGCAAAAGCCACTGACAATGCAGCGGTAGCAAGTAAAATTTTAATAAACGTTGTTTTAGCCCCCATAATTTCGCCTACTTCCCCCAAAGAGACACCTCTAAGTTATCATCGGTAGTCTTTTTTTACTTCTTTAGCCTACCAAATTATTTCAATCTATTTATTCGTACATATTGTTTATGCCTCAAAAGAGAAGCTAGTAAACATTTTTCGTTCTATTCCTTGTGCTACAAAGCTTCTAGACTAAAACTTATTGAGTAGCTCATCAAACTCTTTTCCTTCTATTACTTCCTTTTGTAACAAAACATCAGCGACTTTATCAAGCTTTTCTTGGTTTTTCTTAATAATTGAGAGAGCTTCTTTGTAGCTATTGTCTAATAATTTGTTTAATTCTATATCGATATCTGTTGCAGTTTTGTCGCTATAGTCTTGGGTATGATCGCCCATGTCTCTGCCAAGAAATACGTTTTGATGATCTTTACCGTAAACTCTGTTTCCTAAAGGGCTCATTCCGTATTTGCAGATAATATCATGAGCAAGAGCAGTTGCTCTTTTTATATCATTGCTAGCTCCAGTTGTTATTTCTTGAAAGAAAGTTTGCTCAGCTGCTCTTCCTCCCATTAGAATGGTAATTTCATTGGTGAGACTGGTTTGTGATCTAAGAAATCTGTCTTTGTCTGGAAGCTGCAGAGTATATCCAAGAGCTTGTCCGCGAGGTAGTATAGAAATTTTATGAACAGGGTCTGCATCTTTTAGAGACTTGGCAACAATGGCGTGCCCAAGTTCGTGAAAGGCAATAATTTTTCTTTCTTTTTCTTCCATTATTTTGCTCTTTTTTTGTGGACCAGCGATAATTCTATCTATTGCTTCTTCTAATTCTTTCATGCCTACGGTTTTTCTGTTTTTTCTAGCTGAAAGCAAAGCGCCTTCGTTAATAATGTTTGCTAAGTCTGCGCCAGAAAAGCCAGGAGTTCTTTTGGCAATTATTTTTAAATCAACAGTTTTCGCGAGTTTCTTTTTTCTTTTATGGATGGAAAGGATTTCTTCTCTTCCTATAACATCTGGAGCATCTATAACTATTTGTCTGTCAAATCTTCCTGGACGAAGAAGAGCTTTATCAAGAATGTCAGGTCTGTTTGTTGCGGCAATTACAATTACAGAAGACTTTTCATCAAAACCATCTAGTTCTACTAATAATTGGTTTAGCGTTTGTTCGCGTTCATCATGTCCACCACCTACACCGGCTCCTCTGTGTCTACCTACGGCATCAATTTCATCAATAAAGATAATGGCAGGCTGTGCTTTTTTTGCTTGGCCGAACAAGTCTCTTACTCTGCTAGCGCCAACACCAACAAACATTTCTACAAATTCTGAAGCGCTTAAGCTAAAGAATTCAACATCAGCTTCGCCAGCTATTGCTTTCGCTAGTAAAGTTTTTCCTGTTCCCGGAGGGCCCATAAGCAAAACTCCTCTTGGAATTTTAGCGCCAATTTTAAGGTATTTGTCAGGGTGTTTGAGAAAATCTACAATTTCTTCTAATTCTTCAACAGCTTCGTTTATTCCCCCAACATCTTTAAATGTTATTTGTTTTTCCGAGTCTTCTTTTTTCCAAGGTTTTGTCCGACTTTTCCCAAAAGACATTGCTTGGTTGTTTGCTCCTTGAGCTTGGCGGAATATAAAAAACCAGATTCCAATTATTACTAAAAACGGCAGTAACTGAATGAGGATATTTATAAACAAACTGTTATCAGAATTTTTTATAGAAATTTGTGTTCCGGAAGATTGCAGAGATTCTAGTAATCCAGGATAGTTAATAATATTAGTTTGAAAGTTGCTACCATCAACCAGATCACCTTGTGCAGATAGCGATACGTTGTTTATGGTAATAGCTTTTACTTGCTTAGAGTCAACAAGAGAGACAAGCTGCGAAAATGAGATCTCTTTATATTTGGATGATTGCATTGCTCCTGGAGAGAGTAATGAAATAATAAAAAGAAAGACAATTACTCCTAGCAGAAAGTATCTAAGGTTTATTTTTTTTTGAGGTTTTTGAGGTTTGTTTTTTTTAGTCATTAATTGTTATTTCATCCTTTTCGTCGATTTCTTTTAAAAGTACTTTTATTTGTTCCTTTTCTTTTGTGTTTAGCGTAATCCCAGTGTAGTTCGCTGAGATTGGGAGCTCTCTGTATCCTCTGTCTATCAGTATAGCAAGCTCTATCTTTTTTGGTCTACCGTAGTCTAGCACAGCATCTATAGCGGCACGAGCAGTTCTGCCGTGGAAGAACACATCATCCACAAGGATAATTATTTTGTTTGTAATATTTTGTGGCATTTCTGTTTCATGTAAAGTAATTGCCTGATTGTGAAGCTCTAAGTCATCCCTATATAAAGTAATGTCTAGTTTTGCTACAGGAATAGATATTTTTTTTATTGAAGATAATTCTTTCGCAATACGTTGTGCAATAGGATAGCCCCGAGTTACTACACCAATAAGTACAACGGAGGAAAGGTCAGAGTGTGTTGCGATAATATCGGAAGTGATTTTTTTAATAAGCTCATTAATGCTATGAGTAATAGTAGTTCCCATGCAATTTAGTATATCATAAGGAGGAGCCTTATAATAAGAGGTAAAGCTAGTAAGTTATTGTTATTTTTTGTTTTTAGTAAAAAGGATATGGATGGTTTTGTCTATGATAACTAGTTGCGATGCAAAATCCCTCAAATCCAGAATAGCTTCTTCAGTTCTTTGTTGATTATCATGTTTGTATAGAAAGGTAAACACTGGCATCATTTATCACTCCTTTTCGTTATCAAACATACATATGCCCAAATATAGTTAGAATTAACAAAAATGGCCGATATCGATTATAAGGAAAGGGTTTGAGAAGTGGGCAGTTTTAAATAATGCCCTTAGTTGAAGGAACGTCTGTTTCCCTTGGGTCGTTTTGAATGGCAGCATCAAGAGCTTTTGCAAAACCTTTAAATATTGCCTCTACTATGTGATGAGTGTTGTCACCATCTAAAACCTTTATATGAAGAGTAATGCCCGCATTAAGAACAAAGGCAGAAAAAAATTCTTTTATAAGAGAGTGGTCAAATGCTTGAAGCTGTTCGCCATATTTAACATCAAAGGCAAGATGCGGCCTGTTGCTAATATCAAGACTGATTAACGCTAAAGACTCATCCATTGGTAAGATAAAGAATCCGTAACGTTTGATTCCTTTTTTATCGCCAATAGCTTTTTTAAAAACTTGTCCCATAACAATACCAAGGTCTTCTACTAGGTGATGGTGATCAACTTCAATGTCACCAGTTGCTTTTACATTTAGATCGAAATATCCGTGTTTAGCAAATAAGTCTAACATGTGGTTTAGGAATGGCACTTCGGTTTTGTTGGTGTATTCTCCTGTTCCATCAAGAGTCCATTCAACAGCAATCTGAGTTTCTTTTGTATTTCGGCTAAGTGAAGATTTTCTAGTTTCCATATCTACATTCTATCTAAAAGTTTCTTTTTTGGGAATACGCAAGCTAGCAGTCGATAATATTGTATGAAAACAAAAATATTAGCATTGAATCTTGTAGAGCAAGAGCATTGGGTGAATTTTTCTTCACAAGTCACTGTTTCATCAGAATATTTATTAGATAATTATAAAAAACTTATGCCCGTTGTAGAAAAGATATTGTATAGAAATAGAGACTTAAAAGGGAAGGTTTCCTTAGGGAATTTAATGTTGTTTGATATTCATGAGTATATAAAGGCAATGGAATATGCTTCTGAAATATTTCATAGAGATGATATTAAAGATTGGAAAGAGCTTGAATGGATTATAGTGAACTTTCAAGAAATTGTTAATAAGCATAACAATAGAGAGTTCGATGAAAACCCATACTGTATGGCGGGATGCAGGAGAGAAGACATGATATATTTTTTTAGAGATTTATTGTCGGTTGATTTAGTTGCTGAGCCAGACATAGTTAAAGTGGCATCTTTATTTAAGGCGAGGTTTGTTAAATTGCAACCATTTCATAATGGGAACCATAGAACTGGAAGCTTTATCATGAATATGATACTTGCAAAGATGGGTTGGCCAATATTTATAGTAACACCAGACAATGTATATGATTATTATAAATATACAAATACTCCAGATTTACAAAACGAGAGGATTAATATTAATAGCATGACTGCTTTTTTTAGAAGAGAGATTAATAAGAATTATAAGCACCTAGACTTGTGGTGTGATTAGTTAGCAATTCCTTTTTCCAAAGCAGAAAGAATATATAACGTTAATTAATAAAGTAAGTTGCATTTATTTAGATAATTAGATAAATGGGTTATGAGCCCATTGAAGCAGAGCTTGTCTTTGCTTGGGTCTACAGGCAAGGTCTTTTGGCAGACAGTTTGCTTTTATCTGTCCTGCATGACGGTTGAAAGCTTTCCACCTTTTGATTTGCCTATTATCTATATTTTCATTTCTTCTGCCTAAGTAATATCGGCAATACCATTGGAACCAGCCTCTAATATCGGGATCATCTAGGGTAATCCAACCATTTTGAACCCAAGTTGCAAGTGATTGGCGAGACTTAATTTTGAAATAATTTAAAGCAGCATCAGGGCTGATGGAAAGTTTACTTAGAGAGGCTTGATACCATTCAAGAGGAAATTCGTTTGTACAATCGTTTAGATATTTACCTTCAAAGACACCAAGTTTTAACATTTCAGGAGGAGTTAGGTAAGGATTGAATTCTGTGTGGAAGTTTTTCCCAATAGGCTCTGTAATAGTATATTCATAGTCTTTTTGCATGAGATCGGTTACTTTAATGATGTTTCCAACTTTGAATTCATTTATTTTTTTTGAGCTGGAGAAGTCTAAAAGAGACTTCATTAGAAAAGAGTTTTTTGAGAAGTAGTAGCGTTCTCAGGAATAGGTAGTTCTAAGTGTTCATAAGCTGCTCTTGTAGCCACTCTTCCACGAGCAGTTCTGTCTATTAACCCAAGTTGAAGCAAATAAGGCTCTACTACATCCTCTAGCGTGTTGCTGTCTTCCGATAGAGCAGCGGCAATAGTATCTAGTCCAACAGGGCCTCCATTAAACTTTGTGATTATAGTTTTTAGTAATAGCCTGTCGTGCTCATCAAGACCAAGCTTATCTACGCCTAGAGATTCAACAGCCTCATCAACGATTTTTTTTGTAATGGAGTCAGATTTATGAACCTGTGCCCAGTCTCTAACTCTTTTTAATAATCTATTTGTTAATCTAGGAGTTCCTCGGCTTCTTCTCGCAAGAGCTATGCCTGCTTCTTTTTCTATTTTTATATTAAGTGTTTGTGCAGAGTGGTAGATAATTTGCAACAATTCTTCTTCTGTATAGAAGTTTAGTTTTGCTACATATCCAAACCTATCTCTTAGTGGAGAAGATAACATTCCTGCTTTTGTGGTCGCTCCTATTAGCGTGAACTTAGGAACATCAAGACGAATAGACCTAGCTGATGGTCCTTTCCCGATAATAATGTCCAGCTTATAGTCTTCCATAGAAGGATATAGAACTTCTTCAACACCTTTGCTAAGGCGATGGATTTCATCAATAAACAAAATATCATGTTCTTGTAGGTTGGTAAGGATTGCTGCAAGGTCACCAGGTCTTTCGATGGCAGGACCAGAGGTTGTTTTTACGTTCACATTCATTTCATGGGCAATAATATTAGCAAGAGTAGTTTTGCCTAGTCCAGGAGGACCATAAAACAATAGATGGTCTATAGTTTCTTCTCTTTCTTTAGCTGCCTGAATGGATATTTTTAGGTTCTTTTTGATGTTTTCTTGTCCAATGTATTGGTCAAAAGATTTTGGCCTTAACGAGGTTTCTAGGATAGGTTCTTCATAGTTTGGGTCAACTGAGCTATTTCGGTCCATGGGATTATTGTATCATAGCCTCAAGACCCTCGTCTTCAAGCGGATTATCTTGAAATAAAAAGGAGTCCTCTTTGTTTAGATACATAATATTTGTTTCTCCTAGTGTAGTTGCCAACAATAATACTTTTATTTTCTGCACAGTAGTATCGGTAAGATCAAGGGGTGCAAGCAAAGATTCAAGTGATGAGAGTTTTTTATACAGATTTGAGCGAATAGCTAGTCCTTGTAGTGATATTATTTTATTTTCTCTAAGTATTTTCCATATAGCAATTGAAGTGGAAAAATTAATATTCGGCAGGTCACTAAAAGCAAAACCTGGATGCGGATTCTCTAAGATTATTTCTTGCATTGTATGCCCTAAAGGTTTGATTACATGGCTCATCAAAATATTCGCAGTAGGTGTTTCCCATACAAGTTTTGAAACAGTGCCTTGTTTGATGTTATGTAGAGGCGTTCCAAATCTTTTGTAGTGAGGTTCAAGCATGGCATTGAATTCTGCTTCAGATTGTACTGCCTGATAAACCACGGATGAAATGTTTTCAAAGTCAAAGACAAAGATCATGTTGCCAGTAGAAACGAAATAAGGAGTGTTTGTGTAAAAAACTTGGGAAAAAGGAATATCTGAAAGAGTTTCTTGTAAATAGATAGAATAATCATTGAAGGATTCATCTATATTGGTCAAGTTTGTGCTTGCGTGTTGATCGTATAGATATAGTTCATCTTTTTCAAGATATTGATTAGCAAAAGAGATGTGTTTGCTCGGGATATTGTCGGCAAGTGAAAGGCATGAAATAAGGATAATTATTGTTAGTAGTTTTTTCATTAAATCCCCAAAGTAATGTACAGTATAATAATAAATAGGATAACATATAACAAGGGCAATAGTAATTATATAGTTGCCTATATTTTCGAACGAGGGTGAAATGAAAAGGGTTAAATTTTTGTTGGTTTTTTTGATTAGTATGACGTGTTTCTCTTTAGCGGTAACAAGCCAATATGCACATTTTCTTAGTACAAAAGAAACATCTTTAAAGGGAATGATAAAAGCAGTTGTTCGAGACCAAGAAGAAGCCAAGGAACAGGACAACAAAGAGAAGGCAGAAACAGCTTTTTCCTCTAAAGGAGGAGGGGCGTCAGTTTATAGCATTGATGGAGAAACATATCGAGGAAAGAATAAGGTAGTAGTTTTTCCTGATGTTAAAGCAGTACATAGAGAATTGCCTGGAGTATCAGATGCCGGAGATTATGATGCTTCATTATTCTTTCGTGGGGGCGGAGCTCATGAAACAACAACATTAATAAATGGTCACCCAATAAGTGATCCGGTAATGTTTGATGGCAAGGCGAGCTTGGTAAATCCACAGCTGATTAAAAAAACAAAAGTATATACTTCCGGAATGCCTGTTTGGTATCCGGATGCATTAAGTGGAATTGTTGATGTAGAGGAACGAGAAGGCGACAAATATGTGTATCATCTAGAGCTAGACCAAAGCTTGATTGATTTCCAGCTGTTGCTAGAAGGCCCTATGGTTAGAGGCTATAGTTCTTTTGTTGTGTCTGTTAGAAGAACATATTATGACTATTTGCTACAGATGCTTGGGAATAATCCGGGAATAATAGCGCCTCACATGGAGGCTTATGCGCAGAAGTTTTTCATGAAGCTGGATAAAAATCATGAGTTCACTATGGATTTTAAGACTTATTACAATTATTACAAACTAGATAATAGTGAATTTAACCTTGGCGAATCAGGCGCACATTCCTCCACGGCGAGAAGGAATCTTCTTAGCTCAAGGCTTACTAGTCATTGGGGCAATTCTTTAAAAACAGAGTTAGTTATGGGAATGGAGAATTCTGTGCTGAGCAGGAACAGCGAGATAGGCATTAATAATGCAACCGAAAAAGTTACTAAGCAGCCATTCTTTATTAAGGCAGAGCTTTATAATAAAGAAGATAATGGCAATTTGTTTTCAGGCGGACTTTATTATAAGCAGGAGCGGTTAGATAGAGAAGCAAGTAATGTTCATTTGCTTCAGAATTATGATTATCCTGGAGTAGCTGAAAGCTTTTCTTCAGATGATTATTCTATGGAATATCCAATATATGCAGCATATTTATATGATGAATTCCCGATAATTAAAGATAAGTTTTTTCTTGAGACAGGGGTAAGGTATAGCTATGTAGATCACTGGCAACTAACAAAAGCTAGTGCCGTTCAACCAAGGATAGGATTAAGAATAGAGAATAAAGGAGCAATTTTAAAGTTTTCGGCAGGCAAATATGCTCAGTATAGCGAAAAGATGATAAGCACAGGGTTTGTAGATTTATATCCAGAAGAGGCCATGCAATATAATTTAGGAATAGAACATAACTATGGGGATAAAGCGCAAACGTCTTTTACAATATTTAAGAAAAAATATTCAAATCTTGTGATGGAAGAGGTTGCTAGTAATAGCCTAATTACAGGATATAACAATAATAAAAAAGGTGAGGCTTCGGGTATTGAGCTGGCGTTTAGAAAGAAAAAAGCAGATGGATGGAAAGCTTCAGTTGTATATACTCAGATGGATGCTAATTATTCTGACCCATTAAGAGGAACCTATTCAGCAGATCATGAGCAAAAACATTCACTGAGTTTTTCAGGAGAAATGGATATGGGTGATGATTTTGGTTTAGTATGGGATTTGCAATGTCATTCAGGCAAACCTTATACAGACCTTACTGGGGCAACTTCTGCAAATGTAAGAGCAAGTTATTTAAACAACCCTGCTAAGTATAATAAGAGCAACTTTCCTTGGTATAGCAATTTAACAATTACATTGCAGCACCAAAACCCAATTTGGCCATTTGACAAACTGGAGGGTTATTCTTATATTGGAATTACAAATGCATTTAATTTAGAAAACATATATGATTATGTTTGGAATGATACGTATACAATAAAAACAGCAGTTAAGATGATGTCAGCAACTCCATTATTTGGAGTACATATAAGACTCTGATATAAGAAAGAAAAAGATGAACATAATTTTTGAAGAATTAAGAGAACATGGAGGATTCACGTTGGCAGGCGCGGTGTTTGCTGTGTTAATAATGTTTTTAATTAGATTGTTGTTCCCAGCTTTTTTGAGCGTAGATGTTGCTAAAGAATTGTTTGAGTTTACACATCCACTACATGTAATTCTTAGCGCTTTTGTCACAGCAGCTTTATTTAATAACTATCAAGGAAGAACAAAAAAAAGCTTAGGTGGTTATTTAGCTGTATTTGCAGTGGGATATATTGGCGCAATTGGAATTGCAACACTTAGCGATAGCATCGTTCCTTATTTTGGAGAGGTTTTTTTGGGACTAGAACACCCAGAGCTGCATATTGGTATTATTGAGATGCCACTGTTAATTAATTTTGCAGCAATAATTGGTATTTTCTTTTCCTATTTTTTTTCGAATACACATTTTCCCCATACAGGGCACGTGTTTCTTAGCACAGCTGCGTCATTGTTTCATGTTATGCAGGCTCAGAGTGGCGTATTTTCAGTTTTTCAAAGCTTGTTCTTGATAGGGTTCCTCTTTTTTGCCGTGTGGCTTCCTTGTTGTCTTAGCGACATTGTTTTTCCTTTAGTATTTGTGAAGAAAAAATGAAAGTATTTTTAATAACACCAAGGGGTTTTTGCTTTGGGGTTAAAAATGCCTTGGAAATGGTTGAAGATGTTGTGCTGAAATATCCAGATAGAAGTATTTACGTGTATAACGAGATTGTTCACAACAAAACTATAGTTGATAGGCTGAAGTCGCGGGGTGTTTTTTTTACGCAAGATGTAGCATTGGTTCCTTCTGATGCTGTTGTAGTTTTTAGTGCCCATGGAGTGTCTCCAGCCGTTAGAAGTTATTTTCAGAAGAAAACAATTGAAATAGTTGATGCAACTTGTCCTATTGTAGCAAAGGTTCATAGTGAAGTTTTAAGATATGTTAAGGAGGGATATCACATTGTTTTTGTGGGAGATCCTAATCATGATGAAGTTATAGGGATTGTTGCAGAAGCTCCTGAAAGTATTTCTATAGTGAAAATAGTTGAAGATATTGCCCTTATTGAAAGGGGACATGATAAATATGTGGTCTTAAATCAAACAACTTTAAATATGTTTGAGGTAGAAGTTTTGTTTAAGAAAATAGGAGAAGCTTTTTCTAATGTGAAATTTCCTGAAAAGAGTGACATTTGTTATGCAACAACTTCAAGACAGTTGGCTGTAAAAGAGGCTATGTGTAATTGTGATGCATTTGTTGTTATTGGATCAAAGAATAGTTCTAATTCTAAGAAGTTAAGAGATGTTGCGGTTGATAGTGGCAGGAAAGCAATACTTGTTGATAATCATCAGGAGCTTGATAGTAAGTGGTTGGATGGAGTGGAAACACTTTGCATAAGTGCAGGGGCATCGGCTCCAGAGCATTTAGTGCAGGATTTAGTAAGAATATTGAGAGAAAGATATGGAGCAGAACTAATAAATGAACAATAAGCTTCTTAAAGATTTAGACCTTTGTCGAAGAATTGAAAAAAAACATGGTCTTTCCTATTATTTTGCCACAAGATTTTTTCCGAAAGAACAAAGATTAGCAACATACGCTCTTTATGCTTTTTTTCGTTTGCCAGACGAGATAGTAGATAGTGGCAATTTGAAAAAAGCTGAAGAAAACTTAAAAAGATGGACCGCAAAATGGCAACTAGCATATAAGAAAAGAGGCCATGAGGAGGCTGTTTTAAATGCTGCTAGCTGGGTGTTTCATAAGTATCAAATACCTTATGAATATAGTGAAGCTTTTTTAAAGTCAATGTTAATGGATGTTAGTAAAAAGAAATATAGGAATTATGCTGAATTAGAAAAATATATGTATGGTTCTGCTGCCGTTGTTGGTTTGATGATGAGCCATGTTATAGGGATTAGGGATCATAGGGCTTTAGCATATGCTGAAAAGCTTGGATATGCTATGCAGTTAACAAACTTTTTAAGAGATATTAAAGAAGATCTTTTGTTGAGAGGCAGGATATATTTGCCTCAGAATGAACTTAGCAATAATGGAGTTACGGAAGAGATGTTGGTGGCAGAAGATGTGAACGAGGAGTTTGTTTCTTTTATGAAGTATCAGATACAACGAGCTAGAGACTTATATGCTGAATCAGCTGAAGGGGTTAAATATCTAGAGAGTGGCGGAAGAAGAGCAGTAAGAACGGCAACAAAACTTTATTCTGCAATTCTGTCCGAGATAGAACGCAATAGTTATGATGTTTTTAATAAAAGAGCTTCAATAAGTTTTATAAGAAAAATAATACTGTTAATAAGTGACAGAATAGTTAATTAGGGCATGACCTAGAACTATACTTGCTTTAGAGTTATTATTTTAAAAGAGTCTTTTAGTAGGAGTAGTATAATGAGCGAAAAAATCTTAATAGTTGGCGGGGGTATTGGCGGCATAGCCGTTTCTTGTCTGCTTGCAAAAAAAGGATATGAAGTAGTTTTATACGAGAAAGAAGACCGATTAGGCGGCCGTTGTAATATTTTACAAGAAAAAGGATATACTTTTGACATGGGGCCATCATGGTACTTGATGCCAGAGGTGTTTGAGCACTTTTTTGAATTATTAGGTGAAAAGGTTGAGGATCATTTAGAGCTTATTAAGCTAGAAGCGTCTTACCGAGCTTTCTATGAAACAAGTAAGAAGTTTAGCAAAGATATATATACAAATAGAGATAAGTTAAAAGAAGTATTCGAGAGTTTTGAAGAGGGAAGCTCTGAAAAACTTGACGAGTATCTTGCAATTGCAGAGGGACAATATGGCATCGCAATGGAAGATTTTGTTTATAGAAACTACGATAGTTTAGTTGATTTCCTTAATTTGAACTTATTAAAGAAAGCAAAGAAGTTTTCACTTTTTACTGCCATGGATACATATGTAAAAAAGTTTTTTGCCAATAGAGATCTCCGTAAATTATTGGAATATCAGATGGTTTTTTTGGGAGGGTCTCCCTATAGTACGCCTGCACTGTATAAAATAATGTCTCATGTTGATATGAACCAAGGAGTGTTTTATCCAATGGGTGGGATGTATAAGCTAATAGAGGCCATGGAGCGTATTGGTCGTAATCTTGGCGTAGAGTATTATGTGGGTTCTGCAGTTGAGGAGTTGATAGTTGAAAATAATTATGCTCAAGGGATACGGCTTGAGAATGGGCATTTCATAAGAGCTGATGAGGTTATTTGCAATGCAGATATGGCTTATGTAGAAACAACGCTTATTAAGCAAAAGAAGTTTCAAACATATCCAAAGAGTTTTTGGAAAAGAAAAGTTTTTGCACCGTCAGGGTTGATAATCTATTTAGGAATTGATGGAGAATTGCCAGAGTTGATACATCACAATTTATATTTCTCGTTTGACTGGCAAAAGAATTTTGAGCAGATATTTAATAAGCCACAATGGCCAGCGGATCCTTCTTTTTATGTTTGCAGTCCTAGCAAAATAGATGATTCTGTGGCTCCAGAAGGTAAAGAGAGCTTGTTTGTGTTCGTTCCGATTCCTCCTGATTTGATATATAGCAGAGGGCAAGTAAAAGGGTATGCGGATAAAATAATTGATATGATTGCAGACAAGATGAAGATAAAGAATTTGTCTAAAAGGATAGATTTTCAACAAGTGTTTTGTATAGATGATTTTAAACAGAAATATAATAGCTATAAAGGAACGGCTCTAGGGCTGGCACATACATTGAGACAATCAGCATCAATGCGGCCAAATAATAAGAGTAAAAAAATAAAGAATTTGTACTATGTTGGAGCGAACACAAATCCAGGAATAGGTTTGCCGATGAGCGTTATTAGTGCAGAACTTACATATAAAAGGCTTCGAGGGATTAATTCAAAAAAGAAGCTAGATAGACTGTAGCATTGAAAAGGTTATGCTTGTTTGTTTTGTTTATGACCGTAGTTTCCCATGCTGGAATGTTGTCTGATATGTTAAATAATGATGGATCAAGATCTAGTATGATTGACGGACTTAAGTCATTGCTTAATATAAACAAAAAAATAACCGTGGATAACGTTTTATCTGAACGAGTTATAACAATTGAGTTTAAGGAGATTGATCCTGTTACTATTCCAGAAATAAAAGAAGTAACAATAAAAGAGGTTGTTTTGAAATGAAAAAGTGTATTATGTTTGGTTTGTTATTTGTGATTACGATTTCTTTTGCCGGGCAGCTAAGTGTAAATTTTCAGGCTAGAAGCAATAAAGGCGAAGTGTACGTTTCTGTTCATAGCAATGTTGCTACTTTTCCAATGAAAGCAGAAGAAGTTTCTATAAAAGCCTATGTGTTGGCTTCAGAAAACGTAGTGATTATTAAGGATATTCCAAATGGCGAATATGCCGTGGCTATATATCACGATGAGAATAGCAATGGGAAGTTAGATACCGGCTGGTTTGGCATCCCTGCTGAAGGCGTAGGCGCATCAAATAATAAGGCTAGTTTTGGTCCTCCAAGTTACAAAGATGCATTATTCAAAATAGATTCTGAGGAGAAACGGATAATAATAGATATAAAGTATTTGTAGTTATTCTAAACAGTATTTTTCGTTACATAAGCGATCTTTAAAAGGGTTTGCTCTTAGTTCAAATTTAAACAAATATGGATAGTCTGCATGCAAGTGTTTAATGTAAGAAAACCATTCTATAATAATTAACTTATAGCCTCTTTGGATGTCGGTAAGAATATGTTTTTGGTCTTCAATAGAATTCTTGGCAAGGTTCTTTCTTCTAAGAAGCTCTTCTGTTGTATGAAAAACAGACCATAATAGTGCGGTAAAAGCGTTATGCTCTAATAAATTTTGGTTGCCTAGTAAGTTTAAAAGAAACTTTCTTTTTGAATCTAAGAAGTCTTTCAATCCTTCTACTTTTTCTCCATTATATTCTAATGTGCATTTATGATTTTTTAGTTCTTTTTCTATTTTAATTAGGTCTTTAGCCGTCCATTCTTTATCGTGTTCGAATTTGACTTGTAATAGATGTTTATCTGAATCCAGTTGGGCCATTCTATACATAAGTTCTGAACCTGTTTCTGTAAAGAAAGCTCCGATTAGCATATTTAGCTTGTGAAGCTTTTCTTGTTTCTCTCTTTTTTCTAGAACTTGATGAATAATCATAGAAACGAATAGTACTTCTAATGGCAAGAAGGCTATGTCGCCAAACATGTAAATGAAGATGTGGTGCGCATCGCGGAAAATGAGATAATGCTCAAAATATAGAAGTGCGCTGGATAGCACTAACATGCATCCGAGCCAAATTTGCCAAGGAATCTTTTTTAACATGTGGGTATTATAGCTCATTTGTTTCATAGGGCGAAGCCTGAGCAGGCAAATAGATGATATAATGGCATATAGAAACAGGAGGGATTGCTATGCCATATGTAAGTATAAGAGTTGCGGGAGAGCTTTCTAAGGAACAAAAGCAAAAGATAGCAGAGGATGTTTCTGGATCTTTAGAAAAAAATGCGGGTAAGCCTAAGGATACGGTTCTAATCTTTTTTGATGAAGTTGCGAGAGAAAATATTGCTAAAGGCGATAAGCTTTTATCGTGAAAAAAGCATTATTAATAGATGGCCATAGTTTAGCCTATAGGGCTTTTTTTGCTGTTGCTGGTTTGACCACAAAAGACGGTCAGCCTACAAATGCCTTGCTTGGTTTTGCCAACATGGTGTTACAAATTATTAAGAATCGTAATCCTGATCAGGTTTATGTTGCCTTTGATTTACCAAAACCAACATTCAGACATAAGTTATATCCAGAGTATAAAGGACACAGAGAAACACCTCCAGATGAGTTTATTTCACAGATTCCACTAATTAAAGAGTTTGTTGAAGCGATTGGGCTTCCGATTGTTCAGCAAGAGGGCTTTGAGGCAGATGATGTTATAGGAGCGTTAGCCAATAAACTTAGCTCAGAAGGTGTACAGCCTTTCATTGTTACAGGAGATAAAGATGCCTTTCAGTTAGTAACGGAAGATATTAGAGTTCTTTTAACAAAGAAGGGGATAACAGAAATAGAAGAGTACGGCCCAGCGGAAGTTTATGACCGGTATGGACTATTAGTAGACCAGATAATAGACATGAAAGCTTTAATGGGTGATAGCTCGGATAATATTCCAGGAGTAAAAGGGGTAGGAGAGAAAACCGCAATAAAACTGTTGATAGATTATGGAACACTAGAAGACCTTTATGAGAATGTTGGTGAAATAAAAGGTAAATTACAAGAGAAGTTAATAAACGATAAAGATAACGCATTTCTTAGTAAGAAATTGGCAACGATTGATACGACAGTAGCGTTGCAGGTGTCCCTACAGGATATAGATATTGATTTGAAATTATTAGAAGATTTTTTAAAGAAATATCAGCTATATAGCTTGATTAAGCGTTTTATAGGAGCTGAGCAAGCAGTAGAAGAGAAACAGGTTGAAACTGCAATCATTGATAACAAAGAGTCCTTAGCTGAGGCAATAGCATATATTAAAAAGCAAAAAGAAATATCCGTGTATTGTGAGTATGATGATCGTACAGGAGACATTATTGGTCTAAGCATAGCTTTTGGAGCAGGTAATGCCTATGTTATTCCTCTTAGCTTTCTTTCAGGCAATTTGAGTTCAGGTGAACAATCTGCATTTGGTCCTATGTTCGCTACAGAAGAAGATTCAGCTTTTGAAGATTTAAAAGAAATTTTTAACCAGAATAATCATAAAGTTTTACATGATGCAAAAAGATTGAAGCATACCTTAGATAATGAGGGTATTGAGCTTAATGGTACTTACGATGATGTTATGCTTATGGACTATTTGCTCACTCCTGATAGGAATAATAGAGAAATAGATAAAATGATGAATGTTTATTTGCACGAGAATGTATTAAGTAAAAAAGAGGTTCTTAGCAAGAGTAAAAAATATCATTTTTGTGAAATTGCTGCAGATAAAGCATTGGACTATATGGCAAAAAGGGCTGAGGCTATTCTTAGATTAAAGCCACGACTTTTGTCTTTATTGGAGACAGAGGGTGTTCTTTTTATATATGAAGAAATGGATCTCCCCCTTATTAATGTCTTATTTAAAATGGAGCAACAAGGAATTCTAATAGACAAAAAATATTTAAAAGATATGTCAAAGCATTTGCACACAGAGCTAACTAGCATCGAAGATAATATATATATACTGGCGGGTGAAGAGTTTAATATAAATTCTACTAAACAACTACAAGTTATTTTGTATGAGAAATTAGGATTGCCAGCACTTAAGAAGACAAAGACAGGGTATAGTACAAACGTTGATGTGCTTGAGGATTTAGCAGGCAAATATGAGATAGCTAAAAGTCTTATTGAATATAGAAAGCTTGCTAAATTATTAAATACCTATGTAGATGCTTTGCCAAAGCTAGCAGATAAAGATGGAAGAATACATACGACATTTAATCCAACAGTTGCAGCTACTGGAAGGCTAAGTAGCAGTGAGCCTAATTTACAAAATATTCCTATTAGAGGCGATATTGGAAGTAAGATTCGCGGAGCTTTTGTTGCGAAGCCAGGGTATACACTGATAGTTGCAGACTACTCTCAGATTGAGCTGAGAATATTGGCGCATATTAGTAAGGATGAAAAGCTAAGCGAAGCTTTTTTAACGGGTAAAGATGTTCATAGTGCGACAGCAGCTTCTGTTTTTGATGTCCCGCTGGAAGAGGTTACTACCGAGTTAAGAAGAAAAGCCAAGGCTATTAACTTTGGATTAGCGTACGGCATGGGTGCTTTTAACATGGCCAATTCTTTAGGAGTTGAAATGCATGAAGCTCAACATCATATTGATGTGTATTTTAATAACTTTCCTAACATCCAGAAGTTTATGGAAGAAGCGCCAAAAAAAGTAATGGAAAATGGCTATATTGAGACATTGTATGGCCGAAAAAGGTATTTTAAGGATTTTGCTACTGCAGGAAAAAGAGAGCAGAATTCTCAGGCAAGGATGATTATAAATTCTCCAATACAGGGACTTGCTGCAGATATAGTCAAGTTGGCAATGATTGAGCTGGATAAAGAAATTGCTGCATATGATGCCAATGTTTTGTTACAGGTACATGATGAACTTGTAGTGGAAGTAAAGAATGAACAAGCAGATGAGCTTTGTAAGCTAGTTGTGGATATTATGGAAAATGCTTATAAAATAGATGTGCCATTATTAGTTAATGCATCAGTTGGTGATAATTGGTTAGAAGCAAAGTAATAACAATACTTTCTAGCTGTTGCCCTTTTACTTTTTGAGTTTTTTTGCCATAATTTTAGTTAGTAAGCCTTGAAGGAGATAATAACAATGTCAAAGTATAAAAGAGTTTTATTGAAATTAAGCGGAGAGGCATTCTTAGGAAAAAGACAATATGGTATTGATCCTGAGTTTTTAAAGGAATTAGCAGAAGAGATAGCAGATGTGAAATCTAATAAAACAGTTGAGCTAGCGATAGTAATTGGTGGTGGGAATATTTTTAGGGGGCTGAGTGGTGCCGCCAATGGGATGAATCGCGTAAAAGGCGATTATATGGGAATGTTGGCCACAGTTATGAATGCAATCGCATTGCAAGATGCGTTTGATCAGGTTGGTTTAGATTCTAGGGTTCAAACATCTTTTGACATTAAAGAGTTTGCGGAACCGTTTATTTTGCAAAAAGCATTGAGACATTTAGCCAAAGGAAGAGTTGTAATATTCGCCGGTGGAACAGGAAATCCATTTTTTACTACAGATACGGCAGCAGTTCTAAGAGCTGTAGAGATAGATGCAGACCTTATTCTTAAGGCTACTAAAGTTGATGGTGTTTATGATAAGGATCCTGTGCAGCATCAAGATGCAAAGATGTATAAAGATATAACCTATATGGATGTGCTAAAGAAAGACTTGCGGGTGATGGATTCTACTGCAATAAGTTTGAGTAAAGATAACAAGTTGCCGATGCAAGTTTTTAATATGAGCGTAAGGGGTAATATAAAGAGAGTTCTATCAGGTGAGGATATTGGTACAATAATAGGTTGATTCGTTGAAAATATATTTACTGCAAGCTACAATTACAACAGCTTGTTAGATAACAGGAGGAAAGTATGAGTGATATAAACGAGAGAATGCAAAAAGCTTTAGATAGCTTAAAAAATAATTTCATGACCCTTAGAACAGGAAGAGCTAATACTGATATTCTTAATAGAGTAATGGTAGAGGCATATGGTTCTCAGATGCCAATTAATCAGGTTGCTACAATGCATATTCAAGATAGTAATGTAATAGTTGTGACTCCTTTTGATAAAAGCACATTAGGTGCTATAGAAAGAGGTATCGTGAAGGCTGATATTGGACTTAATCCTAACAATGACGGAATGAACGTTAGATTGATGATTCCGCCTTTAACACAGGAGAGAAGAAAAGTGTTGGATAAGGCAGCAAAAAAGATGGCAGAGGAATCTAGAGTTGTAGTTCGTAATACGAGAAGAGATTTTATGGACAAGATAAAGAAGAACGAAGACCTAAGCGATGATGAAAAAAAACGCGAAGAGAATGGTGTTCAGACTGTTACGGATAAGTTCATCAAGAAAGCAGATGAGCTTTTAAATCACAAAGAGCAGGAAATAATGGAAATCTAATGAATCAACAGACCCTTCCTGAGCATATTGCAATTATCATGGATGGCAATGGTCGTTGGGCTAAGCAAAGAGGTATCCCTAGAACCGCTGGACACAAAGAGGGCGGGAAAGCTCTAAAGAAAATAATCCGAGCTTGTAAAGAATTAGGCGTAAAGCAGTTATCTGTTTATGCATTTTCTACAGAAAATTGGAAGAGACCAGAAGAAGAGGTCAGTTTTTTGAAGGGGCTACTCAAGAATGCTTTGCTAAAAGAAGTTAAGAAGCTTTCCAAAGAGGGTGTTCGGATAAGGTTTTTAGGGCAGTTAGATGCTTTTGAGCCAGAACTAGTAACCCAGATTAGAGAGACAGAGGAATATACCAAAGATAATTCGGAACATCAGCTTAATATAATGCTGAATTATGGTTCAAGAGCAGAGATAGTTCAGGCAGTTAATAAAGCAGTGGCGAATGGCGAAGAAATTACAGAAGAGATTTTCTCAGAGTTACTTTATACAAAAGATATTCCAGACCCAGAGCTTATTATTAGGACAAGTGGAGAGCAGAGATTGAGTAACTTTTTGTTGTGGCAAGCAGCTTATTCAGAGTTTTATTTTACTGACACATATTGGCCAGATTTTGATAAAAAGGAATTAGAGAAAGCAATAGCAGATTATTCTTCTCGCAAGAGAAGGTTTGGAGGATTAGATGGTTCTTAAAAGAAAATTATCAATTAGAAAGTTGTTTACTAGAGGGACAACAATCCTTATAGCTATACCCTTAGTAGTATTAATTTTAGACCCGGTATTGCTTATAAAAGATCCTAATTTCTTGCCTTATGAGGGTCTTCCTTTTCTAATATTTGTTTTGAGTATAGCTATTTTAATGCTGAATGAGTTTTTTCAAATGGCAGACAAAGAAAGCAATGATCCATTGTTCTTGTCTGGACAAGCTATCGTAACAACTTTGATAGTTTTAGCATTTTTTAAGGAATTATCTTTTCTTTGGAATAACTTGTTTGCCTTTATTGCATCCATACTAGTTGTAATTATTTCTTTATATGAGCTCAGAAAGAAAAAGCTGCTTTTTTTCAAACAAAAAGAGTTAGTTAATTTTAGAGCAATTATGTATATTGGCTGGTGTGTTACCTTTCTAGTGCTTATTCGTAATCTCGAATTTGGAAAAGTGTTAGTATTTTATTTTGCTTTTACAGTTTGGTTTATGGATATATTTGCCTATCTTATTGGCATGACTATTGGCCGACATGAACTTAATGAAATTAGCCCCAAAAAATCCATAGAGGGTTCTGTTGGAGGTTTTGTGGCTGCCGTTGTTGCTTCGTATATAATGTTGTCTAGCGTAGGAAGTGTAGATGCGATTCATAGTATTATTCTGGGAGGGATAATTGGTATTATTGGTCAGACAAGCGACTTGTACGAGTCTCTTATAAAGCGAACATATAATGTAAAAGATTCTAGTAATATTTTGCCTGGTCATGGTGGGATATTGGATAGGGCAGACAGTTTTATTCTGCTAGCGCCAATTGTTTATTATTATTTACTTTTCTTAGGGCTATAAGATGAATAGACTTGTAGTTTTAGGCTCAACAGGAACTATTGGAGAGCAGTGTTTAGCGCTTGTTAGCGCTTATCCAGATAGATTCAAAGTGATTGGGATGAGTTGTCATTCTAATATCGCAAAATTCAAAGAGCAGTTAACAAAATATCAACCAAAATATGCTGCAGTAAGTTCTGATAATGATATTTCAACACTAAAAAAAGAATTTTCTAATATAGTCTTCTTTGATGGTAAAGGTGCTTTAACAGATTTAGTTTCCGTAGATGAATATGACATGGCAGTTGTTTCAATAGTTGGGGTAGCGGCATTGTTGCCAACGCTTAAGATAATTCAGCAGGGTAAGGATTTAGCTATTGCCTCAAAAGAGGTTTTAGTTGCTGCTGGACACTTAGTATATGAGGCCTTAGCAATATCAAAATCAGAGTTATATCCAATTGATAGTGAGCATGTAGCTATTTCTTTATGCCTGAGGGGTTATGAAAAAAAGGATATAAAAAAGATAATTATTACTGCATCAGGAGGACCATTCTGGAATAAAGATGATTTATCGAAAGTAACAATTAACGATGCATTAGCTCATCCTAATTGGTCTATGGGCAGCAAGATAACAATAGATAGCGCAACAATGATAAATAAGGGGCTAGAGGTAATTGAGGCACATTGGTTGTTTAATGTGAATTATGACAAAATAAAAGTGTTGGTTCATCCACAAAGCATTGTTCATGGAATGGTTGAGTATGTAAATGGAGCATTAGTATCACAATTGAGCATGCCAGATATGAGTATGCCTATTTTGTATGCAATCGCTGGTGGAGAGATAGCCGATTATAATAATAATGACTTAGAGCTGGCAGGGAAAAGTCTTGATTTTATGGAGCCAGATTTGAAAAAATTCAGAGGTTTAGCTCTAGCTTATGAGGTTGGAAAGCAAGGTGGCAGTATGCCAGCAGTCTTTAATAGTGCAAACGAAGAGGCAGTTAGTTTGTTTCTTGCTGGCAAATGTAGTTTTCTTCAGATAACTGAATTGGTAGAAAAAGCTTTGGCAAAACATAAGCGGATTTTAGCGCCAACATTAGATGATATTTTACAGATTGATATAACTTCCAGAGAAATAGTACAAGAACTTTCCAATGGATAAGCTAGATTTATTTATTGCAACATCACTAGGTTCCATAAAAGAAAGAAGAGAGTTTCAACTTGCATATTGTGAGGGTGGAAGCCTCGATAGATTTCATGAAAAACTAAAGAAGAAAAGATCAGAAGTAGAATCTATAAAAGAATATTGCGAGTGTTCTGGAGTGGAAATAGTATTATATGATTCTCAGATATATCCATCGCTTCTAAAGCAAATACCCGATGCTCCGTTATTATTGTATGCAAAGGGCAACGTGGATTTGCTTAAAGTTAGCACAGCAATATCAATGGTAGGAACAAGAGGTGCTACTCAATATGGAACAACTATGGCTTTTGAACTTGCTAAAGAATTAGCTGGTTATGGGACAGTAATAGTAAGTGGGCTAGCTGATGGTATAGATGCTGCATCTCACAGAGGCGCATTGTCAGCGGGGTCAACAATAGCCGTGATTGGTTCTGGGTTGAAGTTTGAGTATCCTGCTGTTAATAGAGATCTTTATCAGCAAATATATGCGGAGGGTTTAGTTCTTACAGAGTTTGCTCCAGATATTTCTCCTGACCGGCACACGTTCCCAGTAAGGAATAGAATAATAGCCGGATTATCTAGAGGTGTAGTTGTTGTAGAGTCGAAATCGTCAGGTGGTTCAATGATTACGGCTCAACTAGCACTAGATTATGATAGAGAAGTATTTGCAGTTCCAGGTAGAGCAACAGATGTGACAAGCAGAGGGACTAATAAACTGATAAAGCTAGGCGCGAAACTTGTAGAAAGCTCTTCAGATATTACTGAAGAACTGAATTGGTTGATACCAAAGGATGCTGTAAAGCAGGAGGTTAAGTATAAGCTTAGCGAAGAAGAACAATTGGTTTTCGATAAGATGAGCTTAGAACCTATTTATATTGATAATTTAGCAGAGCAAGTAGGATTAGAGCTTAAAAAAGTATTAACAATACTTACGTTTTTAGAGATGCAAAGTATAGTTCGTCAGATACCTGGTAAGTATTACGTAAAAGGTTAATTTAGCTGGGAATTTTTTCATATAGTTTCGATAACTAATCACAACTAATAATTTAGGAGATATATATGAAGAACAAAGTAGTTTCTATGAATAATAAAGAAGGTACTGTTGGTGTATTGCAAAAGATAGCTGGTTCTGTGAAAGACTTCTTAGGGTGGGTTTCAATTGACGATTCGTCTAATGTTCACGGTTTGGGGTTTTCTGCGACGGTATTATATCCACAAGGTCATGATGGTAAAACTGTGCTGCTTTCTAAAGCTAAGAAGCAAGCGTTAGCGGCTGCGCTTGATAAGACTTTGTCAAAATCTGGGTTTAGAAAATTGCTATTAAAAGAATGTCCGAACAAGTATTCTAATATAGAAATCATTTCTTTGCCAGAAGGAAAAGTCTATAAGTCTGCTGGAACAGGGACTATAGCTTTTACTGTAAATAGAATTATTGAAGATGCTACATTGGAAATAACAGGGTTGTTTTTAGAATATATCCTTACTCAGATTAATTTAATGAAAGGTGAAAGCTTTTGTATGTATTCGAATGATGAAAAGAATAATGGATTTTTTAGATCGACGCAGCAGATTAATGGACTTATTAATTTTGATAAAGTGCCTACTCCTGAATTGAATATTGATTGGACAATAAAAGGAGCTGTTTGTAACGGTAATGTTACGTATAATCGAACTTCTGAGTTTTATGTGGAAGGAATAACACTTCAGCTTAAATATTGCCATAGAACAGAAACAGATTATGTGGATTATGCTGCAGGTGAAAAAGATAAGTTTATATCTATATTGCTGGATAGGTTTAACAGTGAAGAGGGAAGAGATTTTATTAAGTATTGTAAGAAGTTAGGTTTGGATTATATTGCGTTTTATCCCGATAATGATGGTAAGGGTGTCCACCCTAAAGAGATGTGTGCCGGCAAACTTAATATTACTGTTTCGGCATTTCTTTCGCTAAGTTGGGATGAGCTAAAGGCAGGGATAGCGAGTATAGCCAGACAGGTTAAGGAGACTCTTCCAGATAAGGATACAACATACGGGAAATTCTCAAAAGAAGATAGGGTTGGATTTATTATGGGCGCAAATTATAACAATTTAAGGATTTATCCAAAACCTGACAATATAGTTTTTGAGAAAAATTGGTAGCTTATTGGCCTTTTAAATAAAGAACATTCTTTTTATTTTTAAATATTTGTAATAGTTTTTTGTTAGTTTCCTTTAAGATGCTGAATTCATCTGGCGAATAGTATGATAATTCATATTCCCTGTTAAAGATTTCCATAGTTGCCTTAAGGTATTCTTCAACTATTTCTTCCGCTAATAATCCAACAACTAATAATTGTATGGGTTTCGTGAAATCCAGTGGATGCTTTACTGTATGTCCGTGTAACAATACAATTTCTAATGATTTAGTTTTAATTAGTAGTTTGAATATGTCTTTTGGTTCAGTAGTAGCCTTTAGTATAAGTCTTTTTAAATCGTCAAAAAAAGGATTTTGAGTGTTAACAAAGTAGTTAACTTGGTTTCCTTGAGGGAATCGACAAATTACTTGTGCTGCTACAAGTTTTTTTGTTTCACGTTGTACTGCAGAAATTGGCTCATCGATTATTCTGCTGAGTTCCCTGGTATGATATTTTTTATTAGTGTTAAAAAGAAATAGCTCTAATAGCTTTCTTTTTACTTTTGATTGAATAAGATTTTCGAGTATTTGCGACATATTCTCATGGTACATAAAAAGTGGTCATAAAGTCAATGGCTTTTGCTAGAACAGCTCTTTCGCTTGTTTAAGCGTTCGGCAGCCTATTAGCGTGAAAGAGGATTTCGAAAGAGATTGTGTTTCTTGAAGTATTTGCTGAGGCAGAGAAAGTTGCGACTTGCTAGCAGATTCTTTTTGAGTGCTGATAGTATTTTGTAGCTTTCCCCAGTTATGATTGTTTTTCCCTTGATAGAAAAAGTTTTTAGCAGATTTATTTGGGATATCTTCCGTGGTTTTAAATTTATCTAAGAGTAATCCTCCTTGAAAAGTTCCATAAGTAATTGTTTGTATGTTTTTTTCTTTGCAAAAAGATAGGATATTGTATGTTTCTTCTGTGCTTATAAGAGAGAATTGCAGCTGAACTGTATCTATATGGCTTAATAGCTCAAGATTTTGAAGTTCTTTTAGTGATAAGTTGCAGACTCCAATTTTTTTAATAATCTTTCGTTCCTTAAATGATAAAAGAGTTTCTATTGCTTTGTCCGTTGAATAGTTTGGATCTGGCCAATGAATTTGATATAAGTCTATTTGCTCTTTTTGTAGTCTGCGAAGTGAATCAATCAGCTCTTTCTCTAATGATTTTTTTTCAAGGTTATGAAAGAAGCCTTTTTTTGTATGAATAAGCCCGCATTTTGTGGCGATCTTTATGTCGCCTGTATTATCTTCTATCGCTTGCCCAACTATAGTTTCAGAGTGACCGTCACCATAGACAGGAGCAGTGTCGATAAGAGGGATGTTCTTTTCTATAGCATATCGAATAACATTAAGGCTTTCAGGGTCTTTAACATCACCCCAAAAGTGTTTTCCAAATTGCCAAGTACCTAGTCCAATCATAAATGGGTAAAGACCTTTTCATTGAACCACTTTTCAAATTCTTCATTATCTTTGAAGTTGAATCCAAACACATTTTTCCAAATGGTTGGTGATTCCATACATAAATATACAAATTGATCTGGGTGGTGATTCTTGATAGCATCAATTAGTTCTTTATATGCTTTTTCTCGACGAAATCGAAGGTACCTGAATTTCTGGTCATCAGCCAAAATAAACTCATCCATATACAAGGGGCTCTTCCTTATGAAGGTTGGTTTTAGTCCTTTTGTGAATCTAAGGGTTCCTATGCTAATCCATCTTATTTTTTCTTTAGGGATTATTTTATAAATTTTATTTATTGTATTTTTGTAATCATCTGTATAATCCTTATAAAGAATTACTGGGTCAAAATGAAAAGCAACATCATAACCATGGTCAGTGATTTTTTTAGCTGCTTTTAATCTTTCATCAAGAGAGGGAGTGTCTTTTTCAGAAGAGTTTGTCACAAGTTCTGAGTTTACAGACCAAGCAACTATAATGTTATTGGCTGGTTCTATTTTAAGTAGATTTTCGATGCTAACTGATTTTGTTTTAAGTTCTAGTATAACATTTTTGTGATCCTTAAAGACATTCACTAAGTCTGTAGAAAGTTCGCTTATTTCATCAGCAATAAGGCTGTCTGTAAATTCTCCAGTGCCAATCCTGTATAGTTGTTTGCTGTTTATGTAATTTCCAATTATGTTTTTCTGCATATAGCTTGTGGTATCCGTAAAAACTGATATTGATTCTGTTTTTAAGTAGTCTTGAAGAATGCAATATGTGCAGCCAAAGCTACAATTGTGACCAACATTAAGTATTCTGTAGTTGCAACAATGATATTTCGTTGTGCCAGGGCACATAACAACAGGATCCCCTTTTAGTTTGGTAAGAAGTAGTGTGTTTGGTGAGTCATGGAGTGCTAATATTTCTTTTAGATTATTATCCTCAAAATATATCTTTTCTGCATTGGGTAATTTATTCAGCACCCTTTTAGTAATGACATCATTGACTACAAAATTGTTAATTAATAGTTTCGTGAAGTTATGAATATTTTTATTTATCATAGCCCTACCTTTCCGGTAATTAACAATGACAGTTCTTCAAGGTAGTTGCTTTTTTCTTCTAACATGTTTTTTGCTTTAGCCATTTCGCTCGCTGAGTTGCATAGGTAGTTAATGGTATATGCATCGCTTTCAAAGTTATCATTATAGATGATTCTAAAGTATGTATTTTGGTTATGAATTGATTTTAATAGAGATGACAACTTTTTCTTGTACCTTGAATATTCCGGGTATCTTAATTCTCGAATATAGGTGATGAATGCGTCAGATATTTTATTGGCATCAGATTCAAACTTTTTAAAAGATTCTAGCGTTAATGTTCTATCTTGCAGCATTAATTCTTCTATAATTTCTTTTGCTTCTTTTTTTTGGTTATGATTAAGCCTAAAATTCTTATAAATATTTTCCATGTGCTTATTTTAACACTATAGCAGGATAAAATATGTTTCTTTAGTTAGCGACCATAATCCCCCTTCGCCGAAAGGCTCTTACCCCTTTGATAAAGGGGGCGCTGCTCCCTCGTCGAGGGAGCCTTTTATTAATTTATTTGATTATGAAAAGAAGGTATATTCCAAAGTGATAGGGGGAGTTAAGAAAGTGCCTAGTTGGTATATAATTAAATTATGAATTTTGAAGAAATAATAGAAGAACTAAAAAGTTTTGAGGATTCATAACTGCTATACTAGACAAAGAAGATTCAGTAAAATGGATAGCAAGAGATGCGAGGAGAGAGTTAGTAGATGTTAAAATTCTTCAAAGGCTCAAAAAAAGAGCAGGAAAATAACAAGATAATTTTTGTAGGATTGGGAAATCCAGGCAAACAATATGCGAATACACGACATAATGTAGGGTTTATGGCTATTGATGAACTTATTAAACATTGGAACGCTACAGAAAAAGGTTCTAAAAAGGGTTCCTATGATTGTTTTGAGTGCTCTGTTTCAGGAAAGAAAGTTTTTTTGGTTAAGCCACTAACGTTTATGAATCTTAGCGGAAAAGCTGTTCAAGGCATATGTGCGAAAGCAAGAGTTCCAATAACTTCAGTAGTAGTAATGTTTGATGATATTGCTATTCCCTTTGAAAAATTAAAGATACGAAAACAAGGGTCTGCTGGCGGGCATAATGGGCTGAAGTCTATTATTGCTGTTCTAGGACAGAACTTTCCAAGAATAAAAATAGGCATTGGTGATGAAAGAGCAGGTAAAGACCTAAGCGACCATGTGCTTAGTAAGTTTAGCAAAGAAGAAAAAAAAGAACTCGATTTACTTATAGAGAGTATTCCGAATATTGCCAAAAGTATTATTGAAGATGGTCTTGATGTGGCTATGAATAAGTTTAATTAATACTGCCAACCCAAGCTTCTATTTCGAATAACCAATCTACTCTACAAACATTAGCATTTACAAAGATAGTCGGAGTGTTTGGGAATTTCTTTTTTACAATATCGTAAGCAATATCACGTGCTTCTTCAAAGTCAGCCTGTGTGTATCCTTTTGGCTTGGCAATATATGCTCTAGTAGAGAAAAATTGATCTAAAGTCATTTTGCGTTGTTCTGCAACTCTTTGCATGTTTTTTATTGCTAAAAGAGTTTGTCTTTGTGTGTCACCAAGATATCTAACCTTTTCACCTGTAACAGCTGCAGTACCAGAAATCCACTCTGTTTCTCCCTTAGGATTAACTACTGAAAAGCCCCTTGAGAAAGCCGGCGGTGCCTTCTTGCCGGGCTCAGCTGCTTTTTGTAATACAGCTTGGTGATACTCAAAAGGGTTTGTTTGAAAAGGATTGGATACAGGATAGCCTTTTACTGCTTTGTTTTTAGTTCTAACGGCAACTCCTTCTAGTAGTATTGATCCATCATGCATATCAATTCCAGTAGAAGCTGGCGGAACTTTTTCGTTCCATAATTCACTGTTTGGGTTTCCTATTTTAAAAGAGAGGCTTTTAAAAAAATCAGCTCTAGCATTGTTCATGTTTTGATAGTTTTCGCCTACTTCACCATTAATAGTAATAATATCCTTTTGGTATATCCAAGTTCTAGCAACCTCACCAAAAGAAAACCCGTTTTCTTCAAGAAGAGTATTTGCATGTTGAAACACATCCACGGACTCAGCATATGGCCCCACAATGCCGCCTCTTGGCGTTATCCCAGAGAAGAAAGCCCATTCCATGTCCTCAAACTCTAAGATGCTTAAATTGTTGTTTATGCGTTTAGGAGTAAGTTCACTAATTAAAATCTCTATTAAGCAATCTTCGCCAAATGCCGGTGGCTGAGGGATTATGCTAAAAGCAGGTGTTTTTCCGCCATAGTAAATAGCTAGTTCTGTTTCAATTTCTTTTGCTTTGGTTAGATTTTTTGTGAAGATTTGAGTTCTTATTACATTGTCAGCAGATAGGTTGTTGTCAGCTAAAAGTTTATCAAGCTGTTTTAGGTTGTTGCGAAGCTGAGCTATTACGCCTTGTCCAGCAGTTGGAGCAATAGCTGCATTTATAGCTTTAGTTCCACACAGATTCCCTATAGAAGAAAGCGTGTAGTTGCCTGTTAATAAGCTAGAAGTTGATATAATTTTGTGTAACATTCAGAAATATATCGAAACCTAGTTCAATATATTGCAGTAAAAAATATTAATAAATAAAGTTTTTTTTAACTTCCCCAAGTATAAGCAAATGAGTAGATTAGCTCATCAGAGATAGAATAAGGAACCTCTACCGCGTATTTTACTGATCCAAGATAAGATTGAGTTCCTATCATAAAAGGTAAATCAAATCCTAATGCATATCCGTTTTCGTTGGCACCAACATTAAGCATTGTTGTATCATTTATTAGCAGTGAAAGTCCTGAACTATATTTTATTTTTTCTCCAGCAAGTCTTATGAAACTGATTTTGTTAGACCACATTACTTTATTCCAAGGGATAAAGTTTAGACCAAAACCAATTGTTGGAGGGAAATCATTATCCAAGATATTATCGTTATCCTTAAAGAAATGTTCCAAGGTAACTCCCGAGTAGACTTTGTTGCGAAGGTCCATATAGCTTACGCCTAATAGTGTTGACCAGCCATTGCTTTTGACTCCAGCGGCATCTAATGCAATTGTTTGATAAGTTATGCCCCAGGAGAAAGATTTGTTTATTTTTGACCCATAACCGAAGAGCGCTATTGTTGCATTTTCACTGATAGATTTTTCTTCAAGTTTCATTTCTCCAGCACCAAACCCGTTATAAATAACATAACTAAGGGTTTGTTTGGCTGTTCTTTGTTTTGTTGTGTCGATGTTTTGGTTGCTAATAGCAAACCGTGTTTGAGGCAAAAAGGCAGGATTAACAACAAAGGCTTCGTGGTTCATGATAAGCGCAATATTAGATTTTGCTACACTTAAATCAGATACACTTGTCAAATTGTAAGCAAAACTAATGTAAGTTAAAAATAGAAATAGAACTTTGATTTTCATTAGTTGCTATTAATATTCGTTGATGAGGGACTAGTGTCTTTTGATAATTCATTTATGTTCAGAGTATTTAAAGAGTCATCTGCATTAATTTTTTTCTCATAACCACTATTTTTTAAAACTGAATTAAGCGCATATTTAATATTTTTGTCAGTTACTTTAGATGCATAGAATTTTATATTTGTTAGCATTTTTGAAGCTGGTTGGTGGCTAGCAATTGTAGCTGTTTGTTTTACAATGTCCTCTAGCAATTCTTTAATTGTTGTAAGGTCTTCAGATGACCTTGCTTTGTCTACTAAAAATGAAAAGTTTTTATTAGCTTTATAAACTGCGGAAAGTTTCTTTAATTCTAAAACAAAGGAACGAAGGTATGTATTGTTTTCGTAATGTTGATTGATTAGGCTAATGTTTTGTTCGAATATTTCAGGCATTGCATAGAAATCATTTGTTGGTGAAGTTGCAAGGTTTTTACCTAAAGCAAGGAGCAAATCCTTCATGTTATCTTTAGTCATATTTTTGTTGATAAACTTTAAAATGTCATTAACCTCGGCACTGGTTTGTTCATTATAGGGGACATTTTTTAATTCTAAAAGTTTTGATAATGCTGATACTGATTCTTTAGATGGAACCTTCTTGATTAATGATTTAGCGAGAAGTGTTGCATTACTTGGAAGAGTTGATTTCTTAAAAGTTTCAGCAATATATCCAACCGTTTGTGAAGTTAGGTTTTTTTCAATGTGAGCGATGATAACTTCTGCGAGCTCTTCATCAAGAACAGCTTCTTGAATAAGGTAGCTATATGTTTTTGCATCATTAAAACTTAGGAAGATATCTGTAATGTTTTTTTTATCTCTAACTGAAGCATCTTTTGCTGTAATAATTAATGGAGCAATGATTCTGTCATTATTTATTAGGCTCATGGATTGTATTAGACCAGAGAGATCTTCAGTGTTTTTTTCTTTTAGTATATCTAGAAGAAAGGTTAGTGTTTTTTCATTATTATATAAAGCAACGAATTGGTAGTAGCTTAATAATTGGTTTGAAACCAGGTTATTAGTTATTCCTTTTTCTTCTTGAGCAATGATTTCTTCTACGAAACGATCGGTAGCTACATTATGAAGGCTTATTAGTTCATTTGTAATGTCATCAGAGTCTATTGCTAGAAGAGAGTTAGCAAAATATTTCTTATTTTCAATAGAAGTGTTTGGCTGTAAGCCAGATTCTATTATGCAAGAGTAGTCTGAAGAAAGGTTGTAATCAAATATTAAATCACAAATTAATTTTTTAGAAAGAGGATCTGTGTTTGTTTTTATCTCAGTTTTGAAGTTAGCAGAAATAGCAGGATTATTAAGTCTTACTATTCTTTCCTTTGCATCTTTTTTCATTTCAGGGTTATAAGTATTAGTATCTCCTTTTACGATTTCCCAATATAACATTGAAGCTTCAGCTAGTTTTTCGTTTTTTTCTAATAAATCTCCTTGTTCTAAGCTCACTTGGCATCCAGCAAGAAAGACAGTTAATGACAATAAAATGACCGTAAAAATGCTGGTTAAATGTTTAGTGTTTTTCAATAGATCCCCCTGTGATAAATATATGCCACAATCTTATTTTATAACAGATACGCCACAAGAACAAAACAATATCCTGAAAAAAAGCAATCATGATATAATTATTTAAAAAATAAGGAGATATATATGAATCCACAAGCAATAGAATTAAATCAATTAATACAACAAAAAAACGCAACAGTATATGATCTTTTAAGCGAGAAAGGGAAAGCTGCATTTTTCCCAAAATCTGGGATATTAGGCCAAACAGCTCAAGCAAAAGGAAAAAAAATTAATGCAACAATTGGTGCTGCTATCGAAGATGACGGGACTCCAATGAGATTACAATCTATTGCAAGTAAGGTGGATTTAGATCCAGCAAAGATTTTTCCATATGCTCCTAGCTATGGTCGTCCAGACTTAAGACAAAAATGGCAAAGTATGATTGTAGAAAAGAACCCAACATTAAAAGGTAAAGAAATCAGCTTACCCGTAGTTACTAATGCACTTACTCATGGGTTAAGTATTTTAGGTCAGATGTTCTTTGATGTTGAAGAAAAGGTAGTTCTTTCAGATTTGTTTTGGGGTAATTATAATTTAGTCTTTAAACAGCCGTATGCTGTTCAGTTTGATGTTTATAACACATTTAAAAACGGAGCACTAGATGTTGATGCTTTAGAAAAAAAACTATTAGATGGAGCAGTAGAAAAGAAAGTTGTTTTATTAAATTTCCCCAATAACCCGACAGGCTATAGCCCAACAAGAGATGAGGCAAAGACAATAATTGCTATTATTAAGCGTTCAGCCGATCAAGGTAGTAAGCTTCTTGTAATTCTTGATGATGCTTATTTCGGATTAGTTTATAACCAAGATGTTTATAAGGAATCATTATTTGCTGAATTAGCTGACCTTCATGAGAATGTTTTGGCTGTAAAAGTAGATGGTTCTACAAAAGAAGATTATGTGTGGGGTTTTAGAGTAGGGTTTGTTACTTATGGAATTAAGGGTGGAGATAAAGAAATATATTCCGCATTAGAAGCTAAGACAGCGGGGCTAATCAGAGGGAATATTTCGAATGCTCCAAACATTTCACAATCGTTGTTGTTAGAGGCCTATAGTTCTCCAGATTATGCAAAAGAGAAACAAGAAAAGGGGGAGATTTTAAAATCTAGATATGAAGCAGTTGCAAGTATTCTTAATAAAAAAAGCGAATATGCTGAGTATTTTACACCACTTCCATTTAATTCAGGATACTTTATGTGTGTTCAATTAAAAGAAGGTATTGATGGAGAAGTTTTAAGAAATCTTTTGCTTGATGAATATAGCACAGGTGTTATATGGGCTGCAGGTGTTATTAGATTAGCTTATTCGGCAGTGCCAGAATCGTTGATTGCGGAGTTGTTTGATAACTTATATAAAGCTTGTAAGAAATTAGTCTAGAAACAAAATAATTTAAAACAAAAAGCCCAGTCAATTGACTGGGCTTTTTTTATTGCTTTAATAATCAGTTTATTTTTTAAGTCTTCTTAGTTCCGGTAAGTAACGAACACCAGCACCTAATGCGAAACAATAAACTGTTGCATTTATAATTCCACCGAAGAAAGGCAATAGTTGTAATAACCATAATATTATTAAGCCCAGAGCGGTTTCCCATGTAATAGCTAATTGTGTCTTTCTTAGTTTTGAAGCTGCTGTTTTACCAATTAGCTGCGCTATAGCAACTTTTCCAAAGAAGGTTACGATTGCTATCACTAAGAAATAAAGAGGCAATAAAAGAATTCCAAATATAGATAAAATAAAGACAATCATAATTGGCAGGATAAGAACCCAGCTAAGAATACCTATTCCTAGCGTTTTCCATGGAGATGTTTCTGTTAAGAATGATATTCCTCCAATTATTTTAGGAAAGAAAATTACTGCGAGCATACAGATAAGCAGTGAAGATAAAGACATTAATATAGGAAGCACTTTTCCTTGTTTTGGGCATGCAAACTGCATAGAGCTTACAATATTTGTTATTTGTTCTTCTGAAAGATTGGTTGCAGTATTGTTTAGTTTGGCACGTTTAGAGCGGTTTATTTTACCTCCGACAACAACAATTTCTCCATTTACTTGAGAATATCGACCCAAGGAAAGATCTCCGTTTAGTACGACAATGTTTTCATTAATGGTTCCATTTACTTCAACATCTCCATTGATGCAAAATACGTTACTAATGGCGTCACCCTTGTTTATGACTATGTTTTCGCCTGTTTTAAATATATTTATATCTTCGTAGGCAACAAAGAATAGAGTAGACGCAAGTATAATAATAAATGCTAAAAGTTTTTTCATGATATCCCCCCGGCTTGTTTTGTAGTGTATATAATTCTATTATAGAATTAACGCAAGTGGAATCATTTTTTAAAATACATGGGAAAAAAGTTTAATTGGTTCGATATAATAGTGTATAACAAAGATAATAAAAAGATAGGTTAGAACAATGGAAATAGGAAACATACATATATCAAACGCTCCACATATTCAAATCGATCATAATCGTGAGCCTAGACAGGACGATAGGCCTGATTTTAAATCTTTTTTACCAAACCCAGATATTAATATTATTACTAAATCTAAAGAAGTTGATGAAAATATAGTTATTAGCCCTGAAGCTGATGAAACAAAAATAATTCTGACCAAATACCGTACTACTTTAAATTTATTATTAGGATTTAAAGATGCATTTATTGAAGAGGCAACGATGTTTCTAGGTGAAAGCGGCCGTTCTTATGTGATGTCGTTAAATGAGGATGTTCAAAAGAGAAACGACGTTTTAGCAAGGTTAATTCCAGAGACTTTTAAGCAGAGAGTGTTAGCTTGGGCTATTAATTATAAGTTATTTTTAGTGATAGATATGCTTCAACAGGACTATACTATTGAGAATAAACAGCAGATGCGCAATCAATATTTAAATACTGCAAAGCAAGTGATTGCTTATGCTTTTCATGACAGCCATTGGTCGCAAGTAATTGATGATGTCCGGGAGACGGTGAAGAATTCTGAGATGGAGTATTATGAGAAGAAATTGCTAACCATTAAGCAAAAGATAGTTAGAGTTGGCGATATGCCGAACCATAGAGATCGTGTTAATGCTCTAAATATTCTTAATAAATATATAGAGGAATTTGCCTCAAATTATTATACAAATTCTTTTCCTATTAATGAACATAGTATGGATCGCTTGAAGAAGCTAGTCGACTATATCAACAAAGAGCATTCTTTAAGACTAGAACTCGTATAAACCTGCTAATTTTTCAAATTCAGTCTATAATAGTAAGAAGAGAGGGGTTTTAATGAAAAAATTAAGCATACCTGATTGGTTTTTCTTTTTGCTATTAGTGTCATTGACGCTTGTGTTTTATAAGATACTTACCCCGTATTTAATCGATATTTTTTTAGCAATAATACTTGCGCACCTAATGAGGGGTGTTTTTATGTTTTTCAATGATAAAGTAGGCAATAAAACATTGGCGTCTACTATTACAGTTTTTTTAACGGTATTTTTAATTATTATTCCTATTCTTTTGGTTGGAATAATACTTGCAAACGAGGTAATTAGAATTTATTCTACGGTTATAAATTCTATACCAAACATAGAAGCTGCTTTTAACAATATAGGCAATATACCAATGTTGCAGCCATTATTTGAGGCCAATGCACAGGTTAATCTTATGGAGGCATTGTCTGATTTAATAAGGGGTTCTGCAGGGTATATAGTTAATTTTACCAGCCAAGCAGTAATAGGAATTGGTATTAATGTTTTTCATTTATTTATTATTTGTTTTCTTATTTTCTTTTTATATATTGATGGGGAGAGGCTTCTAAAGAAAGTGCTTTATCTTTCTCCTCTAGATGATAAAGAAGAACAGCAGCTATTAGATGAGGTGATAACCATCACTGATGCTACCTTGTTGGGAACTTTATTAATAGGAGTTATTGAAGGGGTTTTTGGAGCTTCAGTTTTTGTTTTTTTTGGGATAGCTTCACCTGTATTCTGGGGTGTGGCAATAATGATTTTATCAGTTATTCCAATTGTTGGTACTATTTTTATTATGGTTCCAGCTGGTATTTTTTTGATTGTTTCTGGTTCATGGGTTTCGGGATTAGTTGTTATCGTTTTAGCTTATGGAGGCACAACTATTACACAAAATTATATGAAGCCTTTCTTTGTTTCTAGACGAGCAGGACCCCATCCTGCAATTATTTTATTATCTACGCTGGGCGGTCTTGCTTGGTTTGGTCCAGTTGGGTTCGTTATTGGGCCAGTGTTTGCATCCCTGTTTATAGGTATTTGGGAGCAATTTGGCATGAAGTATAAAGAAGAACTAGATCAGTGGAATCGTGGCAAAAGAGATTTAATCGAAGAAACTTTTTTTAACGACGTTTACTGATTGAGTTTAGCTTAGCTTTTTTAAGAGAATATTCTTTGGAATCCACTATGAGTGTATGTGGAATTTGAACACCTTTTATGTTTTCGTAATCATCATAGTAGCTTGAGTGTTTGTTTGTTTCTATGCTCCGGATAAGCCCATTTGAGTTTGTTTTTATATTTGCGGTTATTGTTATATTTTGAAAGCTTATAGAGGCATAGTCTTTGTTTGTTTCTGTTTGGATATGTCCCAGATAGCTAGGAATATATGGTGCAAAAATTAATTGTTCTGCTAATTGATCCTTTGTTTTGATGGTATTAGTTTTGATAGCAAAAGTTTGGAATAAAAATATTTTTGACTCAGATTGTCCTTGATTAAATGTATTAGATTCCTGAGTGACGCCAGATGCTATTAATGTGAAGAAATAAGGTTTATCGCCTAATAAGAAAACTTTTACAGACTCTCCATTACCTTTAAATTTTAGTTCAGAGAAAGTTATTTGTTCAATTTCTGAACTTACAGCGCTATTAAAGATGTTTAGGAATTCTTTATCCTGGAAAGACATTTTGCGTGTATAGTTTTTGTTGTGTTCAAAAATAAGTTGAGCTTTTGATAATTTTACAAAATGCCCATATTGATAGTGTAGGTATGTCGGTATAAGTGTAAGAAAAATTAAAATAGCTATACGTGGGCCAATAGGTTTTTTAAAGTTCATGCTTCTAATATATCAGAAAAAGATGGAGAAAGTGAATGCTGGCTGTTTTTATTTAGATTTAGGATTTTTAGGACGATAATTTCTTTTTGGGTTTGGATTTGGGCATACGGAGTACATTCCATCTATATGTTCAAAAAGCTTATCATCAATATGCTGCCACATTGGGTCTAGAATAAAGTCTATGCCTTCTCTTCTAGCAACTTTAGCCGCAGGAATAAAGTCGGCGTCGCCGGCAACTAGGATGATTTGATCTACTTGCTGTTTGTAAGCAAAGGTAGAGATATCTAGTCCAATTTTCATATCAACACCTTTTTGTGTAAGGTCAAAGTAGAAGTCCTCATCTGTAAGTGATTTGAAAGATGTTTTGCCTGTTAGCAAATCTTTAGTAATCATAGGTTTTAATAGCCATCCATAACCTGTTTTTAGTTTGCCTAATCTTAAAACCATTTTTCTTGTTTTTTTAAGTTCATCAAATAGCTTTATTTTGAATAGAGCTAGAGGTGTTTGTCCAAAATCTAGTTTTTTATTACCAATTGGGGTTGTATGTGATTCCTCATAAGGAACACAGTCATAAAAAAAAACTTTAAGCAAATCGAATTCGAACTTTTTTTGAAACTCTTGGCAGATGTTGGAGATAGTTTTTGCAACTTTAGCTGCGCCATCATCCATGGGTGATTTCCCATATACTACATAATATCTTTTTAAGAAAAATCCACCGTCTATTAATATTGCTGTTTTTGTCATATTTGTATTATCTAGGTAAATATAAAAAAAGTAAACTGATAGAGTTCGGTAAGCTTCATTATTTGGTTTCTGGATATTCTAATGTTCTACAGTCAACTCCAGAATCAAACTCTAATATGGAGCTTTCTGCAGGAGCATATGAGAAGTTATCAACTGATCTCCCCGCAAAATAGATATTCTCAATGCCAAAATTATAGAACATACTTGCTACAATGTTGTTTAGTCGTGGGAAGTTGCTACCATTAGTGATAAAGAATGTCCCATTATTACCCGTGCCCATAACGCCATTCATAAAGTTTATTCTTTTTTGTTCAACGTTACCTTTTTTCTTGCAATAGAAATCACCAGGAATACGAATAGCCGTTAGTCCATATTCATTGAGTTTTTTATAAAGTTCTTTGTATTCTTCTTTATAATTTTTGTTCATTCCTTGGGCATGTTTTAGAAAGGCAGAGTAGTAATTTTTTTCATTGGCAGATATGTCTTTGATTTTTAATAACTGTGTTAATAGTTTTACAGACATTTCCCAGTCGTGAACAAATATTTGGCCATTTAGGCCGGGTCTTAGATATGTGTCTATATGTAATCCTATTTGAGGGATAAAGAGTAGTTGCTCAGGATTTATGGAGAGATCATCTGCAATAAATTTGTGAGTTTTCCTATCAATGAATTCGTGTACTGCGGCGCTGCCTCCTTTGGCATGTTCTATTTTTATATCATTGTTGCTAAGATGTTTTTCTATGTATAGGCCCTCATTGATATCATAAGAAGTTTGGCCCATTATTACGATTTTGTCTTTGTTGTCATCCAATAGACTGAGAGTATTTCCTCCCTCAAAGTAGCTTCTTTTTTCTTTTATTATTCCAGTATCATATTTTAATTGGTCTTCTTCGAAGCGTCCCCGTATCGCTGACCCCATAGATCTTCGGTAGTCAGGGTGGGTTTTATCGCTAAAGCTAGAAGGTGTTACATAAATATACGTATTTTTAATACGATCATAAATGTCATCACTTGTTGGTGAAATGCTATTCCCATTATTTAGTACGATTTGTCCATCTTCAGGGTTTGTTATGTCTTTGGTTTGAACGATGTTTAGATGGAAGCCTTCTGCAGCAGCAATTTTCCCCAAATCATGATTAAATTCATCGGAATAATCGCCCTTGTTGTTATTTGTTACTGTTATTTTTTTTATTGTTCTTTCTGCAGATTCTGTAAATGGACCAGGTTTAGATTTTCTGAAATAGGGAGCCGTACTGGTCTTTTGTATTATGTCTTTCATGTTTATGCCTAAACCTTGAAGGTCTTCACTATTAAGAGCATTTTTCTTTTCCCATAGTACAGAAAGTTTGCTTGATTGTATTTTTGTTTCTAACAATTTTTTTGTTTTTGTTAACGTTGTTTTGTCAGATTGAGATATAGTTGCTTTTTTAAGTACGGAATTAATAACCAGTAAAGCTCTGAGTGCTTGTTCTGGTTTGAAATGTTTGTAATCGACTACAGAGTTATAACTTTTCTGAAAACCAGAATCGTTTACCTTAATGGATATTCCCGCATTAGTTGTTTTAATAATAATGGTGTCGGTATATTTGCCAAATATGGTTGCCATAAGTTCAATTTTTTTATTTTCAGGCATTAAGCCTTGAGTGCTTGTGATATTTGTAGTTGTTTTAGTTGTTTGCATTGTTTTCTCCTGTTAAGTTTTAAATATATCGAAGAAAGTAGCTGAGAATCCCTGTGTTTTTGTGAGATAGCACGTGTACAATATAAAACATGAAAATATCTTTTATATTCACACCTTTTTGTGCACCAACTTTTGTTCCTTATTATCTTTGTGAGTTGATTGGTTATTTGTACGCAAGAGGTTTGGATGCTGACTGTTCTATTTTTGATTGGAATATCGAACAGTTTCAAAGAAGTTTGGGAGATTTGGCTGAGGTAAAAAGAATAAAGTCCGGTGATTGGAGTAGTTATCTTGATGATAGCTATAGGGTCGCTCATCAGTGGCAAAGAATACAGGAGAAAACAGAGCTGGAGCTGGAAGCATATTTGAGAAGAGCAGGAAGTGTTCCATCAATTTTTGCCATGGTTGATGAAGAGATAGAATTTTCAGAGTTTGTTTGTTTGTCGCTTACATTTAACCACAGAGGTGGTGCATCACAGTTTTACCCAACAATTGCGTTAGCTAAATACATAAAAAATAAATGGCCAGAAAAGAAAATAATTCTTGGAGGAGCATATTTAAACCATATTGGCCGAGAGCAATTAATTAAAATATTTACCGAAATTGACTTTGTTTTATATAGAGAAAGTGAAGAAAGTTTGTTTTTATTACTTAACGAGACGGAAACAAACAAACAATTAATCCCTAATATGGTTTTCCGAGATAAGGGCAATATTATTACAACCGAACAAGTGGATAATGTTCAGCGGCAATTAGACTATGTGCCAATATTTGAGGGCATAGAGTTTGATAAATATTTGTCGCCAGAAACTAGTGTTGCTATTCAATATAAAAGAGGTTGTGATTGGGGAAAATGCACTTTTTGTTCGCAGAATAATACATATTTCTTGAAACCAGAAGTTAATCAACAAGGCTTTACTAAAAGAGTAGAGGCTTTAAAGAAAGAAGGGGTTAAGTTTTTGTTTTTGGCAGATCAGATGATTTCACCCAAAGACCTAGCGTTTATTAATTCTGTTTTGGGCGATAGCTTTTTTTGGGCGTGTATGATGATGCCGCAGAAGGGCATATCCGGGCAATTGCTAGAAGAAATGTATGCGTCTGGATGCCGGTGGATATGTTGGGGAATAGAATCCGGCAGTAAGGGTGTTTTGAAAAGCATGAATAAGCCAATGGATATAGAAGTAGCGAAGGCAAATATTATAAATGCTAGCCAATCAGGGATAAAGAATGTTCTTCTGATGATAGATGGATTTCCCACAGAGACAGAAGAGGATAGAAAACAATCGTTAGATTTTTTAAAAGAAATGAAACCATATTATTATGATAATTCGCTTAGTCCTTTTCATGTATGTCAGGGTTCTTATGTGCAAAATAACCCTGCAGAGTTTGGCATAGAGAAATTATCACGTGTTCCTATCTATAAAGATGATGAGAAAATATTATATTCAGAACTGTACTCGTATTCCCCAATGAAAAACATTGAAGTTAATAATGAGGATAGGCGGACAATCCCTTATGCAGAACATATGCTGATTGCTTGCACTCTTTATAGTGATTTGGCAGTATTAGAACTATGAAATTATTTTTTACTAGGTTAGGGAAACGAGAACGTCATGTTTTAGACGGAATAACTTCTTTAGAAGTACGGGAAGCTAGAGTTTTAAAGACATCAACATATTCAAAAGTTCTAGTGAGTAAAAAATTACGTATAGTTTTAAAGGTTTATAAAGATAAGAGCATGGCCCATAAAGTACTTAAAAAATATAGATATCTTGAAAGAAGAAGATTAGATAAGTTTTTTGTAAAAATGTATGGACTAGTTGAGATAGATAACGAGTGGATAATTGTTATGGACTATTTGGGAATAAGCTCAAGTAGTGAAAGCTTGAAGTCGATGTATGATATGGATCAGAAGAAATGCATAAGGATGATAAGTAAGGCAATAAGGGCAACGAATAGTAGTGGCTTTTTTCATGGTGATTTAGATCATTTTGGCAACTGGTTTGTTTATGAAGGTATGCCAGTTTTTATAGATATAGATAGATCACAGATAGTTAGGTTTAATGTTTTTAAGCGCGTGTATTTTTCTGTTGAGGATAGGATAGGAATTTGTTTAGCATTTCTTATTATCTTTGGTAAAAATAAAGGTTTCAGGTATGCGAAGCAACTGATCCTTAGATACAGTTTGTTCTCTTTTATTTGGTGGCCATTAGTAGCTGAGTCGCTTAAAAGGTGGTTAATTAGTCAAAGGTTTTTTAAGATAGAAGACTAGCTTCCCTTTTTACTATCATATCCGCAGATGTTTAAAAATCACTAATGTGGGCTTAATATTTAATGTTAAGAAGATATATATGTTAAAGGGGACAAAATTATGACAGGAGCATTATCATTAGATTCAGCAGCATCTAGCAATAGTGTAGCTAGTGTAAACTTACCTACATCAAACCCTAAAGATGAACTTTTTGAGAAAAGTGATATTCCATTTGTTCCATCTGGTAGTTTGCCGAATACAAGTCCACCAAGCACTTCAGTAATTGAGCAAACAAAACCAGAAGTATTGGCGTTTAAAGAAACTAATAAAACACCAGAAGAGTTTAAAGTTACTATTCACAATAGTGCCAGTGAAGAGACGGCAAAGAGTTTTGTTGATGTGAAAGTAAAGAATGGGTATAAAGCTGGAGAGTGGAAGGAATGGAATAGAGATTTTGCTGAAAATATTTTGGGCCTGCATGATTTGACAGATGAGGAAATTATGGATGTTGTTAAGCATTTCCAGACGTTACTATATGGGTCTATTAAAGTAGATGGGAAACTAGGGCCAGTGACTTTGATTGCCTTATCAAAACTAATGGACATTAAAATACCAGATGATGACTGCTTTAGGTTAGCATATGACCAGAGCAATGATAGTACTCTTGAGAGTCTCACGGCAGAAGATATTCAAGCGTATGCAAGCAGAAACTATAGTAAGGCATTGGCTTCTTATTTGATAGAAGAAGAAGGGTTTGATGCAAGACCTGATAATCCAGGCGTTGCAAGTGGAGCTACTATTGGCCATGGGCTTGATTTGAAGTTTGCAAGTTTAGGAGATTTAGCATTAATCAAGAAGTTAGGGCTATTGCCACCAGCAAAAGCAGACTGGCTTATATCTTATAAAAAAGGAGAGAAATCTTTGGAAGGGTTTGTATTAACAAGGTCGGAAGCAAGGGCAGTATTGGATAAGATTACTATTCCTAAATTTACTAGGTTAGCTGAAAACTGGATTGGCAAAGAAAATTTTGATGTATTACCTCAAGAGAAAAAAATTGCGTTGATTGGGTTAGTTTTTAATAGAGGGACTAGGATATCAGGTTCAACTAGAAAAGAAATGGCAGCAACTAGAGGGATTCTAGGAAATCTTTCATCGCTTGATTCGTCAGGTAAAGCAGCTGCATATAAAGAAGTTTCGTCACAAATAAAACAAATGAATGTCACCATGGCCTCAAGATGGGCTAAGGCAAGAGGGCTGTTTGCTAGAAGAAATAGAGAAGCCTCAATGTTTAATTTAAACACATATACTTAACTATACAAGTTTCCTTCTATAAATCACGTTATCTAATATGGGTATAACTATGTTTAAAATCAGAGTATTTTGGGCACAATAACTATATAAGATAAGGAGGTTGGATAAGATGGCAGTAGGTATGAATACAAACACACTAACTTCGGCGAAGTTTAGAAAACCATCAGAAACCACTATCGAAAGTCTAGCGACGGTAAAGCCCGGGCCAGCAAATAAGGGGCTTGGAGCAACTAGTGCAGGAGCCGTATTCCTGCCAGTGCCTGGATTAAAAATTGCACAAACAACTCCTCAAGAATTGCAAAAGCATGAAACAGTTACAAAAATAAATGCAGGAATTGAAGGTCTATGGGATGGCTCTAACGAAGTTGGGCCAAATGTAAAAGCATTTATAGCATCTAAAGTTGATGGATTTAAAGGAGCGGCTGGTCGTGAAGAGTGGCAGAGTTGGGGCAAAGAGTTTGTAGAAGCGATGGCTGCAGATTTAAAAATGTCTCCTGCTGAAGTTGAGGCGCTATCTCCTGCCGATATCTCTAAGTTGGTTGAAACGTTACAATCACAAATTAGCGCAACATGGCAGGTCAGTTTGTTTGGTCCTGATACATTGATGCATTTAGCTAAAAGGTTAGATAGTACACATGACGGTTTCTTAAATAATCTTAAAACAGACTTAAGCTCAGAAGCTGCAAAGACTTTTGATAGCAAATGGACAAAGATAACAAATTTTTATAAAGAGATAACAAAATTTGATAATCATTCAAAAGAGGATTTAGTAAAGTTTAATAAAGCAACTGTTCCATCTACAGATAAAGGTAGTCGATTAGCAAGCGTAGCTAGGCAAGTAGCCTCAGAAATGCCTGGTATTGGAAGATGTAAAAAGGGAGTTCGATTAGCTTTTGAAAAAGCAGGATTTGGAACAATTGCTGGATTGTCAGCGTATATGGCAGCCCCACAGTTAGCAAAAAGAGGTGGTTTTTCAGAGGCGTCTGTTAGTAGAAACCAATTGAAACAACTTCCAGCTGGAGCTGTTATTGTTTGGAATAAAGGAAGAATAGGCGGGGGCCGTTTGTCCTCTGCAGGGTTAGAGCACGGTCATATAGAAATATCATTAGGCAATGGTGGCGAGTTTGCATGCGATTATCAAGGAAGTGTTAATCCACAAAGAGCTCAAAGCTATAGAGTATTTATTCCTAAATAACTATCCGCTATAGGTCGGAGCAGCTTTAGGAGATTTCATCTTTTTCACATTATGATAATAATCGTAAGTAAGCGTTGTCGCATCAGATAAAGTCTTACAGCTTTGTATTTCTCCAATAAACATAGTATGAGTCCCTATATCCATCTGATTCACTACCTTGGCATCCATTACAGAAACTGTGTTTTCTAAAACAACAGGAGAGCCGGTACAAGCTATTTCATGTTTTGTGTCTGCAAATTTATCAATATCTCTACCACTCTTGAATCCAAATTTACCAATAAAAGGAACTGGGGTTTCTTGATCTAATACTGAGATTCCAAAAGAACCAGTTTTAGATATATATTCGTGTGTTAGGTTTTCTTTGTTGATGCAGGTAGCTATCCTTGGTGGTTCAGCTGTTACCTGGAACACAACAGTTGCTATTTGTCCGTTTATTTTGCCTTCGCCATTTGCGGCTCCTACAATATAGACGCCGTATCCTAATTTAAATAGAGCACTATGATCCATTTTCATTATATTGTAACTCCAGCAGGAGGATTGAAGATTCTTGAAGCTAGTTCTTTGTCTATCATGAACAGGCCTCCACTATCTTTGCCGATAAGTTTTAGGCTTTGTATAATACCGTCTGCAGTAGACTCTTCTTCTACTTGTTCATCAATAAACCATTGAAAAAAGCTTGTGCTTGCATGGTCCTTAAGCTCAATAGCTAAGTTCATAAGGTTATTGATTTTTTCTGTTACTATTCTTTCATGGGCCAAAGCGTCTTCAAAAGCAGCAAGAGGAGATTTCCATTTGTTTTGTGGACCGTTGATTCCCGTTAAAGTTATTTTTCCACCACGTTCTAGAACATAGTCATAGAATTTTTTAGCATGAGACTGTTCTTCCATTACTTGTACTTTCATCCAATTGGCAAAACCGTTTAGGTTTAAACTTGAGAAGTATGCTGCCATTGCAAGGTAAAGATAAGCTGAAAATAGCTCGAAGTTTATTTGGTCATTAATGGCTTTTTCTATTTTTTTATCTAACATTTTTTGTTCCTCCAGCCTCACCCCCGGCCCCTCTCCTTCAGGAGAGGGGGGAGAGAAAGTTCTTTTTCTTTTATTGTAGTGATTTAAATTTGAGATTCAAGTAAATTCTTTTAGCTCCCTCACTGAGGGGGATGTCGCAAAGCGACAGGGGGAGCTATTATTTGCCATTCACCCACATAACATATACAATAATTCAGCTATGAAACTTCAGGTAGGCGTAAATGTAGATGTAGATTTAATAATAGAAGAGCTAGAGAATTATAAATATTCTAGAGTTACCTTGGCTCTTAGTCCTGGTGATTATGCTATTAGAGGAAGCATTATAGATGTATTTCCTTCTAATCAAAATGTTCCTATTAGAATCGAGTTGTTTGATACAGAGATAGAAGATATCAGAACATTTGAGCCAACATCACAGCGATCCCTGACAAAGCTTAAAAATATTGAGATCAACCCTTTTGATAAGAATGTAAAGCATCATGATCATATTATCCCGCATGAAATATTATTTGATTTGAATCAAGGAGATAAGGTTGTTCATATCAACCATGGTATCGGTATTTATCAAGGGCTAAAGAGGCTAAAGTTTGGTAAATATGAAGGCGAATATGCGGTAGTTGAGTATCAAGAAAATGACAAAATATATATCCCAATAGAACAGCTTACAAGAATTTATAAATTCTCTGGCGGGGTAGACCCTAAGGTTAATTCTTTAAGAGATAAACAATGGGAGAAGACTCAAAAAAAAGTTAAGAAGGTTGTAAAAGATGTAGCCAAAGACCTTTTTTATTTATATAAGAATCGTAAGCTTAATGAAGGGTTTTCTTTTGCTGAGGATAGCGAGATGTCTATACAGCTTGCAGAATCTTTTCCATTTAAGGAAACCAGAGACCAACAAAAGGCAATTGATGATGTTAGAAAAGATATGGAGTCTGCCAAAGTAATGGATAGGCTTATTTGTGGAGATGTTGGGTTTGGTAAAACAGAAGTAGCAATACGAGCAGCACTTAAAGCAGTAGAGAGTAGAAAGCAGGTCGTATTATTAGCGCCAACAACTATTCTTTCGAAGCAACATTATGAAGTGTTTAATAAGCGGCTAGGCATTCTCGGAGTTAATGTGGAGTTTCTTAATAGGTTTAAAACACGCAAGGAACAGAGAGACACCTTGCAGAGGCTTCAGCAGGGATTAACAGACGTAATCGTGGGGACACATCGTTTGTTGCAAAAAGACGTAGAATTTGCAGATTTAGGGCTAGTGGTTATTGATGAAGAACAAAGATTTGGAGTGATGGCAAAGGAGCGATTAAAAAAGTATAGAAGCCATGTTGATGTGTTAACTCTTTCAGCGACACCGTTACCAAGGACGTTATATATGTCTATTTCTGGAATCAGAGATATTAGTGTTATTAATACCCCTCCGTTAGAGAGATTGCCGATTATTACAGAGGAACATGTATTTGATATAGATTTTATTAAGAAGAAGATAAATAAAGAGACGCGTAGAAATGGACAGGTGTTTATCTTGCACAATCGTATTCACGACATTATTCACTTAAGGAATCAGATACACAATGTGATGCCAGGTTTGGATATTAGAATAGGGCATGGGCAGATGAAGCCAAGAGAGCTTGAGCAGTTGATGGTTGAGTTTTATGAGAATAAATTCCCCGTGCTTATAGCTACAACAATTATTGAAAATGGAGTAGATATCCCTAACGCTCATACTATTTTTGTAAATAACGCAGAGCATTTCGGGTTAGCACAATTGCATCAGTTGAGAGGGCGTGTTGGACGAAACCAGGTGCAGTCTTATTGTTATTTGATGTATAAAAATGCTGATAAATTTACTGATGAGGTTAAGACCAGGTTTGAGGCACTTATGGAATTCTCAACATTGGGTTCAGGGTATGATATAGCACTTAGAGATTTAGAGTTAAGAGGTATTGGGAATATTTTGGGCACAGAGCAAAGCGGTTATATGGAAGCTGTTGGGTTTGAGTTCTATATGCATTTGCTAAATAATGCGATTGCTAAAGAAAAGGGAGTTCAGCAAAAAGAACGACCATATATAACTATTTCATCCAAGATGCAGGCATATATTTCAGAAGATTATATTCCAGATATGAATATTCGATTGGCATTATATAAATCTATTGCGGAGCTAAGTAGTCAGAAACAGGTAGAAAGTTTGAAGCAAGAGTGTGTGGATAGGTTTGGTCCATTGCCGCATAACCTTGTTATTATGTTACAGGTTATTAGCGAAGAAGTAGTGTGATTATTCTACTGCTCAGGTTCTTGGCTTAAGGTCATTTTTTAATGCCATAAAAGCTTTTAGTGTATCTTTATCAAAAGCAGATAAGCATAGTATGCTAGAGAGCATGAATTCGCCTGCTACAAAAAATTTGTTTGTATTCCATAACATCATGGCAGGAGTAGATAAAAATAGATGTAAAAGCACAAACAATCTAATGCCATAATTTATATTTTTTAGTATGTCGGAAGAATGCAGCCGTTGTACCTTTATTTTTGGTCGTAGTTCCTCAGGTACATTTTTGATTTTAGATTCATTGCGAATCAATATTTCTTTAATGTCAGATGACGGAACATTCTCTATTCCTACTTGGTATACTGCATGAGGTTGTAAAAACCATTTTTTCCAGATACCCGGTTTGGTCAATTGTTTTGATTCTGCTTCAATTGTTATATAGACTTCAGGTTTTTCAGAATGGCCCATGAAAAAGTGCTCTAGTTTTGAGATCTTTTCTGGATGTGTATTTAGTCCCCAAAGTCTAAGCCATGATGGAGATTCTTTTAGTAATGTTCTGTCTAGATAAGTGATTGATCGAGACTTTACTTGGTCAGTTTCCGTAATTGCTCCTACTAACTTGTCTGCCAGTACAGTGCTTGAGCGAGATGGAATAATGCCACCACTTTCTGCGATTTTGTGTAGTCGCTCAAAGCTTGTTCCAAGATATATATTTGTAGTAGTATTCGCAATAATTTTTGTACGCATAGTTATTCCTATAATTGTTTTGCTAAGTTATCGGAGTAATATTAAGAAAGTTGCAGTAGTTAGCGAGAGAGTAAGTTTTTCAGAAGACCTAATTTATTGGATTTTTCAGAGAACCAAAAGCATAGCGCATAGTGCAAGAATGTAGCTAATTTGCCTTTTACTTTTATTCCTTCAGCAAGCCCAATACTATTATTGTTAGCCATAGGGATAATGTATCCTGGGTCATGCGATTTAAAAGTAATTAGAGGTTTTTTGCTTATGCTATTAATTATATTCTTTGCAGCAACCTTTGCGGCATCCACTGCAAAACGGACACTCATTCTAAGTGGCATATCTTTTTCTATAAACTGACAGGAGTCGCCACAGGCAAAAACATTATCAGAGATATGCATATTTTTATCCACAAGCACTCTTTCTTGTCTGTCTTTTTCTCCATTAAGTTGCTTGATTATATCAACAGCTTTCACGCCAGAGCTCCATACTAACATTGCTCTTTCATAAGTATCCTTTTCGTTAATAGTAATAGTTGTTTCTTCAATGTTTGTTACTTGAGAATTAATAAGACAATTAATCTTTAAACTGTATAAATTTTTCACAACATGTTTCCTGATCCATTCCGGCATAGGCCTTAAAAGTTTAGGAGAGAACTCTACAATGGATATTTTCTTATCAAGCCCTTGTTTATCAAATAATAGCCTAAGATGCGTAGCAGTTTCTATCCCAGTATAGCCTCCACCAGAGACCAGAACATGGTCGATGTTGTCAGAAAGAGCGGCTACTTTGATAGTGGAAGCATCTCGCACATCATCTAGTTTCAGAGAATTATTAGTAATAAGCTTGTTGCCATAATAATTTGTTTCAGATCCTGTAGTTATAAGAAGATAGTCATAGTCTATTTGCTGGGTTGGAGTTTTTATTATATTTTCATTGGAAAGGACCTCTATTACAGCTTCATTTATAAAGTTGATTTTTCTTTTTTTGCACCAATGAGTTAATGAGAAAGTTATGTTTTTTATTGCTAGGTTGCCACTAATAATATCCGGTAGCAAAGGAAGAAAAGTGGAGTCATCCTTGTAGTCGAGTATGGTTAGCTGAATGTCATGGTTTTTATATAGCTTCTTTGCAGCCTGAATTCCTGCAAAGCCACCACCGATAATAACTACTTTTTTTTGCATGGTTTCATTGTAGCATAGGTCTCTAGTATAATAGTGGCATGAAAAAGAATATAAAAGTTTGGATTCAGGCTATAAGAGCATACTCTTTTACGGCATCGGTTGTTCCTGTTCTCATATGTTTTGCAATAGCAATTATGAATGGAAATAAAGTTGGTTTGTTGGACTTTTTTTTGATGTTGCTGGGGGTTCTTTGTATTCATGCAGCTACGAATTTAGTTAATGATTTTTATGATTATATAAAGGGTGTAGACAGGAAAGAAACAAAAGGCTCTAGCATGGTTTTAGTAGATGGCTTGTTGAAGCCTGCCCAGCTGATACCAGTTATAGCTATTTTTTATTCTATAGCATTAATTATTGGCACATATTTTATCTATACCGCAAGTTCTCAATTATTGTGGTTTATTCTTATCGGATTGGGCGGAAGCTATTTTTATACAGCAGGAAACAAATCTTTAAAATATTTAGCACTGGGTGAACCTGCGGTGTTTTTATTAATGGGTCCTTTTTTGTTTTTAGCTATTTATTTTGGATTTACAGCAGAGTTCTCATTGGATGTTTTGCTATTCTCATTGCCTGTTGGATTACAGATTATGGCCATAATTACCGCTAATAATATCAGAGATATTGATGACGATAAGGCTTCTGGAATTAAGACAATAGCAATGCTTTTGGGTAAAAAGAAAGCTAAGTATTTGTACTATGCAGAGTTAGACTTTTCTTATTTATTACTAGGAATATATACTTTCTTTTACTATAAGAACTATTGGCTGTTACTGCCAATGATTAGCTTGCCAATAGCTTTTAAATTAGTTAGAACTTTTTTAAAAGAAGAAACTTTGCCAGAAAATATAGTTGAAAATACTGCAAGGTTTCAGATGATATTTGGCTTATTATTATTTGCGGCACTAATGCTAACGTACCTTTTAGGATGATAGAAGATTTTTCTAAAGAGTTAGCCGATGAGTATGCAAAGAATATTGCAGATCTTTTAAATATACATAAGCAAGATATTGGTCAGGATGCTTTTAATCAATTAACAAAATCAATGGCAGGTAAAGGGAAGATGTTTCGTTCGCTTCTAGCATTATTGGTTTTCTTGGGATATTCAAAGCAAGAGTCTCTAACAGAATCATATAGATGGGCAATTTCTTTTGATATTTTGCAGAGCTTCATCTTGTTTCATGATGATATTCTTGATAAGGCAACAATAAGAAGAGGGAGCCCTGTTCCTTCCAAAGAGTTGGCATTAGTTTGGGGTGATATATTGTTTGCCTCTGGCGTAAAACAGTTTATGAGTATACCTGTAAATGAAGAAAAGAAATCGCTAGCATTAATGGAGCTAATGCAAATAGCAATTGATACAGGAATAGGCGAGATGGCAGATCAACGATTAGCTATTGGCAGAATAAAAGATATTACGGAAGAAGAGATTGCGCAGGTGTATATGAAAAAAACAGCCATGTATTCTTTTGTATCACCATTTGTTTGTGCTGCAATTATCGGTGGTGCAAGTAGCAAAGACATAGAATTATTGAGGACAGCAGGAAGTAAAATAGGAGTTGCGTATCAATATTTAGATGATTTGATAGACGTTTTCATGAAAGAAGGAGATTCTGGGAAAACAAGCATGAATGATGTGCAGAATGGTAAATTGAATATAGTTTTATTTAAATCATTAGCGTGTATAACAGAAAAAAAGGAACAAGAAAGATTTTTAAGTTCTTTGGAAATAGGGGACATTAAAAGCGTAAAAAGCTTTATAGAGAGTATTTCAGTAAAAAGAGATATTATTTCTAGTATTAATGCTTTAGTTCTGGAAGGCATACAGTGTATCGATAGTTTAGAAATAGATTTGCAATATAAAAAAAATATTAAAAACATAATCTCTAGTTTATTTGAAAAGTACTTAATAAAGTTTATATAATAGGGCTAATAAGTATCTAGGAGGTAATAAGATGGAATTTGCAAAGAAGAATGCACATTGGTTATTAAGGGCTGCCTTTGCAGCGGTATTTTTATTTCATGGTTTAAGTAAGTTTCCAGTTGCTGGAGCAATGGCTGGTATGATGGGCATGCCTGTTATCGCGGTATATATGCTGGCGTTAATGGAAACAATGGCAGGGGTGTTGGTGCTGTATGGCGGGTTAGGTAATGGTTTAGCAACTAAGGTTGGTGGAGCATTAATAGTTCCTGTTATGTTAGGAGCAATCATGATGTTGCATGCTGGACAGTGGAGCTTTATGCCTACTGAACAATTTCCTGCTGGTGGCATGGAATTCCAGGTAGTATTAATAGGGCTTTCTTTATATTTCTTATTTAAGGGAAATGATATTTAATAAGTTAATCTTCTCCCTCGCCATTGGCGAGGGAGAATCGTTTTAGATAGTTTTTACTTCACATCCAGTACACATCTTTTTAACGCGAGCATTAAAGTTATGCTGTATAACGTATAAAGATGGCACCAAAATTAGCGTAATAATAGTTGCAAAGACAAGCCCCCATGCAATCGTAAGAATCATTGGTACTATGAATGGGTTATCTCCACCAAATGCATATGCAGTAGGAAAGAGACCAGCTGCAGTAGTAGTTGTAGTTAGCAGAATTGGGCGCAGTCTTCTTTTTGCTCCAGCTGCCATACTCTCGATACTGGTTCCGGCTTCATCTCTCTTAGTATTCAAGAAACTTATCATTACTAATGAATCATTTACGACAATCCCTGTTAGTCCGATAAGTCCAATCATTGCTGGAAAACTCATTGGTAAATTGTGAGACCAGAATGTGAAGATAACACCAGATAAACTGAAAGGAATAGCAGTCATTACTAAGAATGGCTGAGTGAAGCTGTTAAATAGAACAACAAGAATAAAGTAGATACCAACTAATGCAAGGATAAGAGCAGAGAAGAGGCTAGACATAGCTTCCTGTGTATCTTGTTCTTCACCACCAAATTTTACTCTTAAGGCAGGATACTGTTTTGTTAGAGGTTTTAATTCTTTTTTGATTTTCTGGTTTGCTTCAAAAGAAGTTATTTTATCTAAATCAACATCAGCATAGATTGTAACTGATCTATCTGCATCAAAGTGATTTATTTTAAGCAAATCATCTTTCTCTGTAGCTTTAATAAGCTGGCCAAGAGGGATTAGTTTCCCTTGATGATTTTGAACAGTTAAAGACTTAATTGTTCTTAATGTTGCTGCTTTTTTGTTGGAACCAGCAGTTCTTGCTTCTTTGTTTAAGATAACCCTATAGTCTATATCTTCTCCGTTCCATCGAAGTTCAGATACAATGATGCCCTGGAAAGCTGTTCTAATAGTATTTGCTACAGATATGGCATTTAGTCCTAGCCTAGACATAAGGTCATAATCTAGTGATATATCGATTCTTTTTTTGCCTTTCCCTTCATTGTCTACGATATCTTTTACTCCATCTAGATTTGCTAAATAGTTTTTAAGATGTTTGAAAACAGCATTACGAGAATCATCATTGTCGCTAATAAGAGTAACCGTGATAGGCTCTCCAACTGGAGGTCCGTCAGATAGAATATCAGCATCAAGTTTGGTAAACCCTTTGATGCCTTCAATATCTTTTTTGATGTCAGAAACTATGTCTGTTGCTGTTCTGTTTCTGCTTCCCATTGGAGTAAGGTGAATCATAATGTTCCCTACAAACCCTGCACTATAGTTTGTTCCAAAATCAGCCACTTGAGGGATATGTTCTCCTACAGTAGTTACAAATTTTGATACACCTTGTGTTAGATAAGGTTTTAATGCTTCTTCAATAGCTTCTGCTTTCTTAGATGTTTCCTCTAAGCTTGTTCCCTGTGCTGTTTCATAAGTAATGTATGCATACATACCATCATCAGAAGGGAATAGAACGAATTTCATACTTGTTATCATTACGATGATAGATAAGATGAATATTCCTATAAAAGTTAGTGTTGTTTTATATTTATTGTTTATCGTGAATATAATAAATTTTTCATATTTATTTTCAAAGCGACCAAACCATGTTTTCTTCTTTTTATCTTTCTTTTTAATTTTTGTATGAGAAATATGAGAAGGAAGAATGAATAAACATTCTGCCAAAGAGCTGAATAGTATCAGCGCAACAGCAATCGGCATTTGGAACATGAACTTCCCAAGGATACCTTTCATTGCCATCATAGGCAGGAACACTACAACTGTTGTTAAAATAGTTGTTATAACCGGCCACAGTACTTCTTGAACTCCTTTTTGCGCTGCTTCCATTGGAGGAAGTCCCTCTTCTCGGTAGTGGTAGATGTTTTCGCCAACAATAATGGCATCATCGACAATCATTCCAAGTACAAGGATAAGCCCCATTAAGGAAATAAAGTTTATTGTTACTCCGAAAACAGGGAAAAGACTCAGTGAAAGCATTATGGAGATTGGTATTCCAAGTGCAGTCCAAAATGCTATTTTAAAATTAAGCAGAACAAGCAAGGTTAGTAGAACAAGCACAAACCCTAGCCAAGCATTGCTTATTACCATATCTAGTAAGCTTTTTACTTCAACCGAAAAGTCGACTACAAGTGATATTTGTACGTTTTCTGGAAGATCTTTTTGGAAGTCTTTTATGATTTGTCGCATTTCTACAGAAGCGTTCATTATGTCAGCGGCAGGTTTTTTCTTAACAGTCATGTTGATGGACTTATTTCCATCAGTTTTAATTATAGTTCCTGCTTTTTCATATCCATCTACAATGCGAGCAACGTCAGAAACAATAACTCTGTTACCTTCAAATCCACTACGGATTATTACTTTTCCCACATCTTTTGGGTTTTCAAATTCTGACATGATTAAGAATTTTTTCTCATTGAATTTGCTGTTAAGATCGCCAGCACTCATTCTAAAGTTATGCGCCTCGATAGCTGACATGACTTCACCAAGAGATATATAGTTCGCTAGTAGCTTCTTTTGGTCTACTTCTATTTTGATTTCTTTTTCTAGGTAGCCGAATTTATCTATGCCTCCTACAAGTTTGTTTTCTCTAAACTTGTTTTCTAGTGCTTTTGCATAAACTCTTTTTATTCCATAGTTAGCAGTCCCTGTAATTGCAACTTCTACTAAGGGTAGTGTGTCGCTGTTAATTTCTATAATATATGGTTTTGCTTCAACTTCCTTTGGTAAATCTTGAACCCGGTCGACTGCTTTTTTGATATCTTCCTTGGTTTTTTTATAATCAACGGAATCATCAAGTTCTACAGCGACTATAGAAAAGCTCTCAAGTGATCTTGATGTAAGCCTTTTTATGCCATCAACACTTTTTAATTCGTCTTCTATTTTGTTTGTTACTTTTAGCTCGACATCTTCTGGAGAAGCGCCTGGGTAGACTGTAGAGATTCTTACAAACCCATAATCTACAGAAGGGGCACCTTGTTTTTGTAGGTTTTTAATAGTTAGAGCGCCCATTAATAGTATAAATACTAATATAAGGTTTACTACCTTTGGTCGTTTGATAAAGAATTCAACGATTTTCATCATGGTTATTTGGCTCCTTTGTTGATGATGCTCATTAATAATGGTGTTTTTTGATATGTATCCAATAGTGATGACAATTTGTTTATTAGTAGCATTTTGCTGCTTTTTAATGAAGCAAGATGCATCTTTGTTCCAAGGAGTTTGTCTTGGGCATTAATAAGAAAATACAAAGAGCTTCTTCCTTGCTTAAACTTCTTTTCTTCAAGTGCTGCAAATTCTATGGATAAGTTTACTAGTTCTTCGTTTTCTCTAATCATTTCATCTAAGGATTTAATGTTTTGGTAAATAGTAAGAAGTCCATCAACACTATCTTTCATTATGTTTTCATTTTCTTTTTGTATTTTAGTTAATCTTTCTCTGGCTGCTTGTTCTTCTTTATTTGCAGCAGTGTTTTGCAAAGGAGTTTCAATTTGTAATCCGATACTAAATGGAGACTGAGATCCTAGATTATTAGCCATGTCCTCTTTTGTGTTTTCTGCAGAACCAACAGTTTTAGATAGGAACAGTTCGGCTGATGGTTTTGACTTGTTTTCTTGGTAAAGCAAAGTTTCTTTTTGCATTTTTTCTTGTATTTTTAATAGCTTTGCAAGTTTCGATCTTGTTTGAAGGTAATTAACAGAGTCTGCTACTCGGCCATCTACACCTAGTTGAATGTTGTTTTGAGGTAATAATGATGTAGCGTCTTTGTTTTTTGCATCACCAATTCGGGAAGCAATGACCAATCCTTTATTTTCTAAGCCTTGCTTTGCCGATAGAAATTGAACCGATTTAGATTTCAAGCTTTGGTTTGCTTGTACAAGTTCTAGTTTTTCAGAAGCACCTCTTTTGTATTGTTTTTCTACAAATGATACTTGGTCTTTAGCTTTATTATATTGTTCTTTGGTAATAACCATTGTGATATAAGCAAGCTGCCACGAAAGATAATCATCGATTAGTGTTTTATAAAAATTCTCTAAATCTTCAGAGTATTTAATTGAAGCGAGTTCGTTGCCGAATTTAGCAAGTTGTAATGGATATCTGTCCATTTGTCCAAAAGCATTTTTCAGTAATGGTTGCACGATACTAATGTTTAAATTCGCGTTGTAAATAGTAGAAGTTCCACCATTGAACCCAGGGATTGCTTTCATGCGAGTAGCTTCAGATGTTAGGTTTAGCCTCGTTCCTGTATCTGCTAATAAAGAAGATAGCCCTGCTTGTGCTACAAGTATCTCGGTGTCACCACTGTACATTGTTGTTCCTTGCATGGAGTATCCTTTTGTATAAGAAGAAGACATGAAAAGGTTCCAGTCATTTATGCCCTTTGCCATGTCGTTGGCATTCAGTTGTGCCATATATTCTGCTTGGCTTTTCTCAACCAATGGATGGTTATTTAGTGCTAGTTCTAGGTAATCATCTAAAAGCAGAACTTGTGGTGTTTGAGCAAAAGACACACACAGTATTCCTAGTAGTATTATTATTCTTTTCATTTTAGTCTCCTTTTGTATAATCTGTATAATATATTTGATTTCTACTTTTTAAGTAGTAGCATTATATTATAGTATATTGAGAATGAGTAGAGAAAGGGCGGAGTTACCTATGGAACAAATAACTAGTTTTCAAAATCCAAAATATAGAAACCTTGGCAAGCTTCATAGCAAGAAGCATCGTGATGCCATGTCATTATTTATTGTAGAGGGCGAAAAAGAAATAACTTTTGCTTTGCGAAACGGCTATGTTTGCCAGGAACTATGGGGCACAGAAGAAAAGTTAGAAGTAATAAATGTTGAGACTGCTAAATACCTTATTAATAGGGGAATGTTTGAAAAGATTGGGTACAGAGAAAAAACAGAGTCAATCTTGGGTGTTTTTCAAAAAAAAGATGAGCAGATAGACTTGTCTGGCGCAGAGAATATTCTTGTTTGTGAAAAAATTGAAAAGCCTGGGAATATTGGGGCCTTATTTAGAATAGCTGACGGTGCTGGCGCCGATTTGATTGTTTTTACGGAACAAGACACTGATATTTATAGCCCAAATGTTATAAGAAATAGTGTGGGAACTTTTTTTTCAACAAAGTTTGGCTGTATAGATAAAGAAAACTTATATATAGGATTAAAGAAACATGGCGTTGAAATTATGGTGGCAACTCCAGAAGCTACGAATCCTTATTATAAGGAAAATCTATCTGTGAAAAGTGCGCTTGTAGTAGGAAGTGAGCATAACGGTGTTTCTGACTATTGGAAAGAAAAAGCTGATATAAAGTTATCTATTCCAATGCTGGGCGAAAATGATTCCTTAAACGTAGGTATAAGCGTAGCAGTTGTTATGTATGAGAAGGTTCGTCAGTTATCGTGAAGCGTCCTGCAGTAGCTTCTGTATTGTTGTTGGTAGTTATCACGGTTTTACTTATGGTTGCAAATTATTATATAGAGTCATTGTCTATTCAAAAGCAACAATTGCAATTTATGAAGGATAGTCTTATAAAAGATGTTGAAGAATTTAACAGTCTGCAATAATATCATACAAGCGAAAAGAGGATGAAAGTTTTATGCAAGTAGATGTAACACCATTATTATCAGAAATAGGAAATTCAGAAGAATATTCTTTGGATGAGCCGTTTAAATTAGATTTAGGCGAAGATATGTCGCTAAAGGATAATGTAGTGCTAGAAGTGACAGTAGTTAATTCTGGAATGGGTTTGGTTGCAAAGGGAAGGATTTCGACAATTGTGAGCTTAGAATGCTCAATATGTTTGAAGCAATTTGACGAGAAAATTTCTTTTGAGTTTGAAGAGCGTTTTGTAGATGAATCCAAAAAATATTTTTCTGATGAGAAAGATTACGAAGTTCAGAATGATGACGTATTCTTCACGTATAGCGCAGATTTAACGATAGATTTCTCTGAAATGGCACGTGAACTTATTATTTTAAATTTGCCAATAGCACCTAAATGTGATATAAATTGTCAGGTTCAGAAACAAGAAGAGAAAAAGACAATAGATCCAAGACTGGCTGTTTTGGAACAACTAAAAAAGACGGAGGACTAGAATGGCAGTACCTAAAAAGAAAACCACTAAGATGAAGAGAGATCAGCGTAGAGCGCACTGGAAAGTTAAAATGCCAGAAATCTCAACTTGTCCTAATTGTCAGGCAGACGTTAGACCTTATCATGTTTGCACATCCTGTGGTGAATACCAAGGGCGTCAGATTTTGAATAAAACAGCAGTAGCTGAATAATAAACCCCTAATGAAAATAGCATTGGATGCAATGGGAGGAGATTTCGCCCCGAAGAACGAAGTTCTTGGTGCGATTGATGCTGTCCGCAAAAATTCAAAAATAGAAGTTGTTTTAGTCGGTGACGAAAAAGCAATAAACGAGGAGCTAGCAAAATATAAAACGCGAAAGCGTATTTCTGTTGTACATGCTAGTGACCGAATAAGCATGAATGAACATCCTACAAAAGCAATTAAGAATAGCGACTCATCATTGATGGTTGCTATTAAGATTTTAAAAGAAGGTAACGTAGATGCACTTGTATCTGCTGGAAACACTGGCGCAGTATTAGCTGCTTCTATATTTAAGATTGGAAGAATCGAGAATGTAGAGAGACCAGGCATCGTTGCCGTATTCCCAACAATAGGCAAGCCAATAGTCGCACTAGACCTTGGTGCGAATGCTGATTGTAAGCCAAAGCACTTGGTTCAATTTGCAAAAATGGGATCTATATATTCGCAGCATAGATTTGGCATAGAGAAGCCAGAAGTAGCAATCCTTAATATAGGCGAAGAAGAAAAAAAAGGTAACGAGCTTACCACTGAGACATATCAAATATTAAAAAAAGATAAAGCGGTTAACTTTGTTGGCAACCTAGAGCCACAATATATATTTTCAGGTAAAGTAGATGTTGTTGTTTGTGATGGGTTTGTTGGAAATGTTGTCTTGAAGCTAGGAGAAGGACTTGTCTCTATGGTGTTTAAACTAATAAAAGCAACTATTAAGAAAAGCCTAATGGCTATGTTTGGCGCTGTGTTTATGGTTCCTGCATTAAAAAAGATTAAAAAGAAATTCGATTATGATGAGTTCGGAGGAACATTGTTATTAGGAGTAAAAAAACCAGTAATAATTGCTCATGGATCAGCTAGCCCAAAAGCATTAAGAAATGCAATTGGCGAAGCAGCTATTATGGTTGAGGAAAATGTTGTTGATGATATTAGAAATATTTTAGTTGAAGAAGAAAAATAAGAGGGGTCAGAATGTCAAATAACAGTTATGGAATAATAGGCTCAGGTAACGCAATTCCAAAAAAGAAATTTATGAATGATGATTTTGTTAAGCTAGGGCTTGAAACAAATGATGAGTGGATAGCTTCACGAACAGGGATAAGACAAAGATTTATTGCAGAAGAAGAAACATCTGCAAGTTTGGCTATAGAAGCAGCAAGTAAAGCAATTGATAATGCGGGTATTGATAAAGATGATGTCGACCTTATTATAGTTGCCACAACAACTCCAGATTATCAATTGTTTCCATCTACTGCTTGTTTGGTTCAAGGCGCATTAGATATAAAGGAGACAGCAGCTTTTGATATTAGCGCTGCTTGTACTGGTTTTATTTATGCACTTGATACAGCAGTAAAGATGATGAAATCAGGGTTATATAAGAATGCATTAGTAATTGGGACGGACACATTAAGCAAATATTGCGACTGGAAAGATCGTTCTACAGTTGTTCTTTTTGGTGATGGCGCAGGCGCTGTCGTTTTAGGTAAGGTAGAAGATGGATATGGTTTGCTTTCTTCATATCTTGGCGCTAAAGGTCAGGACTATGATAAATTGATTATTCCAAAGGGTGGATCAAAGGAAAAACTAACCAAAGAGACAGTTAACGACCCACTAGCTTCCATCCAAATGGATGGCCGAGCAATTTACAAATTCGCAATAAATATTATTGTGAAAATGATGGATGAAGCTTTAGCTACTGCTGGGCTGAAGAAAGAGGACGTTACCTTCTTAATACCGCATCAAGCGAACAAAAGAATGATCGATTATGCGCAAGATAAGTTAGGATTGTCGGATAATCAGGTGTATGTTAACATTGACAAATATGGCAATACATCCGGCGCATCAATCCCAATAGCAATCACTGAAGTAATGAGCAAAAACCTCCTTAAAAAAGGAGATATAGTGATAACTGTGGGCTTTGGCGCAGGGCTTACCTACGGGGCAAATGTTATTAAATGGATATAAAAAAAACATATAAAAAAATAGGAGGAAAAAAGTGGAATATTTCTTAACAGACGAACAAAAAATGATCGTTGATCTATCAAAAAAGATTACGGACGAATATATCATTCCAGAAAGAGCAAGATTAGATAAGGAAGAAATCTTCCCAACAGAAATCTTAAAGAAGATTGCAGAAGCTGATCTTTATGGACTATATATCCCAGAAGCATATGGTGGCTTCGGTGGTGGAGTTATGGACTTCATATTAGCAGTAGAAGAATTTAGTAAAGGATGTATCGGCGTATCTGTGTCTTTCGCAGCAAACGCTCTTGGTATTTATCCTGTTCTAGCTTTCGGAACTGAAGAACAAAAACAAAAATATTTACCAGCTATAGCAGCTGGTACAAGCCAAGCAGCTTTCGGCCTTACAGAAGCTAACGCTGGGTCAGACGCAGGCGGAGTTCAAGCTACTGCAGAACTAAAAGGGGATCATTATATTCTTAATGGTACAAAACAATGGATAACAAATGGCGCAGAAGCTGATACTTATACTGTTATTGCTATGACAGATAAGAACAAAGGTGCTCGCGGAGCATCTGCTTTCATCGTTGAAAAAGGATGGGAAGGTTTTACTTTCGGTAAGAAAGAAGACAAGTTAGGTATTAGAGCTAGTTCTACTACTGAGCTTATTTTCCAAGACGTTAAAGTTCCTAAAGAAAATTTATTAGGTAGAGAAGGAGTGGGTTTTATCATTGCTATGAAAAACTTAGACCATTCTAGACCAGGTATCGCAGCTCAGGGTGTAGGACTTGCACAAGGAGCTATGGAAGCAGCTGTTAAATACTCTAGAGAAAGAGTTCAGTTTGGTAAGCCAATATCTTCTTTCCAAGCTAACCAACATAAGTTAGCTAATATGGCTACACAGATTGAAGCATCAAGAGCTCTTTTATATCAAACAGCTAAGAATATTGATTCTGGTGTAAAAGATTTTTCAAGAGCATCAGCTATGTGCAAACTTATGGCTACAGACGTATGTATGGCTACAACAAATGAAGCACTACAGATTTTTGGTGGATATGGTTATATGAAAGAATATCCTATCGAAAAAATGTTTAGAGATGCTAAGATTCTTCAGATTTATGAAGGCACAAACGAAATTCAGAGAAATGTTATTGCTTTGGATGTAATCAAAGAAAGCGCAAGAAAAGACAAGTAGTCTTTAGGAGGTAGAGTTAAATGAATATTGCAGTTTGTATTAAACAGGTGCCTGACTCAGACAAGGTTACTATCGATAGAGAGACTAACCGTCTAAATAGAGTAGGTGTTCCTAGTGTTATCAATCCATTCGATGAGAATGCATTAGAAATGGCACTTCAAATGAAAGAACAGTATGGAGCGAAGGTAACAGTTATTACTATGGGACCTCCTCAAGCAGAGCAAGCTTTGAGAGAAGCTATTTCTGTTGGAGCTGATGAAGCTATTCTTGTTACAGATAGAAAGTTTGCTGGAGCAGATACTTGGGCAACTTCTTATACTTTGAGCATGGTTGTTAAAAAGGCTGGAGATTTTGATCTTATTCTTTTTGGTAAGCAAGCAATAGATGGTGATACTGCACAGGTTGGACCTGGCGTAGCGCACTTCCTTGATATTCCTGTTGTTACTTATGTTAAAGAAGCAGAGAAAACAGATACAGGATATAAAGTGAAAAGAGTAACTGAAGAAGGTTATCAGATTTGGGAAGTAGATGGTACCGCTGCATTTACTATAGTAAAAGAGGCAAACACAATGAGATTGCCTTCTTTAAAAGGTAAAATGAGAGCAAAGAGTGCGCCAATTACAACTTGGGGTGCGGAAGATATAGGAGCAGAAGATGCGAAGATCGGTCTTAACGGTTCTCCTACTATCGTAAGAAAAGTATTTGCTCCACCAATTAAAACAAATAGAGAAACAATTGATAACGAAGACGTGACTCAAGCAGTTAAAGAACTGGTTGGGAAGCTAAAGGAGAGGAAGATACTATGAGCGAGATTTGGATTTTTGCAGAACAACGTGACGGTGTAATAACTAAAGCGACTTTAGAATTGTTAAGCGAAGGACAGATATTAGCTGACAAGTCTGGCTATACTTTATGTGCGGTTCTATTATCAGCTGATGATAGTGACTTACTACAGCTTCTATATAACTATGGAGCAAAGAAAGTATATTCAGCAGTAGATCCTAAACTGTCTTATTATCAGAATGATTATTATGCAAAGGTAATTGCTGACCTTGTGAAAGAAAACAAGCCAGAGATTATTCTTTATGGTGCAACTAGTGTTGGCAGAAGCTTAGCCCCAACAGTTGCCGTAATGGTAGATGCTGGACTTACAGCAGACTGTACTGAATTAGATTTTGATACAGAAGAAATGTTACTTACACAGACTAGACCTGCTTTTGGTGGAAACATCATGGCAACTATTCTTTGTCCTAACCATAGACCACAAATGTCTACAGTTAGACCTAATGTTTTTAAGAAAACAGAAATAGGCACAAAAGAAAAAGGTGAAAAAATTGCTGTTAAAGCAGATCTTTCATCCATAAAAGATAGAATGAGAATGATTGAAGAGACTCATGAAGAGTCTGATGCTATTGATCTTAGTGAAGCAGAAATTATTGTTTCTGGTGGCAGAGGAGTAGGTTCTAAAGAAAACTTCGCAATAATCGATGCCTTAGCTAAAGAAATAGGCGCAGGAGTAGGCGCTTCAAGAGCCACTGTTGATGCAGAGTGGATTGCTCACTTTCATCAGGTTGGTCAGACAGGTAAGACAGTTTGTCCTAAGATTTACATTGCTTGTGGAATATCTGGTGCTATTCAGCACTTAGCAGGTATGCAAAGCTCTGATTTAGTCATTGCTGTTAATAAAGATCCTGAAGCACCAATTTTTGGTGTAGCAGATATCGGAGTTGTTGGCGATTTGCATGCGATAGTTCCGGAACTAACAAAACAAATAAAGGCATCTAAGAGCTAAAATGAGCAGTACAGCTTTTATATATCCAGGACAGGGTTCTCAATTTGTGGGTATGGCTAAATCTATGGTTGAATCAAACCTAGATTTCTTTGCTGACCATATTGAGGTTATTAATGAAATTTGTGGAGAAGACTTTTTAGAGCTTATGTTCGAAGGTCCGATAGAAGACCTTAGTGTAACTACAAATACTCAGCCTGCATTATTTATTGCATCTGCTTTAGTAACGGACCTTTTAAAAGAGAAGGGTGCTAATCCTAAGTTTGTCGCAGGACATAGTTTAGGAGAGTATTCCGCGTTATATGCAGCAGAAGTTTTCAATTTTCGCACAGGGCTCACTCTTGTTAAACAAAGAGGCGATATGATGAACAAAGCAGTTCCTGCTGGAGTAGGAACAATGGCAGCAATTATTGGACTAGCTCCTGAGAAAATCGAAGAGATTTCAAAAGACGCTGGTATTGAAGTTGCTAACTATAACAATGCATCACAAATAATTGTTTCAGGTGAAAAAGAAAAAGTTGTAGCTAGTTTGGTAGCATTTAGTGAAGCTGGAGCAAAGAGAGCCATGGAGCTTAATGTAAGTGGACCATTTCATTCATCATTAATGAAACCAATGGCAGATGAATTTTCTCAGTTTTTGAGTGATATGGATTTTGTAGATGCAAAGATTCCCGTAGTTACAAATGTAGATGCTATGATTACAACAGATGCGAATGAAATCAAAAAAAAGCTAGTAAAACAATTGTACTCTTCAGTATACTGGATGCAGTCAGTTGAAAAACTAACAGCAAAAGGCGTGGACTCATATATTGAGTGCGGAGCTGGTAAAGTATTAACTGGGATTACAAAAAGAATTAGTAAAACTTCTCAATTCACAGCTATTGATAATAGCGATGATTTGATAAGATATATTGAAGGATAAAGAGGAGGAGCTTATGAGTTTAAAAGGAAAAGTTGCCGTAGTTACTGGCGGTTCAAGAGGGATTGGGAAAGCAATCGCTTTAGAATTAGCAGGAAAAGGCGCAGATATTGCAATTTTAGATATGATGACAAGCGATACACCAGCAGAAATAGAAAAGTTAGGCGTAAGAGCTATAGAAGTAAAGTGTGATGTTTCTGATGCAGAAAAAGCAGATGCCTCTATTAAAGAAGTAATAGAAAAGCTTGGCGCTGTAGACATTCTTGTTAATAACGCAGGAATCACAAGAGATAATTTAATGTTAAGAATGAAGATTGAAGAGTGGAATGCAGTTATTAACATTAATCTTACTGGTGTATATAACATGTCTAAGGCAGTTGTTAGACCAATGATGAAAGCTAAAAGCGGGAAGATAGTAAATATCGCTTCAGTTGTTGGGCAGATGGGTAATGCTGGACAAGCAAACTATTCTGCTGCGAAAGCTGGTGTAATTGGCCTTACAAAAACAATAGCAAGAGAGTTTGCAAAGAAAAATATTCAAGCAAACGCTGTTGCCCCAGGATTTATAAAAACAGAAATGACAGAAAAATTATCACAAGATGTTATTGATCATTTCAATAACAATATTCCTTCAGGTACATTTGGTACTCCTGAGGATGTTGCAAAAGCTGTAGCATTTTTGAGCTCAGCTGATTCCCAATACATAACCGGTCAGGTCATCAATGTTGATGGCGGACTTGTAATGAGTTAGTTTTTAAATAATAAGGAGGTGAATAAGAATGAATGAACAAGAAATTTATGAAAAAGTTAAAGCAGTTGTTGTAGAACAATTAGGTGTTAGCGAAAGTGAAGTAACGAAAGAAGCTTCATTCGTTGATGATCTAGGAGCTGATTCTCTAGATAGCGTTGAATTATTAATGGCGTTAGAGGAAGAATTCGGTACTGAGATTTCTGATGATGATGCAGAAGGACTTAAGTCTGTATCTGATACTGTTACTTATATCGGCGGTAAGCTGTAAAAATAATAATTTTTAATAGGAGGACTCAGTCCTCCTGTTAAAGAAAGAAAATAATTATGGAATTAAAACTAGTTAAGATAAAAAATCACAAGAAAGTACTCCCGATTATTCAGGGAGGAATGGCCATTAGAATCTCTACCGGTAATTTAGCCGGTGCAGTTGCAGCAGAAAATGCAATTGGACTCATCGCAGCGTCAGGAATGTCGATGGATGAAGTAGTTGAAGAAGTAGAAATAGCAAGAGAAAAATCACAGGGAAATGGGCTCGTAGGCGTTAACATCATGGTAGCAGCTACTGAATGTCTTGACCTGGTAAGAACATCGTTAGAAGCAGCTGTTGACCTTATTGTTGTAGGAGCAGGGTTTTCTAAAGACGTATTTAAAATTATTAAAGAAAGCAATTCGAAGACAGCAGTAGTTCCTGTTGTATCTTCTGCAAAGGCAGCCAGATTGTCTTATAAACTAGGTGCAGACGCAATAGTAGTTGAAGGCACAGAAGCTGGAGGGCATCTTGGAACAGATCGTCCTATGAAAGAGATTTTACAAGAAGTTCTTGTTGAAATTGATGGTAGGATTCCTGTGTTTGCTGCAGGTGGAGTATTGTATGGAAAAGATATTTGCGAAGTTATTAATATGGGCGCCAAGGGTGTTCAGATGGGTACTAGATTTGTAATGAGTGAAGAATGTAATGCTGATATTAAATTTAAAGAGATGTATTTAAGGTATGGGGAGACAGAAACTGTTAAGTTTTTGAGTCCAGCCGGATATCCTGGCAGAGCAGTCCCAAATAAATACATCGATAGAGTTAATGCTGGAGAGATAACGGATAGATGTACGCATCTTTGTTTGAAATCATGTAGTAGAAAGTTTTGCATCATTGAGTCTTTAATAAGAGCTCAACAAGGTGATGTTGAGAATGGAATAGTTTTTGCCGGTAAGAGATTTAATGAAATTAAAGATATTCTTCCAGTTAAAACAATAATAAATAATTTAGTAACTGAAATTGCAGAGTGCTAAGGAGGAATTATAATGACTAAAAAAAGAGTAGTAGTAACAGGATTAGGGATGATTTGCCCATTAGGACACGATGTAGATACAACTTGGGAGAATTTGTTAGCAGGAAAGAATGGAATCGTTTATCTTGAAGATGAAGGTTTTACCGATTTTCCAACAAGAATAGCTGGAACTGTAAAAGATTTTGACCCTGTTGAGTTTGGTATAGCACCAAAAGAAGCTAGAAGAATGTCAAGATTCTTACAGTTTGCAATTGTTGCTGCAAAAGAAGCAGTTTTAGATTCAGGATTAGATATTGAGAAAGATGCTGATTCAATTGGTGTTGGTATCGGTTCTGGTGTTGGTGGAATAGATGTAATGGCAGCTAATGCTATAGCACTTCACGAAAGAGGAGTAAGAAAAGTATCTCCTTTTACTGTGCCAATGATGATTAATGATATGGCAGCTGGAATTGTTAGTATTGAGCTTGGTGCAAAAGGACCAAACTTCTGTACAACAACAGCTTGTGCATCTGGAACTCACACAATTGGTGATTGTTTCAAGCTTATCCAAGATGATAGAGCAATTGCTATGGTTGCAGGCGGTGCGGAAGCGGCTGTAACTCCATTAGGGATGGCTGGATTCTGTGCAGCAAAATCTCTTTCAACTAGAAATGATGAGCCAGAAAAAGCAAGCAGACCATTTGATGCAGATCGTACTGGATTTGTAATGGGTGAAGGTTCTGGAATTATTATTTTAGAAGAATTGGAACATGCAAAAGCAAGAGGCGCAAAAATTTATGCTGAGATGATTGGCTATGGCCTATCAGGTGATGCCTATCACTTAACAGCTCCGCCAGCTGATGGTAATGGTGCTGCTAGAGCAATCAAAATGGCTCTTAAAGATGCTGGGCTAGCCCCAACAGATGTTGATTATGTAAACGCACACGGAACATCTACTAAGCTTAATGACCAACAAGAAACTAATGCAATAAAAACTGTATTTGGCGATCACGCTCATAACTTGATGATAAGCTCTACTAAGTCTATGACAGGTCACCTTCTTGGTGCAGCTGGTGCAATAGAAGCAATATTCTTAGCAAAGACTATTCAAGATTGTATAGTTGCTCCAACTATCAATTACGATACTCCAGACGAAGAGCTGGACCTTGATTATGTTCCTAATGTAGCAAGAGAGGCTGAAGTTAATGTAGCTATTTCAGATTCTTTTGGATTCGGCGGACATAACGGTGTAATTGCTATGAAGAAGTTTCTTTATTAACATAAAAATATACTTATAATAGAAGCATGTATGTAGCAGGCGTAGATGAAGCAGGTCGTGGAGCATTAGCTGGCCCAGTTGTGGCAGCAGCAATTGTGTTTTCTAAAGGTCAGGATATTTCTAAGTTCAGAGATTCTAAGAAACTATCTGCAAAACAGAGAGAAGCAATTTTTCAAAGTATAATCGACGAGTCGGAATCAATAGGTATTGGTGTAATACATCACGATATTATAGATCGGGTTAATATATTGCAGGCAACCTATCAGGCGATGAATAAAGCAGTGCTTCGGCTGCACCTAATGCCAACGCTGGTACTTGTTGATGGAAATCGCGAAATACCGCAATTAGAGCTCCCTCAGAAGACTATAGTGAAGGGCGACGATAAGATTCCGCTTATTTCAGCAGCATCTATTATTGCTAAAGTTGTTAGAGATAGAATTATGCTTGGATATGCTAAAGTTTTCCCTGAATATGAGTTTGAGAAACATAAGGGATATGGTACCAAGTTACATATGGAAAATATTGAGATTGCAGGGCTTAGCAGGATACATCGTAGGAGTTTTAATATTTCCAAACAGTTGGTTTTGTTTTAACCCTTCCGTCTGCTAGCGCAGCCACCTTCCCTTCGTAAGGGAAGGAGAATTCAGAGTGGTAACTTCACAAAGATGTAATAATTTTGTTATAGTTATTAAATGATTAATAGAGGTGAAAAGGGAGAAGAAATAGCTGAAAAGTACTTAATAAGTTTGGGCTACAATATTCTTGAACAAAATTACCACTCATATGGCGGAGAGATAGATATTATTTGTAGCAAAGCAGATACTATTTATTTTGTAGAAGTAAAAAATTATAAAAAAGACAGTCTTACTTCTCCTTATCAAGCCGTGAATAAAGCTAAACAAAAGAAAATCATCAAGACAGCTAAGAGATATCTAATGCAAAACAAGCTAGAGGATGTAGGCGTGCAGTTTGATGTGATTATTTTAGAATCAAATCAGGTTAAAGATCATATTGAAGGAGCTTTTTTAGCTTCTTAAGAGGCATATATGCATTGACGTTTGACCAGCTAAGTAGTACGATTTTCCTAAATGGAACTACTAGACAGGTTTATAGCTAAAGCCAAAGCAAAAAAAGCTAAAATCGTATTACCAGAAACAACAGATACCCGAATAATTGAGGCAACAAAAAAATTAATAGCAGCAGAAGTGGTAGAGATTGTTTTAATTGGTGAAAAATCCGACCTTGAACCACAGTTCACAGATTCAGAAAAATCAAAAATAACTTTTTATGATGCAAGTGTTGATACAGAGAAAGTAGCACAGCTTGCAGAGATTCTTTATGAGAAAAGAAAACATAAAGGAATGACAATTGAAAAAGCTACTGAAGAAGTAACAAATAAAACTCATTATTTTGGAGCACTACTTGTAGAAGCTGGTGAAGCAGACGGAATGGTTTGTGGCGCTGTTTGTACAACTGGTGAAACAATCAGATCTATTGTCCACTGTGTAGGACTTAAAGAAGGAAGTAAGCTAATATCTAGTTTTTTTATTATGGTTACTCCTCAGCAAGAATTTGGCGAAGATGGCGTTCTTTTCTTTGCAGATTGTGCAGTTAACCCCTGCCCTAATGCCGAGCAGTTGGCAAGTATAGCTTCTGACACGGCTATTTCTTATAAGCAATTGATGGGTAGTGAACCAATGGTTGCTATGTTGTCATTTTCTTCAAAGGGTAGCGCAAAACATGAGTTAGTCGATAAAGTGGTAGAGGCCACTACGATAGTACAAACAAATAATCCAGAATTAATGGTTGATGGAGAGTTGCAATTAGACTCAGCAATAGTATCTGCAATAGCAGCAAAAAAAGCACCGGATAGTAATGTTGCGGGCAAAGCTAATTGTTTAATATTTCCAGACCTGCAATCTGGAAATATCGGATATAAACTTACTGAAAGGTTAGCCAAAGCTGTTGCGGTTGGTCCTATTATTCAAGGTTCTAAGAAACCTATAAATGACCTAAGCAGAGGTTGTAGTTCTGATGACATCTTTTACACTACAGCAATGACGGCTTTGCAATCATAATATGTTAATACTAGTTCTAAACTGTGGAAGTTCTTCCGTTAAATATGCCTTATATGATTGGACAAAAAATGAGCAGCTAACAAACGGTAACCTTGAGAGAATAGGACAAGAAGGCGGCCATGCAACCCATAAGGACGCTATTGAGAGTATGTTACATTCTCTTTCTGAGGGAGAAACAAAAGTAATAGAGAGTATTCAAGATATTAAGGCAGTTGGTCATCGCGTTGTGCATGGTGGAGATAAATTCAATAAATCAGTAATGGTTACAGAAGAAGTTCTTCAGACAATAAAAGATGTTGCTCCTTTAGCACCATTGCATAATCCGCCAAATATAGTTGGAATAGAATCTGCAATGGAAGTATTGCCAGGTGTGCCTCAGATAACAGTATTTGATACTGCTTTTCATCAAACACTTAAGCCTGAAGCATATATGTATCCTGTGCCATATGCGTGGTATAAAGAGCATGGTATAAGACGTTATGGCTTTCATGGTTCTTCGCATCTATATGTTAGTAAAAGAGCTGCAAAGTTTTTAGGTATTCCAAAAGATAAAATAAATGTAATTACTCTTCATATTGGTAATGGAGTTAGTTTTTCAGCTATAGAAAATGGTCTTTCTGTAGATACCTCAATGGGATTTACACCGTTAGAAGGTGCAATGATGGGCACACGTTCAGGAGATATCGATCCAGCTATTGTTGGCTATATGTCGGAGAAGCTAGGCCTTAGTGCTGGCGAGATTGTGAGCGTTCTGAACAAGAAAAGTGGTCACCTAGGAATAACAGGACAATACACAGATAGAAGAGATATTACAAAAGCAATGCAGGCAGGAGATGAGCGTGCAGAGCTTAGCCTTAATATGGAAATTTATAGGATCACAAAATATATCGGTGCTTATATGGCTTTATTGCCTAGAGTTGACGCTATTGTTTTTACTGCTGGTGTTGGTGAGAATAATAAAATAATTAGAGAAAAAGCGATGGAGAGTCTTGCTAATATTGGAGTGAAGCTAGATAAAGCAAAGAATGATGTCGTTACAAGTAAATATGGTGAGGCAGTAATTTCGGCCCCTGATTCTAATGTTAAAGTGTTAGTGATACCTACAGATGAAGAAGCTGTTTTAGTAGAAGATACCGCAGCAATCCTTCAAGGCACTTACGACTTCCATTTGAATTATAATTATAGATTCGAAGACTAAATAGCCCTCGCTCACACTTCGAGAGCCTCAGTGACCTTCGCAGCAACTTCTCAGTGACCGCTAAAATTTCCAAAATATAATCCTTTTCTCTCTTTCAAGAACCCCCTATCTAGCTTTCCCCCAGGGGAAAGAAGAAATATATTGAATTTTCAATACAAGCCTAACTTGAATCGATATGAATATTTATAAAAGTTATGAATTATCCTTCCTCTTGGGAGGAAGTCAGAAGGAGGGTTGGAAAGTCGGAAAGGGTGTTTTATTGTTTAGCTTTTTCCAGCAGTAAATAAACCCCAAGAGAACCAACTAAGATATTCGGTAGCCAGGCGGCAATAATTGGATGCAATGCATTAGTCATTCCTAGCCATTCACCTAGCGCCATTAGCATATAATAAATCATAACTATTACTAAGCTAAAACCTATTCCTACAGCATTACTTTTTCTTTGTGGGTTAAGTCCTAGAGGAGCTCCCAATAGTACGAAAATAAAGCAAGCAAAAGGGATAGATGTCTTTAGATAAAGTTCTACTTTCATTTTTAACGTATCCTGCCCTGTCTTATCTTTTTTTTCTATTTTAGTCTTTAATTGATTGAAACTAAGTTGGTCAGAATGGCTTCTTTCTAGAACAATCTTGATATCAGTTGGACTTACTTTTAGATTGATAAGTTCTTTTTCGAAAAGGATTCTTGTAAGTGTGTCAGCTTTTTTGTTAAACATGTATAGAGTTCCGTTGCTAAACACCCATCCTTGTCCTGCAATAAAGTTTGCAGTTTTTGCAAAAATAACTCGTTCAAGGAAACCGTTATCGTATTCGGTAACCGTTACCTCCTCCATAGTATCTTTGTACATTTTATTAGCGTTAACAGTTCGCTTAAGCTGTCCATTTTCATATTGAGGTATATTTACAGAAGTTCTAATAGTAGGACGGAATTCGTTTTTAGCTTTGGCCACAGTGTATTCAACATATAGGTTAGCTTTTGGCACTAGTGATTCATTAAAGAAAAGAGTTAATCCAGAAACCAATAATCCAAAAATTAGAGCAGGGGCAATTATTCTTATTAGGCTAACTCCTGTAGAGCGTAATGCAGTAATTTCATTATTATTTGATAGTGTGCTAAATACTTGTAGAGCAGAAAGCAATATGGCCATCGGAAAGGTATAAACCATTACCTGAGGAATTCTTGCCATAAAGAGAGACAATGCTGTTGTAAATGGAATGCCATAGTTGCTAGCTTCTCTTATAATTAGAGGGATGATTGAAACACCAGAAAATATTAAACTGAATGCTATTACACCGAAAAGAAAGGTTTCAGCCAGTAACCCAAATATATAGGTGTCTAGGCGTTTCATTAGATTTTAAAATCTTCGCCTAAGTAGAATTTTTTTGCTACTTCGTCTTTCGCAAGGTCTTTAGATAATCCTTCAGTAAGAATCTGTCCTTCATGTAGTATGTAAGATCTGTCTGTAATCTTAAGAGTCTCACGTACATTATGGTCTGTGATGATTACTCCAATCCCTTTTTCTTTAAGGTGTAGGATAATCTCTTGAATATCTGCGATAGCTAATGGATCGATGCCTGCAAAAGGTTCGTCTAATAGTATGAATTTTGGATTGATAGCAAGTGAGCGCATTATCTCTACTCTTCTTCTTTCGCCACCAGAGAGCACATAGGCTTTTTCTTTGCGAAGGTTTTCTATTTTCATTTCTTTTAATAATACTGTTAGTCTTTCGTCATATTGTTCTTTAGGAATTAGGTCTAAAAGCTCCCAGAGGATATATACATTTTCTTCTACAGTCAGCTTTTTAAAGATAGATGATTCTTGTGGTAAATAGCCGATGCCAAGTCTTGCTCTTTTATACATTGGTAGTTTAGATATATCTTGGTTATCGATAAAGACTTTTCCGGCAGTAGGCTTAACAAGCCCGGTTATCATATAAAAAGTGGTTGTTTTGCCAGCTCCATTAGGCCCTAATAGTCCAACGATTTCGCCTTGTTCAACATTTATTGAGACTTTGTTTACGGCAGTTTTTTTGCCATAACGTTTGATAAGCGCTTCGGTTTTGATTTGCATACTTAAGATTGTATTATTTTTAGTAGTATGAAGCAAGGAGGCGAGGGATACTTCTTCTTCGGGCTTTTCTTACTCTGCTTGTCATTCCTCCTATTAGGAAGGTTTTTGGATTAGAAACTTGTTTTAGGTTTTCAAAGAATAGTTCTTTGTCAGAGCTTGTTAGATAATGATAGAGGTTTGAGAAGTATATTGAGTCAATTGCGGCACTATTTGTATCAGCCCATTCTTTGATTGTGGAAAAAAGAGCAGGGTTAGAATAGTCATTACGAAATATAACAATTCTATCTTCTTGAAAGAGTTTTCGTATATGTTCGAATTTGGCATTGGTATTAATCCACGAATTGTCATGTTTTAGGCCATTTTTGAGATAATAGTATTGGCTGTGTTTATCTCTGAACGGATATGTTGGCTTGAGTTCCTGTATTAATCGTTCATGAAAATTTTCTTTTGTAGTATCTGATAATAATAATATTCGTTTTATGGCAAGAAAATAGCTTTGTATTTGTGAATTTCTGTCTATGATGATCGCAAGATTAGAGCTTCTAGCTGCAATAATATCAAGGTTTTGCATTCCAGAGACACCAAGATGAATCACTTGAGCGTTTGGATTTGCTTTAGCTTTTGTTAGTTTTTTGATAGTTTTTTCATAGCCTGTTTCGTTGGAATGAAAGAAGGGTGTGCTGTCGTCACCAGTTGTATTATTTTGGTAACCAAGTTCTGATAGTATAGATGTTTGTATGCTAATAATTTTGTGATAGAACATGCATATATATCGTGCTAGATATGCTAAATTCCCTATGAATTATGTGAAGTGATGAAATGAGATATAATGTAGCTATGGATATAGGTAAATTTTTTAATAAAACAGAGCTAATGGGAATACTTAATGTAACGCCAGATAGCTTTAGTGATGGCGGCAAATATAGCAACGTTGAACAAGCGTTAGAAGTTGCAAAGGAAATGATTGCAGATGGTGCCGCTATTATTGATATCGGCGGAGAGTCTACTCGGCCAGGAAGTAAGGCTGTGTCTGAACAAGAAGAGCTAGCAAGAGTTATCCCCGTACTAGAAGCTATAAAGAAAGAATTGCCAACGGCGATAGTGTCTATTGATACAAACAAATCGGAAGTAGCAAGAAAAGCGTTAGAAAATGGCGCTGATATGATAAATGATGTTAGTGCAGGAACTTTTGACGAGAAAATGTTAGCCACAGTTGCAGAATTTGGCGTGCCTATTTGTTTGATGCATACCTCCGCAAAGCCAGAGGTGATGCAGAATAATACTGATTATTTAGAGGTTGTTGAGGATGTTTATAAATTCCTAGAAGATAGAATATTAGCAGCAGAACAGGCCGGAATTGATAAGCGTAAAATAATAATAGATCCAGGCATAGGCTTTGGTAAAACAGTGGAACAAAATCTAGAGATTATTAGAAATTTGCAGAAATTCAAAGGGCTTGGATGTCCAATACTTATGGGGACTTCTAGAAAGAGTTTCATAGGAAATATCACGGGAAAAGATGTTCAAGATAGAGAGTTTGGTACAGCGGCAACAATGGTGCATAATATTTTAAATGGAGCTGGAATTTTACGAGTACATAATGTTAAGGTATTAAAAGATGTTCTGGTAATGACAGAAGCAATGATGGGGAGAAAAAAAGATGTTACATGAGGTTTTTATTGGGCTTGGCTCAAATTCGGGAGATAGATACGGTTATATTGATCAAGCTATTTTAGAGTTAGAAAAAGATGTTCGAGTTTCGGTTATGGGTGTTTCTAGTTTCATAGAATATCAGGCAGAAAATAAACCTGATGATCCTGTTTTCGTAAACGGAGTACTTAAGATAATGACAGAGTTTTCACCTATAGAATTACTCGCATATACTGAAGAGATAGAACGGGTACTAGGGAGAACTGATAAGGGTAGTTATTCACAAAGGACTATCGATTTAGATTTGTTGCTTTATGATAGTGAGATAATTTTAGAACCAGAGTTAACAATACCGCATCCGTTAATGCATGAAAGAGATTTTGTGCTAGAGCCACTTAGTGAAGTAGCACCAGAAGCCTATCATCCAATTTTAGATGCTAATGCTGCAACACTGTACCGTGCTCTTAAAGAAGGACGCGAAATTTAACACCCTAATTTATGGTAGAATTACGCTATGAAAAATTACGAAGCAAATACCTTAGAAGATACTAAGCAAGTAGCAAAAGCTATAGCTAAGGATATTGGGCCAGGTTCTTTTTTTGCGCTGGATGGTGATCTTGGAGCAGGTAAGACTACATTGGTTCAGCTTATATGTAATGAGCTTGGCGTAACAGAATATGTGAATAGTCCAACTTTTACGATTGTGAATGAGTATGAGACAGGTAAGATAAAGATAAATCATATAGATTTCTATCGTGTTAGACATGTAGATGAGCTAATGGAGATAGGAATGGACCAATATTTCAATGAAACAGAAGTTACTTTTATAGAATGGGCGAATTTGTTTGAAGAGATTCTTCCAGAAGGTATAATTAAAATTGGGATAGAAAGAACAGATGAAGGAAGAAGGATATCAGTAGGATGATAAGTTTATCAGTATGTGCAGTAACAAGAGATTTTAGCATTGCAGTATTAGAAGATACTGTCTTACTTGCAGAGATGAATCTTAGACGTGAAAAAATAGATGACTTGGTGCTATTAATAGAACAAGTTTTAGGGCAAGCATCAAAATATATTGAAGATGTAGATGAGTTTGTAATAGTGAATGGTCCAGGTGCTTACGCTGGGATTCGCAACTCTCTTACAGTAATAAAAACATTGGCTTTAGTTGGTAATAAACCAGTGAAGACAATAAACTTTTTGGAATTGTTAGCTTATCAGAACAAAGAGTATCAGGGGCTGATTGTGGTAGCAATGGAGTCTCGAAAAGGTGAGCTTAATTATGGATTCTATGGTGGCGGAGAAGAATTAAACAGCATTATTGTGAGCGATACTATCAAAAAGGATGTTTTATTTGAGAAGCTAAGAGATATAAAAGAAGAGTTTCTTGTAGTAGGCGATTTGTACGAGGTGCCAGATTTAAATAATGGCCTTTATAAGGCAGTGACTCCAAGTGCAGCTACTTCTAATAAGCTTTCAGAAAGCAAGAAGCAGTTAACATTAAATGAAGTTGCTCCGATTTATTCTTATCCAGTGAACGTAAACACTTCTTCAAAAAAACCAGGTCTGAAAAAATGATTTTGCTAAGGGAAGCAACTGAGGCTGACCTTTCCTATATTATAAATCTTCATGAAAACACAATCGGTTCTGCTTGGAGCAGATGTGATTATTTAGAAGCAATAGAAGCTGCCAATAAAAGATTATATGTTGTGCTTGTTGAAAGTGAATTAGGTGGCTACGTTCTTCTTTCAGTGTTAGCCCCAGAGACAGATATTATTAATATTTCAATAGACTCCGGGAAACAGAGCAAGGGAATCGGCCGTAGAGTTTTGGAGTTGGTAAAAGAAATATTATATTCCGAAAAAGTAACAGAAATGTTTTTAGAGGTAAGACAAAATTCTAGAGCTGTTAATTTTTATGAAAAAAACGGATTTAAAGTAACAGGAAGCAGAAAAAGTTATTACCCTGATGGAGAGAACGCATTGTTAATGAAATGTAGTATTGGGAATAATGAGTAGAGTGTTCGATATATTGTTATGCTAAATAAAAGAATATCAATGTTGTCACTTTATGAGGAACAACGAAACTGGGCAGATATTGCGCTGTTTGCAGGGATGTTGCTCGATTATTATTGTGGTGATTTAACTCCTTCAATGTTGGAAGTAAGAGAACGTTATGAGAAAGAAATGCCAGATTTTACAGGTTATTTGAAGCAAGCTTTGTCTGGCGGTGTTGAAATGAAGGCAGTTAGAACAGCTGTTATAAAGTTTACAGATGTGCGCATGGATGAGCCTGCTGGCGGCACAAGATCGTTTAAAGATATTTATCTACATTTAGCAGAATTGTTTGGCGAGTTTTAATAACGCACCACCCATAGTAAAATGAATTATTATGAATATAGACTACAAAGCTGAATTACAGCATTTATCTGATATTTCCCAGAAAAGAAAATTAAGACCTATTTCTAAAAGAGATGGCAAATATTCCTATATTGGAGAAGAGAAGTTTTTAGACTGTTCTTCCAATGATTATTTAGCTATAGCAGGCGATAGTTCCTTGCGTGAAAAGTTTTTAGCAGAAGTTAATATAGCAGAGCTTGGCTTCTCTGCTTCAGCATCACGACTCTTAAGCGGAAGTACGGTTTTGCATGAGCAACTAGAAGAGCTTGTGTCTAGTTTTTATTACAACAAGGAGTCATTGGTTTTTAACAGCGGATATCATGCTAATTTGGGGATCATACCTGTCTTAGTAGGCAAGCAAGCTGTTGTCTTCGCAGACAAGCAGGTGCACGCCAGTATTATTGATGGGATATTGCTTAGTGGAGCCAAACTTTATAGATATAAACATAACGACATGAGATCACTTCAAGAGTCATTGAAGAAGTACAGACGTAATTTTAATAACGCTTGGATAATAACAGAGAGTATTTTTAGCATGGACGGTGATACTGCGAATATTAATGAAATAATAATGTTAAAAGAACAGTTTGATGTTTCCTTATATGTAGATGAAGCACATGCCTTTGGCGTAAGAGGAAAGAATGGCGCAGGCGTTTGTGTAGAGCTAGGGATAGATAAAGATGTAGATATCATTGTTGGAACATTCGGCAAGGCGTTAGCTTCTGTTGGGGCGTTTGTAGCATGTGATAGTGTCCTGAAAGAATTCTTAATAAATAAAGCTAGATCATTTATCTTTTCTACAGCAGTACCGCCGATAAATATTGCTTGGACAAAGTGGCTTATCGAGAATGTAGTTCCTGCAAAGATGGATAACGCTAAGATACTATCATTGTTAGCAGATGAGTTTCGAGCTTTATTAATAAACAAAGGATATAAAGTGCTGGGAGATAGCCAAATAGTCCCTTTAATAGTTGGAGATAATGACAATGCAGTTTTGCTATCGAAGCAGCTGGAAGAGGCTGGAGTTATTGCTTTAGCAGTTAGACCACCTACAGTTCCTGTTGGCAGTTCTCGTCTTAGATTCTCACTTAATGCAGGAATGGATAGCGCAGATATTAGGAAGATAGTAGATGCAATATAAATGGCTCAAGAAAACAGGAGAAGATAAGCTTCTTATCTTTTTTACAGGTTGGGGAATGGATGCTGATTCTGTTCAGCTAGATTTAGGAGAGATGGATTTATTAGTTGTATATGATTATAGATCAGAGGTAATAGAAAATAGTGTCTTAGAAGAGATAGCAAAATATAGTTCTAAAACATGTATCGCCTGGTCACTTGGGTTGGTGGCGGCAGCTACAAAATTGAAAGAAATAAAAGCAGATTTTAGTATTGCGATTAATGGTTCTTTATTTCCAGCTAATGATAATTTGGGGATACCAGAAGCTACCTATCAAGGTACATATGATAATCTAAGTGAGCGAAGTCTTAACAAGTTTATGCGAAGAGTATTTGTTAGCAAAGATGAGTTTAATGTATTTATTGAAAACAGGGATTTCAGGGACATTTCAGTACTAAAAGAAGAGCTGTTATTTGTAAGACAATTAGCTAGCAAGCTAAGTTTAGAAGATAGAAAGCTATTTGATAAAGTAATAGTCTCAAAACAAGACAAGATATTCCCAGTTGCTAACTTAATTTGTTTTTGGGAGAATGCTCTGCAACTAGATACAGCGCACTATCCTTTCTATGGTTATTCGAGCTGGGAGGAGATTGTAGCCCTTTGCAAAATAAAGATTTAATAAAGAATAATTTTACTAAGTGTATCGCAACTTATGATAACCAGGCGACTGTTCAGAAACAGATGGCAAAGAAGTTAGCAAAGTTAGTAAAAGAATATGGAACTAAATCTTTTGATAAAGTTTTAGAAATAGGCGTAGGCACCGGATTGCTTACCGCAGAATTAACTAAGACTATCGATTATAAACAGTATTTTGCGAACGATATTATTAGTAACTATCATCAATATGCAAAAGATAATGATGCGAACGTTGTGTGTGTAGATGGCGATATAGAGCATATCAATCTGCAGTCAAATTATGACCTAATTATTGCTAATGCAGTGTTTCAATGGGTAGACGATCTTGAGGGGCTGATAAAAAAGCTAATTGGGTCTTTAGCTCCAAACGGCTTATTGGTGTTTTCAACTTTTGCTGACAATAATTTCCCAGAAATAGAAGAGGTGTTTAGTGTGAAGCTAGATAGCTATAGTAAAGAACAATTAGCTCAGCTTATGGAGAAACATAGCAAGCTTTTGCATATAGAGCGGCAACAAAATGTGCTGTGGTTTGAAGATTGCTTTCAAGTATTAGGACATATTAGAGACACTGGAACAAATAATCTTGTTCAGGGTGAGTTTTCTAGTAAGAAGACTAGAGAATGTTGCCAAGCATATGACAATAAATATAAGACAGAACAAGGAGTTTCTCTTACCTATGAACCCGTTTATGTGGCTTGTGGGTTACGCAATCTGGGCTATGATTGATATATACGTCAGTTGTTAAACTTTTAAAGCAAACAACCGATAATTAGGTTACGCTTGTTAAGTGGAATATTGGGGGTAAGAATTATGGCAGATCCAAAATATGAACAGTTTTTAGATAGACTTCTTGAAGTCATCACTACAGGGCAAATAGACTAAGCTAAGCTTGGATATTTCATAGTCACTTATGTTATTATCGAACTAGATAAAACGTAAGGAGGCTTACTTTTTTAATTTCTTGTAATTTTATTATAGGTGCAAAAGTACATATGTTCTTCATTAGAAGTAGCATTGCTTTGTGCGAATATAAATATTATAGAGGGGAGGATTTTGTAGTTAAATATAAGTTTCAATAAACGAGAAGGAGAAAATGAAAATGAAAAAGATTACGTTAATGATAATGTTTTTGTTTAGTTTTTCGGTATTTGCTGCTGATTTGAGTATTACAGCACAGGGTTCTATGGGAGCACTGATTTGGTAGAGTTAAAGACGAAGCTATCTTCGGAGTATATAGATTTCTATGCAATAGCTCCTTTAGCGCTTAATGCCAACGCTTCTTTTACGTAGGGAGAAGTACAAGAGTTTGGAGGAACTGTGAAGGCAGGGTTTATACCTGTCCTTGTTGATAGATTTAAGGGTGGCGGATTTTATGCTAATTCTGCTTTTTACACAGCTGCTGGTCTTTATGGAGCAGGTGTTTCGTATGAGAATGATGAGTGGTTGTTCTCTGTTTTAGGTGGAGTTAGCTTCTTGGATAGTACTGCAAATGGAGAACAGCCATCTAAATATATTGTCGGCTATGATATGGTAGAAAATGGCAAGGTTGGAGCTATATTTAACCATGATGTAGGTGTTTCAGGTAAATCAGGAATTACTGCTTATTATGGATATGCAACTAATTTTAGTGGTTTTGACGTACAAGTTGAGGCATTGTTAGATTTGTCAGATGATGCAGAGACTGCAGCTACAAGTATTGTTCCAGGACCACCTACTCAAGGTTTAGCAAGACAATTGGTTTCTGTGTACTTAGGTTATGATTTGGATTCTATGAATAGAGCTTATGCAGGATTGGACAAGGATCTTAATAGCGCTAGAACAATTGTTCAAACTGTTACATTAGGATTAGAACATACAGTAAATCCAGTAATAACAAGTATTGTGAATTTAGAGATTAATAACGCAAATACAATATTGTCAGTTGGTTTGAATTTTAGTGTAATGTAAGCTGAGGGTTTGTTAAAACAAAAAAGGTCGGCATTTGCCGGCCTTTTTTATTGCCTAAAGCAAATATAAGCAGGAAAAATCACTACTAAGTTCGATATATTTATATGAATTTTAAAATAGTAGCCTCAAAGCTTAAAATTACCACTGGAATTAGTTTCCGAGCGTTGCTAAAAAAGCATCTTCAAAGCAGGGTTGTTTCATTTATTGATCTTGATACTGGGAAAGGTAGCTTCATTGCTGCTTTTAGAGAGTATTTAGATGGTGAAGGATATATAGTTCAGCGAAGTAAAGGGACAGAACCTTTTGATTTTGTTATGAAAGATGCTGCGCTAGATGCTAGAGAGAATATAGTTAAAGCTAATGCTCAGTTTCCTGAAGAGTTTAAGTCTCTTGGCTTTCATAGTTTTGATGTCGTTACAGTTAATAGTATTGAGTCTGCGCCAGCAGCTTTGATCGCCTGTGCAAAGGAGCGGTTAAGAAAAGAAGGCGTGCTTTTTATTACTGTTGAAGAAGGCGATGTAATGAATGGAGTAGATGCTACTCTTTCAGAAGAAATGCAGAAACAAGGGTTTGAAGTGACTAGGTATGATAAACCGGAAGATTATCCCGAGTTTGATTCTTTCTGTAAAGCAACCGTTCTTTTAGTAGGGACAGTGAAGCTAAGCACAGAAGAACGAATAGAAAAATTTCATTATCGTAGAATGGGCATAACTGCAGATGAAAGAACTGTAGAGCAGTTTTTCTCCTTAAAGTTATTTGAAGATGGTAAGAGTTTGTATTTGCCTAGACTTGTAAAGCCTGCGGTAGAGTTCCTGCAAACTAAAGAAGAGGAGCTTAATGCTTTGTTCTGTGAAAAGCTTGGTCTTCCAGCAGGTAGCAAGCTATTGGTTAATGGTATAACAAAACAATCACAGGGTACTATGAAGATTGTATATATGTTTAAGCTACAAGATGCTACAGGTAAAGAGCTTCATGTAGGCGTTCGGTTCTTTCCAAAAGGGCTTGCCAATGTTCCGGAAAGAATAGCAAGGGCAGATGATCTAGCAAAGCTTAGTCCAGAGATAATCAAATCATGGAAACATTATGAGATGAGTGAAATGCAGGGGAAAGTGAATATAGGCTTCTTTAATGATAGCTTCACCCATATTTCTGTAGGAGAGTTTAGAAAAGGTCAACAAGCTAGTAGTTATTTTGGCGGTCTTAGAGTAGATAAGCGTGAGCCAGCACAGATTGAGTTTGGCAAGATGGTCGCTAGATTGTGGTTGGCAGATTTGAAAAATAGCGGTAGCTCGCTTTCTGGATATTTTGATACAGACCAAACTCGCTGGGCCAGTAACCATGGTTATAATGAAGCAACTAACGAGTTCTTTTTATTTGATGTAGATATGCTGGGCAGAGTGCCTATTAATTTTATTATGGAAGCCTCCAAATGTTTAGATCATCCAAGGAATTTCCGAAAAGGGCTAATGGAACAGCTTCAGAGAATAGTTGAAGGAGAGAATCTTTCTGACTATGAACAAGAGATAAGAACAAGAATCCAAGATAAGGGAATCTTAAGCAATTTAGAGAGCTTAATAAAAGACCTAGAGATACGTAAGCTCACTTGACTTTGTATACCGAACGGTATATACTTGAGCTATGTCTAACAAAGAAAATTTATTAAAAATCGCATTAGAGCTGTTTGCATTCCGAGGATATAACGCTGTAGGAGTGCAAGATATCGTAGATGCTGCCGGGATCACAAAGCCTACGCTTTATTATTATTTTGGTAATAAGCAGGGACTTCTAGAGGCAGTAATAAAAAAGCATTATGATTTATTATTAGAGAATTTGTCAGGCGCTACTAACTATAATGGTGATTTTATTCTGTCAGTGAATAATACAATTAAGACGAGTTTGTTGTTTGCTAACCAACACCCTGTATTTTTTAGATTGTATTTATCGCTTACCTATTCACCTGCTGATAGTGAAGCTTTTAAATCTATTGAAAGTTACAACAAGAGCTTGAAAGATATGGTTACAAAGCTATTTGTAGAGGCAGTGCCGTCGCATGGGAATTTGAGAGGTCACGAAGGCTTGCTAAGCATGTCATTCATAGGCCTGATAAATCATTATGGGTTTGCCATAATCAACAAAGAAATAGAGTTTAGTGAACAGTTTGTGCATCAAGCGTCACAGCATTTTATGCATGGGGTTTATTCACTCTAAGTTTTTTTTAGCATTTATATACCTACTGGTAGGTAGGAGAAGGAGAGAAGAAATGAATATATGTAAGAAACAAATTTATCATCTGTACACGTTAGGAGCTTTGAGGCATGGAGAGGGGTTGAGCTCTTTGAAGGATTGGGGAGGGTATTGGAAGGATTTATCTATTACTACATTATTGTTAGGGCCTTTATTTCAGAGTAATGACCATGGGTATGATGTAGTGGATTATTATAAGGTTGATGAACGGTTAGGCAATAATGATGATTTGAAATCGTTAGTAGGCTCGTTAAAGAAACAAGGGATAGAGGTCTATTTGGATGCAGTATTTCATCATGTTGGTAGAGGGTTCTTTGCGTTCCAGGATGTGTTAGCTCATCGTGAACATTCAAAGTATTTTCATTGGTTTTTTATTAACCAGGCAGGTAACTCGCATTTTGATGATGGATTTGATTATCAAACATGGGAAGGCCATTATGATCTAGTAAAGCTGAACCTGCATAATCCTGAAGTGAAACAATTTTTGTTTGAAGCAGTAAAATATTGGGTGCAGGAGTTTGGGATAAGTGGGCTACGTTTGGATGTAGCACATGAGCTAGAGCCAAGCTTTATCGCTGAGCTTAGGATCTTTTGCGAATCGTTAGATGGCGAAGTTGTTTTGATTGGCGAAGCTATCCATGGTGATTATAGGCAATGGGTGAATGATACAGCTATGCATTCTGTGACTAATTATGAAGTCTATAAAGGGATGTTCTCTAGCCATAATGATCGCAATTATTTTGAGATAGCACATTCGCTTGAGCGACAATATTCTGATTCTCAAGGTATTTATAAGAATATGTGTCTTTATAATTTTGTAGATAATCATGATACTAGTCGGATTAGTAGTGCGTTGCAGAATCATAATCATTTGTATTCGTTACATATTTTGATGTACACCATTCCAGGCTGTCCGTCTTTATATTATGGGAGTGAGTTTGGGATGGAAGGTAAGAAAGAGAATGGCAGTGACTGGAACCTTAGACCTTCGCTAGATATACATTATTGCAAGAGCCATGGAACAAAACAGCAGATATTCAAACATATTTGCAAGTTAGCAGATATTAGAAAACATCACCCATCGTTAGCGTCAGGTGAGTATAAACAATTATTTGTTGCTAGTGAGCAGCTTGGGTTTGTTCGTTTTGATAATGAGAAACAATATATAGTGTTAGTTAATATGAGTGATGCAGAAGTAGAGGTGGATATTGATAATAATTGGCCAAGAGGAGCGTGTTGGGATTTGCTTAATGATGAGCGGGTTGAGCTTGGTAGTAAGATAAATATTTCGGCTAACTGGGGACGGATTATAGAGGTAGTGTAGGACAGCCAATAGTTAGTTGGCTGCCCATTTAGTTTACATTAGGACTATTAGTCTTTTTTATTAATAGGAATAACGTTGCCAGCTAGTTCGCCGATTACGTTGATTAGATCGCTATTAGAAGGAATTACTATTTTAGAATTGTTCTTCAAAGATTCGCTTACTGTTTCAAGCTTTTTAAGAAGTTGAGCGTTACCTTTGAAATACTTTTCAGCTGATTCGTTAACTATCTTAATCGCTTCACCGTCAGCTTCAGCTTTCAGCTTGATTGCTGTTGCGATACCTTCTGCTTTTTTGATTTCGGCTCTTCTTTCACCATCTGCTTTTGTTTCAATAGCTGTTGCCATATCAAGTGCTGCGATCTTTTCGTTCTCTGCTTTAACAACCATGTTCATGGCCATCTGTACGTCTTCCGGTGGTTCGATTCTTTGAAGCTCTACTCTTACAACAGTGATGCCCCATTGGCTAACTTGTTTGTCTAAAATAGACTCTACTTGTTCGTTGATTGCATCTCTATTCTCGTTAGCTTCAGTCAGTGTCATTTTCCCGATTACTGCCCTTAGAGTAGTCTTAGCAAGTGACGGAACTGCTGTTTTGTAGTCGTTAACTTTATAGATTGAATCAGAAGGGTTAGTTACTTTGTAATAAACAACTCCATCAACTTCTGCGTTAAGTTTGTCTTTTGTAATTATTGATTGAGGGTCGATATCAACACGTTGTTCAGTGGTGTTGATGTAGTACATGTTTTGTAAGATAGGGATAATCCAAGTGAAACCTGCTGTAGCTGTTTTAGAGTATTTCCCTAGCGTTTCTATAACTCCTAATTCTACTGGGCGCAAGATCCTAATTCCCATAGCGAATATAACAATGATTGGTACAAGTAAGACTAAAATTTCCATGATTTTTCCTCCGTTTTTTATAAGTTCTGAATATAGAATAACACATAATCATATTAAAACCTGAAACCTTTCCACTTGATAACACGTATAGCTGAAGAGGTCTGAAAAATAACAAATTAGTGAAATATATTTAGTTTATTTTCGAAGTATTAATATGAAAAGAAAAATAACATCTTTTGATGCTGAAGCAAATCTAATAAAATCTAAGCTAGCAAAAATTAAATGTATTGTTTTAGATTGTGATAATGTTTTATGGGACGGGGTAGCGGCAGAAGGTTCTATTTCGATAACCCCTGAGCATGTTGAGCTTTATAAATTGCTATTACTGGCAAAGAATAAGGGATACATGTTAGCGCTTAATAGCAAGAATTCCTTGGATAATATTAAAAGAGTTTTACGTGAGAATAAACAAATATTGTTTTCATTGGATGATTTTGTTAGCGTGCAGGTGAACTGGGAAAGTAAGGCCGATAATATGGCTACAATACTTAAAGATACAAATATTAAGCCAGATGCGTTGTTGTTTTTTGATGATGACCTGCGCCAACAGGTAGAGGTTGCGGCTGCATTTAATGATATTTTACTGCCATCAATAGGCAGGTATGATATCCAAAATATTTTAAAAATTACAAAGATGCTTGTTAATAAATTATCAGCTTTAACCAAAGAAGATAGTCTTAGAACGATCATGATTCAACAGAATCATAAAAGAAAAGAGCTAAGCGCTCAGTTTAGTTGCAGAGAAGAGTTCCTAGTATGGTTAGAACCCAAGATTGGTATTAAAAGTGTTTCAGCAGAAATGGATAGAGCACAATATGCTGAGCAGGTTGATAATGATAGGGTTGCTCAGCTTTTTGAAAGAACAAATCAGTTTAATCTTTCAGGCAATAAGAAGATGCCATATCCGACACTTTTGGATTGGGAAGTAGCGCACGATTTGCCGCCATTCTTAGCTGAGAGCGAGGTTGATGGGGATAGAGAAAAGTTTTCATTTGTTTTTGATTATGAAGATAAACTCGGGAGTTTGGGGACAGTTGGGGCGTGTGTTTATGAATATCACAAACCTAATGGAAGAGTTGTTCTTGATGAGTTTATGCTTAGTTGTCGAGCATTTGGGCTTCAGGTAGAGCAAATGATAATCAATCATATTATCAACAAGCATGGTGCTCGTAAGATAGATGCAGACTTGACCAATGCAGGGGCGAAGGTAAAAGAATTTTTGCAGTCGATACCTACTTCTTGGGGAATTGAGTGGAAGCATGATGAGAATGGAAGGACGCCAAATATAGAGCTGCGGGATGTTAGATGTTTTGAGTTAGTTGCTAAAGATACTTATGAACCTCCTCCCAAAAAGATTATTAAACTTCCGACATCATCTGAAGTTATTTATGATCGGCAAAATAATCTAAAGAGTCTTTATCCTGATTATGAGCCAGAAAGTGAGAATGATAAATTGTTCTTAAATAGTGTTAAAAAAAGTTGCACTGGAAAGCAGGTACTAATTCCTTCATTTCTAGCAGAGACACATTATACTTGTGCTGATGAGATTGATGACAATGCGTTTTCACTGAGTGAAAGGTTTGCTGACGTTACTTTTTTTAATGAAGATGTAGGTGGTGGCGGTGAATGGGGTGAAGGCGCGGTCTATACAGACATTAGATACAAGGTGAAGGAGGGGCTTAGTCTTAAGCTTAATCCAGTAATGGTAGACAATGTCGCTAAGTATTTAGTGAAGAATAAAGAATTGATAAATAAATGTGATGTTGATTTATTGCCAAGTGTGGTGATTTTATTTTATTTGTTGCCTGTGAGTGCAGGTCAATTAGAAATAATAATTAATGGAGGCACATTGGATAATTTTATACAAAGAGTTGGCGAGAGTCATGGATATGAGGGACATTATCAATTGCTGTATCTCCCTGTGTCTCTCAAAACGTCAGCTTTCTCTAAACTGTTCGATTAAATTCTAATGATATTTCATCCTTGATAAATTAACTAAAGCCTCATAATATTAACCTTATGAGTGAAACACCAATATGTCCGAAATGTAATTATGAATACACCTACGAAGATGGCATTATGTACGTTTGCCCAGACTGTAACCATGAATGGGCTACAGCTAGCGTAGATGGAGCAGAGGAGTTTACTGTATTTGATTCTCATGGCAACCAGCTTGCTGATGGAGATACTGTAGTAGTAACAAAAGACCTTAAAATAAAGGGTACATCATCTGTGGTCAAACAGGGCACGAAGGTAAAGAACATAAGGCTTGTAGATAGCGACCATAATATAGATTGTAAGATAACTGGCATTGGCCCAATGAAGCTAAAGTCAGAATTTGTAAAAAAGGGATAGAATGCACCCTTCCGTCAGCCTGCACTTCGAGAGCCTCAGTGACCAGACTGCCACCTTCCCTTCTAAAGGGAAGAATATTTTTCATTTAGAGATAATACTTACTTGCGAAATTGTTCAATAAAACTTAGTATTATCCCTATGAATATAATAATTTTTGATACGGAAACAAATGGGTTTAAAGGAAGTAGCGTACTTTCGATTTCAGCAGTAAAAGTAGCAGTAGATGGCGATAACTTTGAGATATTAGATAAGTATTCTAGATATTATTTTAGAAACAAAGGTGAAGCTTTTAATCCACATGCGATAAAAGTTAATGGGCTTTCTGATGATGTTATTCTTGCAAAAAGAATGTTCAAAGTTTATCCAGAGCATTTCAACGAAGATATAGATTCTTTTCTAGAGTTTTGTGGTGATTCTAAGCATTTTGTAGGACATAATATCGAGTTTGATATGTCGTTCCTGCCAAATATTGATGTTAATACTTTTTGTACAATGAAGACTAATACTGCTGTTGTTAAGATGAAGAGTACTTATAAGAATAGTTATAAATATCCTAAGTTAATTGAGACTGCTAATTTTTATGGCATAGAGCTTCAAGCAGATAAGCTTCACGATAGTATGTATGATGTGGAAGTTACTTTTGATGTGCTTAAGAAGATGTGTGGACATGAAGTGGCTAAGGTTTCTGTAGAAGAGTTTATTAGTTCTTAATACTGTTCTGCCTCCATTAACCTTTAGCAATCATGTTAATTTAGATATACTTAAATAATGCAAAGCATAGCCATTATCCCAAATGACCCTCTACAACTCACCCCAGAAATACAATCATTAGTTGAACTAGTGCGTTTAGAAATAGAGTCAGGGTTAGAACGTGCAAGGCTAGCAATGGAGGGTGAGAAACGCCAAACATATTGGAACGTTGGGCAACATATCAAGGAGCATCTACTCAAGAATGCTAGTAGGGCAGACTATGGTGCGCAGTTGTTTCCAATCCTTGTTCAAAACTTAAAAATTGACCAATCAACTTTGTACCGTAGCGTACAGTTTTATGAAGAATATCCAGAGATTGTCGCCTTGAGGCGACAATTGACATGGACTCATATTAGAACGCTTTTGCCTATTGGAGATCTGAAGCTTAGGAAAGAATATGAAGACAAAATCATTAAGGAAAAGCTAACAGTAGACGACCTTAAAGCGTTAATTAAAAAAAATAAAGGACTGATAGAAGCATCGTCAAAAACCCAGATATTATCTGTGTCACGTGGGGTGCCCTGGGTGTATAGATTAAGGAAAGATAATGACAAAATTGTTGTCGATCTTGGGTTTCACTTTTTTATAGAAAGTCCGCTTCAAGATATAACCACTGATTCTGTGATGAAGGTAGAAAAGCAAAATAAGCAGTACAAATTTAACAACACTGATACTGGGGATGTTCCGTATTATACTTACAAAGCCTTTGTGCTAGAAGTAATAGACGGTGACACGCTCTGGGTAAAGATCGATCTAGGGTTTGATACAGGGACTATCCAGAAGATTAGGTTGCGTGGAATAAATGCGATGGAAATAGAATCTGAGTCTGGGAAATCAGCTAAGGATTATATAGAAAAGAAGCTTAAGGATTGTAAGTTCATAGTTGTTAAGACCTATTGGCGAGATAAATTCACTCGCTATCTGGCGGATGTTTTCTATCCGTCTTCGTCTAAAGACTACGCCGCGACAGGCTCAAAAAATGTAACAGATTATGAAACAGTAATCCAAACTGGAACGTTTCTTAATCAGGAGTTGTTGGATAAAGGGTTAGCGGTTAAGTATTAGATTTTTTAGTTCTTGTAAAAATTCCTGTAGGTTTAAACATTTTTTGTGACCTTCATATATATGTTCAACCATATATGGCAAATATTTTTTTTCATTACTAACAATTGCATCTGCGTTACGCAAGTAAATAACTTGTGCTAAATCATTCTCACCACTTGGGTCTGGTTTTATATTGTGTTCATAAGCTGTAAGGTAAAGGTTTAAGCAGATTCCTTTCACAAACAGCAGGAAATAAAGGAAGTTATCACGGTTTTTAATTATGTCTTCTGCGGTATATTTACAGTCAGGTGAAAATCTTTTTAAATATGCTTCTGTCATTTCAAAATAAATTGAAGCAACAAATTCTTTTCTCGTAGCTTTGTATATCCCTTCTTTTTTAATATTTGATATTGTATTCATTCCAGTAGTTCTAATATTTTTTGAGATATCTTTTATCCATTTTTTTCTTTCAATATTCTGTTCATGTATTTTTTTTATATAATTGAGGTGATTATTGTTTAACTTTTTCAATGCTTTTATTCTCGATGATGTTTTTTTTGTTGGTGATTTCCAGTATTTATAGTTTTTGTTCATGCTTTTGAGTTCTTTTTTAATAATTTCTTCAATAACGTCAAAGTAGGTGTTTGTAGGGGAGAGGCTAAAAATAAACTCAAGTTGTTTTTTGATAGTTTCTAAATTTCCATTAAAACAGCAGGGGAGGGTTTCTTCTATTAGGACTGGATTCCCAATAACTGTCAATTTGCCAGAGGCTATAGCATCGATAATTTGTTCTGAGTGGTTCAGAATTTCATTATTGTGAAATAGGTTCCTGTCGAGAATCACTTCCATAAGACAACTGTACCATGTTTTGAGTTTTTTTCTGGTATCAGAGGTGGGTGTATAGATTGTGTATAAAATAGAAGAGGCTCCATTCATTGTTGAAGAATCTTAGTATATAGTAGTATTTATGTAAGTTGTGAGAAAAATTAAAAGTATGATTTTGAAGGGTTGGGGTGAGTTTTATGGAATTAGATGCTAAACACATAGAATTATTAGATAAGTATTTATTAGAAAATTTTATTGAAATATCATCAGTTTGCGATGAGTTGTATCATCATAGCCCATGCGTAGATATTATTTTGAAAACGAAGAAAATACGAGCGAGTAGTTTGCGAAGACTTTTGGATAATGGTAATGATAACAGAGAGTTTTTGTATGGCGTTTCTGTAATTGAGGTAGTATTTCAGATGATGGTTAGGCAGGATTCTTTTGATAAGAATGAGAAAGGATTGTTGTCAAAATTGGCTACGGCATTCCATGATGATTTGCGTGTTCATGATAACAATATATTTGTGCTGTCTACTACATATGAACAAAATAACGAGTATTTGAATGAAAGATACGGTAGAGAAAAAGTGAGGTTTAAACAAGAGGAGTTTATTACTTCTCTCAAAAATCCTAATAATTATTATAGAGCTTATGGAGACAACAAGTTTTCTAGCATTGTTAGGAAAATATTGAGTAAATTCGGAAGAAAGTGTTGTGACCCAGTTCGAAGTAAACATGGATATGGGAAAGTCGTGATTGCCAGCGATCAAGTCATATACGATGAAGATGTGTTTCGCAGTGCAATTGAAAATGATATCAAATTATTTTTAAAAATCTTCGGTAATTGTAAGTTTGAAAAGCATCAGATAAATAATGATTACATGGGAAAAGTGACAGATTATCTTTTTATTAAGTTAATTTTTTATTGTGCTTTTTTTAAAAGACCTTGTTTTGGAGAGCATCAATATGAAAATGAATTGGAATATCGCTATTTAATTTTTTTAAAGGACAATGCAGTAAAAGGGTTATATAAGAACTTGTATCTTGAGATAGATATTGATGAAGAAGTATTGAGCATATAATTTAGTATAGTCCATGCGTGAACTTTTAAGACTAACACTAGGACCTCATGTGTTTTCAAGAAGTCCGTTTCTTCATTAAATCTGTTAATTGTCTTATATTAATTTTATCAACAGTTTATTAGGAAATAATGCCCATGAAGACATAAAAGATGAACTATTAGGACTGATAAAATAAAAGAATAGATTAGTTCCTATATAGTTCTTTAGCTGTTTTTGAGGAAAAATAGACTGTTCAACAATTAGTCAGTATAATCTGACAAGAGGGGGGCAAATGAATAGAACACAGTACTTTAATTATATTGAAGAAAAAGTTAATACCCTTGCATACAGGATTTCTCTTAAGGGGAAGTTGAATATTTTAGACTTACATAATCATTCTGAGAATTTTTACCTTGAATTTATTAATAAACTATATGGTTACCAGTTAGTTAATATGAATACAGTTAAACAAAATGTTGAGGCCATTGATTTGATAGATAAGAATAATCATTCAAGTTTCAGCGACAAATGCAAAAGGAAAGATAGAGAAAGCATTACAAAAAAACTCTCTATCACAGTATATTGGATATAATTTTAAGTTCATTTCAATAGCTAAAGATGCAAAATCATTAAGAGGTAACGAGTATAATAATCCTTATTCTCTATTGTTCAGCGATTCGGATATAATTGACAACAAGTCGATTTTGGATAAAATCTTAACACTTGATATCGATAAACAAAAAGCTTTATATGAATTTATAAAGAAAGAGCTGGGAGGCGAAGTTGATGTTGTTAAACTAGATTCTAATTTGGCACATATAATCAATGTTTTATCGAAGGAAGACTTAGTTATCCCTTCGGGTAAAAAAAATAAAAAAAGTTTTGAGATAGATCGTAAAATAGCACATAATGAGCTTAAGGCAACCCAAACGATAATAGAAGATTTCTCCAAATACCATAATCGGGTGGATAAAATATATTCTGATTATGATGAATATGGCAATAATAAGAGTTTGTCTATATTACAGTCAATTCATTCAAGTTATGTCGAGGCCTGTATCCCTGCTAATCAGTTGGAGGCAGATGAGGTGTTTTTACTTACAATAGAGAAGGTAAAGAAAAAAGTACTTGAAAGTGCAAATTATGGCAACATGCCAGTTGACGAGTTAGATTTGTGTGTAAATATTCTTGTTGTTGATGCCTTTATTAGGTGTAATATTTTTAAAGACCCCGAGGACTACCAATATGCTGATTCCTGATAATATTCACCCTGAAAATACTATATATTATAATGGTGCGTTTGTGTTGCAGTCTCTTCAACAAAACAGCCCACAAGATATGTTCAATCTTTATCAGGATGTTAAAATAAAGAGAGATATCTCTTTCCCTGTACTAGTTCTTTGTTTAGACTGGTTGTACTTAATAGATGTAGCAAAAATTAACGAAGATGGAGAGGTAGCTTTATGTACATCAAATCATTAACGATAGCAGAAGATAATAAAGTTATTCGAGAAATAGCATTTCATAATGGCATTAATTTAATAGTTGATGAAACAGATGATGTGGAAACAACTAATAGTCCTGTAACGGGAAACAATGTTGGGAAAACAACCGTTTTAAGATTGATAGACTTTTGTTTAGGAGCCTCTCCAAAAGGAATATATGTTGATCCTGATGATGTTAAAAATGAATATGCTTTGGTGAAAAATTATTTAATAGGCAGGCGAGTAGTAATTTCTTTAGTTTTAAAGGAAGACTTAGATGTTGAAGCTTCTAGGGAAATAAAAATTGAAAGAAATTTTTTATCTCGTAATAAAATAGTTAGAAAGATTAACGGTCAAGAACATATTGAAGATGAGTTCGAGCCAAAGTTATTAAAATTATTATTTCCAACAAAAAGCGGAGGGAAGCCTACGTTTAGGCAGATAGTTTCTCACAATATCAGATATAAAGATTCAAGTATTAACAGCACTCTTAAAACATTGGACAAGTTCACTTCTAATGCTGAATATGAGACGTTGTATCTTTTTATGCTAGGAGTTAATTTTTTTAAAGGAAATGAGAAGCAAAATATTCTTGAAAAGCTAAAGCAAGAGGAGAGTTTTAAAAGGAGATTAGAGAAGCCATATACAAAAACAGCATATGAGGCTTCTTTGGGTTTAATCGATAGAGATATTGTTGTTTTAAATAAACAAAAAGCAAACTTTAACATAAACCAGAACCTTGAAAGCGACATAGATACTTTAAATACTTTAAAATACTCAATCAATAAAACCAGTTCGGAGCTAAGTAGCTTAAAAATTAAAAGAAGCCTTATAGAAGAAGCTGAAAAGGATTTTGAAGAGAAAACTTCTAATATTGATATACAGCAATTACAAGCAATATATCAACAAGCAACAAGCAAAATAATTGGGATTCAAAAAAGTTTTGAAGACCTAGTTGTTTACCATAACCAGATGATAACGGAAAAGGTCAGATATATAACAAAAGAGCTTCCTGTAATAGATAAAAGCGTCGACAGTAAAATACAAAAACTAAGACAATTAATACAAGATGAGTCAGCTTTGACGGCAAGAATATCTGAAAGCGAAACGTTTGAGGAGCTTGAAAAGGTAATCGTTGAATTAAACGAAAAATATAGAAAGAAAGGGGAGTATGAGAATATAATTAAGCAAATAAAAGTTGTAGAAGGGGAGATGGAATCTTTAGAATCATCACTTAAGGAAATAAACGATCATTTGTTTTCTAAGGAGTCTGAAGAAAACGTTAAGACACAGCTAGCAAAATTTAACACATACTTTTCAAATATTTCAAACACCCTTTATGGAGAACAGTATGCTTTGAAATATGACATTGCAGTAGAAAAGGGAAAGAGGCTTTATAAGTTTTCAGCCTTTAATGTCAATATGAGCTCAGGCAAGAAACAAGGTGAAATATCTTGTTTTGATATTGCCTATATTCTATTTGCTGATGCAGAAAGAATTCCTAATCTTCACTTTTTGCTTAATGATAAAAAGGAATTAATGCATGATAATCAGCTTTTAAGAATTGCAGAACTGGTTAGCTTAAAAAAAATACAATTTGTAGCATCAATTTTAAAAGATAAATTGCCTGCTTCTTTAAACAAAGAGGAAAATTTTATCGTAAAATTATCACAAAAAGATAAACTGTTTAGGATAGAAACGCCTCAAGACTGAGTCTCGTTGTTATCATTGAAGAGAAAAGCAGGTCTATAATTTGTTAGAGTAGTCCCCTAATACTGCCCAGCACCAACGTACAAGCCACAACTACCTCAATATCATTTTTTCTAAGAATATCATAAAGCTCTTCATTCTCAGTCCCTGGATTAAAAATAACCCTTTTTGGTTTAAGACTTATTATATAATCGTAGTATGGTGGTTGATTTTCCTGACAGAGCAACTGTTTGAGAAAGTTAGAAGTTAATGTTCATTATCTTAAATAGATAATTTTAAAGCATTAAAGTATACTATTATTCATAATGAATGAAAGTCAAAATATTGAATGGAAAGAAAACTGGAAAGACGATCATCTAAAATGGATTTGTAGTTTTGCAAATGCTAGTGGCGGGAAACTATATATAGGCAAGAATGATAATGGAGAAATTGTCGGGATTGATAACTACGAACAATTAATGACTCATATTCCAAACAAAATAAAAGACCTTTTAGGCATATTTGCTGATGTAAATTTACTCGATAAACAAAAAAAATATTATATTGAAATTATTACACCACCATATAGCACACCTATTTCTTTGCGTGGAAAATACTACTACCGTTCAGGAAGCACTACTTCAGAACTTACAGGTAATGCACTAAATGAATTTTTACTTAAAAAATTTGGACTTACCTGGGATGAAGTAGAAGAAGAAAGAGCTGGTATCGAAGATATTGATGAAGCCAGTATCAATAAGTTTCTATCTGATGCTAAAAACACAGACCGACTTCCAGATATAGAGAGTCTGTCATTAACAGAATTGTTAGAAAAATTAAAACTTATAAAGAACAATAAACTTAAACGAGCAGCAATAATATTATTTGGGAAATCCCCTAATGACTTTTATCCAAATTTAAAAATAAAAATAGGCAAATTTGGCGAAAGTGATTCTGATTTAAAATTCCAAGAAGTGATTGAAGGGAATCTAATAAATGCGATAGATTCTATTATTGAAACCTTAAACCATAAATTTCTAGTACGACCTATTGAATATAAAGGAATACAAAGAATTGAAAAACAAGAATATCCGTATGTAGCATTAAGAGAAATGATATTAAATTCTTTAATACATAGATTATTGCAAGGTGCTAATATCCAAATAAGAGTTTATGACAATAAAATATCTATTTGGAATGAAGGGACTCTTCCCGAAGGGATTAATTTTGAAAACCTAAAAGGACATCACACTTCAATACCAAGAAACCCTTTAATTGCTGATATCTGTTTTAAAGGGGGCTACATAGAATCTTGGGGTCGTGGAACACTTAAAATATATGAATCTTGTCAGGAAGCGAATTTGCCAGAACCTGAGATTATTGATTTTAGCGGAGGGATAATGGTAGTCATAAAAAAACATTATTCTGCTAAAGAATTAGAAACTCTAGGACTCAATAAAAGACAAATAATAGCTATGAAGGAAATCATTGAGAAGAAAACAATAACAAACACAGAATACCAAGAGAAAACAAACTCCTCTAAAGCGACTGCTACTAGAGATTTATCTGAATTAGTTGAAAAGAACCTTCTAACGAAAGAAGGTACTACAGGAGTAGGCACAATATATTTACTGGGAAACACATAATCAAGAAAGATCTCAAAGGGCTCAAGAAAGATCTCAAAGGGCTCAAAAGTAAGATCTTTGCCGACAAAACTTTACTTTCTGTCATAAGTTAAAGACCAATCTATATATGGATATCCGCTAATTTTTACTGTCAAACAACTTAGATTAATCATGATGGATCCTAAGGGATCATGATCAACACATAAAGGATCATGATCAATTCAATAGAGTTTAATACTGCCCCGTACTCAACAACACCAACGTACATGCAACCAACACTTCAATATCATTCTTCAATTTTCAGCTTCAAATAAACCAGTAAAATGTTTTTTTGATTTCCTGCTTTCATATTTGAAACCACTTGTTACTAAAACGTAGCCAAAGATTAATAGTCCAAAATGTATCAGAGACATTGGTTTAAAATCCTGATTATTGTATATAGAAGGTATAGCTATCAAACAGTTTATTATCATCCCGCCAAACCAAACAAATAAAACGGCAATAACGAGTGCATGTAGTCTCATCTTGATATTTATTATTGTGCCGTTAGAGTCTTTTTCAATAACTCCCTTAATTGTAGGAACGAACGAATTTCTATACCCAATTATTCGAGATATGCTAAACGAGTTGCTGTTGATATTGCCTTCATATGGTTTATAGTTATTATTCTTAAAGAACCATGTCACTCTAAAGGCTTGTTTAGGTTCAATAATTTTACTCATTCTTCTTAGAATTTCTTCTGAATTAAGTTTTGTTTTATATGTTATGTTTTCAAATGGTAAATAGCTCACACTAATACTGCCCCGTACTCAATAAAACCAACGTACATGCTACCAAAACCTCAATATCATTTCTCCTAAGAATATCATAAAACTCATCATTCGCAGTTCCTGGATTAAGAATAACTTTGTTTGGTTGTTTGCCAATTGTCGGGGCGCCCCCTAAATTCAATTGTACAGACGTCTGTACAATTGGGAGGGTTGATAATAATGAAGCTAATAGTAAAAGTTGTGGATTTCAGGATCCACCAATTAATTCTGCTTGATTCCAATCCGGAAGGTGCCGGTGAATTCATCTAAAAACATAAGGATGATCATGTTAGGGCCCTATTGTAATATCCATTAATTAATTTTGTTTGATTTTAATCCGGAAGAGGAATTAGGTGCTTTTTATATAAAGTAAAGTTCTGGTATTATAAGAGTATGAGTAAAGTATGGTTAGTAAAAGGTATGAAGTTGTTGAGAAAAAGCTTAGAGTTAGAACCTTGTGAGTTAAATGAACTTGATTGGAAAGAAGATGTTTCAACAAAATCTAGCAGATTAAGCCAGCATTTTTGTGCTTTTGCAAATTTGCCAGGTGGAGGTTATTTAGTTTTTGGTATTAATGATAGAACAGGTGCTGTTTTAGGGATTAAGAAGGATAAGATAGATAAAATATTAGGAACGCTTTCGAATATTTCTAGAAATAACATAGAGCCATCACAGCAGATAGATCATTCGGTAGAAGAATATAGAGGTAAATCAGTTTTGATATGTCATATTAAAGAGTCTGCATTAAAGCCAGTGCACCTTAGGGGGCATACAGTAGAGGATACATTCATAAGAAGTGGCGGAACAACTAGATCTGCAGTAAGGCATGAGGTTGGGGAATTGTTTTTAAATAGTAAGCCTTTTCGATTTGAAGAGGTTAATGTTTCAAAATTGTTGGGTTTTCGAGATGTTATACAGTTATTAGATTATCAGAAGTATGCGCAGTTATTAGATAGACCAGTACCAAAGCAAGATGATGAGCTTGTTGAGTGGTTAGAGTCCGAGAAGCTAGTAACTCAATATTCTGAAAATGAATTTTATATAACGAACCTTGGTGCGCTAGCAGTTGCCAGAAAATTAAAGGAATTTGATTCTTTATATAGAAAAACTATGAGAATTATTAAATATGATGGGTTGAACAAAAAAGATACTGTGCAAGAAATAGAAATAGAGGCAGGTTATGCTTTGGCCTTTGATGAAATAATGAAATATATAAAGTTATTGGTTCCAACAAGCGAAGTGATAAAAGATGCTTTTCGAACGGAGACATCGATTTATCCTGATATTGCGATAAGAGAGCTTGTTGCAAATGCATTGATTCATCAAGATTTTGGCGTTCGAGGTAAGGGGCCGACTGTTGAAATATATGATAATAGGATAGAAATAACAAATCCTGGGTCGTTACTTCCCAATAAAAAAATAGATAGATTAATAGGCACAAGCCCAGAATCAAGGAATGAAATACTTGCATCAACATTTAGACGCTTGGGTATTTGTGAGGAGAGAGGGACAGGGCTACAAAAAACTTTAATGCATGTAGAGTTGTTCGGGTTGCCTCCTATTCATTTCGAACAGGGCGAGAATTATTTTAAGGTAACATTATTCTCTCCAAAGAAGTATGGAGAAATGTCTTCAAAAGAGAAAATCGAAGCTTGTTATCAGCATTCTATTATCAAATATCTTTCTAGTTTGGCACTGACAAATAAGAGTTTAAGAGAGAGATTTAAGGTTAGCGAGAAGCAAAGAGCAGTAGTTTCAAGAATTATAAAGTCTGCTTTAGATAAGGGATTAATTAAGTCGAAAGATCCGGAAAGAACATCAACTAAGTTTACCGAGTATATTCCATATTGGGCATAAACAATAAGATGGCCCCGGCACCTATTACATTTTGAGCTAGAATTTTTGAATAAGTTGGCATAACAACTTGAACACATATTAGAAGATAAATTTTTATAACAGTTTGTTATATTTTTATATTTCCTGACTGAGCAATTGTTTGTATAGCTCCGCTTAGTGAAGAATGAACTTAGCGGCTATCCCTAAAGGGTGGAAGTTGCTAAGAGTTAAATAATGTTGAACGGACACGTTACGTCTTCGAAATGAAATGTAGAAGCGAGAAAATCGTTTGTCCTATGTTGTTTCAAGCAGGCTTGTCTTTGGACTTTTGTGTCCAAAAAGAGTACAGTTGAGAGTATGAAATTGAGTGCAAAAAAAGCGCATTTGTTTGCTGATTTGTTTAAAACATTGTATTTCCCGGTACTATTGCTTGATGTTTTTGGCGGTATTGTCGGAATAGTATGGCTTATATTTGCTGGGCAATTTAAATTTGTTTTGTTTTCTGTATTATTGTCGATTTTTGTACCACACATACTAACATTGCTTGAAATTCCTGCAATTATAATTTGTTCATTTTTAGAGAAAAAAATTCCTGATAGTATTATTAGCAACATCTTTATGATAATAGCTTCAGCAATTGATAGTATCCTAATCTGTGGGTATATATGGATTGTTGTTCAAGTAGTAATTTCTTATGGTAACAATACCCCAGTAAGCGTGGTTCCTTATTTATTAATGGGTTATGGAGTTTTTACAGCACCCTTGCAATTTATGTTGAGTCAGGAGAATCGATTAACTGGAGGGAATGCAGGTCTGGGAACCTATGTTGGGTTAATAGGCGCAAAGGGTTTGTTTTTATTATTGTTGTTTTTCTATTTTTTTAATATTATGAATTTTTCATTATTGGTAACTATTATTTTTGTAGCAATTTTAGTTTTAGTAAAACATATTATATCTAGAATGCTAGGAAGATCTGGCAAGGTAGAATAAGAAACCTTGCTTTCTATAAGGCTATATCTATAGTGCCTATACTCTAGGCCTTTGCGAGAGCTGCCATTAGATGAAGTTATTGAAAGAAGCGTAATTCAAGAACAGGAGGTTCTTGAGCTATCAATTGAGACATTGATGTTAGAAATAGTCCACTTAGCGAAGTATGAGCTTAGTGGCTATCCCTAGTAAGCCTTAGGCTTACGAAGGTATTTGATAGGTAGCGAAGAGAGATTACGTAATCTGGCAGTGAAGCATCAGCCGTAAGTTTTGTGATACTTTTTTAAAAAGTATTAAATAATCATAAAGGTGAAACCTTTAGCAATAATTGGAAACAAAGTTTTCATAATGAATAGATT